>Ga0265327_10000019_pt1 | contig 427653 bp, 402 predicted proteins | sample 41621metaG_FD_202089 | JGI IMG/M metagenome (GOLD analysis project Ga0265327, IMG submission 202089) | Rhizosphere microbial communities from Carex aquatilis grown in University of Washington, Seatle, WA, United States - 4-16-21 metaG | ecosystem: Host-associated > Plants > Roots >...
GCTAGTACTGGCGTTCGTGCTCAGCAGTCAGATCGCCAATCGGCTGCTCGACTCGAAACTCAAGGCGGCCACGGAGGAGATCGACCGCACGCGTATCGCCGTCGAACGTGATCTCACCGGTGCCGACGCCAGCACCTCGCTGGTCAATCGGCTGCAGCAGACGCGATCGGTACTCACCGATCGCAACGACTCGGGCGGCAGCTCCGGTGCCGTCGGCAGCTTCGACACCGTGCTGTTGGTTCAGGGCGGCGGCACACAGCCGGCGACCGGCGTGGGCCCGGTCTCCGATATTCCGGAGAATCTGCGGCGCATGGTCTCCACGGGACAGATCGCGTACCGGTATGCGGCGGTTCCCGGCCGCGACGGCAAGAGCGGCCCGGCGTTGATCATCGGTACGCCGACCAATGCCGGGATCCCTGGTCTGGAGCTCTACCTGGTATTCCCGCTCGACAACGAGCAGAACACGGTGTCGCTGGTGCGCGGCACGATCTTCACCGGCGGCCTGGTACTGCTGGGCCTGCTGACGGCGATCGCGATCCTGGTGTCGCGACAGGTGGTCCTGCCAGTGCGGTCGGCCTCCCGCATCGCGGAGAACTTCGCCGACGGACGGCTGGATGAACGCATGCCGGTACGCGGCGAAGACGACATGGCCCGGCTTGCGATCGCGTTCAACGACATGGCCGAGAGTCTGTCCAAGCAGATCTCCCAGCTCGAGGAATTCGGCTCCCTGCAAAGGCAGTTCACCTCCGACGTGAGTCACGAACTGCGGACTCCGCTGACGACTGTGCGGATGGCGGCCGACGTGCTGTTCGAGTCCCGCGACGACCTGGCTCCTGTGCTCAAGCGATCCGTGGAATTGCTGGACAAGGAGCTCGAGCGCTTCGAGACGTTGCTCGGCGAGTTGCTGGAGATATCGCGGCACGACGCGGGCGTCGCCGAGTTGGCCGCCGAGAAGCTGGACATGAACGTGCCGATCGACGCGGCGGTCGAGACCGTGCGCCACCTGGCGAGCGAGGCCGGCAGCAAGCTGGTACTGGATCTGCCGTCCAAGCCGGTGATCGCCGAGGTCGACCCCCGCCGCGTGGAGCGGGTACTGCGGAATCTGCTGGCGAACGCCATCGACCACGGTGAGGGCAAGCCGGTGACCCTGACCATGCGCACGGACGGCGATGCGGTGGCGATCACGGTGCGGGACAAGGGGATCGGATTGAACCCGGGGGAAGAGAAGCTCGTGTTCAACCGGTTCTGGCGGAGCGACCCCTCACGGTTCCGGCGCTCCGGCGGTACCGGTCTCGGGCTGGCGATGAGCCTCGAAGACGCACGGTTGCATCAGGGGCGGCTCGAGGCGTGGGGCGAGCCGGGCGAGGGGGCCAGTTTCCGGCTCACCTTGCCGCTGGTGCGCGGGCACAAGGTGCTCGGCAGTCCGCTTCCGCTCAAGCCGCCCGGACGCAAGCCGGTGCGCGAATCGTCCGAGGATGAGCAGTCATGAGGCGACTGTCGGCGCGTAGCCTGCTGTGTCCGTTGGTGTTTGCGCTCACAATGCTTGTCGTCGGCGGTTGCGCGGCGATTCCGACCGACTCCAGTCCGCGCCCGCTGGGCACGTTGGGCCGGCAACGGATGACCACATCGCTGCCGCGACCCGAATCCGGGATGACGCCGGAGTCCCTGGTACGGGCCTTCCTCAAGGCCACCGCCGACCCGGACGCACGGCACGCGGCGGCCCGGGAATTCCTCACGCCGTCGGCTGCGGCCGCGTGGAACGACCAGGGTGCGGCGACGATACTTTCCGACATCAATGTGTTGTCCGACAACCGGACTGACAGTCAGCTGACGGTTCAGGTCAGCGGGCGCCTGATCGGTCAGCTGGCGCCGGACGGTCAGCTGACCGCGCAGTCGGGAACCTCCACATCCACGTTGGCGCTGGTGCGCAGCGGCGAGGACTGGCGAATAGACGGTGCGCTCCCCGCCGGCGTGATCATGGACGCGAGCCAGTTCAGCGTGTCGTACGTGACGCACAATCTGTACTTCCCGGATCCGTCCGACCACCGACTGGCCGCTGATCCGCGCTGGATCTACGTGGGTACCTCGCCGACCGCAGATGTATTGCTGGCCATGCTGATCCAGGGGCCGGATCCGAGTCTGAACGGCGCTGTGATCAACGAGTTCCCGGCCGGTGCCACACTGAACGGGCCCACCGAGCCGCTCGGTGGCGGCGGCATCCGGGTCGATCTATCCGGAATGGCCGGATTGGCCGATGCCGATCGCACCGCGCTGGCCGCGCAGATCGTCTGGACGCTCAGCGGAGCGGGTGTGCCGGGGCCGTATGAGATCAACGTCGACGGGTCACCGCTCGACGGTCAGTTCGCGGGCGGCTGGCGTATCACCGATCTCGCGCAATACGACCCGAACGCCGTGCCGGATCCCTCGATCGGGCTGCATGCGTTGGCCGGCGGTGCCTTCGGGACGGTCGGCGACGGCCGGATCACCCCGATCCCCGGTGAATTCGGCACGACGCACAGCCTGGTGTCGGCGCAGCTGTCGCGCAGTGGCAAGCGGATCGCGGCGGTCACTCAGGAGGGGCCGGCGCCGGCGCCGCAGCGATTGTTGGTCGGCCCGTACGGCGGGTACGGAGCCGTGGTGGCCGAGGGGCCGACGATGTCCCGGCCGTCGTTCGGGGTCGATGACAACACGGTGTGGGTCGTACTGGGCGGCAACGATATTCGCCGGACGATCGTGGACGAATCGGGTGGCCCGACCCGGATCGACTCGATCGACCCGGGCACGATTCACGGCCTGATCTCGGGTCCGATCACCGAGCTGCAGCTGTCGCCGGACGGTTCGCGGGTGGCCCTGATCGTCGGCGGCAAGATCGTTCTGGCGGTGGTGAATCGGGAGCCCAACGGGGCGGTGTCGATCGGTGCGGCCCGGCTGCTGGCCCCGGCGATCAACAGTTCGGCGCTGTCGTTGAGCTGGCAGACGGCTACCCAGCTGGTCGTGGCCCTGGATTCGGCAGACGAAGCCGTGGTGACGATCGGAATCGACGGTTCACAACCCATCGCATTGCCGACCGGCAACCTGACGCCGCCGGTGCGGGCGATCGTCGCGTCGTCCGGAACGGTCTACGCTGCCGACACCCGGGCGGTGCTGCGGCTGGATTTCGATGCCACGCAGCAAGATCAGTACTGGACCGAAGTCCCCGCAACGGCGGGCGCGACCGCGATCCCGGTTCTCCCGAGTTAGCCTCGTCCGCGAATCTCCGGGGTCGGCGCGGCACCGCAGAGTCTCCGCGCACGTCCTATCCCCATGACCCTGTGGCGGCCGGTTGCCGCGCTCGCCGACCTGATGGTGCCGGAGGTGTGCGGCGGCTGTGGCCGTCCCGGCTCGGCGTGGTGCCGCCGCTGCGCGGCCGCGCTGGCCGATGTCCCGGTGGAACTGACCCCCCGGGTGCCGCTGCCGGTGACGGCGTGGGCGCTGGGCCGATACCGCGGCCCGCACCGCGAGGCGGTCGTGGCGCTGAAGGAGCATGGTCGCCGCGATCTCGCCGATCCATTGGGGCGGGCGCTGGCCTGTGGGCTCGTCGAACTGCATCGCTGGGCGGAGCTGCCCGCGCAATCGCGGCTGTGTCTGATCCCTGCGCCGACCAGGCTTGCCGCTGCTCGCCGGCGGGGCGGCGATCCGGTGACCGCGGTGTGTCGACGCGCGGCCGAACGCCTGGGGCCCGGGGCCCGGGTCATGCCGATTCTGCGCACCCGTGCGCTGACTCGGGACTCGGCGGGGCTCACCGCCGCCGGGCGCAGTACGAACCTGTCGGGCGCGGTCCGGCTGATGAGCCATCGGCCGGCATCGTTGCCGAATAGGCGTGACGACGCCGTGGTGCTGGTCGACGACGTGCTGACCACCGGTGCCACCGCCGCCGAATCGATCGTGGTGCTGGCGCGCGGCGGGATCATGGTCGACGCCGTCATGGTGATCGCGGGTGCCTGACATCGCCGCCCACGCGCTACCGAAACGCTCGGCGTTGTGCTGCAGAACGTCACCGCCACGAAATGAAATGTTGATGACGAAAACGTGGCGAACAACTAGGCGGCGGACTAGCGTCGGGAGCAACAGATTCAGTCCGTCGTATCCCGAGCCACCTGCACATTTCACCGCCGGTGACGTCGATCCAGGTGGGGTTCGGGACCGTCCGGGAGGTGAGGTCGTTTCGAACTAAACCCGGGCGAGAGTCCGGGTTCTCAAAGCCCCACACAGACCCCTACGACAGGAGGTACGCCGGTGTCGGCAACGGTTACAAAGAAAAAGGGAGCCAAGTACTCCGAGGATCTCGATGACGAATCAGCGTTCGTCCGACCGGCCGGCGTCACGGTCGATCCTGACGAACTCGCGAGTCCCACTGCGGAGCTGATCTTCGAGGGCCGCAACGTGGAGATCCCGGAGCATTTCCGGGTCCACGTGGGGGACAAGATATCTCGGTTGGAACGTTTCGATCCGACGATCTTCCGATTCACCGTGGAGTTGCTCCACGAGCGCAACCGTCGGCAGTCCAAGGTGTGTCAGCGCCTGGAGATCACCGCGCGTGGCAAAGGCCCGGTGGTTCGGTCCGAGGCCAGGGCCGAGAACTTCTACGCCGCGCTGGAGAACGCGATCAGCAAGCTCGAGTCGCGGCTGCGCCGGACCAAGGATCGACGCCGCGTGCATCACGGGCTGCGGACACCGGTATCGGTGTCGGAGGCGACGGCACCCGAGGCACTACCTGACGCCGGCACCGCTGCCCAGCAGGAATGGGAGGTGCATCTGCCCGAGGCCGTCGGTCCGGGGCAGGTCGTGCGTACCAAGGAGCATCCCGCCACTCCGATGACCGTTGACGATGCCCTCACCGAGATGGAACTCGTCGGGCATGATTTCTTCCTCTTTCATGACAAGGAGTCCGACAAACCGTCGGTCGTGTACCGACGCCATGCGTTCGACTACGGGCTGATTCGCCTGGGTTGATGCCGTGATGGGGGCCGTGTCCGCGCCGCGGGCACGGCCTTCGTCGTGTCCGCATGTAGGCCGGCCGTGGCCCGGGACGAGCGGACTGTGGTCCACACCTCACCGACCTGTGGTCCGCAGGTCACGCACCCGTAGGATGGTCGCGTACTTCATTGCCCAGAACAAAGTAGGGAAACGCGCGTGCTCAACAAGCTGCTCCGGCTCGGAGAAGGCCGGATGGTCAAGCGTCTGGACGCCATCGCGGTGCAGGTCGAATCGCTGTCGGACGAAACCGAGAAGCTGACCGACGCCGAGTTGCGCGCCAAGACCGACGAGTTCAAGGAGCGGCTGGCCGACGGGGAGACCCTCGATGACCTGCTGCCCGAGGCATTCGCGGTGGCCCGTGAAGCCGCATGGCGGGTGTTGTCGCAGAAGCATTTCCACGTCCAGATCATGGGTGGCGCGGCACTGCACTTCGGCAACATCGCCGAGATGAAGACCGGTGAGGGCAAGACGCTCACCTGTGTGCTGCCGGCCTACCTGAACGCTCTCGAGGGCAAGGGCGTACACGTCGTCACGGTGAACGACTATCTGGCCAAGCGTGACGCGGAGTGGATGGGCCGCGTGCATCGCTTCCTGGGCCTGTCCACCTCGGTGATCCTCACCGGTCAGGACCCGAACGCGCGGCGCGAGGCGTACGCCGCGGACATCACCTACGGGACCAATAACGAGTTCGGCTTCGACTACCTGCGCGACAACATGGCGCATTCACTCGACGAACTCGTGCAGCGCGGTCACACCTACGCCGTGGTCGACGAGGTCGACTCGATCCTGATCGATGAGGCGCGGACCCCGCTGATCATCTCGGGACCGGCCGACTCGTCCAGCAAGTGGTACGCGGAGTTCGCCCGCCTGGCGCCGCTCATGAAGCAGGACGTCCACTACGAGGTGGACATCAAGAAGAAGACGATCGGTGTGCACGAAGCCGGCGTCGAGTTCGTCGAGGACCAGCTGGGCATCGACAACCTGTACGAGGCCGCGAATTCGCCGCTGGTCAGCTACCTGAACAACGCGATCAAGGTGAAGGAGCTCTTCGAGCGCGACAAAGACTACATCGTCCGCAACGGTGAGGTGCTCATCGTCGACGAGTTCACCGGTCGTGTGCTCGACGGTCGCCGGTTCAACGAGGGCCTGCACCAGGCGATCGAGGCGAAGGAACGCGTCGAGATCAAGGCCGAGAATCAGACGCTCGCGACCATCACGCTGCAGAACTACTTCCGCATGTACGACAAGTTGTCGGGCATGACCGGTACCGCCCAGACCGAGGCCGCCGAGCTGGACCAGATCTACAAGCTGGGCGTGCTGCCGATCCCGACGAACAAGCCGATGATCCGCATCGACCAGACCGATCTCATCTACAAGACCGAAGAGGCGAAGTTCGCCGCGGTCGTGGACGATGTCACCGAGCGCCATGAGAAGGGGCAGCCGGTTCTGATCGGTACCACCAGCGTCGAGCGCTCGGAGTACCTGTCGCGGCAGCTCAAGCGGCGCGGGATCCCGCACAACGTGCTCAACGCCAAGTACCACGAGCAGGAAGCGCAGATCATCGCCGAGGCCGGCCGGCCCGGCGCGGTCACCGTGGCCACCAATATGGCCGGTCGTGGTACCGACGTCGTGCTCGGCGGCAACCCGGACATCATCGCCGACATCCGGCTGCGCAAGGCGGGCCTGGACCCGGTGCACACGCCGGACGAGTACGAGGCCGCGTGGGATGAGGCGCTCGAATCGGTGAAGGCCGAGGCCGAGGCCGACGCGGACCGGGTGCGTGAGGCCGGTGGCCTGTACGTGCTCGGTACCGAACGCCATGAGTCGCGTCGTATCGACAACCAGTTGCGCGGCCGTTCGGGCCGTCAGGGAGACCCGGGTGAATCACGGTTCTACCTGTCGCTCGGCGACGATCTGATGCGCCGGTTCAACGGCGCGATGCTCGAATCGGTGATGAACCGGGTCAATCTGCCCGATGACGTTCCGATCGACGCGAAGATGGTCACCAAGGCGATCCTCAGCGCGCAGACGCAGGTCGAGCAGCAGAACTTCGAGATCCGCAAGAACGTCCTCAAGTACGACGAGGTGATGAACGAGCAGCGCAAGGTCATCTACAGCGAGCGGAAGACGATCCTCGAGGGCGAGGACCACCGTGAGCAAGTCGTCGGGATGCTCGACGACGTCGTGAGCGCCTATGTCGAGGGTGCTACCGCTGAGGGCTACACCGAGGACTGGGATCTCGACCAGCTGTGGACCGCGCTCAAGACGCTGTACCCGATCGAGCTCGATCCCAAGAAGGTGATGGGCGAGAACGAGTTCGGCGAGCGCGAGGACATCTCCGCCGACGAGCTCAAGGACACCCTCGTCGCCGACGCCGAGAGTGCATACGACAAACGCGAGAACGAGATCGATGGCATCGCGGGCGAGGGCTCGATGCGCCAGCTCGAACGCACCATCCTGCTCAGCGTGCTCGACCGCAAGTGGCGCGACCACCTGTATGAGATGGACTACCTGCGCGAGGGCATCCACCTGCGGTCGATGGCGCAGCGCGATCCGGTCGTCGAGTATCAGCGTGAGGGCTTCGACATGTTCGCCGGGATGCTCGAAGGCCTCAAGGAAGAGACCGTCGGGTTCCTCTTCAACGTGCAGATCGACGTGCAGCAGCCCGACCAGCCCCAGACGGTGGCCGTTCCGGCGCCGCTGCCGACCGAGGAGAACGCCCTGGCCGCGGCGAGTGCCGCCACCAACGGTTCCGCCGCACCGGCGGCCCTGCGGGCTCGCGGCATCGACGCCGACTCGAGCGACGCCCTGACCTACAGCGGGCCGAGTGAGAGCGGCAGCGCCCAGTCGCGCACCGACAACGCGGCGGCCACGACGTCCGGCACCCGCCGGGAGCGCCGCGCCGCGGCCCGGACCAAGGGCGGCGGAGCGCAGAAACCGCCGAAATCCAAGCGCCGCAAATAAGTCAAGCAGTGACCAGGGCCGTCACCACGTACGCGGGTGGCGGCCGGCCGGGCTCGTGGCGGGTTGGCGGTCGCGGTTCGACGCGGGCGGCGATGGCGTGGACCCGTGCACCGCGCGCGAACGTCGCGTAGATCTCCGCGCCGCCATCCGCGCCGGCCTGGGTGTGGACCCGAAGGTTCGAGGCCCTGGCCTGATCAGGTGTCTGGCTGCCGACGAGACTCCGGACAACGGACATGGTCGGTGGCGACAGCAGCCGGGTCAGCTGGGCGGCCGGCCGGCGGCGGTCGAGTGCCTCGAGTACCAGTGTCATTGCTATGCAGGCGAATTCCCGCACCTGCGGATCGGCGGGTGTCCGTCGAGCATCGGCGGTGGTGGCCGATGCGCTGCGCGAGCGGCTACGTGGAATGACGCGCGGTGCCGGGACTGCGGAGTCACCATCGATGGGTGGCTCGCAGACGGGGGCGGACCTCAGAAACATCGAACCTCCTGCCCTAGGCTGTGAACATGCGGAATATCGGTTTCGACGTTGCGACGCCCGAAACGGTTCCCGATACCGGGGCGATGGCTGGCGGGGGTCGATCGAGAGGCGGGTGGCGATGGTGACTCGTCTGTCGCCGCAGGACTCAGTGTTCTACTACCAGGACGACCGGGGTGCCGGCAGCCAGGTGGGGTCGCTGCTGATCGTGGAGCGGCATGATGGCGGTCTCGACTACCAGGAGCTGCTGCGCACCGTCGAGTCCCGCCTGCAGCTGGTACCGCGATATCGCAAGCTGATCCGCGAGATCACGCTCGGCCTCGGCCGACCCGTGTGGGTCGATGACAGCGAATTCGACATCACCTATCACGTGCGGCGCTCCGCACTCCCTGAGCCGGGGTCGGACGAGCAGCTGCACGATCTGGTCGCGCGGCTGATGTCGCGGCCGCTGGAGCCGGGCCGCCCGCTGTGGGAGATGTATCTCGTCGAGGGGCTGCGCGGGGGTCGGCTGGCCGTCCTCACCAAGACCCACCGATCGTTGGTGTCCGGGCGCGATGCCCTCGAAATCAACCAGGTGATCGTCGATGACTCGCGTCAGCCGTCGGAGTTGCCCGAGGACCTGTGGCTGCCGGCCCGGGAGCCGGGCCGGGCGGAGTTGATGGTCGGGGCGGTCGGTGATGCGCTGGTGCGTCCACTCGAAATGCTCGATCGGGTACGCGCATCGTCCGGACCAGTGGGGGCGGTCGGCAGTCTGGTCGCGGATTCGGCGCGCCGGGTCGGGTCGGTCATGCAGCTCACCGCGGGCAGCGCGCCGAATAGTCCGCTGAACGGATCCACCACCGGGACAAGTCTTTTCACGGTTGCGTCCTGCTCGGGTGCGGATGCGAGTGAGGTGGCCGAGCAATTCGGTTGCAGTGTCAGTGATGTCCTGCTGGCGACGATCGCGGGTGCTCTGCGGAGGTGGTTGCTGTCGCGCGACCAGACACTCGATCAGACCGTCAGCGTTCGGGCACTGGTGCCGCTCAAGGCCTTTCCGGAGAACGTGCCGCCGGCCAGGGAAACGGAGTGGGCGGCCGGCGGTCTTCAGGGATTCGTCACCGATCTCCCGGTCGGCGAACCCAATGCACTGGTGCGACTGTCACAAGTCGCGCAATTGACCCAGCGCCACGCCCGATCGCCGCGCCGGATGTCGTCGGGTTCGGCCGAGTCGTGGCTGAACTACGAGGTGGGGCCCGCGACGTTCCACGCCATGAGCGCGCGTGCGGCCGCGTCGATGTCGCGTCGGTCGTTCAATCTGCCGATCACCATCGCTCGTGGGCCGGCCTCGCCGCAGTACCTGGCGGGCAACAAGATTCAGGCGATCGTGCCGGTTCCGGTGCGGGTGCCAGATCGGGCGTTGTCGGTGGGGCTGACCACCTATGACGGCACCATTCATTTCGGTTTCAATGCCGACCGCACGGCGATGTGGGATCTGGGTGTCATGACCGATTACCTGACCGAGTCCTTCGATGAACTGGTGGCGGGAGTTCGCAAATGAGCGATGGGGAATCGGCCGGCACGCAACGGGTGTACATCCCATCCACCTTGCGGATAGTCACCGCGCTGGTCGACACGGATCAGATTCCGGTGCTGGGCGGAACCGCGTTCGCGGTCACCGCCGCATTGCGGGAGGCGTATGCCGCCGGCGATGACGAGGAACTCGCCGAGGTCGCGCAACGCGATGCGTCCCGAGCGTCGTTGCGGCTGTTGGCAATCGAGGGTGCCGCTGATCCCGATGCCGAGTCCGGTGTGGAGACGGAGTCGGCCGAATCGCCCGCGGCGGCCGCGGCGTTCGCCCGGCGCCGGGTGGTCGTCGTCGCCGATGTGGATGATGTGCGCCCGCGTCCGGACCTGGATGCCGCGGTGGTGAAGATCGCCGGAGCGGTGACCCGTGAACAGATCGTCTCGGTGTTGGTCGATGGAGCCGAAGCGGAACCGATCGTGGCGCGGGCCATCGACCTGATCGATGCCGCGGACCTGGGCGATGAAGACGCGGAGCTGGCGGTCGGCGACGTCGACGACCACGACCTTGCGTGGTTCGCCACACAGGAGCTTCCGTTCTTGGTGGAACTGCTCTGACTCCGCTAACCTACGGCACCGTAGGTTAGCGAAACGCTTTGGCACAAGGAGGCCGGTCATGGGTTGGCGTGAACGATTCGAGGATCCGGTACGCGGTGTCGCCGCACGGCATCCGTCGGTGAACGTGATCCGCGCGGCCGCCGCCCGGATCACCACGCCATTGCTGCCGGACGACTATCTGCACCTGATCAATCCGTTGTGGTCGGCCCGTGAGCTGCGCGGCAAGGTCGTACAGGTGCGGCCGGAGACCGCGGATTCGGCGACGCTGGTCATCAAGCCCGGTTGGGGCTTCTCGTTCGATTACCAGCCGGGGCAGTACATCGGCATCGGCGTGTTGATCGACGGCCGCTGGACGTGGCGGTCGTACTCGTTGACCTCGGCGCCGGTGCGCAGTGACGGCGGCACCGACAAGACGATCTCGATCACCGTCAAGGCGATGCCCGAGGGATTCCTGTCCGAGCACCTGGTCACGGGTCTACGGCCGGGAACCGTGGTGCGTCTGGCCGCGCCGCAGGGCGAGTTCGTGTTGCCGGATCCGTTGCCGTCCAAACTGCTGTTCATCACCGCGGGCAGTGGCATCACGCCGATCATGTCGATGCTGCGGACCATGGAACGTCGCAAGCAGCACACCGACATCGTGCTGATCCATTCGGCGCCGACCGCGGCCGACGTGATGTTCGCCGAGGAGCTGGAAAGCTGTGAGAGCCAGGGCATGGTCACCCTGTATCGCCAATTCACCAGGTCCGACGGCAAGCTCGACGACGCGAAGATCGATGAGTTGTGTCCCGACTGGGCCGATCGTCAGACCTGGGCCTGCGGTCCGCCCGCCTTCATGAACGCGTTGAGTCGGCAGTGGGAGCAGGCCGGCGTTGCCGATCATCTGCATATCGAGAAGTTCGTGCTCGAGCGCGGCGAGGTCGGGGCGGCCGGCGGCACGGTCACCTTCTCGGCCACGGGCCGCACTGCCGAGGTCGACGGCGCGACCACTCTCCTCGAAGCCGGGGAGCGCGTCGGCGTGCAGATGCCATTCGGCTGCCGGATGGGCATCTGCCAGAGCTGCGTCGTCACTCTGGGCAAGGGGGCGGTCCGGGACCTGCGCAACGGCGCCGAACACGTCGAGGGTGAGCGCGTGCAGACCTGCATCAGCATCGCCGCGGGCGACTGCGCGCTGGAGGTCTAGGCAAGAAGTGTGATCTGAGCCTCTTGGGCTAGTAACCTACGCATCCGTAACCTACGCTTACGTAGGTAAGCACGACCGGGGGCAGGAGCATTCGAGTGGCGATCAAAGACATTCCCGAATACGCGCATCTCACCGAGGCTGACGTCTTGGCGCTGGGTGCCGAACTCGACGCGATTCGTCGCGATATCGAGGCGGACCGCGGCGAACGCGATGCGCGGTACATCCGCAACACGATCCGGCTGCACCGCGGCCTGGAGCTGGCCGGACGCGCGATGCTCTTCGGGGCCGGCAATCGCAGGATGTGGTGGGCCGGAGCCGCGACGCTCGGTGTCTCGAAGATCATCGACAACATGGAGCTCGGGCACAACGTCATGCACGGGCAGTGGGATTGGATGAACGATCCCGAAATCCATTCCACCAGTTGGGAGTGGGACAACACCGACCCGTCCGCTCACTGGAAGCACACGCACAACTACATCCATCACAAGTACACGAACGTGTTGGGCATGGACGACGACGTGGGCTACGGCCTGCTGCGTGTCACCCGCGATCAGCGTTGGCGCCCTTTCTATTACGGCAACCTCGCCTACAACCTGCTGTTGGCTCTCGCGTTCGAGTACGGCGTCGCGATCCAGCATCTGGAGCTGGGCAAGGTGGCACAAGGCAAGCACGACAAGGCCAAGTTCCAGCAGGATCTGCGCGATGTCGGCACGAAGATCGGCAAGCAGGTCGCCAAGGACTACGTGGCCTACCCGGCGCTCGTCGGCGGCGTGACCCGGTCGCGGCGCTCGGTGCGCAAGGCGATCACTGCGGCGTTGATGGCCAACGTGATTCGCAACGTCTGGACCAATGCCGTCATCTTCTGCGGCCATTTCCCGGACGGTGCCGAGAAGTTCACCAGGCAGGACGTCGACAGCGAGACGCAGGGCGAGTGGTACCTGCGCCAGATGCTGGGCAGCGCCAACTTCGAGGCCGGCCCGGTGCTGGGCTTCATGAGCGGCAACCTGTCGTACCAGATCGAGCACCACATCTTCCCGGACCTGCCGAGCAACCGGCTGCCGGAGATCTCCGTGCGCGTCCGGGCACTGTGTGAGAAGTACGACCTGCCGTACACCACCGGTTCGTTCCCGGTGCAGTACGCCAAGACGTGGCGCACCATCGCGAAGCTGTCGCTGCCCGACAAATACCTCAAGGACACTGTGGACAATGCGCCGGAGACGGCATCCGAGGCGCGCTTCAAGGCGCACGCCGAGGAACGGTTGGTCTCCACGGTCGACCCGATCACGGGTCGGCGCCAGGGTCTGCGGACGGCGATCGCCCGAGTTCGTGGTCGACGAAGCGCCGGTAGCCCGGTCTGACGCCGACCGGGGGCGGTGTGACGACCGTCGCGCCCCCTCCGGCTCCTGGACGGTTGCTCGAAATCAGCAGCACGTTGGACAATGAGATCGACATCCGTACCTAAGCGAAAGCCAGCGCGTGGCCATCAGTGACATCAAGGAATACGCCCACCTCACCGAGGCGGACGTCGAAGCCTTGGGTGCCGAGCTCGATGCGCTGCGGCGCGAGATCGAGTCGGATCGCGGTGAGCGCGACGCGCGGTATCTCCGTAACACCATCCGCGCGCAGCGGCTGCTCGAGGTCGGCGGCCGGGCCGCGCTGCTCGGCAGCAAGAACCGTCTGGCCTGGCTGGCCGGAACCACGATGCTCTCGCTGTCGAAGATCATCGAGAACATGGAGCTCGGGCATAACGTCATGCACGGGCAATGGGACTGGATGAACGACCCCGAGGTGCACTCGTCCTCGTGGGAATGGGACATGGTCTGCGCGTCGGATCATTGGAAGCACTCGCACAACGTCGTCCACCACAAGTACACGAACATCGTCGGCATGGACCACGACGTGGGCTATCGGATGCTGCGAGTGACCCGGGACGAAGAGTGGCAGCCCAAACGGCTGATTCAGCCGATCGGAAACCTGTTCCTGGCAACGACATTCGAGTGGGGCATCGGCCTGCACGACCTCGAGCTCGGCGAAGTGGTGACCGGCCGGAAGTCGTGGGACGAATCCGGCCCGGAGGTCAAGAAGTTCGCCAAGAAGATCGCGCGGCAGCTGGGTAAGGACTACGTCCTGTTCCCCGCGCTGTCCGGGCCGGCCTGGCGGTCGACCATAAAGGCGAATCTCACGGCGAATCTCGTCCGCAATCTGTGGGCCTACCTGGTGATCTTCTGCGGTCACTTTCCCGATGGCGCCGAGAAGTTCACCGAGCAGGACGTCGAGAACGAGACGCGTGCGCAGTGGTACCTGCGGCAGATGCTCGGTACCGCGAACTTCAACGCGGGACCGACGATGGCGTTCATGTCGGGGAACCTGTGTTACCAGATCGAGCACCACCTGTATCCGGATCTGCCGAGTAATCGCTACGCCGAGATCGGCGTTCGGGTGCGGCAGCTGTGCGACAAGTACGACCTGCCGTACACGACCGGACCGATCCTCGTGCAGTACTGGCAGTCGTTCCGCACCATCGGCAAGTTGGCCTTGCCCGACAAGTTCTTGACGGCTACGGCCGACGATGCTCCGGAAACCGCCTCCGAGTTGAGGTTTCGCGGAGTGGCCCGGCGTCGCGGTTTGAAGACCGCCATCGCCGATGCCAAGGCACGCGCGAAAGAACTCCGCCGCCGCTAGCTGGCGCCAGGCTCGTCCACCTGATCACCAGCTAGTCAATAGGTTGGTGCTGCGGACAGCGCGGCGAGCAGCGTGCGGACCGCCATCGCACGCCGATATGCCTGACCGGTCAACTGATCCAGCGCGCATTCCGGATCGGCGGGTGGGCCGAGATGTGTACAGCCGCGCGGACATTCGGCAATGGCGTCACGCAGATCGCCGAAGGCCTGCACCACGTCGTCGGGCGAGACATGGGCCAGCCCGAAGGATCGGATGCCGGGCGTATCGATCACCCAGCCCCCGTCGTGCCCGTCCTCGGACGGTAGCGGCAACGCCACCGACTGGGTAGACGTATGTCGGCCCTTGCCGACCGCCGACACTGCCGCGGTCATCCGATGCGCTTCGGGTACAAGACGATTCACCAGGGTTGACTTACCGACCCCAGAGTGGCCGATCAGGGCCGTCACCTTGTCCGTGAGCGTGGACTGGGCTGCGGCGAGCGGATCGGCCACGCCGGCCAGGATCACCGGCAGGTCGAGATCGGCGAAGGCCGCGGTGAATTCGGCGGGATCGGCCAGGTCGGACTTCGTCAGGCACAGCACCGGGGACAGGCCGCCGACGTACGCCGCCGCCAGCGCGCGTTCGACGAATCCGGTGCGCGGCGGCGGGTCGGCCAGCGCGGTCACGATCAGTAGCTGGTCGGCGTTGGCGACGACGATGCGCTCGAACGGATCGGTGTCATCGGCGGTGCGGCGCAACACGGTTCGCCGCTCGGCGACACGCACGATGCGGGCCAGGGTATCCGTCTTGCCGCTGCGGTCGCCGACTACGGAGACCTCGTCGCCGACCACGATCGGCGTCCGGCCGAGTTCGCGGGCCCGCATGCAGACGACTATCCGGTCGGGGTCGCCGTCCAGGGCGCAGCCCCATCGCCCGCGGTCCACCGACACCACCATCGCGGGGGAGGCGTCGGCGTGGGTGGGCCGGGTCTTGGTGCGCGGACGGCTGCCCCTGCCCGGGCGGACCCGGACATCGGTCTCGTCGTACTCGCGTGGACTCAGGGCTGCGACCGATCGACGTGCCGGTCGAGCATGGCCGCCCACATTGCGGGGAAGTCGGGCAAGGTCTTCGCGGTGGTGGCGATGTTCTCGACGCCGACATCGGGAGTGACGAGACCGAGTAGCGCACCCGCGGTGGCCATCCGGTGATCGGCGTAGCTGAGCCACGTGTCGCCGCGCAGTGCGGCGCGTCCACGGCCGACGATGCGCAGTCCGTCCGGGGTCTCGGTGCAGTCGCCGCCGAGCCGGTTGATCTCCGTCGACAACGCGGCGAGGCGGTCGGTTTCATGCCCGCGCAGATGGGCGATGCCGGACAGCTCGGAGACCCCGTCGGCGATCGCACAGAGTGCCGCGATCGTCGGCGTGAGTTCGCCGATGTCGCGCAGATCGCGGGTGAGCGGGCCGATGGTGTCCGCGCCAGTGACCGACAGCAGACCGTCGTTCAGTGTTGCGGTGGCGCCCATGTCGCGGAAGATGTCGACGATCTGGGCGCCCGGTTGAGTGGTGCGCGCGGGCCAGCGGGGCACCCGTACGGTGCCGCCGGTCGCGACAGCGGCTGCGAGAAAGGCCGCGGCATTGGATAAGTCGGGTTCGATGACCCAGTCGACGGCGGCGATCGGGCCGGGCGCCACGGTCCATACGTCGGGCGTCGCGCTGTCGACCTGGACGCCGGCGGACTCCAGCATATCCACGGTCATTTCGATGTGTGGCATCGACGGGACCGGTTTTCCGCTGTGCCGCACCGTGATTCCGTTGCGGTAGCGCGCGCCCGACAGCAGCAGGCCGGAGACGAACTGGGAGGACGCCGACGCATCGATGGTCACCTCGCCGCCGTCCGCTCCGCCGGTGCCGTCCACCCGGAACGGCAAGCCGTTGCCGCTCACCGCCACCCCGAGTGCCCGAAGTGCATCGAGCACGGTGTCCAGCGGCCGCGACCGCGCCTGTTCGTCGCCGTCGAAGTCGACCGCGCCGGTCGCCAGGGCCGCGGCCGGTGGGAGGAAGCGCATGACGGTCCCGGCCAGGCCGCAGTCGACCGCCGCGCCATGCAGCGGGCCCGGGGTGATGCGCACGACGGTCGGCGAGTCCCCTTCAGCGACCCGGACTCCCAGCGCCGCGAGTGCGGCCAGCATCAGATCGGTGTCGCGGCTGCGCAGAACGCCGGTGAGGATAGACGGTTCGTCGGCCAGCGCCGCGAGGATCAGGGCACGGTTGGTGATCGACTTGGATCCGGGGACGTCGACGATCGCATCAACCCGGCCGGACGCGACCGGCGCATTCCACAGCTGCACGCTCCTAGTCTTTCACGGTTCGCCGCGGCACCGGTCCGGCGCTGCGGCGAACCGCGATGGGTGTCGATCGCGCGACGACTGGTCAGTTGTCGTTGCCGCTGCCCGGGCTGGCCTTGCCATCTGCGGTGTAGGACTGCGCGCCGGTGCCCGCCAGCGAGCCGCCCTCGACGATCAGGTACTCGTCGCGAATAGGCTGCTCCGCGAAGAACGCATCCAGGATTTCGCGGGTACCCGCGGCGTAGCGAGCCTGGGCCGATAGCGACGTACCTGAGATATGCGGGGTCATCGCCTCGTGCGGCATCGTGCGCCATGGGTGATCGGGGGCCGGCGGCTGCGGGTACCACACGTCGCCCGCGTAGCCGGCAAGCTGGCCGCTGTTCAGTGCGGAGACGATGTCGTCGCGGACAGTGATCTCGGCGCGTGCCGTGTTCACGATGTACGAGCCGCGACGCATCGAGTTGATCAGGTTGGCGTCGAACATGTGATACGTCTGTGGATGCAGCGGGGCGTGGATATCGACGATGTCTACTGACCGCACCAGCGAGTGAACGTCGGGGTGGTAGGTCAGGCCGAGTTCTTTCTCGATGTCCTCCGGCAGTCGTCTGGTGTCGAAGTAATGCAGGTTGACGTCGAACGGCGCCAGCCGTCGCAGCACCGCCTGCCCGATCCGGCCGGCCGCGATGACGCCCACGTCGAATCCCTCGAGGTCGTAGGACCGCTCGGCGCAGTCGGCGATGTTCCAGCCGCCGTCGACGACCCACTGATGCGACGGGAGGTAGTTGCGTACCAGGGCGAGGATCTGCATGACCGCGTGTTCGGCGACGCTGATGCTGTTGCAGAAGGTGACCTCGGCGACGGTGATGTTGTGCTTGATGGCGGCGTCGAGATCGACATGGTCCGAACCGATTCCGGCCGTGAGCGCCAGTTTGAGATTGGGCGCCTTGGCGATTCGATCGGCATCGAGGTATGCGGGCCAGAAGGGCTGGGAGATGACGACATCGGCGTCGGGTAACTCCCGTTCGAAGGTCGAGTCGGGGCCGTCCTTGTCGGAGGTGACGACCAGTTCGTGGCCGGCGGCTTCCAGATACTTCCGCAGACCGAGTTCGCCGGATACGCAGCCCAGCAGTTCACCCGGGGTGAAGTCGATCGACGACGGTGACGGCACCGTCTGACCGTCGGGGTATGCGGTGATCTTCGGGATCGAATCGCGGGCGTAGACCGGTGGGTACCCGGTTACCGGATCGGGGTAGAGAACGCACAGAATCTTCGCCATGATCATTCCTTCTGGTTGCCGGTGACGGCACCGAGGCCGTCAGAAGCCTGCTGTTGCAGGCACTTCCAGTCTGGGACCGCCGCGTCGCCGGGGTCCATGATCGAGTTCCGACCGGCGGATAGGCGACGCCGATCGAGGCTGGTCAGCGCGTAGCGGCGGGCGGCGGGCCACTGCGCGCCACGACGTCGAGCGCCTGCGCGAGCACCGATGCCGGGTCGCCGGCGGCGCGTACCAGCGCGACCGGGGCGCGCAGTGCTGAACCGTCGAGTTCGACGATACGAGTGCCGGGTGGTCGGCGGGTTGCCGCGAACCACCCCGCGGGCACCACGCTGGCCCACCGGCCGGTCTCGACGAGCGCGAGCAGCGTCGCAACGGAGTCGGTCTCCAGTCGCGGGGTGAGGGTCACGTCGTGTTCCCGGGCTGCCTCGTCGACCCGGTCGCGTCCACGCATTCCCTTGTGCAGTAGGCACATCGGCAGCGTTGCGACGTCGCTCCAGGTGACGGGGTCGTGGGTGCCGAGTAGGGCCGCGCCGCCGACGAGGACGTGTCGCTCCTCGTACAGTTCGGTGATCGCGAGCCCGGTGAGGTCGACGCCGTCGGTGTAGATCAGCCCCGCGTCGAGTTCGAAGCGGTGGATCCGGTCGATGATGTCCGTCGAGCGCAGGCTGGTGTCGGCCCGGACGCGCACCAGCGGATGCTGGTTGCAGAACGGATCGATGAGGAGTGCCAGGCGGGTGGCGGCGGCCGGCACCACACCCAGTCGGAGTTCGCCGGTCAGGCCGACGCGCATCGCGGCGACCTCGTGTTCGAGCGCGTCGCGGTCGGCGAGAATGCGGCGGGCCCAGATCACCAGCCGGTCGCCTTCGGGGGTCAACCCCTGAAAGCTTGACCCGCGCAGCACGAGCGGAACCTTCAGCTCGCGTTCGAGTTTGCGGATCGCTTCCGACAGTGCCGGCTGCGACACGTAGCAGGCATCGGCCGCGCGTGCGAAATGGCGTTCGCGGGCGAGGGCGACAAAGTATTCGAGCTGGCGAAACAGCACAGACCCGTTCTACCACGCACGATAGGCCGCACCTATCACGGCAAACGGCCTGTGTCTTGGACAGCTTCGCCCGCAGCGCTCGATGATGGACCTACTGGGTGGGCCACGGCCTGCGGATGAACGTCGGGACGGAGTCGATGGTGGACGTGGCGGAGCGCTCGCGCGCGGTGCTGCGGCCCGACGGCGCCGATCACCTGCACGCGTTGCGGGTCGCCGTCGGTCTGCTGGCGCCGGCGGTGGTGCTGTTGGCGATCGGGCGACCTGAGTTGATGATCTACGCGGTCTTCGGCGCTTTCACCGGAATGTACGGCCGTGGCGATATGGGCGGCCGCAAGCAGCTGCACCAGTTGCAGGCCGCGATCCTCCTTACGGTCGCAGTCGCCGTGGGCGTGCTGCTGTCGCAGCTGATGGTCACGGCGTGGATCCTGGTGGTGGTCGTCGCCGGCTTCTCGATGGCAGTGTCCGTCGTCGCGGATGTGCTCGAGTTGCGCCCGGTCGGGCCGTTCTTCTTTCTGTTCGCGCTCGGCGCGACCGCGGTCGTGCCCGCGGGGCTGGTCGAACCCGGCGTTGCCATAGCGATCTGCGCAGGGACCGCAGTGCTGGCTTTGATGGTCGGGTCGGTAGGGACCTCGCCGATCGGCTCGCGGACCGGCGAATTCCGTTCCCTCGCAGTACCTCACGGCGCATGGCTGCATGCGGCGCGGTACGGCATCGCCATTGCGGCGGCCGGCGGAGTCGGGGTGTTCCTGGGCTTTGCCCATGCCAATTGGGCCATGGCGTCAGCGGCGGTGCCGCTGGCGGCCATGGACGTCGGACGGCCCCAGGAGCGTGCGGTCCGCCTGGTGCTGTCGCGCGCGGCGCACCGCGTTGCGGGGACATGCGCGGGACTCCTGGTGACCGCAATGGTGCTGGCCGCCGGCCTCTCGCCGTCGATACTGGCAGCGCTCATGGTGGCGCTGCTGTTCCCGACCGAGCTCTTCATGGTGCGTCACTACGCGGTGGCGATCGGATTCTTCACCCCGTTGATCATGTTGATGTGCGAGCTCACGGCTCCCACCGATCCGCTGACGCTGGTGAGCTACCGCGGCCTGGACACGGTGATCGGGGTGGTCGCCGGGGTGGCGGTGGCGATTGCGGTGCGTGGGCGGTGGTACTCGCCGCGGTCGTAGCATGGGCGCCATGACGGTGCAGGTGCGCGAGTTCTCGGTCGGGCAGCTGGCTCACCGCAGCGGGGTGGCGGTGTCAGCGCTGCATTTCTATGAACGGCAGGGGCTGATCTCCAGCCGGCGCACCACCGGAAATCAACGGCGGTACAGCCGCGACGTCCTACGCCGGGTGGCGTTCATCCGGATCTCGCAGCGCGTCGGGATCCCGCTCGCGATGATCAAGCGCGCGCTCGACGAATTGCCCGCTGAACGCACGCCGACGCGACGCGACTGGGCGCGCCTGTCGAAGTCGTGGGAGACGGATCTGACGGCACGGATCGAGGAGCTGACCCGACTGCGGGACAACCTCACCGACTGCATCGGCTGCGGTTGTCTGTCGCTGTCGACATGTGCGCTTGCCAATCCGAAAGACGAGCTCGGCGATCACGCGGCCGGGCCGCAGCGGATCTTCGATCCGCTGGTCGACGAATCGGCCTGAAGGCGCCTGCGGTCCTGGTTATGCACGTAGCATAACCAGGACATTTTCTGGTCGAGAGGAGGTCGCCGTGGCACGTGGGGATACTCGGCGCCGAATGCTCGGCACCGCCATCGAACTCATCCACGAGGGCGGTGCGGGCGGCGTGACGGTCGACGCGGTGCTCGGCCGCAGCCACGCCCCTCGCGGGTCGGTCTACCACCACTTTCCGGGCGGTCGCGACCAGATCGTGCGCGAGGCCGCGGCGATGGCGGCGGATGCGATGACCTCGGTCGTGGCAGGTCTGGCGGAGCTGCCGCCGGTTCAGGGGTTGCGGGCCTTCGTCGGGGTGTGGAAAGAGATGTTGTCCGGCAGCGATTTTCAGGCCGGCTGCCCGGTGGCGGCGGTGACGGTCAGCGGTACCACCGCCGACCCGGAACTGCTGGAACTCGTCGCCGCGACGTTCGCCGAGTGGAAGTCGTTGTGCGCCGCGGCGTTGCGCCGGTCGGGAATCGACGACGCAGAGGCCGACAGGATCTCGACGATGGCCGTCGCATCCATCGAAGGCGCGATCATCATGTGCCGCGCGGCGCGCAGCCTGGAACCGCTCGATGTCGTCGGGGCCGAGCTGGAGGATCGTGTCACTGGGGCGCTGGCGGCTCGCCGGGGCTGAGCGACCTTCGGCCGGCGGGCCACCAGATTCGATCGCCCAGTACGGTCACCGCGGCGGGCACGAGAATCGTTCGGACCACAGTGATGTCGAGCAGCAGGCCGATGCCGACCGTGGACCCGATCTGGATCAGGTTGAACGTGCTGCCGGTCGTCAGCGCGAACATGGTGACGGCGAACACCAGCCCGGCCGTCGTGATGACGCTGCCGGTGCTGCCGAAACCGCGAATGATCCCGCGGACCATGCCGTCGGCCGACTCCGCGCGGATCCGGGCGGCGAACAGCATGCTGTAGTCGGCGCCGACCGCGACCAAGGCCATGAACGCCACCGGCAGTACCGACCAGTCGAGATCGATGCCGATGATGTGCTGCCACAACAACGTTGACAGTCCGGCGGCCGCGGCGAACGACAGCACGACGGTGCCCACTAGAATCAGCGGTGCGACCAGCGAGCGGAGCAGCACGATCAGAATCAGCAGCACCATTGCGATGGCCACGGCGGCGAACACGGCGAAGTCGCGCACCACCTGATCACGCATCTGCGCGGACAACGTCGACAGGCCGGTGCTGGAGACCTCGGCGTCGGACAACACGGTCCCGGCGGCCGAGCGGTGCGCGGCCGCGGCGAGCGAGCCGACGCGGTCGAGGGCCTCGGAGCTGTACGGATTGATCTTCCACACCACCAGCATCCGGGCGCTGCGGCCGTCCGGCGACATCAGCAGTTTCGCTCCGTCGACGAATCGGGGATCGGAGAGCGCCTGCGGCGGAAGATAGAAGCCCCGCCCCGGGCCGGTGCTGGTGTGCTGGGACATCGTGGTCAGGTAGTCGGAGGACAGTTTGAGGCCGTCGTTCAACTTGGCCGTCATCGCGGCCATCTGGTCGGTCCCGGCGCGGACCTGGCTCAGCCCGGCGGACAGTTGTCGCATGCCGTCGGTGAGCTGATTCATCCCGTTGGTGAGCTGATTCAGTTGCGCCCGAACCTGATCCGGCGATTGTCCGCCGAGGAGATCGATGAGGCGTTGCATGTCGGCCAGGCCCTGCTTGACGTCCGGCAGTACCGCGGCCGCCCGGTCGACCCCGGCCGGTACCGCGGCAGCGGCAACTGCGCCGGCGAGAGCCTGACCCGCCCGCCCGCCGGTGGCCGAGTTCAGTTCGACATACGCGGCACGGGCTCGCATGCACTGCGGGTCGATCAGGCAGGCCGGTGCGGGCTGGGCCGAAATGATCGGTGCGAAGACCGAACTGACGGTGCCCAGCACGCCCGACATCCGATCGGTGCTGGCGCGGAACTGGTTCAGGACCTGGCTGAGCCCGCGCGCCCCGGTGCGCAGATCGGCGATCGCCTGGGGGACTGTGGTGCTGCCGTCGGTCAGGGTGCCGACGACTCGCTCGGCGGTGGTGTACGCATCGAGCACGCCATCGGCCATCGACACCACTTGGTCGGTTCCCGCCGTCAGGGCCGGAAGCTGTGCGGCCGCGGCGGCCGCGCCGTCGTCGAGCTGACGCGTTCCGGACGCCAGCTGCTGCAGTTGCGGCATCGCGGCCGACAGCTGGTCGTGCGCGGAACCGAGTTGTCCACCAATGATATTGGTCTGATACCCGGTCGCCGACTGCGCGATCGGGTTGCCGTCGGGGCGGGTGATCGAGCGCACGTAGGCGACACCCGGGACCTGGGCGACCGCGTTGGCCATCAACTCGAGCGCCGCGAGATCACCAGTATTCCGCATGTCGTGATCGGAACGGACCAGTAGGTACTCCGGTGCGGCTTCGTTTGCATGCCAATGTCTTTCCGTGTTGACGTAGCCGCGCTTGCTATCGGTGTCGTGGACCTGTGCGCGGTTCTCGTCGAAGTTCATCCGGAAGGTGAACAACACCGCGGCGAGCGCGATCAGCACCACGAGGCTCGCGATCGCGAGTGGCACCGCCCGGCGCACGATCCGGACCCCCGTGTGGCGCCAGCGCTGTTCGTTCGACCGCCGGGGTTCCAAGAGGCCGCGGCGGCCGAGCACCGTGATGAGCGCGGGCGGCAGGGTGAGCGACACCAGTAAGGACAGCGCGATGGCGATGGCGATCGGCGGCCCGGCCGTCTTGAACATCCCGATCTTGGTGAACGCCATGGATACGCCCGCAGCGCCGATCGTCAGGGCGGAGGCGACAACGATGCCGCCGACGGAATCGATTGCGGCTGTGACACTTCCATCCACCGATCGGCCGCGTCGTCTCGATTCGTGGAAGCCGGCGATGAGGAAGATCGCGTAGTCGGTGGTCGCGCCGAGCACCATCGCCGTCGCCAGCGCGATGGTGAAGTTCGAGACCGTCAGCATGTTGCCCGCGCCGAGCGCCGACAGGACCGCGCGCGCGATCGCGAGGCTGACGCCCACCGTCGCGAGCGCCACGCCGGCCGCGGCGATCGAGCGGTATACCGCGAGGAGGAGCATCGTGATCAGTACGACCGATACCGCGGTGATGACCAGCAGCGACACGTCGATCGAGTGGAAGACATCGGCGAGAGTCGGTGCGGCGCCGGTGAAATTGACGGTGAGACCGGGTGGTGGGTCGGCGCGACGGATCAGCCCGCGGATCTCGTTGGTGCTCTGGTGCGCCCGCGTCGACCCGACGTCGCCCTGCGCTGCGACCACCAGATTGATCGCCTCTTTGTCCGGACTGAGCGCCACGTCCTTGGTGGCAGGTCTGCCGTACATGTCGAGCACGTACGCGACCGCGTCATGGTCGGCGACCAGGCTGGCGACCAGTCGCTGGTAGTACGCGTCGTCCTGCACCGAGATGGTTCGGTCGGCGGACAGGACGATGCTGCCGACCGCCGACGACGGCGCGGCCCCGAAGTCTTTCGACATCTGCCGAAGCGTCTCGTTGCCGGGTAGGTCCGCAGGGAGGAACGGCGCGGAGTGCTTGGCGACGGTCTGCTCGAGCTGGGGGATCGCCACGTTGAGGATGCCGGCCACGGCTATCCAGAAGGCGATGATCCACCAGGCGTACCGGCCCACGAATCGGCCCAGGGCTCGGAGTATCGCCGATCCACCGTGCATGGTCGCCCTCGAATCCGCAGCGTCGCCGCATCCGCCGTTCTATGCACATTGCATAGAAGTCATGGGACAGGACACTAGGCAGCCGCGCCCGACCTTGTCAATGAACGATGGCATAGTCCATGGTGGATGGCCGGGTGGGCATGCCCGGACGTCAGTCCTGGTCCGCACCGCCGGGCTCGCGCCGAGCGGCGATGGTCCGCAGGGCATCATCCAGGGAGTCGCCGAGACGTCGCCGCGCCAGGAAGATGTTCTCGGTGCCGATAACCTTATGCACGCCAGTGGCTTTCAATTGCTGTGCGAGGTTGCCATCCACGCCGGTCAGCATCAGATCGGCGACGGCCGCGGAGAGTTCGGTCGCGTAGTCGCGGAGCATCGTCAAGAACGTGACGCCGAGTTCCTCCGTGCCGCGCAGTCTGATGACAACGACCGCCCCGGACGATTCGGCGGACGGGGTCGGCAGCTGCTCCCCGAAGGCCTGCGCGGAGGCGAAGAACAGCGTGCCGTACGGCGTCAGAATGACGATGTCGTCACCGCGCAGACTTGCGGGCGGTTCCGTTCGAGGGGCCGGCCCTCGGGGGTCTCGAAGGTCCATCGGACTATCCGCACCCTGCTCGATTGCTGGATCAGATGAATTACGACGGACAGTCCGACCCCGGCCAGCACCGCGTACTGCAGCGGAATCGTGAGGGTCAACACGAATGTCGTTGTGAAGACCGCGGTCTGTGTCGGCCCGGTGCGCCAGACCATGACGAACTGGTGCGGTCTCAGACTGCGCAGGCCGACGAGGATCAACAGTCCGGCCAACGCCGGCATCGCGACCTTCTCGATCAAGGGACCGCAGAGCATCACCGCGAGCACCATCGTCGTCCCGGCGACGAGGCCGGCCAGCGCGGTCTTGGCACCCGCGGTGCGGGCGAGCGAAGTCGCCGACATCGAGCCGCCCACCGGCATGCCCTGCAGCACCCCGGTGGCCAGGTTCGCCAGCCCCTGTCCGCGGAAGTCCGCGGACGCATCGGGATAGCGTCCGCCGGGGTTGGGAATGGTGCCCGAGATCCCCGCGCCTTGAACCAACCCGACCAGTGCCAGTGCCAATGCGGGAATGAGTAGCCCCGGCACGGCGCCGAACGATGGCGCGGTGACGGTTGGCAGGGTCCGGGTGACCTGAACCGAGTCGCCGAGAGTGGATACCGATTCGCTCGAAAAGGCTTGCGCCAACACTGAACCGGTGATCACCGCCAGAACGAGCCCCATCGCGCCGACGCCGAACTGTTCGAAGAGGAAGATCAGCACGATTGTGGTCGCCCCGACGGCGACGGTCGGCCAGCTGAAATGGGCGACGTTCACCACGGTGTCGGCGGCGCGTGCGACCCGATTGTGTGCGTGCGCTTGGTAGCGCGTGAAATTCGCCAGTTGCCCGAGCACGATATTGATCGCCACCTGCACCGTCATGAAGAGCGATCCCGTGGACAGGGCGCCCACCGCAGTTCCGACGAGGTACCCGTTCAGGCCGAGAAGGGGATTGACTCCGGCCAGGGCTCCGGCGGCGAGTCCGTCCGGCACGCTTTCGACACCGAGCACGATCCCGGCCTTCATGTCGGCGACGACGGTGCTCCGATCGCCGAATCGCTGAAGGTATCGGCATGTGCTTGCACGCAGGCGGCCAGACGAGATCATCCGGCCGTCGTTTCCGCGTCCATCGTGCGATCGTCGGGCAGGACGGCGTGGTGCGCATCATCCTGCCCGGGTGACCGGTCGTGTGACGTCGTCTTTTCGCGGCGGGCGGCGCTAGCCTCGATGACATGTGCGGACGTTTCGCGGTGACCACGGACCCGGCCATTCTCGCTGCCGAACTGGACGCGGTGAATGAAGTCGCCCCGCAACCACTCGACAAGGGGCCCGCCGCCACCACGGGTGCCGATTACAACGTCGGGCCGACCCGCACGGTGATGACGGTGGTCAAGCGCCATTCGCGCGACGAGCCCGATGACGATCCGGCCCTGCGTATCCGGGCGATGCGTTGGGGCCTGGTTCCGTTCTGGGCCAAGGAGTTCGGGAAAGGCGCGCCGATGTTCAATGCCCGCGCCGAAACCGCGCCGACGATGCGGTCGTTCCGGGATGCCGTCAAGAGCCGTCGACTGCTGGTGCCGATGGACGGTTGGTACGAGTGGCGCCCGATGGGAGACGCCACTGCCACGAAGCCGCCGAAGCAGGCCTATTACATGTCGCCGAAAGACGGCACGCGACTGTTCATGGCCGGGCTGTGGTCGACCTGGCGACCGAAAGGCGAAGGAAAGCACGATGATCCGCCCAAACTGAGCTGCACGATCCTGACCACCGATGCGGTGGGGCCGCTACAGTTCGTCCATGATCGGATGCCGCTCATCATGCCGGCCGAGCAGTGGGACGCATGGCTCGATCCTGACCATCCTGTCGACCCGGAGCTGCTGGCGGCGCCGTCGATGGCGATCGCGGAGGCCGTCGACATTCGGCCGGTGTCGGCCTTGGTCAACAGCGTGCGCAACAACGGCGCAGAGTTGATCGATCGGGTCGAGCCGTTGGGAGAGCAGGAGACGCTGCTCTAAGGGCGCGCGAGGTACCCGAGCAGCCGCAGGATGTCACCGGCGTTGTCCATGCTCGGATTGAAGATCGCGTCCAGCATCGGCAGTACACGTCGCCGCGCCGACCGCGTGCGCATCGCGCGCCGCCACAGGGCGAGATTGAAGCGATAGCGGCGATCGGGCAGGTCCGCGAGACCGATGACGTTGCGCACGTTGCCCCGTACGCGTGGTGGCAGGCCACGGGTCGAATCGACCAGCAGCTGGTCGGGCAGGACGTCGAGGCCGTACTCGGACATGAAGTCGAAATCTGTGGGCCACGCTGCGGCCCACAGATAATCGACCATCCGGCACCAGCCCTGCAGGAACATCAGCTCCAGGTCCGAATAGGGGGCTGGGGAAATGCTGCGCAGCTTTGCTGACGCGACATCCAGGCAGACCTTGTGCGCCGCCCAGAGTTTCATGCGAAGCGGCTCGTCGTCGCCGCCGTCGAACCCGTTGACTGCCGCGAAGTAGTCGCGCCAAGCCGCGACCCCGGGCTCGTACACCGGTGGGACGATCCGAACGGACGTCGTTCCACCGCCGATGTATTCGAATCGGCCGTCCGCGGGCGCCGCCGCAAGATCCCGGTCGGGCACGACGCCGGCCGCAACCGCGCCGAGCCACGGTACGACCGAGAGTGTGTAGTTGCCGAATCCCCATCCGGCATCCGGATCGATCCGGCGCGTCTTGCGGCAATCCAGCCCGAGCCGGTCGGTATCGAACTGCCACTGATGCTGAAACATCAGTCCCCACAACGGGTTCCGCCGATTGTCGATGCCGAACTGCTGCCAGCTGTTGGTGGCCGTCAGTAGTTCTCGGTAGGTGGCCATCCGGTCGTCGAAGGCCCACGGGTCGAAGGTGTCGGCGGGGTCGGGAGCGCCCGCCCAGCTGGATTGCAGGGAGAGTTCGGACAGTTCTGCGGGGGCGGGATAGCTGCGGGCCATTCAGGCAGTGTCGCTCACGCGGTGATCGTCGTCACCATCGCGTCGGTCAGCGACACCAGATCGGCCGGCGCGAGCTCGATCTCCAGGCCCCGGCGTCCGGCGCTGCAGAACACCGTCGGCCAGGTCATCGCCGAGGCATCGACCACCGTGGGCAGTCGGCGCTTCTGACCGAGCGGTGAAACGCCGCCCAGGACGTATCCGGTGACCTTCTGCACCTGCGCCCTATCGGCGAGCTCGGCGCGGGCCGCTCCGATGGCCGCCGCCACGGCCTTGGGCGATACCCGCTGGGGCACCGGCACGACCGCGACCGCCAACTGCGAACCGGTGGTCAGCACGATGGTCTTGAAGACTCGCTGTGGATCGGTGCCCAGTTCGCGCGCCAGATATTCGACCGCCTCGTCGCCGAACGACGATGCGCGGCGATCGTGGCGGTATTTGTGCACCGTGTGGACGACACCGGCGGTTGTCGCGGCGGTGATGGCAGGCGTGGCGGACACGGGTTCACGCTATCGATCGTGAGGAGAGTGCAGCGAACGGCCACAACCCGGAACAACAACGACAGGCGTGTGGTTGTAGCAGGCATGCCCATGCCAACAGCTGTGCTGCAACGCCCGACCCGTCCGGCGGTAGTCTGGATCGATCGCGGCTACGAAGGGAGCTCCGTGACTGAGAGCGGTCTGGCGGACGGTGCGGCAGAGATTGCGGTCGACCAGGAGAACGAAACCCCGGCGCAGCGCGGCGAGCGTTTCGAGCGCGACGCGTTGCCGATGCTCGATCAGCTGTACGGCGCGGCGCTCCGGATGACGCGTAACCCGGCGGATGCCGAGGATCTGGTGCAGGAGACCTATGCCAAGGCGTTCTCGGCGTTCGGATCCTTCAAGGCAGGCACGAATCTCAAGGCCTGGCTGTACCGCATCATGACGAACACCTACATCAACGGCTACCGCAAGAAGCAGCGGCAGCCGGCCCAGTACCCGACCGATGAGATCAGCGACTGGCAGCTTGCGGCGACGGCGGAGCACACCTCCACCGGTCTGCGGTCGGCCGAGATCGAGGCGCTCGACGCGCTGCCGGACGACGACATCAAGAGCGCGCTGCAACAACTGCCGGAAGAGTTCCGGATGGCGGTGTACTACGCAGACGTCGAGGGACTTCCATACAAGGAAATCGCCGAGATCATGGACACACCGATCGGCACTGTGATGTCGCGGCTGCATCGCGGCCGCAAGCAGCTGCGTGAGCTGCTGGCCGATGTCGCGGCCGAGCGGGGATTCAACCGGAGTAAGCGGGCACAGGAGAGCGCACAGTGAGCATGGGAAGCGCCTCCGGCGCAGGGATGGAGAAGAACGGCTCCGGCGTAGGCAGCGACGGCACCGATGCCGAGCTGCAGCTCGATTGTTCGGCGGTGATGGCCGATATCTGGCTCATGCTCGACGGCGAATGCGCCCCGGATGCGCGGGCCCGTCTGCAGCAGCACCTCGATTCGTGCCAGCCGTGCCTCGCACACTATGGGATCGAGTCGGAGCTCAAAGCGCTGATCGGCCGTAAATGCGGCGGCGACGCGGCCCCCGATGGCCTGCGCGACCGCTTGCGGATCCAGATCCGCCAGCAGACCACGATCATCACCCGCACCGATCGGCAGCAGTAGCGGATCGACACTCGGGCATCGAAAAGGGCCGGATCCTCAGGGATCCGGCCCTTTTCGATTCAGGCAGTCAGACTGCCGTCAGGCGTTGGGACGCTTGCCGTGGTTGGCTGCGTTCTTTTTCCGTGCCCGCTTCTTGCGGCCGCGCTTACCCATTGCGATCTCCTTCTGCTGGGCGGGTTACTCGCATGTAGTGCTTGCGATCGCCTATTCTCCCACGCGCAAGGGTGCTGAGATAAATTGACATCTGGCCTGACCCCGACGGCAGTCGGGTCGAGCCCGGCGACGGAGGGTCGAACATGGCAGAAGAAGTCTTGGCAGAGATCGTGGCGAGTGTTCTCGAGGTGCAGGTGACCGCCGGTCAGGAGGTCGAGGCCGGTGACAGCCTGGTGCTGCTGGAGTCGATGAAGATGGAGATCCCCGTCCTCGCCGAAGAAGCCGGGACCATCACCTCCGTCAACGTCAAGGTCGGCGACGTCATCCAGGCCGGCCATCTCATCGCGGTCATCGGCTGACCCACACCGCTGCCGCGATCGGCTGAACCCACCCGCGAACCCGAGGGGCATCGTCCACCGTCATGTCGACCCTGTCCGAGCTGCTCGCCGAACACACCGAACTGTCCGGCGCGGACGCCTTTCACCTGCAGCGGCTCGTTGCCGAGTGGCAGCTGCTCGCTGATCTCTCGTTTGCCGACCTGCAGCTGTGGGTGCCTGCGGGGGAGTCATTCGTCTGTGTGGCGCAGGGGCGCCCGAACACGGCGACCACCGTGTTCCCCGCCGACCTGGTCGGCAGCCGGTTGCCGGAGTCGGCGGGTGATTCGGTAGCCCGCACCTGGAGCTCCGGTGAGCGGTCACGGGACCACGAGGCGCGCTGGCTGGGAGATGTCGCGGTGCGCTGGGAGGCCGTGCCGGTTCGGTCGCCACAGGGATCATCGGAGCCGGCCGTCATTGCGGTCCTGACCCGCGTTCGGGCATTGAGCCACCTGCGGTCGCCGTCGCCGCTGGAATCGGCATACCAGGACAGTTCGGACGCGCTGTGCCAGATGATCGCGGAGGGTCGGTTTCCGGGAACCGAGGAGAACCCCAAAGGCCTGTCGACCCCTCGCGTCGGTGACGGGTTCGTCCGCGTCGATGCCGCGGGGTCGGTCAGCTACGCGAGCCCGAACGCGCTGTCTGCCTATCACCGGCTCGGGTGGTCGGCGGATCTGCCGGGCGAGAACCTTGCCGACATCACCCGACAGGTGCTCACGGACCCGTTCGAATCCGCCGACGCGGAGCAGATGATTCGGGATGCGGTGGCCGGCACGTCGTCGGCCGGCGGTATGCGGATGGAAGTCGACGCGCGCCGCGCGAGCGCGCTGCTGCGGGCGATAGCCCTGACGCCGCATCACACCCCGGCCGGTGCGCTGGTGCTGATCCGCGATGTCACCGAGGTCAAACGCCGGGACCGGGCCCTGTTGAGCAAGGACGCCACGATCCGGGAGATCCATCATCGGGTCAAGAACAATCTGCAGAGTGTGTCGGCGCTGCTGCGTCTGCAGGCGCGACGGACCGGCAACGCCGAGGCCCGGCTCGCATTGGAGGAGGCGGTACGCCGGGTCGCTTCGATCGCGCTGGTGCACGAGACGCTGTCGGCGAGCGTCGATGAGCAGGTCGACCTGGACGCGGTTGTCGATCAACTCGTCCCGGTGATGGCCGATGTCGCCGCGCCGTCCGGGGCGCCCGCTCAGGTGCGGCGCATCGGGCAGTTGGGAGTCCTGCCGTCGGAGCTGGCGACACCCTTGGTGATGGTGCTGACCGAGCTGATCCAGAACGCCATCGAGCACGGCTTCGACGACGCGGCATCCGGTGCGGCGGCGGGGCTGGTCGAGATCGATGCCGAGCGCAGCACCCGCAAGCTCGTTGTCACGGTGCGCGACAATGGGATCGGGCTGCCGGAGGGTTTCGATCCCGAACGGTCCGAGCGACTCGGGCTGCAGATCGTCAACACACTGGTCAAGATCGAGCTGTCGGGAACGCTGCTGCTGCGCGGCGGGGCCGAGGGCGGCACCGATGCGGTGCTGACCGTGCCGCTGCACTGAGCGCCATTACCCCCGCTGCCCGCGCGCAGAAACGACGACACCCGGCGGATCCGATCCGCCGGGTGTCGCGTTGGTTCTTGTCTGGTGTCAGACGGCGCTGCGCGTGCGGCTGCGGGCATTGCGCCGCTTGAGGGCGCGACGCTCGTCTTCGCTCATGCCGCCCCAGACGCCGGCGTCCTGGCCGGACTCCAGTGCCCACGAGAGGCAGTCAGCGGTCACCGGGCAACGGTTGCACACGAGCTTCGCGTCAGCGATCTGCGCGATGGCCGGGCCGCTGTTTCCCACTGGGAAAAACAGTTCCGGGTCTTCGTCGCGACAGATTGCATTGTGGCGCCAGTCCATTTCGTGTGCTCCTCGTATCGTTCCTCGCGGGCGTGCGGCCGTCGACGCGCTGAGCGCATGGGCTGCCGGTCGCCGCCGGCGACTTGTTGTGTAACTGTCCGTTCATCTCCGCGGTTTGCGATGTTTCCGCGGTGTTGCTTGTGAATGCTTTCACGAATCCAGAACATGTCAATGGTCTTTAATGCATACGTGGTCAAAGTCACTGAGAGGGGGTCAGTGAAACAGGCCACAGACCGTTGTACTACTCTGCGCTGCGGCTCGCACGGCGAAACTGAAAAAATCTCCGCCGACCTGCTGTTCTAGGCAACGCGCGGTGCAGATGTTACTGATGAGACGGCATGTCCGGAAGGCCCGTCTGCCGACTGGGTCACTTGACCAGGCCGAATGGTGTCGAGCAGGAAGATCAGTCGGTCTTGGGCGCCACGACGTCCAGGACCGCGGGCGCCGAGCCGAACTCCAGCCGGGTCCGCAGGCCGAGGTACTCACCGTCCATCTGCATGTCGACCGGCTGGTCCGATTCGATCAGCACGGACTCGACGTCGTCGGCACGCAGAATGTGGCCGGCCCGCGGGTCGGCGCCGTGGCGCAGCATCTGCGCGGCCAGCGGCAGGTTGCGCCACACGCTCATCGACTTGGAGGCGAACACCCCCAACCGGGAGTCGAACGTGGTGCCCGGGTTGGTGTTCACCGGGCGCGATCCCAGGTACGTCCACGGGCTGGTGTTGGAGACGAACGCGTAGTACGCCGCCTGCATCGGCTCCTTGCCCGGCACGGTGACCGTCACGGTCGGATGCTTGCGTGCGGCCTCGAAGAAGCAGGCCAGGGTGGTGACGAAATAGCGCGCCGGCGTCGCCTTCTTGCCGGAATTACGTTGCTGCTCAATCGATTTGATGACCGCGGCATCGGTTCCGACGCCAGCGTTGAAGAGGAACCAGCGATCATCGGTGTAGGCCAGGCTGACGCGCCGCCGTGCGGACTGCTCCAACAGTTCGACGAGCTGTCCGGTGGCACGCAGTGGGTCGGCTTCCATCCCCAGGGCGCGGGCGAACACATTGGCGCTGCCACCCGGGACGACGGCGATCGCCGGTAGCGCGGTGTTGCCGGACACGGGCGCGCTCGGCGGCCCGAGGAGTCCGTTGACGACCTCGTTCACGGTTCCGTCTCCGCCATGCACGATCACCGCCGAGTACTGCTCGTCGCGGGCCCGCGCGGCGAGCTCGCCCGCGTGGCCACGATGGGTGGTCACCTCGACGGTCAGGTCGAACCGGGACGACAGGGTATTGGTCAGCGCGTCGCGACCGGCATCAGTGGTGGAGGTCGCGAACGGGTTGACGATCAACATCGCGCGCACGGGACGTCAGCCTACGGTGAATCGGGCACGACCACACAATTGAAAGATGCGCCTGCGGTGCGCAACCGGTCCAACGGCGGCGCAGATACCCTGTCTCCGTGCCGAGCAGCCCCGAAACCGACCCCAGCCCGTCCGACCGCGCTTCCATTCCCGTCAACGTGCGGCGTGCGGGTGCACTGGTCGCGCTCGAAGGCACGGTGGCGATCGTCATCGCGGTCGTGCTGGTGATCCGGGCCATCGCCGGTCAGGACCAGCACGTCACATCGGGCTACGGCACGGCGGCCTGGTTCGTGATCATGGGCGGCGCCGTGTTCGCGGGCGGGTTCGCCTTGGTCCGCGGCCGCCGCTGGGGTCGGGCGATCGCCGTGATCGCGCAGATCCTGCTGATCCCGTTCGGCTACTCGCTGGCGTTCGACAGTCACCGCATGTGGGCGGGCATTCCGCTGTTGATCTTCGTGGTGCTCACCCTCGGGCTGCTGTTCAGTCCGTCTTCCCTGCGCTGGCTGTCGGCCGGCTACGCACCCGATGCGGGTCCGGATCCGGATGCCGATGACGGCGAGGACGAGGCCAACGGCGGCGGGGATCCTCAGCGACCGGAGTAGCCCGCGCTGGCGTAGCCGGTGAGGCCGAGTGCCGTCAGCTGCGCGATCCCATCGTGATCGGTGCCCAGCACCGCTATCGATGCGGGCAACATCGACAGGCAGGCGCCGAAGGTCACCGGCTGCCGCAGCCATCGACAGATCAGCACCCGGGACAGGTGGCCGTGGCTGGCGGCCACCACATCGCGGCCGGCCTCGGTCATCGGGACGATATCGGCGAGCAGGCCGTCGACGCGGGTGATGACGTCGGTGACGGACTCGCCGCCGGGGGCGCCGCGAGTGAAGATCGTCCAGTTCGGTTCGGCCTCCCGGATCTGTGCGCTGGTCAGGCCTTCGTAGTCGCCGTAGTCCCATTCGGCCAGGCGTTCGTCGACCCGGTCCACCGACAGTCCGGCGCGCTCGAGAGTGGACAGTGCCCGCCGCCGCGGCGACGACAACACCAACGGGTCCGAGAGATGCAGATTCCGGAGCGGGCCGGCCAGCGAATCGGCTTGCCCGGCACCGCGTTCGGTGAGACCGATGTCGGTGGTGCCGGTATGCCTCCCGCTCAGCGACCAGTCGGTCTCGCCATGTCGGATCACGATCAGTCGTCCACTCACCGCGTCGACAGTAATGCAGTCCCCTAGGGTGTCGGTATGAGTCGTGTGCTAGCTGTGGCCAATCAAAAGGGTGGCGTGGCCAAGACCACCACGGTGGCTTCGATCGGTGCCGCGCTGAGCGCCGAGGGCAAGCGAGTGCTGGTCGTCGACTTGGATCCGCAAGGATGCCTTACGTTTTCGCTCGGTCACGACCCCGACAAGCTCTCGGTATCGGTGCACGAGGTGCTGCTGGGCGAGGCCGAGATCGCCGACGCGCTGCTCGAGACGGCCGACGGGGTGACGCTGCTCCCGGCCACGATCGACCTGGCCGGCGCCGAAGCGCTGCTGCTGATGCGTCCGGGCCGGGAATATGCGCTCAAGCGCGCCCTCGTCGAGGTTGCCGACGATTACGACATCGTGCTGCTGGACTGCCCGCCGTCGCTCGGCGTGCTCACGCTCAACGGGCTCACCGCCGCCGACGAGCTGGTGGTGCCGCTGCAGTGCGAGACGCTGGCCCATCGGGGCGTCGGCCAATTGCTCCGGACGGTGAACGAGGTGCAGCAGATCACCAACCCGGATCTGGATCTGCTCGGTGCCATTCCGACGCTGTACGACTCGCGCACGACGCACAGCCGCGACGTGCTCGCCGATGTGTCGGATCGCTACGACATGCCGGTGCTCAGTCCGCCGGTGCCGCGGACGGTTCGGTTCGCCGAGGCGTCGGCGTCGGGTGCGACCGTCCTGGCCGGCCGTAAGAACAAGGGCGCCGAGGCTTATCGCGAGCTGGCAGCGAACCTGAGCCGTTACTGGGCGGGCGCGGAGCTGGTCACGCTCGAGGGCTGAGCCGAACCCGGCGCGGGCGGCGTCGCCGCCGGCCGCAGCACCGTGACGGTACCGCCGGACTGCTCGACGATCGACGATCCCACCGCTCGCAGTACCACGGGCGTGGCCGCTGTGGTGTTGGCGCTCAGCGGGATCGATGCGCGATGGGCTCCGGTCGCGGCGTCGTGCACGCTGAAGCCGCCGACGGTCGGCAGGACGAGATCGGTCCCCATCACCACGCCGGTGCCGGTGGCCCCCGGGGTCTGGAACTTGACTGCCAACGTCGTGGCGTCGAGAACGACCGTGGCCTGCCCGGTCCAGAACGTCACCAGCCCGCCCGAGGTATGCGGGAGACTGCCGGCCGGGACGGCGGCCGGAGCGTCGACGGTGGCCGCAGTGGTACGACGACCGTCCATGTCGTAGGTCGCGACTGTCGGGGCGGTGTCGCCGACGGTCGAGCCCGCCGGCATGAATACCGACACGCTGCTGGACGCGACACCGATGATCTGCGGCGATGGTGATTGGGTCCCGCTGGTGATGACCGTCGAGCTGTACGGCTCGGGCTTGTCGTCACTCTGTCCGGAGGCGGCCAGAATGCTCAGCCGATAGCCGGCGTCGTGGGGGCAGCGTTCGACGACCGCGAGCCGGCCGGAATTGATGGCCGACGACAGCAGTGTGCACTTGCCATTGCGTTCCCACTCCGGCTGGCTCTGGGGATTGACCTGTGCCTGCACCCGGCCGTATTCGATGGTGCGCACCAAGTCGCTGCGCCATGCTTCCAGGCGCGTATCACCTTGGGAGAGAACGAGATCACCGTCGGTGCTGAGCGTGACCGACTTGTCGGCAAGGCTGGACCGGGTCGGGCCCCGGAACCCGTCGCGGGCCCGCAGTGCGGTCACCTCGCCGCAGCCACGGCTGTTGCGGAATGCCGCCACGACATATGAATCGGAGCCGCCGGTAGGGAACCCGAACGACGACCGGGCCACCAAGCCGCACAACGGAATATCGCGCTTGTAGCGCCACAGCACGCGGCCGTCGGACGGATCGTGACCCTCGACCGTGTTGCCGCTGCCGGTGATCACCAAGCCGTCCGCGACATCCACGGCCGCGGCCGGAACCGACCACGCGACGCCGACGCCTGTCGGGGCGGCGGTCGCCGGCAGCGCCGGGTTGATGGATGTGCCGGCGACCGAATCAGTGGTCTCCCGGACGGGACTCGTTGCCCAGATCGCCACGCCGACAACGACGATGACCACCAGAATACCTGCGGTGATCACCAGATCGACCGGCTTACGCCGCTCCGGCTTGAGCATCGACCGCGGTTACTCGCCGGCCGATTCGGTACCCGACGACTGCTCGCTTGACGAAGTCGATTCGGCCGACTTCGGCTTGCGGCGCCGCCGGCGCCGACGCGCCGGCTGGTCGCCGCCGGCGGGGGCAGCGCCGGCACCGCTGGTCGCTGCCGACTCGGTGTTGTTCGCAGAGCCCTCGGTGGTGGCAGCGCTTGCGGTGCTGTCGGCGGTACGGCCGCCGCGGGTCCGTCGCCGCGATCGGTCGCTCTTCGGGCGGTCACCGCTTCCGGCACGGACGCGGGTCTCGTCGCCGTCGCCGCGCCGGCCGCGCGGTGCTCGCTGGCCGTCGGCGCCGCTGGGTGCGACGAGGCGTCCCGTGGTGTCGTTCGGGATATTCAGCTCTTCGCGCAGATGTGCTGAGCTGGAATAGGTTTCGGCCGGTTCGGGCATTCCGAGGTCGAGTGCCTTGTCGATCAGCTCCCACCGATGCAGCTCGTCCCAATCCACCAGCGTGACCGCGATACCGGTGCGCCCGGCCCGGCCGGTTCGGCCGATCCGGTGCACATAGGTCTTCTCGTCATCGGGGCACTGGTAGTTGATGACGTGGGTGACGTCGTCGATATCGATGCCGCGCGCGGCGACGTCGGTCGCCACCAACACGTCGATATCTCCCGAGCGGAACTGCTTGAGTGCCTTCTCGCGGGCGATCTGTCCCAGATCCCCGTGCACCGCACCGGCTTTGAAGCCGCGCTCGACCAGGTCGTCGGACACCTTCTGCGCCGTGCGCTTGGTGCGGGTGAAGATCATCGTGGCGCCGCGGCCTTCGGCCTGCAGGATGCGGGCGACCAGTTCGGCCTTGTCCATCGCATGCGCGCGATAGACGTGCTGGGCGGTGCGTTCGTGCACCGCGGAGTCATCGACGTGCTCGGCGCGGATATGCGTCGGATGCTTCTGGAAGCTCCGGGCCAGCGTGACGATCGGTCCGGGCATCGTCGCCGAGAACAGCATCGACTGCTTTGCATCCGGCAGGGCGGCGATGATCCGCTCGATGTCCGGTAGGAAGCCCAGATCCAGCATCTCGTCGGCCTCGTCGAGGACAAGGATCTGCACCTTGCCGAGGATGAGGTGACCCTGGTTGGCGAGGTCGATCAGCCGGCCCGGGGTACCGACGACGACGTCGACTCCGGCCTTGAGCTCGGCGATCTGCCCCTCGTAAGGACGGCCACCGAAGATCGAGGTCACCCGGATGGGCAGATTCGCGGATGCGAGCTCCAGATCGTCGGTGACCTGGATGCATAGCTCGCGGGTCGGGACGACGATCAGTGCGCGGGGAGTGCCGTCCAGGTCGAACAGGCGCTCGTCGTCGGAGGCAGCGGCGAGCCGTTGCAGCAGCGGGACTCCGAAGCCGAGGGTCTTACCGGTACCGGTGCGTGCCTGACCGATGAGGTCGTCGCCGCCCATGGCCAGCGGCAGCGTCAGTTCCTGGATCGCGAAGGTGTGGATGATGCCGTCGTCATGCAGGGCCCGAACGATCTCGTCCCGAACGCCGAGTTCGGCGAATGTGGGGGAGACGTGACCGTCATCGACGGTGGTGGTCTGTATCTGGTCTGCGGTGTTGTCTTCAGGGGTGGTGATGGTCGTGCCTTTCGTGTCTCGCGCGCACGAATGTCAGGCAGGACCTCAACCGACTTCGGTGTCCGGAGAGCGTGGATGTCTCGGGAGTACGCCGTCAGTCGGTCGCGTCCGTGGGCCGCAGATCGACGGCCGCGCGGTGCGCGCACAAATATCTCAGCCGGTGCAAACTCGTCTCGGCTGCAGCAACAGTCTATATGTCCGCCCATTACACTGCGGACATGTCATCTGAGGCCGCGCCGTTGTCAGCCGACCACCCAGGAATCGCCGAGTTGTTCTCGCTGCTGGCTGCGGGCGAGCTGGCGGCGTTCTACCGCCTGACCGAGGAGGCCGGAATGGCTCCGTCGGTGGCCGGCCGGGTGGCCGTTGCAGCGATGGCGGCGTCGGAGATGCGCCATTTCGAGATCCTGCGTGAGGAACTGGAACGGCGCGGGGTCGAGGTGGTCCCGGCGGTCGAGCGGTACGAGGCGGTGCTCGCGCAGTATCACCATTCGACGGTGCCGAACAGCTGGTTGGAAGCGCTGATCAAGGCCTATATCGGCGACGGACTGGCGGCTGATTTCTACCTGGAGATCGCGCACGTGCTGCCGCCCGAGGCCGAGCGTGTGGTGCAGGAAGTGATGGCGGAGACCGGTTCGTCGCAGTTTGCGATCGACGAGGTACGCGCAGCGGTTACCGCCGATCCGATTCTGAAGTCGCCGCTCACGCTCTGGGCGCGCAGGTTACTCGGTGAGGCGATCACACAGGCGCAGCACGTTCTGGCCGCACGTGAAGAACTCTCGGAGCTGCTGTTCACCGGTGATACCGGCAACCTGAATCGGTTGGCCGAGTTCTTCGAATCGATCCAGGACCGTCACGACGCGCGGATGCGCGATCTGGGCCTCGCCTGACATCGATACCGGCGGTGTTCGCCGGTAGCGGATGCGCGCTCGGTCGTGGGCCGTGCTGCACTAGCCTGTAATTCAATCGTTCGAACGCGACAGGAGTAGCTCGTGGCCGTTGAAGTCAAGATCGGAATCAGCGACAGCGCAAGGGAATTGACGGTGCGTATCGACGAGTCCGCCGACGCGGTGCACAAGTCGGTCGAGTCGGCGCTATCGGGCAATGAGTCGCTGCTGCATCTCACCGACGAGAAGGGCGTCCGGTTGTTGGTGCCGGTCACCAAGATCGCCTACATCGAGGTCGGGGCCAGCGAGTCACGGCGCGTGGGTTTCGGAGCGACATCCGACAAATAGTCGACGAGCTCGGCCCGCCGACGTCGGTTCAGTCGGTGGGCTGGAGCGGGACGTGTGACAGCCCGCCCCACAGCAGCGCGGCGGTCGAGGCGATTGCTTCTTCTTTGCTGATGGGCCGGTTGGCGTCGATCCAATAGCGGGCGTTGACCTGGCTGGCACCCACCAAGCCGGCCGCGAGCATGCGTGACCGGTGCGGGTCGAGTCCCGAGTCATGCAGCACCAGGCCGTAGACCGCATCGACACAGGCTTCGATCGCGCTCTCGACGCGTCGGATGGCGGCGGGATCGAGGGCGTCCGACTCGAAGATCAGCCGGTAGCCCTGGCTGTCGGAGTCGATGAATTCGAAGAATGCTCCGACGGCGGCGGACACGCGTTGCCGGTTATGGGCGGTGCCGTTCAGCGCCGTGACCACTCCATTGACCAAGCCCTCGGCATGCAAGTCGAGAACGGCCAGATACAGCTCGAGCTTTCCAGGAAAGTGTTGGTACAGAACGGGTTTACTAACACCGGCGTGTACGGCGATCTCGTCCATCCCGGCTGAGTGATAGCCCCGCTCGACGAAGATGTCGCTGGCGGCATCCAGCAGTTGCCGACGCCGGGCGCTGCGCGGCATCCGGGTGGCGGGCGCGCGACCGGTCGACGAAGTCATGCGGAGAACGTTACTCGTTGGTACCGGCAGGGCCGTACACCATGGTCCGCAGAGTGGGCTGGACCTGGACAGGAGTGGCCGCGGGTCTGCGGCGGCGGGCCGGATCGGGCATCCTGATGCCGTGACTGTGCGTGCAGACGCGTCCGCCGTCGACCTCGCTCCGCTCGACCGCACCACCGACCTGTCGCCGGGGACCCACCATCAGATCGGCGCCTTCCGGCTCTTCGTTCGTCGTACCGGCACCGATGAGGTCCCGCGGCCCGGCGGAACGGCACTGTATGTCCATGGACTCGGTGGATCGTCTCTCAACTGGACTGATCTGGGACAGATCCTCGATCCGGTGGTGGCCGGTCACGTGATCGACCTGCCCGGGTTCGGGTACAGCGATCCGCCGCCGGGTGGGGACTATTCGCTGCGCATGCAGATGCGTGCGGTGATCGGGTATCTGGAACTGGTCCAGTCACAGTCGCTCGGCCCGATACATCTGATCGGCAACTCACTGGGCGGCGTCGTGTGCGCGCGGGTCGCCCAGGAGCGGCCGGACCTGGTGCGGACGCTCACGCTGATCTCGCCGGCGTATCCGGACATGCGGCCACGGCTGCGGCGGCTGTCGTTCCTGCCGCTGAGTCTGGCGAAGATCCCCACGGCCGGGCCGACGGCATTCCGCTATTTCGGGCGACGGCATCCGGAGCTACAGGTGATGCAGACACTCCGGGAGATCATGGTGGCGCCGGCGCGATTGGGTGCCGTTCGGACCCGGCAGGCGATCGAGCACGCCGTCGACCGCGCGGCGATGGATTGGGCACCCGAGGCCCTTGCATCGAGCTTCGCGACGCTCGTCGTCAGTTGGGCGTGGAACGGCGGCCGCGATCATTGGCGCCGTGCCCGGCGCATCACGGTGCCCGCGCTGGTGCTCTGGGGCAGTCAAGACCTGCTGGTCAGCGCCGAAATCGCGCCGAAGGTGGTGCGGATGATCCCGGACGCGCGGCTGGTGATGTTCTCGGATGTAGGCCATGTCAGCCAGATGGAGATCCCCGAGGAGACGGCCCTGGAGATATGCCGACACATCGGTATACAGCTCCGCAGAAAGGTGCCCGACCTGTGAGAAGGTGAACGGGTGACAAACCCCGGTGGGCCCTCGGACCCGGACTCAGGTTCCGGTGCGGATCGGGCTGCGGGTGTGCGGACGGACCCGGGCGAGCGGTCGCGACCCGCGTCCGATCAACCGTTGCGCGCGCATTGGGACCCCACCGCGGTCAACGAGGGTCGACCCCGATCGGATCGTTCGGCTCATCCCGGCCCCACCCGACGGGGCCCCGTGCGGCGGTTCATCGCGACCTACGGCTGGCGGGCGTACGCGATCCCGGTGCTGATCGTCTTGACGATCGCGCTGATCGTGGCGTCGGTGAACAGCGACAAGAACGGGCATCACGACGCGCCGGTCGCCACGGAATTGCGTGATTCGAACGTCAACACAGCCAAGACGCCGATCGGTGCGCCATCGGCGTCGGTGAATCCCGATGCCCTGCCGAGCGGTGCGTTGCCTGACGGCCCCCCGTTCACCGAGGCGGGTGCGAAGTCGTACCACATCGTTCCGGTCGTCGGCACCGGCGGAAAGCAGATCGGCACCGGCGGCCAGCTGTACACCTACACGGTCGAGGTGGAGAACGGCTTGAACGGCAACGACTTCGGCGGCGATCAGGCGTTCGCCAGCCTGGTCGAGACCACCCTGTCCAGCGCGAAGAGCTGGACGCACGACGGCAAGGTGTCGTTGCGTCGAGTCGCCGGCGGCCAGCCGGCCGATCTGCACATCACGCTGGTGTCTCCGGCCACCACCCGCGAGCTGTGCGGCTACGACATCAAGCTCGAGTCGTCCTGCTACTACCCGCCCGAGGTGCGGGTGGTGCTCAACGAAGCGCGGTGGATTCGCGGTGCCGTCGCGTATCAGGGTGACACCCTCAGCTACCGCCAATACGCGGTCAATCACGAGACCGGACACGGCATCGGCTACGCCCATCATCAGCCCTGTCCGGCGAACGGAGCATTGGCCCCGGTGATGATGGAGCAGTCGTTCGGCGTCGACAATCAGGAGGTTCAGAAGCTGGACCCGGGCCTGGGTGGCGATCCGTCATTCGTCTGCAAGCCGAATCCCTGGCCATTCCCGAACGGGTGATGATCCGGCTGCCGGAATGAGTTCGGCCGGAGGCCGGACAGGAATGTGACAGCGGGTGAATCGGTTGTACTGCGTATCCGCTGAACTCAGGAGAGCCAGATGTCGTTGCCGCCGTTGGTCGAGCCCGGGGCCGAACTCACTCGGGACGAGGTGGCCCGGTACAGCCGGCACCTGATCATCCCGGATATCGGAGTGGTCGGTCAGCGTCGATTGAAGAATGCCCGGGTGCTGGTGATCGGCGCGGGCGGGCTCGGCTCGCCGACCCTGCTGTATCTGGCCGCGGCCGGCGTCGGGACCATCGGCATCGTCGAGTTCGACGAGGTGGATCAGTCGAATTTGCAGCGCCAGGTGATCCATGGGCAGTCCGATATCGGGCGGCCCAAGGCCGAGAGCGCCCGTGATTCGATCGCCGAGATCAATCCGTTGGTGACGGTGAATCTGCATGAGTTCCGCCTGGAGTCCGACAATGCCGTACAGCTGTTCGAGCAGTACGACCTGATCCTCGACGGCACCGACAACTTCGCGACGCGCTACCTGGTCAACGACGCCGCCGTGCTGGCGCACAAGCCGTACGTGTGGGGTTCGATTTACCGCTTCGAAGGGCAGGCGTCGGTGTTCTGGGAGGACGCCCCCGATGGCCGCGGACTCAACTATCGCGACCTGTACCCGGTACCGCCGCCACCCGGGATGGTGCCGTCCTGCGCCGAAGGCGGAGTCCTCGGAATTCTCTGTGCCTCAATCGGTTCCATCATGGGAACCGAGGCCATCAAACTCATCACCGGCGTCGGCGAGCCGCTTCTCGGCCGGCTGATGGTCTACGACGCGCTGGACATGGCCTATCGGACGATCAAGCTGCGCAAGGATCCCGAAGCGCCGTCGATCACCGAACTCATCGACTACGACGAGTTCTGCGGCGTCGTGTCGGCTGCCGGTGTCGAGGCCGCGGTCGGGTCGACGCTCACCCCTGCCGAGCTGAAGCAACGGCTCGATGCCGGAGAAGACCTGGCGCTCATCGATGTTCGGGAACCGGCCGAATGGGACATCGTCCGAATCGACGGAGCGACGCTGGTCCCCAAGGGCACCATCGAGTCCGGGGTGGCGCTGGAAACACTGCCGCAGGACCGGCCGATGGTGCTCTACTGCAAGACCGGGATCAGGTCGGCCGAGGCGCTGGCGGCGGTCAAACAAGCCGGGTTCGCGGATGCGACCCACCTGCAGGGCGGTGTCGTCGCCTGGGCGCAGCAGATCGACAAGAACCTGCCGGTCTACTAGCCCTCGGGGTTTACTAGCTGACATGGCCGGGCTCACTGTCAAAAGCGCGGCGGGCCGTTGGGTTCTGCTGACCACGGTGCTCGGGTCGGGGATGACCATGCTGGACGGCACCGTCGTCAACGTGGCACTGCCCAAGATCGGCCGCTCCCTGCATGCCGATCTGGCGTCGTTGCAGTGGGTGCTCAACGCCTACATGCTGACTCTGGCCGGGCTGATCTTGTTGGGTGGCGCGCTCGGCGATCGCTACGGTCGTCGGCGGGTGTTCATCATCGGCGCGGTGTGGTTCTCCGTCGCCTCGTTGTTGTGCGGCCTGGCGGTGAACGCCGAAATGCTCATCGCCTCTCGTGCACTGCAAGGCATCGGCGGCGCACTGTTGATGCCGGGATCACTGGCGATCATTCAGGCGACGTTCGCCGAAGACCAGCGCGCCCGGGCGATCGGCGCTTGGTCGGGTCTCGGCGGGATCGCCGCGGCGATCGGCCCATTCCTCGGCGGGTGGCTGGTCGACGGACCCGGCTGGCGGTGGGCGTTCCTGATCAACCTGCCGCTCGGCGTGGTCACCGTCGCCGTCGCGGCGCGCCACGTTCCCGAGAACCATGACCCCACCGCGCACGGCCGGTTCGATGTGCTCGGGGCCGCCGTGGGCGCAATCTCGTTGGGTGCCATCAGTTATGCGCTGATCCGGGCCGCCGAGGGCTGGTCGGTGACCGTTGCCGTCGCGGCTGTGGTCGGCGTGGTCATGGCCGGCAGTTTCGTGTGGCTCGAACGGCGAGAACGAAATCCGATGCTGCCGCTGTCGATCTTCGGCTCCCGCCAGTTCTCGGTGGTGAACGTCGTCACCTTCGGCATCTACGCCGCGCTCAGCGGCATCATGTTCCTGCTCGGGATGGAACTGCAACTCGTGTCCGGATTCTCGGCGTTGGTCGCGGGTGCCGCGTTGGTCCCGCTGACGATATTGATGCTGCTGCTGTCGGCTCGTTCCGGTGAGCTCACCGAACGGATCGGCCCCAGAATCCCGCTCTCGGTGGGGCCGGTGTTCTGTGCGGGCGGCGTTCTGATGATGTTGCGGATCGGGCCGTCGGCGAACTACTGGGCGGATGTGCTGCCGGCGGTACTGGTCCTCGGAATCGGGATGGTGCTGCTGGTAGCGCCGCTGACGGCCACGGTGCTGGCGGCGGCGCCGGTCGAGCATGCCGGGGTTGCCAGCGGTGTCAACAACGCGGTCGCCCGTGCCGCCGGGTTGATTGCGGTGGCCGCGCTGCCGTTGGTGGCGGGATCGGCGGCGCGAGATGCCCTGGGACCGGGCTTCGACACGGTCTTCCAGCGCGGCGTGTGGGTCTGCGCCGCCCTGATGGCGGTATCCGCGGGGATCGCCTGGGCGGGTGTCCGCAATCCCGATGCGGCGGCTCGGGCGAAAGCCCCTGAGCCGCAATGCAAAGTCAACTGTGCGGCGCAGGCGCCGCCGCTGGAGACGACCGGCGCGGCAGCGCAGCGCTGAGCCGTGTGCGCAGCGAGAGATCGTCGGGCAGGCGGACACCGGCGCTCGCCCTGAAGCGCGTTGTTTGCGCTGGTAAGGTCGCTGCTCATGCGATTGACTCCGCACGAACAAGAGCGTCTGCTGCTGTCGTACGCGGCTGAGCTCGCTCGGCGCCGACGGGCCCGCGGTGTGCGGTTGAACCATCCCGAGGCGGTCGCGATCATCACCGACCACGTGCTGGAGGGTGCCCGCGACGGGCGCAGCGTTTCCGAGCTGATGGCCAGTGGCCGTGAGGTGCTGGCCCGCGACGATGTACTCGACGGGGTGCCGGAGATGATTTCCGACGTACAGGTCGAAGCGACCTTTCCGGACGGTACCAAGTTGGTGACCGTGCACCACCCTATTCCATGAGGATGCAGATGATTCCCGGTGAAATCATCGCCGCCGCAGGCGATATCGAACTGAATCCGGGGCGGCCCGTGACCGACCTGGTGGTCGTCAACGCCGGTGATCGCCCGGTGCAGGTCGGCAGTCACGTGCATTTCCCGGATGCCAACGCCGCGTTGGACTTCGATCGCGCCGCGGCCCATGGCTGTCGGCTCGACATTCCGGCCGGAACCGCGGTGCGTTTCGAACCTGGTATCGCGCAACGGGTATCGCTGGTGCCGATCGCCGGAGCGCGGATCGTGCCGGGTATCGCCCTGCCGGCGACGGGAGCGCTCGATGACTAGCCGCGGGCAATCGCGCCTTTCGCGGGAGCGGTACGCCCAACTGTATGGGCCGACGGTCGGCGATCGAGTTCGATTGGCGGATACGGATCTTCTGATCGAGATCACCGAAGATCGCTGCGGCGGTCCGGATTCCGGACTGGCCGGTGACGAGGCGGTCTTCGGCGGCGGCAAGGTGATCCGCGAATCGATGGGCCAGGCGCGCGCCACTCGCGCCCAGGGCACACCGGATACCGTCATCACTGGCGCAGTGGTCATCGATCACTGGGGAATCATCAAGGCCGACATCGGTATCCGGGGTGGCCGGATCGTGGCGCTCGGCAAGGCCGGCAACCCGGACACGATGGACGGGGTGCACCCGGATCTGGTGATCGGTCCGAGCACCGAGGTGATCAGTGGCAACGGCCGGATCGTCACCGCGGGTGCCATCGACTGTCATGTTCATTTCATCTGCCCGCAGATCCTGGACGAGGCGATCGGATCCGGTATCACCACCCTGGTCGGCGGCGGCACCGGTCCCGCTGAGGGCAGCAAGGCGACGACCGTGACGCCAGGGTCCTGGCACCTGGCGTCGATGCTGGCCGCCACGGACGGCTGGCCCGTGAACATCGCACTGCTGGGCAAAGGCAACACGGTCAGCCCAGAGGCCATGTGGGAGCAATTGCGTGCGGGTGCTTCGGGTTTCAAGCTGCATGAGGACTGGGGGTCGACCCCGGCCGCCATCGACGCCTGCCTGCGGGTGTGCGATGAGTCCGGGGTGCAGGCGGCGCTGCACTCGGACACGCTGAACGAGGCCGGTTTCGTCGAGGAGACGCTGCGCGCGATCGCCGGGCGCGGGATTCACGCCTATCACACAGAGGGCGCCGGCGGCGGTCACGCACCGGACATCATCACAGTCGCGGCGCAGCCGCATGTGCTGCCGAGCTCCACCAATCCCACGCGGCCGCACACCGTGAACACCCTCGACGAACATCTGGACATGCTGATGGTGTGCCACCATCTGAATCCGTCGGTGCCCGAAGACCTGGCGTTCGCGGAGAGCCGTATCCGGCCGTCGACCATCGCCGCCGAAGACCTCCTGCATGACATGGGTGCGATCTCGATGATCGGGTCGGACTCGCAGGCGATGGGCCGGATCGGCGAGGTCGTGATGCGGACATGGCAGACCGCGCACGTGATGAAGAGCAAACGCGGATCGCTTGCGGGAGACACTGCGGCAGACAACAACCGGGTGCGGCGGTACATCGCGAAATACACGATCTGTCCGGCGATTGCGCATGGGCTCGATCACGAGGTCGGGTCGGTGGAACCGGGGAAGCTTGCCGACCTGGTGCTGTGGGAGCCGGCGTTCTTCGGGGTGCGTCCGCACGCCGTACTCAAGGGCGGCGCGATCGCCTGGGCCGCGATGGGCGATGCCAACGCCTCGATCCCCACGCCACAACCGGTGCTGCCGCGGCCGATGTTCGGCGCGGCGCCGCCGGTCGCCGCCAGCACATCCGTGAGTTTCGTTGCACACCAGGCGATCGACGACGGTCTGGGCGATCGCCTGGGGCTGCGCCGGCGGTTGTCTGCGGTCGGCAACGTGCGCGGGCTGACCAAATCCGATATGCCGGGCAACGACGCGATGCCCGACATCCGGGTCGACCCGGACACGTTCACGGTGCATGTCGACGGCGAGGTCTGGGACCAGCCGCCCGTATCCGAACTGCCGATGGCGCAACGCTACTTTCTGTTCTGAGTGACCGGATGAATCTCGCAATGATGTTGACGTTGGCCGATTCCCGGCTGCCCGTGGGCGGTCATGTGCACTCCGGCGGCATCGAGCAGGCCATCGCCGACGGGCTGGTGCGCGACGTCGCGTCCGTGCGTGACTTCCTGATTCGCCGCGTCGACACGGCGGGGCTGGTCGGGGCTTCGGTCGCGGTGGCGGTCACTCGCGGTGTGCTGACACCCGACACGGGTGATGCCGAAATGGACGCTCGCACACCGTCGGGCGCGGCCCGGAACGCATCTCGCGCGCAGGGCCGGGGCATGATGCGTCTCGCGAAGACCGTCTGGCCGCAGCATGACTGGTCGACCATGCCGATGAAGCCGCACCTACCGGTGATTGCCGGCGGGGTGGCAGCGGTCAGTGGTCTGGATGCGGCGCAGTGCGCCGGCGTGTTGGTCTACACGACGATGACGAGTTCCGCGACCGCCGCGCAACGGTTGCTGGGCCTGGACCCGGCGGCCGTCACCGCGATCGGAATCGAGTTGGCGCCGCGGTGCGATGAAATAGCCGCACGCGCGTGCGAGGGCCTGTCGGATCTGTCGGATCCGCTGCTCGACATTCTGGCCGAAAAGCATGTGCGGCAGGACATGCCGCTCTTCGCATCATGAACAGTGACAGAAATGAATAGGCACAGAAAGGTTCCGCATGCCACCGCATCTCATTGACGGGCAACCGCATTCGCACGATCTGGACCGGCCCAAACGGGTCCGCCGGCCAGGGGAGGCGCTGCGCATCGGCATCGGCGGGCCGGTCGGCTCCGGCAAGACGGGCCTGGTCGCGGCGATCTGCCGGCAGCTGCGGGACGAGCTGTCGGTGGCGGTGCTGACCAACGACATCTACACCACCGAAGACGCCGACTTCTTGCGCCGCAATGCGGTCCTGCCTGACGAGCGCATCACCGCCGTGCAGACGGGTGGCTGCCCGCACACGGCGATCCGTGACGACATCACGGCGAATCTGGATGCCATCGACGATCTCGTGGCCGCCAATCCGCCGCTCGATCTGATTCTGGTCGAGTCCGGCGGGGACAACCTGACGGCGACCTTCTCCAGCGGTCTCATCGACGTGCAGATCTTCGTCATCGACGTCGCCGGCGGTGACAAGGTCCCGCGCAAGGGCGGGCCGGGAGTCACGTTCTCGGATCTATTGGTGGTCAACAAGACCGACCTGGCTCCGCTCGTCGGGGCCAGCCTGCAGGTGATGCGGGACGACGCCGCCAGAGTCCGGGACGGTCGTCGGACCGCGTTGATCTCGCTGACCGACGATCCGGCCGCCACCGAGGTCGTCGGATGGGTGCGAGAACAGCTTGCCGTAGTGGCTGATTGAAACCGGACGGGTGAATTGAAGACCGTTGTGACCCTGAGCGCATTCGCCGATCGGCGGCCGATCATTCGCGCCGAGGGCGCAATCGCCGTGCGGCAGACCGGACCGTACGCGGTGCATTTCGTCTCGGCGGCGGCGACGCCCCTCGGCGGCGACGTGATCGAGATCGGTATCGACGTGGCCGATGGAGCGGAACTGGCCGTCTATTCCGTTGCCGCGATGCTAGCGCTGCCGGGCCGGAATGCATCCCGCTCGTCGACCACCTGGAATGTTCGTCTGGGGGAGGGCGCGCGACTGCTGCTCGACCCGCTTCCGACCGTGGTCGCCGATGGTGCGGACCACGACTCCACAGTGAATGCGGAGCTCGCGGCCACGGCATCCCTGCGCATGACTGAACGAATCCAGCTGGGCCGCAGCGGGGAATCGGGCGGCGGTTGGTCGGGTCGAATGACGATCGACGTGGCCGGCAAACCGGTGCTGCGGCATCAGGTGCGTCTCGGCGGCTCGGGGGACCGGCTGTCGGACGTTCGCGCGATGACTTCGGAGCTGTGTTTCCCGGACGATCGGCCGGCCGAGGTCGGTGACGGGCACGTGCGGATGGCGCTCGCCGGCGGCGGGACGCTCAGCTGTTGCCTGACCAAAACCCTGAAACCCTGACTGCTCAGAGGCTTTGACCCCGATATCGGGATCAGCGGCCTGTGCAGTCAGGGTTTCAGGGTGGCAGCGATCAGTTCTGGGCGGGCAGTACGTGTTCGCCGGACTTGTCGCACGACAACGCCAGCGAGCTGATGTATTGCTTCTCGCCGTTCGGATCCGACTTGGCCGATGCGATCATGTCGGGCCGCTCGAACTCGATGCCGGTCACACAGCAGGTGAGCTTGGCATCGCTGGGATTGCCGTACTCGTCGAACATCGGCAGATCGATGCCGTCGTCGGTGCGACGCAGGTAGTACTTGCCCTTGGTGGCAACGGCCAGAACGGGCGGCAGCACCAGGGCCAGCACGGTGGCCACGATCGGTGAGTAGGGCTGCACCGCATCGCCGAACACATGGAAATAGACCAGGATCGACAGGCCCGCCGCCGCGATCACCGAGACGAACCCGACCGGGTTCACCGAATACAGCATGCCCCTGCGGAATTCCGGAACCTTCGGCGAGATCTTGAGCAGGTACTTGTTGATCGCGATATCCGAGGCGACCGCGACGATCCAGGCGATGCCGCAGTTGGCGTAGAAGTTGAGCAGGTTGTTCAAGAAGCTGAACATGTCGGATTCCATGAGCACCAGGGCGATTGCGACATTGACGACGATGAAGATCAGCCGGCCCAGATAGGTCTTGGTGACGCGGGTGAAGCTGTTGGTCCAGGCGAGCGACCCCGAATAGGCGTTGGTGACATTGATCTTGATCTGGCTGATGACCACCAGGATCACGGCCAGAGTGAGTGCGAGCCAGTGCGGCAGGAAGTCGTCGTAGATCGCCAGGAACTGGTGCACCGGCTGGTTGGCGACGCCCGCGTCGGCGGCGGCGTGCGCGATGAGATAGACGGCGAGGAACAAGCCGATGATCTGCTTGATCGCGCCGAAGATCACCCAGCCGGGTCCGGCCAGCAGCACAGCGGTCCACCATTTGCGGTTGTTCTCAGGGGTTTTCGGCGGCATGAAACGCAGGTAGTCGATCTGCTCGGCGATCTGGGCGATCAGCGACAGGCAGACGCCCGCGGCCAGCATGGTGCCGGCGAAGCTGACACCGTGACCGGCCTTGCCGTCGGTGCCGCCGGAGAACGACATGAACGTGCTGAACGACGACGGATGACTGATCGCGAGGTACGCGAACGGCAGGACCATCATCACCAGCCAGAGCGGTGTGGTCCAGACCTGCAGTTTGGCAAGGGCTTTCATGCCGTAGATGACCAGCGGGATGATGAGCACCGTCGACATCAGATAGCCGAGCCAGAGCGGAATGTGCAGGCCCAGTTTGAGGCCCTGCGCCATGATCGAGCCTTCGAGCGCGAAGAAGATGAACGTGAACGACGCGAAGATCACGTTGGTGACGACTGAGCCGTAGTAGCCGAAGCCGCTGCCGCGGGTGATCAGGTCCAGATCGATGTTGTAGCGCGCTGCGTAGAAGGCGAGCGGGTAGCCGGTCAGCATGATCACCACTGCGAAGATGCCGATGCCCAGCAACGCATTTCCCGTGCCGTTGGCGATGCCGACGTTGGCGCCGATGGAGAAGTCGGCCAGATAGGCGATGCCGCCCAGGGCGGATGTTGCGACGACCGCCGGGCCCCACTTGCGGTAGCTCCGCGGAGCGAACCTCAGGGTGTAGTCCTCCAGCGTCTCCCGAGACCGGGACTGCTGAGTAGAGGGTGATTCCGGCGTTGACTTTCCACCACCGACCGCGGCTGATTCGAGTGTTTGCGACATGCGAGAAACGTAGGAGCGCGGTGTGTCTGCGAATGTGCCGATGTGTTTCGGCTCGGTAAATGAGACACCTTCGAATTATCCGATTTATCGGTATCACCCGGTATTCGCCGACCTGACGCACCACTGCGAGGTCATCGGCCTCGGCTACCCGGAACCGGCACTTCACCTCGGTAGTCTGTTCTCGTGACCGACGCCGAACTGCCCCCTGAGCACGTCATCAAGACTTTTGGGCTCGCAGAGGACGAGCCCATCGAGCTCGGCGATCACTGGTCGGGCGGGTGGCGATTCGGTGAAGTGGTGCTCTCGCAGGTTCCCGACCACGCGCGGGCGGCCTGGTCGGCGACGGTGCGCGAGGACCTCTATGTCGACGGGCTCCGGATCGCCCGTCCGGTGCGCTCGACCGATGGCCGGTATGTGGTGAGCGGCTGGCGCGCCGACAGTTACATCGCGGGATCCCCGGAGCCCCGGCATGACGAGGTCGTATCGCTGGCCAACCGGCTGCATCAAGCGACCGCCGAGTTCGAGCGTCCGCGTTTTCTGCAGCAGCAGCCGGGTCCGCCGTACACCGATGTAGACGTGTTCGTCGCGGCCGATCGTGCCGCGTGGGAAGACGTTCCGCTGAAGACGGCCCGCGCCGCCGGGATGGACCAGCCGACCTCGCCGGACGGCGTGACCAGCATCGAGATGGTGAAAACCCTGGCGACGCTGCGTCGCAAGGTCGAGCTCGAGTCGCAGCTCGTGCACGGTGACCTGTTCGGTTCGGTGCTGTTCGCGGGGAGTGCGGCCCCGGGCATCACCGACATCACGCCCTACTGGCGGCCGGCCTCGTGGGCCGCAGCGGTGGTCGTAGTGGATGCCCTGGCCTGGGGCGGAGCCGACGATGCGTTGATCGAGCGCTGGGAGGAGATGCCGGAGTGGCCGCAGATGCTGTTGCGGGCCTTGATATTCCGGCTGGCCGTCCATGCGCTGCATCCGCGATCGTCGTCGGGTGCGCTCGTCGGCCTCAAGCGCGCGACCGACCTGATTCGTTTGACGGTTTAGCGCTCAGGTCGAGTGGGCCGTCCGACGGATCATGATCGGATTGCGGCGGGTGTGATGACAATGCGTTGTGCACCGTTCGCCGGGGCGGTCCAGGCCTGTTCGATCTGTTCGAGGGGCACTGGTTTCGCGTCGACGACGAATTCGCCGTCGGCGATTTCCCGTACCAGCTGGGGAAGTTCGGTCAGGTAATCGCTTCGCTCGAGGGAGCCTTGCCCGCTGCCGACGATCTGTAGTCGACTGGACCGCAATGCCGCGGAGGGGATGGGCGCGGTGAGCCCTGCGACGGAACCGATCTGGATCCACGACAGGGGCTTGCCCCGATCGGGTCGGGCGGTCAGGACGGCGACCATTGCCTTCGCGGACGGCTCGCCCCATAGGAAATCGAGTACGACGTCGACCTCTGCTGCGGCTCGACCGAGCTGGTCGGCGTCGTCGAGCCGCGCCGTGTCGGTGGCGCCGAGTTCGGGGAGCTTCTCGAGCAGGTCTGCGTTGCGCGCCGCGGCGACAATCTGTCCGGCGCCGAGTCGTCGTGCCACCTGGACCGCCATCCGGCCACTGCTGCCGGTCGCGCCGAGCACCAGAACGCGTTGCCCGGGACTGAACTCGATTCGTCGGCGCAGGGCCATCCACGACGCCATCGCGGGATTGAGGGCTGCCGCCACCGCAACGGGGTCGGCGTGTTCGGGGAGCGGGAAGCTGCGCCGCGTATCGATGACGGTCTGCTCGGCCATTGAACCGTGGTTCGTGTCGTCGAGGATGAAGTAGCGCAGACCACCGTCGGCGTCCCGGCCGATCCCGTCGATTCCCGGGATGAGCGGCAGCGCGCCGGTGCTGGTGTAGTGCGAACCGTCGGCCTGCGACCGCACCCGCGGATGCAGACCCGCCGCAATGACGTCGACGATGATTTCGTCGGGGTCGGTGGGCGTAGGCGCGGGGGCCTCGCTGTAACGGGGCGGGGTGTCGAATGCGGTGACGACTGCGGCTTTCATGAGGAGCTCCTCGGGCAAGTAGGTGGTAATACCAACTAAAATAGATGGTATTACCAACTAGGTCAAGTAGGCTGTGCTCATGACGAAACCGAATCGGAAGGCTGGAACGCGGCCGCCCGCCCATGACGATCTGGTGGACAGCCTTGTGCAGAACGCCTTTACGACGATGACGGTGCTGAATCGGGTGTGCGCCGAGCACGATCTGTCGCCGACACTGTTACGCGTACTCGCGATCTTGTGGGATCGCCGACTGAAGATCACCGAGCTGTCCGGCTATCTCGGACTCGACAAATCCAGCATGACCGGGCTGGTCGGTCGCGCCGAGAAACGTGGCCTGATGCAACGGGTGCGTAACGCCGACGACGGGCGCGCGGTCGATGTCGTCATCACTGAAGAAGGGGCGGTGCTCGCCGAACGAGTCCGTGGGAAGATTGCGGGGGCTCTCCGTCCGGTCACCGACACTCTGAATGCGGCCGACCGGCAGCGTCTGCATCTACTGCTGCAGCAGATGCAGGCGGTGAAAGGCGATCCGTTGGTCGGTGCCCGCGGGTCAGAGTCTCGCTAGCTCCTCGGCGGACAAGCGCGCGATCCGCATCTGCACCTTGCCGTCACGGATCGGGACGCCTTCGGCGCGCAGCTCGGTGAGCTGACGTTCGCGCAGATGTGCTGCGGGCGTACCGGATACGCCGATCACCCGATGCCAGGGCAGATCGCTGCTGTCAGTGCGCATGATCCAGCCGACGATCCGGGGGCTCGACAGCCCGGCGAGCTCGGCCAGGTCGCCATAGGTGGCGACGCGTCCGGATGGAATCGCGGCGACGAACCCGCGCACCCGCTCGACATCCGCATCGGAGACCGCCGCCATCTCAGCCGACCCGGGTGATCAAGTCCGCGACAAGTTCGGGCTGCGCCAGCGGAACCATGTGGTCGCAATCGATTTCATGCATCGTGAACAGGTCGCCCTGCTGTGCGGCGAGCGCGGCGACGAAGTCGGCGGACACATACGGCGGCTGCACCTTCAGTGCCTGCACCAAATGGATGGGAATGTCGCGCGGCGGCAACGCGAACGGTCGGCACAGTTCGCCGAACATCCCGGCGGTCGCGGCGACCGATACCCGCCACCCCACACCGTCGGGCACGGTGTGGGCGGTGGCCGGGGCGCCGTCGGCGTAGTCGATCAGGTGCTGCTCGACCTCGATGTCCAGCAGATCGTCGGCGACCTCCCACCACGATTCGGCACGCTTCACCTCTCGCGCGTGCTGCGCGTCGCGCATCGTCCAGTGCGTGACGGTGTGGGTGGCGCCGGGCAGCACCTTGTCGCCGGGGACGGCGATCGCCGGGTCGAGCAGCACCAGCGCGCGCACGGGCGCACGCCGTGCCAGGTGAACGGCCAGCAGGCCGCCGAACGAGTGGCCGACGACGATCGGCGCCTGGCCGAGGCCGTCGACCAGCGGCGCGAGCGTGCCGATGTGCTCCTCGAGGTGCCACGGCGGTTCCCACGGCGAATGTCCGTGCCCGAGCAGGTCCGGGGCGATGATCCGATGACTGGGCAGGTCGGCGGCCAGCCGGTGCCATCGTCTGCCATGTCCGGTCAGGCCGTGTAGGGCGAGCACGGGCCGACCGTCGACCGGACCGAATGTCTCGACATGCAATGCGCGCACCGGTTCATGTTGCCGTACGCCCGGTCCGCCCGGATGACGGGTGCGCGACGCGATGGTGTCGGCCCGCGGGGTGTCGGCGGTTCGTGATTGCATGAGTGGATGACCGACGCGCCGCGCAAGCCGGTGCGCATCGATCTCGTGCGCGAGCCGCCGGTACCCGAGCCGGCGCGACGCTGGCCCGCCGAGATCGCCGCGCTGCTGGCTCCCCCCGACCCCCTTGCGGAGTCGTCGCCTGCGGCGGTGCGGTCCGGTGGCGTTGCGCAATGGGCACCGTTTCGAGTGCGTGGCGGGCCCGGGACGGGCAAGACCAGCCTGCTTGTCGATATCGTCACCAGTCGGCTCGCAGCGGGGGCCGATCCGGAGTCGATTCTGGTACTCACCGCCAGCCGGCGGTCGGCGGCCGCGATGCGGGCCCGGATCAGCGCCGGGATGCTCGGCGGTACCGACCGCGGTCGGCCCGGGCAGGCCGGAGGCCGGTCGTTGCCACTGTCGGCCCGAGAACCGTTGGTGCGCACCATCCACTCGTATGCCTTTGCCGTGCTGCGCCTACGTGCGGTCGCCCATGACGATCCGCCGCCGCGCCTGATCACGGGGTCCGAGCAGGATGCCGTGCTACGGGAACTGCTCGCCGGCGACATCGCCGATGGTGCGGGATATTGGCCGCCGCATCTGCGCCCGGCATTGGGCGCCAACGGGTTTGCTCAGGCGCTGCGCGACCTGATGATGCGCGCCGCCGAGCGGGGAGTCGGCCCGGAACAACTCGTCGCGTTGGGGCGCAAGCACAAACGGCCCGAATGGGAGGCCGCCGGCAAGGCCTGGCGGGTGTACGAGCAGAGCACGCTGCTGCGCGGCGCGGTCGGCAGGCAGGCGCCCCAGGCCACGGCTCCGGCGGTCGACGCAGCGGAACTGATCGGCTCCGCACTCGATGCCTTCGCGGTCGATCCAGAGCTGCTCGCCGCGCAACGCGGGCGCATCCGCTGCTTGTTGGTCGACGATGCGCAGCATCTGGATCCGCAAGCGGCGGAACTCATTCGGCGGGTCGGCGTCGGCGCCGACATCGCCGTGATCGCCGGCGATGCCGACCAATCGATCTACGGATTCCGGGGGGCGAGCGCGACATTCCTCAATGATCTCGATCCCGGCGACTCGGCCCGGGACCTGGTCCTCGGCACCAACTTCCGGTCGGGCCGGACGCTGAACGGTGTGGGGCAGGCCATCGCGGCCCGACTCCCCGGAGCACGGGGAAACCGCGTCGTCGAGGCGGCGGGGCCCGATCCGATCGGTGAATCCGGTGTCGCGGTGAAGGTGCTCTCATCCACAGCCAAGGAGGCGACTGCGGTCGCGGATCTGTTGCGGCGGGCGCATCTCTATCACGAGGTGCCGTGGTCGGAGATGGCCGTGATCGTGCGGTCGGTTCCGCGGGCCATGATCCCGCTGCGCCGGGCGCTGCGCTCGGCGGGTGTACCGCTGACGACCCCGGCCGCCGAGCTGCCGATCGCGCGTCAGCCGCTGGTTGTGGCGCTGCTACTGGCATTGCGGGCGGTATCCGGACCGCTCGATGCCGATCAGGTGACGGACCTGTTGACCGGGCCGATCGGTAGGGCCGATCCGGCCGCGATGCGTCGGCTGCGCCGCGGCATTCGGCGGGCCGAGGCAGAACGTACTGAATCCGGGCGGGAGCCGCGGGACACCACCGCGGTGCTCATCGAGCTGTTGGCCGCAGTGGATGTCGATGGCGACTACCTGGCCGAACTCACGGACTTCGAACGCACACCGATCCAGTCGGTGCGCCGGGTGATCGATGCCGCCCGCCGCGCCGACGAACAACGCCGGGGCATCGAGGACATCGTCTGGTCGGCTTGGCAGGCAACGCAATTGGAACGACGCTTGGCCGGTAGTGCGCTGCGCGGTGGAGCGGCGGGAGATCAGGCCGACCGGGACCTGGATGCCGTCCTCGCAATGTTCGACGCGGCCGCCAACTTCGCCGACAGCCTGCCCGCGGCGCGGCTCGACGGATTCGTCAGCTATCTCGATGAGTTGCAGATCCCCGGTGAATCGGCGACGGCGGCCGTCCGCACCGATGCGGTGACTGTGTTGTCGGCACACGCCGCCACCGGGCGGGAGTGGGACGTGGTGGCCGTGCCCGGCGTCCAGGACGGCCTGTGGCCGAGCCTGCGCAGCCGCGGAAGCATCTTGGGGACACCGCAATTGGTGGATCTGCTGGATGGGATCGACGAGCAGGCGTTGGGGACCGTGTCGCGCTCGGCGATGGCTCTCGCCGAAGAACGCCGCCTGCTGCTGGTCGCCTGCAGCCGCGCCCGCCGGCAGCTGCTCGTGACCGCGGTCGACGACGGTGGCGGGGAAGACGCGCCGTCGCGTTTCGTCGGTGAACTCGCCGGTGTCGTCGCCGGCCTGGGAGAGGGACGTGACCCGGATACCGATGGCGATGAGCCCGTCGAAGCGGAGATCGAACTCGATCCCGGGGTACGACGCACCCTCTCGTTGCCGTCGTTGATCGCCGAACTCCGTTCCCAGGTGGTCGCGGTCGATCCGGGGGTGATGCCGACTCCCCGCCAGCAGGCCGCGGCGCGATTGCTGGCCAAGCTGGCCGATGCGGAGGTCCCTGGTGCGCACCCGGCGGATTGGTACGGCCTGGCCGGGCCGAGCACGGCGCAGCCGTTGTGGAACGGATCCGGCCCGGTGACATTGTCGCCGTCCGCGGTGGATGTCCTGACGACATGTTCGCTGAGGTGGATGCTGGAACGCTATGGCGGTCGTGATGGCGACAGCCAGCCGGCAGTGGCGGGAACACTGGTGCACACCCTCGTCCAGGCGGTCGCGGGCAACATCCCGCCCGACGAGGTCGCCGCCGCGCTACGCCGGGTATGGGATCACATCGATGTCGGGGCGCAATGGTTCTCCGATTCGGAGCTGGCGCGCACCGACGCGATGTTGACCAACTTCCGTGACTGGCTGCGGCTGTCGCGGGATGCGCTGACCGAGGCGGGGGTCGAGGTGGACGTGGAGGCGGTGGTCCCGGCCGGGCCGGTTGATGTGGTGACCGTTGACGAGGATGGCAGCGGCACGGGCGAACACACCGTCGAGGCGCCGCCGATCCGGTTGCGTGGTCGTATCGATCGGCTCGAGCGGGACAGCGCAGGGCGACCGGTCGTGATCGATGTGAAGACGGCGAAGACGACGATCTCGGTCGAGCAGGCCACCTTGCACGCACAGCTGGCGACCTATCAGCTTGCGCTGGCGCTCAACGGTGTGCCCGGCGTTTCCGGACCACCCGGCGGCGGGCAGCTGGTGTACGTCAACAACGCGAATCAGAAGACCGGTGCCGCCGTCCGGCAGCAGCCGCCGCTGGACGCCGAGCAGATCGCCGCACAGACGGCGCAGGTGCGGGTCGCCGGAATCGCCAGTATCGGACCGGGGTTCGTGGCTGCGATCAATCCCGGGTGCGGGCATTGCGGCCTGCAGTCCAGCTGCCCGGCGCAATTGGCGGGACGGATGGTCACCGATGACTGAACCGACGCGGCCAGTGGTTCCGGCGGCCGAACTCGCTGCAGCACTGGGGCTTCCGGCGCCGACGGCCGAGCAGATCGCCGTCATCGAGGCGCCCATGGAGCCGATGCTGGTCGTCGCCGGCGCCGGCGCGGGCAAGACCGAGACGATGGCGTCGCGGGTGGTCTGGCTGGTGGCCAATCGGCTCGTCGACCCGGATCAGATTCTGGGACTGACGTTTACCCGGAAGGCGGCTCAAGAGCTCGCCGCCCGGATCCGTCGTCGCCTGTCGATGCTGGCGGGTGCGCCGGCGATGCGGCGCTGGGATCCCGATGGGGCCGTGCGCAATCGGATCCGGAGCTCGGATCCGTTGGTGAGCACCTATCACGCGTATGCCGGTCGGCTGGTCTCCGATTACGGATTGCTGCTGCCGGTCGAGCCGACGGCGACGTTGCTGTCGGAAACCGAACTGTGGCAGCTGGCCTTCTCGGTGGTGGCCAATTGGGATCGGGGACTGGTCACCCCGAAGACGCCGAGCGGCGTCACGGAATCGGTCCTCAAGCTGTACGGCGAAATCGCCGAGCACATGGTGGATCTGGATGAACTGGCGTCGGCCGGATCCGATCTGTACGACCTGATCGACACGTTGCCGAAAGGAAAGGGACAGCGCGGGGGGCCGTCGCAGAAGCTGCGGAGTATCCAGGCGGTCATCGACGAACGACGGGCGCTGATCCCGCTGGTGGTCGAGCTGGGTGCGCAGATGCGGGCGCAGTCGTCGCTGGACTTCGGCAGCCAGATGTCGTTGGCCGCCCGGCTGGTCACCGAACACCCTGAGGTCGCCGCGTCGGAGCGGGCGGCGGCGAGGGTGGTGCTGCTGGACGAATATCAGGACACTGGGCATTCGCAGCGAATCCTGCTGTCGCAGTTGTTCACCGGGGGCACGGCGGTCACGGCGGTCGGCGATCCGATCCAGTCGATCTATGGCTGGCGCGGCGCATCGGCGGCCAACCTTCCGCGATTCACCACCGACTTCCGGTGCAGCGACGGCTCGCCGGCGCGGCGGCTGGAGCTGCTGACCAGCTGGCGCAATGCCCGCCATGCGCTCGACATCGCCAATGAGGCGTCGGCGGAACTCCGTTCGCGGGGTGTTCCAGTCGGCACCTTGCGGCCCCGTCCGGATGCACCGGCCGGCACCGTCGATCTGATGCTCGCCGAGACCGTCGACGACGAACGCGAATGGTGCGCCGACCAGGTTGCGACGCGGTACAAGGCCGCCGAAGATTCGGGTCGGCAGCCCCCGACCGTGGCGATCCTGGTGCGCCGCAACGAGGATTCGGCCCCGTTGGCGGCGGCGCTGGAGCGCCGCGGGATTCCCGTGGAAGTGGTAGGTATCGGCGGTCTGCTCCATGTGCCGGAGATCGCCGACATCGTCGCCACGCTGGCGCTGATGGCCGACCCGATGGCCGGCACCGCGGCGATGCGGCTGCTGACCGGGCCGCGTTGGCAGATCGGTGCACATGATCTGGCCGCACTGTGGCGACGCGCCACCGATCTGGCCGCACTTGAATTCGGTGGCCGATCGGCGGCGCTGACCACGACGCAGCAATTGGATGAGGCACTGGACGCTGCCATTCCCGCCGACATCAGCGACCGTGCCGGGCTCGGCGACGCGCTGGCCGACCCTGGTCCCCAATCGCGGTATTCGCCTGAGGGCTATCGACGGATCAGCATGCTGGGCGGACAGATCGAGCGGCTGCGCGCCCGGATCGGCATCCCGTTGCCCGAGCTCGTCGCCGAGGTCGAGCGGGTTACCGGCGTCGCGATCGAGGCACAGGTGCGTGCCCGCCGGATGCGCGGAAACACCACCGGCCGCGAGCATCTGGACGCATTCGCGACCTATGTCGCCGACTATGCGGGCCGGTCCGGTGCCACCCTTCCGGGACTGCTGGCCTTCCTCGAATCCGCGGTCGTCATCGAAAAAGGTTTGGAGCCGGGCAAGATCGAGCCGACCGGCGATCGGGTCCAGATCCTCACCGTGCACGCCGCGAAGGGATTGGAATGGGATGTGGTGGCCCTGCCACATCTGGCGAAGGGGGTCTTCCCCAGCAGCAAGGCCGACGGCACCTGGCTGGGCAGTGCCCGCGAGCTGCTGCCCGAGCTGCGCGGCGACCTCGCGGATCACCCGGGAGGAGAAGGATTTCCACCGATCGACCTACGGAACCTGAGCGATCGGAAGCAACTCGACGACGCGATCGAAGATCACAAGGAAGCACTACGGCAGCGCAAGCTCGAGGAGGACCGCCGACTGCTGTACGTAGCTCTGACTCGCACCAAGGACGCGCTGCTGATCTCCGGGCATCAGTGGGGCGACGGATCTGCCAAACCCCGGGGGCCATCGCCGTTCCTGGTCGAGCTGCATGGAATCGTCGAACAATTGCTGGCCGACGAGGGGACCGAGCCCGGGCTGGTGATCCACGAGTGGTGCCCCGATCCGGCCGAGGGCGCGGAGAATCCGTTGACGGCCAAGGTGATTGCGAAGCAGTGGCCGCCGGACGGTCTGGGTCCGCGACGTGACCCGGTGGCCACGGGCGCCGCGCTGGTGCTGGCGGCACAACAGGCGAGCGGCGAACCGACGCTGTTCGACGCGAATGTCGATGCCGCAGACGCAGACGTCGTCGATTCGCTCGTCGCCGAGTGGGAGTCGGAAGTGGAGGTGTTGCTCGCCGAGCGCGATCGCGGCATCGGTCGTCGCGTGGAAATTGCCATGCCGCAGAATCTTTCGGTCAGCCAGATGGTCGAGCTGGACTCCGATGAGCAGGCGTTCGCTCGACGGCTCCGGCGGCCGCTGCCGTACAAGCCGAATCAGTTGGCGCGCCGGGGCACGGCATTCCACGCCTGGATCGAGCGGCGGTTCGGCGCCACCCGGCTGCTCGATCTGGACGAATTGCCCGGCGCCGCCGACGCCGCGGACGGTTCCGACGCGGATCTGGCGGAGCTGCAGGAGAAATTCCTGGCGTCATCGTGGGCGTCGCGCAGCCCGAGCGAGGTGGAAGTGCCCTTCGAGACGGTCATCGGCGACACCATCATTCGGGGCCGGATCGACGCCGTTTTCGCCGAACCCGATGGCGGGTGGTTCGTCGTCGACTGGAAGACCGGTGCGCCGCCCACCGAGAAGGGCCGCAAGGCCGTCGACATCCAGCTGGCCGCCTACCGGGTCGCGTGGTCAGAGCTCACGGGCGCGCCGATCGACAAGGTCCGCGCCGGATTTCACTATGTCCGGGCCGAGCTGACGGTGGAGCCGGTGGATCTGCCGGGCCGGGCCGAACTCGCGGAGCTGCTCCGCGGTAGTCCCGCGCCGTAGCGGCTATTGCGGACGCAGCTCCGGATCGCGGTAGATACGGATAGCCGCCCACACCATGGGAATCTGCAGGGGCAGCCGTGCCCAGGCGACGATCCGCATCGGCAACGGCTTGTCTTTCCAGAGACGGATCATGTTGACGTTCGCCGGGAACACCGCCAAGAACAGCACCGCGGCGGCGAGTGCTCCGAGGCGCCGGGTCCGGGGTACGACGAGCGCGCCGCCGACGCCCAACTCGGCCACTCCGGACGCGATCGTCCACGTGCGTTTGGACAGCGGCAGCTCATCCGGAATCAGATAGTCGAACGGGTCCGGCACCGCCATATGAGTGGTACCCATTCCAAGTAGTGCGATACCCATTCCGCGGGCGAGCTGATCGTTGCGCATGGTCTCCAGACTGCCGTATTCGCACCTGTGGCGCGGCCACACTTGCGTATCGGTATCTCGCGATAGGGTTTGCCGCATGGCACGGCGGCGTTGGCGAGACGGTATCACCAGCCAACCGGCGTATGCGTTGGTCGGAACCCTGCGGATTCCGGGAACGGCGCTCAGTCCTGGGCGGGCTGTCGGTCGTCGGGTCCTGTTCGCGATGGCGGTGCTGTTCGCCGCGATGCTCATCGTCTATTTCGATCGTTCCGGCTATCGGGATGTGCAGGGCAACCAGCTGTCGTTCCTCGACAGCGCGTACTACACGACGGTCTCCCTGTCGACGACCGGCTACGGAGACATCACCCCCTTTACTCCCGAGGCACGGCTGATCAACGTCCTGCTGATCACTCCACTACGGGTGCTGTTCCTGATCACGTTGGTCGGCACCACGCTGGAGGTGCTGACCGAACGGTCGCGCCAGGCCATGAAGATTCAACGTTGGAGGTCAAAGGTGCACGATCACACAGTGGTCATCGGTTACGGCACCAAGGGCAAGACCGCGGTCGATGCCATGGTGGGTGACGGTGCGAAGCCGACCAGCATCGTCGTCGTCGATCCGAATCAGACCGAGCTCGACGCCGCGGAACGGGAGGGGCTGGTCACCGTTCGTGGTGACGGCACCAAATCGGATGTGCTGCGTCTGGCCGGAGTCGAGCAGGCGGCATCGATCGTCATCGCGTCCAATCGCGACGACACCACGGTCTTGGCGACATTGACGGCCCGCGAGCTCGCGCCGAAGGCCAAAATCGTGGTAGCGGTGCGGGAGGCCGAGAACACCCATCTGATGCGGCAGTCGGGCGCCGACTCCGTGGTGGTGTCCTCGGAGACCGCCGGCCGATTGCTGGGGCTGGCGACCTCGACGCCGTCCGTGGTGGAGGTGATCGAAGACCTCCTCTCGCCCGAGGACGGCCTGGGCATCGGGGAGCGGGATGCGGAGCCGGCCGAATACGGTGGATCGCCCCGGCATACCGGCGACATGGTCCTCGCCGTGGTGCGCGGCGGTGCCGTGCACCGAGTGCACGATGTCGATGCGATCGAAGAGGGCGATCGGTTGTTGTACGTCCGGCGGGCGGGTATCTGAGATGGCTGATTTCAGGTTGATCGATCCGCCCATGTTGTCGCGGTCGACCGTGGACCGGGCCGATGAGCTACGGGACGACACCGCTCGTCTGCGGTCGGGCTGGGCGACCGCCGAAGTGCTGCTGATCGACAAGCACGGCGGGTTCGTGGTCGACGATGGGGAGCTGCGCTGGACGCCGGCGACCGACATCGCCGAGGAACCGCCGGTCGACGCGGTCTTCCTGGGCCTGGGGTCGTCGGGCGATCTGTGGGCGATGCGGGTCGAGGAGCTCGACGGTAAGGCGACGGACGCTCGGCGGGCCGGAGGGCGGCTGTCCGCCGACGATGCGGGTCTGCTCGCTACCGCGCTGGGGATTCTCAATTGGCATGCCGCCGCGGGCTTCTCGCCGGTCACCGGCGAACCGACCACGATCGCCCATGCGGGTTGGGTGCGGCGCGGCACGGGCGGCGCCGAGGAGTATCCCCGCACGGACCCGGCCATCATCACGGTGGTGCATGACGGTGCCGATCAGGTGCTGCTGGGGCGGCAGGCGGTGTGGCCGGAGGGCTGGTTCTCCACACTCGCGGGATTCGTCGAGCCCGGGGAGTCGTTGGAGCAGTGCGTGATTCGCGAGGTCTACGAGGAGGTCGGGGTGCGGGCCCGGGAACCGCGGTACCTCGGCAGCCAGCCGTGGCCGTTCCCGCGGTCGTTGATGCTGGGCTTCGAGGCGCAGGCCGACCCCGCCGAGCCGCTGGATTTTCGCGACGGAGAGATCGAAGACGCCAAATGGTTCCATCGCTCGCAGGTGATCGAGGCGCTCGATGCCGGTCGCGAGTGGCGGCCGGGTGATTCGGTTCCCGAGAGCGGATTGCTGTTGCCGGGCAACGTCTCCATCGCCCACATGCTGATTCGGTCGTGGGCTTTCGCGGGCGCTTGACCTCAAGGCTGGTTGAGGTCGTAGCGTCCCTGCCATGACGCACGTACAGCGCTACCTGAACCGAATCGGCTACCGCGGACAGTTGCAGCCCGACCGGGCATTGCTGGACGAACTGCTCCGTCTGCACGTGGCAACGATTCCGTTCGAGAACGTGACGAGTTACGCACCCGGCCCGTCACCGGGCGGTGCGGTGGACCTGGATCCGGACGCGGTGGCGGACAAGCTGCTTGGCGTGGTCGATGGCGGCCCGCGGCGGGGTGGATACTGCATGGAGCACGCCACCCTGCTGCAGACGGTGTTGCCGCAGTTGGGTTTTGCGGTGCGCAGTGCATGGGGCCGGGTGATCCCGGAACCGGGCGGCGTGCCCGGGACTCGCACGCATTACGTCACGGTCGTGGCGATCGGCGGACGAGATCTGTTGGTCGATCCCGGAAACGGCGGGATGACACCGACCGGCACCATCGACCTCGGAGATCGAGGCACGGTGCAATCGACACCGCATGACCGATATCGGGTGATGTCACCGGCCGACGCCGGTGTCGATGTGACCAGCGCGCCTGACGCCGACGCCGTCCTGCAGCTGCAGATGATCACTGACGGCGAATCGTCGTGGCGGAGTTTGTACACGCTGGACCTGTCGCCGGTCAGTCCGCGCGACGTGGCCGTTGCCAACTGGTTCGTCTCCACGTCGCCGGCCTCGCCGTTCACCGGCACCCTGATGGCCGCGCTCGCAACGAAGGATGCCCGAATCACTCTCGCGAACAACATGTTCCGTCGCCGTTCTGCGCGCGCAGTGGATAAGCGCACGCTGACCGGGCCCGAAGATCTGCGCGTCGCGTTCGACGAGCTGCAGATCGACGCGTCGGCGGAGTCGATCGCCGCGGTGTCAGCGAGGCTGTTCGACGGGGAACGTCACTAGACCGCGAAGCGGATCACCGATGCGATTCCGGCCACCACGCAGTAGATGGCGAACGGGGTGAGGGTCTTGGTGGTGAAGAACTTCGTGAGGAATTTGACCGAGACGAACGCGGCGACGAACGCCACGATGGCGCCGACGATGATCTGTCCGTGGATGCCGTGTCCTTGCGGGCCCAGCAGCTCCGGGATCTTCAGCATGCCGGCCGCCAGAATCACCGGCGTGGCCAGCATGAATGCGAATTTGGCCGCGTCCTCGTGATTGAGTCCGCGGAGCAGACCGCCGACGATGGTGACGCCGGAGCGACTGATGCCGGCGAAGAGCGCAAAGGTCTGCAGTGCGCCGATGCCGCCGGCCTCGGGAAGGCTCAGCGAGGTGATCTCGCGGTCATGATGCGGATCGTCCCAGGACGGTCGTGACTCGGCGAGTGCCGCCGACCGCCGTCTCAGCACTTCGACGGTCGCCAGCACGACGCCGTTGATCGTCAGGAAGATAGCGGCCGCAAGCGGTTTGGCGAAGAGTTCGCGCAGTGGCTTGTCCAGCGCGAGCCCTAGGATGCCGACCGGGGTCGTCGCGATGATGATCATCCAGGCCAGCTTCTGGGATGACGTTTCGATGCGCCGGGTCCGCAGGGTTGTGAAGAACGCACCGATCACATCGACCCAGTCGCGCCAGTAGAACCACAACAGCGCCAGAGCGGTCGCGACGTGCAATGCCACGATGAACGCGAGGAACGGCGTGCCGTTTTTGGAGTCGCCCTCGGTGACCAGTTGCTGCCAGGCGCCGCCGATCCACGCCGGAACCAGCACGGAGTGACCGAGGCTGGAGATCGGGAAGAGTTCTGTGACGCCCTGCAGGGCGCCCAGAACGACGGACTGCGCATAGGTCAGTGTCGACACATCCGACACAATGCGGGATCGCTCAGCCGAGCAGCAACTCGGCCCGTCTTATATGCCCAGTTAGGGGCATATATCCGCTACAGCGCGAGCTTCTTGCGCACGTCCGCGATGGACGGGTTGGTAGCCGTGCTGCCGTCGGCGTACTTGACCGTCGGAACGACATGGTTGCCGCCATTGACGCTGCCGACGAAGTCGGCGGCCGCGGGATCTTCTTCGATGTTGACCTCGTCCCAGCTGACGCCCAGGGTCTTCAGGCCTGCCTTCAAGCGGTTGCAGTAGCCGCACCACGTGGTGGTGTACATGGTCAACGTCGCGTTCTCGCTCATGTCGTCCATAACACCACGGCCCGAATGGCTGTTCCCGATCCGGGCGTGAGCCGGGGGTGCTGTGACCGACTACTCAGCGGGGCGATGACCTGGGGTCAGGATCCGGGCGGCGGCGTCCGCGACGATGTCGGCGAGCTCGGCCGGAATCGGTTGGTGGGCATTCAGATGTCGACGCACCGCGGCGTACGGAAGGTCCACGATCGCCAGATAGACCAGTTGTCTTTCGGTCCCGGACTCCTCGGCAACCCGTCGTGCCACCGCCGAGATCTTCTTGAAGAACTTCTTGTCGGAGGCGATCACGGTGTCGAGCACATCCGCGGGCCAATCGTCGGGCGTGAAAGCCGCCCGCCCCGCGAGCAGCACCGCGCCGCGGTCGGCGTCGGTGCGGCAGAACTCGATCGTGGCGCGGGCGGCCTGCAACGCGCTGTCGGTCGGATGCTGTTCGTCGAGCAGGTCGAGGATCTGCTGGTGGAAACGCGTGACGGTATCGAGCCATACGGCCCCGCGTAGGGCGCCCCGGCTGCCGAACCGGTGGTAGATCGAGCCGCTCGGCGCACCGAGGCGGGTCGCGACCGCGCTCATGGTGATCGCATCCGGTCCGGCCTCGCCGACGAGTGCCGCGGCCGCCGCGATGATCGCGGCGGCGCCGTATTTCGTCGGCCGGCCCATGCGCATGAGCGTATGGTAACTCTTATTAGAGGGAACTCTCTAAAAAGGAGGATGTGATGCCGGCGGAAGTCGAAACGGATCCCGACGCGACACTCGCTTTCGCCGAGAAGATCTTGGCGGCTCAGCCGTTCAGCGTCTTCGTCGGCGCGCGGATGGTCGAGTTCACTCCAGGATCGGCGACCATCGCGCTCGACATGGCCGATCATCACCGGCAGCAGCACGGTTATCTGCATGGCGGCATGATCGGCTACCTCGCCGACAATGCGCTGACATTTGCCGGCGGCAGCGTCCTCGGCCCGAACGTGTTGACCGCGGGAATGACCCTCGACTACTTGCGGCCGGTCACCGGACCGTTGGTACTCGCGATGGCCGAGGTCGTCGACCGCACCGACCGCACCGCGGTCTGTCGCTGCCGCGTCGTTTCCGTCGATGAACACGGCATTCGCAGCGATTGTGCACACGCCCAAGGAACTGTCCGCTTCGTCGGGCGCCCGGAGCCGTCGACGCGGTAGACGGCGACCCGGCGGTGCACGGCGCGCGGTGTGTCGGAGCCAGTTGTCATACTGGGGCGCATGACATCGCCCGAGGGGGCGGGCGCAGACCTTGACCCCGAGCAGCTCGCCGCGGTGATGGCCCCCCGTGGCCCGGTCTGTGTGCTTGCCGGCGCAGGCACCGGAAAGACGCGCACCATCACCCGACGCATCGCGCATCTGGTGTCGTCGGGTCATATCAGGGGTTCGCAGGTGCTGGCCGTGACGTTCACGGCGCGGGCCGCGGGCGAGATGCGCACCCGATTACGGTCGCTGGGTATCGGTGGGGGAGCCGACGCGGTGCAGGCGTTGACCTTTCACGCAGCGGCCCGCCGGCAGCTGCGTTACTTCTGGCCGCAGGCGATCGGCGATTCCCGCTGGGAGCTGCTGGACAACAAGTTTCCGGTGGTGGGCAGGGCCGCGCGGCTCGCCGAACTCGGCACCTCCACCGAAACCCTGCGCGACCTCTCGTCGGAGATCGAGTGGGCGAAGGCGTCGTTGATCGGCCCGGACGGCTATGTCGCCGCCGCCGAGCGCAATCGCCGTGAGACGCCGTTTCCGGCCGCACAGGTCGCGCGGGTGTATGCCGGGTACGAGGAACTCAAGCGGTCACCCGACGGCGACTACCTGCTCGATTTCGATGATCTGTTGCTGATGACCACCGGAATCCTGCGCGACAATCCGACCGTCGCCGCCGAGTTCCGGGATAGATACCGGTGTTTCGTCGTCGATGAATACCAGGACGTCACGCCCGCTCAGCAGGGCCTGCTCGACGCGTGGTTGGGCGAGCGGGACGACCTGACGGTGGTCGGCGACGCCAACCAGACGATCTACTCCTTCACCGGAGCCAGCCCCAAGTATCTGCTCGACTTCTCCCGCCGTTTTCCGGACGCGACAGTGGTGCGCCTCGAACGCGATTATCGCTCCACGCCCCAGGTGGTTTCGCTGGCCAACCGAACCATCGGCGCCGCGCGCGGCCGGATCGCCGGGACGCGACTGCAATTGATCGGCCAACGTCCGCCCGGTTCCGAGCCCTACTTCGCAGAGTTCGATGACGAGCCGGCCGAGGCCGCAGCCGTCGCGAGATCGGTGAAACGGCTTATCGGGCAGGGCGTTCCGGCTGCCGAGATCGCGATCCTGTATCGCGTCAATGCCCAGTCCGAAGCTCATGAGCAGGCACTCACCGCCGCCGGGATCCCGTATCAGGTGCGTGGCGGTGAAGCGTTCTTCCAGCGCACTGAGATTCGCCAGGCGATGCGGTCGGTCCAGCAGGCCGCGGGCCGCGATGACCTGCCTGCCGATGCGGATGTCCGGACCGTACTCAAGGCGATCCTGGTGCCGCTGGGCCTCACCGATGAATCGCCGGCCGGTGCGAAGGCGCGTGAGCGCTGGGAATCGTTGCGCGCCTTGGAGAATCTCGCGGACGAGTTGATCGAACACGAACCGTCGCTCACTCTGCAGCAGTTGTCTGCCGAGCTGGTGACCCGGTCCGAGGCACGGCATCCGCCGACGGTGCAAGGCGTCACTCTGTCGTCGTTGCATGCGGCGAAGGGGCTCGAGTGGGATGCGGTATTCCTGGTGGGCTTGGTCGACGGATCCGTTCCGATCACCCAGTCGTTCGGCGATGACGCAGCCATCGAAGAGGAACGCCGGCTGCTCTATGTCGGCGTCACGCGGGCACGGGAACATCTGCAATTGTCGTGGGCGCTGGCCCGCAACGAGGGCGGACGGCGCGGCCGGCGGCGGTCCCGGTTCCTGGTCGAGCTGGTCCCGGACGACTCGCCGGCGTCGATCGCCGCGCAGCCATCGAAGCGTTCTCGATCGGCGCCGACCTGCCGGGTGTGTGGCAAACGACTGCTCGGAAAGACCGCGTCGTTGCTGGGGCGATGCGAGAGCTGCCCATCCGATCTCGATGAAGAGCTGCTGCTGGCGCTCAAAGAGTGGCGATCAGGCCAAGCCAAGGCGCAGAAGGTGCCCGCATTCGTCGTGTTCTCCGACAACACGCTCACCGCGATCGCCGAGCAGGCACCGAAGGATGTACCCGGACTTGTCAAGATTCCCGGTATCGGTCCGAAGAAGCTGGACCAGTACGGCGCCGAGTTGCTGGACCTCATCAAAACTGCAGGTCAAAAATAGGTTGAGTCTGTTCTGACTCTTCCCTAGAGTGGTCAAGGTCAGCACGGGCTGGCTGCTGGTCTCGCTACCGGCGCCGCCAATCGTGGAAGCTTTCGACACCAGGAAGGAGTGGAGCAGTGAACAACACGATGATTTTTGCCGGACAGTTGCATCATGCAGCTGTGACCGACGCTGCTGCCCGCACCTGGTGCAAGCCGTCGGCACGAGCCGCATATGCAGCCGAGCCACCCGCGAATCCCGTGCACACTCGTAGTCCGATCTGACGGACAACAGCTTTCGAGGCCACGGAATTCGCAACGGCGAAGCCCGTGGCCTTTTTCGTGAAACGACCATCGAACACCGTCGCGAACACGATCCCCACCGGCCCGGGCGTCGCCATCTAAGACCCGAGATGGAACAACCAGTGGAGGACACCGTAATGATGACCGTAGAAAGCAATAGCGAGTCGTGTACGAGGGCGAACCTGATCTCGCGCAGCATTCCGTGCCAGGAAGTTGACGCCGATCTCTGGTTCGCCGAGAACCCGGCCCTGCTGGAGCAGGCCAAGGCGCTGTGTGTCGACTGCCCGCTCCGCAATGAATGCCTCACCGCGGCGCTCGATCGCGGCGAGCCGTGGGGTGTGTGGGGCGGCGAGATCTTCGATCAGGGAATGATCATCGCGCGCAAGCGCCCGCGTGGTCGTCCGCGAAAGAATCCCGTCGCCGCATGACATTCGGCGCGCACAGAGAAGACCCGCTCCGGGATGGTGAATCGCCCGCAATGGCGAGAGGGGAACGGCCCCAGCCGATTCGGCTGGGGCCGTTCTGCATCTGTGGGTGGCCTAGCTCGTCTGTTTCATCTGCTGTTCGGCCGGCGCGCAGACCTTCCAGTCGCCGGATTCTTTGCGGAAGTAGATCTGGGTCGTTTTCGCGGTCTTGGGGAACGTGATCGTGGCCTCCGCGACATCGTTCCTGACACTCACCTGTTTGACGTCGAACTGCAGGCGGGGCTCGGGCTTGTCGGGAAGATCGGCAGGGTCGATGTCGTCGGTATTGTCGCGCAACGCCTGAGCTTCTTCGGAGCACATGAGTGGAGTCATCTTCGAGACGTCACCGGTATTGGTGGCGTCCGCGAATTCATTCGCGACTTGCGTGATCTTGGTTCGGTCGCTCCCGCCGTCCCCGCGCATGAGAAAGAGGGTCGTTCCAGTGGCGGCCCCGGCGACGACGAGTGCGGCGATCACCGCCATCACGATCCGGCGGGTCCTACGGCTGCCATGGGGAGGGGGCGGCGGGCCGGGGGCCGGTGGCGTGAATCCGGTGGGCGGGTAGCCCGGGGGAGCTGGCGGCATCGGCTGCCACTGCGGACCGTAGGACGGTCCGGGCCGCGGCCACGGTCCGCCTCCTCCGGGCGGAGGCGGAGGCGGAGGCGGTCCGGGAAAGGCTCCGGGAGGGGGCGCATACCGGCCGTCCGGCATCTGGTTGGTGTTCATGTCCGTCCTAAAGGGTGGCGTGGATGATCTCGTCGAGCAGTTCGCCCAGCGGTTGCGGCGGATCGGGCTCGTCGCCGTCGTAGATGAGGACGCCCTCGCCGGCCGGAAGGTCCGGTGACACACAGCAATCGACGCCGCCGTCGGTGGCGAGGACCAGGAGCCGTGTCGAATCCGGCTGATGCTCCCAGCCTTCGATGCCGTCGGACTCACCGGCGTTCTCTGCCACGGTTCCGAGGTAGCGCGGGGCCTGCGGGCCGAATGTCTCCCGGTTGGCCGCGGTGAGCCCGCCGTGCACCGTCAACAGGAACTCCTGCAGCGGCGCGGGAACGGAGTCCCACAGCTGCGGTAGCTCCGCCGCCGGGTCGAGTGCGCCGCCTACCCACACGCGGACCTCGCGGTGCGGCGTGCCGGGATAGTGCTCGATCACGTACACCAGCTGGTACCCGCCATCGCGGCGGGCGACGCGGACGTCCACGAGTTCGTTCCGGAATAACTCAGCAGTGCGCGGCACCATCGCGAGGAAGGCGTCGTTCCACAGGCCGAGTGCTGCGTCGGCGCGTGCGGACGCCTCGTCCGCGGTGGCGATCGGCCGCCATGGATTCGGGAGATCGGCAGGATCTTGCCCGATCGGCAACAGCTCGGCCGACGGCAGACCATTTACCTGGAGTTGCTCGTCGATTTCCTGATCGGTGACGGTCATGGCTGCGATCCTAACGTTCCGAGGAGTTGCTTTATCAGGTCCGTGAGCTGGTCGCGTGCCGAATTCTGTAGGTTCAATTGCTGATTGACCCATTGCGGATCGGCGCCCGAGATTCGTGCGGCCGTTCCGGATGATTTTGCAATATTCTCCGGAGTGGACAGCCATTGCAGATTCACCGGCGCCCGGACGACTTGATACATCAATGCGGGCGGCAATTTCAGGAATCCTGGTAGGTACAGGATCTCGGCAAGCGGCACAATATGGTCGGCCGAAATAGCGGGATTTCCAAACCGTCCGGCTTGTATCAGTTTTCCGCTGCCGATCGGATATGCCGGGTTCGGTGATCCCACTGACGGCCACCCCTTGCCCTGGAATGGGACATTGCCGATCGACTGGGTAGTACCCGGGTTGCCGGAGCGGAGTGCCCGGTACAGCTGCGTGAGCTGTGGAACGACGGTCACTTGGCCGGCGCTCTTCGGTGGCGTCGCCGGTGCGGCGAATCCGCTGGGCACCGAATCCACGCCCTGCTGAATCCGGTTGATCTGATCCTGCGTGGGCGGCTTGACGGACCCATTGTTCAGCAGCTTCTTGACGAGATCGCCGCACGACTGCAGATTCGCGACTGCGGTGTTCTTTTCCCCGTTGAGCTGCGCCGCCTCGCTGTTGTAAGCATCATATGCAGCCTGCTGATCGGGCAAGGTGAAGGTGTGCGGCTGCCCATTGTGCGCACTGATCCGGTTTTCCAGATCGTTCGCCGCCTGCAATTGTGCGGCGCACGGATCGGTGGACGGCGAAGCTACCGGTGCACCCCCGGGTGCTGCCGAAGCAAATGTCCACGGGGTGACGAGTAATAGGAGAGCGACACAGAGCGTGATGACTATGGCGCGTATACGACGTTCCAAAACGGGACCTGCTTTTCTTGCGCTCCGTGGTGAGAATGCGATCAGTGATGATCGTAGGAATGCAGAAAAGTGCAGGTCAATGCCGTTGTCGTCCTGTTGAACGACAGTTGTTCATCGAATTCTGGGTCGTGCGGGAGCTATCGGGAGAAAACGCTCATTCGTCGGCGTAACCGGGGATCCATTCGCGCATGATGTCCTGATAGTGCACGGTGGCGTCGAGCTGGGCCGCGATACCGGCGCATCCGGCCATCACCCGCAACGCCATCACGTACTCCTTGGGCGTGTTCAGGTAGCGCGAGGTCTTGTAGACGTCGCCGTTCACATCCGTGGACGCGTACGTGATCTTCTGCAGCCAGCGCCGGGTGAAGTGGAACGACTCGACCTTCAGTGGATCGACGTACGGCGCGAAGAAGGCGACCAGATCCTCCGTCGACACCCGGTCCTCGAACCCCGGCTGAATGAAGTTGGACGCAACCAGCTCATCGCGGAGCGCGTCGTAGTCGTCGTCGCGCGCCAGCCGGAAGACCTTGCCGATGTACTCGGGCAACCCATCGGGGTAGAGGCCGACGGCACCGAAGTCCAGGACGGCGAACCGGCCGTCCTCGAGCAGCTGGAAGTTGCCGGGGTGCGGGTCGCCGTGCAGCAGACCACAGCGCGCGGGCGAGCTGTACTCGAACAATGCCATCTTGAAGGCGGCGTTGTCGCGCTGGGCCTGGGTGCCGCCGCTGATGATCTTCGACAGCGGGGTACCGGTTACCCATTCGGAGACAACGACTTTCGGTGCGCTGGCAACAATCTTGGGAACGCAGAAATCCGGGTCCCCGTCGAAGGCCTTGGCGAATTGCCGCTGATAGTTCGCCTCCGAGACGTAATCGAGCTCGTCCTCGGTCCGGGCGATCAGCTCGTCCATCATCGTCTTCACGTCGGTGCCGGGCGACAGCTTCTGCAGCACCCCCGACAGCCGCGACAGCGTCTTGAGGTCGGCGCGCAGTGCGTGATCGGCGCCGGGATACTGCACCTTGATCGCCACCTCGCGGCCGTCCGACCAGATGCCCTTGTGGACCTGACCGATGCTCGCCGAGGCCACGGCCTCGTCGTTGAATTCGAGGAAGCGCTCGCGCCACTTGGTGCCCAGCTGCTGGTCGAGTACCTGGTGGACCTTCTTGGCCGGCATCGGCGGGGCCTCGGCCTGCAGTTTGGTGAGGGCCTCGCGGAAGGGCTCGCCGTACTCGTCGGGGATCGCGGCCTCGTAGATCGACAGCGCCTGGCCGATCTTCATCGCGCCGCCCTTGAGCTCGCCCAGAACGGAGAACAGCTGCTGCGCGGTCTTCTCCAGCAGCTCCGCCTGCACCTCGTCCTTGTCTTTGCCCGCCAGGCGCTTGGCGCCACCTGCGACGGCGCGGCCGGCCATACCCAACGGCAGGCTCGCCAGCTTGGCGTTGCGACGGCCGCGGCCCTCGGTAATCTTCGCCACCAATCCTCCTAGAGATTCACTGGAATCTTAGGTGACGAGCCTGGGTGGCCGCCGTCGCAGCCCTTGGAGCTCAGGCCGCGGGGAAGTACTCCGGGTCCTTGACCTCGTCGCAATATCCGGGAATCCATGCGGCCGCGATGTCGTGGTAGTGGATGTTGGCCTCCAGCTGCGCGGCGATGCCGACGCATCCGGCCAGCACACGGCCCAGCATCACGTACTCCTTGGGGGCATTGAGGTTTCGCACCAGCTTGTAGCCCTGCATGACGTTGTCCGGGTCGGTGCTGACGTTGGACATGTCCTGCAGCCACTCACGAGTGAAGTGGAACTCGTCGTATTTGAGCGGCTCGGTGTATGACCCGAGGAACGCGACCATCTCCTCGGTGCTGATCCGGCCGTGGAAGTCCGGCGGGATGAAGTGGCCTTCTTCGAGAGCTGCCCGCAGCTCGTCGTACTTCTCGTCCCGGGCGAGACCGAAGATCTTGCCGATGATCGGGTCCAGGCCGTCGGGGTAGGTGCCGACGGCGCCGAAGTCGAGAACCGCGAACCGGCCGTCCGGCATGATCCGGAAATTGCCCGGGTGCGGGTCGCCGTGCAGCAGGCCGGCGCGCACGGGTGAGCTCAATTCGAAGATCGACATCTTCGCGGCGGCGTCGTCGCGCTGGGCCTGGGTGCCCGCGCTGATGATCTTCGACAGCGGGATGCCATCGACCCATTCGGAGACAACGACTTTCGGCGCGCTGGCGATGATCTTGGGAATGTAGAAGTCGGGATCGTCGGCATATGCCTTGGCGAACTGTCGCTGATAGTTCGCCTCGGACTGGTAGTCGAGTTCGTCGTCGGTGCGGTCGATCAGTTCATCGACCATCGCCTTGACGTCGGCTGCCGGAACCAGTTTCTCGATCAGGGATCCCATGCGGCGCAGCGTCTTGAGGTCCGCGCGCAGCGCGTGATCGGCGCCCGGGTACTGCACCTTCACTGCGACCGCCCGGCCATCGGACCAGGTGGCCCGATGGACCTGGCCGATACTCGCCGATGCGGCGGGTTCATCGTTGAAATCGAGGAAGCGGTCGCGCCACTTGGTGCCCAGCTGCTGGTCGAGCACCTGGTGGACCTTCTTGGCGGGCATCGGCGGGGCCTCGGCCTGCAGCTTGGTGAGGGCCTCGCGGAACGGCTCGCCGAACTGCTCCGGGATCGCCGCCTCGTAGATCGACAGCGCCTGGCCGACCTTCATCGCGCCGCCCTTGAGTTCGCCGAGTACGTCGAACAGCTGCTCGGCGGTCTTCTCCAACAGTTCCAGCTGGACTTCGTCTTTGTCCTTGCCCGCCAGTCGTTTTCCGGCGCCCGCGACGGCTCGTCCGGCCAGTCCGAGCGGGATGGCGGCAAGTTTCGCATTGCGGCGTCCGGCGCCCTCGGTGATCTTTGGCACAACGGCTCCAATCTGTTCGACCGTCACAGTAGCCGGTACCGCCGGTATCCGGGGAATCGAGTGGAGCCAACTGCGCGGACGCTGGTCCGTTTACCGCCGGGTGGTCAGGAATGACAGTCGCACAACGGATGTGGCGGCCATGAACGGCGACGCACCTCGGGACCGGCCACACGGAGTTCTATCGTCTGATCGATCGTCGTCGGCGGGCTCGGGGCGTCGGGCCGGGCCGCGGAATCTGCTTGCGCGGCAAATGGTCCGCGTCGTCGCCAGCCGTCCCGAACATGCTCGATCTGGGCGTGCGCGAAGGCGATGGTCGCCGCGAGCGTTGCAGCGCTGCCGCTGCCTGTTCGGCCGACCAGTTGTGCGGCGATCAACGGCCACTCGGCATCGAGCTCGAGCCGGTATCGGTCGGCGCAGGCCAGGCAGCTGGACAGTCCCGGCAGCACCATGGGTCCCACGATCCCCACGTCGTCGCGCATCCGGACCACCAGGTGCGGCGTGCCGTGCCGCATCAGAGTGGCGACCAGGGCGGGGTCGGGGACCATCGCATCGGTCAAGACGACCAGACCGCCGTGCCACATGCGGACGCCGCTCCAGCCGGTGTTGGGGCGTCGGCGCGACGTCTCGACAGCGAAGTGGGCGGCGCGCAGCGAGGTGGCCAGTCCGTCCGCGATGGGACCGGCACCGTGCAGCCGTACGCGGAACTTTCGCGTGATGCGGGTGTTCGCCGGGATCGGTCGAGACGCGAGACCCGCCGCGACTAATTGGTCGATCAAGACCGTGAATGCCGCCGCCGGCAATCCGATGCCGGCTGCCTCGGCTGTGACGTCCGCGGTGCGGCGGGGCACCCGCATCGAATGCAGAAGGTCGTGCAGGGCTGCTCCATCCACCCAGCCGGGCGGTTCGATGATGACGGCGCGATCAGGATCGCAGCCGACCTGGACGCGCCCGCCGGATCTCGTCAGCAGTGGGGCGCCCGCGTTCAGCATCGGCGCTGGCTCGAGAAGGGCCGCGCCAGAGGGTGATTCACCACCCGTCGCGCATGGGCGGGCACCCGGGGGCTCCTGATCGGCGACGGCGTGGGTCATCACGCCATCTGAGACGTACCGGGCCTACTCGGCGGTTCCGTCCGAGTCTTTGCCGCCCTGCTCTTTGCGTTTGCGTTCCTCGTCGGCGATCGTCTTCTCCAGCGCCGCCATCGGATCGTCGAGATCCTCGGCCGCCCAGTTGTCGCCGCCGATCTTGCGATCGATGAACGCTGCCGGATTGTCGAGGTCCCGGGCGTCGGGGATCAGGTCCGGATGTGCCCACACCGCATCGCGACTGGTGATGTCGCCGGCCTCGACCAGCCGATCCCACAACGCGGCGGCCTCTCGGAGTTTGCGTGGCCGCAGCTCCAGCCCGACGAGATTGGCGAAGGTCTGCTCGGCCGGACCGCCGCTTGCGCGTCGACGACGAATCGTTTCGGCGAGAGCGTCCGCGCTCGGAATGCGGTCGTGCAGCGCGGCGCGCACCACCGATTCGACCCAGCCTTCGATGAGCGCGAGCAAGGTCTCCAGCCGGGCCAACGCCTGCTGCTGCTCCGGCGTGGTCTGTGGGCCGAACATCGAACCCTGCTGTTGCATGAGCTCTTCGAGCTTGGACGGATCTGAGAACAGTGTCGTCGGATCGATGCCTTCGACCGCCTCGGTCAGTCCCGAGAAGTCCATCCGGATGCCGCGGGCATATTCCTGGACGGTGCTGATGAGTCGTCCGCGCAGCCACGGCACATGACTGAACAATCGCAGGTGCGCGGCTTCGCGGGCGGCCAGGAACACGATGATCTCCTGGGCCGGCAGGTCCAGACCGTCGCTGAATGCGGCGATCGCCTCGGGCATCAGCACCGCAGTGCCCTCGGGCGCCAGCGGCAGGCCGATATCGGTCGAACTGAGGACGTCCTTGGCGAGGATCCCGAGCCCTTGCCCGAGCTGACTACCGAATGCCATGCCGCCCATCGAGGACAAGATGCCCATCATCGGACCGGCCATCTGCGCGGCTTCGTCGGGAACATCCGCGATGCCCTGCGAGATCGAACCCGAGAGCTGCTCGGCCACGGGGTTGCAGAGCTGCTTCCACGTCGGCAGCGTCTTCTCCAGCCATTCGACCGGCGTCCACGCGGTGATCGTCTGGGCGCCGGCTGGCAGGGCCGTCGCGCCGTCGAGCCAGGTCTCGACCAGTCGCACCGCGTCGGTGACGGCCGATATCTCGCCCGCGCCGATCGGCTTGTGCTTACCGATCTGCTGGCGGGCCAGCTGCGACGCCAACGTGTAGTTGACGGGCTCACCCTGGTTGCCGGCCGCGATTCCGCTGCCCATTCCGCTCAGCATCTGGCCCAGTTGCGAGAGCATCTGGCCCAGTTGGTTCGGATCGAAACCGCCGGCTCCGAGCCCACCGGCACCCAGGCCGAACGGATCGCCGGCCCCGGAGTCGCCCGAAGGTGACTTCCGGCCGTTCTTGTCGTCGTCATCGTCGCTGGACGGCGAGAATCCGAAAGGCAAGTCACTCATGCACGTACTCGCTTCGCTCCGTGCGCGCATGAGGCACAAGCACGCTGTGTTCGATGATTCGCTCGCTGTCGCTCGCTCATGGATCCAACGTACCGCTCGACGAGGCCGACGACACCCGGCTCGACCGGTGTCACCAGCGCCGTTCGCTCACGGCGCAGCGCGGGCGGTCGTGGCCGACGGCGGTCGCTAGGCTGACCGGGTGAAGTTCAAGCCCACCGATCGCCGGGTAGTAACGCTGACCGCATCGTTGGTGCTCTTGGTGGTATTCATGGTCGTCGGCGCCAGCGTTCACGTGCCCTACGTCAGCGAAGGCCCCGGGCCCACGGTCAACACCCTCGGCGACTACGGCGGCCATCAGGTGGTGCGGATCGACGGCGCTGCGGTCGACCCGACGACCGGGCATCTGAATCTGACGACGGTGTCGGTCACCGATGACCTGACGTTGTTCCAGGCGCTGGGCAAGTGGTTCTCCGGCAGCGACTCGCTCGAACCGCGCGAGCTGGTGTACCCGCCCGACCAGACCCGCGAAGAGAACGATCAGCAGAACAAGCAGCAGATGGCCGGGTCCGAGCAGTCGGCCGTGATCGCGGCACTGCGCTACCTGAAGCGTCCGGTATCGGCATACGTCGCCGCGGTGCAGCGTCCCGGCCCGTCGGACGGCAAACTGCAGGCGGGTGATGAGCTCCGCACCGTCGACGGTCAGCCGGTGGCCGATTCGACCGCGTTGCGGGCGGCGGTCAGTGATCGTCCGGTCGGGTCCACCGTCACGATCGGGGTGCGGCGCGACGGCGCGGACCTCGACGAAACCATCACTCTCGCAGCCAATCCCGATGACAAGAAGAAGGCGATGCTCGGTATCGCGGTCGAGGATCGCAGTGCCGACCCGAATCTCAAGATCGACATCTCGGTCGGCGACATCGGCGGACCGTCGGCCGGTCTGATGATGACGCTCGCGATCATCGACAAGCTCAGCCCAGGCGAACTGACCGGCGGCAAGTTCATCGCCGGAACCGGCACCATCGACCCGGACGGCGACGTCGGGCCGATCGGCGGCATCACGCACAAGATGCGTGCGGCTCGTGATGCGGGCGCGACGAACTTCTTCGTTCCCGGCGACAACTGCGCCGAGGCCAAGTCCGACAAGCCCTCGGGCCTGGCTCTGATGAAGGTCGACAACCTGGGCGATGCGATCACCGCGCTGAGCGACATCACAAGCGGGAAGGCCGCACCGAGCTGCTGACCGCGCTCGGCGTCGCGGACGGGTCAGTCGTCGTTGGCGGGATTGTCCAGCGTCGCCGCAAGTGCGGCAACGAGATTGGGTGCGAGATCGCGGTGCTGCAGCAGTTCGATCTCGTCATCGCCGTCGTCATCGGTCGGCTGCAACTGCATGACGGCCAGCGTGTGACCGTTGCGCAGGGCTCCGATCGCCAACCGGGCACGACGCGCGTCGGGATGTGAACGGGCGGCGGCCCGGCCTGCCGCATCGGCGGCGTCCGGGTCGGCAAGGACCGGAGCGAGTGCGTCATCGAGCGCCGATTCTGCGGTCGGCGGCAGCACCAGGATCTCCTGGACCAGCGCACAGCCGGCAACGGCTTCCGGCCACGCGGTGGTGCCCAGTACATGCTCGAGCTCGGCCAGTCCGCTTTCCGGGGACACCGGCAGCGGCTCCTGCTCGATGACGGTCAGCTCGGACTCATCGAGCGAATCGGTCCACTCGGGCTGCGTATCGCGCAGCAGCGCCGTCGACACCAACGCGAACAACTGGGCCGGCTGGCCCCAACCGCCGGCATCGGTGAATTCGACAGCCTCGCGTACGGCACTGCCCAAAGCGTCGGGGGAGAGTTCAGCGGAAGAGTGCAGACCGGTCACGGCAGTCATTGTGCCGCACGATGCGGACCCATGCCTTTTCGTTCAGCAGGCTGCCCCGCTCCGGCTATCAGTAGAGTGTTCAGAATACGGACACGGTGGTCCGGCCAGCAGTGTTTTTCCGAAGGGATGACGGTGGGTATTCGCGGTCCAGAAGGCATACCGAAACTGTCGCGTCGCAGCAAGATCATCATCTGGGTCGTAGCTGCGATCCTGATCATCCTGTTGGTGGGTCCGCGTCTGTTGTCGATCTACACCGATTGGCTGTGGTTCAAGGACCTGCACTACCAGTCTGTGTTCACCAAGATCATCTGGACGCGGATCTGGCTGTTCGTCATCGCGGGTGTCGTCGCCGGGGCGATCGTCTTTGCATCGCTGTTTCTCGCGTTCCGATGGCGACCGGTGTTCGTTCCGGCCAACGGACCGGCTGACCCGATCGCGCGCTATCGCGCTGTGGTGATGGGGCATCTGCGCTGGTTCACGTGGGGGCCGGTGGTGCTCGTCGGACTCATCGCCGGCCTGGTGGCGCAAGGGAATTGGGCCACTGTGCAGAAATTCCTGCATGGCACGACAATCGGATACAAGGACCCGCAGTTCCATTTGGATGCGGGGTTCTATGTCTGGGATCTGCCGTTCTATCGATTCATCCTCAATTTCCTCTTCGTCCTGACGGTGGTCGCATTCCTGTTCGCGCTGCTGACGCATTACATCTTCGGCGGTATCCGGCTCGCCGGTCGTGGTGGGACGCTGACCAAGCCGGCCCGCATTCAGCTGGCGGCGACTGCGGGAATCTTCTTGATTCTCAAGGCGATCGCGTATTGGTTCGATCGCTACTCGCTGCTGTCCAGCACGCGCAAACAATCGATCTTCACCGGTGCGGGATATACCGACATCAACGCGGTGCTGCCGGCCAAGCTGATCCTGCTGTCGATCGCGGTGATCTGCGCGATCGCGTTCTTCGCCGGCATCGTGCTGCGCGATCTACGGGTGCCCGCGCTGGCGACCGTGCTGATGCTGTTGTCGGCGTTGGTGATCGGCGTCGGTTGGCCGTTGATTCTCGAGCAGTTCTCGGTCAAGCCGAACGCGGCGGCCAAGGAGGCCGAGTACATCGGGCGCAACATCGATGCGACGAAGTGGACGTACGGCCTCACCGACGACAAGGTGAGCACTATCGCCAATTGGGGTGGCCAGCCCGCCAATCAGCAGATTGTCAACGGTGACAATGCAACTCTGTCGAACATTCGGATCCTGGACCCGAACGTGTTGTCCGACGCGTTCACCCAGCTGCAGCAGGGCGAGAACTTCTACGGCTTCCCATCGCAGTTGGCCCTCGACCGCTACACCGACAGCACCGGAACCAAGCGCGACTACGTTGTCTCGGTGCGTGAACTCGATCCATCGAGGTTCGCGGCGAACCAGCAGAACTGGATCAACAAGCACACGGTGTACACCCACGGCGACGGGTTCATCGCCGCGCCCGCCAATCAGATCGATCAGTCCGGTCGCACTGGCGACGGGGCGTCGAACATCGGCGGTAAACCGAACTTCATCGTCAGCGATCTGGACACCATCAACACCCCCGATTACAAGGCCAACTCGCCGATCCAGGTGACGCAGCCGCGGATCTACTTCGGTGAGCTGATCTCCAAGGTCAACCCTGATTACGCGATCGTCGGGTCACCGTCAGGGCAGGCGAAGGAATACGACAACGGGACGCAGAACTACACGTATCAGGGCGGCACCGGTGTGCCGCTGAACAATTGGTTCAACCGATTCGCGTACGCGGTCAAGTACACCGAACGCAACTTCCTGCTGTCGGGCGCGATCAACAAGGATTCCAAGCTGCTCTACAACCGGGATCCGCGCGACCGCGTGAAGAAGGCGGCACCGTGGCTCACTGTGGACTCGAAGACCTACCCGGCCGTCATCAACGGCAAGGTCGAGTGGATCGTCGACGGCTACACCACGTTGGATCAGTTCCCGTACGCGCAGAAGATGTCGCTGCAGGACGCGACGACGGACGCACAGGAGCTCAATCAGGGGCAGACGGGCCGGACGCAGACGAATCGTCAAGTGTCATATGTGCGCAACTCGGTGAAGGCGACCGTGGATGCGTACACCGGAAAGGTGACGCTGTATCAGTTCGACGACAAGGACCCCGTGCTCAAGACCTGGATGAAGGTCTTCCCCGGTTCGGTGCAGCCGAAGTCGGTGCTGGATCAGCCGCAGAACACTGATCTGCGTAACCATTTGCGCTACCCGGAGGATCTGTTCAAGATCCAGCGTGCGCTGCTGGCGAAGTACCACGTGTCGGATCCGCAGACCTTCTTCCGTGGCAACGACTTCTGGTCGGTGCCAGTCGATCCGACTCAGCCGGATCCGGCGAACCTGGATCAGCCGCCGTACTACTACCTGGCGGCAGATCCACGCAGCGGTCAACCCGCCTTCCAGTTGAGCTCGGTGATGAACGCGTTGCGCCGGGACTTCATGGCGTCGCAGATCTCGGTCGGCGCGGATCCGCAGGACTACGGCCACATCACGATTCGCACAGTCGGCTCGCAGACGGATGGTCCCAAGCAATCGTTCAATGCGATGACCACGCCGAATGATCCGTCACTCGCGGTCAATGCCGATCGCAAGAGTCTGGAGAACACCGGAAAGGTGATCTGGGGCAATCTGCTGACACTGCCGGTGGGCGACAACGGAATCCTCAATGTGTTGCCGATGTATGCCCAGGCCAACGGCGATGCGACCTATCCGCAGCTCTATCGAGTTCTGGTGCGCTACAACGGAAGTGGCGGCGCGAACAGGTGGACTCTGGGCTACGCGCCGACCGTGGCGCAGGCGCTGGAACAGGCTGGCATCAACCCGACGACGCCGTTGCCGAACCAGAGTCCTGCTCAGCCGCAAGGCAATACGAATCAGTCGAATCCGCAACCGCAGCCGGTACAGCCACCCGCGCCGGTCAACCCGGCGCCCGGCGGCGCCGGCGTTGCAGCCAGCCCGCAGTTGACGGCCGTGATCGGCCGCATCAACAGCGCGCTGGACGCGTTGCAGCAGGCGCAGCAGAACGGTGACTACACCGGGATGGCCAAGGCGCAGGCTGACCTCAAGGCTGCGACGAGCGACTACGAGGCGTTGGCCAACAAGTAGGAGCGGCCGCGATCGCCGAGGAGGGTTCGACATCATGCCTGATGTGCAATTGCTCTCCAACGCAGTCGCGGAACGTCTGAGGCGGTCGGCGTACACCTATGCGGACCCGGGGCTGACTCGCGATGACGCGGCATCGTTGCCGGGATTCCTGCCGCTGCGCCGATCGCGTGTTGTCGGCCGGGGACGTGCGGAGTTCGACCGCGTGGCCGAACTGCTGATGACCTGGCAGGTGCTGTGCCGCGCCGGAATTCAGCCGGCCGTCAGTGCGTCGCGGGTTGCTGCGGGTGAGGTTGTGCAGCAACGTATTCCGCCGCTGTCGCCGATTGTGGCGCCCTGCCGCATCGCCTACGTGGTCGATGAGCGCGACCGACGAGGCTTCGCGTACGGCACCCTCGCCGGTCACCCGGAGCGTGGTGAGGAGCGGTTTCTGCTCACCTACGAACCCGGGACCGATCTGGTGCATTTCGAGGTGTTCTCGGTGTCCCGGCCGGCCACGATGTGGTTGCCGGCCTTTCCGGCGCTGCGGACGATGCAGCACGTGTTTGTGGGCCGGTTCCTCCGCGCCGTCGACTGACTGACGCCGCCCATATTTGAATGCCGAGGCCTGTGTTCGAACGCGAGCCCCGGAGTCATATCAGTGCGCCGACCAGCGTTTACCGGCCCGAAAAGTGACGTAGATCAATCGATTTGCATCGCAGAGCTTCTCGCCGGTAATGTTGCGTTCACCATCGCGGGGTGGAGCAGCTCGGTAGCTCGCTGGGCTCATAACCCAGAGGTCGCAGGTTCAAATCCTGTCCCCGCTACTAGGTCGAAGGCCCCCGGGAGAAATCCCGGGGGCCTTCGTATTTCGCGGGTACCGTCGCCGTGTGGCCACCGAACTGCAGCGGATGCTCTCCGGCGAGCGCTATCGCGCCAACGATCCGGATCTCGTCGCGATGAGGGAGGCGTGCGCGCGGCTCGTAGACCGGTTCAACGCAACGGCGGCCGGCAACGACGTCGAACGTCAGCAGGTCCTTCGGGAGGTCTTGGGCGGTCTGGGGAGCGGCTCGTGGATTATGCCGCGGTTTCAGTGCGACTACGGCGTTCACATCACCATCGGCGCCAACAGCTTCCTCAACTACGATCCGGTACTCCTGGACTGCGCTCGGATCACGATCGGCGACGACGTGTTGATCGGGCCCCGGGCGCAGCTGCTCACCGCGCTGCATCCAGTGGAGGATCATCAGGCGCGACGCGAGCGGTGGGAGAGTGCCGCACCGATCACGATCGAAGACAACGTGTGGCTGGGCGGCGGCGCCATCGTCTGCCCCGGCGTGACGGTCGGTCGCAATACGGTTGTCGGCGCGGGCAGCGTGGTGACGCGAGACCTTCCCGATCACGTGATGGCCGTCGGGAATCCGTGCCGCGTGATCCGCGACCTCTCGTGAACGCGGCATGGACAGCCGGTTGGAGCTTCGCCTTCCAGGACTGAGATTCAACGCGTATCGACGGCCTCGATGTCGCGAGGGCCGTGCCCAGTGGCCTCGGTCGAACTACTCTGCAAGGAGAGCGCAGTCGAGCCGCGGAGGAATGTCATGGAAGACAAGTCAGTCCTGGACCGGATCAACGCATTGGTCACCGAGGAGCACCAGCTGCGTGAAAGCGGCGCGACCGCAGACCAGCATGAGCGACTCCGAACCCTCGAGGATCAACTGGACCAGTGTTGGGATCTGCTCCGCCAGCGCCGTGCTCGCGCGGAGTTCGGCGAGAACCCGAACGATGCGCAGGCTCGGACCACCAGCAACGTCGAGTCATACCTCCAGTAGGCAACGGTGACCATTCCCGGCCTCAATCCGAAGGCCGCACCCAGCGGGACCGGATGCGTCGAGTGCGACGCCGCTCAAGGTTGGTGGTTTCACCTACGTCGATGTGCTCAATGCGGACACATCGGTTGCTGCGACAGTTCTCCCGAACAGCATGCGAGCAAACACGCACGCGACGCCGGTCATGCGATCATTCAAAGCTTTGAACCGGGCGAAGACTGGTTCTGGGACTACGCCGGTGAACAGTTCGCCGACGGCCCGCGTCTTCCGGACCCGCAGAACCATCCGCTGGATCAGCCGGTCCCGGGGCCGGCCGGGCGGGTGCCGGATGACTGGATGAACAAGGTCCACTAGACGCCAGCGCCGGGGCTGCGCATCGAGCCGTCCAATCCTTACGCAATTGCCATAAATAGGCTCGCAGCTGCGGCGAGGAGGACACTGGATCCGGTGACGGACAGTATGCGTCGGGTTCTCGCGGGATGGATCGCTGCCGCCGCGGCACTCGCGATCGGCCAGCTGTTGGCCGCCGGTGCGGGACGAGATTCCGCGCCGTTCTACGCGGTCGGCAGTGCGGTCGTCGATCACACCCCGTCCGGGGTTCGGGAATGGGTGATCACCAACTTCGGAACCGACGACAAGACGTTCCTGTTCACTTGTCTGGCGGTGCTCATCGCGATCCTGTCGGCGGTCGCCGGGCTCGTCGAACGCGGCAATCGTCCGATCGGCTCCGCGATCATCGGGGTCTTCGCGGTGTTCGGAGTCGTGACTGCGATGGCTCGGCCGACCGCTACCGATGCATTCGTCTGGCCGTCCTTGGTCGGCGGCGTCGTCGGTGTGCTGGTGCTGCGGCTGCTGCTCGGTTACCGGCCGCTGGCCGGAGTGGTGGAGTCGGACGGCGGCACCGACGTGAGTCGGCGCCGATTCCTGGCCGCAGCAGCGGTTCTCGCGGCGGCCTCGGCCGGGGCGTACGCCTGGGGCCGCAAGCTGGTCGATCGCAGCGCCGAACTCGCCGCCGATCGCCGCACCCTGCGTCTGCCGGTGCCGCAGTCACCGGCGCCGCCGATCCCGCCGGACATCAATGTGCGGGGCGCGGTCCCGTACATCACCGGCAACGGCGACTTCTACCGCATCGACACCGCGTTGCAGGTGCCTCAGATGACGACTGACGAGTGGCGGCTCAAGATCCATGGCATGGTCGACCGACCGCGCACGCTCACCTGGAACGACCTGGTCTCGATGGCGGCGGTGCAGCGAGCGGTCACGCTCACCTGCGTCTCGAACGAGGTCGGCGGTGACCTGATCAGCAACGCGGTGTGGACCGGTATCCCAATCAAGCCGATCCTGGATTCGATTGGCATGCAACCGGAAGCGGACATGCTGCTCTCGCGCAGTATCGACGGTTGGACCGCAGGCACGCCGATCTCGGCCCTCTCCGATGGTCGCGACGCGATTCTCGCCGTGTCGATGAACGGTCAGCCGCTGCCCACCGAACACGGGTACCCGGTGCGGCAGGTGGTTCCGGGGCTGTATGGCTATGTGTCGGCGACCAAATGGGTCACCGATTGGGAGATAACACGTTTCGACAAGGCGACCGCCTACTGGACCGATCGGGGATGGTCCGCGTTGGGGCCCATCAAGACCGGCTGCCGCATCGACTCGCCGTCGTCAGGCGCCCGGATGGACGCCTGCACCCAGGTGATCGCAGGTACGGCGTGGGCCCAGCATCGCGGAATCAAAACCGTTGAGGTGCAGGTTGATGGCGGCCCGTGGCAGACCGCAAACCTCGCGCCCGAGTACTCGATCGATACCTGGCGACAATGGTGGCTGCCGTGGCAGGCCGACAAAGGAACGCACACCATCGTCGCGCGGGCCACCGATGGAACGGGCGCGACCCAGACCAGCCAGACGGCGGACCCGGTGCCTGATGGCGCGTCCGGCTACCCGAAAAAGGTCGTGCGTGTGAATGCTTAGCCGAATTCCCGTTTTCCGCAACAGCTCTCGCGGCGGTCGGCGCTCATGAGTAGGGGTATGTCATGAAAGCGTGGATGGTGACGAGTCCGGGGCCCGTCGGCGGCGCCCCGATCGAGCTGCGGACGGTGGGCGAGCCGGAGCCGGCAGTGGGTGAACTGCTGGTGCGGGTCCTGGCCTGCGGTGTGTGTCGGACCGATCTGCATGTGGTCGAGGGGGATCTCCCGGTTCATCGTAGTCATGTGATCCCCGGTCATGAGGTGGTCGGCGAGGTCGTGAGCCCGGCCGGCGACTTCGCCCGGGGCCAGCGCGTCGGCATTCCATGGCTGCGGCACACGTGTGGCACCTGTCGATACTGTCGTCGCGGCGCGGAGAACCTGTGCCCTGATTCGCGTTATACCGGTTGGGATCACGACGGGGGATATGCCGAGTACGCGGTCGTACCGGCCGATTACGCGTTGGCGGTCCCGGACGGCTACTCGGATGTCGAGCTCGCGCCGCTGCTGTGCGCCGGGATCATCGGTTACCACGCACTTCAACGGGCGCAAGTGCCCGATGGCGGTGTCCTGGGCATCTACGGCTTCGGTGGAAGTGCGCACATCACCGCCCAGGTCGCGATCAAGCAGGGCGTGCGGGTTCACGTGATGACACGTGGCGCGCAGGCCCGGCAACTCGGCCTCGACCTCGGCGCCGCCTCTGCGCAGGACGCCGCCGACCCGCCACCCGAGCCGCTGGACGCGGCGATCCTGTTCGCTCCGGTCGGTGATCTTGTTCCGGCCGCGCTCGAAGCGCTCGACGCGGGCGGAACGCTGGCGCTCGCCGGAATACACATGACCGACGTGCCGCCCCTGAACTACCAGCGGCATCTGTTCCGGGAGCGTCAGATCCGCAGCGTCACCTCCAACACGCGAGCGGGTGCCGAGGAGTTCCTCGAGTTCGCCGGGCAGCATCGGCTGCACCTCACCGCACACCCCTATCCGCTGGATAACGCGGACCAGGCGCTTCGGGACCTCAAGTCCGGCAGGTTCAGCGGCGCCGCGGTGCTGGTCCCGTAGTCAGCCAACGGCGTGAGTCGCGGGCTGCACAGCCATGGCCGATATCCGGCTGTGGGATCACGAATACGAGGCTCCGGGAAGGGCCGTACGTTTCATCCGTGATGACCGTAAGACTGTGAGTGCGAGGTCGGGCACCACATACTTCTCTGGTACATCCGCCCCGGACACGCTGGCGGCGCCAACCAGCCAGAGGACTTTCGATGATCGAGGTCGAGCACCTCACCAAGAGTTACGGTCGAGGCGACCACGCGGTCACTGTGCTCGACGGGCTCAGTTTCACAGTCGCACCCGGCGAGATCTTCGCCGTCGTCGGGCCCAGCGGCGCAGGCAAGAGTACCCTCGCGAACTGCCTGAACCTGTTGGAACGACCGACATCCGGCAAGGTGATCGTCAATCAACGGGACCTCGCCGGCCTGAATGCTCGTGATCTCAGGAATGCACGCCGCCGAATCGGCACCGTATTCCAATCGTCGAGTCTGCTTGCTCGCCGCACCGTCGCCGGCAATGTGGCGCTTCCGCTCGACTACCTGGGCGTCACCAAGGGCGAAACACGTTCCCGCGTCGATGAATTACTCGATCGTGTCGGGTTGGCGGACAAGGCGAAACTGTATCCGCATCAATTATCGGGCGGCCAGCGGCAGCGAGTGGGGATCGCCCGCGCACTCGCACTGCGCCCGTCGGTGCTGCTCTCCGACGAGGCGACGTCGGGACTCGATCCGCAGAGCACCGAGGCGTTCCTGAGTCTGCTGCGCGACGTGCGCGACGAACTCGATCTGGCGGTCGTGTTCATCACTCACGAGATGGACACCATTGTCAAAGTTGCAGATACGGTGGCGCGCTTGGACTCTGGCAAGTTCGTTGAACACGGGCGACTAATCGATCTGCTCACGAACCCACACTCCGAACTCGGGCGAGCCTTGCGCCCGCACGGCAATCCCGCGCTACCGGACGATGGCACGGTCTCGATCGAGGTGACGTACCGAACATCGTCGGTGCCCGCAGACTGGATCACTCGCCTCGGTACCGACAGCGGGATACCCGTGTCGATCCTCGCGGCATCTGTCCAGGCAGTCGGCCACGTGACGGTGGGGGAACTGGTGGTGTCCGTACCGGCGTCGGATGCGGGCCGCTTCGTCGCGGACGCGGCGGCCTACGGCTTGTCCGCACAGGTACGCGGCACGGATGCACCCCGGGAGTTGGTGGCTTCGTGAGTGTCGTCTATACGGCATCAATCACGGTGCCCACCAATCAGATTCCGGATCTTCTCTGGCCGGCTTTCAAAGACACTGTCACGATGGTGGTGATCGTGATGGCAATCGTTTTCGTGGCCGGCCTGGCTCTGGGCGCGCTGATTCACAATCTCGCCCCCGGCGGACTGATCGAGAACCGAACGCTTCACACGCCGTTGTCCTGGGTCGTCAGCGTTGGGCGTTCTCTGCCGTTCCTCGTCTTGATGACTTCCATCATTCCGTTCACCCGGATGATCACCGGGACCAACATCGGGATCCCTGCTGCGGTGGTGCCCATGTCTATCGCCGGCACTGCCTTCTTCACGCGCATCGTCGAGAACTCGCTGCGATCATTGCCCGATTCCGTCAACGCCGTGGCCCGGGTGTCCGGTGGTTCGAACCTGCAGATCATCTGGTCCGCCCAGATACGTGAGGCGCTGCCGAATATTGTTGGCGGACTGACGATCAACACCATTGCGATGATCGAGTACTCGGCCATCGCCGGCACCATCGGCGCGGGTGGGCTCGGATACATCGCGGTTACCTACGGATATCAGCGGTTCGATCATGGTGTCATGATCGCCACGATCATCACCCTGGTCGTCTTCGTTGCGCTGATACAGATCGTGGGCGACCTATTGGTCCGCTATCTCACACCCGGCCAATCCGTCCTGGCTCGCCGCGCAGGTCAATAGCTCGATTCGCTTGTCTCGCATTGATTTTAGCTACAGGAGAACATGATGACTGATACCCAAATCCCGACCACCGACAGTGACTCCCACGGATTCGATACGAGTCGCGGCCGCCGTAACCGCCTATTGATCATCGGCGGCGCAATTGTTGTCGTCGTCGCGGTGATCTTGGCTGTTGTGTTGTGGCCGAGCTCGAACAGTAAGTCCGCCAATGAAACCAACGGTGCCACCCTGTACGTGGTGAGCGCCGAAGGAAATGCGGCGGAGCAACAGCTCATCAACTTCGTCGCAAAGAATGTTGCGCCGAAGTACGGAATCAAAGTGGCGTTCAAGGGTCTGTCGGACAGCACCACACTCAATCGTGCGGTGAGTGATGGCGATGTCGCCGGAACCATCTATCAGCACAAGTTGTGGCTGGGGCAGGTACTGCAGGCCAACCCCGACTTCAAAGAGGTCGCCGCGACGCCGGTGTTCCGTTGGGGCTTCGGGATCTTCTCGGACAAGTACTCGAGCCCGGACCAGCTTCCGGACGGCGCGACAGTCTCGTTGTATTCAGACCCGGCCAACGAGGCGCAGGGGCTGTGGCTGCTTGAGCGCGCCGGTCTGATCACGATCAAGCCGGGTATCAACAAGTGGGAGGCGTCCTCGACCGACGACATCGCCACCAACCCCAAGCACCTGAAGTTCAAGCTGCTCGACTTCGCCGCACAAACCAGGGCGCTGCCGGATCTCGATGCCACCGTGGGCTACACCGAGTACTACATCGCCGGTGGGGTCGATCTGTCGAAGCAGATCTTCGCGCCGCCCGCCCCGGACGAGTTCGCGGGGCAGCTGACCATCGGGACGCGCTGGGAGAAGACCTCGAATATCCAGAATCTGGTCAAGGCATTTCAGGATCCTGCCGTCCAGGACTTCTTGCGCACCGACCCGCAGGTTAAGGGGAGTCTGCTGCCCCTGTAGCGACGCCGGCTGATATCGACGAGCCCGGTCGGCTTGCTGCCGGACCGGGCTCGTCGATATGTCTTTGTGCTCAGGCGATTTCGTACGCCTCCAGCGGGAAGGTTTCCTGCTCCTCGTACGCCGACGCGGTGGACGTCGGGCGCAACAGGGTCGCCTCGCCGTGCTGGTTGAAGTAGTAGCTGCGTGATGTCTCGCAGCTGCCGAGGATGAAGACCGAGTCATCCAGCTTGCGAGTCATACGGTCGAGGAAGTCGGTGTTGGCGGCCTCGGTGACCTCGAAGTTGGTGGCGCCCTTGCGCTTCATCTCAAGGAAGAGTCGCTTGATGTGGCGCATCTGCGATTCGATGGTGTCGAAGTACGACAGGCCGCTGTAGCTGTACGGGCTGTTGAGGCTCAGGAAGTTCGGGAACTTTGGCACCGTGATGCCCTCGAATGCCTGGAAGCGGTTGTCTCGCCAGAACTTTCCGAGGTTGCGATCCTCACGGCCGATCACCTCGATGGCCGGGAAGTTCGCTTCCCACAGGCTGAAACCGGTCGCCAGCACCAGGGTGTCGATCTCGATCTTCTTGCCGTCGGTCGTCACGATGCCGTCCGGCTCGACCCGGGCGATCGATGTGGACTCCAGGTTCACGTTCGGCTTGTTGAACGTCCGGAAGTAGGTGTTGGAGAAGGTGGGGCGCTTGCAGCCGAAGTCGTAGTCGGGCGTCAGTGCCTTGCGCACCTTGGGATCTCGGACCTGCGCGAAGAGATGCGCCTTGGCGGCCGCCGCGGCGCCGCGGTTGAACACCTTGAACTGACGGAAGTGCAGGACTCCGCCGACCATGATCGCTTCGAGCACGGTGCCGCCGACCTTGCGGGCGGCCTTCTGCGTCTGTGGCACCCGCGCGAACAGCTGCCGAACGAATCCGGGCACGTGCGCGTCCATCTTCGGGACCACCCAGATGGCGGTGCGTTGGTACACGGTCAGCTCGGCCGCCGACTTGGCCAGTTCCGGAATGAGCTGCACCGCGGTGGCGCCGGTGCCGATGACACCGATCTTGCGTCCCTCGGGATCGAAATCGTTGTCCCACTTGGTGGTGTGGATGACCTTGCCGGCGAAGGTGTCGATGCCCTCGATGTCGGGCATCTTGGGCTGCGACAGGAACCCGGTGGCCGTCAGGAGATACGTGCCGGTGACGGTCTCGCCATCGGCGGTGGAGACCACCCAGTGGCCGTGCTCGGCGTCCCATCGGGCTCCGTTGACCACCACGCCGAACTTCATGTACTTGCGCAGGCCGTATTTATCGGCGACGTGTTCGGCGTACTTCTTGAGCTCCGATCCCGGCGCGAAGAGCCGCGACCAGTACGGGTTGGGCTCGAACGAATAGGAGTACACGGCGGACGGAATATCGACCGCCAGCCCGGGGTAGTGGTTGACGTGCCAGGTGCCGCCCAGATCGTCCTCGCGGTCGACAATGAGGAGATTGTGCAGGCCGAGTTCTTGAAGCTGGATAGCGGCGCCCATGCCGCCGAAGCCGGCTCCGATGATTACCGCGTCATATTGTGCAGTCATCCGCTTATTGTACGACCAGTCAACAAGGCTGTCCAGAGGTTCCTGTGACGGACCGACACATATATCTTTCGCCCGCGGATTCGGTCGCCGACCTGGTCCGAATACAACTGTGCCCGCACTCCGGGTGGGAGAGCGGGCACAGTCGCCAGTGCGTGCTGGTCTTGTCAGCTGGACTTACTTGGCTGCGGGGATCGCAATCTTGGTGCCGATGTTGATCGTGTCCGGGTGCTGGACCAGATCCTTGTTGGCGTTGAGCACGGCCTGCAGGCCGACCTTCTGGACGTCGGCGATGCTGTTGAGGGTGTCGCCCTGGCCCACGACGTACTCGTGGCTCTGCGGAGCGGCCGGGGCCGCGGGGGCCTTCGGCGACGCCGGGGTGGTCGCGTACGACTCGCCACTGCCCAGCCGCGAACCGCAGACCGGCCACGCGCCGGGGCCCTGGGTGTTCAGCACGTTCTCGGCGACGCGGATCTGCTCTTCGCGCGATGCGTTCGCCGGGCTGCCCGAACCGCCGTTGGCGTTCCAGGTGCCCTGCGTGAACTGCAGGCCGCCGTAGTAGCCGTTACCGGTGTTGATCGCCCAGTTGCCGCCGCTCTCGCACTGGGCAACCGCGTCCCAGTTGTGGCCGGCAGCCTGAGCAGGAGCAGCGAAAAACGCCAAGGGGGCCAGTGCCGCAGCACCCGCGAGGGTGGCGCGCACGGCGAGCTTCTGTGCGTTCTTGTTCATAGCTTTCGTTCCTTTCGCATGACCATCGGGGCGGGGACTCTCCCCATCGCCGGAGGGCATGTGGCGCCGCGGCGTGGCATTTCGACGGTCGTGTTCTGGACCGCGGCAGACGCTACGGAACGAAAATCGTTGTCGCACATCGCTCAGGACCGAATGTCTCGGTCTGATAACGGTGAAAGATGCCCGTTTCGGGCGCTAGAAGCCCTGCTCAGCCACCCAATCGCTCGCAAATGCAAGCACTAGATAGTGAACGATCTTTGTGAGCAGGAACACGGGGATTTTGTGGCCCGCACCACGAATTCGTCGTCCGAAATGTCTGGATCGAAATTCAGCGGGGAGCGCGCAAACCGTCGACGATGATCGTCGCCATCCGGTCCAAATCGGTCGGTGCCGCGTCGGAAGCGCAGGTCATCGTCAGTCCGGCGATGATCTTGTGGACGTCGTCGGCTGACACGTCGCTGCGGAACAGACCTTCGGCCTGACCGCTCGACACGATCTCGTCGAACACTGCGCGGGTGCGGATGCGGGCTTCGGTGAAGACCGGAGCGTCGTGTCCGACCTCGGCGAGGATGACCTCTTTCATTCCGCGTTTCGTCTGGGCGGAGTCCAGGAAAAGTCGAAACAGCTTGTGCAGCGCCACGTCTGGCGCTTCGGTGCGCATCGCCTGTTCGCCGGCGTCGGCCAGCTCGGCCGAGTATTGCGCGTACACGGCCTGGACCAGGTCGGCGCGAGTGGGGAAGTGGCGGTACAGCGTTCCAATGCCGACGCCGGCGCTCTGCGCGATCTTCTCCAGGGGTGCGTTCACGCCGGTCTCGGTGAACGCGGTATGTGCGGCATCAATGAGCTTGGCCCGGTTGCGCTGGGCGTCGGCCCGCGGCTTCGTGGCCGATGCGCCCGGGGCGGGGGCTGACTGGGCTGTCGACTGGGTAGTTCCCGCGCTCATGGCTCGCCCGGCCATCGTTGCCCTCCTTGACGTGCGAATATCAATCAACTGTTGCAAACCGGAGGATACCTCCGTATCGTAACTGGAGGAAGCTTCCGTTTCTGTCCACGAGTCTACTCCGAACCATAGGAGAAGCCGTACATGTCTATTCCTTCTATTTCTATGTCCTCGATACGAGGCGCTGGCGGGCTGCTGAGCCCGCAACGCATTGCGGCTCTCGCGTTGGCGGCGGTCCTCGGCTGCCAGCTGATGGTCGTCGTCGACGCCACCATCGTCAATGTCGCATTGCCTGATATGCAACGGGCACTGGGCTTTTCGTCGGCGAACCTATCGTGGGTGCTGAACGCCTACACGTTGACTTTCGGCGGACTGCTGCTGCTCGGCGCCCGGATGGGCGACATTCTCGGACGCCGACGCACGTTCCTGGCCGGCCTGTCGCTGTTCGTGGTCGCGTCGATGGTCGGCGGCGTCGCTACGGATTCCGCGATGCTGCTCGCCTCGCGGGCTGTTCAGGGGATCGGTGCCGCAGTTGCCGCCCCCGCTGCATTGGCGCTGCTCATGACCATGTTCCCGGAGGGCCGGCCGCGTAACCGGGCGATGGGCCTGTTCACCGCAGTCTCGGTTGGCGGGTTCTCGCTGGGCCTGGTGCTCGGCGGGACGCTGGTGCAGACGCTCGACTGGCGCTGGGTGTTCTACGTCAACGTGCCGATTGGTCTGCTGGTGCTCCTGCTTGGCGCCGTCGCATTGCCGGCGACCGGGCGGGCCAGCAAGCGGTTCGACTTCATCGGCGCGGCGTCGTCCACGCTGGGCATCGGGTCGCTGGTCTACGGACTGGTCAATGCCGCCTCGCACGGCTGGGCGAAGCCGATGACGATCACGGCGCTGGCGGTGGGGGTCGCGCTGCTGGTCGGATTCGTCGTCAACGAGCGGTACGCGGCGGAGCCGATCACTCCGCTTCGGTTGTTCGCCAACGGTTCTCGGTCGTCGGCCTTTGCCGGTCGATTGGTGATGGTCGCCGGGATGATGGGAATGATGTTCTTCCTCACCCAGTTCATGCAGGACGTCATGCATTTCAGTCCGCTGACGACCGGACTGGCATACCTGCCGATGACCGCGGCAGTCTTCTCGGCGACCCAATTGTCGGCCCGCTACCTCGTGGGCCGGTTCAGTCGCCGGATGCTGCTCATGGTCGGGTTCGGTCTTGCGGCCGTCGGCATGCTCTGGCTGTCCGGAATCGACGCGGGCACGTCGTATGCGTCGATCGTGGTGCCGTTCATCCTCATCGGGTTCGGCGGCGGGACATCCTTCCTGTCGCTGACCACCGCGTCCCTCGCGGGTGTCGCTCCGGAGGACTCGGGTGCGGCGTCCGGCCTGGTCAACACGATGCAGCAGCTCGGGGGAACACTCGGCCTGGCGGTACTGGTCGCGGTGTTCGGTGCGGCCGGCGGCAGCACCAGTAGCGTCCACGCGTTCACCGCGGGCACGCAGACCGCATTCCTGGTGGCCGGGGTGATCCTGGTCGGCGGAATGCTGCTGATGTTCCTCACGCAGGGCGACAAGTCTGAGGTCGAAGACGTCATTGTCGAGGAATCCGGCGAGCTCGAACTGGTCAGCTGAGGGCGCTCGACGCCAACTACACTTCGGCCCCGCCCGCGAATCGTCGCGGACGGGGCCGAAGTGTCTTGCGTCTAAACGGCTTTCGTAGTCATCAGCTGCCGAAGTCGAGGCCGCCGAGCAGGCTGCCGAGGTCAAGGCTGCCGAGACCGGAATCGCCGAGGTACTTGCCGCACACCGGCCAGGCTCCGACGCCCTGACCGGCCAGGACTCGTTCGGCCACCGCGATCTGCTGCGCCCGTGAGGCGCTGGCCGGGTTGCCGACACCGCCGTAGGCCTGCCAGGTGCTGAGCGTGAACTGCAGGCCGCCGTAGAAGCCGTTGCCGGTGTTGGCGGCCCAGTTGCCGCTGGATTCGCATTGGGCGACCGCGTCCCAGTTGTGTGCCGCGGCGGATGCCGTCGCCGGCGTGGCCAGGACGAGTGGAGCGGTGATGGCGATCCCTGCCAGGGCGGTGCGCAGGACGGTCGTGCGTGCGGTTCTTCTCATGTCGCACAGCTCCTTTCGTGAACTGCGCAGCACGGTACGGAACGAAACGCCAAGTTGTATACCGAATCGTGATGTCCGATTCCGGTGAATTCCGTCGCCGGCATGCCGTGGCCTGTGTGGCCCCTGCGACAGATGTGCAGCTCAGGGCATGTGCCATATCGAATTACATATTTGTAATTCGATATGAAAAGTTGACTGAAAATTGATTGCAATTTGTGGTGTGGATCACACAAATAGGGACGGATTTGACCGTATTGCTGTTGCCTGGAGTGGTGTGAGTGACCCCGAGTTCGGTGTTGTCGTCAGGAGTTGAAAGGGGGTCATCTGACGACGCGTGAGGGCGACGAGAGGGAAGAGGCTGCAGACAACGATCGGCCCCGTCGCGAAAGTTTCGCCACGGGGCCGATGCGGTGCTGGAAAGTGCTACTTCAGGTCGGAGCTGCTCTTGTCGAGCACCCGGCGGGCGATCACCAGATTCTGGATCTGCTGGGTGCCCTCGAAGATGTCCAGAATCTTCGAGTCGCGGGCCCACTTCTCCATCAGCGTGCGTTCGGAATAGCCGACGGTCCCGGCCAGCTCAACCGACTTGGTGGTCACGTCGACCACCGTGCGGCCGGCTTTGGCCTTGGCCATCGACGCTTCCTTCGAGTTCGGCTGCTTGTTGTCGGCCATCCATGCGGCGCGCATCACGTGCAGGTAGGCCGCCTCATAGTCGGCCTCCATCCGAATGAACTCCGCGGCAGCGGCATGCTGCAGCGCCGGCGGTCGGTCGTAGTCGATCTCGATCCCGGCCTCCTCCAACAGCTTTCGCAGCTCCTCGAGTGCGGCCCGGGTGACGCCGACGGCCATTGCACCCACCAGCGGGCGGGTGTTGTCGAACGTCTGCATGACGCCGCCGAAGCCCTTCTTGACGTCCACCTCGGGCGAGCCGAGCAGGTGCTCCTTGGAGACCCGGACGTTGTCGAAGCGCAGCACCGCCGTGTCGGAGGCGCGGATGCCGAGCTTGTGCTCGAGCCGCACCACCGTCAGACCCTCGCTCTCGCGGGGGACGACGAAGCTCTTGATGGCGGCGCGGCCGAGGCTGCGATCCACCGACGCCCACACGACGATGTGTGTGGCGCGGGAACCTGCCGTGACGAAGATCTTCTCGCCGTTGATGACGTAGTCATCGCCGTCGCGTGTCGCGGTCGTCGTCACCGCCGCCGAGTCGGAGCCGAAGCCGGGCTCGGTGATGGCCATCGCGGCCCACACCTTGCCGAGCATCTTCAACTGCTCGTCGGTGGCCACCGCGGCGATCGCCGAGTTGCCCAGCCCCTGGTAGGGGATGCTGAGCAGCAAACCGGTGTCGCCCCAACACACTTCGAGCGCGTTGAGTGCGGCCTGCATGTTGCCGCCGTTGGACACGGCGCCTTCGGCCTGCGGCTTCTTCGGCTTGTGCGACCGGCCGCCGTCGGCGCCGGCGCCGGCCTGTCCGGTGGCCGCGAGGCCGTCGTACAGGCTGGCCAGCGTGTCGAGCTCGACCGGATAGTCGTGCTCGGCCAGGTCGTACTTGCGTGAGATCGGCCGGAAGATCTGCGCTGCCGCGGCATGCGCTTGATCGATGGTCGGTTGCAGCTTGCGGGGAAGCTCAAGATTGATAGGCATATTTGCTTCCTCCCTACTTCAGCTCGGAGCTCGGCTTGCCCAGGATGCGCCGGGCGATGATCAGGTTCTGGATCTGCTGGGTGCCCTCGAAGATGTCCAGGATCTTCGAGTCGCGGGCCCACTTCTCGACCAGCAGGTCTTCGGAGTACCCCAGCGAACCGAGCAATTCCACTGCGCGAGTGGTGATGTCGGTGACGGTGCGTCCGGCCTTGGCCTTCGACATCGATGCCTCGGTCGAGTTCGGCTGCTTGTTGTCGGCCATCCACGCTGCGCGCAGCGCGTGCAGATACGAGGCCTCGTAGTCGGCCTCCAGACGCAGGAACTCCGCCGCCGCGCCGGTCTGGTTGTTGACCGGAGTGTCGTAATCGATCTCGATTCCGGCCTCTTCCAGAGCCTTTCGCAATTCTTCGAGCGCGGCCCGCGCGACGCCGACAGCCATGCCGGCCACGGCCGGACGGGTGTTGTCGAACGTCTGCATGACGCCGCTGAAGCTCTTCTTGGTGTCGATCTCGGGCGAACCGAGCAGCGCCGTCGCGGGAACCCGGACATCTTCGAAACGGATCGCCGCCGTGTCGGATGCCTTGACGCCCAGCTTGTGCTCGAGGCGAACCACGGTGACGCCCTCGGCATCCCGCGGCACCACGAAACTCTTGATCGCCGCGCGTCCCTGGCTCTTGTCGAGCGTCGCCCAGACCACGATGTGGCTGCAGCGCGAGCCGTCAGTGACGAAGATCTTCTCGCCGTTGATGAGGTAGTCGTCGCCGTCCTTGGTGGCCGTGGTCGACACCGCCGCCGAGTCGGAGCCGAAGCCGGGTTCGGTGATGGCCATGGCGGCGTACACCGAGCCGTACTCCTTGAGCTGCTCCTCGTTGGCGACCGCATCGATCGCGGCGTTGCCCAGACCACGGCCGGGCAGTGCGAGCATCAGACCCACATCGCCCCAGGCCATTTCGATGGCCGTCAGTACGCCGATCAGGTTGGCGCCGTTGACCGTCTCGCCCTTCTTCGGCTTGTCGGCCTTCTCGCCGTCGCCCTTGCTGCCGCTGCGGTTCGCGGCGACCAGTTCGGCGAACTGATCGAGTTCGACGGGCTTGTCGTGTTCTTGCCGATCGTACTTACGCGAGATCGGCCGGAATGCGTTCTCGGCGAAGGCATGCAGTGCCTCGCCCCGTGTTGTCAGCTTCTCCGGAAGCTCTAGGTTGATAGACATCAGAGAACGACAACGCCTTCACCGATGGCGGTGGCGCGCAGATCGCGGTACCAGCGCTCGACCGGATGTTCCTTGGTGAAGCCATGGCCGCCGAGCAGCTGCACACCGTCGCTGCCGATCTGCATGCCCTTGTCGGCACACAGCTTTCGGGCCAGCGCGGCCTCGCGGGCGAACGACAGTCCCTGCTCCGCACGGGCGGCGCCACGCAGCGTGACTAGGCGGATCGACTCGAGCTCGGTCGCGATGTTGGCGACCATGAAGGCGACGGCCTGCCGGTTCGAGATCGGCTCGCCGAATGCCTCGCGCTCGTTGACGTAGGGGATCACGTAGTCGAGGACGGCCTGCGAGGTGCCCACGGCCAGGGCCGACCAGCCCAGGCGGGACAGCCGCACCACGTCGCGGTAAGCGGCGAACGCAGCGTCGCCCTCGGACTCACCGAGCAGTGCCGAGGTCGGCACCGAGACGTTGTTCAGCAGCAGTCGGCCCAGGCCGGCGGCGCGCACGCCCATACTGGGATCGGCCTCGACCACCACGCCCTTGTTGTCGGCCTCGACGATGAACAGCGCCGGGCGGCCGTCGAGCACGGCGCCGACGATGAACAGCTCGGCGCTGCCCGCCGCCGGTACGAACGACTTCACGCCGTTGAGCAGGTAGCCGCTCGGCGCCCGGGTGGCCTTGGTCTTGATGTCGAATGCGTCGAACAGCGGACGCGGCTCGGCGATCACGACCGCCGACTGCGGCACGTTGTCGCTTGCGAAGTCGGGGAGGTAGGTCTTCTGCTGGCCGTCCGAGCCGAACTGGGTGAGGGTCGCGGCGACGCCGGACGGAGCCAGAATCGGCAGGGCCAGGCCCATGTCGCCGTAGGCCATCGCCTCGGCGACCAGCGCATTGGTGACCACGCCGCGAGCGCTTGCGGCGCCATCGAATGCCTCGGGGACGTTCACCATGGTGATGCCGAGTTCGGCGGCGCGCTTGAGGATGTCCTCGGGTGCGGTCGCGGCGTTGTCGGCGTCGTACGCGGCCGGACGCAGGATCTCGGTCGAGAAGTCCTTGACCGTCTCGGAGATCATCTGCTGTTCGTCGTCCGGGGTCAGGTCGAACAGGTCCTTCGGGCCGGTCGACAGGCGCTTGGGTGCGCTATCGCCCTGGACCTTCTTGAAGGCGCGGGTTGCGGCGCCGAGTGCCTGGAAGCCGGTCTTGGTGCCCTGGAAGGCGACGCGGTTGATCGGCTCGGCCAGGTTGTACTTCTGGGCTAGGTCCGAACCGGTGACGGTGCTCAGCACACGCATGGCGGCGCCGATCGGAGTCAGTTTCCGGGGGTTCTTGCCAACCGCGGAAGTATCGCGGGGCTCGGTGTCAGTACTCATTCTCACCAGCTGTTTCTTGTCGGAACGGGGATCTAGCGGAATCGCTAGGGCCGAACTTACTCGGCAGTAAGTACAGACCTTACTCCGCGGTAAGAATGATGTCACTACCGACTCATCACTCGGTCGGTGATCTGCATCCCACAGGTTCGTCGGAAGCGTGGGATATACGGGGGGCGGCGACAATAGTCTCCTCGGCGGGCCGTATGTCCCACGGTTCCAGCGGCGCCGGACAGCGGAACCGGCGCCTAGACCTCGACGCGATTGCCGTCCGTGAAATCGACGAAAGTGGTCGGTGCGGGCTTCATCTCGTCGAGCCGACCGTGGTGAATGGCCACACCGGGCGGCGACAGGACGGCCTGGTGAATCGGCACCGCGACGCGGGGAGCGACGGCGCGCAGATAGTCCACGGACTCGCTGATCTTCAACCAGGGCGCAGCCGCCGGGATGGCGAGCACGTCGATCGGCTCGCCGGGAACGAACAGCGAATCACCCGGATGGCCGAACGCCGCCCGCTGTGAGGCGGTATCGAGCAGGTAGAAGGCGTTGTTGATGATCGGGATGTCGGGATGGATCACCGCGTGGTCGCCACCGGTCACCCGCACGTGCACCGGGCCGATGTCGAACTGGTCGCCCGGATGCGCGGGTCGCCACTCGCCGGCGGTGCCCAGCGCGGTCAGTTGTGCGGCGGTCTGCGGGTCGCAGTGCAGTTGCGCGCCGGGGTTGGCCGCCACAAGTGCGGGAAGTCGGGCTACGTCGGCATGGTCGGGATGCTGGTGGGTCACCAGGATCGCATCGAGATCGGTCAGCTGCTCGAACCCCGACGACAGTGTCCCCGGATCGAAAAGGATTCGGGTGCCGTCGATTTCGACGAGAACGCAGGAATGACCGAAATGCGTCAGATGCATGGACGCAATTATGCGCCGACGCCGGGCGGGCCGGAAGCCGGTCGTGCAATCACTGTGCTGACGACGGGGCCAGACGGTCGATCACCATGCGCTGCAGCCGGCCATTGCTGGCCACCGCGCTGCCGCCACCGGGTCCGGCGGCGCCGTCGAGACTCGTGAAATCGCCGCCTGCCTCCCGGACCAGGATGTCCAGTGGTGCCAGATCCCACAACGACACCTCCGGCTCGGCCGCGATATCCACCGCGCCCTCGGCGACCAGGCAGTAGTTGAGGAAATCCCCGTACCCGCGGACCCGCCAGACGTCGTCGGTCAGGTCGATGAACTGATCGCGGATGCCCCGGTCGGCCCACCCGCTCAGGCTGGAGAACGCCAGGCTCGCCGAATCCAGCTGGGCCACCTCGGAGACCGTGATCCGTCGGGCATCTTCGGAACCGAACCGGGCGAAGGCGCCGCCGCCGGCAGATGCCCACCAGCGCCGGGACAGCGCGGGCGCCGAGACCACGCCGACCACCGGCACCGCGTCGACCAGCAGTGCGATGAGCGTCGCCCACACCGGCACGCCGCGGACGAAGTTCTTGGTTCCGTCGATCGGATCGATCACCCACTGCCGGCCGGTCAGTTCGGCATCACCACCGAACTCCTCGCCGAGCACCGCGTCGTCGGGCCGGGCGCTCGCCAGCAGATCGCGCAGCGCGGTCTCGGTCGCGAGATCGGCGTCCGAGACGGGGGTGAGGTCCGGTTTGCTGTCGACCTTCAGGTCCAGCGCCCCGAATCGGGCCGACGTGATGGCATCGGCATGATCGGCCAATGTCAGAGCCAGGGCGAGGTCGGTACTCAGCGCTGCGGGAGTCGACATTGCACACACGCTACTGATCGTCGAGCCGGCCTTGGTCGTTGAGCCCGCCCGCCGCCGTGCACGCAAGTAGCCTGGACGTAATCGGACATGGGAGGCGGATCGAATGTTGTTCTCGATTGTGTTGCTGGTGGTCTTGATCGTTGCTGCGGTGGCCATGTTCATGCAGTTCCGCGGCCGGAGCCTGCGCGGCGGTACACCGTCGGCCGACACGATGCAGGGGACGCTGACGGTGACCGGTGTCAGCAATCGTCCCGCCGAGCCCGATAAGAACGGTCAGATGTTCTGCACGGTGTCGGGCACGATCCTGGGCCCGGACACCGCGCCGACCGAGGTGTACGGCACCTATGTGGTCGGTCAGATGCAGACATGGCCGAAGATCGGCGACGAACTGCCGGTGAGTTATCGGGCGGGCAAGGCGGAGACGACCTGGCGTGCGGCGCTGTCCTGACCCGGCCATCGACGCGGCGTGGCGGTCGGCGCTGATGCGCCGAACGGCCGGGTAGCCTGGTTGATCGTGCATCCTGACGTTCAATCCGACCTCGACAACCTCGACAGCACCCTCACCACGGTGGAGAAGGTGCTGGATCTGGAGGAGCTGCGTCGGCGGATCGACGAGCTCGAACATCAGGCCGCCGACCCGGAGCTGTGGAACAACCAGGACCACGCCCAGCAGGTCACCAGCGAGCTGTCGCATGCGCAGGCCGAGTACCGCCGCGTCACCGAACTGCGCCAGCGGCTCGATGACATGCCGGTCCACTACGAGTTGGCCGAGGCCGAGGAGGGCGCAGACCAGGAATCGGCATTCGCCGACGCCGACGCCGAGCGCGCCTCCCTGCGCGCCGACATCGAGGCGATGGAAGTCAAGACGATGCTCGCGGGTGAGTACGACCAGCGCGACGCGGTCGTCAACATCCGTTCCGGCGCCGGCGGTGTCGATGCCGCCGACTGGGCCGAGATGCTGATGCGGATGTACGTCCGCTGGGCCGAAAAGCATGACTACGGCGTCGAGGTCTATGACACCTCTTACGCCGAAGAGGCCGGCATCAAGTCGGCGACCTTCACCGTCAAGGCGCCGTACATGTACGGCACGTTGTCGGTGGAGCAGGGCACGCACCGACTGGTACGCATCAGCCCGTTCGACAACCAGGGCCGTCGCCAGACGTCGTTCGCGGAGGTCGAGGTGTTGCCGGTGGTGGAGACCACCGACCACATCGAGATTCCGGAAAACGAAGTGCGCGTGGATGTGTACCGCTCTTCCGGTCCGGGTGGCCAGTCGGTCAACACCACCGACTCGGCGGTGCGGCTGACGCACATTCCGACCGGGATCGTCGTCACCTGTCAGAACGAGAAGAGTCAGCTGCAGAACAAGGTCGCGGCGATGAAGGTGCTGCAGGCCAAGTTGCTCGAACGCAAGCGCCAGGAGGAGCGCGCGGCGCTCGACGAGCTCGGTTCCGGCGGCAACGCGTCGTGGGGCAACCAGATGCGGTCTTACGTCTTGCACCCGTACCAGATGGTCAAGGACCTGCGAACCGAGTACGAGGTCAACAACCCCTCCGCAGTGCTCGACGGCGATATCGACGGGTTCATCGAGTCCGGCATCCGGTGGCGGATGGCGCAGGAACAGAACGCCTAAGCCGTGACATCGATTGCGGCGCTTTCGTTCAGCAGTCCGGCGGGCACGTTGGGCTGGACCCGGTGGTTGTTGACATCGGGCCTGCTGATCGTGCTGTGGGTCGTCGGCTCGATCCTCGCGATCCGCGTGGTGCGGTGGTCGGTCGATCGGATCACCGGTCATATCGATCAGGACTTCGCCGCCAGTGACGACCTCGTCCGGACAGAGGCGGCCAAGCACCGGCACGCCCTCGCCCAGGTGGGCGCCTGGGTGGCGATCGCGATCATCTGCACCATTGCGGCCTTCAACATCATTCATCAGATGGGCGTACCCATCAGCGGATTCGTTGCGCCGGCAACGGTTCTGGGTGCGGCGCTCGGTTTCGGGGCGCAACGGGTGGTGCAGGATCTCTTGGCGGGATTCTTCATCATCACCGAAAAGCAGTACGGCTTCGGCGATGTCGTGCGGCTGACGGTCACCGGCGGCACGGAGGCGGAGGGCACTCTCGAAGACGTCACCCTGCGCGTGACCAAGCTGCGCTCGTCGGACGGCGAGGTGATCACGATCCCGAACGGCCAGATCGTCAAGGCGGCCAACCTGTCCAAGGACTGGGCCCGCGCAGTCGTCGACATCCCATTTCCGTCCGGCGTGGACATGGGCCGCGTCAATGATCTCCTGCACGATGTGGGGGAGAAGGCTTTTGAGGATGCCAAGCTCAACCGACTGCTGTTGGACGCCCCGACGGCCATGGGCGTGATCGACGTGGAGGTCGATCAGGTGACGGTGCGGCTGGTGGCGCGGACGTTGCCGGGCAAGCAGTTCGAGGTCAGTCGTACGTTGCGGACCCGGATCATCCGCGCCCTCGGTCAGGCCGGGATTGCGCTGGCACCGGGCAGCGCGATCACCACCAGCAGTGTCGACCCGGAGGTCACACCGTCGTCGGCGCTGCGCGGCGAAGACGCAAGCGAGGCGGGGCGATGAAAATGACATTTCCCCGGACCGTCTTTCGTGGCCGGCTGCGCACCACGACGCTGCTGCTGGTCGTCGTGTTCGTCGGTCTGATGCTTGCGTACGGACAGGCCGCGGCGCACTACCAGAAGATAGACGATGAGAAGGCGAGGCAGGCTGCCGCCGAGCGGTACGTCCCCCGACCGCGGCAGACCGAAACAGAGCCCGAGCCCACGACGACCAGGCCGACCACCACCCGGCGCAAACCGACAGCGTCATCGAGCCCGACTACCAGTAGTTCGCCGGATTCGACCGCGGAGATGACCGGGCCGGACGCGTCGGAGTCGTCGAGCAGTCCGCCGCCGCCGGGGCCGCTACAGCTGCCCTTCACGCTGCCGTCGGTGCCCAGGATTCCCTGAGCCCGAGACGGACCTCGGTCGCGCGGCTTACCGTGACGTGCACCTCCCGGAAGTAGTCCGCTTCGTCAGTACTATTGGGTGCCGTGATCAGCGTCCAGAACGTCACCATGCAGTACAAGGCGTCCTCCCGTCCCGCGTTGCGCGATCTGTCTCTCGAGGTCGACAAAGGCGAGTTCGCGTTCTTGATCGGGCCCTCGGGGTCCGGCAAGTCGACGTTCTTCCGGCTGTTGCTCAAGGAGGACAAGCCCACCGCAGGTGACGTCTATGTCGGTCAGTTCCACGTCAACAAGATGCCCGGACGGCGAGTCCCGAAGCTGCGGCAGTCGATGGGCTGTGTGTTCCAGGACTTCCGTCTGCTGCAGCAGAAGTCGGTCGCCGATAATGTGGCGTTCGCGCTGGAGGTGATCGGTAAGCCGCGCAGCATGATCCAGAAGGTCGTGCCGGAGGTGCTCGACTACGTCGGGCTGTCAGGCAAATCCGACCGGATGCCCAATGAGCTGTCCGGCGGTGAGATGCAGCGCGTGGCGATCGCCCGGGCGATCGCGAATCGGCCGTTGCTGCTCCTGGCGGATGAACCGACCGGCAACCTCGATCCCGAGACCAGCGAGGAGATCGTGGATGTCCTCGACCGGGTCAATCGCCGCGGCACAACGGTGGTGATGGCGACGCACGACTCCCATATCGTCGATTCGATGCGACGGCGCGTACTCGAGTTCAGTGGCGGCCGTTTGGTGCGCGACGACCAGCACGGCGTGTACGGACTCGGCTGAGTCCACACCTACGTCTGCTCACGACCGCCACGATTTAAGGACCAGCAAACGCATGCGATCGAGCTTCATTTTCAGCGAAGTCTTCAACGGCTTCCGCCGCAACATCACCATGACGATGGCAATGATTCTGACCACTGCCATCACCCTCGGCATGTTCGGTGCCGGGCTGCTGGTGGTGCAGATGGCGGACAAGAGCCAGAAGATCTTCCTGTCCCGGGTGGAGATGCAGGTCTTCGTCAAGATGGACATCTCCCTGAAGGATCCGGACTGCCGGGCGCAGGACTGCACGGCGCTGCAGTCCAAGCTGGAATCGATGCCCGGCGTCACTCGGGTCGAATACATCAGCCCGGTCGAGGCGCTCAACGACGCGAAGACACGCACATTCGTCAACCAGCCCGAGATGCGCGACCTGCTGACCCCGGACACGTTCCCCGGCTCGTTCCGGGTGCGCGCCAAGTCGGCCGATGACTTCGGTCCGCTCGTCGATCAGCTGCAGCCGGACAAACAGGCCGACCCCGCCCAACCGTTCCCGGCCGGCGACCCGCGCAACGCGATCGACCAGGTGCTCGATCAACGCGACCTGGTGAAACGGATCTTCAGTGTGCTCGATGGTGTGCGCAATGCGGCGTTCACCGTTGCGCTGATCCTGGCGGTTGCGGCCGTGCTGCTGATCGCCAACACGGTTCAGGTGGCCGCCTACACGCGCCGGACCGAGGTAGGCATCATGCGCCTGGTCGGTGCCACCCGCTGGTACACCCAGCTGCCATTCCTGCTGGAGGCGGTGTTCGCGTCGGTGATCGGCTCGCTGGTGGCGATCGCCGGCCTGTTCACCGCGAAGTCCGTGCTCTTCGACAACGCTCTCAAGGATCTGTACGGCATTAATATTCTGGCCAAGATCTCCGACACCGACGTACTGTTTGTGTCCCCGTGGTTGGTGATCGTGGGCGCGGCGCTGGCCGCCGCCACCGGCTACGTCACGCTGCGGGTGTACGTACGCAATTGATCGGTGTTCCGGGCGGGCCGGAAGCCGGTTGAGAATCACTTGAGGGGATGTAGTGAAGGAGAAGGGCCGCAAGGCGATTGCGACCAACCGCAAAGCGCGGCACAACTACGCCATCCTCGACACCTATGAGGCCGGCGTCGCGCTGGTCGGCACCGAGGTGAAATCGCTGCGTGAGGGCAAGGCCTCGTTGGTCGATGCGTACGCGACGGTCGATGACGGTGAGGTCTGGCTGCGTGGGCTGCACATCCCCGAGTACGGACACGGTTCGTGGACCAACCACGCCCCGCGGCGGACTCGTAAGCTGCTGCTGCATCGACGCGAGATCGACAACCTGATCGGCAAGATCCGGGACGGAAATCTGACGCTCGTGCCGTTGTCGATGTATTTCGCCGACGGCAAGGTGAAGGTCGAGCTGGCGCTGGCGCGCGGCAAGCAGGCTCACGACAAGCGCCACGACCTGGCACGGCGCACCGCGGAGCGCGAGGTGACCCGCGAGCTGGGCCGCCGGGTCAAGGGGATGTAGCGCTCAAGTGAGGGCCCGGCGAGCGGGCGATGAATTCGAGCGGCTCGCTTAGTCAATCTCTTTGGAACAGTCAAGACTCCACCTAAAGATGGATGGCCGGTGTCGTTAGGCTGCCGTAACGTCATCGAAGACACCGAATTCGGTCACGGCCGAAGGTGATGATGAGAGGAAACTGATGGCACTGCTGTTGTACCGGCTCGGCCGGTTCTCGTTTCGACATAAGTGGTGGGTGATCGCGGCCTGGGTCGCGGCGCTCGTGTTGGTGGGTGGTCTGGTCGGCGGCCTGCACCCCAAGTGGTCCAAGGACTTCGACCTTCCCGGCACCGATGGTGGCAAGGCCATGTCGGTGATGAAGAACGACTTCCCGGCGTTCAACACCGAGCAGGAGCAGGCGAACACCAGCATCCTGGTGGCCGACGCGAACGGCCTGCAGTCGCATTCGCAGACGATCGACGCGTTGGTCGCCAAGGCCAAGACGCTCAAGGACGTCACCGAGGCCAACACGATCGTCAATCCGCTGACCATGGCGAATACGCCTGAGGCGTCAGCATTCCTGGGTGGCAAGAATGCTGCCGGCCAGTACACCGTCGGCAAGATTCAGGTGCACCAGGCGATCAACATGCAGGATCTGAAGAAGCCCGAGGCTGATCAGTTCAAGGACCTGCTCAAAGAATTCCGCGGGAACGGTCTGCAGGTCGAGGGCACCGGATCGTTGATGCAGGTGCAGGATCAAGGCGGTAGTGCGGAGCTCCTCGGCTTCGGTATCGCCTTCATCGTGATGATCATCGCCTTCGGCGCGCTGGTGGCGGCGTTCATTCCGCTGATCACTGCTGCCGTCGGCGTCGGCATGTCCATGCAGCTGGTGCTGCTGCTCGCCGGTGTGTTCAACATGAACCAGAGCGCACAGTTCATCATCATGATGCTCGGCATCGCGGTATCGATCGACTACGCGCTGTTCATCGTGTCGCGATATCGAAGTGAGTTGAACGTCGATCCGGATCGTGAGGCCGCGGCCGGCCGCGCCGTCGGAACCGCCGGTACCGCAGTGTGTTTCGCCGGATTGACGGTGATCATCGCGGTGGCCGCATTGGCCGTCATCGGCATTCCGTTCGTGACCCAGATGGGCGCCGGTGCCGGACTGTCGGTGCTGATCGCGGTTCTCGGCGCGCTGACTCTCATCCCGGCGTTGCTGGGTGCCTTTGGCCGGTTCGCGTTCTCGCCGCGTATTCCGTTCATCCGGCACGGCGACGAGCCGGATGACCAGCCGTCGAACGGCCTGCGGTTCGTGCGAGTGCTGACCACCAAGGCGCGCGTCCCGATCGCGATCGGTGCGCTGGTGGTGCTGGCGCTCATCGCGATTCCGATGGCCGGCATGAAGCTCGGCTTCCCGTCGACCACCGATGCCGAATACAACGCCACGCAGCTGCTGGCCAAGGGATTCGGCGAGGGTGTCAACGGTCCGCTGATCGTCACGCTGGACAAGAAGGCCGACAGTTCGGCGAACCTCAAGCAGGTCGCCGACGAGACGGTCAGCTACATCAGCACCCTGCCGAATGTGGTGAAGACCGCGCCGATGCAGCCGTTGGGCAACGGTCAGACGCCGGCAGATCTGACATCTCCAGGTACGACGGCGGCGGTCATTCAGATCACCCCGGAGAAGGCCGCAAACAGCTCGGCCACGCACGACCTGATGGTGTCGGTGCGCAACCATGCCTCGGTGGCCAAGGACGCCGGTGTCAGTCTGCATGTGGGTGGTCAGACGGCGATCACCTCGGACATGTCGTCCAAGCTGGATTCGGCACTGATTCCGTATCTGGTGCTGGTGATCGGCCTGGCGTTCATCATCATGATGATCGTGTTCCGATCGATCCTCGTGCCGCTCACCGCGACACTGGGATTCATCTTCTCGATCGTCGCCACGTTCGGTGCCACCGTCGCGATCTTCCAGAACGGTGACATGGGATTGATCAAGCATCCGATCCCGATCGTGTCGTTCCTACCGATCTTCGTGATCGGCGTGGTGTTCGGCCTCGCCATCGACTACCAGGTGTTCCTGGTGACTCGAATGCGCGAGGAATATGTGCACGGCATGACGCCGATTCAGGCGGTCGTCACCGGCTACAAGCACGGCGCCCGCGTCGTGGCCTCGGCCGCGGTGATCATGATCTCGGTGTTCCTGTCGTTCATGCTGGTGCCGGACACCATCAGCCGGATGATGGGCTTCACGCTCGCGGCGGCAGTCTTCTTCGACGCCTTCATCATCCGCATGATCGTGATCCCGGCGGTCATCGCGATGATGGGTGAGTACGCGTGGTGGCTGCCGAAGTGGCTCGACAAGATCATCCCGAATGTCGACATCGAGGGCGAGGCCATCCGCAAGATTCCGTTGCCGTCGCAACAGCAGCAGGATCAGGCCTACCAGACGACCAAATCGTAGGTTCGGTCTGACATGGAAAGGCCCCCTTCATCATTGGATGGAGGGGGCCTTTCTATGTCAGTCGCGCGTCAGGTGTGGAATCAGCTGCTGGGTCTTCTCGAGCGTCCAGCCGGGCGGCTCGAGGATCGCGGCCCACGAATACGGAATCCCCTCCAGGTAGGTATGTCCGTGGCCGTCGGGGACCGACGTCGATACGGCCATGTCGGCGGACACCTGCAGGAAGGTGACGATCGGAATCCACGTCATCGATTGCAGTACGTCCCGGCCGCGGGTTCCTTTGAGCCACGGAGGATTGTTGAACAGCAGCCGTGGTGACCAGTTGGTGATCGGGTCGGAGGGATGCTGCAGGTAGACGATTCGCGGACCGGGCCACGGTGCATCGGGCCGCTCCAGGTCTTTGGGCTCGGCGACGAAGCGAACCTGCTGGCCATGTTCGTAGATGGGCAGCCATGCGGGGCTGCCGGCATCGCGGTCGTGAGTCGTCTGCTCCCACAATTCATTGCTGAAGGTCGGCCCGCTGAACAATGCGCCGTCGGTGCGAGCCGCGATATCGGGGATGGTGCCGAATGCGGATTCGCCGCCGAAGCTGCCGAGACTCTCGCCGAACACGACGACCTTCGGCCGCTGCGCTTCCGGCATCCGGCGAATCTGGGTGTCGACCGCTTCGAACAGGGCACGTCCCGCCGCCCGGGCGCGGTCCTGATCGACGATGAACGAGAGCCAGCTCGGCAGGTACGAGTACTGCATCGATGCCATCGCGGTGTCGCCGTTGTACATGTACTCCAGGGAATCCATGCTCGACTGATTGAGCCAACCGCTGCCGGTCGAGGTGCCCAGCCCGATCAGCTTGCGATTGAACGCTCCCGTGCGCTCGAGTTCGCGGACCACGATGTCGGCCCGTTCACGTATCGAGTCGGTCGATTCCAGCCCCGCGTAGACGCGGATCGGTTCCATCGCGGGGGCCTGGTTGAAGTCCGTCAACTGCTGGACGGAGGGACCGGCCCCGACCATCTGCCGACCCTCACGGCCGAGAGAATCCCAGGTGACCAGCGAACCCGGGCCGCCGGAGCGCAGGGGTGTCGTCGGCTCGACCGAGCTGGCCTTGGTCTCGTCGTTCGCGGCCGCAAAGGAGCTGTTCAGGGTGTTCATCGCCCAACTGGCGATCACGCCGTTGACCAGGAAGATCGTCACGACCACCACCAACACCGCCCCCGAGACCGCGGCGATGCGTGGCGGTACGACGGCTGTGAGTTTGCGGACGAGCCAGCGGATCAGCCCGGCCCACGCCCGCCCGATCGTCATCAGCAACGCCAGAACGATGAGCGTGATGACGATGGTGATCGGATAGACCGTCCACGTCTGCAGTTCCATGTCCATCAGGCGTCGCAGCTCTTCCTCCCACTGCGCGTGCAGGAACAGCATCACCACCCAGCCGACGACGGCCACTGCCGCCAGTCCCAGCCACCAGGGCGGTCGCGGCGGAGTCCACGGCGTGTCTCGGGAGACCATGTAGCGCGCCAGCCACGCCAGGAAGGCGCCGATGCAATAGCCGATGGCGGCGCTGCCACCGCTGACTGCCCCCTGGAACAGCGGGCCGCGCGGCAGCAGCGACGGTGTCAACGAGAGCCAGAGCATCAGGACCGCAACGACCAGCCCCGTATAGGAGAACCGCTGCAGCTGATTGACGAGGAAGCGTTGAGCTCTCGCTGCTTTGCTTGCGGTCTCCGGGCTCTGGGCCTCCGGGGGCGAGTTCTCGGGAGTCGGGTTTTCAGGGAGTAGCGGCGCGTCGGAAGTTGCGGGCGTGTCAGAGGACTCGACCTGCTCGTCCGCCCCGTCGGATGGCTGGGTAGTCATGCGAGGACGATAGCCGCAGCCGTGGACTGGGGAGACCAACTGCGACCAAATGCGTCCGACGTCAGCCGCTCAGTTGTGCTCGCCCTGCGGTAGTTCCGACTGCTCCGGCTTGTCTTCGCCGGCCTCTGAGCCGAGGGATTCGCGCAGCGTGCCGAGAACGGCCATGCCCTGTCCGACCAGGCCGGTGATGGTCTCGTTGACGCCCTCCTGGCCGTTGAGGACCGTGAGGTTGGCGCCGGACAGGCCGCCAGCGGCTTCCCGAACCAGTTGCGGCAGTTGGGAAATCAGCTGCTGATCGAGAGCGATCTTGTTGAACGACGCGGCCGCCTCGGCCTGGATCTTGGTGCGATCGGCCTCGGCCTTCGCCAATACCCGCACTCGCTCGGCCTCCGCCTCGGCCGGCTTGATCACCTCGGAGCGAAGCTGCTGCTCGCGGAGTTCGGCCTGCTTGACCGCCAGCAGCCGTTGCTGTTCGAGCACCGCCTGCTGGGCCTGCGCCTCGGCCATCGGGTAGGCCTGAGACGCTTCGGCCTGGGCGCGGTCGGTGTCCTGCTTGTACTGCGCCTGCAGAACGGCGGTCTCGCGCGCGAATTCTGCCTGCTTGCGGATGGACTCCTGTTCCGCCTGTGCCGCAGCCTGATTCGCGGCGGCCTGGGCGATCTGTGCGTCGCGCTTGACCGCGGCGTTGTGCGGCGCGGCCAGCGCCTCGATGTAGCCGAGGTGGATGTCGTCGATCGACTGGATCTGGAAGGAGTCGACCAGCAGGCCGATATTGCCCATCTCGATCTTGGAGGCCTTGAGCACCTCGTCGGCGAGCCGCTGACGTTCGCGGATGATCTCTTCGACGGTCATCGACCCGACGATGGATCGGAGGTGTCCGGAGAAGATTCGGCCGGTGAGCGTGGACATCTCGGTCGCCTGCTCGGACAAGAAGCGCTGAGAGGCATTGACGAGCGAGGCGTTGTCGTTGGCGACCTTGAACGCGATGACCGCGCGCACGTCGAGCAGGATGCCCTGACCGGTGACGCACCGTTCCTCGATCTCGGCCTCGTTCATCGCGAGCGAGAGAAACCGCACCTTGCGGAAGATCGGCATCACCCATTTGCCGTGGCCGACGACAACCCGGAAGGGCTCGTCTCCGCGGCTCTTCGCACCACTGATCAGCATTGCCTGGTCGGGGTTGGGGACGTGGTATCCGAACATTGCGGACTCCTGACTTTCCGGGTCTTGACCCCACGGTGGGTGGGGTGTCTGTGATTAGTTGTCCAGCAAGCTGATTCGCAAAGCGGAGTCGGCAGGCCAGTGGACGACGTCGACCTGGTGGCCCGGACGGACGGCGACGACGAGGACCGATTCACCGAGTTCTATCGGCTCGTCGGCGTAGGCGATATAGGTTTCGCTACCGCCGCGGAACGCCACCAGGATCTCGCCGGGCGTGCCTTTGATCCGGATCGGATTGATCACCGTTCCGGTCAATCCCAATACGTCGTCCGCCACCTAACCCCCTTGCTGATCTCGTTGTATCGAGCCTAGTCAATAAACGGTGTGCGTCTGCGGCGATGTGTCGCGTAGAATCGGCAGTCCGGCCACGATGAGTCGAAAGACGAGTCGGGACCGGACCTTCCTTGGGGCTGAACGGTTTCGACTGCGTGCGTTGAGGTAGGGGAAGCGTGTCGGTGCAGGCTAGAGACCACCGTAAGCGTCGCAGCAACCAATTAAGCGCCGATAAGAATCAGCGCGACTACGCCCTCGCTGCCTAAGCAGCAAGGCTAGTCTGTCGGCCCGGGTGTGCCTCCGCCCCGGATCCCGGCATCATTCAGGGGGCTCACCGTCCGGCTCGGTCGCGGAGTCGGACGGAACATCCAACAGCGACTGGGATCGTCATCCTGGCTTGTTCGCGTGACCAGGAGATCCGAGTAGAGACTTAGCGGACTGCACACGGAGAAGCCCTACTGACACGGCGAAGGACCCGGGTTCGATTCCCGGCAGCTCCACCGTGAGGCCCCCGATCTGGTTTGCCGGATCGGGGGCCTTTTTGGTCGCCGAATGCTTTCGATAGTTGCCAATTCGGAAACGAAACTATATCGTTGCCGCAATGGAAACGAATGACTTCGGCTCGCTCGATGATGTGGCTGCTGCGCGTAGGGCCATCCGCCGCCAGGTCAAGCCGTGGTGGCTGTGGGTCTCGGCGGCAATCGGCGGGGCTGGGGTCTATGCGGTGGCTTACGGGATGTCGGACCATCGTTCCTGGATTCTGTTCGCCCTGCTGATCGCAGCGGTATTTGTGTTCGCCGGCGGCGTCAAGCTGTATCAGCGGTCCGTGGGGGAGCCTGTACGCGTGTCGTTTTCGGTTCCGCAGGCGGTGGTGATTGGCGTGACGATCTGCGTGCAGACGATTCTCGGCGAGACCGTCCGGAATGTGCTGACGCCGGGGACGGCGACAGTGTTCGTCGTCGAGTTCGTAGCGGCACTCGCAGTGTTCGGTGCAGGTCTGTCGGTGGTGTGGTTCATGGAGCGGCGCGCTGATCGGGTTCCGTCCCGGTGACAGCTCAATTCGACGACTTGATCCATCCGCGGCAGCGTCTGATGATCTGCGCCGCACTGTCGGACGTCGAACGGATCAGATTCGATCTGCTGGCCAAGGCGCTGGGGATGAGCGCGCCGACACTGAGTAAACACATCAGCCGACTCGTCGAGGCGGGCTACGTTGCGACGTCAGCAGACGCGAAAGACTCTCGACGCCAATGGGTTTCGCTGACGGATGTCGGTCGGGCCGCGTATGCCGGGCATCTCGAGGCGTTGCGCTCGCTGATGCCCGTCGACTCGACCAGGGCCGGATAGCGTTTTCGGTGGTCAGTCGCGGCCGAAGGCCTCCCGCCGGATCATCTGCCAGACCGTCGGCGCCCCTTCGCTGGTGGTGACCGCCACGCGCTTGCCGATCCAGCGCTGGTCATCCGTCTGCGCGAGGAGGCAGGCGGCCAGATCTTCCCGACTGGTGAACACGCCATCGGCGTGGTCTTCGGCAACCCGGTAGTCGCTGACATCGTCGGCGTCGAAGAGGCCAGAGGGTCGAAGTACGGTCCAGTCGAGATTGCTGTTGGCGAGACCGCGTTCCATTGCGGCCATGTCGGCGTACGTGGATTTGCCGATCGTTCGGGTGATCAGTGGTTGCATGACGCGGTTGATCATGAAACCGCCGTCGGCGTGCGGTCGTGGGTCCAGCGCGCTGGAACTGACGGCGACGACCCGATGTACATGGTGTCGGTGCATGGCTTCGATGATGTTGGCGATGCCAACGCTGTAGATCGTGATGGGCTCTCGGCTGAAGGGCACGCCGAGGGCGGAAACGACCGCATCCGCCGTGTCGACCGCTTTGTACACCTGTTCTTTGTCGTAGACGTCCGCCCGAACGACGTCGAGGTTCGGGTGGCTGATCGGGAAGTCCTCCGGGTGCCGCGTCACGGCGGCGACTTGATGGTCCGCGGCCAACGCCTGGACGGTGGCGCGGCGGCCGGTGCCGCCGTTGGCGCCGAAGATGACGAGTCTCATTGAATTTCCTTCTGCTGTCGTTGGTTTGGTCAGTCGATCGAGACGTGGGTGAGTTTGTCGGTGTCGAGGATCAGATTGATCTCGGTGATGCGGCCGGAGGCGACCGTCATGCCGACGACGGCCATCACGTCGGACTTCGTCTTGGCCACGACGCCGATCGCTCCGTTGACGAGCGCCGGCTCGCACAGCGTCGCAAAGCGTGGGCCGACGTTGGCCGCGTGTTCGGCGACGTCGGATGCGCCGGTGAGCAGCGCGGGTATCAGTCCGGCTCGGGTGCCGGCGTCCACGCGGAAGACGACGTCGGGATCGAGCACCTCGAGCAGCCGCTCGAAGTCGCCGGCCCGGGCCGCCGCGAGGAAGGCATCGACCACGTCACGCTGACTCGAAAGGTCGCTGTCGGATGCCGCGACAGTGCCGCGTACCCGCCGTCGGGCGCGGCTGGCGAGCTGACGAGTCGCCACCGGCGTGCGGTTCACGATCGGTGCGATCTGGTCGAACGGGACGCCGAACATGTCGTGGAGCACGAACGCGAGTCGCTCGTCCGGCTCCAGGCTCTCCATGACGACCAGCAGTGCCAAACCGACGGAGTCGGCCAGTAGCGCGGACTGCTCTGGGCCGATCTCGGCGTCGTCACCGACGACGGGTTCCGGGAGCCAGGTGCCGGAAACGCGCTCGGGGCGTGCTCGGCGCGCCCGCAACATGTCGATGCAGACCCGGCCGACAAGCGTGACCAGCCAGCCGTCGATGTTCTCGATGGCCTGCGCGTCCGATCGCGTGGTCCGGATCCACGCCTCCTGGAGTGCATCGTCGGCGTCGGTCAGTGAGCCGAGCATCCGATAGGCCACTGCCCGCAGCCGGGGCCGGTGCTGCTCGAACTGCTCGGCGAACCAGATGCCGTCGTCGCCACTCATGTCAGGACCGCCGATCGATCGGTTGCACGGCGGCCGCGGTCCGCGGGTGCGCGCCCGGTCACAGATGCGCCGCCGTTCGATACTTCGGCTCCCAGACGCGGCGATAGAGAACGCGTGCGGGCAATGGGAGGATCGCCAGAATGTTGGTGCGCACCTGATCGCTCGCGCCGTCGAGCACCCACGGGAGATACTGTGCGCCGGCAGCGATTCCGCCGACGCGCTGACGGATCTGTTTCCCGAACGCATCCCATCCGGGCTGCCCGAGGCGGTTGTCCACCAGCGGCAGTGCCGTGTCCTCCTCGTGCGCCATGTGCTCCGAAAGTCCTTGGCGCAGTGCCGCTATGCCGGTGGCGAGAGTGGCGATGTCGCCGGCGGTGAGGGCATCGTTCACGTCGTTGATCATCGGGTTGAGTCCGGCGTGTTCGAGTTCCATCGCTTCGAGGACGCCACTCTCGGTGTGATCGGCGACCGCATCTGCGAGTCGTGGCCACAGTGCTTCGTCCTCCGCGGTGTGATGGATGTGAAGCTGCTTGGCGAACATCGTCCAGATGGCCTGCATTTCCGCGGTGATCGTCCCGGCTCCCGAGTGTTTCGGCACAGCGTCCTGCAACCGGGCCAGGTCACGGTCGAATGCGTCGTGTGCGGCGTACATCATGGTGAAGTCCACTGTGCTCCGTTTGCTGCTGCGACGGGCCCACGCCTCGGCACGTGTCTCGAGTCGGCCCTCGGTCTTGTCCGGCATCTGAAACTCCTTCCCATTGCGAGCTCGATGTGAGCCCGGCGAGTGCGGTCATTCCTAGGTCGTATGGCGTGGGGTGAACGTGACGACGGCTGCAGGAGGCGGGAACGGGAGAATGCTCGTGAGTCGAGCGATAGGAGTGGCGGAATGTCAGAAATCAACTATGAGCGCCTGCTGGAAGAGCGCATCGAGATCGATGCACCCATTCAGGTCGTCTGGGCGCTGGTCGAGGACATTCGCCGGATGGCCGAATGGAGCCCACAGGTGGAGTCGACGCGGCTCGCCGACGGTCGCACGGAGGTCGCACTCGGGGTCGATTTCACCAACCACAACCGACAGGGCGAGCTGACCTGGACGACCCACGGAACCGTGGTCAGGTTCAGTCCGAATCGTGAGATCGCATTCCGGATCGACGAGAACTGGGTCGTGTGGTCGTTCCAGCTCGAGGAAACCGGTGATGGCACCGTCATGCTCACCCAGCGCCGCGAGGCGCCGGACGGAATCTCGGACTACTCGCTCGGTCTGACCGAAAAGTACCTGGGCGGTCAGGCCGTCTTCACCGAGACGATGCGCGCCGGCATGCGCCAGACGTTGGAGGCGATCAGGGCGACGGCCCGTTCCCAGTCACGCTGAACAACAACTCACCATGACCATGGACCGGGCGTGAGGACGATTTCACGGCGGTGCAATCGCCTACGCCGGTGCGCGCAATGTCGAATTCCTAACTTCTGCAAGTAACAAGCCCCCGCAGAAGGAGCCTCGATGACGTCAGCAACGAGCAAGCACACGATTTCCGGATGGGATCCAGAAGATCGCGTGGCTTGGGAGAACGGCGGCAGCCGGATCGCCCGACGCAACCTGGTGTGGTCGGTGATCGCCGAACACATCGGCTTCTCCGTGTGGTCACTGTGGTCGGTGATGGTGCTGTTCATGCCGGCGTCGGTCTATCACCTGTCGGCCGGCGACAAGTTCCTGATCGCAGCGACCGCGACGGCGGTCGGGTCAGTGCTTCGGCTGCCGTACACGATGGCGACCGCGCGTTTCGGCGGCCGCAATTGGACGATCTTCTCGGCGATAGTCCTGGTCGTGCCGGTCGTGGCGACGATCGCGGTCTTGGCCAATCCAGGCCAGCCACTGTGGGTCTACCTGGCCTGCGCAGCGCTGACCGGAGTCGGCGGCGGCAACTTCGCGTCGTCGATGACCAACATCAATGCCTTCTATCCGCAGCGGCTCAAAGGCTGGGCGCTGGGCGTCAACGCCGGTGGTGGAAACCTCGGCGTCCCGGCGATCCAATTGATCGGTCTGCTGGTGATCGCGGTCGCCGGTAACCGGCAGCCGTACTGGGTGTGTGCGGTCTACCTGGTCGGCCTGGTGATCGCGGCCATCGGCGCCTCGCGGTACATGAACAACCTCGACATCGTCTCGGTCGACACCGCATCGATGCGCGCGGCTCTGACACACCGGCACACCTGGCTGGTCGCGTTGCTCTACATCGGCACATTCGGCTCGTTCATCGGATTCTCGTTCGCGTTCGCCCAGGTGCTGCAGATCTCGTACCAGTCGAGCGGGCAGTCAGCTGCGCAGGCGTCGTTGCACGCGGCGCAGATCGCCTTCCTGGGCCCGCTGCTCGGTTCGATCGCCCGCGTATACGGCGGCAAGCTCGCCGACCGTATCGGCGGTGGCCGCATCACTCTTTACGTATTCCTCGGGATGATCGCCGGAGCCGGCGTGCTCGCGGTCACCGGAACGATCGCCGGAAAGGCCACCTCAGGTACGACCCTCGCGCTGTACATCGCGGGATTCATCGTGTTGTTCGTGCTCAGCGGCCTGGGCAACGGATCGGTCTACAAGATGATTCCGTCGATCTTCGACGCCGCCGCACGCTCGATTCCCGGTGGTGAGGCGGATCGAGCGTCGTACTCGCGGGCGATGTCGGGTGCGGTGATCGGAATCGCAGGGGCGATCGGTGGTCTCGGCGGGGTAGCCATCAACCTGGTGTTGCGCGCGTCATATCTCGCCAACGGCACTGCGACGGCGGCATTCTGGGCTTTCGGCGCCTTCTATGTGGTTGCGGCGCTTGTCACTTGGCGCATCTACGTCCGGATCCCGGCCGATGGCGCGCCGACCCCGGCCGAGGTCCACGAACCTGCCGCTGACGCAGTCAAGGCGTGATGCCGACTAAACTGGCAGTTCAGCCCGGCCGGTGGCAGCGGTCCGGGGTTCTGCCGCATAGACCAACCGAAAGTGACGGTATGACCAGCCCAGATGCGACTGCGCTGACGGGATTCACCGTCGCGATCACCGCGTCTCGCCGTGCCGACGAACTCGCCGCGATCCTGCAACGCCGCGGCGCGGACGTCGTCTCGGCGGCTGCCATCCACATGGTCCCGTTGGCGGACGACACACATCTACGGTCCGCGACCGAAGCTTTGATCGCGACGCCGCCCGACATGCTGATCGCGACGACCGGAATCGGCTTCCGCGGATGGATCGAGGCGGCCGAGGGGTGGGGTGCCGCCGAGCCGCTGCTGGACTCGTTGGGCGGGGCTCGGGTGATCTCCCGCGGCCCCAAGGCGACCGGAGCACTGCGCGCCGCGGGGCTGCGCGAGGAATGGTCACCGGAATCGGAGTCGTCCGAAGAGGTGTTGGCGCACTTGACCGATGCAGATCTGCGCGGTCGGCGGGTGGCGGTGCAGCTGCACGGCGCGGTCGACGACTGGGATCCGGTGCCGGGTTTTCTCGACACGCTCGCCGATCGCGGCGCGACCGTGGTGCCGGTTCCCGTGTACCGCTGGGAGCCGCCGACCGATCTGCATGCATTGGATTCACTGGTCGAGCGGGTGGCGTTGAGCTCGGTCGACGCGATCACCTTCACCTCGGCACCCGCGGTCGCATCGTTCCTGATGCGTGCGGATGCGATGGCGCTGAAAGACTCAGTGCACCGCGCGCTTTCGGTCGATGTGGTGCCGTTCTGCGTCGGGCCGGTCACTGCCCGTCCGCTCGACCATATCGGTGTGGAGAGTGTGCGGCCGGAACGTATGCGGCTGGGTGCGTTGGCCCGAATCGTCGGTGATGAGTTGCCCCGGCTGCGCCCCGACCTCGCCGTGGCCGGTCACCGGCTCGGTGTCCGGGCCGGCTGCGCGGTCGTCGACGGCGAAGTCATCACCCTGACGCCGAATTCGTTGGTGCTGCTGAAGATGCTTGCCCGCGATCCGGGAGCGATCGTGACGCGCGAAGTGATGCTGGAGACGATCGGCGCGCAGGATCCGCATGTCATCGAGGCGGCAGTCGCACGCCTGCGCAGCTCTCTGGGCGCCAAGGAACTTGTCGCCACCGCGGTCAAGCGTGGATACCGGCTGGCGGTCGATGATCCGGAGGCCGGTCGTGAAGGGCCGCCGCGATGACGACTCTCCTGGTGGCCCACGGCACTCGTAACCCACACGGCGTCAGCATGATCGGCGACCTCGCCGCAGCCATGGCCGACCGTCTCGGTGAGCTGGTTCCGGTCGCCTTCGTCGATGTCCTCGGTCCCCGGCCCGACGAAGTACTCGCGGGCCTCGCATCGGAGCCGGTCGTTCTGGTGCCGGCGTTCCTGTCCAGCGGTTATCACGTAAGGGTCGATGTCCCCGAACACGTTGCGGCGTCCGGTCATTCGGATGTGACGGTCACCGACGCGCTCGGCCCGTCTCCGGAGCTGGCGCGCGCGATGGTCGATCGGCTGCTCGAATCGGGTTGGCGGCCGGGCGATCAAGTGGTGATGGCGGCGGCGGGCACCAGTGACCGGCGCGCGCAGGGCGAGGTCCGCGCCGCCGCCGCGATGCTGTCGGCGATAGTCGGTCACCGAGTATCGATCGCGTTCGCGGCCGGTGACGGTTCGGAGTATCCGCTGGTGGTGGACGCGGTACGCAGGGCGCGGATGCGGGGTGCGCGCCGGGTAGCGGTGGCGTCATACCTGTTGGCGGACGGTTTGTTTCAGCAGCGTCTGGTGCAATCGGGTGCGGACGTGGTCGCGCAACCGCTGGGATTGCACCCGGCGGTGATCCGGCTGGCCTGCTTGCGTCGGCGCCACGCAGGCCTGAGCAATCGGGATCGCGCCTCGGCCTGACCCATCGACCGGACGTCTGCACGCCGAGTGGATATGGATGTCCACTCGGCGTGCTTCGATGTTCGGTCGTGAGATCAGGCGGGACGGCGGTAGCCGAACCGGATCTCGGGCGAATTTGCGACGAATACGGTGCCGTCCAACGTGATCCGGGTGTCATACACTGGGATGTTGATGCCCTCGGCGTCGAGGCAGCGTCCGTCGAGCAGACTGAATGCCTGCTTTTTCAGCGGTGACTGCACGACCGGGAAGCCGCCGCGATCGCCCACGATGCCGCGCGACATCACCGCTGCGCGCCCAATCGGGTCGATGTTGCCGACCGCGCGGATGGTGTCGTCGGCGAGGCGGAACAGCGCCGCCTGGGCGCCGTCCGGAAGCAACACCGCCACCCCGCGCAGCGGTTCGAGTTGGCTCATCGCGCACGCCGCGGTCCAGTCTCGGCGCCACGCGTGCAAGTTGAACGTACTGGTCATCGTGTCTCCTTACGGACGGGTAGGCCGGAGGCCGGCCGGGAATGACGGTGTGCCGATGAGAACCGGCACCTTGCGGCCCTGCTTCTCACCGAATTCGACTGTCGGATCCGGGGCTCCCGGTGCGTTGACGAATGACACGAATCGCGACAGCTTGTCAGGGTCGGAAAGTACGCCCTTCCATTCGCAGCTGTAGCCGGACACGTGCTGGCTCATCGCCTCCTCGAATTCCGCTGCCAGACCGAGCGAATCGTCGATGATCACGTCGCGGAGATGATCGAGACCGCCGTCGAGGCCCTCGACCCACGGGGCGGTGCGCTGCAGCCGATCCGCGGTGCGGATGTAGTACATCAGGAACCGATCGACGTAGCGGATCAGCGTCTCGGAGTCGAGATCAGATGCCAGCAGCTGCGCGTGCTTGGGCGTCATCCCGCCGTTGCCGCCGACGTACAGATTCCAGCCCGATTCGGTGGCGATCACCCCGACATCCTTGCCGCGGGCTTCGGCACATTCACGCGCACAACCGGATACGGCCATCTTGATCTTGTGCGGCGACCGCAGGCCGCGGTAGCGCATTTCGAGATCGATGGCCATCTGCACCGAGTCCTGCTGTCCGTATCGGCACCAGTCGGAGCCGACGCAGCTCTTCACCGTGCGCAGCGACTTGCCATACGCCTGGCCGGATTCCATGCCGCCGTCGACGAGTCGCCGCCAGATCTCCGGCAGCTGATCGACGGTGGCGCCGAACATGTCGATTCGCTGGCCGCCGGTGATCTTGGTGTACAGCCCGAAATCGCGGGCGATCTCACCGATCAGGATCAGTTGCTCGGCGGTGATGTCCCCGCCGGGCACCCGCGGGACCACCGAGTAGGTGCCGTTGCGCTGAATATTGGCCAGGAAATGGTCGTTGCTGTCCTGCAGCGAGGCCTGCTCGCCATCGAGGATGTGATCGGAGCTGGTGGATGCCAGGATCGACGCGACAGTCGGCTTGCACAGGTCGCAGCCGGTGCCGCTGCCGTAGCGGTCGATCAGATCCGAGAACGTCCGGATGCCGCTCGCCTGAATGATCTCGAACAGCTCGGCACGCGACTGGGAGAAGTGCTCGCACAACGCCTTCGAGACCTCGACGCCTTCGGCGGTGAGCAGTTGCGAGAGCAACGGGACGCATGATCCGCACGAGGTTCCGGCGCTGGTGCAACCCTTGAGGTCGGCGACGGTGCAGGCCCCGTCGGCGATCGCGGAACAGAGCGTGGCCTTCGAAACGTCGTTGCAGGAACATATCTGGGCCGCGTCGGGCAGTGCGCCCACGCCGATCTGTGCGCCACCGGATGCGGAACTGGGGGAGATCAGCGCGACCGGATCCCCGGGCAGGCTCGATCCGACCAGCGGGCGCAGCACACCGTAGCTGGACGCATCGCCGACCAGGATGCCGCCGAGCAGAGTCTGCGCATCATCGGAGAGCACGAGCTTGGCGTACGTACCGCCGATCGGGTCGGACACGACCACGTCGAGAGCGCCGGGCGTGGTGCCCATGGCGTCGCCGAAGCTGGCGACATCGACCCCGAGCAGCTTCAGCTTGGTGGACATGTCGGCGCCCGGGAAGCCGGCGTCGCCGCCGAGGAGTTGGTCGACGACGACCTCGGCAGTTGCGTAGCCGGGTCCGACGAGCCCGTAGCACCGGCCTTCGATAGCTGCGACCTCGCCGATCGCATAGATGTTGGGATCGGAGGTGGCGCAGGTGATGTCGGTGAGCACGCCGCCGCGTTCAGCGATGTCCAGCTCGGCCGACCGGGCCAGTTCATCGCGAGGCCGCACGCCGGCGGCGAAGATGAGCAGCCCGGCGTCGACGACGGAATCGTCCTTCAGCGTCACCCGGAGGCCGAAATCGGCGGACTCGATGGTGGTCGTTCCCGAGCTCAGCGAGATATCGATGCCCAGGGCACCGATCATGCGCGCCAGGTGCTCGCCGCCGCCCTCGTCGATCTGCTGCGGCATCAGTCGTGGATTAACCTCCACCACATGGGCTTTCATTCCCATACTGCGCAGGGCATTGGCCGCCTCGAGACCGAGCAGACCGCCGCCGACGACGACGCCGACCGCATCCGGGTCACGCGCCAGCGAACGCTCGGCATCGATGCGAATGGCGTCGAGATCATCGAGTGTGCGGTAGACGTGGCAGCCGGGCAGGTCGTGACCGGGGACGGGGGGCACGAACGCATACGATCCGGTTGCGAGCACCAGTGCGTCGTAACCGAATTCGCCGTCGTCGGTGATCACGCGGCGGCCATGCCGGTCGATGGAGTGGACCGGGGTGCCGAGCCGCGATTCGACCAGGACGTCGCCCTGGTAGTCGTTGCCGGTCAGCGCGAGCTCGGTGCGATCCCAATTGCCCACATAAGAAGACAATCCGACGCGATCATAGGCGGCGTCGGCCTCCTCGCCGAAGATGCGGACGCGCCAATCGCCCGCGACATCGCGGGCGCGCAGGGCCTCGACGAATCGGTGCCCCACCATTCCGTGCCCGATCACCGCGACGGTTCGTGTGCTCATTGGACCAGCTCCTTTCGCGTATGCCGACCGGCCTCCGGCCTTGCCGCAACGGGAACCACGCTATGGACGCCGTGTTGCCACCCGCCGCTGCGGCAGTTTCGTCGCGGTCACGGCTTTCTCACGATGACGGATCCGCCTCAGTGAGGATCGGCTTGTGCGGTTCAGTACACGTCGCGGACGTAGCGATGCTCGGCAGAGAGTGCCTGCAGGTAGGCGGCGGCGCTGCGTTCGCTGCGGCCGCCGTGCTGGGCGATCACGCCACGTAATGCCTCGTCCACGTCCCGGGCCATTCGCGATGCGTCGCCGCACACGTAGACGTGGGCGCCGTCGGCGATCCACTTCCACACATCGGCGCCGTGCTCGGCGATCCGGTCCTGCACGTACACGGTGGAGTCGCCGTCCCGTGAGAAGGCAGTGTCCAGGCGAGTGAGTACGCCGCGATCACCGAGCTCGGCCAGCTCGTCGCGATAGTAGAACTCCGAATCCTGGTGGCGGGAACCGAAGAACAACCAGTTGTCGCCGCTGTGTCGGTGGCCGGCGCGTTCGCGAAGGAACCCACGGAACGGCGCGATCCCGGTGCCAGGACCGATCATGATCGCCGCGGTGTCAGGATTCTGCGGCGGCCGAAAGTGCTTGGTGGGCTGGACGAAGACATCGACCTCGGCACCCGGCCGTAGACCGGCCAGCATTCCCGAACAGACGCCGCTGCGGACCGCGCCGTCTGCCGCGGCCGTGGTCGATTCGTAGTGCACGATGCTCGTGGTGACCTGGACCCGTCCGGGATCTTCCAGAGGGCTCGACGAGATCGAATACAGCCGCGGCGTCAGTGGTTTCAGCAGTGGTGTCCATTCGTCGGCCGTCGCGTCCACCGGGTATGCGGCGAGCAGGTCGAGCGCTTGGCGCCCCCAGGTCCACTGGGTGAAATGCGTCGGGTCATCGATCGCGGCGGCCAGTTCGTCCGTCGGGTGGTGACGGTGGATGAACCGCAGCAGGTCCGGGGTGATGCGCGTGATGTCGAGGGTGGCAAGGGCCTCCGAGAGGGGAATCCCGCGATCGCCCTGCGTAATCGGGGTGAATCCGGGGATGCCGGTACGGTCGAGCCATTCGGCGACAACGTCCGGACTGTTCCGTGGCCAGACCCCCAACGCATCGCCGGCGCGGTACTCGATGCTGTCCGGTGGCAGGGCGATGGAGATCGATCGGACATCGCGTGCCGAATCGGGCGGACACAATGAATCGTTCGCGAGGATGCTGGTGCGCAGCGGGTTTCGACGGTTGTACGTCGAGGCGATGGATGTCGAGGCGCCCGCGGGGAGCGCGGCCGAGTCGCCGGATGGGGCGGAGGCCCCGGCGATGGCCGTGGAGACATGCACGACCCAATTTGCCGCCGTCTCTTCGTAATCGGGTTCGGCGGACACGCGTTCGTGGATCCGGTGCGCGCCGAGATGCTCGAGTCGGGAGTCGAGCTTCCGGGCGAACCCGCAGAAATCGGCGTAGGACGAATCGCCGAAGCCCAGCACCGAGAATTCCAGCGCGTCAACGTCTCCGGGCTCCGCAGCGGCGAGTGCGTCCCACAATGCGATGCCGTTGTCCGGGGCATCGCCGTCGCCGGTGGTGGCCACCACAAACAGCACGGTGCCGCTCAGATCGGCGACCGACACCTGGTCGGCCGGGCGGATACGGGCGTCGATTCCATGGTGGGCGAACATATCGGCGGCGCCATCGGCGAAGTCCTCGGCCGTGCCGGTCTGCGATGCCCACACCACGGTTGCCGTCGGTCGTGCCGGTGCCGCGTCGGCGGGGGAAAGCGACACGGATGCAGCGTATTCCGCGCCCGCGGCCCGGGAATAGATCCCGGCGAGCAGGCCGTCGAGCCAGGCGCGGGCCGGTGGACGCAGCGGTGCTGCGGCGGGCAGCACTGGAATGTCGCCGGCCGGCGGGCGGGCGCGCAGTCCCGCGACCAACCCTGCCGCATAGGCCTGTTCGTCATCGTTCAGATCGATCGGGGCGGGCAGCGGACCGAGGGCAGCGGCAAGTGCGTCGACGCTCGATCCGGTGTCAGTCATAGGGGTATCGCCTCGCTCATCGTTGATGGGAACGGGTGGGTTGTCTGGAGCCACGGCGGTCAGCGCCACAGCGCAGACCTTGAATTCCGGTTGCAGAGAATCGGCGTCGACCGCGTCGTTGGTCACCGCGTTGATCGCGACGTCCGGCGCGAACACGTCATTCCAGTGCATCGGGGCGAAGCAGACGCCGGGCCGGACGGCATCGTCGATCGCGGCGGGCAGTACCGCCCGACCACGCCGCGATCGAACTTCGACCCGATCGCCGGGCACGATGCCCAGGCGCTGCCCGTCATCGGGATGCAGCTGCAGAAATGGCTCCGGGTTGAGCTTGTTGAGCTTGGCTACCTTGCCTGTCTTGGTCATCGTGTGCCACTGATGCGCCACCCGACCGGTGGTCAGGACCAGCGGATACTCGTCGTCGGGCAGTTCGGCGGCCGTCATATGCGGTCGTGCAAGAAATTGGGCGCGCCGGCTCGGGGTGGCGAACGCGAGCTCGGGAACCGTGCCGTCGGATGCCTCGAACAGTGTCTGGCTGACGCCGGTGTTGCGGTAACGGACGGGGTTTCGGGCATCGCCGCCCGGCGCGACGGGCCACTGCACGGGTCCGCTGCGCAATCTGGCGTGGTCGACGCCCCGCAGGTCCCAGCCTGTCCGTGGATTGTGGAACGTCGCGATCTCGTCGAAAATCTCAGCGGCGGAGTCGAAGTCGAATCCGTCCGAGTAGCCCATCGCCCGTGCGACTCGGCAGATCAGCTCCCAGTCGGGAAGCGCGTCGCCGGGTGCGGGCATCGCGGGCCGGCACAGTGTCATCGATCGTTCGCTATTGACCATCACACCGTCGGCCTCTGCCCAGAGCGCCGCCGGCAGCACGGCATCGGCGTACTCGGCGGTCTCCACAGCGGCGAATGCGTCCTGCACCACCACCAGCTCGGCTCGTTGCAGTCCGGCGATCACTGTCTCGCGATTGGCCACGGAGGCAACCGGATTGGTGCAGATGATCCAGGCGGCTTTGATGTCGCCGTCGACCATCTTCCGATACATGTCGATCGTGCCCGACCCGGACTCCGATCGAATCGTCCCCGTAGACAGGTTCCAGCGCTGCTCGACGAATCCGCGATCGGTCGCGTCGAGGGCTGACCGTTGGCCGGGCAATCCGGGCCCCATGTAACCCATTTCGCGGCCGCCCATCGCGTTGGGCTGTCCGGTCAGCGAGAATGGGCCGGCGCCCGTGTGGCAGATGGCACCGGTCGCCAGGTGCAGGTTGCACAGCGCGTTGGTGTTCCAGGTGCCATGGGTGCTCTGATTGAGGCCCATCGTCCACAGACTCACCCAATTGCGGGTGCCGACAATGAGTTTCGCTACCTCGATGAGCTGGTCCACCTCTACGCCGGTGACCTCGGCGACATCGGCGGGCGGGTAGTCGTCGAGGAGCGCATCCAGGGCCTCCCAGCCCTCGGTATGCGCGGCGATGAACTCTTCGTCGAGGCCGCCGAGTTCGCGGACCAGGTGCAACAGGCCGTTCAGCAGTGCGAGATCTGTGCCGGGCCGGACGGCCAGGTGCATGTCGGCCTTCGCGGCCGTGGCGGTGCGCCGGGGATCGATGACGACCAGCTTCGCGCCGTCCCGGACCCGATCCATCATGCGCAGGAACAGAATCGGATGGCAATCGGCCATGTTGGCGCCGATCACCACGAACAGATCGGCATGGTCGAGATCGTCATAGCTGCCGGGTGGGCCGTCCGAGCCGAGCGATTGTTTGTAGCCGGTGCCCGCGCTGGCCATGCAGAGACGCGAGTTCGATTCGATCCACTGCGTGCGGAGGTAGCCCTTGGCGAGCTTGTTCGCCAGGTATTGCGCCTCCAACGACATCTGACCGGAAACATACAGCGCGATCGCGTCGGGCCCGTGTGCATCGCGGATCTCGACGAGGCGTTCGGCGACGCGGTGAATCGCCTCATCGAGGGGAGCGGGTTCGGCCGGTCCAGCGCGCTGCGGCCGGATGAGTGCGGTGGTCTGGCGGCCGCCGGCCCGAAGCATGTCCGCGGTGGTGTTGCCCTTGGTGCAGAGCCGCCCGCGGTTTGCCGGATGCGTGGGATCGCCTGTTGCTCGGCTCACCGTGCCGCCCGTGGTTTGCAGCAGCATGCCGCACCCGACGCCGCAGTAGCCGCAGACGGTCGATACGACTGCCTCGTCGCCGGCGCCGGTCGCCGGCGACCCTGCGTCGTTGCGCGCGTCGCTCACGCCCTCGATGCAACGCGCGAGGTGTTGCCGATCGTGACGATGACGGTTACGGCGATGTCAACGGCGCCTGTGCAGGCTGTCACAACCGCGGTGAAGATATGGCCTGGATGACGCTGCAAACCGGCCGATATCGGCGCCCGGGCGACTACGCGGGGCCGAGTACCACGATTGATTACAGAATCCAGCACTCTGTCCGCTAACGTCGGGCCCTATGACTAGTGGGGAGCTGACCCGGGGGGAAGCGATCGATCAGGCCGTCGGTCAGGTGTACACCACCCCGGACTATTACGAAGTAGGCCGGGAGAAGGTGCGGGAGTTCGCTCGCGCCCTGCATGACGATCACCCGACCCACTGGGAGGACGCGGCGGCGAAGGCCGCCGGCTATCCCGGATTGCTGGCACCGCTGACGATCGTTGCGATCATGGGCGCCAAGGCGCAGTTCCAATTGGTCGACGAGGTGCTGCCGGGCAACCTGCTCAAGACCGGCGTGCTGCAGGTCGACCAGAAACACGTCTTCCACAAGCCCGTTGTCACCGGCGATCGGCTGATCTGCGACGTGTCGCTCGATTCGCATCGCACTGTTGTGGGCGGCGCCGACCTGTTCACCGTCAAGACGGTGGTTCGTGAGCTGGACAAGGGCGTGATGCAGGAGTCCTTCACCACGCTGGCCGGCCAGGGAGATTCGGGTTCGGGACTGCCACCCGAATTCGAACAGGCCGTCGACGACATCATGTTCTCCGGCGGCGATAAGCATCGACTGCCGCTGGTTCGTACCGAAGCCGCGGCGATCCCCGATGACCATCCGCGCCCGACATCGGCGATCGCGTTCGACTCGGTTGCGGTGGGCCAGGAGCTGCCAGGCCGCTCGGTGCCGTTCACCCGCGGCGATGTCATCAACTACGTGGGCGTGTCCGGTGACCCGAACCCGATTCACCACAGCGACGACCTCGCCGAGAAGGCCGGGCTGGATACCGTTGTGGCGCAGGCGATGCTGACGCTGGGCACCGCCGCGGGCTACATCACCAACTTCGTCGGCGATCCTGCCGCGGTCTACGAACTGTCGGCGCGGTTCACCAGCCCGGTCTACGTCACGCCCACCAAGCCTGCGGTCGTCGATTACACCGGCAAGATCAAATCGCTCGACCCGGAGACCAAGCAGGGACTCATCACCTTCGGCGCGTCGATGGGCGGCAAGCGGGTGTTCGGCCGCTGCACCGCCACCGTGCAGTTCAGCTGACGACCGGTCAGTGACCGGCCGCGACGCAGAACTCGTTGCCGGCCGGGTCGGCGAGGGTCACCCAAGCGAACCCGGACATCTCTCGTTCAGCGATCTTCTGGGCACCCGCGGCCTCCAGTTCCTGAACCCGCGCGGTCAGATCACCGTCCGTGGTCAGGTCCAGGTGCATGCGGTTCTTACCGGGAGTCGGGGCGTCCACCTTTTGAAACCCGAGCGCCTGGCCGGACGGTAGCTGCACCACGACGAACCAGCCGTCGTTCTCGGCGACGACGGTGCCATCCAGCTGCGACGCCCACCAGGTCGCCAGCGCGAGCGCGTCGGCGGTGTCCACGGTGATCATGGCGAGATTCGTAGTCATGTTCGCACCGTAGGCGAACGGTCTGACATCTAGCCTGGATACATGGATGATGTCGACCGATTGGTCGTCGCCGGGCACACGCCGCCCGGCGTGACGTCGATGGTCGGCTATCGATCCGTTCCCGATCCCGGTGTGCATCGCGGATTGCCGTCGTCGACGCTGGTGTTCATCGTGAGCCGCAACGAGGGGGTGTATGCGGACGGATTGGCCGCGAACCCGGTGGTACTGGGCGGAATGCACACGCAGGCATCGACGATTCGCACGCCGGTCGCTCAGGAGGGTGTCCAAGTGGCGGTGCATCCATTGGCGAGCCGGGCACTGTTCGGTCGGCCGGCCGCCGAACTCGATGTCAGCACTTTCTCGGGGCTCGACCAGCTGGGCGCCCGGGCAGGGCGGCTGCACCAGCGGATGAGCGAGACATCCAGCTGGGCAGCGTCATTCGATGTTCTGCGCGCCGATCTGGTTTCGGTGTGGAACCCGGATCTCCTGCCTCGGCCCGAGCTGGTGGCAGCCTGGCGGCTGCTGGAACAGGGGGCGTCGGTAGCGTCGACGGCCCGCGGGGTGGGCTTCTCCGAACGTCGCCTGCAGACACTGTTCCAGGGCGAATTCGGTTGCTCGCCAAGGATGGTCGCCCAGCTGATGCGGTTCGAGCGCACCACAGGGCTGATCCGGGCGTCGGTCGCCGACGGGGCACGGGGATTCCTCGCGGATGTTGCGGCACGCGCGGGATACGCCGACCAGGCGCATTTGACCCGGGAGTTTCGTCGGTTCGCGGGCATCACACCGGGAGGCTGGGTGCGTGAGGAGTTCGCAAACGTTCAAGCGGTCGACGTCGAACACGGTGAACCATTGGAGGTATGAACACGATGACAGCGAACCCCACCCTCTTCCACACCGTGCGCGCCAACGATGCGACCGCACTCATCGACTATCTGGTCCGGACATTCGGATTCGTCCAGGCGGCGTGCTATCGCGACGACTCCGGCAAAGTCGCTCATGCGCAACTGAATTGGCCGGAAGGCAACGGCGGGGTCATGCTTGGCGACCATCGTCCGGACACGACCTGGGCACTCACGCCGGGCTCCGGCGGCTGCTATGTGGTGACTGCCGACCCGGAGGCGCTGTATGTGCGCGTCGTCGAGGCCGGGGCCACGGTGATCCGGCCGCTCGAAGCCACGGACTACGGCTCCCGAGAATTCGCGGTTCGGGATCCGGAAGGCAATCTGTGGTCGTTCGGAAGCTACCCGGGCGAGGAACCGCAGGGGTGACGGACATGGCTGCCATGCGTCGACCGACCAGCGAGGAACGGGCCATGCACCGGCCCTGGGACGACTCGTATCGAGACGGGCCCGCGCCCTGGGAGATCGGCCGGCCGCAGCCGTCGCTGGCGACGCTGATCGAATCCGGAGCGTTCACCGGTCCGGTCCTCGATGCGGGCTGTGGGAGCGGCGAACACGCGATGGCGCTGGCCGCCCGCGGCTACGAGGTCGTCGGTGTGGATGTCGCCGAGACCGCATTGGCGAAGGCGCGCGCCGCGGCGGCCGACCGTGGCCTGACAATCGAATTCGTCGACGGTGACGCGCTCGATCTGGCGCCGCTCGGCCGGCGCTTCGCCAGTGTCCTGGACTGCGGCTTGCTGCATACCTTCGACGCCGAGGAACGCTCGCGCTACGCCGACAGTCTGGCGTCGGTCACGATGCCGGGCGCGGTGGCGCACATCCTCTGTTTCAGCGATGTGGGGGAGCCGATCGGACCACATCCGATCAGCGATGACGACATCCGCGCAGCGTTCACCGATGCGCGCGGATGGCAGCTGGTGGAGGTCCGGCCGGCCGAGATCCACACACTGTTCTCCGATGAGGGATTGGCGGCTCGGCTCGTGACGGCACGCCGAATCGGCTCTACCCTGGCCGAGTGACTGACAAAACGGAGCCCACCCACAATCCCGCCCGAATTCCTGATATCTCGCTCAACGACGGAACGTCCATCCCACAGCTCGGTTTCGGCGTCTTCCAGATTCCGCCGGCCGAGACGAAGGCCGCAGTACTCACCGCGCTGGAACTCGGATACCGGCATATCGACACCGCCGAGATGTATGGCAACGAGAAGGAGGTCGGCGAGGCGATCCACGAATCGGGTATCGCTCGCGAAGACATCTATGTCACCACCAAGCTGAACAACGGTTTTCATGAGCCCGACAAGGCTCGAGAGGCGTACCAGCTCTCGCTCGATGATCTGAACATCGGCTACCTGGATCTGTTTCTGATCCACTGGCCGCTGCCCACGTTGTACGGCGGCGACTATCCGTCGACGTGGAATGCCTTGGCCCAGTTCAAGTCCGAGGGCTTGGTCAAATCGGTCGGCGTGTCCAACTTCCAGATCGAGCATCTGCAGCGGCTCGCCGCCGAGACGGATCTCGTCCCGGCCGTCAACCAGATCGAGGCGCACCCGTATTTCACCAACACGGCGCTGCGCGACTACGGCGCAGAGCATGCGATCGCGACCGAAGCATGGTCGCCGATCGCGCAGGGCGCGGTGCTCGATGACCAGGTCATCACGGAGATCGCGGGCCGAGTCGGGCGCAGCACCGCACAGGTGGTGTTGCGTTGGCACATCCAGCTGGGCAACATCGTCTTCCCGAAGTCGGTGAGCGAGAAGCGGATCAGTGAGAACGCGGAGATCTTCGATTTCGAGCTGGATGCCGAATCCATGGCGGCGATCAGCGGACTCGACCGGGGCGAGGCCGGTCGGCGCGGACCGAATCCGGATGTCTTCGACTGGATCCCGGGCTGATGCGCTGGGAACGATAGATCAGCGCCCTGGCTGATGGAGGCGCTGCATCAGCCAGGGGAGTGCATCGGCGAATGCCCGCTCGGCGAACGGCCAGGTATGGGTGCCGCGCATCGTGCGCACGACGGTGATGATCCCGTTCTGTTCGGCGATCGCGGACAATTGCCGGGTCGCCCTGATCTGCGCCGAGTCGTAGGCGCCGAGCCGGCGCGACCAGTGTCCCTCGGTCTGAAACCACCCGGAGACACCGTTATACGGGCCGTGCGTGGCCATCACCGTCGACGGATCGTTGGCGGCCCACGCGGCCGCGTTGCCGCCGTAGAGCGCGGCGATGGTCTTCTGCTTGTTGCCGGCATTCGGCCCGATGTCACCGGAGATATCGAGGAAGGTGCTGAACAGGTCGGGGTGTTTGGTCACGAATCCGATGGCGCAGGTGCCGCCCATAGACCAACCGGCGACGCCCCACCCGGCCGCCGTCGATTCCGCATCGAACGTGGAAATCAGGTAGGGCCGAAGCTCTTTCGTGAGCCGCGTGTCGACCATGCCGCGCGGGCCGTCGACGCATTCGGTGTCGTTGTTGAAGCCGCCGGTGGGGTCCATCAGCAGTAGGATGGGCGCTTCGCCGTTGTGGGTGCGCGCGTAACGGGTCACGGTGTCCAGCGCTCCGCCGCTGCGCACCCAGTCTTGCGTCGCAGTGATCACCCCGCCGATCATCACCAGCACTGGCAGCCGGGGCGGCGTCGGTCCGGTGAACCATTGCGGCGGCAGGTACACGTACTCGACGCGATGCTTGAAGTGGCTGATCGGATTCGGCACGTCGATCGGCACGGTGCGGCCCTGCGGTTGTGGAGTACTGCGCAGCGCCGCCAGCATCGCCGCGTCGGTCTCGTTGGGGAGCGGCTCGGATACGAGCCCGTCCCACGCACGATCGATGGTCGGGTAATAGCCGGTCCATTGGTTGGCGGCGAGCGCCACGCAGAATACCGTCAGTGGGATCACGATGATTGACAACAGCTTTCGCCACCATCGCGTCTTCGGCCAGCCGAAAACGGCAATAGCCAGAGAAAGGCCGAGCAGGGCCACCCACACCCAGAAGATCAGCGGCGCGGTGTCGGGCAGCATCTGCTGTGACCCGAGATACCAGTAGGTGATCCACGCCGCGCCCACCCCGATGGCGGCCGCGGCCGGCAGCCACACCGTCTGCCACCGACGATCCCGCCAACCGATCGCGAATGCGAGCGCGATCAGGGTGACTGCCTGCACGGTGGGGAAGAACCAGCCGCTGAGCAGGTGGATGATCACCGGGCGGACGCCCGGGTCGGGCCGGCGTCCGCCGGTAGCAACGATCGCACGAAATGGATTGTGTCCCCGTGCCATTGGCCGAGGTGATCCAGCATGGCGTGCCCGCCGCCGGGTACCGCGGTGTAGCTGGCGGCGACCCCGCGCTCCTGTAGCTCGGTGATGCCGCGCTGCGTGCGATGCGCGTACGTCCGGGTGTCGGCGGTGCCATGGATGGCATGAACGCGGGCGTGGTCATGGATGTGCCGCCAGTCGGCGAACTGCCACCACGGCGCCAACGCCAGCACTCCGCTGACGACGGGGTCGGCCGCCAGGTGTGCGGCGACCCGGCCGCCCATCGAGTGCCCTACGAGGATCACATCGGCGCCGGGGTAGTCGGCTTTGGCGCGGTCCAGAGAGGCACGGGCGTACGGCAGCGGGCTGGCCTGGCCGCCGTTCCAGCCGTACACGCGGTATTCCACCTGACGTACGACGGCTCGGCCGACGGTGGCGGCGCGCAGCGACCAGGTGAACGGATACATCCGTACTGCGGAGCCCTGGGTTCGGCGAAACGGCTGATAGCTGAAGTCGGTGCCGCCCGGAAGTACCAGCACCACAGCGCTGATCCCCGTGGTGCCTTGTCTGTCGCCCGTGCGGCTCCGCGCATCAACCACCGGCCGGAACTCCGATCAGCCAGCCGACGAGGAAGGTCGCTGATGCGGCGATCGCACCGAACAACAGCTGGCGGGCGGCGCCTCGCCAGATCGGCCGATCGGTGAATCGGGCTGCCATGCCGCCGGCCAGGATCAACCCGATTCCGCCGACGACGAGTCCGGCCAGCAATGAGTGGAAACCGAGCAGGTAGGGGATCAGCGGGAAGATCGCGCCGATCGAGAACATGAAGAACGACGACACGGCCGCCACCATCGGCGACGGCTTGTCCTGGGGATCCAGCCCGAGTTCATAGGCCATGTGAATGTTGACCGCCCGATCGGCGTCCCGATGTACCTCCTCGGCCGCTTTGCGGGCCGTGTCGGCGGACATGCCCATGTTGACGAATTCCTCGGTCAGCTCGTTGAGCTCGGCCCGCGGATGTAGCACCTGCTCGCGACGCTCGACCGCGACCTCTGCGTCCACCTGCTCGTTCTGCGTGGTCACCGACGTGAATTCGCCCAGGGCCATGGAGAACGCGCCGGCGACCAGTCCGGCGACGCCGCTGAGCACGATGGTCCTGCTGGCCGCGCCCGCACCGCCGACGCCGGCCACCAGGCTCAGGTTGGTGACCAGTCCGTCCATCGCGCCGAATGTCGCGGCGCGCAGGCGGCCCCCGGAAACGTCCGCATGGGTGTGCCCGATTTCGTCCTCGCCACGGTCGGCGGGATGCGGTTGGGCATCGGAGGTGGTCACCGGCTTATCGTAAGGCGCACTACCGACCAGGTCCCGTCTCGACCTGGCTGACGGGCCGGAAATCGGCCCGGATATCGGGCGATCGGTACTCTGGCTGATCGACAGATTCATGCGGCGAATACGCAGGCCGCGAGATCCATCGCGGTGGAGGGAGTTCGGTGAGCAACAACAAGGTGCCCAAGAAGGTCAAGCCGGTGCGGGCGGGCGCGGGGGTCAAGAACCCACGCCAGACGTCGAGTGTCGTCACGTATGTACTCGCCGGGCTGGCGATCGTCGTGGTGATCGCCGTCGTGGCCATCGGAATCGTCGCCAATCACAAGGACAAGACCACCAAGTCCCTGCCGGAGGACCAGCTCAAGCAGACGACCCTGTACACCGCGGTCAAGCCGGGCGCGAACCCGAAGGCGACTCTCGATCTGTACGAGGACTTCCAGTGCCCGGCCTGCCAGCAGTTCGAGAAGCAGTTCGGCGCGCAGATCGTGCAGGCGATCAATGACGGCACGCTGAGTGTCCGGTACCACATGGTGAACTTCCTGGATAAGTCCGGAAAGTACTCGTCGCGCGCGGCCGGCGCGGCGAAGGCTGTCGCCGCCGAGAACAACGTCGATCTGTACCTGAATTTCCACACCAAGCTGTACGACCAGCAACCGCCGGAGACCGATGCCAACGGCCTGTCCAATGAGCAGCTGGCGCAGATCGCCGCGAGCGTCGGTGCGAGCCCGGCGACCCAGCAGGCGATTGCGACTCAGTCGCTCGACTCCGGCAACGTGGCCGACGCGAGTTCGCTGGCCGATGCGTCACTCAAGCAGATGAGTGATCTCCTCGGTGCGTCCAACGTGAGCACCCCGTCGGCCGTCTACCAGGGCAAGGTCTACACGAAGTACCAGACCGACCCGAACTGGCTGTCCGAGCTGACCAAGTAGTCAGACTCGGGGCGCGGTGGCCGCCGCGGCAGCAGGCGTGATCAGCCCGCTGCCGCGGCGGTTCCGGCTTTGCGGCCGAAGAACGTGCCGTCGCCCAGTGACGTGCCACTGATGTAGCCCCACGAATGCAGGCCGGAGGTTGCCCGTCCAGCCGCGAACAGTCCGGGGATCGGGTTTCCGTCGAGATTGCGCACCGTTCCGTCGATATCGGTGTGCAGTCCGCCGATCGTGAACACTCCGGCGCCGCCGCCGTCTCCCGAGGAGCCTTCCGGGGCATCCATTCCCTTGCGTACGTCGATCGCCGCGAACGGCGACTCAAGCGGCCGTACCCAATTGGCGGCCTTGTGGAAGCAGGGGTCGTCCCCGTTCTCCGCGTGGCGGTTGTATTCAGCGATCGTGGTTTGCAGGGCGCCATCGGGCATGCCGATCTCGGCCTCGAGTTCGGCGACCGTCTCGGCGACGAAATGCGGACGGACGCCCCATCTTTCGATCTCGGGAACCTCTTCGTATCCACGCTCGTCGAGAATCACCCATACCTTCAGATCCTGCTTGTAGAGGGCCGCCTGCCCGACCAGTCCTGGGTAGACATCCTCATTGATGAATCGCTGGCCGCGATCGTTGACGATCATGCCGCGCACCATCATTCCGGGGATGAGGGTGATACCGACCTGACCGGCCGACATGTGCCGCACCGCGGCGCCCGCGGCCTGGGCCATCACGATGCCCCGGCCGTCATCGCCGCCGTCGCTGACGACGCCGTAGCCCACCAACTGCGGGGCGTGTTGCTCGACCATCTTTGCGTTGTCGGCGAATCCGCCGGTCGTCAGGATGACGCCCTTACGTGCCCGGTAGGTGACCTGATCGTTGAAGTGGCGTGCCACGACGCCGACGACCCGGCCGCCGTCGACCACCAGGCGTAGCGCGCCGGTGTCGGTGTGCACCGAAATAGGCTTGGCCGCAACGGCTTCCGTGAGCACATCCATCAGCACCTTGCCGCCGAATCCGGGCGAGGTGACCCGATGCCCGCGCGGGGCCGGTGTGGCGATGTCGGCGAATGGATAAGCGCGTTCGCCCATCCACATCAGGCCGTCGTCCGTCGGTGGCACCCAGGTGGGCGAGTCCCGCAACGACGGCTTGAACGGCACTCCTTGGCTGACCAGCCACTCGTAGTGCTCGCGGCTGCCCTGGCAGTATGCGGAGATCTTCGCGGCGTCGGCGTCGGGTCCGAGCGCGGCATGCAGGAACTTCTCCATCTCCTCGGCGGTGTCGTCGAAACCGCATGCCTTCTGGATTTCGGTGCCGCCGCCCAAGTAGATCTCCCCGCCCGACAGCGCCGACGAACCGCCGCCGCCGGTGAGCTTCTCGAGCAGGATGGTGTCCGCCCCGGCGGCATTCGCCGACAGCGCGGCGGCCGCCCCGGCACAGCCGAATCCGACCACCAGCACGTCGGTCTCGTGATCGAAGCCGGCGATGTCAGAGATGTCGACGGGGGTGTGGTCGGTGGCTGCGGTCATGGATGAAGTCCTTTCGCGGCGAACTGAATTCACATCGGGTTTCGGCGATCTGATCCCAACCTAGGAACGTCGGTGACGGCGGGAAGGTCGATGGTCCGCCCAGCGGGACGGGTAAATGGGATACGGGGCGTACCCGTGGCGGTTATCGTGCGACCACACCGATGCCTCGTCGGAGGTCGAGGACGCCTACAGCCGGGAGGCCTGAGGATGCCGACAGTTCAGCCACCGATCGACCTGGGTTCATGGATCGCTCGCCGTGCCGCGATCAACCCGCACCGTCCGGCGCTGACCTTCGAAGGGCAGACACGGACATTCGGCGACCTGGCCGATGAGATCGACCGGCTGGCAGCCGCGTTGGCCGCGGGCGGCCTGCGACCCGGCGATCGGATCGGCTATGCCGGGGCGAATCATCCGGCGTTCCTGGTGACGCTGTTCGCCTGCGGCCGGATCGGCGCGATCTTCGTGCCGCTGAATTTTCGGCTGTCCGCCGCGGAACTCGGATACATCATCGGAGATTCGGGCGCGCGGACGCTGATCGCGGACGCCGCCCTGGCTTCGGTGATCGACTCGGTCCGCGACGAGATCGAGGTGTCGCGATTCATCGCGCTCACCGTGGTCGACGGTTGGGAGAGCTACGACGAGGCGCTGGCCGCGTCCGCTCCCATCGCTGAGCCGAGCCATCCGGGGGCCGCGGATGTCGCAGTGATCATGTACACCTCGGGCACCACCGGACGTCCGAAGGGCGCGATGCTCACGCACGGAAACCTGTTCTGGAACAACATGAATTCGCTCCTGAGCTTCGACACGCAGTCGACCGATGTGTCGTTGGTCTGCGCGCCGCTGTTCCATATCGGCGGGCTCAACGTCACCACGCTGGTGACGCTGCAGAAGGGCGGGCACGTCGTGCTGATGCCGGCGTTCGATCCGCAGCGGGCGCTGCAACACATCGCCGACGATCGCATCACCACGATGTTCGGGGTGCCGGCGATGTTCTTGTTCATGGCGCAGATGCCGGGTTTCGACGACGCCGATCTCTCGAGTCTGCGATTCCTGATCTGTGGCGGGGCGCCGGTGCCGGAGCCGCTGATGCATCGCTACGGCGAGCGCGGCGTGGTGTTCGCGCAGGGGTATGGGCTGACCGAGACCGCGCCGTTGGCGCTGGTGATGGGCATCGACGAATCGGCCGACCGGATCGGCGCGGCCGGGCATCATGTCCTGCCGCTGTCGGATGTCTGCCTGATGGACGCGGCAGGCGAACAGGTCGGTCCGGGTGGGCGCGGTGAGGTCTGTGTGCGGGGGCCGCAGGTGATGGCCGGGTACTGGAACAACGAGGCCGCCACGGCTGCGGCGATTGACGCCGATGGCTGGTTCCACACCGGCGACGTGGGGCAGATGGACGACGACGGCTACGTATACGTCGTCGATCGGGTCAAGGACATGGTCATCACCGGCGGTGAGAACGTCTACCCGGCCGAGGTGGAGAGCGTGTTGTACAGCCATCCTGCCGTGGCCGAGGTGGCGGTGCTCGGTATGCCCGACGAGAAGTGGGGTGAGGCGGTGACCGCGGTGGTCGCGCTCGCACCAGGTGCATCGCTGACGCTGGACGAGCTGCGCGAGTTCGCCCGCGACCAGCTCGCCGGGTTCAAGTTGCCGTTGCGGTTGGAGTTCGTGGAGGCGCTGCCGCGCAACGCATCGGGCAAAGTACTCAAATATCAACTGCGCGACAGTCTGGGTGACTGACCGCGTATCGATTCTTTCCGGGATCTTAATACGCCATTCTTTTTGTTCGAGTTGACACCGCACCGCGGCGGCGCTCATACTTGTTCTTGTCAGTACCTCGCTAGGTGAGGCTCCTGCATGAATACAGGCCACTGATCCGACGACGTCGAGAGACGCCCAGGGTTAGGACAGATCTCTCCGGATTAAGGGGTGATCCGAAGTGGCTTCCCGAATGGGATCACGTCATGCAGTGCCGAAGCCCTGACGAGAGGGGTACATCATTTGCGGCGCGCGCTCGCGTGGTTGCGATTCCCCTCCTGTTGTGCGGTGCTGACCGTATTTCGAGACAGCCGTCTCGATCACGACGAGTGCTTCGGCAGTAAGGAGGTGGGGACGCCAAATGCCATCCGGTGACAGTCCGTATTCCAGTCCGGGTCGATTGCCCGGCTATGTGATCTTCCAGTCGTTCCCGGTTCCTTCCGCCGTCGACCAGCGTCATTGGCCCGCCTGAGCAGCTCAGTGTGGCCACACGGTCAGCGAACCGGCATCACCCGAAAGGGGAATTCGTCATGTTCGCAGTCGCCCAGACCTTCCGTGCCCGGTGGTTCCTGACGCCGCAGGAGCGTCACAATCTCCGTATGTCATCCACCCCGCTGGCCGTCATCTCGGCCTCGTTGGGAGGGCATCATCGGCCGCTCCCGCGGTTCTGAAATATCCATAACAGGCTATTCGGTCCCGCCCTTTCGGCGGGTTTGAACAGCGCCTGTCAATGCCATTCTGCGCGCCGTTCCAAGAATGTTGGCGCGCGGCAATTCGGCATGTCTTCATTCCATTAATGTGGCGAGAATTCGCCGCCCTTTCAGAGGATTCAGCGATGGCCTTCTTCAATGGCGCGCCCCGAAAGTATTCACCCATTTCCGGCCGCGGTTCGACCGCACAGCGTCGATCGGACCGTGCCCGCCGCGTCCAGGACGAGAAGATCCAACACCGCGCACCCGGCGCGGTGCTGGATGTTGCGCACGTCGGTGATATCGAGGGCGCCCTCGGCACCATCAAGGTCGGTGAGACCACCGCGGGCCGCTCGTGGGGGCAGCGTCTGCGGATGCTGCTCGTGGTGATCGGGCCCGGGCTGATCGTCATGGTCGGTGACAACGACGCCGGCGGGGTGGCGACCTACGCCCAGGCCGGACAGAACTACGGCATGGCGCTGCTGTGGACGTTGGTTCTCCTGATTCCGGTGCTGTACGTGAACCAGGAGATGGTGGTGCGCCTCGGGGCGGTCACCGGTGTCGGTCACGCGAAGCTGATTTTCAGCAGATTCGGCAAGTTCTGGGGTGCTTTCAGTGTCGGGGACCTGTTGATCGTCAACGCGCTCACGATCGTCACCGAGTTCATCGGTGTCTCGCTGGCGCTGAGCTATTTCGGTGTGCCGCGGGCGGTGTCGATCCCGCTGGCGGCCGTACTACTGTTCGCCGTGGTGGCCGGTGGATCGTTCCGTCGCTGGGAGCGATTCCTGTTCGGCCTCATCGCGATCAATATTGTGATGTTCCCCCTGGCGTTCATGGTGCACCCGTCCGTGCACAACTCTCTCGATGGCGTCGTGCCGTCGTTTCCGGGCGGACTCAATTCCACGTTGCTCTTGTTGATCGTGGCGATCGTCGGCACCACTGTCGCGCCTTGGCAGCTGTTCTTCCAGCAGTCGAATGTCGTCGACAAGCGGCTGACGCCGCAGTGGATCAAGTACGAGCGAATCGACCTGTGGGTCGGGATCGTCGTCGTCATGGCAGGTGCCGTCGCGATCATGGCGGCCGCTGCATTCGGTCTGCCGCACAGCGCATTCGGCGACTTCACCGATGCCGGTCACGTGGCACACCTGCTGTCTGAGCACACGGGCCGGGGCGCAGGCGCGTTGTTTGCGATCCTGTTGCTCGATGCTTCGCTCATCGGGGCGAATGCGGTGGCACTGGCGACGTCGTACGCCGTCGGTGACACGCTCGGTCGGCGGCATTCGCTGCACTGGCGCGTCGGCCAGGCTCCGATGTTCTACCTCGGATATGCCGTGCTGCTGGGCATCTCGGCGGCGGTGGCATTCAGCCCGGATCATGTGCTGGGATTGCTGACCCAGGCAGTACAGGCGCTCGCCGGGGTCCTGCTGCCATCGGCCACGGTGTTCCTCGTCCTCTTGTGCAACGACCGGCAGGTGCTCGGCCCATGGGTGAATTCGAGGCTGCAGAACATCGCGGCCGGGGTGATCGTGTGGGCGCTGGTCCTGTTGTCGTTGGCGCTGACCGTGGCGACCCTCTTCCCGAATGTGACGACGACACAGCTCGAATGGTTCTTCGCCGGTGGTGCGCTGGCCGGACTCGGCGGCGGGGCGGCGATTGTGCTGGCCAAGGGCCGGGCAGATCGGCGTCAGGCCGAACACGACGCCGTCGATACCGCCCGTGAACTGGGTGGACTCGATCCGGGTCAGCTGGCCGACATCGAATTGTCCGCGCAGCACGGAAAGACTCGGCGGCACCTCGTCGATCAGGATCGAGCCACGTGGCGTACGCCCGCGCTGGAAACGCTCGAGCGGCCGGCCTGGTCGCCGCTGCGGACCGCCGGGATGCTTGCGCTGCGCGGTTATCTACTGGTGGCCGTCATCATGGTGGGAATCAAGATCGCGCAAGCGATCTCGTGAGGTGATCACAATGAACAACTGGGAGATCATTGCGCGCGTCGCCGTCGGGCTCGGGCTCGGCGCGGTCATCGGTATCGAGCGGCAGTGGCGCGCCCGCATGGCCGGCCTGCGTACCAACGCCCTCGTGAGCGTGGGCGCCGCACTTTTCGTCATCGTCGGCGCGGACGCGATCCATGGACACGATGCCGACCCGACTCGTGTTGCAGCCCAGATCGTTTCGGGGATCGGTTTCCTCGGCGCCGGCGTGATCATGAAGCAGGGATCATCGATCACCGGGCTGAACACGGCCGCTACGCTGTGGGCCACGGCCGCCGTCGGGGCCCTGTCCGGCGCCGGCATGTATTGGGTCGCGGTATTCGGTACCGTCGCCATCGTGCTCGCCAACCTGGTGCTCCGGCCGGTGGCCCGACTCCTGGACCATCAGCCCTCCTCGGCGGGCCGGGAAGAGCTGCCCGCCGAGTACACCTTCGAGGTCACCGCCACCGACAACTCCGAAGCGCATGTCCGTGCGCTGACCGTGCAGTCCGTCAGCCGGCCTGAGTTCGCACTCCGATCAGTGCGGTCGTTCGACCTCGACGACGGCCGTATCCGCGTGGTCGCCAAGCTCCTGGCCGCCGAACGAGATGACTCGCTTCTGGAATCCGCGGTCAGCCGATTGTCGATGGAACCCGCGGTCTCGGCCGTGCGGTGGGAAGTCACCGATGAACCGATCGAATCCGATGAGCGGCAACTGTTCTCGTTCTTCGGGCGCGCCGATGACCGCTGACTTCGGGATAGCCGCATTCGAGATCACCGCACTGCGAGCGCCGAACTGAGGACGCGGGTCGCGGCGAGTGTGCGTGGATAGTCGTCCAGCGGATGGCTCGGTGGGGTGGGCGGCGCTGCCTGTCCTTCGAGTGCGGCGGCGATCGAGTCCAGTTGGGCGAGTTGCGCATAGACCTGGTCGGGAGCGGGGAGCGGTCGGTTTTCGGGAATGCTGAGCGCGAGATCGGCAAGGTCCTCGACGGCGAGAGTCACCGCCTGGTCATGCCGGGAGCCGGCGGTGAGCAGCCGGTCGGCGGTCGCGTCGTCGGACAGCGACCGTAGTGACAGCAGGCGTTCCTGCAAACGATGCTGCGCCCCGACCAGTTCGGGTGATCGATGCGCAGGCTGACTGTTGGTCGGCTCGTGAGATTTGTCGTCGCGGATCCAGCGGATGCGCAACACGGTCGCGATGGCCCGCACAGTATCGGCGCGGGCGATGGGCAGTCGCGTCGAGTTCGTCTTGGGCCACAGCAGCATTCGAAGAATCACCACGAGGGCGGCACCGATCACCGTGTCGAGCAATCGGGCGTCGATGGTCGAACCGATCTGGGCGTGCGGAGCGGCGAGATCGTAGACGGACAGGGCGATGACCGTGATGAACGTGACTGCGACCGCGTAGTTCGCCACGATGACGATCTCTGCGATCAGTTGAGCCACCGTTGCGGCCACCGCGACGACGGCGGCGGTGGGGCTGAAGGCGAACACGGCGCCAGCCAGTCCCACGCCGGCGACGGTGCCGACGAAGCGATGGATCGAGCGGCGGAAGAGCATCGTGACGTTGTTCGCCTGCAATGCGGCCGCGCACGTCAGTCCCACCCAGTAGGAGTGTTCGAGGCCGAGGAGGCGGCCGACCGCGGTGCCGATCGCCACGGACACCCCTATCCGGAGCGCGGTCGGCAGCACCACGGTGCGCGATCCGAGGCCGTTGATGAGCCGATCGATACCGGTTGCGGGCGATGCCTGTTCGGCGTCGTATCCGTCGCTCAGCGTCCGGGCGGTCGCGAGCGCGGCCACGAGTGGGGCCGGTAGGCCGGCAGTATCGACGAGTTCGCCGGGACCGGCCAGCACCGCCGCCGCGGCGGCGGGGGCGAGCGGGTCGATGCTTTCGATCGATATCGACAGCGTGGTGGCCAGGAGCACCTCGATCGCGGCCTGGCGGCCGGCGAGGCCGTCGGCTTCGCGTCTACTGGTCTGTCGCAGCGAGACACGGGCTGCGTGGACGGCGGACACGGCGGTTTGGCGAGCGCGTGCGGCGCCGTCGGTGCCCGCGCTGCGAAGGATCTCGGCCACGGCGGCCTGGGCCTGGTCGACCGCCTTCCGGGCCGGCGACGGCCCGCGTTCGAGCAGGGTGAAGGCGAGCGCAACGACCCACGCAGTCGCCGCGCCCACTGCGACGAGCCACAGTTCCCGCAGGGCGCCGTGGAGTCCGACGGGAATGCCGGTGCCGGCCAACGCCGTCAGCACGATCAGGTATTCGCGCGGTGGTCCCATGTCCAGGGCGAGACAGACATAACTGGCGACCACGGCGACGATCCCGACCCAGACGATCGCCAGCCATGCGATGTGCGACAGCAGCCCGCTGGTGGGCACGATCACCATCGTCGCGGCGCCGACGGCCGGAATCACCTTTGCGCGGTACGCCCACGGCGCGGTGCCCACCGAGAACCCGGCGAGCGCGCCCATGGACGCGATGGCCCCGTAGGACGCGTGACCGACGGCGACCCCGATCAGCAGCGGCAGGCCGAGCGTGACGCCGGCGCGAATACCCACCAGCCACCGCGTTCGAACTGCGGTCTGGAGCCGACGCAACAGGGGCCACATCTGCTGCAATGTCCACCCGTGCGCCATAGCCCTGAATTATTGCGGACAACCAGCCGGACGGACTGATCGGCGTGATTCCGGGCGACGCAGCGAGTCGACGCGTTCCGCTTTGTTCAGAACGCACCATTCGGGCCGGGTGCTCTTGTACCGTTCGAGACGTTGAGTAACTCACTCGAAAAGTCGGGGGTAGCAGTGTCCACAAGAACGGTGAGGGTGCTCGGTGCGGGACTCGTGGTCGGCGTCGCGGCGGGGGTGATCGCAGGTGCCGGAGGTGCTCAGGCTCAGACCAAGGGCACCGCGCTCGACGCCAGCGCGCTCGGCAATTGCAAGGTCGAGTTCACCCTCACCAATTACACCAACGCCACGTACTACCAGCCCGATTGGTGGTTCGACCAGGAGGGGCCGGCGCCGGCGAACGGGTCGGATCCGGCGAGTTTCACGCCGCCGTGGCGGACGGTCCCGAGTACGGGAACGAATTGGCCCTTCGCCCGGTGGATCGGCGATCCGCCCCTGCATTCCGAACTCGCGGCCGGGGTGCCGGCCTGGGGTAGCGGAGTCGCCTACAAGTCGGATGCCCAGCCCGACGGATTCGTGTCGACGGCGACCATCGACATCTCGGCCGCAACAAATCCGGCACCGCCGCCGGTTTCGGCGAACGGCACGTACACGGTGTGGTTCCGGATCAACAACGGTCCGCAGACGGCCGACCGCGTCCCGGCGAAATCGGTTGTGGTCACCGGATGCAACACGAGTACCGGGTCGCTCCACCTGGGGACGGTGAACTTCGGCTCGCTGGGCTCCAGCTGAATCAGATCAAGATTCGGCGGGGGCTTCGGGCCAGTCGCGGTAAGCGATCCGGTTGATCTCCTCGATCTCGCCGAGGCGGCCCCACTCGATGCCTCCCAGGCGCGAGATCGGCTGCAGCAGATCGATGGCTGGATGGCCATCGCGCAGCACGGATTCCGAGATCGCCGCGTGCACGACCCGTCCCATCACCACGGTGTCGCGGCCGAACGACACGATGTTCTGCAGACGGCATTCCAGCGCCACCGGCGATGCGGCGACCCGGGGCGGTGCCACCCGCAGGCTCGGTTCGCGCGCCAGTCCCACCGCATCGAATTCACTGATGTCGGAAGGGAAGTCGGTGCCGGTGGCGTTCACCTCGGTCTTCAGCGCCGCCGGTGCCAACGACACGACGAACTCGCCGGTGGCCTCGACATTACGTAGCGAATCCTTGCGGCCGATCGAGGTGAACTGCACGATCGGCGGATCACAGGACGACACCGTGAAGAACGAGTGCGGGGCCAGATTGTCGATCCCGTCCGCAGATCGGGTCGACACCCAGGCGATCGGACGAGGCACGACCACGGATGTCAGCAATGAATAGAACTGACCGTGGCCGGTCTCGGTCGGATCGAAGTCGATGCGGCTCATCATTCGACGATATAGGGGCCGATCGTGCGTGAGGATGGGGCGATGACTCGAATACAACGATTCGACCATGTCGGCGTCACCGTCGCCGACCTCGAGAAGGTGACGGACTTCTTCGTCGGGCTCGGTATGGAGGTCGAGGGGAGGACGGTCGTCGAAGGTGAATTCGTGGACACCGTCACCGGCATACCCGACACGCGCGCCGAGATGGTCATGCTGAAACCACCGGACGACGGCACGCGCCTGGAGCTGTCCAGCTTCGTTCGGCCAGATCATCTGCCAGGGCAGCCGACCGCCATGTCCAACGAGCTCGGACTGCGCAACATCGCGTTCGAGGTCGATGATCTCCCGGCTGTCGTCGAGGAGCTGAAGTCCGATGGATATGGCCTCGTGGGCGGTATCGGCACCTACGAGAACGCCTGGCGAATGGCCTACGTGCGCGGGCCCGAGGGGCTCATCGTGTCTCTTGCTCAGCGGATCGGCTGACAACGCTGAAAGGGATTGGCGTGGCTGGATCGTTGAGTCGGCGACTGACCGGCGGCGTGGTGATCGCGGCGACGATCAGCCTGATCGTCGTGGCCTGCAGCAGCTCGTCCACGTCTACGTCGACGGCTTCGTCGCGGTCCTCGTCGGAGCTGACCGGCGTCACGATGACCCGGGCTCTGCCGGGGCGGGTCGGGGAGACCGGCACGCTGATCGTCGCCACCAACACGCCGTACGCACCGAATGAATTCCTTGATTCCCGAGGCGAACTCACCGGATTCGACGTCGACGTGGTGAACGCGATTGCGAGGGTGCTCGGCGTGCGCGTGGACTATCGACAGGCGGCCTTCGCCGATCTGCTGCCGGGCGTGGCCACGGGCGACTACGACATGGTGATGCGCTCACTGTTCGACACGAAGTCACGAGAACAGCAGGTGGATATGGTCACCTACTACAGCGCCGGGACGATGTGGGCGCAGCGCGCCGGCGGCGATGTCGATCCGGACGATGCCTGCGGAAAACGGGTGGCGGCAGAAACCGGTACGGTGCAGGCGATTACGGAGCTGCCGGCCAAGAGTCAGGCCTGCCAGATCGCCGGTCGGGCGGCGCTCACGATCGTACCCATCGACAGCGAGACCGACGCGGAAGCCGCGTTGCGCCGGGGTGATGTCGATGCCGTCTCGGCGGATTCGCCGGTGATCCTCTACGCCGTCAAACAATCGGCGGGCAAGCTCGCGGCGGCAGGCAACGCGTTCGACACCGAGCCGTATGGGTTCCCGGTTGCGAAAGGCTCGCCACTGGGGTCGTTCCTGCAGGAGGCGATTGCGCAGTTGATCGATTCGGGCGAGCTCAAGAAGATCGCCGAGAAGTGGGGCGTGCAAGACGGATTGGTGACGTCATCCACCATCAATGGGGCGACGAGCTGAGATGAGTGGACGCCATGGGCGCGTGATCGCGCAGCTGCTGCTGACCGCCGCGGTCATTGCCGGGTTCGCCGCGTGCGGGAGCGCGAGCAGATCGACGGTGGAACCGGCCGATGCCGGCGGAGCGGCAGCGGATTTCGCGAAGGTGGTCGCCTCCTCGAATGTCGACGCGGTGCGCTACCTGTATCCGACCACCACCGGGTCCAGGGACAACAGGCAGAACTGGGCAGACCTGTTCATGCCCAAGGGGGAACAACCGAATGAGTCGGTGCCGCTGGTGATTCTGGTGCACGGCGGTGCGTGGCAGGCGCAGATCGGCGCCGACAGCTTTGTGACGTTCGCCCGCCGACTCGCAGAGCGCGGGCTGGCGGTGCTCAACGTGGAGTACCGCCGGGTGGGCTCCGGGGGCGGTTGGCCGACCACGTTCAAAGACGTTGCGGCGGCACTGGATTTCGTACCGGAGATCGAGGCTGCCGTGCCGGCGATCGACGCCAAGCATGCGGTCGTGGTCGGGCATTCGGCCGGCGGACAATTGGCGATGTGGGCAGGTACCCGAGACAAGTTGCACAGCAACGAAGTCGGTGCCGATCCGAAGTTCGATCCGGCGTCGGCCATCTCGTTGGCGGGGCCGCTCGACATGCGGCAGGCGGTTGTGTTGGGTGACGACCGCATCGTCGGAGCGCTCGGGGGCACCCCGCAGCAGGTGCCGGATCGCTACGCCTCGGTCGACCCGATACAGAATCTCGACCCGAGCATGCCGGTGATCGCGATGGCCGGGTCACGCGACACGGTGGTGCCGCCGGTGCTATCGCAGAACTATGTGAACGCCGCCACGGCGGCCGGTGATGACGCCCGGTTCGTTCTGGTGAATGGTGCCGACCATCCATCGATCGTCGACCCGTCAGCGCCGACTTTCCAGCTGGTGCTGGAGACCATCAGTCGTTCCGCGCATGACGCCGCGCGACGCTGACTGTCACGGTTTGGGCGGCCATCCGAAGATGTAGTCGGCGGCGCCGGTTCCGCCGCCGGGGAGCCCGGGGGTGCTGTTGAGCAGGTAGTAGGTGTTGGGGACGCCGGTCGAGACCACGCCGAGCATCTGGGTCTCCATCTTCTCTCCGGGTGGCAGGAGACGCTTGAGGTCGGCGAACAGATTGGGCAGGAAGCCCGTGTACTTGACCACGCGGAAGTGGGCGTCGCGACGAATCTGCGCGGGCGTCTTGTGGTTTCGATCGCGATCGTTGACGCGCAGGACATAGTTCGTCGTCATCCACTTGTTGATATCTGACGGCGGCTTGATCTTGCGGAGGTCCTCCAGCGTGGCGTGGTTCACCTGGGTCAGGTGGATATGCAACTGGTCCTGGGACCGCGCCTGCGCCGAGTTCACGCCGAGCACGATGGTGGCGTTCGGTGTCGGATGGAGCCGGCCGACTGCCTCGGTCCAGGAGTGAGCCCACAGGTTCTGTTGCGGGGGCTGCCAGAGGAAGGAGCACTCGATGCCCTTGATCCGGTTGGTCGGCAGGAGCAGGAGGTCGTTCGATGCGCCGGGCACATCGCCACCCTTGCGGATCGCGTAGTACTGGACGCGGTTCGGATCCGGCTGCGCCGCGGGCCGAACGATGACGATATTGGTGCCCGCTGGGGTTTTGTCGGTTCGGTCCTTCACCTGTTCCCAGAGGTAGAACCTCGGGCCGTTGTCATTTTTGTTTCCGCAGTCGGGCGGCGGAGCTGACCAGGCGAGTCCAGCGGAACCGCTGCCCAGGACGGCCCCGACACCGATCACGGCGGATGTCGTCAGGAAAGTCCGGCGGCTGACGCCCTGTCGCAACGGAGTTGTCTCGTCCATCTCGTCCCCCTCGATTCGAGCCCCTCTGCAGCGAAGTGTGCCACCGCCCATGGCCCGAAACGGGAGAAACTGGGATCCCGATACGACGAAACCCGCTGTGACATCAGTCAAAGCGGGTTTCGTTGGTGGAGCTAAGGGGACTCGAACCCCTGACCCCCACACTGCCAGTGTGGTGCGCTACCAGCTGCGCCATAGCCCCGTGATTGCTCGATCGAAACTACACCATCGGCGAACGACCGGCCAAATCACTGTTGTCCGGTCAGTTGCCTCCGGTAGTGGGTACTGCCGCGTCGGGCATCGGCTGCGACCCCTGGACCGATTGGTAGGTTCCGCCGGACATCTCGAACCCGTTGTTTGCGGTGGTATCCAGGCAGAACAGACCGGATACCTCTGCGGCGCAAATGAAATCGCCGAACGACAGCGAGTTGCCGTACGGCAGGATCTGGCTGCGAGTCAACACTTTGGCCGCGTCCGTGCAGCTGCCCTGCTGTGCTCCCGAGGTGGTGAGGACCACAATCCGCCCGGCGCCGGTCGGGCAGGCGGTGCCGCCGGCCGGCGATTGGGTGCCGGCGCTGCTGTTGCCGCCGACGCAGATCAGTGTCGGGGTGTCGGCATCCGTTGAGGAGCACGCGGCGTCGAGGCTGGGTGTGGAGAAGTGATACTGCGTAGTGGTCTGCGTGGTTCCATCGGAACTCGTTGCGCCCGAATGGTATTGACTGCTGTCAGCATCGGTTGCGGCCCGGATCGTCTGCAGGATCGTTGGACCGCCGCCGATGGTGCTGGGTGCGGAGGTGGACCCGGTCGTCGTTGTGGTTGTGGTGGACGGCGTCGCCTGTTCGATGGAGAGGGGGTCGGTCGGGGGCAATTCGGAGAGGTTCGCGCTCGTGGAATCCGATCCACCGCATCCGGCCACTGTCGCGGCGATCGCGACGCCGCAGGCCACCAGCGAGACGCCGCGGATCGGCCGCCGCAGCCGTCTGATCGCCAGCCCTGTCATCGCCGATCGACTCGCTCTCTACCCTGGTCACCGTGGTGCCGAAGATTGTTCTGTTTTACGTGTTCACCCCGCTGGCGGATCCCGAGGCCATCCGCCTGTGGCAGCACACCCTCTGTGAGGCGAACGGCCTGCGTGGTCGCATCCTCATCTCCGGCCACGGGATCAACGCCACCGTCGGCGGCGACATCGCCTCGGTAAAACGCTACGTCAAGGGCACCCGCGGCTACCAGCCGTTCGCCGACGCGGATATCAAATGGTCGGATGGCCTAGGCGACGACTTTCCGCGGCTGAGCGTGAAGGTCCGACCCGAGATCGTCACGTTCGGCGTGCCGGACGAGGTGGTGGTCGACGAGGACGGCGTCGTCGGCGGTGGCACTCGGCTGACGCCTGAGCAGGTCAACGAGCTGGTCGCCGAGCGCGGGGACGACGTGGTCTTCTTCGACGGCCGTAATGCCATCGAGTCCGAGCTCGGCCGATTCAAGGGCGCGGTGCGCCCGCCCATAACGACGACCCGAGACTTCGTCGGGCTGCTCGACGGCGGCGCCTATGACGATCTCAAGACGCGGCCGGTGGTCACGTACTGCACCGGTGGCGTGCGCTGCGAGGTTCTGAGCTCCCTGATGCGGGCTCGCGGCTTCGAGGAGGTCTACCAGCTCGACGGCGGCATCGTGCGTTACGGCGAGCAGTTCCGTGACGGCGGGCTGTGGGAGGGCTCGTTGTACGTCTTCGACAAGCGGTTGACCGTCGATTTCTCCGACGACGCCGAAGTGGTCGGGCAGTGCAGCCGATGCGGCGGCGGCACCCGCAATGTCGCGAACTATCCCGACGCCAACGGCCGTGAGCTGGTCGTCATCTGCCCGGACTGCGCGGCCGCATGAGCGAGCGAGTACGTGCATGAGTACGACGTCGGTGCCGGTCGTTGTGCTGGCCGGCTATCTCGGCTCGGGTAAGACGACCCTGCTCAACCATCTGCTCCGCAACCGTCGGGGACTGCGGATCGGTGTGATGGTCAACGACTTCGGCGCGGTGAACGTCGATGCATTGTTGGTATCCGGCCAGGTCGACCGCTCAGTGAGCCTCTCCAACGGCTGCATCTGCTGCGCGGTGGATGGTGACGAACTCGCTGATGCGTTGTCGGCCTTGGTGTCCGGTGCGGAACTGGATCTGGTGGTGATCGAGGCGAGTGGGATCGCCGAACCGGCAACGCTGATCCGGATGATCGTCTCCTCGGAGAGCCCGCGAATTCGATACGGCGGCTTGGTGTATCTGGTCGACACGGTCGGGCTCGCCGACACCACGGCCCGTCATCCGGGAATTTCGCGGCAGCTGCGCCATGCCGACCTGGTGTTGCTCACCAAAAACGATCTCGCGTCCGAGGGGCAGCGGGCAGCTGCGGAAGCATTTGCGGCGGAGGCGAATCCGGCGGCGCCGCGCGTTTCCTGTGTCGGCGGCAATCTCGATCCGGCGATGCTCGTGGACGTGCCCGAGCGATTGCCGATGGCGGGCGAGCAACTGGGCTTCGACGAGTTGCTCGGCGAAGATCATCACCACTGCGACGACCACTCGAACCATCTGCACGCCCACTACCAATCTGTCGACTACGCCGATCCGCGACCGTTCGATCCGCGACGGCTGACGCAGTGGCTGGAACATCCGCCGAGGGGTGTTCTTCGAGTCAAGGGATTCCTCGGCGTCGATGTGCCCGGATATGACGATGGATTCCTGGTCCAGACGGTCGGCAGATACATCACGGTCACCGATGGCGGTCCGGACGCGCCGGCATCGACACAGTTGGTGGTCATCGGCGCCGGGATGGATGGCGACGAGGTGCGGTCGAGCCTCGCGGAATGCCAGCAGGGTGCCGACGACGTGTCGGATGAGCAGGGGATGCTCGGATTCCTGCGTTACCGCCGCTGAGCGCCGATGTCCTGTTGCTGGTTCGCCGCGATACGGACATCTGTTGCCGTGCTCAGCCCACAGCAACAGATATCCCGTGCACTCTGCGGGTCACAGCTTCCTAACGGGTTGCCGAGATGCCGGTGTGCGGTTTTCCAATCGTGCTGATGCCTGATTCACTGTTACTACTGTTACGAATGTGACTGATGTGACGAATGTGTTTTTGAGGGGTGAGTGCTGTGCGTCCGAAGATGATGCGCCGGAGGACCAAGCAGATGACCGGGCTGGCGGCGATTGCGGTCGCGGTGAGCGCCGCGGTGACGGTGCCGATTCTGGCGACCGCGGCCCCGACGCCGGCGCCAAAGCCCGCAGCGCCGACCACCACGACGACCGCACCCAACGGCACCACACCGGCGAGCCTGGCCGGGAAGACCGTGTTCCTCGATCCGGGACATCAGGGTGGCACCGACGGGCATGCCCTCAACAAGCAGGTTCCCGACGGCCGCGGCGGCAAGAAGGACTGCCAGACCACCGGTGCGACCAGCATCGACGGGGTGCCTGAGCACACCATCAACTGGGACGTGGTCCAGCTGGTGAAGACCGGACTCGAGGGCATCGGTGCCAAAGTCGTGCTGAGCCGGCCGAATGACACCGGCTGGGGCGGTTGTGTCGACGAGCGCGCTGCCGCGGCGAGTGCCGCGCGCGCCGATGTCGCCGTCAGCATCCACGCCGACTCGACGTCGAACGGCACGGATAACACGCACCGCGGATTCCACATGATCATTCCGCAGCTGCCGATCCCGGATGCCACTGTCAATCAGGTCCAGTCGGCCGCCGGGCTCAAGGCCTCCCAGGCGATGCGTGATTCGTTCAAGGCAGCGGGCTTCACTCCTGCCAACTACGCCGGTGTCAACGATGGACTGCAGACCCGATCGGATATCGCGGGCGTGAACCTCACGAAGGTGCCGGACGTCTTCATCGAGATGGGCAACCTGTCGAACCCGGACGAGGCGAAGACGCTCGGCAGCAAGGAAGGTCAGGTCAAATACGCGCTGGCGATCAGCAACGGGATCGTTCGCTACCTGGGCGGCGACAAGGCTGCGGGCCCGGTGACCACTGCGCCGTCCACCGACGCGTCGTCGCTGCTGTCGGCGATCACGAACGGGCCGGTCGGCACGATCATCAGCAAGCTCACCGGATCGGCCGATGCCACGCCGACGACCCCCACCACCCCGGGCGCCACACCCACGACGACGCAGTCGGCGATCCCGGGATTGAACAATCTCAACCTGTCGGAATTGATCGGCATGGTGACCCAGCTGTTCGCCGCGAACAAGGTCGCGCAACCGGTGACCGAGGTGCCAGGCCGCGAGCCGGCCGCAGCGCCGCATGTGGCGGTGCCGAATGTGCCGCTGCCGACCTCGATTCCGGGCCTGCAGGCCGGGAAGATCCCGGATATCAACAAGATCATGGGGTCGCAGCGGTTCGCGCAGGCCGAGGACCTGACCTCGCAGGTCCTGCGGGTGATGCTGGTTGCGGTCTACCAACTCAACGGTGGCTCGCTGCCCTTCTGACCAGCGGGGCACGGTTTATTGGACAGCGTGTGAGTAGGCTCACGACCATGGCTGTCAAAGACCTGTTCGTGATGGAACCGCCAGTGAAGTCGTTTGCCGGCAAGAAGGTGCTGATCACCGGTGCCGCCAGCGGTATCGGCAGGGCCACCGCGGTGGCGGCTGCGGCGCAGGGCGCGCAGTTGGTGCTCACCGACATCGGAGCCGACGGGCTCGACCTGGCCGTCGCCGAGATCACCACCGGCGGGGGCAACGTGCTGTTCCACCAGGCCGGCGATGTGTCGGATTACGAGTGGGTGCACCGGTTTTCGCAGCAGGTCGATGCCGAGGTCGGCGTCATGGACGTGGTGATGAACGTCGCCGGGGTGTCGGCCTGGGGCACGGTGGAGAACCTCGAGCACCGCGTGTGGAAGAAGATGGTCGACGTCAATCTAATGGGGCCGATCCACATCATCGAATGTTTTGTGCCGCAGATGGTTCGGCGAGGCGAGGGTGGCCAGCTGGTCAACGTGTCATCGGCTGCCGGTCTGTTGGCATTGCCGTGGCATGCGGCCTACAGCGCCAGCAAGTTCGGCATCCGCGGTGTGTCCGAGGTGCTGCGGTTCGACCTGCGCCGCCACAACATCGGCGTTTCGCTTGTGTGCCCGGGTGCGGTGAAGACGCCCTTGGCCGAGACGGTGGAGATCTACGGCGTCGACCGCGAGAACAAGTCGGTGCAGAAGGCCACCGGTCAGTTCCTGCGGGTCGCCGCGACCCCGGAGAAGGCCGCGGAGGCGATCCTCAAGGGCGTCATCAAGAATCACTACCTGGTGTACACCTCGTTCGATATTCGCTTCGGCTACTGGTGGGCACGCAAGTTCGCACTGCCCTACGAGGTGCTGATGCGTGTCGCCAACAACCGATTCGACAGGCTGGCGCAAATCAGCCGCGCTTCGGCCGGGGTCGAATCGACACGCTAGAGGTCAGGCGCGCCACCAGGTATCGAACGGGGTCACCGGCACCGTCCGCTTGTGGCGGGTATTGGTGAACAGCTGCTCGATGCGGGTGCGCGCAGCGTCGTCGACGGCCTTGCCCTCCAGGTAGTCGTCGATCTGGGCGTAGGTGACGCCGAGCGCCTCCTCGTCCGCGAGGCCGGGCCGGTCGTCTTCCAGATCGGCGGTCGGCACCTTGATGGTCACCGAGTCGGGCGCGCCCAGATGCCGGAGCAGCTGCGCGCCTTGACGTTTGGTGAGGCCGGTGAGCGGCGTGAGATCAACGCCGCCGTCGCCGTACTTGGTGAAGAAGCCCGAGACCGCCTCGGCGGCATGGTCGGTGCCCACGACCAGCAGCGAACGCTGCCCGGCGACCGCGTACTGCAGGACCATGCGCTCGCGGGCCTTGATGTTGCCGCGCACGAAGTCTCGCAGTTCCGCGTCGAGTCCCTGGCCTGCGGTTGCGGCGGTGGCGTCGGCGCCCGGCTTGACGTTCACCACGATCGATTCGTCGGGCGTGATGAACTGCAGAGCGATCTGCGCATCGTGCTCGTCGGCCTGTGCCCCGTACGGGAGCCGCATCGCGACGAAGGCGGCCTCGACTCCGTCGGCCCGCAGTTCCTCGGCGGCGAGCTGGCAGAGTTTTCCGGCGAGCGTGCTGTCCTGTCCGCCGCTGATACCGAGCACGTACCCCTTGGTGCCGGTGGCGCGCAGGTAGTCCTTGAGAAAGTCGACGCGTCGCCGGATCTCGGTGTCGGAGTCGACCGTCGGCGCCACGTCGAGTTCGGCGATGATCTGGGACTGCAGGGTGTTCATGGACCGATAGTAGGGCCCGTCGTCCCGCTCTTCAGTATTCGTCGGGCCGGAGCCGCCGCCGGCGGTTGCGAGGTGCCGAGATCGCCACAACGGCGACGACGGACAAGAGGCAGACGCCGGCGCCGACGATCGCCACGGTGCGGGCGAGACCGCCGCCGGTCGGCCTCGGTGTCGGCGCGTCGATTGCGCGACTGACGGCCGCGGGCCGGCGATCGCGCGGTATCGGGTCGGTGAGGGCGGCTACGGCGTCGACGACTCCGTGGCCGATAGCGTCATCGCGTCCGCTGCCGGGAGCGTGGGCGGTCGCCGTGATTCGGTCGATCACCTCGGCAGCGGTGAGTCGGGGATAACGGGCCCGGACGAGTGCTGCCACCCCGGCTACGTACGGCGCCGCGAAGCTGGTGCCGTCGATGGTCACCAGGCCCTCGCGGCCGGGTTGGGCATTGACGAGGCGGTCTGATCCAGGAGCGCTGTCCAGGCTGACGATGCCGGTGCCCGGGGCCGCCACCGACACCCAGGGCCCGCGCAGGCTGAATCCGGCGGGCCCGCCGGTGCGGGAGTCGACAGCGCCGACCGCGATCAGATGCGGTGCGAACCAGGCCGGGCTCGCGACCGTGGTGGCGTTGTTCCAGCCGTTGCCGGTGATCGCGGGTGAATTCTGTGACGCGCACGATGACTCGGTGCCGAGATTGCCGGCGGCGGCCACGACCACGACGTTGTGGTCGTACGCGTATTTGATTGCGGCACCCAGGGATTGATCCCGAAGGTCGGACCCGGCGGGTGCGCAAGCCACCTCGGAGATGTTGATGACGGTGGCGCCGAGCTCGACCGCGCGCATCACGGCCATTGCCATGGTGCGGACGGTTCCGTATCCGGTGCCGATCGCGCCGGTCTCGGATCCGTTTGTGGGGGAGCGCTTCTGGAATGCGGCTGAAGTCTGGCGGATCGCGATGATCGATGCGTCCGGCGCGACACCGGCGAAGGCGTCCGAGGGATGTGGTTGAGCCGCGATGATCCCGGCGACCAGGGTGCCGTGGCCATCGCAATCGACGGTGCCGTCTCCCGTCGACACGTAGTCGCCGCCCGCCTGCACTCGAGGGAGTCGGGGATGCCGGGAGACACCGGTGTCGATGACGGCGACACGTTGGCCGCCCCCGCGGCTGAACTTCCAGGCGGAGGACAGATCCAGCATCGACTGCGCCGGACTCGGATCGAGGTAGTCGGTGCCCGGCGCCGTGGTGGGCCTGGCGCACAACAGTTTCTGCTCGGTCGGTTCCGGGGGACCGGCCGAGCCACCGGGCGGCAGGGCGTCCGACACGATGATCGGGGGCTCCACTGCGACGGCCGGCGCACCCCCGGCGGCGATGAACGCGACCAATGCCGCGGCGCCGATGCGCCCGCACGTTCGACGGGCAGTCACAGATCTCGGACGAGTTGGTAGAGGTCCATCACCCACAGCGCGAGCGGCACCACCGCGGCGATCAACAGGTATTCGGCCATCTCCGAAGCCCGCCGCATCACGGGGCTGAACTGTTGGGTCGGGGCCCACACGCCGCACACGAAGGCCGCCACGGTCATCAGCGCCGACGCGACGAGGGCGCCGAGAGCCCAGCCGGCCGATGCCGTCGCGACCGACACTGCGACGACGCAGCCGATCAGACTGCCACCGACGATCACCGCCGCGGCCTGTGTGCGGTCGCTGTGAGTGCGGCCGCGGATGGTCAGAATCGCCGCGATGACAGCGGCGAAAAGGATCGCGGGCCAGCGCAATGGCGACCAGGGCGGCGCCACCAGCACAGTGCCGATCACCGCTGCCGTCGTCGCTCCGATGATCATGCCGGTGAGATAGCGTCGGCCGAGCTGGACGCGATCGGCGAGTAGGGCTGCCGACGGCAGGGTCATCGCCCCGACCGCGCCGATGCCCGCGATGGTGGGCCGCGGCGCGATGTCCGCCGGGTCCAGGGCCTCTCCGATGGTCGGCACCGGTGGCGTCGGCAATCCGGCGAGCAGCACCGTCAGTCGAGGCGCCGCAGCGATCGTCAGGAGGGAGCCCATGGCGAGCAGTGAGCCGCAGGCTGCGGACGAATCAGGTCGCCAGAGAGCCTGAATCAGTGCACCGCCGGCGGTCAGCGAGCTCGCAGTGATCAGCGCCGAGTGGATGAGCGGATCGGTGGCCGTCAGCCGATATGACAGCGTGCCGATCGTCGTCACCAAGGCGGCCGCCAGCAGAACATGTTCAGCCCCATACGATCCGGGGACCAGTAGGAGTCCGGCGGGCACGGCGAACGCGGACGCGCCCAACGAGAGCGCGGTACCGGTCGCGCGATCATCGAGGTGCCGCGAGACGATCGTCGACGCGGTGATCAGGGCGACGACGGCCATGATCGCCAACGCGGCGGGCCAGGCGGCCGGAGAACTCAATCGGTGCAGCGCCAAAGCCGTTGCGCCCGTGAATGTCGCGACTACACCGAGGACCTGCCCTGCGAGCCTGGAAGTATCGGCGGTCCAGGCGTGGTGATGTGCGGAGTTGACCTCGGCGACGGCTTCGATGACGTCGTCGAAGAGCGGTGGCGGCGTCGAGTCATCGGCCGGCCGGAGCATCAGCAGATCACCGTCGTAGATCCCGCTTTCGGCGAGGGATCGTCTCGGGCACAGCGGTTGGCGGCCGGTCCTCCCGAGCGTCCAGCGATGCCGGATCTCGTGCGATGCGCTCGCCGCGCTGTCGTCGGCGGCCGGTTCCAGCAGGTGCACCAGGTCGGTCATGATCGCTGAGATCGGGACGTCGGCGGGTAGTCCGACGTCGACCTGGCGTGTCGCGCTCACGATCGAGACACGTGTCAGTCGGGGCTCGAGCGCATGGCCGATCTCCCGATCAGCGGCGCCGAAGTCACTGGTGACGGCCTCGCTCGACGCATTCGCAATGGTCATTGCGCTCCTTTGGCAACTCCAGGCAATAATAGGGCAAATCGGACATGCCTAGTGAACAGGATGACACACGTGCCACTCGCGACGACCGAAGGATTCGTGCGGCGCCCACGGATCGCGCCGCCGGCGATGCCCGGCGGCGATGTGCCGATCCAGGCGCCGCCGGAGGTGCCGCGGGTGATCCCGCCGAATGTTCTGGCCCGGATGATGCCGGTGGTGATGGTGGTCGCCGTGATCGGCATGGTCGCCCTGATGATCGCCACCGGCGGCAAGTCATTGCTGAGTAATCCGCTGATGCTGATGTTTCCGATGATGATGCTGATGTCGATGATCGGAATGTTCGCCGGCCGCGGATCGACCGGCGGCAAGAAGGCCGCCGAGCTGAACGAGGACCGAAAGGACTACCTGCGTTATCTCTCGCAGACCCGGATCGAGGTACGGGACACCGGGGCGGCCCAACGGGCGGCGCTGGAATGGAGTCACCCGGACCCCCGTGCTCTGCCGGCCGTCGTCGGGGGCCGGCGAATGTGGGAGCGCCGACCGGCAGACGCGGATTTCGGCCACGTCCGAGTGGGCGTCGGATCCCACCGACTCGCCAGCCGATTGATGCCGCCGGAGACCGCGCCGCTGGAAGATGTCGAGCCGGTGTCGGCGGTGGCGATGCGTCGTTTCATCCGTACGCATTCGGTCGTCCACGGGTTGCCGACCGCGATCTCGCTACGTGGATTCCCGGCCATCAACGTCGAAGGCGATCCGTCCGCCACCCGGCGGCTTGCCCGTTCGATGATCGTGCAGCTGTGTACCTTTCACGGTCCGGATCAACTGCGTATCGCGATCGTCACCGACGATCCGGACTCGCCCCACTGGTCGTGGGCCAAATGGCTACCGCACGTGGCGGACTCGGTGCGGACGGATGGTGTCGGAGCGGCGCGCATGATGTTTCGCTCGCTCGCCGAGCTGGAGGTGGCGCTGGGGTCCGACCTCAACGAACGTGGCCGCTTCAGTCGAACGGCGCCGCCGGTAGCGGGACGGTCGTTGCTCGTGGTGTTCGTCGACGACGGGTATGTCGGCGGGGACGAGCGGCTGATCGCTGACGCGGGTACGGAATCGGTAGTGGTGGTTGACCTGTCGGCACCGCCGGACGGCGTCGCGGTCCGTCGCGGTCTGCAGCTCGTGGTCACGGATGGGTCCGTGGGTGCGCGGAGTATCTACGGCGTCGAGGAATTCGCGACGCCGGATCAGGTGTCGTGTGCCGAAGCCGAGGCGTTCGCGCGGGCGATGGCGCGCTACCGCCTGGCGACCGCGGCGCAGCTGATCAATCTCGAGCAGGACGCGACACCGACTGATCCGGGCCTGTTCACCCTGCTGGGCGTCGCCGATCCGGCACAGATCGACCCGGATCGACTGTGGCGCAAGCGCAGTGCGCGAGAACGGTTGCGGGTTCCGGTGGGGTATTCGGCGTCCGGGTCGGCAATCGAGATCGATCTCAAGGAGTCGGCCGAGGGCGGTATGGGGCCGCATGGCCTCTGCATCGGCGCGACGGGTTCGGGCAAGTCGGAGTTCTTGCGGACGCTGGTGTTGTCCTTGGCGACGACGCATTCGCCGGAGGGACTGAACCTGGTTCTGGTGGACTTCAAAGGCGGCGCGACGTTTCTGGGCCTTGATGCGTTGCCGCACGTGTCCGCGGTCATCACCAACCTCGAGGACGAGCTGGTGATGGTCGACCGGATGCGTGATGCGCTGTCCGGCGAGATGAACCGTCGCCAGGAACTGTTGCGCGCGGCGGGAAATTACGCGAACGTCGGCGACTATGAACGGGCGCGATCTCAGGGCGCCCCGCTGGAACCGTTGCCCGCGTTGTTCATCGTGGTCGACGAGTTCAGTGAATTGCTGGCGCAGAAACCGGATTTCGCGGAGTTGTTCGTGGCGATCGGCCGGCTCGGCCGCTCATTGCATATGCATCTTCTGTTGGCCTCGCAGCGGCTCGAAGAAGGGAAGCTGCGTGGTCTGGACAGTCATCTGTCGTACCGAATCGGATTGAAGACTTTTTCGGCCAACGAGTCCCGATCCGTCCTCGGCGTCCCCGATGCGTATCACCTGCCCAGCGTTCCCGGATCGGCGTATCTGAAATGCGACTCGGCCGAACCGGTGCGGTTCAACACCTGCTACGTCTCCGGGCCGCACCGGGCTCTCCACTCGTCCGACGGAACCCCGTTGCCAGGGCGCGCAGGAACGGGTCGGGTGAAACCGTTCACTGCGTCTCCGGTCCCGCTCGATCCGGCCGACGAACCGGATGTCGATGGGGTGCAACCTGATCCGGACGACGAACCACGCGCCGGTGAGATATCGGTGCTGGCGACTGTTGTCGGAAGACTGGCGGGCCGGGGCCCGGCGGCGCATGAGGTGTGGCTGCCGCCGTTGTCGACCTCGCCGACTGTGTGGGACCTGGTGGCCCCGGCAGATTCCGCGTCGGCGGGTGATTCTTGGACGCCGGTCGACCGCGGATCGTTGCAGTTGCCGGTTGCGATCGTGGACCGGCCCTACGATCAGCGACGTGATCGGTTGGTGCTGGATATCTCCGGGGCCGCCGGAAACATCGCCATCGTCGGCGGCCCGCAGTCCGGGAAATCGTCGGCGGTCAAGACGATCATCATGTCCGCCGCGGCAACTCATTCGCCGGAACAGATCCAGTTCTTCTGCCTCGATTTCGGAGGCGGTGCACTCGCCGGGTTGGCCGGGCTGCCGCATGTCGGCTCGGTGGCGAGCCGGAGTCGCCCGGACGTGGTGCGGCGCACCGTCGCCGAGGTCTCGGGTCTGATTCGCGACCGCGAACGCAGGTTCGCCGAGCTCGGGATCGAATCGATGCGGGACTACCGAGCCCACCGGGCGGCGGCGACGGATCCGGTCCGGGATCGATCGGAGCTCTTCGGCGATCTATTCCTGGTGATTGACGGCCTCGCGACCATTCGCGGGGAGTTCGAAGGTCTCGAGGATCAGGTGAATGCGATTGTGTCGCAGGGCCTGTCGTATGGCGTGCACGTGGTCGTCACGGCCGCCCGCTGGGCGGAGATCCGGCCGGCGATCAAGGACCTCATCGGCACGCGGTTGGAGCTACGCCTCGGTGACGCGCTCGACTCGGAGATCAATCGCCGGACGGCCGAATCGGTCCCACGAGCGCGGCCCGGCCGTGGTCTGACCGCGGATCAGATGCACATGCTGGTCGGGTTGCCGCGGCTCGACGCCGATGATGATCCGGCCACGATGGCTGCGGGGGTGGCGTGGTCGGTCGAGCAGGTCGCCGCCGCCTATCCCGGGCGTCGTGCAGCCGGGGTCCGCACACTGGACCGCGACATGCCGCGTGCCGCGGTACTCGATCAGTTGTCGGCAGCGTCGCGTGTGCTGTCGGCGCACGAGATCCTGATCGGTATCGACGAATCCGATTTGGCGCCAGTCGTTCTGGATACGGCGCAGCAGCCGCATCTGGTGATCCTCGGTGATGTCGAGCACGGCAAGACGACGCTGCTGCGCTCCATCGTCGCCGGGCTGGTGGAGAACGGCACTTCCGACGACACCCGGATCGTGCTGGTCGACTATCGCCGAACGATGCTCGGCGTCATCGACTCCGATCATCTCGCCGGGTACGCCACCTCCGCGCCGACGCTCGCGGCGATGATTGCGGAGCTGCGACAATTCCTGCAGGCGCGCCTACCTGCCGAGGGGGTCACCGCCGAGCAACTCCGGGACCGGACGTGGTGGTCGGGTCCGGATGTGTACGTCGTGGTCGACGACTACGACATGGTCGCGGCCGATCGGGCGAACCCGTTGACCGAGTTGGTGGATCTGCTGCCGCAGGCCCGTGACATCGGGTTGCACCTGATCCTCGCGCGGCGCTCCGGCGGTGCGGGGCGGGCGATGTTCGATCCGGTGATCGCGCGGCTCAAGGACCTGTCCTGCGATGCGCTGCTGATGAGCGGCGACCGGGACGAGGGCTATCTGTTCGGGCGGACGCGGATGCAGGCGCTGCCGCCGGGTCGGGGCCAGCTGATCAGCCGTTCACGTCGCACCGACATGGTGCAGGTGACCAACCTGCCGCCGCGGTGACGTCGGTCAGGTCGCCGCGGGTTCTCGTCGTCGACGTGGCTCGTGACGAGATCCGCGGCCCCGCAGGACGACGGGCCGCTGCGGAGTTGATCGGCCGAATCGATCGACCGTTCCTCGCGGCCGGCACATCGACGTCGGCGGTGGCGGATATCGCCGACCGAATGCGATCGGTTCTCCCACCCCGGTACACGGAATCCGGCGACGCGATTCTCGTGGCGCATCCGACTGCCTGGGGCGCGTTGCGCCGCAACGTGATCGATGAATCCGCCCGGCGGCTCGCAGAGGACGTGCAGCTGGTGCCGCGCGCGGCGGCGATCGCCCGTTCGCATCTGGGTACCGCGGCCGGACGATATGCGGTCGTAGAGGTGTTCGATGATCGGGCCGACGTGCATACCCTGCGCTGTCACGACGGAAACTGGGAGGTCGTGAATTCTCTTGCGGGAGCGTCGGATCCGTCGTCGGTCATGTCGCTGATCGGCACCGCGGTGCCGGACGACATCGAGGCCGTGCTCGTCGATGCCGCCGATCCGGAGATCGTGCGGACAACGGTCGAGATCATCGAGCGGGCGACCGTCGTCGGCCGCGTCATACCCGTGGATCGGTGGTTACTGGTTCGTTTCGGTGCTGCTCGACGGCCGGTGACCGCGACACCGGAGGTCGCTGCCTCCCGCGCCGATCGTCGGGCAGCCAGGCGGATAGTGCCTGCGCTCGTCGTCGCGATGGTCGCGGCGGTATTGCTGGTGGGGGTTCTGGCGGTCGCCGATCATCGCCGGAACGGCGAGACGACGCGGGCCGGTCCGGGGCCGTCGACAGCCGCGGTGCCGACGATCGAAACCACCGTCATCGGTCGGGTACGGATTGCAATCCCGGCGGGATGGACCCAGACGCGGGAACCTCGAGTCAGCGACAACCCCGCGGTATGGCCGCGGACCACCGTCGCCGACCCGGCCGCCGACCGGCGGATCTCTGTCATGCAGTTCGCCATCCGGGCGGGCGCGACCCGGCAGACAGTGTCATCGAGCCTGCGGGCCCGGATCCAACAACGGGGCAGCGACGACGTCCAGGACTTCGAGGAGCATCATCTGATCGGCGCCCGGGACGTCATCGCATATCGGGAACTGTCGGGTTCGGGACGGCCGGTGGACTGGTATGTCATCGCGGGCGACCGCATACAGGTGTCGGTCGGCTGCCAGGCCGGATCCGCGGTGGACATCGCCCGGGAGTGCGAGCAGGCCGTCGGATCGCTGGTGATCGACCCCGCATAGCGCGTTTTGACCTGGTAGGACATGCGCCGGTACTCTTACCCGCTGGTGTGTGTCACACACGGGTCCCGGGTCCCAGCTGGTCGCCGGGGTGTGCCCAGACACGCGCTGGACCGGCAGACAATGCAACAGCAAGGAAACGACTGTGCCTACCTACACCCCGAAGGCCGGTGACATCACGCGTACGTGGCATGTCATCGATGCCAGCGACGTGGTGCTCGGCCGGCTCGCCGTGCAGGCCGCAACCCTGCTCCGCGGCAAGCACAAGCCGACGTACACCCCGAACCAGGATGGTGGCGACTACGTCATCATCATCAACGCCGACAAGGTCGCCATCAGCGGCGACAAGCTTGACGGCAAGCTCCTGTACCGCCACTCCGGGCACCCGGGTGGGCTCAAGTCGCAGACGGTAGGCGAGCTGCTCGCCACCCGCCCCGACCGCCTGGTCGAGAAGGCCGTGAAGGGCATGATCCCGCACACCAAGCTGGGTAATGCCATCGCGGGCAAGCTGCATGTGTACGCGGGCCCGAATCATCCGCATGCCGCGCAGAAGCCGGTTCCCTTTGAGATCAAGCAGGTGGCCCAGTGAGCGAGAACGAAGTGAACGAGACCACCGAGACCGTCGAGGTCGCGGCTGAGGTCGGCGCTGACAACTACACCGTCGAAGAGACTGTGGTCGAGACCGTTTCGACCCCGCGTCCGCCGGTGCACCTGGATCGCCCGATCCAGACCGTGGGTCGCCGCAAGGAGGCCGTCGTCCGCGTCCGCATGATGCCGGGCTCGGGTGACTTCAAGCTCAACGGCCGCTCGCTGGAGGAGTACTTCCCGAACAAGGTGCACCAGCAGCTGATCAAGGCTCCGCTGGTCACCGTCGAGCGTGTCGAGTCGTTCGACGTGCACGCCACCCTGGTCGGCGGCGGACCGTCGGGCCAGGCCGGCGCGCTGCGCCTGGGCATCGCCCGCGCGCTGATCGAGGTCACTCCCGAGGATCGTCCGGCCCTGAAGAAGGCCGGCTTCCTCACCCGTGACCCGCGTGCCGTCGAGCGTAAGAAGTACGGCCTGAAGAAGGCCCGTAAGGCTTCGCAGTACAGCAAGCGCTGACGTCGAGCCTTTCGGGGAGCTTTCTTCAGTGGGACGACTGTTTGGCACCGACGGGGTGCGTGGGCTGGCCAATGCCGATCTGACACCAGAACTGGCAATGGCCTTGGCGAATGCCGCCGCCCGCGTACTCGTCGGTGCCTCTCATCTTTCTGGGGCGACTCGCCCCGTAGCAGTGGTCGGACGTGACCCGCGCGCCTCGGGCGAGATGCTCGAGGCGGCGGTCTGCGCCGGACTCGCGTCGGCGGGTGTCGATGCGCTGCGCGTGGGCGTGCTGCCCACTCCGGCGGTCGCGTTCCTGACCGCCGACTACGACGCCGCCTTCGGCGTCATGCTGTCGGCATCGCATAACCCGATGCCCGACAACGGAATCAAATTCTTCTCCGCCGGCGGACACAAGCTCCTCGACGCCGTCGAGGACGAGATCGAGCAGGCGATGAGCGCGCCCGACGAGCGTCCGACCGGTGCCGCGATCGGCCGCATCATCGATGACGTCGACGACGGGTATGAGCGCTATCTGGCGCACCTGCGCGCAAGTGTTCCGGCGCAACTGGATTCGCTGACGGTCGTCGTCGACTGTGCACACGGTGCGGCGCATGCGGTGAGCCCCGAGGTGTATCGCGCCGCCGGTGCTGCGGTCGTCGCCATCAATGCCGAACCGACCGGACTGAACATCAACGACCGTTGCGGCTCCACGCATCTGGATCAGGTACAGGCCGCGGTGCGTGAGCACGGTGCCGATCTGGGCCTGGCCCACGACGGTGACGCGGACCGCTGTCTGGCCGTGGACGCGGACGGCAACGTCGTCGACGGCGACGCGATCATGGCGGTCCTGGCGATCGCCGCCAAGGATGCCGGGGACCTGGTGGACAACACGCTGGTCGCCACCGTGATGAGCAACCTGGGCCTGCACATCGCCATGCGCGAGGCCGGAATCGCGTTGCGTACCACCGCTGTCGGCGACCGTTACGTGCTCGAAGAGTTGCGCTCGGGCGGGTACAGCCTGGGCGGTGAGCAGTCGGGCCACGTGGTGTTCCCGCGTTACGCGACGACCGGTGACGGTGTGCTCACGGGCCTGGCGCTGATGGCGCGGATGGCCGAGACCTGCAAGTCACTGGCCGAGCTGGCATCGGTCGTGCAGGCGCTTCCGCAGGTGCTGCTGAACGTGCCGGTCAAGGACAAGGCGGCCGTGGCGGCCGCGCCCGAGGTGCAACAGGCGGTTTCCGAGGCCGAGTCCGAGTTGGGTGACCGTGGTCGGGTGCTGTTGCGGCCGTCCGGTACCGAACAGCTCGTGCGAGTGATGGTCGAGGCCGGCACCATTGATCACGCCGACTCGGTCGCGCGCCGGATCGCCGACGTCGTCGCCGGAGACCTGACGGTCTAACCGGGCCCGCCGCCGCGATCCGATCATCGTGCGGCTGATCAATCAGCTCCAGCATCACCAGATCGCTGCATCATGATGGAACCGCCGCGATCCGTGATGCGTCCAATGCACTGTGGAGTTCGTATCCGGCCGATTCCTGGTCGATGGACCGGCGGTCGAGGCGATCGTCGATCGGCTCGTCGCGGCCGGTGAGTCCACGGATGACAACGCCTTGTCCCCAGGATTCGGCCCGGAGTCCTGCGGAGCATCGTTTGCCCATCACGCACACCGCTATCGGACGGGGATGGCTGCGCTCGCGGAGTCGCTCGCCGGGATGAGCACCGAGTCGACTGCTTTCGCGGACGCCGTGCGCACAGTTCTCACCAGGGCCGAAACCGTGGACGAGACGACGCGCACATGACATCCGACCATGGTCGCGACGATCCCGGCTTCGTAGTCATCGGCTACCTCGCGGAGGTCGCTCACTCGATCCCGGAGCTGGGTCTGCGCACCGCCGAGGTCGATGCGCTGGCGCGAGGCATCAAGGATTGCGCCGATATCGATCCGGCTGCGCTGCAGCAGGATTCGCGGCTGGTGCGGATGCGGGTCGCTCGTGCCGAAGCCGTGCCGACGGCATTGGAACACGTCGTCGCCGCGCTCCCGGCCGGGTTGGCAGGACACGGTGGTGCAGCCGCGGTGCATCGGGCGGCGTGCGGCGCCGCCGTGGCCCGGAAGGACCTCGTGCAGGCGTCGACAATCGCCGACACATTGACTGCGGCTGCGACGGGAATCGAGGACGTGCAGGCGCAGCTGGCACGACGATTGAATGCCGTCGATGTCTCTGGAATAGGGGATCATTCGATCCTGGCAGTGCGTCAGGCGCTCGACAACGGCGATGTCGAGCAGGGCCAGATCAACGCGTGGGCCGCTGCGATTCAGACGGCGGTCGATGTGGTCGCGTCCGGTGTCGCCGATACGCGTCGCCATCTGGATTCCATCCTGGGCGTGGTCGTGTCGACGTTCGACTCGATACCGACGGCACCGTTCCATGAACGTGTACATGATCGGACAATCCGCGAAACAAGCTTTCCGGCAACAGATTCAGTGGGTGTCAACCAGCTGGATGCACTGGACCTCATGATGCGTGCCGCGACCGCAGCTGGATCCCTTGCCGAGAACGTCGTGAACATGGTGAGCTCCGGCATCGAAGCGACCGCGGCGATCACGTCCGAGAGTCCAGAAGGAGACGACGTTCAGCCGACCGTCGACGATGCGGACGAGCGGCCGGCATCGGTGCCGAGTACAGACCAACCGAGCCAGGCGGAGGTCGAACCGGCCGACCCTGCTTACGTCGCGCCCGATCCACCCGTGGCAGATACGGCGGCAACGGTCGAACAGATTCCGCCGGTACAACCACGATCGCAGCAGCCGGTCCCGGCGCCGGACCCGCAACCGGCACCCGACGCGGCCGCGGACTCCGGTCTGGCCTTGCTCGGGGACGGCTGAGATGGGGCCCGCTGATCAGATCGAATCCGTGGTGCGGCAGTCGGTCCGCGACGCCGATGCCGCGTGCCTTTCGTACCGCGATGCGCTCGCCCGGCAGCGCGGCCCCGGGTCGCTCGAGCACGCCGGTCGTCGAACCACTCGTGATGAGCTGATAGCCGCGGCCGAGCGCGACGGCGCGGTCATGCCGCGGGTGTTGATGTCTGCCGAGTCCGCGGACGCCAGCCCGCACGGCCCGATGCGCGCACCCGCCCAGGAGTCGGCGGAGCCAGAACGGCCGCAGCTACGCGAGACGCCGCCGGAGCCACCGGGATTTCAGGCGGGCTGGCTGACCGTGCGCTAGGGCGGCGGGCGTCAGTGCTTGAGCAGGCGGGAGAACGCGTCCAGGCCGTCGCTCTCGACCGTGGTCGGGTCGAGCGTCGCGATATCGCCCAGCGCCTCGTCGGGGTCGGCGAACACCTGATACTGCTTGTCGCCGGTGAGCGTGGCCAGCAGGTAGCCGGTCAGCAGCGCCCGGACCGCCGTCTGCACCTTCTTGTCGCCGCCGGTGTCCAGAACCCAGTCGGCGGCGCTACGGCCCTCGACGATGCCGCGGCTGTTGCCCTTGGGGAGCACCCGCAGGGTGGCGGTGTCGCCGAGCCAGGTGCGCATCGGAAGCGGATTCCAGGAAACGGTGTCGAGTTCGCCCGGCGCGCCGAGCACCAGTGCCGGGATGTCGGTCGCGGATGCCGCGACCTCGATGTTCGGGCTGGCGGGCGCGGGGAACAAGGCGGCGATCGACTGCACCGGCACCGATGCGCCCCGGGTGGCCAGGACGGCCGCCGCCGCGCCGAACCCATGGCCGCCGAGAGCGAGCCGTTCGGGATGCACCGTGATGTCGCCGGTACCCAGGCGGGTCTGGCTGATCACCGACAGCGTCGTGTCCAGATCGGCCGCGAGCGTGCTGTCCGACGCGAGGGGACCACGTTCGGTGTTGGGGGCGGCCGCGACGATTCCCCAGGACGCGAGGTGCCGGAGCAGCCGCTCATAGCGCCCCGCCGAGGTCATCCAGCCGTGCCCGAAGGCGAATCCCGGCAAGTTGCGGCCCTGGGACGGCGTATATACCGATCCCGGCACGCCCACGAATGCCATGTCGCCCCGCAGTACCTTGTGCGGACCGCTCCTGGACAGCTGAGATACGAGCTTTTTCGTGCTTGCCACGGCATGACAGTACCCTTGATCCCGCACCGCCCGGGCAGGCCGGAGGCCGGTCGTTGTGTCGCGAGGGAGAAGCCTGACAGATGTGTGGAATCGTCGGATACGTGGGCAAGCGTGACGCCCTGCCCATCGTGGTCGAGGCATTGCGGCGGATGGAGTACCGCGGCTACGACTCTGCCGGGGTGGCGATCGTCGACGATTCCGGACAGCTGACGGTCGAGAAGCGGGCCGGTCGCCTGGAGAATCTGGACGCGGCACTGGCCGCTCATCCGGCCGGATCGTTCGCCGGGACCACGGGCATGGGCCACACCCGCTGGGCGACGCACGGTCGACCGACCGACCGCAACGCGCATCCGCACGTGAGCCGCGACGGCCGGGTCGCCGTCGTTCACAACGGCATCATCGAGAACTTCGCTCCGCTGCGCGCCGAGGTCGAGGCCGCCGGCATCGAGTTCTCGTCCGACACCGACACCGAGACCGCCGTGCACCTGCTGGCGATCGAGTACGAGCGCGGCGAGCACGCCGGCGACTTCGTGGCGTCGGCGTATGCGGTCCTGCGCCGCCTCGAGGGTGCGTTCACCTTGGTCTTCACCCACGCCGACCATCCGGACACGATCGTCGCCGCCCGACGTTCGACGCCGTTGGTCGTCGGTGTCGGCGAGGGCGAGATGTTCGTCGGTTCGGATGTCGCGGCCTTCATCGAGCACACCCGCGACGCGGTCGAGCTGGGCCAGGACCAGGTCGTCGTGATCACCGCCGACGACTACACGATCACCGACTTCGATGGAAACGGCCAGCAGGGCAAGCCTTTCCACATCGACTGGGATCTGGCGGCCGCCGAGAAGGGGGGCCACGACTTCTTCATGCTGAAGGAGATCGCCGAGCAGCCGCAGGCGCTCGCCGACACTCTGCTGGGCCACTTCGAGAACGGCCGGGTGGTGCTCGACGAGCAGCGGCTGACCGATGCGGACCTCCGCGACATCGACAAGGTCTTCGTCGTGGCCTGTGGCACCGCGTATCACGCGGGCATGCTGGCCAAGTACGCCATCGAGCACTGGACCCGGGTCCCGGTCGAGGTCGAGCTGGCCAGCGAATTCCGTTACCGCGACCCGGTTTTGGACCGTTCGACGCTGGTCGTGGCGATCTCGCAGTCGGGTGAGACCGCTGACACGCTGGAGGCCGTGCGGCACGCCAAGGAGCAGAAGGCGCTCGTGCTGGCCATCTGCAACACCAACGGTGCGCAGATTCCGCGTGAGGCCGACGCCGTGCTGTACACCCACGCCGGACCCGAAATCGGTGTCGCATCGACGAAATGCTTCTTGGCGCAGATCGCCGCCACCTACCTGGTCGGGCTGGCGCTGGCGCAGGCGCGCGGCACGAAATACCCGGACGAGGTCGCACGCGAATACGCCGATCTGGAGCAGATGCCGGATGCCGTGGCAGAGGTCCTCAAGACCGGCCCGGCGGTGCGTGACCTCGCGCAGTCGCTCGCGGATGTCAACACGGTGCTGTTCGTCGGTCGGCATGTCGGCTACCCGGTCGCGCTCGAGGGTGCGCTGAAGCTCAAGGAGCTGGCCTACATTCACGCCGAGGGCTTTGCGGCCGGTGAGCTCAAGCACGGGCCGATCGCGCTGTTGGAGGACGACCTCACGGTGATCGTGATCATGCCGTCGCCGAGTGGACGGGCCGTTCTGCACTCGAAGATGATCAGCAACATCCGGGAGATCCAGGCGCGTGGGGCACGGACCGTCGTCATCGCCGAATCCGGTGACGACGCGGTGCGGCCGCTCGCCGATCATCTGATCGAGATCCCGCAATGCTCGACGCTGCTGCAGCCGCTGGTGTCGACCGTGCCACTGCAGATCTTCGCCGCGGCGCTGGCGCAGGGCCGCGGTTACGACGTCGACAAGCCTCGCAACCTCGCCAAGTCCGTCACCGTCGAGTAGCAATCGAGTGGGCCGCCGATGATCGACTACTTCTCGGCCGAGCGGATTCGCGCGGCCGAACACGCCACCGGCGATCTGCTCGCATCGGGCATCCTGATGCGGCGTGCGGCGCATGGCGTCGCCGAAGTCGTTGTCGCCGAACTGGGTTCGCGAACGGGCGGCGTGTACGGGCGTACGGTCGGTCTGCTGGTCGGTTCCGGTGACAACGGGGGCGACGCCCTGTTCGCGGGGGCCCTCCTGTGCCGCCGTGGGGTGCGGGTACTGGCCTTGCTGCTGAATCCGGGTCGCGCGCATGCGGCCGGTCTGGCCGCATTCCGCGCGGCCGGCGGCCGGGTCGTGCCCGAGTTCGGCCCGGTCGACCTGGTCGTCGACGGGATCGTGGGACTCTCGGGCAGCGGCCCGTTGCGTGAACCCGCAGCGAATATCGTTGCCACGCTGGATGCTCCGATAGTCTCCGTCGACCTTCCGTCCGGCGTTGATGCCGATACCGGGCTCATCCATGACGGCGCGGTATGTGCCGCGGCTACCGTCACCTTCGGTGCGTTGCGCAACGCCCATGCGCTGGCCGCCCGGCAATGCGGTCGGATCACGCTGGTGGACATCGGAATCGACGCATCCGAACCGACGCTGCGCCGACTGAGCGACGCGGAGGTCTCAGGCCGCTGGCCGGTGCCGGGGCCCGACGACGACAAGTACACCCAGGGCGTCGTCGGAGTCGTGGCCGGCTCCGATCGTTATCCCGGGGCAGCGATACTGTGCACCGGTGCCGCGGTCGCCGCCACCTCCGGCATGGTGCGCTACGTGGGATCGGCTCGGGCCCAGGTGGTCTCGGCGCGGCCCGAGGTGGTGACCGCGGACGATCTCGATTCCGTGGGCCGGGTGCAGGCGTGGGTGATCGGGCCGGGCGCAGGAACCGATCAGGCGGCCCGCGAGCGGCTCCACCGGGTGCTCGCCGACGACGTTCCCGTACTCGTGGACGCGGACGCGCTGACCCTGATCGCCGCTGAACCGGAGCTGGTCCGCGATCGCAACGCGCCGACCCTGCTCACCCCGCACGCCGGCGAGTTCGCCCGGCTGACCGGCTATGAACGATCGACCTCCGGCCTCCCCGGTACGGCCGCGGACCGTGTGGCGGCTACCCGAGAGCTCGCGCACGACTGGGGCGTCACCGTGCTGCTGAAGGGGCGCGTGACGGTGATCGCCGACCCGGACGGATCCGTTCTGATCGACGACGCGGAGGCCTCGTGGGCGGCGACCGCAGGGTCGGGCGACGTGCTGTCCGGAATGGCCGGTTCGTTGCTCGCCGCCGGACTGCCCGTCGCCGAGGCTGCGGCGATGGCGACCCGGGTGCACTCGCTGGCCGCCATCGGGGCCTCCGGCGGCGCACCGATCGGGGCATCGTCCCTGCTGGCGGCTGTGCACCCGACCTTGGTCGAACTGCGCCGACGCGGGTAGGCAGGGTGCCGGCGGTCCCGGCAAGGTATTGATTGGGCCGGATCCGCGGCGATGAGAGACAATGACGGCGATGACTGTGACCAGCGAACCGGCATCCCCGCGCACGCCCGACGATGCGGGGTTGGTCGCCACCGTTGACCTGGCCGCGGTCCGCCGCAACATCGAGGTGTTGCGGGGGTTCGCCGGCAACGCATCGGTGATGGCGGTGGTCAAAGCCGACGGATACGGGCACGGCGCCACCCAGGTGGCGCGCGCGGCGCTCACTGCCGGGGCTGCCGAACTCGGCGTCGCCACGATCGACGAGGGTGTCGCGTTGCGGGCCGACGGGGTGACCGCGCCGATCACCTCCTGGCTGCATGCCCCGGGGGCCGATTTCGCCGCTGCCATCGCCGCGGACATCGGGGTATCGGCATCGTCCGCGCGTCAAGTGCATGAGATCGTGGCGGCCGCACGGGCGCTGGGCCGGACCGCGACGCTGAACCTGAAGGTCGACACCGGGCTCGCGCGCAACGGCGTGGCGCCGGACGCGTGGGCCGACACCCGCGATGCGCTCGCGAAAGCCGTTGCGGAGGAGTCGGTACAGCTTCGGACGGTGTTCTGTCATCTGGCATTGGCGGACCAGCCCGCGCATCCGCACAACGATCTGCAGGCCGCCCGCCTCGATGAGGCCTGCGCCGACCTGGACCGGGTCGGCGTCACGGTGCCGGCTCGGCACATCAGCAACTCAGCGGCCACGGTGACCCGCCCGGACCTGGCGCGGGATCTCGTGCGGCCGGGCATCGCCGTGTATGGGCTGTCGCCGATCCCCGAGCTGGGCGATTTCGGGCTGACGCCGGTGATGACACTGGCCGCCCGGATCGCGTTGCTCAAGAACATCAAAGCCGGACAAGGAGTGTCGTATGGGCACACCTGGACGGCGACGCAGGATGGCACGCTGGCGCTGCTGCCGATCGGATACGCCGACGGGCTGCCGCGTCTGGTGTCGGGGCGGTTCGACGTCGCGATCGGCGGGCGGCGGTTCCCGGGCGTGGGCCGTATCTGCATGGACCAGTGCCTGGTGGACCTCGGCACCGACCCGCCCAATGACATCTCGGAGGGCGACTGGGCGGTGATCTTCGGCAGGCCGGACCGCGGCGAGCCGACCGCCACCGAGATCGCGGATGCGATCGGCACCATCGACTATGAGATCGTCTCCGGGGTGCGTGGCCGCACGGTCCGCCAGTACATCGGCGGAGAGCAGGCGTGATGGACAGCAGACAACGCGCCGCGACCAAGCGATGGGAAGTCCTGGCAGGTGTCGCCGGAGTCGCGACCCTGGGTGCGGTCGCCGCCGGCGGTGCGGCCCGCAACATCACTCGTCGTCGTGATGCCGCCGACGATCCCTATCGTGACGAAGACTTCGATGCGACCTATGAGGATGACGCCGCGAGCATCGTGACGGCCGATGACGGCGTGCCGCTCACGGTGCGCGAGGTGGGCCCGGCCGACGCGCCGATCACCGTGGTGTTCACCCATGGATTCTGTCTGCGGATGAGTAGCTGGCACTTTCAGCGCATCGAGCTGGAGCGCCGGTGGGGCGATCGCGCCCGGCTGGTCTTCTTCGATCAGCGCGGGCATGGACGGTCGGGGGCCGCAGACGCCGCCAGCTCTACCATTGCCCAGCTCGGGGCCGATCTCGACGCGGTCATCCGGGCGGTCGTGCCGACCGGACCGGTGGTGGTCGTGGGGCATTCGATGGGTGCGATGGGAGTCATGGCGCTGGCGAGCCGGCGGCCAGAGCTGTTCGGCACCAAGATCATCGGCGCCGGTCTCATCTCGTCGGCCGCCCGTGGCATCGCCGACGACGGCATCGGTCGTGGATTGCACAATCCCGTGGTGGACGCCTTCCGAATGTCGGTGCGGCAGATTCCGGGTGCGGTACAGGCCGGCCGCGGCGTGACCCGCAGCCTGATCGCGCCGGTGCTGACGGCCGGCAGTTTCGATCACCGGTTCGGCAGCCGGTCGGTGATCGCGTTCGCGGAGAAGATGATTCATCAGACTCCGGTGGCGACCATCGTGAACTTCCTGCGGGCCTTGGAGACTCACAACGAAGTGGCGTCGCTGCAGGCGCTCACCCGGGTACCGACGATGGTTGCCTGCGGCTATCAAGATCGCATCACCCCGCTGGCGAACTCGGTGGAGATCCATGGCGGTCTGGCCGATTGCGAATTGGTCGGCGTGCCGGACGCCGGACACATGTTGCCGCTGGAATGTCCGGACATGATCGATGACGCGATCGATCGCCTGGTCGGTCGGGCGGCCCTGCTGGTGCCCGATGCCTGATCGCGCCACCTCGGCCGCCGATCGTTCGGATGCGTTGGCCGACTCCGGTTCCCGCGTGCTGCCCACCGTCGCCGACACCGAGCAGTTCGGGCGCGAGATCGCGGCGACGCTGTCCGCCGGTGATCTCGTGATTCTCGATGGTCCGCTGGGTGCCGGGAAGACCGCGCTCACTCGCGGAATCGCGGCCGGTCTCGACGTTCGCGGGCGGGTGTCGTCGCCGACCTTCATCATCGCCCGCGAGCATCGGGCGCTGAATGCGGGTGGCCCCAATCTGATTCACGTGGATGCCTACCGACTCGGCGGGCTGGATGAACTCGATGCGCTGGATCTCGACAGCGACCTGGCCGATTCGGTCGTCGTGGTCGAGTGGGGGGCGGGCGTGGTCGAGCGGCTGGTCGACCGGCATCTGTTGGTGCGACTGCGCCGCGATGCGGTCATCGATGACCGCGACGACGACGGAGAAGACATGGACGAGACGCGGGTCGTCGAGTGGGGGTGGCGGTGACGAAGATCGTTCTGGCCGTGGATACTTCGACGCCGATCGTGGTCGCCGGGGTGGCTGCGGTCGCCGATGGCCGGGTGCGCGAGCTGGCGCTGCACCGCGCAGAGAACGCCCGCGGACATGCCGAGGTGCTGACGTCGCTCATCCTGGCGGCCTTGTCCGATGCCGGGGTGGACCGCGACGACCTGGACGCGGTCGTGGTCGGCTGTGGCCCGGGACCGTTCACCGGGCTGCGGGTGGGCATTGCCACGGGTGCCGGTTTCGGTGATGCACTCGGGTTGCCGGTGTACGGCGTCTGCTCACTGGATGCGATTGCCGCCCGGGCTGTTTCGGCAGTGCCCGGGGTCCGTGGCCTGCTGGTGGTGACCGATGCGCGCCGGCGCGAGGTGTACTACGCGCGGTACTCCGGCGGCAACCGTGTCGACGGACCCGGCGTCGCCGCTCCCGCCGGCTTGAAGGATGCGGTGGCGGATATCGAAATCGATCGGGTCGCCGGGTCGCCGACCTATGCCGAACCGTTCGGCGAGGTGATCGCCGGCACCGAGGCGCCGGATGTGGTGGGTCTCGTCACGGTCGCGCTGCCCGACATCGTCGCGGGCGCCCTGCCGGGTCCGCTGGAACCGCTCTATCTGCGCCGCCCCGACGCGGTGGAGCGAGTCCCGGGGCGGCGGTCATGACGGGAGTCCACACGTCCGAGATCTTCGCGCTGACCGCCGCCGATGCACCGTGGTGCGCCGCAATCGAGGCAGTGCTCTTCGATGGTGATTCGCCGTGGCCGGAGCAGGCGTTTCGCTCGGAGATCGAGGCGCCGCACAATCAGTACTTCGGGGTGCGCGTCGATGGCGAGTTCGCTGGTTACGCAGGGATTTCCGTACTCGGACCGGTCGGTGATCGCGAATGCGAGGTGCATACCATCGCGGTGGCGCCGACCAGTCAACGGCGCGGGCTCGGCCGAGCGCTGCTAGACCGGCTGCTGGCGGTCGCCGACGATGAGCGTGCGGTGACGCATCTGGAGGTGCGGGTGGACAACGACGCGGCCATCGATCTGTACCGCCGCAACGGATTCGTCGATGTCGGGATCCGCCGTGGGTATTACCAGCAGGCCGGAGTGGATGCGTTGACCATGAGGCGCGATGCGGCGAGTGACGGAGTGGACGCATGACGGCCGGCACCGGGAACGCACTGAGCGGGTCGAATCGATCCGGACCGATCGTGCTCGGCATCGAGAGTTCTTGTGACGAAACGGGTGTCGGGATCGTGTGCTGGAACGGCGACGGCACCACGACGCTGCTCGCCGACGAAGTGGCGTCGAGCGTCGACGAGCATGCCCGCTTCGGGGGCGTGGTTCCGGAGATCGCATCGAGGGCGCATCTGCAGGCGATCGTCCCGACGATGCGTCGTGCCCTGGCCGCGGCCGGGATCAACCGCCCGGACGCCATCGCCGTGACCATCGGGCCGGGTCTGGCCGGGGCGCTGCTGGTAGGGGTCGCCGCCGCCAAGGCGTATGCCGCTGCCTGGGATGTGCCGTTGTATGCCGTGAATCATCTCGGCGGGCACGTCGCCGTCGACACCCTTGAACACGGGCCGATGCCGTCGTGCGCGGCCCTGCTGGTGTCTGGCGGTCACACCCACCTGCTGCATGTGAACGATCTGTCCGAACCGATCGTGGAGTTGGGCACCACCGTCGACGATGCGGCGGGGGAGGCCTTCGACAAGGTGGCGCGGCTGCTCGAGCTGGGCTTCCCGGGCGGACCGGCGCTCGATGCGGCCGCGGCAGCGGGTGATTCGCAGGCCATCAAGTTCCCCCGGGGCATGACCGGGCCGCGCGACGCACGGCATGACTTCTCCTTCAGCGGCATGAAGACCGCCGTCGCGCGGTTCGTCGAGAAATGCGATCGCGAGGGCCGTGAGCTGCCGATCGCCGACATCGCGGCGTCGTTCCAGGAAGCCGTCGCCGACGTGCTGACGATGAAAGCGGTGCGGGCCTGCGCTGATGTTGGAGTCGACACCCTGGTGCTCGGCGGCGGAGCGACCGCCAATTCCCGGATTCGGGGCCTGGCGTACGAGCGCTGCGAGGCCGCCGGAATCACGCTGCGCATTCCGAAACCGCGGCTGTGTACCGACAATGGCGTGATGATCGCGACCTATGGGGCGCATCTGATCGCATCGGGTATCGATCCATCGGACCTCACAGTCGCGACCGATCCCGGGATGTCGGTGCAGCAGTCACACTACTAAGCACCGCTAACCAGCGCCGAACTATTGCGGCGCTGCGCTGGGCTTGGCTAGTTTTTCCCCATGTCAAACGAACGTCCGGGGGGCCGCCCGGGCCAGCCGCGCCACGAGCGGCCGTTGCCCGACCCCGCGCACGCGCCCTACGAACGGGGCGTCCCGCTCGACGATGACGGCTCGACGGCGCCCGGCCCGCCGCAATGGCAGCGGCCGGAGGGGCCGCAATCCATCCCCGGCGGTGGGGGCTATCGGCCGCCCGAGCCGAGTGGCCGACATGATGCGGGCGGCGGTCCGCCGACGCTGCGTCCGTCGGCTCCGACGCAACGACCCGCTCAGCCGGCGGGGGGACCACTCTCGAGGAGTGAGAACCCTTCCGGACCAATGGGATTCGAATTATCACCGCCGCGCGATGGACGGCCGCCGCGGCCACCGGGGCCCAGCGGGCAGTCGGTACCGCATCCGACCGGAGCCCGGTTGTCGAGGTCACCGCGGCCGGCAGCCGCGCCGTCGCAGTCGTACCCGGATCCACGTTCCGCGCGTGCCGAGCCGGTGACCGAGCCCACGATCGATCCGGTCGTCGACTCCGGCTCCGGAGGCGACGATGCGACCGGCCGTTCGGCCACGCCGCCGATGGTGACCGGCCGATTCCGGCGCCCCGGTAACGCGCCCAAGGCGCGCAGGATCGGGCCGCCATCGGGCCGAGTGCGGGAGATCGACACCTCGGGAGTCCGCCGTGGCCGCGAGGAACTCGCCGCCGGATCGCCGGCCGTCTCCGAAACGTCGCCGCATCAACTGCTCGCCCCCGAAAAGGGCGGCGCGATCGCGTTCGGCCTGTTCAGCGGTGTGACGTTCGGTGTGGCCTGCGTGATTTACGCGGCAATCGTGCTGAGTGCTCCCGGAATCACGATGTCGGACTGGTTCAAGGTCGCCGGCGGCTCGAACGGTGCCACCGGCAAGACCGAGTTCTATGCGCTTTCGATCCTGCTGCTGGTGGTGCTCGGCATCTTGATCATTCCGGCCTCGCTGCTGGCGTTCCGCGCGGTGCGGTCACTGGCCTTCATGAAGGCCTTGGTGGTGCTGGTGGCAGTCGTCCTGGCCGCGTACGTCACCTGGTACTTGATCGACGCGGGTGCGGCCATCGCATTCGGCTCGACGAGCGAGTGGCGCGGCAACTGGGTGATCGCCGGATTGCTGACGCTCGGGGGATTGGTCACGTTGGCCGCCAGCTTCGCCGGCGGCGCCTACCTGCGCGCGCGTCGAGAATTCCAGGCACGCAGCCGGTCGATGCGTTCCCGGCGCCGCTGACGCTCAGGCTCCGAGGTGGGTCCGCGCTGCGGCGGCGAATTCGTCGGCGCCGCACAGCCCGGTGCCCTTGGGCTCGCCGTCAGCGTTCAGTAGCGCCCGGGAGATCTCGCTGCGCAGTACCGCTCGCTGCACGACCCGGGCTTCGGCGTATTTGGCCGCGCCGGTGTCGGTGAGCTGGACGAAGACCGAGCGCCGATCGGCGTCGCACATCGTCCGAGTCACGTAGCCGTCTTTCTCCAGGCCGGTGACCAGGCGCGATAGGGCGCTCTGGCTGAGGTGGACGAGATCGGAGAGCTCGCTCATCCGCATCTTGCCGTCGGCTTCGGTGAGCTGTTCCAGCGTTTCGAACTCGCTGGCCGACACCTGCGCGCTGGTCTGCAAGGTCCGGTCGATGGTGCAGTTCAGCTTGTGGAATCGCACGGTCAGTCGATGCCACTGAGCCGCCAGCTCCTCGTCGCATACATCGTCGGACATAGCCGCATACTAACACATGCAGACGCAAAACATGCGACTGCAATATATGTAGACAGAACTAATGCGTATGCATATAGTTCTCCGCATGACGACAGAACTCCTGACTCAACCTCCGGAAAACGCGCCTCAGGAAAATGTGATCGATGACCGGCATCCGGTCCATCAACTCATCACCTCGGCCGCCGGCTGGCCGGGCCGCGTGTGGCTACTGCTCGTGGTCCTGGGCGGCGTGCTGTTCCTGGACGGTCTCGACGTATCGGCGGCTGGTGTCGCTCTCCCGTCGATCGGTCGCGATCTGGGGATGGCGCCATCACAACTGCAGTGGATCGTCAGTGGCTACGTGCTGGGCTACGGGGGACTGCTGCTCCTCGGTGGGCGCGCGAGCGACCTGCTGGGCCGCCGGCGGGTGCTGCTGGTCGCGGTCGCCGTCTTCGGTGTGGCGTCGGTGATCAGCGCGCTGGTCAGCATTGATCAGCTGATCATCGCGCTGCGCTTCCTCAAGGGCGTGGCCGCCGCGTTCACAGTGCCGGCCGGTCTGTCGATCATCACCACGACATTCGCCGAGGGCCCGGCGCGCAACAAGGCGCTGTCGATCTACACCGTCTGCGGCGCCAGCGGCTTCTCGCTCGGTCTCGTCTTCGGCGGGCTTCTGACCGAATGGTCATGGCGCGCAACGTTGTTCTTCCCGGGACCGATCGCGCTGGCGCTGTTGCTGATCGGGCTGCGGGTGATTCCGCGCTCGGAGCGCACCCGGTTCAGCTGGGCGCAGTTCGACGCGGCCGGCGCGGCCAGCAGCACACTGGCGATGCTCTTGTTGGTCTTTGCCGTGGTGCGTGCGCCGCAGGTCGGCTGGGTGACCGGGCAGACGATCGGACTGTTGGCCGGGTCCGCGGCGCTGCTGGCGATCTTCATCGTGGTGCAGCGTCGGCACCGACACCCGCTGGTGCGGCTGGGGATTCTGCGTTCGGCGCGGCTCCTGCACGCCAACATGTCGGGCATGGTGATGTTCGGCGGGTACATCGCGTTCCAGTTCATGGTGACGCTGTATCTGCAGGACTCGCTGCACTGGTCGCCGATCGAGGTTGCGCTGGGCTTCCTGCCCGCCGGGCTGATCGTGGTGGCGAGCGCCACCAAGATGGATCGAGTGCTCGACCGGGTCAGCACCAAGGTGTTGATCGTCCTCGGTCTCCTGGCATTCCTCGCTGCCTACCTGTGGTTCCTGCGGGTGCAGCCGGGCATGAACTACGCGGACTTCCTGCTGCCGACGATCGTGCTGCTGGGGGTCGGATTCGCGCTGTGCTTCCCGTCGATCAACTCGCAGGCCACGGCCGGTATCGACGACGACGAGCAGGGCCTGGCTTCGGGTCTGGTCAACACCTCGATCCAGGTCGGCGGGGCGATCTGGCTGGCCGTGATCACCGCGATCCTGGGAAGCTCGGGAACCACGGTCAAGCCGGGTGAGCTGCTGGGCGGCATGCAGGCCGGACTGCTGGTCATCGTCGGACTGACCGCGGTCGGGTTGCTGGGGACGATGGGTGTGCTGATCGCCGACGGCGTGCGCGCCCGACGCGCCGGGTAAGACGTCTCCTCCGGAGAGTGCCAGCGCTCGCTTGCCTTGAGTGCTGGCACTCTCATGTATAGAGTGCTAGTTGGCACCAGGTGAGGTTCGGCACCGCGACGACGGACCAAGCACGGCGCCATATGCGTTACATCCCGAAACACCGGGTGACCTCTGCGGATTGACGTGGGGGTCGCCGCAATCCACATGGAAGGGCTCGAATCGTGGCGAGTGTGAACATCAAGCCGCTCGAGGACAAGATCCTCGTCCAGGCCGTCGAGGCCGAGACGACGACCGCCTCCGGCCTGGTCATCCCTGACACGGCCAAGGAGAAGCCGCAGGAAGGCACCGTCATCGCCGTGGGCGAGGGTCGTGTGACCGACAACGGCACCCGCATCCCGGTCGACGTCAAGGAAGGCGACACCGTCGTCTACAGCAAGTACGGCGGCACCGAGATCAAGTACGCCGGACAGGATTACCTGATCCTCTCGGCTCGTGACGTGCTGGCGGTCATCTCCAAGTAGATCGCAGCAAGAAGCGTTTCGCCCCGGCACCGATCAGGTGCCGGGGCGAAGTCGTTTGTCGGGACTTGCGCGGAGCGCTCAGGCGATACGACGCCCGACGGTGCTGCGTCGGGCCAAGACGCCGCGCTCGGACTCCGAGAGCCCGCCCCAGATGCCGTACGGCTCGGAAACGGACAGCGCGTACTGCCGGCACTGTGCGAGCACCGGGCACTGCCGGCAGAGTTCTTTGGCGCGCCGCTCACGCTGGGCACGGGCGCGACCGCGTTCGCCGTCCGGATGGAAGAAGACCGACGAATCGACTCCGCGACAGGTCCCCTTCATCTGCCAATCCCAGATATCCGCGTTGGGGCCGGGGAGTTGGTTGGGTGCTGGCATCTGATCCTCCTGGTGCCGGTACCTCGGTGCCGTAGTGGACCGGGAACATGGGAGGCGGGTAAATCCCGCCGGAGCCGTAACCGGCGAACGGCACTGTTTTCCGGTAAGGCATCGCCCACGGTAGGCAATTATGGGAATTGCCGTCAACCACCCGCGAATGGTGATCCCAACCGCTTTTGTGACGGTTCGAAGTAAACGCTATGCGTCGATGAATCGATGTGATAATGCGGCCGTGACCACGCCCGTTCATGTCGCCAAAGTAGATATTTGTGCAGTTCACCGGCAATATTCGGGGGCGTCGATGTGGTCGTCGGCGGGCCGGATGGGGCTTCGGCGGAGGTTTGCGATCCGTCGAATCGGTAACCTGCCGGCAATATTGAATTGACCCGAGCATAAGAAAAAACCGGACACGTGGCAAAATCCACTCAGGTTAATTTTTAGGAAATTCCGAATAGACATAAGGAATTGCGGTGTCTTTGCAACTGATCGACGCGGCGTTCGGCGGTTCACCCGGAGCGTTCGAAGAATCGCCCTCGGCGTTTCCGCTCGGCCCCGAGGAGGCGCCGGAACTGCGGTGGTTTCGGGCGGTCGCGCTCGGCGGCCTCGGCCGATACGCGGCGGCGGCCGCCGATCTGAGGTGTCTCACGCGAGGTCGGGCGCCCGCGTCGATGCAATCCCATGCCTTCAGTACGACGGCATCACATCTACGGCAGTGCGGACTGCACCGGATCGCGCTGGCGTGGGACGGCCGCGCGGTGGCTGCGGCGGACGATGTGGTGTCATCGGCCGACGCTTTGATCGGGTTGGCAGCAGACAATCTGGGACGCGGCGATTTCGGTGCCGCCGGTCGGTTGCTGGCCCGCGTCACCGCCGAGAATCCGGCAGCGGCCGGCGTGCCGAGCGCGGATGACCCGTGGTGGCGATCGGGTCGGCTGACACTGCGCCACCAGTGGGTCAGTGCCGAATTGGCGCTCTACAGCGGTGATCCGGCGACGGCCCGGGCGATCGTCGAACGGATGGATCCGGCTCCGCCGTCGTTGCGGCATCGCTTGAAGACCGCGCTGATCGGCGCGGCCGGTGCGGCGGCGGGTGGGGACGCGGCGGCAGCCAGAAGGGCAGCGGAGGAGGTATTCGAGGAGACCCGCGAGCACCGACAACGCCCGTTGCAGTGGGCCAGCGCGATGCTGCTGAGTTCGTTGGATCCGGATGGCCCCTGGCCTGAGGCTGTGAACAGCCTGTCTAGCTGGATGGATGCACCGGGGGTGGGTTTGCATCGGGAAGTCCGAGACGGTCGCTAAGCTTGCCTAGGACTGGTCGGGGGACTACCTGGGCAGGAACGCTTATGTCGAGAATTCGAGTAACCGAGCTATTTACTTCGATGAAGTAGCAACGGTTCTGTAACGCTGAGGCACACATCTTCGATGAATCTGTCAGGTGACGAGCTGGATCGCGCCGCCGCTGCCGCTGTGCAGGGCGACCGGTCGGCTCTCGCTGATGTCCTCGAGAGCATCAGACCACCGGTTGTGCGGTATTGCCGTGCCCGGGTCGGTGCTGGAGAGCGACATACGTTGTCCGCGGACGACGTGGCGCAGGAGGTGTGCATGGCGGTCATGACGGCTCTGCCCCGGTATCGAGACCAGGGTCGACCGTTCATGGCATTCGTGTACGGGATCGCCGCCCACAAGGTGGCGGACGCCCACCGGGGTGCTGCCCGGGTGAAGGCGGATCCGGTCGAGGAACTTCCTGAAGCCATGTCGGTGGACAACGGCCCCGAGCAGCTTGCGCTCGACGCAGACGCCAGTCGGCGGATGGCCGAGCTGCTCGAATTGCTGCCCGAAAAGCAGCGTGAGGTTCTGGTGCTGCGCCTCGTCGTCGGAATGTCGGCAGAGGAGACCGCTGAAGCGGTCGGCAGCACTGCCGGCGCTGTGCGGGTTGCGCAGCATCGGGCATTGCACAAGCTGAAGAACGAACTTACGAGGGTGAGAGTGGGTGACGACAACGCATGACCGACAAGTCTGATGACTTCCTTTCCGGGGAGGACACGACGCCGTTCGATCTGTCTGCCGTCTACGCCGACGATCAACTCATCGAGGCGTTGCGCACCGACGGATACGTCACCACACAGACCGACGCCGAGTACGAGCTCGCCTCGCTGCTCGCCGGCTGGCGGATCGATGCCGGCGCCGCACCGATGCCGGCCGAGCCGACGTTGGAGCAGGTCGAGGCTGAGATCCAGCGGGTCGGGCAGCGTGCACGGCACAACCGCCGGATGCGCCGCCTGCAGATCGTGTCCGGAGCGGCGGCCGTCGTGGCCATCGCCATCGGCGGTGTCACCATTGCCGCACACGACGCAGCGCCGGGCTCGGCACTGTGGGGTGTCAAGCAGGTGATGTTCAGCAAGGCTGCCGCCGAGACTACGAACATGGCTGCGGCGCAGGAAGCGGCGTCGTCCGCGACCAGCGCGATCAGTCGCGGGGATCGGTCGTCCGCACAGCAGTACCTGAACGATCTGCAGGACCGCGCGGCGAAGATCCACGACGATGATCACCGGCAAAAGCTTGAGAGCCAGATCGACCAGCTCCGTGATCAGCTCGATTCGACGCCGCCGGTGCCGACCATCAGCACGCCGACGCTGCCGATGCCGACGCTGCCGTGGACGAACATGCTGAGGCCGCCGCCGTCGTCGCATTCGGTTCCGACGCTGCCGGAAACGCCGCCGACGCATGTCCCGACGCTTCCCCCGACGGTGACGTTGCCCACGATTCCGTTGCCGACCGAAAGCCTCCCCACGGTCACCGTGCCTACGGTGACCGTGCCCACGGCTACTGTGCCCACGGCGATTCCGACGGTGCCGTCAGTGACGGTGCCGCCCGTTGAGCCTGGAGGCGGCGTCTATCAGCTCCCCACGATCCCGATCCACGGCGGGCTGGGGCTGGCGCGGATTCATCCGAAACTCTGGTGATCTGAAATCACGCAGCCGATGTCGAAGGACATCGGCGTTTTTGTGTGGTGTGTCGGGTCAGTCGATATCCGAGCCGCGCATCATCGCGTCCGCATATCCACGGCAGTAATCCCACGTGACATACGCGTCCGGGGCCGGGTCGACGGCTGGCTCGTGCGGACGTACCGTGCCTTCGACGAGCAGCTGAAGCAGGTTGGCGCGCAACATGTCCCAGTCGTGATAGTGGTCCTGCTGACAGTCTTCGCAGACGACCACCAGGCCCCGCACACCGTGCGGCGCCAACAGTGCTTCATAGACCGCGAGATCGGCCAGATCCTCCTCGACCGCCATCCGTTCGGCAGGATCGAGCGGTGCGCCCGGCTCGATGGAATCCAGCGCTGCCGACGGGTCACTGGGATCGTCGGCGAACGGGTCCGGGGGCAGGCCCGGCGGGAGATTGTCGCGCACGTGCTCCACGGTAGCCAGCAAGCGGTGGCCCGCGCCACTTTCCGCTGCGTATTGCGGCGATGCGGGTCGAGAACTTCCTGATCGGCGCGCGCCGGGGCCGCTGTGCGGAGTCCGAATACCACCGTTCGGGCGACAGCGGAACGACGATACGATGGAGCTCTTCCACGCGAACACCCTTTCTCGACGGTCTTTCCGGAATTACTCGATCCATGCGGAGGTTGATTTGGCCATGTCTGACGCTGCCAAGACTGATATCGCGGCCCAGCCCTCTCGGATACGGACCGGGGGAGATGACCCGAACAAGGTCGCGATGCTCGGGCTGACGTTCGATGACGTGCTGTTGCTTCCGGCCGCCTCCGATGTGATCCCCAGCGAGGTCGACACGTCCTCGCAGCTGACGCGCAATATCCGACTGCGGGTGCCGCTGGTCAGCTCGGCGATGGACACGGTCACCGAGGCGCGGATGGCGATCGCGATGGCCCGTGCGGGCGGTATGGGCGTGCTGCACCGCAACCTGTCGATCGATGAGCAGGCCGGGCAGGTCGAGACCGTGAAGCGGTCGGAGGCGGGCATGGTGACCAATCCGGTCACCTGCAAGCCGAGCAACACCATCGCCGAGGTCGACGCGATGTGTGCGCGGTATCGCATCTCGGGACTGCCGGTCACCGATGACGACGACCAGCTGGTCGGCATCATCACCAACCGGGACATGCGTTTCGAGGCCGACTCGAGCCGTGCCGTGTCCGAGGTGATGACCAAGGCGCCGCTGGTGACCGCCCAGGAGGGGGTGTCCGCGGACGCGGCCCTCGGATTGCTGCGTCGGCACAAGATCGAGAAGCTGCCCATCGTCGACGGCCACGGCCGGCTGACCGGACTGATCACGGTCAAGGACTTCGTCAAGACCGAACAGCATCCGCTCGCCACCAAGGACAGCGACGGCCGGCTGCTCGTCGGTGCCGCCGTCGGTACCGGCGATGAGCAGTGGAAGCGTGCGATGACACTGGCCGACGCCGGGGTGGACGTGATCATCGTGGACACCGCGCATGCGCACAACCGCCTGGTGCTGGAGATGGTCGCCAAGATGAAAACCGAAGTGGGCGAGCGTGTTCAGGTCGTCGGCGGCAACGTCGCGACCCGCGCGGCGGCGCAGGCGCTGGTCGATGCGGGCGCGGATGCCGTCAAGGTCGGCGTCGGACCCGGTTCCATCTGCACCACGCGGGTGGTGGCCGGAGTCGGCGCCCCGCAGATCACCGCTGTCCTCGAGGCCGTCGCGGCCTGCAAGCCGGCCGGGGTTCCGGTGATCGCGGACGGTGGCCTGCAGTACTCCGGCGACATCGCGAAGGCCCTGGCGGCCGGGGCCTCGACGGCGATGCTCGGATCGCTGCTGGCCGGTACCGCGGAGGCTCCGGGCGATCTGATCCTGGTCAACGGCAAGCAGTTCAAGTCGTACCGCGGCATGGGATCACTCGGTGCGATGCAGGGCCGCGCGGACAAGTCCGGGCAGCGCCAGTCGTACTCCAAGGACCGCTACTTCCAGGACGATGTCCTGTCGGAAGAGAAGCTGGTCCCGGAGGGCATCGAGGGCCGCGTGCCGTTCCGCGGCCCGCTCGGCCAGGTCATCCATCAGCTGGGCGGCGGTCTGCGCGCGGCGATGGGGTACACCGGCGCGAACACCATCGAGGAGCTGCAGAACGCGCAGTTCGTGCAGATCACCGCGGCAGGTCTGAAAGAGAGCCACCCGCACGACATCACCATGACGGTCGAGGCACCGAACTACTATTCCCGGTGACCCGGGTCTGAATCTCCGCCGGAACGGAAAGCCGACTGGTTCCGATTCTGCCCACCTGATCTGAAAGGCACTCGTCGTGCGTGATCTCGTAGACATCGGCATGGGCCGGACCGCCCGCCGCACCTTTGAACTGGACGACATCAACATCGTCCCGTCGCGCCGTACCCGGTCGTCGTCGGAGGTGTCGACGGCCTGGCAGCTGGACGCGTACCGGTTCGAGTCGCCGATTCTCGGTCACCCGACGGACGCGTTGGTGTCGCCCGAGGTCGCGATCGAGCTCGGGCGGCTCGGGGCGTTGGGCGTGTTCAACGCTGAAGGCCTGTGGGCTCGGCACCGCAACGCCGAGGACAAGATCGCCGAGCTGATCGCCGTGGCTGAAGGCGGCGACGCCGGGGCGACCACGCGCAAGCTGCAGGAGCTGCACGCCGCGCCGATCGACCCGGATCTGCTCGGCGCTGCGATCGCCCGCATTCGCGAGGCCGGAGTCACCGCGGCAGTGCGAGTCAGCCCGCAGCATGCGCAGCGGCTGACCCCGACGTTGCTGGCCGCCGGAGTCGAACTGCTGGTGGTGCACGGCACGATCATCTCCGCGGAACATGTTTCGAAGGATGACGGCGATGCGCCCGAGCCGTTGAACCTCAAGACCTTCATCGCCGAGCTCGATGTGCCGGTGGTCGCGGGCGGCGTCCACGATCATCGGACCGCATTGCATCTGATGCGTACCGGCGCGGCCGGCGTGATCGTCGGATACGGCTCCACCGAGCGTGCGACCACCACCCGTGAGGTGCTGGGCATGGGCGTGTCGATGGCGACCGCCATCGCCGATGCCGCCGCGGCCCGTCGCGATTATCTCGACGAGACCGGCGGGCGCTACGTCCACGTCATCGCCGACGGGGACATCGCCGGATCGGGTGACCTGGCCAAGGCGATCGCCTGCGGCGCCGATGCGGCCGTGCTCGGCGCACCGTTGGCCGCCGCAGCCCAGGCCCCGGGCCGCGGCTGGTACTGGCCGTCGGTGGCGGCGCACCCGTCGATGCCGCGCGGCATGCTGATGCGCGTCGGCGACGACGACCCGGCCAGCCTGGAGGCGATCCTGCACGGCCCGTCGCACGATGCGCGCGGTGAGATGAATATCGTTGGCGGACTGCGGCGTTCGATGGCCAAGGCTGGGTACTCCGATCTCAAGGAATTCCAGAAGGTCGGACTCACCGTCTCTGCGTGATCTGTTGCACACCCGGCGATGTATCATCGCCCGTTGACACGTTCAGAGCCCCGAGGAGTACCCGACGTGAGCACATCTGATTTTGACGTTCTGGTCATCGGATCCGGATTCGGCGGATCGGTCAGCGCGATGCGGCTGACGGAGAAGGGTTACAAGGTCGGCGTCATTGAGGCCGGCCGCCGCTTCACCGATGATCAGTTCGCCAAGACCAGCTGGCGGGTGCACAAGTTCGTCTGGGCGCCGAAGTTCGGAATGCTCGGTATCCAGCGGATTCACCTGCTCAAGGACGTGATGATCCTGGCGGGCGCCGGGGTCGGCGGCGGTTCGCTCAATTACGCGAACACCCTGTACAAGCCGCCCACCCCGTTCTTCACCGATTCGCAGTGGAACCACATCACCGACTGGGAAGACGAGCTGACCCCGCATTACGACCAGGCCCGGCGGATGCTCGGGGTGGTCACCAACCCGACGTTCACCGAGTCGGATCGGGTGATGAAAGAGGTCGCCGAGGAGATGGGTGCGGGTGACACCTTCGTCGCCACGCCGGTCGGCGTCTTCTTCGGTGATAAGACAGGCGGTGAAGGGGCGCCGGGCGAGACCGTCGCGGATCCGTACTTCGGCGGCGCCGGACCGCAGCGCACCGTCTGCACCGAGTGCGGTTCGTGTATGACGGGTTGCCGCGTCGGCGCGAAGAACACGCTTCTCAAGAACTATCTGGGACTCGCCGAATCCAAGGGCGCGAAGGTGATCGAGCGCACCACGGTCACCGGTCTGCGGCAGCGGGACGACGGCACGTGGGCGGTCGAGACGACGCGGTCCTCGGCGTGGGGACCGCTCGGTGCGCGGCGTCGCACCTACACCGCCGACCAGGTGATCATGGCCGCAGGGACGTTCAACACCCAGAAGCTCATGCATGCGGCCAAGGGGTCGACGCTGCCCGAGATCTCGGACGCGATGGGCGTGCTGACCCGCACCAACTCCGAGTCGATCCTCGGCGCCATGTCGCGCAAATTCGATGAGTCCCATGACTATTCCCGCGGCGTGGCGATCACCTCGTCGTTCCATCCCGAGTCCAACACCCACGTCGAGCCGGTTCGCTACGGCAAGGGTTCCAACGCCATGGCGTTCCTCCAGACGATCCTGACCGACGGTGGAACGCGGCGGGATCGGTTGACGCAGGCGCTCAAGCAGATCGTCGCCAATCCGTTCCTGCTGGTGCGGCTGTTCTACGTCCGGCAGTGGAGTGAGCGCACGATCATCGCGTTGGTCATGCAGTCCACCGACAACTCGCTGACGACATTCGTCCGCAAGCGCGGTCCGTTCAAGTACGTCACCTCCAAGCAGGGGCACGGCGAACCCAACCCGACGTGGATTCCGGCCGGCAACGAGGCGACGCGGCGCATCGCCGACAAGCTCGACGGCGGTATCGCCGGCGGCACCTGGGGTGACGTGTTCAACATGCCGCTCACCGCGCACTACCTGGGTGGCTGTGTGATCTCCGACGACCCGGCCAACGGCGTCATCGATCCGTACCACCGGGTGTGGAACTACCCGACACTGCATGTGACCGATGGCGCGGCGATCACTGCCAACCTGGGTGTGAACCCGTCGCTGTCCATCTGTGCTCAGGCCGAGCGCGCGATGTCGTTCTGGCCCAACAAGAATGAGAAGGATACGCGGCCGGAGCAGCGGATCGGCTACCAGCGGATCGCGCCGACGGCGCCGAACAGCCCGATCGTGCCGGATGGAGCGCCCGGCGTGCTCCGGTTGCCACTCACGGTGGTGGCGAAGGACGGCAGCGCCACCGCCTAGGATGGGCGGGTGACTAGCTCAAACACTCCGCGGCCGGTCCTCGTCGTCGATTTCGGTGCGCAGTATGCGCAACTGATCGCCCGGCGCGTGCGGGAGGCGCGGATCTACTCCGAGGTGATCGCGCACACTGCCACGGTCGACGAGATCAGGGCGAAGAACCCGGCCGCCCTGATCTTTTCGGGCGGACCCGCGTCGGTCTATGCGGAGGATGCACCGAGTCTGGACCCGGCGATTCTGGATCTCGACGTTCCGGTCTTCGGTATCTGCTACGGATTCCAGGCGATGGCGCTGGGCCTGGGTGCAGACGTGGCCAATACCGGCGGTCGTGAGTTCGGCCGCACCACACTGACGGTCTCCGATGCGGGCGTGTTGCACACGGGTCTGCCGACCGACCAGCCGGTGTGGATGAGTCATAACGATGCCGTGCAGGCCCCGCCGGCCGGATTCGTCGCCACCGCATCGACGCCCGGCGCGCCGGTGGCGGCATTCGAGAACGTCGAGCGCAAGATGGCTGGAGTCCAGTACCACCCGGAGGTTCTGCACAGTCCGCACGGACAGCAGGTGCTGACCCGGTTCCTGTACGAGATCGCCGGGTTGGAGCCGACCTGGACTGCCGCCAACATCGCCGAGGGCCTGATCGATCAGGTGCGCGAGCAGGTGGGCGACGGGCTGGCGATCTGCGGCCTGTCCGGCGGCGTCGATTCGGCGGTGGCCGCGGCGCTGGTGCAGCGCGCCATCGGCGACCGACTGACCTGTGTCTTCGTCGACCATGGCCTGCTGCGGGCCGGCGAGCGCGAGCAGGTGCAGCAAGACTTCGTCGCCGCGACCGGGGCCCGGCTGGTCACGGTCGACGCCGCTGATGTGTTTCTCGAAGAGCTTGCCGGACAGAGCGATCCGGAGACCAAGCGCAAGATCATCGGCCGTGAGTTCATCCGGTCGTTCGAGGGCGCGGTCAGCGATGTTCTGGGATCTGAGGCGGCATCGGGCAAGACCGTCGACTTCCTGGTCCAGGGCACGCTGTATCCGGATGTCGTGGAATCCGGTGGCGGTACCGGTACCGCGAACATCAAGAGCCATCACAATGTCGGCGGCCTGCCGGACGATCTGGAGTTCACGCTCGTCGAGCCGCTGCGGCTGCTGTTCAAGGACGAGGTGCGGGCCGTCGGCCGCGAGCTGGGGCTGCCGGAGGAAATCGTTGCTCGCCAACCGTTCCCAGGCCCCGGCCTGGCTATTCGCATCGTCGGCGAGGTGACCGCCGAGCGGCTCGACACCCTGCGTCGGGCCGACCTGATCGCCCGCGAGGAACTGACAGCAGCGGGCCTGGACGGTCAGATCTGGCAGTGTCCGGTAGTGCTGCTGGCCGACGTGCGCAGCGTCGGTGTGCAGGGCGATGGCCGGACCTACGGTCACCCGATCGTGCTGCGTCCGGTTTCCAGTGAGGACGCGATGACCGCGGACTGGACCCGCGTGCCTTATGAAGTCCTGGAACGGATTTCGACCCGTATCACCAACGAGGTGGCCGAGGTCAACCGGGTCGTGCTGGACGTCACCAGCAAGCCGCCCGGCACCATCGAATGGGAGTAGCTGGCGCCAGCTGAACGACCGGCTGCGTTATGACGAAGTCCCGCATACAAAAGCGGTATAGCGGGCCTCCGCCAACCTTGCCGGATCGTCCAGCTGATCACCAGCTACAGGTCTAGCGCTGTTTGCGCCAGCCGCTGGCGATCAGCGAGAGGCCGGCGGTCGCCGCGACGGCGATGACCACCCAGGTCAGGGTGGACGTGTTCTCGTGGTTGAAGTCCCCGCCGCCCAGCACCCATCCGGAGATCACCAGGGCGAGGATTCCAAGAAAGGCCAGGCCGATCCGGATGCTGCGGCGCTCTGGTTGCTCAGTCGTCGGCTGGACTGTCTCGATATCGGATTCGGCTGGCGCCGAGAGGTTTTCGAAGGGGTCGGTCATTTCGGTGCGCTCCGTCCACGGATCAGGGTGACTTGGCCGATGTTGGCTCGAGCGTGCACGGTGAGCAGCGGGCCGCTCGCGGGGCCGACGGTCCCGTCCGGGCACTTGGCCTCGCCGATACTGACCTCACAGGTGGCCCGCACGCGCATGCCTTCCGGCACATAGATTTTCGCTTCGCCGAGGCCGACCTGCAGAGTCAGCTGTCGGTCCACGTCCAGAGTCAGACCGGTCAGGTCGACCGAGGCACTTCCGACCGTCAGCGAGTACTTCGACGCGATGTCGCCTGTGGTGATCGGGCGCCACGTACGGTCGCCGACGCCACCGGGGGTGGACTTCCAGCCGGGCAGGGCCGCCGCGGCAACCGTGAGCAGTAGAACCGGAACGGTTATCCAGGCCAGCACCGTGCCGCGGCGATCATCCGGCAGCCGGTACCGGAGGGCCGCAACCAGCAATGCGACACCCAGGACGGCGAGCGCCAGCGCGCTGACCCGGGCAGTGGTGAACCAGCTGACCCCGGCGGCGGTGGCCAGGGCGGTCCCGGTGGCGGCCGCGATCAGGGCCGTCCCGATCGCGATCGGAGCCAGCCGGGTGGATCGGCGCGGGGCGGTGGGCGGCGGCGCAGCGGGCGATGGTTCGGGCAGATCCCAGGCAAAAGGTGCCGCCCCCAACGGATCCCACGCCGGCGGCTGGCGCGGGCCGTCGTCGGTCGATCCGGGGCCGGGCCGGTCGACGGGCATGGTCTCGGCGCTGGTCGCCGTGGTCGAGGTAGAGATCCAGCTCATTGCGGGTGCGTCCGCGGTCGCCCTCGACTCCGCTGCGGCGAGACCGGCCTCCTGCCCGACCGTGTCGGCGCTGGTTCCCGGGGCGGCATCGGGCTGGTGCTGATAGAGCAGCCACCAGCCGAGCAGCATGAGCGCCAGACCGAGCATGGTGCCCATGGTCCAGGTGTTGTTGGGGCTGAAGACACCCGCGATCACCGCGACGATGACGACCAGCGCGATCGTCGGTGGGTGCGACAGCATCGACTGGATGCTGCGGCCGCGGCGGCGATGTACCGGATCCTGGTGCACCTGCAAGCTCGACGAGGGGAATGCGACCCAGGCGGCGATGTACAGCGCCAACCCCGATCCGCCGAAGAGGGTGGAGACGATGAACGCCACTTTGACCAGTGTCGGGTCGACGCGATAGCGCAATCCGATGCCGCCGCACACGCCGGCGACGGTGGAGCCCTGACTCACCCGGACCGGACGCGTCTGCCAGAGACGACGCAACTGCTCGGAGTTCATGAGTTCGATTCTGTCGACCGTGCGGGTGGCTCGCCATCGGGATTTACCCTGATCATTGCCCTGATGCCGGATTCGCGCTCGACGTGTCAGTATCGATGCGTGACTTCACCTCCGCCCCGGGCGCCCGCCCTGCCCGACCGCATCGTGCGCCGCGATGGCGGCCGCGTGATCGGCGGTGTCTGCGGCGGCATCGCCGATCACTTCGGGGTGCAGCCGCTGAAGGTCCGAGTCGTGTTCGTGGGGCTGGCGGCGATGGCCGGTGCCGGCGCCGCTGCGTATGGGTTGCTGTGGTTCATGTGCCCGCAGGGCGACGACACCGAGCCGCCCGCGGCGGGCGAGCGCCGGCAGGGCATCGGGCTGGCACTGCTCGGTGCGGCGGCGATTTTCGTGGTCGCGTTCTTGGCGTCGGGCAGCCCCGCCGGATATCTGGTGCCGCTGGTGGTGGTGGCCATCGGCGCGATGCTGGTCTGGCGCGAGGTCGACAACAGCACCGGTGCGCGCCGCGCCCGGCCGCGGGCGCTGACCTGGGTGCGTCTCGCTGGTGGAAGTGTGCTCGTCGTCGCCGGACTCGTGGTCGCGGTGCTGGCCGGCGCCAAGAACATCGGCGGCCTGGCGACCAGCGTGCTGGCGGTGCTCGCGACGCTGGTCGGTGTCGGGCTGCTCACCGTGCCGATCTGGATTCGCATGCTGCGCACCATCAATGCCGAACGTGCGGCGCGTATCCGCAACCAGGAACGTGAGGAGATCGCATCGCACCTGCACGATTCGGTGTTGCAGACGTTGGCGCTGATTCAGAAGCAGAGCAGTCGGCCGGAGGAGGTGGCTCGGCTCGCCCGTAGCCAGGAGCGGGAGCTGCGGCAATGGCTGTTCGGCGGAAATCAGGATCCCGGCAGTTCTCTGGCGGCGGCGTTGACATCCATCGCCGCCGAGGTGGAGGACGGCTACGGCATCGAGGTCGATGTGATCACGGTGGGGGACTTGGCATTCGATCCTGATCCCAAGAGGGCCGAATGCTGGTCTGCGCTGCTGGGGGCCACCCGGGAGGCGATAGTCAACGCGGCCAAGCATTCTGGCGAGCGCAAAGTGTCGGTGTACGCCGAAGTCACCGATGCCGAGGTAGAGGTATTCGTCCGTGATCGCGGTCAGGGCTTCGACGTGGATGCGGTGCCGGACGATCGGCAGGGTGTCGCGAAATCAATTCTGGCCCGGTTGGATAGACGCGGTGGCGGTGCACAAGTGCAGTCCGCCCCGGGTCGGGGCACCGAGGTGCGCCTGACGATTCCCCGGGAAACAGAGATAGGGCCCCGCGAGACGGTGAAGCCGGAGACGGCGACAGAACAGGAGTCCGATGACTGAGCAGCACGCGCCGGGGCAGTACCGACTGTTCCTGGTGGACGACCACGGCGTCTTCCGGTCCGGGGTGCGGGCCGAGCTGGCCCGGGAATCGGGAATGGACGTGGTCGGCGAGGCGGGCACGGTCGCCGATGCGGTCGCCGGAATCATTACTGCCGCACCGGATGTGGTGCTGTTGGATGTGCACATGCCCGGTGGCGGTGGAGTCGCGGTGTTGCGTGGCGTCGCCGATCGGGGGATGGATCGTCCTCCAGTCTTTCTCGCCTTGAGCGTGTCGGATGCCGCTGAAGATGTGATCGCGACGATTCGTGCCGGTGCCCGCGGATACGTGACCAAGACGATCGGCGGACCGGAACTCGCCGATGCGGTGCGGCGAGTCGCTGAGGGCGACGCGGTGTTCAGCCCCCGATTGGCCGGGTTCGTGCTCGATTCATTCACCGGTCGGTCGACGGTGCCCGAGCCGCATCTCGATCCCGAACTGGATTCGTTGACGCCTCGTGAAATGGAGGTGCTGCGCTTGCTCGCCCGCGGCTACACCTACCGGGAGATCGCCGAAGATCTGGTGATCTCCATCAAAACCGTTGAGACGCATGCCTCCAATGTGCTGCGCAAGACGCAGCAATCGAATCGGAACGCGCTGACCCGTTGGGCCGCCAACCGTCAGATCGGCTAGCTGGTGCCAGCTAGCGCCCGCTCAGCGCAGGGTGCTGATGAGGACCAGCGCCAGCACCGACAGGCCGATGAAGACGGCGAGGATGGCGGCCGCCAGCACCTTGGGTGAACTGGTATAGCCGTGCGCTGGAACGCTTTCCGGCGGATATGACGGATACGACGTGGGCCCGCCCGGGTGTGGACCGGACTGCCATCCGGGGTTGCTCACCATTGACGTCTGCGGCCACTGAGCTGTATGGCTCGGTGAGGTCGGAATCGGTTGCGCATGGCCAGGGTACTGCGGCGCGGGCGGCGGCGTATGCGCCCGAGTCGTCGCGGCACTCGGATAATGCCGGATCGGAGTGGTCCCCACGGTCAGCGGGGCAGTGAGAACCGTTGCAGTGTTTCCGAATTCGCCGGCCGCGATCACTGCAAGTCGATCGCGGATCTGGGGCATGGTCGGCCGGCCGGCAGGGGCGGGGTCCAGCATCTGGCGCAGTATCGGTTCGAGCTCGCCGGCTCGGCGAGGCGGATTGATGTTCCCGGCGGCGACCCGATGGAGCAGCACGAGTGCGTTCTCGTCGATACCGAACGGTGGCGTGCCCTCGACCGCGGTGTAGAGGGTGGACCCCAGCGAATAGACGTCGGATGCCTCGGTGGGTTCCTCGCCGCGGGCGACCTCAGGTGAGAAATATGCGGGGGTGCCGGTGATCACGCCGGTCTGGGTGAGCTGAACATCGTCCTTTGCACGGGAGATGCCGAAGTCGGTGATCTTCACGATGCCGGCGTTGCGGCCGGAATCGGCGATCAGGATGTTGCCGGGTTTGATGTCGCGGTGGATGATTCCGACCTCGTGGCCCTCGGTCATCGCGTCGGCCACCTGCGCCCCCAGCTGCGCGGCCTGTGTCGTCGGGATCGGGCCGTTGCGATCGAGAATCTGCGCAAGGCTGTGTGACGGAAGGTATTCCATCACCAGCCAGGGCTCGCCGGATTCGAGGGCGACGTCGTGCATGGCGATGGCATTGCGGTGCGAGAGCCGCGCGGCGATGCGTCCTTCACGTAGTGCGCGCTGCCGCATCTCGTCGGCGGTCGACTCGGTCATGCCTGCGGTGGAGATGACCTGCTTGACGGCGATCTCGCGGTCGAGCAGTTGGTCGTGCGCGAGCCAGACCGCGCCCATGCCGCCGCCACCGATCATCGATCGCAGGCGATAGCGCCCGGCGACCAGGAAGTCCGGGCCGACCGGCCGTGGCGGGTGCGGCGTCTGCGAGGAAGGTATCTCGGTCATCGCGGGTCAGATTACCTGCGCTTTCGTCCAGATGGCGGTGTACCGGAAGCACAGCCGGCGGTGTAGCCGGCTGCCGGGCAGCGCGGTGGCGAATCGGGCGCGCAGGTGATCGAACGGTATCTCGGGATCCTTCACCGGAAACTGCGGTGCGACCCGGGTTGGGGCCGGGCGGGGGTGTTTGACGATCCCGATGAGCGGGTTGGCAATTGCCGAGGCGATGTCCCAGATCTGGTCGGCAGCGCTGGTGGGTGGCGCGAGCCCGACGACGAGGAAGCGGCCGGCCGGCGCGAGGAGGCGTCGGATCTGCGGAAGCGTCCGGTCCAGATCCAGGTGGTGCAGCACGGCGACCATGGTGATGAGGTCGTACGGACCGTCGAGTTCATCGAGCTGGCGGCCGGTGACGCTCACGTTGCCGAGGTCTGTGGTGTTCCAGGTCGCAACGTCCCGCATGGTCGGATCGCGATCGGTGCCGTCGACGTGGGCGAAGTGATCGGCCAGCTTTGCGATCAGCCCGCCGCGTCCGCAGCCGACGTCCAGTGCTCGCCCCTGATGTCGTGGCAGATTACGCAGGATCCATCCGTGGAAATGGTCGTTGTGACTCCATGGGTGACGGGCGTTGAGGTGGTCCAAGCAGCCGCGGGCGCGAACTGCCAGCGGATTGGTCGATGCTCTGACGTTCACCATTCCAAGCTAGGTGCTGGACGTTTGCGGTTGTCAGACCACCGCCCTATCTTTGAATCGAAAGCATGTTCGATGGCTGTTTTCGTGATGTTGCACCTTCCCGGCCGCATCCGCTTCCCGATGAGTCATCGCGTTCGGATCGACGGCTGGGAGGTGGAGTGTGAGTGCTCCGGTAGTGGATGCACGGGTCGACAAGCTCGCGCAGCTGCGGCAGGCAATCGCGGCTGTCTCATCGGAGAGTCGGATCAATTCCGTTGTGCCACAACGTCAACAGTCACCGGTGTCGACGCTTGACGAGCAGCATCCACGTGAGGTTCTGGCGGTCTCGTCGGCATTGTCGCCGCTGTTTCCCGGGGGTGGGCTGGTTCGCGGCACGGTTACCGAGTTCGCCGGTGCCAGTTCGGTCCTGCTGTCGATCCTGGCCGAGGTGACTGCCGCGGGAGGTCAGGTCGCGGTGATCGGCAGGCCGCAGCTGTGCCTGGCCGCGGCGGCGGATATGGGCGCTGACCTGTCGCGGATCGGGGTAGTGCCCGACCCGGGCGCCGACCCGGTGGAGATCGCCGCAGTACTGCTCGACGGCATGGATCTGGTGGTGCTGGGTCTGGGCGGAATGTCGGTGCCGCCTTCGCGCAGCCGGGTGGTGACGGCGCGGGCCCGGGGCAAGGGATCTGCGCTGATGGTGGTCGACGGGCGCTGGTCCGGGGCTCGGCTGAAAGTTCACGGCGCCGTGTGCGGTTACCGGCATCTGCCGGATCGACGTCCCGGATACGGCCGGATCGGCGGGTACACCCTGACGATTCGCACGGCGGGGAAAGGGTTTGCCGGGGCCGACGGTCGGGTCGACGTGTGCTTCAACGATGGCCGGGTACGGCTGCAGACGTCGGTCGACCAGATTCAGTCGTCGCCGATGGATTCGCAGGAGGAATCGAATGCACGAGCCAGCTAGCACTCCGGAGCGTCCCCGGGTTCTTGCGCTCTGGTGCCCGGACTGGCCGGCTATTGCCGCGGCCGCGGAGATTGATCTCTCCCCGGATCGACCGGTTGCGGTGCTCGAGAACGGCCGGGTCGGGGCCTGTAATGCCGCGGCGCGGGCGGTGGGTGTGCGGCGCGGGATGCGCAAACGCGAGAGCCAGGCGATCTCGCCGGAGCTGCATGTCGCGGTCGCGGATGTCGGCAGGAATGCGCGGGTCTTTGAACCGGTCGTGGCCGGGGTGATCGAGACCATCCCCATCGTCGAGGTGCTGCGGCCCGGGCTGCTGGTGATGTCGGCGGCGGGTGCTGCACGGTATTTCGGCGGTATGGAGGTTGCGGCCGAACGTCTCATCGACGCGGTATCGATACACGGGGTCGAATCCTCGATCGGCGTGGCTGACCAACTTTTCACTGCTGTGACTGCGGCCCGTCGCGGACAGATCGTTGCGGAGAACGAGGACGCGGACTTTCTGGCCCCGTTGCCGATTGCCGAACTCGCCGCCGAGCCCAGCCTGTGCGCAGAGGAACGGGGCGATCTAGTAGATCTGTTGTACCGATTGGGTGTTCGTCGGATCGGCGACTTCGCCCAACTGTCGCCCGCCGACGTCGCCACCAGGTTCGGGGCCGATGCCATTGCGGCGCATCGAGTCGCGCGGGCGGTGCCGGATCGTCCGCCGTCGGGGCAGCCGCTGCCGCCGGACCTGGTGGTCGAGCATCAGTGTGACCCGCCGGTGGATCGGGTGGATGCCGCGGCTTTCGTGGGCCGGATGCTGTCGGTGGAACTGCATGCCGCGCTGTCTGCGGCGAGCGTGGCCTGCACTCGGCTGATCGTCACCGCGAAAACCGAGAGCGGCCAGGAATGTTCACGCGTGTGGCGCTGTGCGGAACCGTTGACGCCGGAGGCGACGGCCGACCGGGTGCGCTGGCAGCTCGATGGCTGGCTGACCGGTAAAGCGGTTCGGGGATCGGCCGATCGGCCGGATTCGCCGATCATCACCATGCGACTCGAACCGGTGGAAGTCGTGGATTCGGCTGCGCTGCAGATGGGTTTGGGCGAGGTCGGCCTCGGCGGAACCGATCCTGAGGGTGCGCAGCGAGCCAAGCGGGCACTCATGCGGGTGCAGGGTCTACTCGGCGGGGCGGCGGTGCAGGTGCCGATCCGCAGCGGCGGGACGGGTCCGGCACAGCAGGTGACGATGGTGCCGCTGGGCGATGAGCAGGTTCCGGATGCTGACCCGGAGGCGCCATGGCCGGCCAGGTTGCCGGGGCCCGCTCCGGCGGTGCTGATGTCACAGCGGGTTCAGGTCAACGATCCTGAGGGTCGTCCGGTCCGGGTGACCGGTCGTGGCGGCTTCAGCGCGGAGCCGACCACGCTGTCGTGGGGCAGCCGGAGCTGGGATCTGGAGTGGTGGGCGGGACCGTGGCCGACCGATGAACGCTGGTGGGCTCCGGACGGAGGCGGTCCCGCGGCCAGAGCCCAAGTGCTGCTGGATGATTCGCGGGCGCTGTTGCTGCACTTCGCCGGGCAGAGCTGGTCGGTGGAGGGGGTCTATGAGTGATATGCGATCTACTACGTTGTGTCGTAGATCACCTCGGTGATATCTGGTATCGATGATGCATATTTATTAGCGTGGGTGCCGTGCGGCTTACAGCGTTTACCGACGTGGGGTTGCGGATCTTGATTCGGCTCGCGGCTGCCGATGGCAGTGAGCGGCACTCCACCCGTGCGATCGCGGACGAGATGTCGGTGTCGTATGCGCACGCGGCCAAGGCGTGTGCGCGTCTCGCCGCGTTTGGTTGGTTGGATGCTGGCCGGGGTCGTGGTGGCGGACTGTTCCTCACCGAGTCCGGCCGGGTCGCCGGGCTCGGAGATGTTGTGCACGCGTTGGAAGGTGACGTCGAGTCTGAGTTGGTGGATTGTGCGGGCCTGAATTGCCCACTGCAGTCGGGGTGCCGGTTGCGCACTGCTCTCGCGCAGGCCGAAGGCGCCTTTTATCAGTCGTTGAACACGGTGGCGGTGGCCGATCTCGCGCAACCGCCGACACGGGCTCTTGTCATCGCATTAACCACTAGATGAATGAGGTATCAATCATGATTTCTTCCGATCACCGTGGGATCGTCAAGGACACACTGCCGCTGGTTGGTGACGCGATCGCCGATATTGCCACCGTCTTCTACCGGCGCTTGTTCGCCGCCCATCCGGTCTTGAAGCGTGATCTGTTCAACCGTGGCAACCAGGCGAACGGTGCGCAACAGGCCGCGTTGGCGGGGGCGGTCGCGATGTATGCCACGGCGCTGGTCGACGGCGATGTGGCCGCGAGCGCGATCATGGATCGGGTTGCGCACAAACATGCATCTCTGGGAGTGGCTCCTGAGCAGTATCCGGTGGTGTACGAGCACCTGTTCGCCGCGATCGCGGAAGTGCTGGGGGAAGATGTCGTCACCGCGTCGGTGGCCGAAGCGTGGTCGGCGGTCTATTGGGCAATGGCGGACGATTTGATCAGACGCGAACAGCTTTTGTATGCGGCAGCTGGTACGACGCCGAGTACCACCTGGATGTCGGCCAAGGTTATCGATCGAGTGCATCAGTCCCCGTCGACAGTTGCATTCACTCTCGCTGCTGGCGATGGTGACGATCTGCCAGATTTCCTTCCAGGACAATATATTTCGGTCGCCGTTCAGCTTCCAGACGGGGCGCGCCAGATTCGTCAATACAGTCTCTCGCACATCACCGGCGCAGATCGTTGGCGGATCTCGGTCCGGCGAGACGGTGTTGTGTCGACACACTTGCACGAGTATGTGTTCGAGGGCGACACAGTCCATGTATCGCATCCGTTCGGTGATATCACGCTCAGCAGTGATCCGACGACACCGCTACTGCTCATCTCGGCAGGTATCGGGATCACACCAATACTCGGGATGCTCTACCACCTGCAGGCCGAGTCTTCGGGACGACAGGTCACGGTCGTTCATGCCGACCGAACGCGAGCTGTGCACGCCCACCGTGCTGAGCTCGCTGAACTGGTCGACCAGATCCCCGGTGCGGTCTTGCATACCTGGTACGACGAACTGCCCGACGACTATCCGGTCGCGGCTCCCGATCGTCGCGGCCGAATCGACCTACGGGCCATCGACTTTCCGGCCGAGGTCAACGTATACATCTGTGGGCCGGCACCGTTCATGGCAGAGGCCACAAAACAACTGGGCGAGTGTGATATCCCGCGTGAACGCATCTGGTTCGAAGCATTCACCCCGCACACCCGACCTGAGCCCGCGGCGGCATGCCCGGTGGCCGGTGGCCTGTCCCTGTCAACGGCGTAGTGGCCGGGTGCGGGGAGGAGTCTTCGGTCTCGGAGCCTCAGACGCCTGTCTGGAAGTGGCTGCGTTCGTCGTGGTGGTCGAGGATGCACAGGATTTCGGCGGGCCCGCGGTCACAGTAGAGGGCGTGCGGGGTCGTTGTGGAGAACGAAGCGGCTTGGCCGGCTTCGACCCGGATGACGCGGGAGCCAAGGTAGACGACGACGGTGCCGGACAGCACAGTGAACCAGTCTCTGCCCGGATGGACGCCAAGGTCACCAGGTCCGATACCGCCTGCCTGCTCGGTGATGCGCATCTTGGCGACTGTCAAGCTCTGAGGCCCGCCCTCGCCTGTGCTGAGCAACCAGGTTGTCAGACCGCGACTGTCGTCTCGCTCTGGGCGGATCACAACGTCAGAATCGTCGGGCGACTCGACGAGTTGGTCGAGGGGTTTCCCCAGGGCGCCGGCGATGGCGGTCAGCTGGTCGAGGCTGATGCGTCGATGGCCGGTCTCTATGCGGCTGAGTTGGGACGAGCTGATCTGTGCGCGTTCGGCGAGGTTGTCCAGTGACCACCCGCGTGCCCTGCGCAGAGTTCTGATTCGCATACGGACAGTGGCGTCTAACGTCGATTCTTGCTCCACGAGCAAGACTCTATGACGCTCAGGCAAGATCGCGTTAGGTTCGTGCCATGAGCACACACCATCCTCGAAATGACTATGCAGCGCATGCGCGGGCGAGCAGTGCCGACACGGCGATGGCAGAGCTACTGGAGCTGGATGCCGAGGTCTTGAACCCGTATCTCACGCGACTGACCAGCTGGCTCGCGCACCTGGCCGAGCCTGCGCCGACGCGGATCCTGGACCTGGGCAGCGGCCCCGGCACCGGCAGCCTCGCCCTCGCGCGTCAATTTCCCGAAGCGGTAGTGACTGCGGTGGATCTGTCTGCACAGATGTTGCATCGCCTGCAGAAGCAGGCAGCTACTCAAGGCGTCGCCGATCGCGTCCATGTGTTGCAGGCGAATCTGGATGAGCAGTGGCCTCGGATCGGGGGTGAGGAGACGTTCGACCTGATGTGGTCGGCGGCGTTCCTGCACCACCTCACTGACCCCCATCGCGCTCTGCGGCAGGCCTTCAACCATCTACGTCCAGGTGGCCTGTTTGTAGTCACCGAAATGGACTTCTTCCCGCTCTTCCTTCCTCGGAACGCTGGCCCAGGACGCCCTGGACTTGAGGCCCGACTGCACGCCGCGACGAACACGCGACCAGCCCACGAGTGGACCAACCAGCTCATCGAGGCGGGATTCACCGTCACCGAATGCCGCCCGTTCGAGGTTCGCCTTGACCGCGAGACGGCGGGGCCCGCGCTGAATCGCTACGCCCGAGCGTGCCTGGCTATGTTGCGCTCCCACGCAGAGAGCGCGCTGGCCGACGATGACCTGGCGGCGCTCGATGCGCTGCTGGATGACACACGGGCAGATAGCATCGGGCGTCGCGGCGACCTGACGGTCCGCACCACCCGAACTGCGTGGGTTGCCCGTCGTTCGTGACTCTGCCACTCAAAGCAGCTTGCGCAGCGTGTTCAGGTTCCGGTTGGTGACAAACGGGCCGCCGGGATGCTTCGGAATCACCTTGCCAGTCGCCTTGCCGAAGCTGCTGTCGAGTGTATTGCCCTTCTGCACTTGCCAATACACCGTCGAATCGCCGGCGGCGATCTGTTCCTGTTCCGGGTCCAGGTCATTGCCCTTGTCGAGGAGCGGGCCGACCAGAGCGGGCTCCGAGCAGAAGATGACGTACGAATGCCAGCCGTCGCGTTCGGCGAACGGGTAGGCGTCGACGGCGGATTGCAGCTGCTCCGTGCTCAACACCAGAACCCGTGCCCCGTAACCGAATCGCTCGCTCAGTGCTGATTCGAGTTCCGCCGTCACTGTCGCGATCTTCTTGCGGGATTCGAAGACGATGTTGCCGCTCGCGAGAACAGTCTTCACATCTGTATATCCGAGCGCGGCAACGGTGTTGCGCAGATCGGCCATCTTGATTCGGATGCCGCCTACGTTGATGCCGCGCAGCAGTCCTACGTATCGGGTCATTGCTCCACTCCCGGATTGGCCACTCTGCCGTAGCACAAGGGTAAGCCCGTTGCGGTGTCGACTATCTCGTAGGCGAACGGCCGGTCGGCAACGAATCCGTTCGCCGGCGTCGGTGGCAGCGGGTCGACGGCGCGGGAATCGGTGGAAGCGGTCGCGGTACCGCGCTCGCCGATCGTGATCGCACTCTGGGCGAACGCGGCGGACAGATGGGCGTTGTGTCCGATCGCGGAGAAGTCGGTGGACTGCGCCATGACGCCCGGCGCGCCCAGCCGGTTGAGGGCAGCCGCGATATCCATCGACCCGTGAAAACTCCAGCGCGGCAGGGTGATCGGTGTCGGTTGGCTGAGCGCTGATCGCAGCGCGCTGTCGGCGGCGAGGAGCGTCTCGGGTGTCATCGCGGATGTTGGAACAGCCGGATCCGGCAGCACGATGTTCATCGCGAGGCCGGGGCCGAACGGCAGTCGGACCGCCGTCCATCCGGGGCCGCGGGCGGATTGCATCGCAGTCGTGGCGGACATGAACGGAACGGTCAGCGCGTTGCCATCACTGGTCGTGAAAGTCCCTGTTCCCGTGGACTGTTCGCTGAATGGGCTGGCCCACGCCGCAGACAGGAAAGTACTGGTCAGGGCGGTCATCGAACTTGTCGGGGCGGCGACATCTGCCGGGGCCCGCGCGGAATCCGATCCCGTATTGACCGATAGCCACTCGCTCATCCCGGCTTGCGGGTCGGGGCCGGAGAAGTCGACCGGGTAATAGCCGGTACCGAAGTCGGTTCCGAGGCGCCGTAGAAAATCGCGCTCGACCGGAATGGACTTGCGAATGAAGAGCCCTACGCCCTGGTGGTACACCGGCGTCTGCGGTGGCACATCGGCGGTGACCGTTCCAGGATCGCCGTCGACCTGCTGGACCTGGCCGACCAACGCGGTAATCGTCTCCGTGGACGCGCCGCCGAGAACGCGATTCAATTGGGTGGCCGTGTCGCCGCCCGCACCCGCCCGGAGCATCGCCAGCAACGTCGCCGTACTCCATGGTGCGACAAGGACATTCGATGCGTCGGAGGCCGGAGCCAGAGCGATCCCCAGCCGGGTCGTCGCGGCCACGACCGTGGGCACCTCGTCGCGCACCTGGTCGATTCCGATCTCGTTGAACTGCACCTTGGGCGCCTTGCTGAGGGCGATCGACGTCGGTGTTGATGTGGACGTCGAACATCCGGCGAGTACCAGCAGGGCAGCCGCCGCGATCGCCGATCGCCGAAACCTCACGTGTTCGCCCCGCGAGCCGCGACCGTCCACGTGGTCGGACCGTCGGCCTGGTCGACAACCAATTCGTCGACCAGGTTGACCGCATTGCAGACATGATTGGGGATGACTCGTACGCGTGATCCCAAATCCGGTGCCGGGCCGGAGAATTCGACGGTCGCATGGTGCTCGGAGAGTGCGGTCATCCGGGCCTGCGGATCATCGGCGATCCGGCCGAACCCGGTCGCCCACGCAGCTTTGTCGGCCCCGAGGATCTTGCTTCCGGTGTCGAGCACTGCGACCTGGCCCCGGCGATGCACCACAGTGCCGATCGCGGTCAGCGCGATGTCGTCGAAATCGCAACTGCCCAGCTCGATTTGCTGAGCGTCGTTGAATGGATAGACGCCGGGCCGGATCTCGGTGAGCACGCCGGCGTCCGCATCGGCCACCGTGGGAGTCGACCCGCCGCTGCGGATGACAGGCTCGATTCCCGCGGAACGTAGTTCGTCCGCGGCCGCTGCGAGTGCCCGGCTCTCGCCGTCCGCCGCTGTGGCCCGATCGCCGGGAGCGTATCCATGACCCGGAAAGGTGAACACGCCGGTGACCCGCAACGCGGCCTCGGCGGCGGCACGCGCGACCACGCCAGCATCGGCAGGGGCGACGCCGGTGCGGTGGTGTCCGGAGTCGACCTCGATGAGCACCTCCACCGAGTTGGCTGTGTTGCCCAATGCTTCGGCCAAGCGTTCCGCGCCGGCGGCGGAATCGACGGCGAGTGTCAGTCGGGCGCTCTCGGCGATAGACCGCAACCGCCGAGCTTTCACATCGGTCAGCCACAACGGATACGCGATGAACAGATCGTCGAATCCAGCGTGTGCGAACACTTCCGCCTCGCCGATCGTCGCGACGGTGAGTCCGATTGCACCGCTATCGATCTGGCGGCGAGCAATCTCCAGACACTTGTGCGTCTTGGCATGCGGTCGCAACGCCAGCCCGGCTGTCCGGGCGTGTTCGGCGCGTCGCGCCAGGTTGCGCTCGAGCACGACCGGATCGACGCACAGAAACGGTGTGTCGATGGATTCGAGAGGGCGAAAGGTCACTCGATCAAACTAGTCCGCAAGACCCGACCGGCCTGCTGCCTGCCCGCCGTCAGTAGGTGGGCGCGGTCGTCGGCTGTGAATCGACCTTGTAATTGAAGTTCACCTGTTTGCCGTCGATGGACGTAGCGGTGACGTTGACGGTGTACCACTGACCGCCTGACTTCACCGCGCAGACCTGGGTGGCGCCGACTTTGCCGTCCAGCGAGTCTTTACATTTCACCTGGTCGGGCGCCTGTCCGTTGTTGCCTTCGGTCAGCTTCTCCTTGATGGTGCTCGCAAGAGTGCTTTTGGTGACCTCTTTCTTGTCGGAGCATCCGGCGATGCCGGCGGTCGCGATACCGCCGGCGAGCACGAGTGCGGCGATGCGGAGCGAGGCGGCGCGGGTGGGGAGCCAGGTGGCCATCGGGATGGTCCCTTCGATCGGTTTGGTGAATTGAACGTTCACATTAGTGCCGAATCGGTCGGCAACTGCGGATTGAGAAAAAGTTCAATCGTTTGTTCGGTCGGGCGGAATACGGTTGCTGGATTCGTCACGCGATCTATGTCGGTTGTTCGGGCGGCGCGTCCTAAAACTTTCGCGCGAGGCCGTCACCCTGGATCGATTGAGCCGGGGCCGGCTGATTCTGGGCCTGGGAACCGGCGGCGACGACGGTCGGGAGTATTCGGCGTTCGGCGAAGACGCCGACCCGGCGCGGCTCGGTCGCGTGCTGGACGACGGAGTGGCAACGCTGACTTCGCTGTGGGCCGGCGACCCCGATATCGCGGTTGTCACGCGTAGGGTGCCGAACTGAACCTGGTATTCGAATATATGTTCGATATACTGGGTTGATGGGCTGGAACACAGGGCCGCGCACCTGGGGAGAGCTGGAACGGATCTTGTCCGGCCGGCCAGTGGTCGGTGGGCGCACTGGCGACGGCTTGCCGGGAGATGGCAGCGATAGCCCGGCGTGGACGCGACATCGTGGCGACTATCGCGCGAACAAGGATGTCAAGCCGGTGCCGTCGACGGTCCCGTATGCCGAACTGCACGCGCACAGCTCCTATAGCTTCCTCGATGGCGCTTCGTCGCCGGACGAGATGGCCGCGGAGGCCTACCGGCTGGATCTCAAGGCGCTGGCGCTCACCGATCATGACGGCATGTACGGGGTCGTCCAATTCTTCCAAGCGGCAAAGGATTTGGGCCTACCGGCTGTCTATGGCTCCGAGCTGACCCTGCAGCACGATGCCCCGCGTACCGGGATTCCAGACCCGGAAGGCGCCCATCTATTGGTGCTGGCTCGGGGTGCGGAAGGGTATCGGCGGTTGTCCGGCCGGCTATCGGCCGCACACATGGAGGCGGGTGAAAAGGGGCTGCTGCGGCACGACATCAACAAGCTTGCCGAAGCCTCCAACGGAGAGTGGATGATCCTCACCGGATGCCGCAAAGGGGCTGTGCGGCAGGCACTCGCAAAATGCGGTGCTCGAGAGGCTGGCCGTGAGTTGGGGCTGTTGATCGACCATTTCGGACGCGACAATGTGGTCGTTGAACTCTCTGCACCCGTGGTGGCCGGAGACGATGAGCGCAATGCGAAGCTGGCGGATCTGGCTGTGGCGCATCGGGTTCCGATCGTCGCGACCACGGGGGCGCATTTCGCGAGGCCGGAGAATCGGCGGCTGGCGATGGTGATGGCGGCGATTCGGGCGCGGCGGACGATGGACGAGATCGAAGGCTGGCTGGCGCCGCTGGGTGGTGCGCATCTACGCAGTGGCGATGAGATGGCGAAACTGCTGGCCGCACATCCGGAGGCGATCGACAACGCGGTGCACCTGGGTCAGGATCTCGCCTTCGATCTGGAGCTGGTGGCACCAAAACTGCCGCCGCATGACGTCCCCGATGGCCATGACGAGAGCAGCTGGTTGCGGAAGCTGACCATGGCCGGCGCACTCGAGCGCTATGGGGCGCCGACGGATAACGCGAAGGCGTACAAGCAGATCGAACATGAGCTAGAGGTCATCGAGGACCTGAATTTTCCGGGCTACTTCCTGATCGTGCATGACATCGTCAAGTTCTGCCGGGACAGCGACATTCTGTGTCAGGGCCGGGGGAGTGCGGCCAACTCGGCCGTTTGTTATGCCCTCAAGATCACCAACGTGGATCCGATCGGCAATGGCTTGCTGTTCGAACGATTTCTGTCAATAGAACGGGACGGACCGCCCGATATCGACGTCGATATCGAGTCGGATCGTCGCGAGGAGGCCATTCAGTACGTCTACAACCGGTACGGCCGCCGGTACTCGGCGCAGGTCGCGAATGTGATCACTTATCGGGGGCGTTCCGCGGTGCGCGACGTGGCCCGGGCGCTCGGGTATTCGATCGGGCAGCAGGATGCTTGGAGCAAACAGGTGAGCCGGTGGTACGGCGTCAAAGGCGATGACACCGACACCGACGGCATTCCGGACGCCGTTGTCGAGTTGGCCGGAGAGCTGACCAATCTACCCAGGCATCTCGGAATCCATTCCGGTGGAATGGTGATCTGCGATGGGCCGATCGATGAGGTGTGTCCGACGGAATGGGCAAGGATGCCGAATCGCAGTGTCCTGCAATGGGACAAGGATGACTGTGCGGCAATCAATCTCGTCAAGTTCGATCTGCTGGGGCTCGGCATGCTCTCGGCGCTGCACTACATGATCGACCTGGTGAAGGAGCACAAAGGGATCGAAGTCGACCTGGCGAAGCTGGATCTGTCGAACTCGGAGGTCTACGACATGATCTGCAAGGCAGACACGGTCGGGGTCTTCCAGATCGAATCCCGGGCACAGATGGGGACGCTGCCGCGGTTGCGGCCTACCGAGTTCAGGCACCTTGTCATCGAGGTCGCGATCATTCGTCCCGGTCCCATCCAGGGTGGGTCGGTGCACCCCTATATCCGCCGCAAGAACGGGCAAGAAGAGGTCACCTACGACCATGAAGAGTCGATGAAGCGTGCCCTGGAAAAGACGCTGGGAGTACCACTGTTTCAGGAACAGTTGATGCAGCTGGCGCAGGATGTTGCCGGATTCGCTCCGGCCGAGGCCGACGCCTTGCGGAGGGCGATGGGCTCGAAGAGGTCGAAGGCTCGGATGGAGGAGCTGAGAAAGCGATTCCAGGACGGCGCGCATAGTCGGCATGGAATCGACAAAGAGCTGGCCGATCGAATCTTCGAGAAACTCAAGGCCTTTGCCAATTTCGGGTTCCCGGAGAGTCACGCGCACAGCTTCGCATCGCTGGTGTTCTACTCGGCGTGGTTCAAGCTCTACCACCCGGCGGCGTTCTGCGCGGCGCTGCTGCGAGCCCAGCCGATGGGCTTTTATTCGCCGCAATCGCTGGTCGCCGATGCCCGTCGGAATGACGTGACCGTTCACGGTCCGGACGTGAATGCCTCACTGCCGCACGCGACTCTGGAGAATGCGGGCATGGAGGTTCGGCTGGGGCTGGCGGTGGTGCGGAACATCGGCCAGGAGCTGGCGGAGAAGATCGTGGCCGCCCGCGATGCCGACGGACCTTTTGCTGATGCCGCCGATCTGTCACGGCGGACCGAGATGACGACCAAGCAACTCGAATCATTGGCTACCGCAGGAGCTTTGGGATGTTTTGACTCGAATCGGCATCGGGCGCTGTGGGATGCCGGTGCGGCAGCGGCCGAACGCGCCGACCGATTACCGTTGCAGACGGGATCCACCGCGCCGATGCTGCCCGGAATGGATGGAATCGAAGAGGCGGCCGCAGATGTGTGGGCCACCGGCGTCACGCCGACGAAGTATCCGACGGAGTTCCTTCGTGACCGTCTCGATGCGATGGGTGTGGTGCCGGCCGGAAAATTGCTGGAACAGACTGACGGACAACGGGTATTGGTTGCCGGGGCAGTGACTCACCGGCAGCGGCCGGCGACGGCGTCGGGCATCACCTTCATCAATCTCGAGGACGAGACGGGCATGGTGAACGTGGTGTGTTCCCGGGGGCTGTGGGCCCGGTATCGCAAGGTTGCATCCGGCGCGCGGGCGCTGGTGATTCGCGGCAAACTGCAGAACGCGACGGGAGCGGTCTCGGTCGTGGCCGAACACCTGCAGCTACTCGACCTGAAGGTCAGCAGCAGATCGCGGGATTGGCAGTGAGGTCACACGGCCCCGCCGAAGCCGTGTTGTCGCCAGGCTTCGTAGACAGTGATGCTGGCGGCGTTGGCCAGGTTCAGCGATCGGCGACCCGGCAGCATCGGGATACGTAGCTGGGTGGTCACATGTGAATCGGTCAGTACCTCGTCGGGCAGGCCGGTGGGTTCGGGCCCGAACAGCAGTACATCGTCCCGTTGGTACTCGATCTCGGCGTAAGACGTCGTGGCATGCGCCGTGAATGCATACACCCGCTCGGGTGCGAGCGAGATCCACGCGGCATTCAGATCCGGGTGCACCGTCACCGACGCCATGTCGTGGTAGTCGAGGCCCGCGCGCTTGAGCTTGGCATCGGACAGCTCGAATCCCAGCGGCTCGACCAGATGCAGCTCACAGCCGGTATTGGCGGCCAGCCGGATCGCATTACCGGTGTTCGGAGGGATGCATGGCTGATAGAACAGGATCTTGAACATAACGGCGCTAGTACATCACTGACGACGACCGTCCGGTCGAGTGCGTTCCGCGGAACGCACATCTCCAACTCCGGCGGTCATCCGCGACGGTGTGAAGGTGTCGTATTTGCTCTCGGAAGTTGGAGATGCATGGACGGTCGTCGGTTCTCATGAGAGACCTGAAAGAATGGGGCCCGTGAGCGCGCAGACATTGGACGGTAAAGCCACCCGCGACGAGATCTTCGCTGACTTGAAGCAGCGGGTCGATGCGTTGCGTGAGCGTGGCGTTGTTCCCGGCCTGGCGACGGTGCTGGTCGGCGAGGATCCGGGTTCGGCGACGTACGTGCGCCTGAAGCACAGCGACTGCGAGAAGCTCGGCATCAATTCCATCCGGGCCGATCTGCCGGCCGATGTCAGCCAGACCAAGCTCAACGCCGTCATCGATGAACTCAACGCCGACCCGGCGTGCACGGGGTACATCGTGCAGCTGCCGCTGCCGAAACATCTGGATGAGAACGCGGTCCTCGAGCGCATCGATCCGGCGAAGGATGCCGACGGTCTGCATCCGGTGAATCTCGGCCGACTGGTGCTGGGTACGCCGGGCGCGCTGCCGTGCACCCCGCGCGGCGTCATTCACCTGCTGCGGCGCTACGAGATTCCGCTCAACGGCGCCAATGTCGTGGTCGTCGGCCGCGGCACCACCATCGGTCGCCCGATCGGACTGATGCTCACCCGCCGCAGCGAGAATGCGACGGTGACGTTGTGTCACACCGGAACTCGTGATCTTGCCGCGGAGGTGCGCCGGGCCGACGTCGTGATCGCCGCGGCTGGAACTCCGGGACTCATCACTGCCGACATGGTCCGGCCGGGTGCGGCTGTGGTCGACGTCGGTGCCTCGAAGGGGCCGGATGGCCGGATCGGTGATCTGGCCGCCGATGTCGTCGACGTCGCCGGCTATGTCTCGCCGAACCCGGGCGGCGTCGGTCCACTGACTCGGGCCTTCCTGATGACCAACATTGTTGAACGCGCGGAACAGCTGACTCAGAACTGATGGTCAAGTCAGCGGCGGAGATGCAGCGGGCACGGATGCGTGCCCGCCGGTTGCATCGTGCGCAGCGACGCCGCGCCGTAATGGCCCAGATCCCGTTTCTCATCGTGATCGCATTCGTGCTGGTCGCGATCTTGTTCGTGGTGATCGACCGCTGGCGTCGTGGGGCGCTGGTATTCGGGATCGGCGCTCTGGTCGCTGCGGTGCTGCGCGCGATCCTGCCGGCCAGTCAGGTCGGTCTGCTGCAGGTGCGTGGCCGGGTCTTCGACGTATCTGCGATGGCGGTCGCCGGCTCGCTCATCCTGTGGCTGGCCTCGTCCATCGATTCGCTCGGCACCGACTGATCGAAGCCGAGCCCAGCCGGCTCAGCGCGCCAGGTCGAGCGTCTGCTTGATCAGATCCGCGACCGCGTCGAACTCCGTGAGGAATCCGTCGTGGCCGTCATCGGACCGCATCACCTGCAGGCCACCTACGCATGACGGCATCTTGTCGGCCAACTCCTGTTGCAGCCGTAGGGGATACAGGCGGTCGGAGTCGATGCCGCCGATGATCACCGGTACCCGGGCACTGGCGAGTGCGGCGTCGATGCCGCCCCGTCCGCGACCCACGTCGTGGTGGCTGAGCACGTTGGACAGCACTACGTAGCTGCCCGGATCGAATCTGCTGACCAGCTTGTCGGCCTGGTGCTCGAGGTAGCTCTGCACCGCGTAACGGCCACCTTCGAGCGGAACTTCTTCTCCCTGAGGGAAGTTCGCGAATCGGCCGTCGAGCTCGTGCTCGGTGCGGTAGGTCAGGTGTGCGATCCGTCGCGCGATGCGCATGCCGGCGACGGGAGAGCGGTCTGTTCCGTAGTAGTCGCCGCCCTGCCAGTCGGGATCGCTGGCGATCGCGGCCACCTGGGTCGACTGGGTGCCGATCTCGTCTGCCGTCGCGCGGGCGCCGACCGCCAGGATCAGTCCGGCCCGGACCCGATCGGGGTAGCCGATGACCCACTCCAGCGACCGGGCACCACCCATCGACCCGCCCAGGACTGCGGCCACCTGCTGGATGCCCAACGCGTCGAGCAACGCCGCCTCGGCGCGGACCTGATCGAGCACGGTGATCTGCGGAAAGCGGGAACCCCACGCCTTGCCATCCGGGTGCGGCGTCGCGGGCCCAGTGGATCCCCGGCATCCGCCCAGGACGTTGGCGGCGATCACGCACCACTCGTCCGTATCGAGCGGACATCCGCGCCCGACCATGCCGTCCCACCATCCGGCGGACGTGTCGCCGAGCGTGCCGTCCGGATCCATCGGTCCGACATTGCCGGTGACATGCGAGTCGGCCGTCAGCGCGTGCATCACCAGAACGACGTTGTCGCGCTTGGCGGACAGTCGGCCCCACCGCTGGAACGCCAGGGTGACGTTGTCGATGTGACCGCCGTTGTCGAGTTCGATCGACCCCACCGGCACCTTGGTGAGGGTGCCATCGGGTTGGTCTTCCCACGTGTGCGGGAGTGTCGGCCCGGGCAGACCGGAAGCCGGTCGTGTTACCCCGGTGCCGGTGGCGTCGATACTCACGTGCGGTTATTGCCCCTTGCTATTCCACTGCCGCGTGCCGGCTCATTTCGCCGCGGCGAAGCCTGCTTCCAGGTCGGCGATGATGTCGTCGACACCCTCGATGCCGACAGCGAGCCGCACCAGTCCCGGCGTCACGCCCGCCGACAGCTGCTCCTCGGGGGTCAGCTGCGAGTGCGTGGTGGACGCCGGATGGATCACCAGAGACCGTACGTCACCGATGTTCGCGACATGGGAGTGCAGGGTCAGTGCGTCGACGAACTTCTTGCCCGCATCCACGCCGCCGGCGATCTCGAAGCCGATGATCGCGCCCTGGCCCTTGGGGGCCAGTTCCTGTCCGCGCTGGTACCACGGTGACGACTCGAGCCCGGCGTATGCGACCGACTCGACCTGCGCGTGGCCCTCGAGGAACTTCGCGACCTTCTGCGCGTTGGCCACATGCCGCTCCACCCGCAGGCTCAAGGTCTCCAGACCCTGTGCAATGAGGAATGCGTTGAACGGCGAGATCGCGGCGCCCACATCGCGCAGCAGCTGCACCCGCGCCTTCAGTGCGTAGGCCGGTGCACCCAGATCAGCGAACACGGCGCCGTGGTAGCTGGGGTCTGCAGTGGTGAAGCCCGGGAACAGGTCGACGCCATCGCGCTGCGCCCGCCAGTCGAACGTACCGCCGTCGATGATCACGCCGCCGATCGCAGTGCCATGTCCGCCAAGGTATTTCGTCGCCGAGTGCACGACGACATCGGCGCCGTGGGCGAGCGGGTTCAGCAGGTACGGCGTTGCGACGGTGTTGTCGACGATCAGCGGAAGGCTGTTGTCGTGAGCCACCTGGGCGATGCCCTTGATGTCGAGGATCTCGTTGTTCGGATTGGAGATCGTCTCACCGAACAGCGCCCGGGTGTTCGGCTTGATCGCGGCACGCCAGCTGTCGAGGTCCTCGGGATCCTCCACGAAACTGACCTCGACGCCGAGCTTGGGCAGCGTGTAGTGAAACAGGTTGAATGTGCCGCCGTACAGCCGCGGGCTGGTCACCAGATGGCTGCCGGCCTCGACGACGTTCAGCACCGCGAACGTGGTGGCGGCCTGACCCGACGCCAGCAGCAGTGCGGCGACGCCGCCTTCGAGTGCGGCGATGCGCTCCTCGACCGCGTTCTGCGTCGGATTCATGATCCGGGTGTAGATATTGCCCGGCTCGGCGAGACCGAAGAGGTCAGCGGCGTGCTGAGTGTCGCGGAAGGTGTACGAGGTGGTCTGGTAGATCGGCAGCGCCCGCGCCGAGGTCGCCTCATCCGGCGCTTGTCCCACGTGCACCTGCTTGGTCTCGAAGGACCAGTTGGCGGTGGGGTCTACTGCTTCGTTGGTGGGTTCAGACATGACTACCCAAATCTCCTTGAGTCGGCTGGGGCCCGACTGTCGGACCCGCGCTTGCCGCAGATTCCCTGCGACCAGGTCTTCTCCCGGGGCACCCCACCGCGGTAGGAGGGTTGCCGGTCAGCGAGCCGGGACTTCGCGCTGACACTCTTGACCTGTGGCCAAGGATATAGCAACGCCCGATTCGGGAGAACAACGGTTTCGGTCGATCCGAATCTGAATTGGCATGACGGTTCGATTCGTGCTTTCGACGAAAACGGCCCGCCGACGATCGATGGTCCACTCAGTGGTGATGCGGCCGCATGTGATCTGGCTCGGTGGACTAGCCTGAATGCGGTCGGTCTAACAGGCACCGGGAAATCCCGCATGCGTAGGCTGTAACCGTACGGACGTTATATTTCCCAAAAGGAGACGCGTAGCGGCATGGGCAAGATCAAGGTTGAGGGCACGGTCGTCGAACTCGATGGCGACGAGATGACCCGGATCATCTGGCAATTCATCAAAGAGAAGCTGATCCACCCCTATTTGGACGTCAACCTTGACTACTACGACCTGGGCATCGAGCACCGCGACGCGACCGATGATCAGGTGACCATCGACTCGGCGCACGCGATCCAGAAGCACGGCGTCGGCGTCAAGTGCGCCACCATCACCCCGGACGAAGCACGCGTCGAGGAGTTCGGCCTCAAGAAGATGTGGCGTTCGCCGAACGGCACCATCCGAAACATTCTCGGCGGCACCATCTTCCGTGCGCCGATCATCATCTCCAACGTGCCGCGACTGGTGCCGGGCTGGACCAAGCCGATCATCGTCGGCCGTCATGCGTTCGGCGATCAGTACCGCGCGACCGATTTCAAGGTCCCCACGGGCGGCACGGTGACCATCACCTTCACGCCCGACGACGGCTCGGAGCCGATCGAGCACGAGGTCGTCAAGATGCCGGAAGACGGCGGCGTCGTGATGGGCATGTACAACTTCAACAAGTCCATCGAGGACTTCGCGCGCGCCTCGCTCAACTACGGCCTGCAGCGCAACTATCCGGTGTACCTGTCCACCAAGAACACCATCCTCAAGGCCTACGACGGCCAGTTCAAGGACATCTTCCAGCACGTCTACGACACCGAGTTCAAGTCTGAATTCGATGCTGCCGGAATCCACTACGAGCATCGGCTGATCGACGACATGGTCGCCTCCTCGCTCAAGTGGGAGGGCGGCTACGTCTGGGCCTGCAAGAACTACGACGGTGACGTCCAGTCCGACACGGTCGCACAGGGATTCGGTTCGCTGGGGCTGATGACGTCGGTTCTGATGACGCCGGACGGCCGCGTCTGCGAGGCGGAGGCCGCGCACGGCACCGTGACCCGGCACTACCGTCAGCACCAGCAGGGCAAGCCGACCTCGACCAACCCGATCGCGTCGATCTTCGCGTGGACCCGTGGCCTGGAGCATCGTGGCAAGCTCGACAACACCCCCGAGGTGATCGACTTCAGCCGGCAGCTCGAGGACGTCGTCATCAACACCGTCGAGAGCGGCAAGATGACCAAGGATCTCGCCGCGCTCGTCGGTAGCGACCAGGCCTTCCTCACCACCGAAGAATTCCTGAATGCGCTGGACGAGAATCTTCAAGCGGCCCGCCGCTAGTCTCGCCGTCGCGGCGCGTCTGCCTGAAGCGGGCTTCGTCGCGGACCGCACCGAGTATCCGTTCGCGGTGGCCGCGCAACCCGTTTCGGCCTTGTCTCCGACGGCCGCCGGAGACGTGCTCGTCCGGACCGTGCACGGATCGCGGATGCGTACGCGCCGAACGGCTTTCCTCGAACTGGCGCGGGTGTTCGACTTCCCGGCCGATTCCGGCGACAACGCCGATGCGCTGATCGATCTGCTCTCGGACCTGGGGTGGCTGGGCGATCATCGCGGATACCTGATGTACATCGGTGACGCCGCGCAGGTGCTGTCCGATGAGCCCGATCAGCTGGGCGAGTGGCTGACGACCATCCGGTATGCGCAGGCTCGGTGGAACGATGCCGATTACGCAGACGGCTGGTCGCCGCGGTTCCGCATCGTGGCCGTCGATTCGGTGCCGTTGTCCCCGGCCTGGTCTGCGCTGGGCGCAGCTGTCGCACTCGACGGCTAGGCTGCTCGCGTGATCATCGCGAACGTCAATGTCAATGGCATCCGTGCTGCCGTGAAGCATCGGTCCGAGACGAATCTCGGGTTCCTGCCCTGGCTTTCGGCCACGGCGCCGGATTACGTGCTGCTGCAGGAGACGCGGGCCACCCATGATCAGGTGACCGACGCCCTCGCACCCGCGTTGGACGAGGGTTGGCATCTGTCGCTCGCGGAGGCGGAGAAGAAGGGGCACGCGGGGGTCGCGGTACTGTCTCGTACCGCGCCCGACGCCGTGCGAATCGGCTTCGGCAGCAACGAGTTCGATCACACCGGCCGCTATCTCGAAGCCGACTTCGGTGATCTGACCGTGGCGAGTCTCTATCTGCCCAAGGGCGCGTCGGACGGCGAGAAGCGCGATGAGAAGTTCCGCTTCATGGACGAATTCGGCGCCCACATCACGGGTTTGGCACGCACGCGCCCCGATGTGGCCATCGGTGGCGACTGGAACATCGCCCCCAACGAGGTCGACCTGAAAGCGTGGAAGACCAACAAGCGCAGCCCCGGCTTCTTGCCGGAGGAGCGCGCCTGGGTGGCCGACCTGACCTCGAACGGGTTGCGCGACGTCCACCGCGAATTCCATGGCGACGAGCCGGGCCCGTACTCGTGGTGGTCATGGCGCGGCAAGGCGTTCGACAACGACTCCGGGTGGCGCATCGACTACCAGCTGACGAACGGTCGGCTCGCCGGTCGGGCCCAGAGCGCTCTGGTGCATCGGGCCGACGCATACGACCTGCGCTGGTCCGATCATGCGCCGGTCACGGTGACCTACACGGACTGACACAGCCCCGATCAAATCGGTTGCCGCAGGATGACAAAATTACTGACGTGAGCAATCAGCCGCCCCGCGTTCTGTCCGGAATCCAGCCGACCAGCGACTCGTTCCATCTCGGCAACTACATCGGTGCGCTCCGGCAGTGGGTGGCCCTGCAGGACGACTATGAGGCGCTCTACTTCATCCCCGACCTGCACGCGATCACCGTGCCGCAGGATCCGGCGGAACTGCGTCGACGCTCGCTGCGCGCGGTCGCCCAGCTGATCGCGCTCGGTGTCGACCCTGAGCGGGCAACCATCTACCTGCAGTCGCATGTGCCGGCGAACGCCGAGATCACCTGGGTGCTCTCGTGCATGACCGGATTCGGTGAGGCCAGCCGGATGACGCAGTTCAAGGACAAGTCGGCCAAGCAGGGCGCCGAATCGGCGTCGGTCGGGCTGTTCACCTACCCGATCCTGATGGCCGCGGACATCCTGGCCTACCAGGCCGACCGGGTGCCGGTGGGCGAGGACCAGCGACAACATCTGGAGCTCACCCGAAATCTCGCTCAGCGCTTCAATTCCCGCTACGGCGAGACCTTCGTCGTGCCGGAGCCGCATATCGTGACCGGCGTCGCGAAGATCTACGACCTGCAGGACCCGACGTCGAAGATGAGTAAGTCGGCAGACAGCGAGGCCGGGCTGATCAATCTGCTCGACGATCCGAAGGTGATCGCCAAACGGGTCAAGTCGGCCGTCACCGACAATGACGGTGTCGTCCGATTCGATCGGGACAAACAACCGGGCGTCTCCAACCTGCTGACCATTCAGTCGGCACTGCTGAACAAGCCGATCGACGAGCTGGTCGCCGGATACGAGGGCAAACAGTACGGCCACCTCAAGGTCGATACCGCCGAGGTGCTCGCGGAATTCGTCGGGCCGCTGCGGGCAAAGGTCGACGAGCTGCTCGACGAGCAGACATATCTCAACGAGATTCTGGCCAAGGGCGCGGCGAAGGCGCGCGCGATAGCCGGAACGACCCGAGATGCGGTTTATGAGAAGGTGGGCTTCGTCCCCCTGCCGTGATGAAGGATTGAGGCCATGCCGCTGCGGAAGCCGAAGGATCCGAATGCCCCGTCATTCCTCGACAAGCAGCGCGCAGCGCGGCCCTGGCTCGATCACGTGGTGCGGGCCGGTAAGCGCTATCAGGAGAGCCGCGCCGACTTCTTCGCGGCGGGGACCACATACTTCAGCATTCTGGCGATCTTCCCGCTGCTGATGGTTGCCTTTTCGGTGCTGGGCTTCGTGCTCGCGGCCGACCATCATCTACTCACCGAACTGCAGAACAAGGTGACCGATTCGGCGAAGGGCCCGATGGGCCATGACATCAAGAATCTGATGGATCAGGCGATCGCATCTCGCGGCACTATCGGCCTGATCGGCCTGCTGGGTGGCGCCTACGCGGGTCTGGGGTGGATGGCGAATCTGCGGATGGCGCTGACCAGCCAATGGGGTGAGGAACCGCCGAAGCAGAGCTTCTTGCGCACCAAACTGTCCGACGTCGGCGCCCTGCTGGGATTGTTTGTGGCGCTGGCGATCACGATCGGCCTGACCGCGCTCGCCGGTAGCAACCTGACCGAGCAACTGGTGTCGGCGCTGGGCCTCGATGGCGTGTGGGGGATGGGCGTCGACATCCGCATCGTGTCGATCGTGCTGTCGATCGGCGCGTCCTGGCTGATGTTCACCTGGGTGATCGCGAAGCTGCCGCGCATCCCGCTGCCGATGCGCAACGCGGCCAAGGCCGGCCTGCTGACGGCGGTGGCGTTCGAAATCTTCAAGTACATCGGCACCTTCTATCTGCATGCGGTGCTGCGTGGGCCCGCCGGCGCGGCGTTCGGCCCGATCATCGGCATCATGGTGTTCGCCTATTTCACGACGCGCATCATCCTGTTCGCGACGGCCTGGGCGTGTACTGATCCGAAGAACCGCAAGTTCGAGCCGGCTCCGGTTCCGGATCCGGTCGTCATCGCTCCGCGGATGGTCGCCGATCCGTCGCCGGCCGCGGTACTGGCGCCGGCGGGCGTGGGATTGCTTGCCGGGCTGGGTATTTCCCGGCTACTGCGTGGTCGTGGCCGCTAGCGCTTGTTGATCCGCCGGGCAGCGCCGACGAGACCGGCGACGATCGCGAGTCCGATCAGGCCGTAGACGATTCGCCGGCCCCAGTGGGTCGACGACCCGGAATCGGAATCATCGGACTGGTCAGTGGCCGCGTTGTGGTGCCCGCCGCCGTTCGACGTGTCGGCGGAGTTTGCCGCCGGCGAGGTCACCAGATTGCCGACGCCGGCCGATCCGAGATTGGCGAACCCGTAGTCGAGCATGGCCTCGGCCTGGTGCCAGTAGCTGTCGTCGGACTCGTTCAGCCCGTACATCAACGTCACCACGACTCGATGCCCATCACGCTCAGCGGCACCGATATAGGTCTTGCGTGCATCGTCGGTGTATCCGGTCTTGCCGCCGATCGCGCCCGGGTACAGCTGCAGCAGTTCGTTCTCGTTCTGGATCGGCCAGGACGGGTGCCCGACCAGGCTCGGCTCGCCATCTGGTTCGGTGATTGTCCAGCCGCCGTTGTCCGGGTCGATCGAAGCCGACGGGCTCGGCGGGGCTCCGTAGCCGGGAAACGGCACCTCGCGAGTGGCGGTGATCTCCCGGAAGTCGGCGTTCTGCATCGCCGCCCGGAAGATCAGCGCCAGGTCATAGGGGGAGCTGCTCATGCCGGCGGCGTCCAGCCCGGACGGCGACGACGCCCGGGTGTCCTTGGCGCCCAACGCCTTCGCTTCCTCGTTCATCTTCTCGAGCGCCTGCGCGGTACCGCCGAGTTGGCCTGCCAACGCGTTCGCGCAGTCGTTTCCGGACACCAGCAGTAGGCCCTGCAGCAGCTGCCGCACGGTGTAGTGCCCGCCCGGACCGATTCCCGCGCGGTCGCCCTCCATATCGGCATCGGCCTTGGTTCCGGTGACGGTCTCATCGAGGTCGAGGTTCTTCACCGCGACGAGAGCCAGCAGCGTCTTGATGGTGCTGGCCGGCCGGTAGCGCCCGTGCGGGTCCTTGGCCGCGATCACCTTTCCGGAATCGAGGTCGGCGATCATCCAGCCGGCTGCCGTGATGCCGGCGGGGACCGGAGGTGCGCCGGCCGGTACGGCCACCCCGCATGCGCCGAGCGCCTGACCACCGACCGGCGGTGAGGGGACCGGTAGCGGGGCAGGGGTGGTCGCGCCCGGTGCCACCTGCTCGGAGGTGTCGACCGCGGGTGGCGGACCAGCCTGGTACGGGCAGTGATCGGTTACCGGGGTGGCAGGGGCCGGAGGAATCGGATCGGCGACTGCGAGCGGCGTTCCGACCGTCAGGAGAGCGGCACCGGCCGCGACGCAGAGTGTGTTTCGTGCCCATCGATTCATCGCGAGCAGGGTACCCCGCGCCAGGTCGGGTCAAGCGGGGGCGCCGGTGGCCTCCAGGTCTTCCTCCGCTTGGCGGGCCTCGGCCTCAGCGCGAGCCCGGACTGCCGAAATCCCCGGAAGCAGGAAGGCGAAAACGGCGCACAGTGAATAGCCGACAATCGGTACCCAGATGCCGATGTTGAAGGCGTGCAACGCATGTTGCTGTCCCTCGTGCATGAACAGATGTTGTTGTGCGGGCGGCAGTTTCGCCAACCGGGCCAGCTCGGAGTCTGACGGCGGGTTGCCGCCGTTCCCGAAGAACATCACGCCGACGATGGCGATGCCTAGGGCGCTGCCGATCTGCTGGAACGTGCTCATCACGCCGGAAGCGGCACCGGCGTCATCGTGACCGACGGTCGAGAGTGAAATGTCCAGAAGCGGCACCATCATCGTTGTCAGGCCCATGCCGGCGAGCAGCATCGGCCAGATGGTGTCCCATGCTGAGTAGCCGGCTCCAGCGGAGTTGATGTTGTAGGCGGTCCAGGCGGTGCCGGACGCCATCATGACGCCGCCGATGGCCGGCAGCAGCCGGCCCAGTTTGGATGCCAGTGGACCGGCGATGCCGGCGGCCACCATGGCGCCGAGGCTGAACGGCAATCCGAGCGCGCCCGAGGTGACCGCCTCGAAGCGAAGCGCGCCCTGTACGTACAGCGCGAGGATCAGGAAGAACGCGCCGATCGACGCCGCGAAGCACATGTAGATCAACAGCCCCGCGGTGAATCCCCGGTTGCGAAAGAGGTGCACCGGGATGAGCGCGGCATTCGATGCCCGGCGGCTCTGATACCAGAAGAAGATCGCCAGGGTCACCGGGCTCAGCGCCATGAGGACGAACGACCATGCGGGCCAGCCCAATTCGCGGCCTTCGACGAGCGGGTAGACCAGGAGCAGGACGGCCCCGACCGCCAGCAGTACGCCGAGCGGGTCGAGCTTGTTGGGCCGGTCCTGTTTGGTGTTGGGCACCAGGAAGATTGCCGCGATGGTGATGATCACGCCGACCGGCAGGTTGATGTAGAAGATCGAACGCCAGTGGCCGCCAAGTGGATTGCTGGTGATCAGCCAGCCGCCGAGCACCGGACCGATGACCGCGGCCAGCGCGGTGATGACGCCGATGACGCCGAAGATGGGGGCGCGCTCCTTTGGGCGGTAGAGCGCCTGCACGCTGGCAAGCACCTGCGGCACCATCAGTCCGGCGAACGCACCTTGCACGAATCGCGCCGCGATCAGCGTCTCGCCGTTCTGTGCCAGCGAGGCGAGGAGAGAGGCGAGGGTGAATCCGATGATTCCGACCAGGAAGATGCGCTGGCGGCCGAATCGGTCGCCGAGTCTGCTGGCGGTGATGAGGATGCCGGCGAAGGCGAGGGTGTAGCCACTCAAAACCCATTGCAGCTCAGCGGAACTGGCACCCAGATCTTGTTTGATGTCGACAAGGGCGACGTTCACGATCGTCACATCCATGAGGTCCATGAACATCGCGAAGGTGAGGACTGCGATGGCGAGGCCGCGGTTCTTCATATTTCTTCTGCCCGTCGGTTGTGACGTTGGTAGGATGCTTCCAAAGTGGAAACGTTCCGATATGGAAAGAATAGCGGGGTGATTGTCGGATGTCTAGCGCCAAGCCGCCCCGCCTGCAGCATCAGATGCGCACCGTCGTGGCGCTGGCGATCATGCACTCCGACAATGTGGGTCGCCGAATCGGGCTGCTGCCCATCGAAGTTCAGATACTGAATCTGCTGAAGCTACGGGATTCGCCGATGACGGTCGCCGAACTGCGGACCGTCAGTCGGCTGCCGGCCAGCAGTTTGTCCCGGGCCATCGATCGCCTCGTCGCGAACGGTTACGTGCGGCGCTGGCAGGACGAGGCCGATCGGCGACGGGTGATGATCGAGACCGACCCGGTCACCGAAGCCGAGCTGATGCCGGAGTTCGTCGCGATCGCCAGTGCGCTGCAGCGCGCGGTCGATAAGTTCGACGATGCCGAACTGGATGTGGTCGAGCGATTCCTCGATGAACTGCGCGCGCAGCTCGAGGGTTCGGACTGGTGACCGACTAACGCGCGTCGAGCTCCGTCAAGAAGCCATCGATCGTTGGCCAGGTCTGCTCGACGGCCGCCGAAAGCGCCACCAGACCGAGGTGACTGGTCTCGACGGTGGCGAACCGCACGTCGGCCGATTTGAGCGTGGCGACTCCGTTGTGGACGCAGCCGAACGGCGCGATGGCGTCCCGATGACTGCCGAAGAGCTGGACCGGCAGCGTCAACGCGGTCAGATCCAGAGTGTGTCCGGCGATGTGCAGCACGCCGTGGGCGAGTTCGTTGCGGAAGATGAAATGGCCCCACATCTGCGAGACCGCGCGTCCCGGGTAGCCCGGGAACGAGTCCTGGAAGCGGTCGATGATCTCGGCCTTGGCCAGTGCATCGGTGTTGTCCAGGTTGGACAGCAGGAACCACGGTCGCTTGACCTCGCGATCCCACGACGTCGCGCGGTAGACGGTCTGCACGACCGGGGCCGGGATACCGCCGAGCGCACGCAGCACGCCGGTGACGGCGTACCCGTCGGTGGGCTTGCTCAGTTGCCGGGCCTGCGGATAGCCGGGGATCTGCTGGTAGTCGAGGGGCGTGCCGATGCCGGTGACGGAGCGGATCGGCAACGTGGGGTTCGCGGCCGCGGTCAGCAGGCTGAGCGTGCCGCCGAGACTCCAGGCGACGAGGTCGACCTCGTCGGCCCCGGAATCGATCAGCACCCGCTCGATCGCCTGCGGGATGATGTCGGCGAAGAAGTCCTCGAGACCGAGGTGCCGGTCCGAACGCCAACCGATCTCGCCGTAGTCGACGACGTACGGGGTGCGTCCCTGTTCGATGAGGTGGGCGACGAGCGAATGGTCGGGGTCGAGGTCGTAGCAGGTGGCCGACGCTGCGAGCGGCGGCACCAGCAACACCGGAACCAGATCGTTTTCCCGCGGATCGGTGCTGCCGTAGCGGCGCAGTTGCCGATGCGGCTCGTCGAACAGCACCACGTGCTCGGTGGGCTGCGGAGGCCGCACGCCGTCGCCGAGGGTGAGGGCGTAGAGGTTCTGTGCCGAGGTCTTCAGGGACACCATGCGCAGCAGTATCCCAATCCGCCCCGAGTGACTCAGCGCACAGCCGACTAAGAACGCGCTGAGTGCGATGCCATCCGGCGCGGTGGAGGCATCGCACTCAGCGCGAGTTCACTGGAGTGCCCGGCTTCAGCTGCCCTTCAGCTGGTCCAGCCAGCTGCCGATGACGCCGCCGCTGGCGGGGCCGTCGTTCGACGAGCCGAAGCCGTTGGCGGCCAGGCTGCCGGTGGCCGCCTCAGCCGCGTTCGGAGCCCGCACGGTGAAGCACGAGGTCAGGTTCGGCAGCTCATTGCTCGAACCGACGGTGCCGGCCCAGCCGACGCCGCCGCTGGTGATCTGCTGGCCGATGGCGAAGCTGCTCGGCACCTTGTAAGTGAACACTGCGGTCAGCGGGTTGCCCGCGTTGACGAACCAGCCTGCGTTGGTGATCTTCCAGGTGTCGGTGCCGTTGGCCAGTGCGTCCACGGACTCGGTCTGCGCGCCCAGGCCGAGGTGGTAAGCCGTCACCTTGACGGTGGGTTGGGGGAATCCGGCCGGCGCATGGTCGCTGATCGTGTTGATGTACGGATTGCCTGGGGAGACGGTGCTGAACTGAATCGTGTAGCTGACGGACGCACCGGCCGCGGCCGTCGCGGTCACCTCTTTCGAGTAGGTGTAGGTGATGCCGACCGTGCTGATGTCGCTCTTGGTCGCCGTGCTCTTCTGCGTGCAGCTGGCGGCCGATGCCGAGCCCGCGACGGCGGTGGTGGTGACGGCGGCGATGCCGGTGGTGATCAGGCCGGCGACAGCAGCGGCGCCGACGATCCGGCGGTGGGTGGACACAGACATGTGACTCCGATTCGCAATATGTATGTGAGGTGGGTCGTTTGACCCAAATGCTCGTGAACCGTAACACGCATATGTCACCGAGTGTTATAAATTCTCAACATTTCCGGAGAACTTTTTCCGAGATGGCTGATTCGACGTATTAGAGCCAAAGCACATCGCCCCCTCCCGGGGCGGCCGGTGAGGGGGCGATGTGCTGTTGTCTGCAGAGACTCAGCGCGCGAACATGAGGGCGCGCTTGACTTCCTGGATCGCCTGCGTGACCTGGATGCCACGCGGGCAGGCGTCGGTGCAGTTGAACGTCGTGCGGCAGCGCCACACGCCGTCCTTGTCGTTGAGGATGTCCAGGCGCTCGGCCGCACCCTCGTCGCGACTGTCGAAGATGAATCGATGCGCGTTGACGATCGCGGCGGGGCCGAAGTAGCTGCCCTCGTTCCAGTACACCGGGCAGCTGGTGGTGCAGCAGGCGCACAGGATGCACTTGGTGGTGTCATCGAAGCGGGCGCGATCGGTCTGACTCTGGATGCGCTCGCCGGTGGGCTCCACACCGCTGGTCATCAGGAACGGCTTCACCGAGCGGTACGCGTCGAAGAACGGCTCCATGTTCACGACGAGGTCCTTCTCCACGGGAAGGCCTTTGATCGGCTCGATGGTGATGGTCAGATCCTTACCGCTCTTCGGCAGCAGATCCTTCATCAGCAGCTTGCACGCCAGGCGGTTGACGCCGTTGATCCGCATCGCGTCCGAGCCGCACACGCCGTGCGCGCACGACCGACGGAACGTCAGCGTGCCATCGAGGTAGCCCTTGACGTAGAGAAGCAGGTTGAGCAGCCGGTCGGTCGGCAGGGCCGGCACGCGGAAGCTCTCGAAACCGGCGGCATCCGGATCCTCCGGGTTGAACCGGTAGATCTTCAGCGTGACCATGGTCGCTTCAGCCGGAACCGGAGGAAGCGGCGGCTCGGTGGTCTGAGTTGCAGCAGTCATCTCAGTACTTCCGTTCCATCGGCTCGTAGCGGGTCTGCACGACCGGCTTCCAGCCGAGCTTGATTTCCGAAATCAGTTCAGTGCCCTGCTTGTACGCCATCGTGTGCTTCATATAGGTGGCGTCGTCGCGCTTCGGGTAGTCCTCGCGGGCGTGGCCGCCACGCGATTCCTTGCGGTTCAGTGCACCGGCGACCGTGACCTCGGCCATCTCGAGCAGGAAGCCCAGCTCGATGGCCTCGAGCAGGTCGCTGTTGAAGCGCTTGCCCTTGTCGTGCACGCGGATGTGGTTGTAGCGCTCCTTGAGCGCGCGAACATCGTTGAGCGCGTTGGTCAGCGTCTCCTCGGTACGGAACACCGAGGCGTTGTTGTCCATGGTCTGCTGCAGCTCGGTGCGGATGTCGGCGACCCGCTCGTGGCCGTGTTCGGACAGCACGTTCTCGAGCCAGGCGTCGACCATCGCGGTCGGCGCTTCCGGCATCTCGGCGAACTCGGTCTCGTTGGCGTACTTCGCGGCGGCGATGCCGGCGCGGCGGCCGAACACGTTGATGTCCAGCAGCGAGTTGGTGCCGAGACGGTTGGCGCCGTGCACTGACACACAGGCGCACTCGCCCGCGGCGTACAGGCCCTTGACGACCTCGTCGTTGTTGCGCAGCACCTCACCGTTGATCTTGGTGGGGATACCGCCCATCACGTAGTGGCATGTCGGGTACACCGGCACGTACTCGGTCACCGGGTCGACGCCGAGGTAGGTCCGGGCGAATTCAGTGATGTCCGGCAGCTTCTCGTTGAGCACGTCCTCGCCGAGGTGCGTCACGTCGATGTAGACGTAGTCCTTGTTCGGGCCGGCGCCACGGCCTTCGAGCACCTCCAGCACCATCGATCGGGCGACGATGTCACGCGGCGCGAGGTCCTTGATGGTGGGGGCGTAGCGCTCCATGAAGCGCTCGCCGTCGGCGTTGCGCAGGATGCCGCCCTCGCCGCGGACCGCCTCGGAGATCAGGATGCCGAGTCCGGCCAGGCCCGTCGGGTGGAACTGGTGGAACTCCATGTCCTCCAACGGAAGTCCCTTGCGGAACACGATGCCCATGCCGTCGCCGGTCAGGGTGTGCGCGTTGGAGGTGGTCTTGTACATCCGGCCCGAGCCGCCCGTGGCGAAAATGATCGACTTCGCATGGAAGACGTGGATCTCGCCGGTCGCGAGCTCGTAGGCGACGACGCCGGTCGCGACCTGCTCGCCGTCCTCGTTCTCGGTCAGGGTGATGTCGAGCGCGTAGTACTCGTTGAAGAACTCCACGTTGTGCTTGACGCAGTTCTGGTACAGCGTCTGCAGGATCATGTGGCCGGTGCGGTCGGCGGCGTAGCACGCGCGGCGGACCGGGCTCTTGCCGTGATCGCGGGTGTGGCCGCCGAAACGTCGCTGATCGATCTTGCCTTCAGGCGTGCGGTTGAACGGCAGGCCCATCTTCTCCAGGTCGAGCACCGCGTCGATGGCCTCCTTGGCCATGATCTCGGCAGCGTCCTGGTCGACGATGTAGTCGCCGCCCTTGACCGTGTCGAAGGTGTGCCATTCCCAGTTGTCTTCTTCGACATTGGCCAGCGCGGCACACATGCCACCCTGCGCCGCGCCGGTGTGGCTGCGGGTCGGGTAGAGCTTGGTCAGGACTGCGGTGCGGGCCCGCGGCGCGGCTTCGATGGCCGCCCGCATCCCGGCGCCACCGGCGCCGATGATCACGACGTCGTAGCGATGTTCCTGCATTGAATCCCTTACTGAAGTACTGCGAGAACTACTCGCGAACGGGTTATTTCACACTGCTGACGTCGAACGTGAGGATCACGTACGTGCCCAGGCCCATGACCAGGATCATCGACAGCACCAGGAGGGTGTTGAGCCAGAATCGGGTCGAGTCCTTGCGCGAGTAGTCGGCGATCACCGTGCGCACGCCGTTGCCGCCGTGCAGCTGGGCGAGCCACAGCATCAGCAGGTCCCAGCACTGCCAGAACGGCTGCTTCCAGCGGTGGGCGACGAAGCTGGCGTCGATGCGGTGCACGCCGTGGTCCCACGCCAGCATGATGAACATGTGGCCGATGGTCAGGACGATCAGCGCGAGGCCGGAGAAGCGCATGAACAGCCAGGCGTTCTTCTCGAAGTTGCCGCCCCGGGGGCGGCGAGGCGCCCGCGGATTGTCCAGCGAGGCCGGCCGATCGTGCGATGTCTCAAGCGTTTTCGCGATACGCGGAGTCTGTGAAGTCGTCATCGATTCATCCCGCCTAGCTGTAGTCGATCATGATCTGGAGCAGGCGGATTGCGGCGCCTGCCATGACGATGATGAAGACGCCGAGCAGGATCCAGAGCATCTGCCGCTGGTACTTGGCGCCCTTCGACCAGAAGTCGATCAGGATGATCCGCAGGCCGTTGCACGCGTGCAGGAGCACGCAGCCGACCAGCGCGATCTCCATGAGACCGACCAACGGGTTCTTGTACGTCTCGATCACTTTCGAGTACGTGTCCGGATTCACGCGGATGACCGCGGTGTCCAGCACGTGCACGAATAGGAAGAAGAAGATCGACACACCGGTGATCCGGTGTAGCACCCAGGACCACATGCCCGGATCGCCGCGATACAACGAGATTTTCCGCACCGGCTCCGGCGCAGTTTCAGTAGGAGTACCCACGGCTTGAACCTTAAACCTAAGCTGATTCTCCGAGGAATCAGCCTGTACGAAAAGGCGTCGTTACCAGCGACTATTTAGGTTTGCCTTACCAATCCTGACTATCGGGTAGGTTTTGGTGGTCGTCGACCCGATGAGCTCGAAGGGGAGCGCGGTGCGCACTGAAATAGACTGGAATCTATTGCGGGACAACGCTAATGACGCGATGACACGTGCCTACAGCCCGTATTCAGGGTTTCCGGTGGGCGCTGCCGCTCTCGTGGACGACGGCCGCGTGGTGACCGGTTGCAATGTGGAAAATGTCTCATACGGATTGGGCGTTTGCGCCGAGGTCACGCTGGCCGGTTCGCTGCATTTGAGCGGTGGCGGCCGGCTGATCGCGGTCAGTTGCGTCGACGCCCGGGGCGTGGTGCTGATGCCCTGCGGTCGCTGCCGGCAGGTGCTGCTCGAGCACGGCGGCCCGGAACTGCTGGTCGATCATCGCGACGGCCCGCGCACGCTGGGAGCGCTGCTTCCGGATTCGTTTGGGCCGCAGGATCTTGACGCGGTGCGCGACGCGGAGCGGCCGTGACATCGTTCGACGCGGTGACCGTCATCGCCACCAAACGCGATGGCCATGAGCTCTCGGATGCTCAGATCGACTGGGTGGTGGACGCATATACCCGGGGTGAGGTCGCCGACGAGCAGATGTCCGCCCTCGCCATGGCGATCGTCCTGCGTGGCATGAACCGTCGGGAGATCGCCAGCTGGACCGCGGCGATGATCGCCACGGGCGACCGGCTCTCTTTCCCGATGCCGACGGTGGATAAGCACTCCACGGGTGGCGTCGGCGACAAGATCACGTTGCCGCTGACGCCGTTGGTGGCGTCGTACGGGGTCGCCGTTCCGCAGTTGTCCGGCCGGGGACTCGGGCATACCGGCGGCACGCTCGACAAGTTCGAGTCGATCCCCGGCTGGCGGGCCGATCTGAGTGTCGATGAGATGGCCCGGCAGCTCGAATCGGTCGGCGCGGTCGTTTGTGCCGCCGGGTCGCGACTGGTGCCGGCCGACCGCAAGCTGTACGCCCTGCGTGATGTGACGGGCACCGTCGAATCGATACCGCTGTTGGCCAGTTCGATCATGAGCAAGAAGATCGCCGAAGGAACCGGGGCCTTGGTGCTGGATGTGAAGTCCGGTTCCGGAGCCTTCCTGAAGGAGCGCGCCGACGCCGCCGAGCTGGCTCGCACAATGGTCGAGCTGGGCAACGACGCGGGCGTGAAAACCGTTGCATTACTGACGGATATGTCGACCCCGTTAGGGCTCACTGCAGGCAACGCGCTGGAAGTGACCGAGTCGCTCGAGGTGCTGTCTGGCGCCGGACCGGCAGATGTCGTCGATCTGACGGTGGCGCTGGCGACCGAAATGCTGGCGCTGGTGGGCATCGCCGACGTCGACCCGGCCGAACATCTGCGCGGGGGACAGGCCATGGACGTCTGGCGAGCGATGATCAGTGCCCAGGGCGGGGATCCGGATGCGCCGTTGCCGGTCGCCGCGCACCGAGAGTCGATCGCAGCCGACAGATCGGGAATCGTCCGGTCCATCGATGCGCTCGCCGTCGGACGTGCGGCGTGGCAGCTCGGTGCCGGCCGGGCGCGGCAGGGCGACCCGGTGCAGGCCGGCGCCGGAGTGCAGATGCACGCGACGGTCGGCGACCCGGTGGTGGTCGGCGCGCCACTGGTCACTCTGCACACCGATACCCCGGAACGATTCTCGGCGGCGCGCGCGACGCTGGCGGGTGCGGTGGTCATCGGCGCCGAAGACGAATCCGCATCGAGACAGCTGATTCTGGATCGAATCGTTACGCTGGAGCGATGAGTGCAGCGCTGGATCTGCAGACCATCGCGGCAGTACCGAAAGTGCTGCTGCACGACCATCTCGACGGTGGATTGCGACCGGCCACGGTTCTGGATCTGGCGCACCGGCACGGCTATCGCGACCTACCCGTCGACGATGAGGCGGGTCTGGCGGAATGGTTCCGCACCGCCGCCGACAGCGGATCCCTCGAAAAGTATCTGGAGACATTCGCGCACACCGTCGGTGTGATGCAGACCCGCGAGGGGCTCGAACGGGTGGCACGTGAATGCGCCGCGGATCTGGCCGACGACGGGGTTGTCTATGCAGAGGTGCGGTTCGCTCCGGAACAGCATCTGACGCAGGGCCTTTCACTGGACGAGGTGATGGAGGCAGTGCTGGCCGGATTCGCCGATGGCGCGGCCGAGGCTGCTGAGCGCGGCCGACCTATCGTGGTGCGCACCCTGGTCACCGCCATGCGCCACGCCGCGCGGTCACGGGAGATTGCCGAGTTGACGGTTCGGTTCCGCGATCGCGGCGCGGTCGGGTTCGACATCGCCGGCGCCGAGGCCGGATTTCCGCCGAGCCGACACCTGGACGCGTTCGAACTGATGCAGGAGGCCAACGCGCCGTTCACGATTCATGCCGGCGAGGCGTTCGGACTGCCGTCGATTCATGAGGCGCTGAGCTACTGCGGTGCCGATCGGCTGGGCCACGGGGTTCGGGTGATCGATGACATCGAACTTCCCGACGGGACCGACATGGCCGCGGCCGCGTATCCCGATGCCAGGTTGGGGCCGATCGCGCACTATGTGCGGGATCGGCGCACGCCGCTGGAGTTGTGTCCGAGCTCCAATGTCCAGACCGGGGCAGTGGCGAGCCTCTCCGAGCATCCGTTCAACGTGCTTGCGCGCCTACGGTTCCGGGTCACCGTCAACACCGACAATCGGCTGATGAGCGACACGTCGATGAGTCGCGAGTGTCTGAAACTGGTCGAGACTTTCGGCTACGGCTGGATTGACATGCAGCGGTTCGCGGTGAACGCGATGAAGTCGGCGTTCATCCATTTCGACCAGCGACTGGCGCTCATCGACGAGGTCATCAAGCCCGGCTACGCCGAATTGCTGTAGCGGGTTTCAGCCCTTGCGCTCCAGCCGGTTCTCGAAATCGTGCTGCAGCGCCCGCCACTGCTCGGACTCGTTGTCGAACGGCCCGCTCGGCGCCAGCCGCTTGGGGTCGGGGTTCAGCGAGTAGTCGATGAACCAGCCCAGCGGTGTCGAGGTCGCCAGCGCTTCGGACACAGCGTCGTCGTCCGCGAAATCCGCGGCGTCGGTGAGGAGTTCGACGGCGAGGTCAAGCTGTTCGCGATCGATCCGCTTGGGCCCGTCGGCGATGTCTTCGGTGATGCCCGGGAGGACGTAGACGTTCTCGTCGTGGACGTCGATCTCCAGCGAGCCGTCGGTCGCGGCGACCGTCACCTCCTCGAACGTGCTCACCGTGGCGAGATCATTGTCGTCGGAGTCTGCCAGGAACCGGGCGAGGGCTCGTGCCGATGAGAAAACGTAGATCTTGCCCTGTTTGCCCAGAAAGACCGGGTCGTCGCCGAGATAGCAACGCAGGGTGAACAATTCGTCGGCATCGGTGACGATGCGGATCGGGTCGATGCCCACCGCCGACCAGAAGTCGTCGTCATCGACGTCGTCCTCTTCCTCATCGTCGAGGTCTTCGTCTGCTTCGTCATCGTCGTCGTCTGATGAGTCGTCCTCATCATCGGCGAGGGCGGCCGCGGCGGCGGCGCCGGTCACCTCCAGGTCGTCGTCGGCGACGTCCGGCTCGTCCTCGTCCTCCGCGCTCGCGGCTGCCTCGAGTTCGGCCTCGGCATTGGCCACCGCCGTCTTGTCGACATCCGGCGAAGTGATCACCTCGTCGACTGCGTCGACGACGTTGTCCCAGTGCTTGTCGATCAGCGTGCCGATCTTGGCCCACAGTTCCTGGCCGTCGCGGCCGTAGAAGTTCTGGGTGCCGATCGTCACAGCGCCGAGCATCGGGTTGCCGTTGAAGAACTTGGTGATGGTCGTCAGCTCGCAGACCTCACCGATCATCCGGACGATGTCAAGCGTGTTCTCGAGCTCCGCGATCACCTCGGGCGTGGGATCTTCAGCGGCCAGCTCGGGCACCGAGATGAGGTCGTAGATCTTGTCGGCGGCTGGTCGGAGCTCCGATGCGGCGAGGCCGGCGACGGTATGCCACGCCGGATGCTCGTCCAGGTCGTTCTCATCGCCCGAACGCACGAAGGCGACCAGCTCAGCGACGGAATCGAAGCCGTACATGTCATCCTCGAGACCGAGGAATGCCTCCCACTCATCATCACCCTCGCGCCAGCGTGGCGCCCATAGGGTGAAGGTGTTGCCCTCGGTCAAGACGAGTTCGATCGGGACGATATCTCCGGCCATGGGGACAAAGCCTACTGACATCGTCATCGTGGCCTGAAGAAGCCCTGGAATCCTTGGCCGGCGTTGGTGGTACGCAGCGCAGTGATGCCGACCGGGTCGCCGCCCGTCTCGATGAGCTTGCCGTTGCCGACGTACATCGCGACGTGGCCGTCCCACACCGCCAGGTCTCCGGGCATCAGGTTCGATTGGCTGACGGGTACCCCGACCGAGTCCTGCTCCTGCGCCAGCCGCGGCAGCTCGACTCCGGCCTGGCGGTAGGCCCACTGGGTGAAGCCACTGCAGTCGAATCCGGAGTTCGGATCGGTGCCACCCCAGACGTACGGCAGCCCCTGTTTGGTCAGCGCGGCTCGCACCGCCGTCGCCGCGCGCTCATTCGGCGCGTACACGGTCGATCCGTCGGGGAGTGTCACCGCGACTCCACCCGCGGTGGGTGGGCCGTCCGCAGAAACGGCGTGTGTGAACCGGGTGAACTCCTCGCCGAGGCGATCGAGCTGGGTGAGTCGGGGATCGGAACCCGCGGCGATACGGGTCACCCGGTCGATCTGCGGCTGGAGTTCGGCGCGGACCCGCTCGACAACGCGCATCGCCCGCTGCAGATGTTCGGCGGCGATCGGGAGGATGGCGGCGACTCCCGGGCCGGTCAGCAGCGCAGGGCCCATCGCCGAGGCGATGCCGACGAACGATTGGGCGATCGCCTCGAGGTCGGCGGCCCCCCGCCGGACGATGTCCGCGGACCGATCGAAGGCGTCCGCGAGGTCGGAACTGTTGTCGCTGAGGGCGACGCTGTGGTCGCGGGAGCGGCGGACCACAGCGGAGGCCGCGTGCTGTCCGTCGGCCTGCCAGCCCGACGCGGCCGCACCGTCGGCGCGGGTGAGCTGAGAAGCGCTGTCGCTCAGCGTAGTTGCGGTGTGCCGTAGTGCGATGCCTGGCCCCGATGGCAGGGCGCCCGTTCCGAAGGCCGCGATCAACGCCCGGATCGGCCCGAGAAGCAATTCGATCGGGATCATGCGGAGCGCTCGAACCGCGGCGCGTCGTCCGTGGCGGTGTACCGATCGCGACTGCCCGCGCTGAGGTCGCCGATCGTTGTCAGCGCGGCGCCCAGCGCCCCGACGCGACCGAGGTGCGTCTGAGTGGCGGAGGCTGCGGCAGAGAGGAATTCGGCGCCGACGATCCCGTAGACGGCGGCGAGGGCCGAGGTGTCGATCACCGCGGCGGTCCGGCACGCAGAGACCGCGGCGCCCAGGGTGTGCGTGGTGTCGGCGAGGCCGGTGATGGCGGCCGGCGATGCCAGGAGTGTGGTCATGTAGCTCAGACGCCGTACGGCGGCAGGTGGTTCCGCCTACGGTTATCGGATGGACATCACGGTGGTGGATCATCCGCTGGCGACGGCGCGATTGACGGCGATGCGCGATGAGCGGACGACCAACGAGCAGTTCCGGGCCGCGTTGTCGGATCTGACGCAGATGCTGATGTACGAGGCGCTGCGGGGCGCGCCGGTGGCCGATGTACCGATCAAGACTCCCGTCGCGCCGACTGTCGGGTGCCGGTTGGCGCACCCGCCGCTGCTGGTGCCGGTGCTGCGGGCCGGATTGGGCATGGTCGAGCAGGCGCACGCAATGGTTCCCGAGACGCATATCGGGTTCGTCGGGATGGCGCGCGACGAGCGGACGCACGAGCCGACCACTTACCTCGAGTCGCTTCCCGAGCAGATCACCGGGCCGGTCTTCGTGCTCGATCCGATGCTCGCCACCGGCGGCTCGATGCTGGCCGCACTCGAGCTGCTGGTGGGGCGTGGGGCCGACCAGATAACCGCCGTGTGTGTGGTGTCGGCTCCGGAAGGCATTGCCGCACTGGAACAGTCGGGCCTACCGGTAAAACTGATCACGGCGGCGATCGACGAAGGTCTCAACGCCGACGCTTATATCGTTCCGGGTTTGGGCGACGCCGGTGACCGCCAGTTCGGGCCGCGATACAGCTGATGTCCAACGACCAGACCTGAAGCGGCTTCCGCGTTCCGCGGAACGCGCTTTGTCGGTGCTCCGAGCTATCGTTCTACCCAATCGAACAAGTGTTCTATCGCGGGGGGGATTTCGTGGACATCAATGATGTGGCGCTGGCCGATCTCGACAACGACGAGCTCGGCGACTGCATTGTCGGCATGGCCGGCCAGATCGCTGCGATGACGTGCCGGTTCCTGGATGCATTGGCGGTGTTCGATGCGCGGGGCGGCTGGTGCGGGGTGGGTATCCGGTCATGCGCGCATTGGCTGTCGTGGAAATGTGGAACCACTCTGCGGACCGGCCAGGAGCAGGTGCGCACCGCGGCGGCGCTGCAGGAATTGCCGTTGCTGCACAAGGCTTTCGCTCAGGGGCGAGTGTCGTATAGCAAGGTTCGGGCGGTCAGCCGGGTCGCTGACTCCGACACCGAGGCCGAGCTGGTCGACATCGCGGCGAGCAAGCCGACCTCACATCTGGAACGCCTGTGCGCTGGGCTGGCGAAGGCTGCGGCAGACGAAGATGACGAGCCGGAGCCGCCGGAGTCGACCGGCCGGTGGCGGTGGCAGGACGAGGGCACGTTGAAGGTGACGCTGACGCTCACTGCCGCAGATGGCGCGCGGTTCCTGGCCGGGGTGACTCGGGCCGAGCATGCGCGGGTGCGGACGGATCGGGGTACCGATATCGATGCATGGGCGGGTGCCCCGTCGGATATCGCGGCGGCAACGGTGGTGTTGGCAGAACGGGCGTGCGTCGAGCTGGCAGCGCCGGCGCTGGCACCACATGCGGAGGTTGTCGTCGAAAGGCGGCCCGATGGCCGTGCCCGGCTGGTGGACGGTCCAGCGTTGACGGCTGTCGATGAGGACGAACTCTGTTGCGGTGCCGGGGAATCCGAACAGGTCCTGGACAGCGGCGGCGCGGTGTTGGACTGGGGTCGCACCAGGCGGGCGCCGACGGTGCTGCAGACCAAGGCGTTGTCGCGGCGTCAGGGTGGGTGTTGCGGTGTGCCCGGCTGCGGGCGGCGGAGATTCCTGCATGTGCATCACGTGCGGTTCTGGTCGTCGGGAGGAGCGACGGATCTGGAGAATCTGGTGCTGTTGTGCGGGGAACATCATCGGCTGCTGCATCGGGGTCGACTGTCGATAGAAGCGCTTGGCCGGCAACGGTTCCGCTATCTTGATCGCGATGGCCACGAGCTTGCGTCGGCGTCGGTGATGCAGAGCGATACCCAGGAGCTGTGGCCGTTCCCCGATGTGGAACCGGATGCGATCGTGCCGGATTGGGGCGGTGAACCGCTCGATGTGGGCTATGCCACGTGGGTCTTGATGACCGAATGGGAACGGCGTCGCGAACTCACGGTCGCGGCCTGACGCCGCGATAGATGGTGCGCTGAATGATCGGGGTGAGCGACCAGGCGGGCATCCGGAACGAGCGGCCGGTCGGGGTGAAGACCTGCAGGCCCTCGGGCTGCGGGCCGAGAACCGATCCCCACCGGCGCGATCGTGGCTGAAACCGGCGCATCCGGCCGCCGGTGAGTTCGGCGCGCACGTTGTGCACGAGGATCTTGTCGCCGCGGTTGCGGGCGGAGGTGCGTAGTGGGTCGGTCGCGGCGACGTCGCCGATCGCGAACACACCCGGGTGACCTGGCACGCGGAAGTCCGGCCCGACACGCACGAAGCCGTCGTCGAGCAATTCGGTTGGCAGCCAGTCGGTGTTGGGGCGCACGAGGCCGACCGCCCAGAGCACGGCGGGCGCGTGCAGGGCCGACTGGCCGGTGCTCCAGTGGACCTCGGTGTCGCCGATGTCGTTGATTGACTTGGGAAGTACTGCGCGATGTCCAGGGTGGATACCGACGCCGAGCGCTCCGAGTCGGCGGCTGACGGTCCGCCAGACCCGAGGGTGGTGGTCTCGAAGTGCTTGATCGCCAGGGAAATACAGGTCGACACGCTTGTCCGGCCAGCGGCGCGCGATATTGGCCGCGCTATTGACCGCGGCCGGTCCGCCGCCGACCACTGCGACTGATGCGGCGTCTGCAACCCGGGTGTGCGTCGTGGCGATGTCCATGTCGATCTCGTCGACCGACTGCAGAGCCGGCTGGCGCCAGAACCCGTTCGTCACTCCGGTGGCGATCACCAGCGCGTCGAACGGTTCGACGAGCGGGGGTTGCTGATCGCGCCCGATCGTGACGGTCCGTGCGGTCAGATCGATTCCGATGACTTCACCGTGGATGCGCCGCACGCGGTCCAGGCCGCGGAATCGGTCGAACTCGATCCAGTAGTTGCGAGCCCACTCGTCCGGGCGGGTGAGTCGCATGCCGAGTTCCTGGCCACTGACCAGGCCGGGCTTCGTCGAGACCCCCACGACACCGCAGTGACGGGCGAGCCCGATCGCCGTGAGCAGTCCGGTGTCGCCGAGCCCGACTACGACCACGCGCGGCCTACTCATCAGACTCCGCGCGCCGCCCAGCGTCCCGCGGAACGCTCGACAATCACATCGTGCGCGAAGCATTTGCTGATCGCGTCGGAGGTGAGCACGTCGTCGACGTTCCCCTGCACCACTTCCTCGCCGTCGGCGAGCAGCAGCGCGTGGCTGGTACTGGTCGGCAGGTCTTCGAGATGGTGGGTGACCAGCACGCTGGCCATGTCGGTGACCTGCTCGCGCAGCTGATCGACACTGCGCAGCAGGATCTCGCGGGCCGCGAGGTCGAGGCCGGTGGCGGGCTCGTCGAGCAGCAGCAGCGACGGTCGGCCGATCAGCGCCCGGGCGATCAGCGTGCGTCCGCGTTCACCCTGGCTCATCGTGGGCCACAGCAGGTTTCGTCGTTCGCCCATGCCCAGCAGGTCCAGCAGCTCGTCGGCGTGGGCATGCTCGTCGGCGGTATAGGTACGTCGCGGATCGGGTTCCGGGGTGTTCGTCAGACCCGATAGCACCACGTCGTGTGCCTCGATCGGGTAGTCGATGCGGTGCCGCGGGTTGACATGCCCGATGTGGGTTCGCAACTCGCGCATGTCGACTCGGCCCAATCGTTTGCCGAGTACGTCCACGGTGCCATGAGTGGGATGACCGAACGCGCCGAGGATGGTCAGCAGCGTCGACTTGCCGGCCCCGTTGGGCCCGAGGAGAGCCCAATGCTCTCCGGGGCGGACGGTGAAGGTGATGTCGCGCAACAGATATCGCCCGCCGCGCACGACATCGATATCGGTCGCGTGCAGGACCGGCTCGATCGTGGAATTCACTGCTTTATTGGCTCCAATAGTCCTGGACGGTATCCGGGTAGCTCTGACCTTCTTTGGTGATGACAACAAAGCCGTTGGGGCTCATCAGGTATTGAGTCCCATCCGGGGCCGTGGCCGCCCATCCGTCGTCTTGTCGGTCGGCCGACTGGACTGTGACGGGGGTTCCGTCGCTGACGTCCGACTGTCCGACGTAGTACTCGCGGCCGGTCGCCGCGGATTGGCAGATGATCGCTTGTGAGCGATCGGTGACCACCACCATCATTACCGGATCGGCCGACACCTGGCACCGCGGGCCCCCGTCGGTGAACCCGTGCGGGTCGCTATTCGGTACCGACGGCTGCCGGAAGTCCGCGGTGTCGGCCGGGCGGGACCTGCTCGCGTTGGTTGTCGTTGTCGTTGTCGACAAGGTGCTGGGGTCGGTGGTGACCGTCGTCGTCAGTGGCGGGGTGACGTTGTTGCTCTGGTGATGAGACGGCTTGATGACCACCAGTCCGACGACGATCGATGCCGCCAGGATCAGGGCACCGATCGCGATCGACGCGAGGACGATAGGCGCAGACCAGGGGGACCGGGCTGGGGCTGTCATTGCGAAGACGTTACTAGTGCCCGGACATCGGCGAGCAAGGCTTTCAGCAGCAGGTCGGCGGTCGATGCGGCCTCGCCGGGCGGCGTCGCGACCTCGAGGTAGCACTTGAGCTTGGGTTCGGTACCCGACGGCCGGGCGATCATCCGGACGGCCGATCCGGCGGCATCGGTTCCGGCGAACGCGATGGCGTCGGTTCGCAGCCGATCGTCGCGGGCCGCAAAGTCGGTGGCGGCGACCGCGATCCCGGCAAGCATGGTCGGACCTCGGTCCCGCAGCCGCGCCATGATCGACGCGATCTCTTGTAGATCGTCGACGCGGATGGCGTGCTGCGCCGTCAGGTGCACGCCGTGCACCGCGAACAGGTCATCGAGCGCGGTTCCCAGCGCGATGCCGCTGTCGGCCATGATCGCCAGCGCCACTGCGGCACTGATGCCGTCCTTGTCGCGCACTGCATCCGGGTCGACGCAGTGGCCGATCGCCTCCTCGTACGCATACACGAGTCCCTCGCCCGCGCGGACCAGCCATTTGAAACCCGTCAACGTCTGCGCGTAGCGGGCCCCGGCCCGGGCGGCGATCTTGCCGAGTAGCGAGCCGGACACGATGGTGTTGGCCACCAAGGGATCCGGGTGATCGGTGGTTGTCAGCACGTGATGTCCCAACAGTGCGCCGGTCTCGTCGCCCGTCAGCATCCGCCATCCGTTGTCGGTGGTGCTCGGGACGCCGACGGCACACCGGTCCGCGTCCGGGTCGAGCGCAAGCGCGATATCGGCATCGACATGCCGGGCGAGTTCGAGCAACAGGTCGGTGGCGCCAGGCTCTTCCGGATTGGGAAACGCGACGGTGGGAAAGCGTGGATCGGGATCGAACTGCTCAGTGACCGTGTGGATGTCGTCGAATCCGGCTTGTCGTAGCGCCTGTAAGGCGAGATCGCCGCCGACGCCGTGCATCGGTGTCAGCGCGATCCGCAGGCGGCGTTCCGGGGTGCCGAAGCGGTCGGCCAGCCGAGCCAGGTAGCAACTGGCGGCCGCGGTCGCCCGATCGTCTGCGGCGACCGCTGCCAGCGGAATCCGTTCCGCAGATGGGGCATTCGCCAACAGCTCTTCGATGTCTCGGTCGGCCGGCGGAATCAATTGGGCGCCGCCGTCCAGGTACACCTTGTAACCATTGTCGGTAGCCGGATTGTGTGACGCCGTGATCTGGATACCGGCCGCGGCGCCGAGATCACGGGCGGTGAAGGCGACTAGCGGCGTCGGCGACGTTCCGGGAAGCAGCACCACGTCGAATCCCTGGGCGGCAAGCACTCCCGCGGTGGCGGCGGCGAATTGCGCTGAGCCGGTCCGGGCATCGCGACCGACGACGACCGAGGACCCGGCAAGTCCGTGGCGAACGAGGTACTCGGCGACGGCCGCCGTCACCCGGGTGACCGTGGCGACATTCATTCCGGCTGGCCCCTCGCGTACCGGGCCGCGTAATCCAGCGGTACCGAAACGCAGGTCCGTCACAGCTTTTCGATGATCTGCGCCAGTAGCACGCCCAACGGCCCGGCCGATTCGAGCCCGGTGGCCAGTACCTCGCCGTGGCTCAGCGGCGCACCGGTGACCCCGGCGGCGAGGTTTGTCACCAGTGACAGACCGAGCACCTGCATTCCGGTCGCCCGTGCGGCGATGGTCTCGTGCACCGTCGACATTCCCACCAGATCCGCGCCGAGCGTGCGCAGCATTCGTATCTCGGCCGGCGTCTCGTAGTGCGGACCTGGGAGTCCGGCGTACACGCCCTCGGCGAGCGACGGGTCGACCGACTGCGCGACTTCCCGCAACTTGGGGGAGTAAGCGCCGACCATATCGACGAAGTCGGCGCCGACCAGCGGCGAACGGCCTGTCAGATTCAGATGGTCGGAGATGAGTACCGCCTGACCGGCGACCAGCCCGTCGCGGATGCCGCCCGACGCGTTGGTCAGGATGATCGTCGATGCGCCGCAGGCGGCGGCCGTGCGCACCGGGTGCACGACTCGCTGCAGCGGGTGCCCTTCGTAGGGGTGAATCCGCCCGACCATCACGAGGACCTGGTGTTCGCCGACCTTGATCGATTGCACGGAGCCCGTATGGCCGGCCGCGCTCGGTGCGGTGAAGCCCGGGATCGTCGACATCGGCACGGTCGCTGTCGGTGTGCCGAGGTTGATCGCCGCTGGCGCCCAGCCCGATCCGAGCACGACGGCGACGCTGTGGCGGGGTGCGCCGGTCGCCGCCGCAATCTGCAGCGCGGCGGCTTCGGCCGCGCGGTGCGGGTCGATCGTCAGTTCATTGACCGATGCGGGCATGGGTTAAGACTAGTTGTCTAAGGTCGACACATGCCTTATCTCACTCGGAGTGACTCGGTCTGGACGCTGTATCTCGGGACCGAAGGGGTCGAATTGGATCCGCAGAACCCGGAGAACCGCTTCCATCCGGACTGGATCGCCGCGGTCAACCAGCAGCTCGACCAGATCGAGGCGGACGACGAGAAGACTGCCGTGGTGCTGACTGCGACCGGAAAGTTCTTCAGCAACGGCTTGGATGTCGACTACGTCGCCGCCAATGCGGACAAGCTGCCGCAGTATCTGGACCAGGTCCACGGGCTGTACCGACGCCTGCTCACCTTCGGCCGCCCGATCGTCGCGGCGGTCAACGGCCACGCCTTCGGCGCCGGGGCGATGCTGGTGTTGTGCGCCGAGCAGCGGATCATGCGCACCGAGCGCGGCTTCTGGTCGCTCCCGGAGATCCTGCTCGGTATGCCGTTCACCGATCCGATGTCGGCGCTGCTGCGCACCCGGCTGCCGGATGCCACGGCCACGGAGGCGATGACGACCGGCCGGCGCTACGGCGCCGCGCAGGCCCAGGTGATGGGAATCGTCGACCAGGCTGCCGACGTTGCGGACCTGCTCGCGATCGCGACCGCGGAAGCCGCCGACCGGGCGTCGACGGCCGGCGCGGGGCTGGCGACGGTCAAGTCGAATCTGCGGGGCCCGCTGTTGCAGGTGATGTCGCAGCCGACGCCACCGCTATGATCGCGGAGGCGGTGGCGGCTGTCGCCACCGATCTGACGGGCCTGTCCGCGAGCATTCACGCCGAACCCGAGTTGGCCTACGAAGAATTTCGAAGTGCGGCAAAGGTTTCTGAGCTGCTCGAGGAATACGGATTCGAGGTGCGCCGCGGTATCGCGGAGCTGCCGACCGCATTCGACGCCCGCTTCGGCAGCGGTGACCTGATGGTCACGCTGTGTGCTGAATACGATGCGCTGCCTGGCCTCGGTCACGCTTGCGGGCACAACATCATCGCCGCGGCGTCGGTCGGCGCTGCGCGGGCATTGTCGACGACGGCCGATGAACTCGGCATCACCGTGCAGGTGTTGGGTACTCCGGCGGAGGAGGCCGGAGGCGGCAAGATCGCGCTGCAGGAGGCCGGAGCTTTCGACGATGCGGCGCTGGCGATGATGGTCCATCCGGCGGACATCGATGAGATCCGCTGCCGCAGCCTGGCTTTGGCCGATATCGCAGTGACCTATCGGGGTGTCGAGGCGCACGCGTCGGCCGCGCCCGAGCGCGGTCGCAACGCCGCCGACGCCGCCACGATCGCGCAGGTTGCGGTGGGTCTGTTGCGTCAGCATCTGGAGCCCGGCCAGCAGATCCACGGGATGGTGAGTATCGGCGGTTCGGCGCCGAACGTCATTGCTGCACATACCGAACTGACGTACTACCTGCGGGCGCTCGACGGCGAATCGCTGCATCGCCTCGACGACCGGGCCGAAGCCTGCTTCGCCGCGGGTGCGGTCGCGACCGGCTGCTCGCACGAGCGCCGTGTCGTATCGCCCACATATCTCGAACTGCGACATGACGATCGGCTTGCAACCGCATACCGCGACGCCATCGTGGGGCTCGGCCGGAATCCGGCGCCGGCGGAACGTGAGGGGTTGCGGCCGTTCGGCAGCACCGACATGGGCAACGTCAGCCATTTGTTGCCGAGCATCCATCCGCTGATCGGAATCGATTCCGGCGGAGCGAACATTCACGAGCCGGGGTTCGCCGCCGCGGCGGTGTCTCCCTCGGCTGATCGGGCGATCATCGACGGCGCGATCGCACTGGCCACCACGGCAGCGGCCGTCGCGGTCGATCGGAACTGGCGTGCGGAGTTATTAGAGTTGCGGGAGAAGAGGTCCCAGTGAGTCCCTTCGAGGCTATCGATGCGTGGGTTGCGGAGCACGAGCTGCAACTGGTCGCCTGGCGTCGCGATATGCATCAGCATCCAGAGCTGTCGCGGGTCGAGAACCGCACCACCGATCTGGTTGTCGCGGAGCTGGAATCGTTCGGTCTGAAGCCGGTGCGGATGCCGTTGGGTACCGGTGTTCTGTGCGATGTGGGTCCCGATGGTGATCGGATCGGTCTGCGGGCGGACATGGATGCGCTGCCCATCCCGGAGCACACCGGGCTCCCGTTCGCCTCGACGGTCGACGGGGTGTCGCACGCCTGTGGCCACGATGCGCACACCGCGATCCTGCTCGGCGTCGCGAAATTCCTTGCCACGGTGAAGGATCTGCCGGTCGGCGTGCGGCTGATCTTCCAGCCCGCCGAAGAGGTGATGTCCGGAGCGCTCGACGCGGTCGCCGCCGGCGCGACCGAGGGGCTGTCCTCCGTGTATGCGTTGCACTGCGATCCCAAGCTGGAGGTCGGTCGGGTGGGGCTGCGCAAGGGCGCGATCACCTCGGCAGCCGATGTGGTGGACCTGTCGCTGAGATCGCCTGGCGGACATACCTCACGACCGCATCTGACCGGCGATCTGGTGTACGCAATGGGGGCGGTGATCACCGGACTGCCGGGAATCCTCTCGCGCCGCATTGATCCGAGCACCAGCACCGTGATGGTCTGGGGCGCAGCGCATGCCGGCGAGGCATTCAACGTCATTCCGCAGCAAGGGCGCCTGCAGGGCACCGTTCGCACCGGCGATCATGACATCTGGGCGCTGCTGGAGCCGACCGTGCGCCACATCATCGGGGGCATACTGGCTCCGCTCGGGATCGAGTACGACCTGACCTACAAGCGCGGCGTGCCGCCGGTGGTCAACGATCCCGACTGTTACGAGCGGTTGCACGATGCGGTGGCGTCCATCGGTCCGCACGCGGTGGCGGATACTCCGCAATCCGGTGGGGGAGAAGACTTCTCGTGGTACCTGGAAGACGTTCCGGGGGTGATGGGCCGACTAGGCGTGTGGAGCGGATCGGGCGATCACTATGACATACATCAGCCGAACTTCGTTCTCGACGAACGCGCTCTCGCGGTGGGTGTCAAGACCTTCCTACGCGTCGTCGCCGGGACCGGGGCCGACGTTACGGGCATCGCGTACCCGTAGGGCGCGCACGTATTCGGCAGGGGCTCCTGCGATTTCGGCTGCGTCCGCCATGACGCCGAGGTAGCGGGCGGACGGCAGGCCGCCCTCGTACGCGTCCAGCACGTACATCCACGCCAGCACCGGTCCGTCCGCGGTGTCGACACGGGCCCGGATCTTGCGGTGGATGCCGAGTTCCGAGCCCTCCCAACGGTCCAGACTCAGCGCATCCTCGTCGGTGACGTCGTACAACACGATGAAGACCCGAGAGGTGGGGTCGGAGCGGTCTTCGGTGACTGTCGCGAGCGCACCTTCCCAGCCGATATCGCCGCCGCCGAAGGTGAGTCTCCACCCGTGCAGCCAGCCCGTGCCGGCCATCGGGGAATGCGGGGCGCGCTCCTGCATCTGGTCCGGGTGCATATTCGACCCGTACGCGGCGTAAATCGGCACGGACAAGACACTACTCGGACCACCCGCGCGACCGTGCTCGACTAGATTGATCGGCGTGACGAGCATTGTGATCATCGGAGGCGGGCCGGCGGGATACGAGTCGGCATTGGTGGCGGCCAACTACGGGGCCGCGGTCACGGTGATCGACGCGGACGGGATCGGCGGCGCCTGCGTGCTGTGGGATTGCGTGCCGTCCAAGACGTTCATCGCGTCGACGGGCGTCCGGACCGAGGTGCGCCGGGCGGCGGCGCTGGGTATCGAGCTCAACGATGAGCAGGCCGAGGGCTCGATGCAGCGAGTCAACAAGCGGGTGAAGGACCTGGCCTACGCACAGTCGGCCGACATCCGGTCGAAGCTGTTGGAAGAGGGCGTCCGGATCATCCACGGACGTGGCATGCTCTCTGATTCGCAGCCCGGTCTGTCGCATCGGGTGCGGGCGCTGGGTGTCGACGGCACCGACGAGGTCCTGAACGCCGATGTCGTTCTGATCTGTACCGGCGCGTCGCCGCGGGTCCTGCCGTCCGCCGTGCCCGACGGCGAGCGAATTCTCAACTGGCGCCACCTGTATGACCTCGAGCAGGCCCCTGAGCACCTCGTGGTGGTGGGTTCGGGAGTCACCGGCGCCGAGTTCGTCCACGCTTATACCGAGCTCGGTGTGAAGGTGACCATGGTCTCCAGCCGCGACCGGGTGCTGCCCGGCGAGGATGAGGATGCGGCCCTGGTGCTGGAAGAGGCGCTCGCCGAACGCGGTGTCACCCTGGTCAAGCATGCGCGCGCCGACCGGGTGGAGCGCACCGCCGACGGCATCGTCGTGCACCTCGCCGATGGGCGCACGGTCGAGGGCTCCCACGCCCTGATGACCGTCGGATCGGTCCCCAATACCGCCGATCTCGGCCTGGAGAACGCCGGACTCGAACTCGACAACGGCTACCTGCGGGTCGACCGGGTCTCGCGGACCGCGGTGCCGGGAATCTATGCGGCCGGCGACTGCACCGGCCTGCTGCCGTTGGCGTCCGTCGCGGCCATGCAGGGACGTATCGCGATCTATCACGCGCTCGGCGAGGGCGTGACCCCGATCAAGCTCAAGACCGTGTCGTCGGCCATCTTCACCCGGCCCGAGATCGCCACGGTCGGCGTCAGTCAGCAGGCGATCGACACCGGCGACTATCCGGCCCGCACCGTCATGCTGCCGTTGTCGACCAATCCACGAGCAAAGATGATGGGTCTGCGCCGGGGCTTCGTGAAGATCTTCTGTCGCCCCCAGACCGGCGTGATCATCGGCGGTGTAGTGGTATCACCGCAGGCGTCCGAGCAGATTCTGCCGATCGCGATCGCGGTGCAGAACCGGCTGACGGTCGGCGATCTGGCTCAGACGTTGTCGGTCTATCCGTCGTTGTCCGGTTCGGTCATTGAGGCAGCGCGACAGCTGGTTCGTCACGACGATCTCGACTGACCGCGACGGGCGTCTCGTCCGCCTCCCAGGCCCGCGTGGTGCGCAGGTACAGCCAGATCATCGAGATCAGTCCGAGGATGACGAGCGGGCCGTACAGCCAGGGATCGTCGGCCATCTCGACCGATGCATAGCGGTACATGAGCAGTAGGGCGGCGAAGACCGCGGCGCCGTAGCCGACGAGCTGGATCCGGGCTCGGCCCCAACCCTGTTCGGGGCTGCGCAGGGCTGCCTCGATGGTGAGGCAGAAGACCGCGCCGGCAACCAGATCGGTGCCGTAGTGGTAGCCGAAGCCGAGCGTCGCGGTGAGCGTGGCCAGCAGCCAGAACGTTCCGGCGTAGCGCAGCAGACGCGGCGCCTTGCGGGAGTGGATGAAGATCGCTGTCGCCCAGGCGGTGTGCAGGCTCGGCATGCAGTTGCGCGGGGTGAGCTTGTCGAAATCCATCCAGTGCGGGCTGATCACCGGGGGAACGGCGTTGGGCCACAGGTTGGCGACCGCGTAGTGGCCACCGTCGACGCCGTAGGCGAAGATCGGACCGACGACCGGGAACAGCATGTAGATGCCCGGGCCGAGCAGGCCGATCACCAGGAATGTGCGTACCAGATGGTGGCTCGGGAACCGCTGGAGACGGCCGACGTTGCGCAGCTGGTAGAGCGCGATGAGCACCGCGGCGACCGCGAGCTGCACGTAGACGTAGTCGAGCACGTGCGCGCCGACCGGGCCGGTCGCTCGGACGATGCGACCCATCAGCCAGGACGGATCGCCGAGGGCATGGTCGGCGGTGGCCACGAACTGGTCGAGAACCCGTGGACGCGACATCGTGGTGATGAGCAGCCAGCTGTCGCCGACCTTGCGTCCGGCGACCAGGAGCAGCCCCAGGCCGACGCCCTTGAGCAGTAGGGTGCGGCGGCGACCGGTGCACCTGAGTGCGGCGTAGGCGGCCCAGCCGAGCAGCACCCACAGGGCGCCGTTGCCGAAGTTCTGCTTGGCGTCGAAGGCCAGCCGGAACAGCGCGAACACGACGTCGATGGCCAGCGCGGCGCCGAGCGAGAGGAGTCGCTCGCGCCAGCTCACCGTGATGAGCATCAAGCCGAGCCCGGCGTAGAGCAGCGGCCCGGATTTCGGCGCGAAGATGATCTCGCGGACCTGGTTGGTCAGTGGGCCCGGCTCGCCGTAGTGGCGCGCCATGATCTCCATTGCGATCATGAAGCCCACGGCGATAATGCCGACCAGGGTCCATAGCACGACCTTGGGCTGACGGAGCAGGTCCGTCGCCCGCCGTTGCGTCAGCTGCGAATACACCCGGGACACTGTAGTTAACCCGGGATTCAATTCCTAGTTCACCGCGCGGCGCCTTGTCGTAACCCGGCATTTCGTTCGGTGGGCCGAGTCTCTGGCACGTCGGTGGTTGTCAGGCTATCCTGACGAAGTGTCCAACCTGTGGCAGCGTTTGACCCCGTGGTTGCCGGACGGCGACAAGCCCGATGACGGTGACGGGGCAGTGCGCGCGCTGAACGACATCGCCACCGCGCGACATCAGCTGGATCTAGCCGAACTGGCAGCCGTACAGGTGGCGCGGCGCCACGGGAAGCCGTGGTCGGAGATCGCCACGATGCTGGGGATCACCAGGCAGTCAGCGTGGGAGCGCTGGCGCGACATCGATTCCGATGCGGCGAACTCGGAGCTCCGGTCGGCGCGGACGCCGTTGGGTGCGGTTGAGCGGGCAGCGGGTGCGGCAGCCGGTGAGCTATCCGCCCGGGCTCGGCGGTCGCGGAACGTCAAGGTGCCGGATCTGGTGGGCCTCAACGCTTCGGACGCGTTGGGCATCCTCACGCGTGCTGGTCTGGATGCGGTCTCGGAGACCCCGTCGATCGGGCTTCTCGAGGATCCCGGCGAGCTTGCGCCGGCGATCGTGGTGCGCCAGTACCCCGACCCCGGAGCGGCCGTGCCCCCGGCATCCACCGTGAAGTTGTGGCTCGAACGCGGGGATGGATCGGCAGGGGTTCGAGAGCCCCGCCGGCCGATCCCGCCGATTCGGCTCGAGCACGAGGCGCGACGATTCGGGTCCTGATGCCGACGGCATCCGTTGGTGGCGTGCTGACTGGTCTAGGAATCCATCTTGATGACCGCCCGGCCGACGATCTTGCCCTGGGCGAGCGCCTGGTACGCGTCGTCGGCCTCGTCGAGCGCGAAATAACGGGTGATGGCGTCGTGGGGCGCGATGGTGCCGCTGGCGACCATCCGCAGCAGGGCCGGCATGTCCCGTCGCGCCTTGCCGCCGTACGAGCCGCGTATCTGGATCTTTCGGCGCACCAGCCGGGCCAGGTCGACGCCGCCGGCCGCCCCGGCGGGCGCGATGCCGACGACCACGACTCGACCGCCGTCGTCGGCGATGTCGCAGGCGGTGGCGAAGGTCGCGGCATTGCCCAGCGCTTCGAACGCCACGTCGACGCCGTGGCCGTCGGTGATCTCGCGGACCGCCTCGACCACGTCGGTGGCGCGGGAATTGATCGTGTGGGTGGCCCCCAGCAGTCGGACGGCCCGCAGCTTGTCGTCGTCGATGTCGATGGCGATGATCTGGCTGGCGCCGACGGCCTTCGCGAACTGCACGATAGAAGTGCCGACCCCGCCGGTGGCGACGACTGCGATCCGCTCGCCGAGCCGTAGTTCGGCGGTGTTGACGGCACCGAGCGCGGTGAACGAGCTGCAGCCGAGCGTGGCGACCGCGTCAAGACTGACATCGTCGGGGACGACGAACGCGGAGAGCGCCGGGGTCACGCAGTATTCGGCCAGGCCGGCCATCGAGTACATCGCCAGCGGGCTGCCGTTGGCGCGATGCAATCGGGTGGTGCCGTCATAGAGCGTGCCGCGCAGGCGGTTGTAGGCGAAGAACTTCTCGCACAGGTCCTCGGCTCCGCGGGTGCAATGCCGGCAATCGCCGCAGGGCATGATGAAGCTGCACACGACGCGGTCGCCGGCGGCGAGATGATCTACGTCATCGCCGACCCGTTCGATCACGCCGGACACCTCATGGCCGAGGACCGCCGGCGTGGGGAATGCCACCTCCGACTTCATCACGTGCAAGTCGGTGTGGCAGACGCCGCAGGCAGCCACCTTGATCAGAACCTCGCCGCGGCCAGGGGCGGGGATCGGGATCTCTTCTAGCGCAAGCGATGGGCCTGTGCCCGCGAATACCGCGGCCTTCATCGTCGTCATGGGAACAAGTGTGCTCGAATTCTGTCGGTGGGATCGCGGATCGGACCACTCATCTGCTCGTCTCAATATATGAGATAAATGTTCGGTATTTGGACCCGGCATCGATAAAGTCGATCCATGTCCGCATCCGTCGCATCGAAGGCCGCCGCGAATGTCCGCGGGTCGGCGATCCGGGATCTGCTGGCGTTGACGGAGCGGCCCGAGGTACTCAGCATGGCCGGCGGCCTTCCGGCGCCGGAATTGCTCCCGGCGCAGCGTATTTCGAGTGCCGCGCAGAATGCTTTGGCCGACCCCGTCGCGCTGCAGTACACCGCGAGCGCGGGGGCGGCGCGGTGTCGCGCGGCGGTCGCGAATCGGCTCGGGGTCGATCCGGCGACGGTGCTGGTCACCCATGGATCGCAACAGGCGCTGTCGTTGTTGGCGCAGACGCTGGTCGATCCCGGTGACGTCGTGGTCGTCGACGATCCCGTCTACGTCGGCGCCCTGCAGGTGTTCCAGGCGGTGCGCGCCGATATCCGGGCGATCCCGATCGGCCGCGGCGGCACCGACGTGAACGAGTTGGAACGGCTGCTCGAGGCCGGGGTGCGGCCGAAGATCGTGCACACGGTCAGCAATTTCCACAACCCGCGCGGGGTGACGGCGACGGCGCCGACGCGGGCGCGACTGGCCGAGCTGGCGGATCGGTACGGATTCTGGATCGTCGAGGACGATCCGTACGGTGAGCTGCGATTCCGGGGCGCGGCGATCGATCCGATCGCGGCCCGATCGGATCGGGTGATCCGGCTGGGGTCGGCGTCGAAGATCCTCGCACCGGCATTGCGAGTCGGCTGGATGAGCGCGCCGGTCGAGGTGCTCGCGGTGGTCGAGCGGCTGCGGCAGGCGGCGGATCTGTGCGGCTCGACGTTGAGTCAGCTGATCGTGGCCGAATTGCTGGCGGACACGCCGTGGCTCGCGGGGCACCTGGAGGTGCAACGCACCGAGTATCAGGTGCGCTGCGACGCGTTGGTCTCCGCGCTGCACGACCACCTGGGCGACCGGGCGGTCTTCACCGAACCTGACGGCGGAATGTTCTGCTGGGTCCAGATACCGGGCATCGACGCCGAACGCATGCTGCCGGGTGCTGTCGAGCACGGTGTGGGCTATGTGCCCGGGGCCGCGTTCGCGGTGACGGCTGATCTTCGCGACTGCCTGCGGCTCAGCTTCGCGACGCTGACCGCTGACCGCCTCGGGGAGGCGGTCGCGCGATTGAGCCGCGCGGTATCTGTGACTTCCCGCTGAATTCAACCTGATCGCAACCCTCCTCGGGTCGGGCGCAGCCGACCAAACTGTTCGGCATGAGCATCAGTACCGCGCCGGTGATCGCGTCGGCCCCGGTGCCCGACACCGGGCAAGCCGTGCGCGCCGAACGTCCGCGGCGAACAGCCGGCCGCAAGCAGCGAAGGATACCGGGCTGGTGCCGGCTGCTGAGTCCGATTGCCCTGCTGGTGCTGTGGCAGATCGCCAGCGCGACGGGTGTGGTCTCGCCCGAAAAAGTGCCGTCACCCGTTGATGTTTGGCGCACCGCGGTGCGCTTGATCACCACGGATTCGCCGGCCTACGGCACCCTGCAGGGCGCGCTGATCGCCTCTTTGGAACGGATGGCGTCCGGATTCGCCCTGGGCGCATCGATCGCGTTGCTGCTCGCGGTCGTGTCGGGATTGAGCCGGTTGGGGGAGACCGTCGTCGACCCGCTGATGCAGATGCTCCGCACGATTCCGCTGTTCGGTTTGGTGCCGGTGTTCATCGTCTGGTTCGGCATCGGTCAGGAGCCGAAGCTGCTGCTGATTGCTCTGGGTGCCGCAATCCCGCTGTACCTCAACACCTTCGCGGGTATCCGTAGTGTGGATCCGAAGCTTGTCGAGGCCGGGCGGGTACTCGGGCTGAACCGTCTCGAGGTGCTGCGGCATGTCGTGCTGCCGGGAGCGCTGCCGCAGATCCTCGTGGGCCTGCGGCAGAGTCTCGGCGCCGCGTGGCTATCGCTGGTCGTGGCCGAGCAGCTGAATACCAAAGCGGGGCTGGGCTTCCTGATCAATCAGGCCACTCAGTTCCTGCAGAACGACGTCATCTTCGTGGCCCTGATCGTCTATACGATCCTCGGCCTTCTCACCGACTGGCTGGTGCGCATCGCGGAACGGAGGGCACTGGCATGGCGCCGCGAATTGGTGAGCTGATCGACAGCACCCGCGACCATCCGGTCACTCAGCCGGTGGTGTATGCCCGGGGCCTGACAAGGGAATTCGGTGCATCCCGGGTGCTGGACGGGCTCGAGCTGACCATCGCTCCGGGCGAATTCGTGGCGCTGCTCGGGCGCAGTGGCTCCGGCAAGTCGACACTGCTGCGGGCGCTGGCGGATCTGGATGACGGCGTGACCGGGATCCTGGAGGTAGAGGGGCCGGTCTCGGTCGCCTTCCAGGAACCGCGACTGCTGCCGTGGAAGTCCGTGCTCGCCAACACCGCTCTGGGCCTCGGTGTGAAGAACCCGAAACAGGTGGCCAGGCAGGCGCTGGACGAGGTGGGTCTGCCGGACTACGTCGATGTCTGGCCGGTGACGCTGTCCGGCGGTCAGGCGCAACGGGTCTCGCTGGCTCGGGCGCTGGTTCGGGACCCGCGGCTGCTCCTGCTCGACGAGCCGTTCAGCGCGTTGGATGCGTTGACGCGCATCACCATGCATCGGTTGGTGCTGAGCTTGTGGCAGCGGCATCGGCCGGCGGTGCTGCTGGTCACCCATGACGTCGATGAGGCGCTCGCACTCGCAGATCGAGTTCTGGTGCTGCGCGACGGGCAGATCGCCTTCGAATCGCCTGTCGGGTCGGCCCGCCCCCGCAATCGCGACGGCGCAGAGCTCATCGCGCTACGGACTCGCCTGCTGAGCGCACTCGGCGTCGACTGACCGAATCTCTCTTCTACCGCAGCACAATTCGGTGCTGCGGTATCTCACGCTGTATTCGATTTGATGATGAAAGAGGAAATACCATGAAACACAGCCTGTCCCGGTATCGTCCAGCGATCGCGGTATCAGCCGCACTGCTCGCCGCGGGACTGGTCGCTGGTTGCAGCAGCGGATCCAGCTCGACGTCGGCGACCGCGGTCTCGGCCGCGCCGCAGGCGAGTGGGCAGGGGGCCCAGGTCGACCTGTCGAACGTGACGCTGACCGTCGGCGATCAAGCGGGCGTCGGGTCGCAGGCGTTGTTGTCGGCGGCCGGACTCGCCGACAAACTGCCGTTCAAGGTGAAGTGGGCGAACTTCAACGCGGGACCGGTGATGCTGCAGGCCGAGGCGTCCGGCGCAGTGGATATCGGCAGCGTCGGCGATGCCCCGCCGGTCTTCACGGCGGCCGGCGGCGCGCCGATCGCGGTCGTCTCGGCGACCCGCAACCCGGCCGGCTACGAGGCCATCGTGGTGCCGAAGAATTCGCCGATCACGTCGGTCGATCAGCTACGCGGCAAGAAGATCGGCGGCAACCAGGGGAGCAATACCAACTACTTCACGTTCCAGGTGCTGAACCAGGCCGGACTCAAGCCGTCGGACGTGTCTCTGGACTATCTGGCGCCCGCCGCCGGGCTGGCCGCGCTGACGAATGGTTCGATCGATGCCTGGGCGGCGTGGAGCCCATACGTCGAGCAGGCGACGGTCTTGCACAATGCTCGGGTTCTCACCGATACCGCGCCGTACGGCACGCACTACTCGTACAACGTGGCGTCCAAGCAGGCGCTCACCGACCCGGGCAAGGCTGCGGCGATCCGGGAGTACGTGCGGCTGTGGAACCAGGCACGGTCGTGGGCCAACGCGCACCCCGATCAGTGGGCCGAATACTGGGCCAAGGCAACGGGTCTGCCGGTGTCGGTGACCGGACTGGCCGCACGCAACTCCGGCGGGGTACCCGTTCCGATCACCAAGGAGGTCACCGATTCCGAACAGAAGCTGGTGTCCACCTTCGCGACCAACGGCCTGATTCCGAAGGATTATGACTTCTCGCCCTATGTGTTCACGGGCCTGAACAACCTCTACAACGCCTGAACCTGCGCGGCGCGGCGACTCGGCGGTAACCGGCCATCCCAGTTACCGCCGAGTAACCTGGGGTCGTGACTCCGGCACATGCAGATTGGCATTTCGACCCCGACCGGCCCGCTGACATGGGGCCGGCCTACCGCGCGGACGCCTGGCAGCGCCTGCGGTCCGAGCAGTTCGACGTGGTGGTCGTCGGTGGCGGTGTGGTCGGTGTGGGTGCGGCGCTCGATGCCGCGACCCGCGGGTTGCGGGTCGCGCTCGTAGAGGCCCGGGACATCGCGTCGGGGACGTCGAGCCGCTCGTCGAAGATGTTCCACGGCGGCCTGCGTTATCTGGAGCAGTTCGAGTTCGGTCTGGTGCGCGAGGCCCTGCGCGAGCGCGAGTTGGCGCTCAGCGTGCTGGCGCCGCATCTGGTCAAGCCGCTGCCGTTCCTGTTCCCGCTGACGCAGCGGGTGTGGGAGCGTCCCTACGTGGCGGCCGGACTGATGCTGTACGACCGCATGGGTGGCGCGAAATCTGTTCCGGGACAACAGCATGTGACACGGTCGGGAGCGTTGCGCATCGCGCCCGCGCTCAAGCGGAATTCGCTCACCGGCGGCATCCGCTATCACGATACGGTCGTCGACGACGCACGGCACACGCTGACGGTCGCGCGGACCGCCGCCCAGTACGGCGCGGTCATCCGGACCTCGACGCAGGTGGTCGACTTCCTGCGCGAGGCCGACCGGGTTGCCGGCGTCCGCGTCCGCGATTCGGAGACCGCCGAGGTCATCGACATCAAGGCGCATTGCGTGATCAACGCGTCGGGCGTGTGGATGGACGAGGTACAGGCGCTGTCGAAGCAGCGCGGGCATTTCAAGGTCCGCGCCTCCAAGGGTGTGCACATCGTCGTGCCGCGGGACCGGATCGTGAGCGAGACGGCGATCATCCTGCGGACCTCCGCGTCGGTGCTCTTCGTGATTCCGTGGGAGACGCACTGGATCATCGGCACCACCGACACCGACTGGAATCTCGACCTCGCGCACCCGGCCGCCACCAAGGCCGACATCGACTACATCCTCACCAGGGTCAACGAGGTTCTGGTGACGCCGTTGACGCACAACGACATCGAGGGCGTCTACGCCGGCCTGCGTCCGCTGTTGGCCGGCGAGAGCGATTCGACATCGAAGCTGTCGCGCGAGCATGCGGTCGCGACCGTGGCTCCCGGGCTGGTGTCGATCGCGGGCGGCAAATACACCACCTACCGGGTGATGGCCGCCGACGCGGTCGATGCCTGCGTGGACTTCATACCGACGCGGGTGGCGCCGTCGATCACCGCGCGCACACCGCTGGTCGGAGCCGACGGCTACTTCGCGCTGATCAACCAGACCGAGCGAATCGGTGAGCGATTCGGGTTGCACCCGTACCGGATTCGCCGGCTACTCAATCGCTACGGCTCGCTGATCGACGACGTGCTGGCGCCGACCGACGAGAACCCGGGCCTGCTCGAACCGCTGGCCGCAGCGCCGCAGTATTTGCGGGCCGAGGTGCGCTATGCGGTCGCGAGCGAGGCGGCGCTGCATCTGGAGGACATCATGGCGCGGCGCACGCGCATCGCCATCGAGTACCCGCATCGCGGCGCGGACTGCGCCCAGGAGGTCGCCGAGCTGGTGGCGCCGATGCTCGGGTGGAGCAAGAAGCAGATCGCGTTCGAGGTCGAGAACTATCAGGCTCGAGTGGAGGCGGAGATCGCCTCGCAGCGGCAGCCTGACGACGAGTCCGCCGACGCCCTGCGCGCCGCCGCCCCGGAGTCGCGTGCGGAGATCCTGGAGCCGGTGCCGGTTCCGGAGTGAATCGAATGGCTACGCCAAATGAGCCGATGCCGTTCTTCGCCATTCGTGACGGCTATGCGCTGTACCGCGGTCCAGTTGCCGGCGCCGGCCCGGTTCACCGGCACGCTGCCTTCCAAATAGCCATCGCCATACGGGGCCAGCTCGCGATGGTGGATTCGTCCGGGGTCCGTCATGAGGCCACCACGCTCGTCGTGTCACCGATGACGCCGCATCGAATCTCCGCTGTGACCGAGTTGCTCACGTATTTCGTTGAGCCGCAATGTGTTTTTGCTGACCGGTTGCGTGCACATCATGTGGCGGGAATCGCCCCGGCACCAGAACTGAACAACCTCGAAGAGAGGGACATCGGGCCGTCGGGCGGCGGACCGTCCGCGGAACTTGATCCGCGGGTGCTCGCAGCGCTGAGCGCGTTGCGCGATGGCTCGGTTCCGTTGTCGGGACTCGCCGGATCGCTGGGGGTCTCGCCTCAGCGGCTGCGTGGTCTTGCCCGACGTGACCTGGGGATGCCGCTGGCGCGCTGGCGGGTGTGGTCGCGGCTGCGCATTGCGGCCGAGGAATTGCAAGCAGGTCGTTCGCCGGCAGAGGCGGCGGCCACCGCCGGGTTCGCCGATCAGGCTCATTTCACGCGTCAGCTGCGCGAGATGATGGGGGTGACCCCGGCGGCGGTGCTGCCGATGGTTCGCGGTCAGTTCTTGCGCGCGAGATAAATCGAGATCGAGCCGCTGATTGTGGACACCACGTCGGCCTCGTGGACGTCACAGAACCCTGCCTCGGACATCAGCATCGGCAGGATGCCGTCGGCGTTGGGTTGCGTGTCCGTCTTCCCATCCGCGCATTGCACGATCCGAAAGGCCGCGCGCATCAGTTTCGTCCGCTGGCGCCCGTAGTCGGTGATCACCAGCCGGCCACCCGGGCGAAGTGTACGGAACGCCGATTCGAGCACAGCGCGTTTCATCGCGGTCGGGCATTGATGCAGGACGAGGCTGGACACGATGGCGTCGACCGACTCCGCCTCCACCGATTCCCCCAGTGCGTCGCCCATCCCCACTCGCCAGTCCACCCCGGAGGCGCCGGCCTTGCTTTCGGCGACCGCCAGAACGTCGGGATCAGGGTCTACACCGATGATTCGGGCACGCGGCTCCACTCGACTCAGCAGTACGGCGAGTGTCCCGGTGCCGCAGCCCACGTCGAGGATGACTTCCCCGGGCCGGGGACCCAGGTACATCACGGTCAGCGCTCGCCACAGCCGATCGCGCGCCAGAGCGACGACCGCATCGAAGTACCGGGCGGGCCCGAGACGGCCCAGGGCGGGAGTGAAGGTGTGCTCGCTCATGCCTGGCAGTCTCACCCTGACGGCGGGGCGGGTCTTGAACAAATCGCTCACCGCGCGCCCGCTGCATTCCCGTTCAGCAGGAAACAAAGCTAGAACATGTTCCAATTCTGTCGGGTTCACGGTAGAACCGATGCATGAGCATCCTTGACAGTTTTCGACTCGATGAACAGGTAGCAGTTGTCACCGGCGCGGGCCGCGGCCTGGGGGCGGCGATCGCGGTGGCGTTCGCGGAGGCCGGCGCGGACGTTGTCATCGCGGCACGCACGCAGTCCCAACTCGACGAGGTGGCGCAACAGATTTCGGCGACGGGGCGTCGCGCACACACCGTCGCGGCGGATCTCGCGGATGCGGATGCCACCGCAGCTCTGGCACAGGCAGCGATCGACCAGTTCGGTCGTCTCGATATCGTCGTCAACAACGTCGGCGGCGCGATGCCGAAGCCGCTGGCCAATACCAGCCCGAAGGATCTGACCGAAGCCTTCGAATTCAACGTTGCCAACGCACACGCGCTGGTCGATGCTGCGGTCCCGCATCTGCTCGCCGGTGGCGGCGGTTCGATCATCAACATCACCTCGACGATGGGCCGGCTGCCCGGTCGTGCGTTCTCGGCCTACGGCACGGCGAAGGCCGCGCTCGCGCATTACACCCGGCTCGCCGCGCTGGACCTGTGCCCGAAGATCCGCGTCAACGGCATCGCGCCGGGCTCGATCCTCACCTCGGCGCTGGACGTCGTCGCAGGGAACGACGACATGCGCACCGCGCTGGAGAAGGCCACGCCGATGCGGCGGCTCGGCCGGCCCGACGAGATCGCGGCCGCGGCCGTCTACCTGGCGTCGCCAGCGGCGGCCTACCTCACCGGCAAGATCCTGGAGGTCGACGGCGGGCTGATCGCGCCGAATCTGGACATCCCGATCCCGGACCTGTGACCGACGTCAGTAGCGCTTCCTGATCCGGACTCCCTGCGGCGTGGCCGAAAAACCTTGTGCCAGGAGGATGTTCGCGAGTTCGGTGTGCAGGATCGGGGCGCCGTCGGCGCGGCGGATGTCGAGACGGTCGATGCGTCCGTCGGCGACGGTGTCGGCGAGCACGACGGCCGCCTCGGCGAGGCGCTCACTGTCGGCGGTGAAGGTGAGTGCGGTCTTGCCGCCCCGTTCTACGAACAGCACCGGTTCGCCGTCGGAGAGCACGACGATCGCGCCGGGTTTGCGGCCCGGTCGATGGCCGCTGGACTCATCGCCGGACGCCGCGGTGGTTTCCGGCCATTCGAGCGCGGCCCCGTACGGGTTGGCGGGGTCGGTCGCGGCCAACGCGATGACAGTGGCGTCGCCCGCGGGATCGCGGAGCCGGTCGACAGTGCCGGTGGTGGCGAATTGCGCGCCACCGAGGTGCTCGATGAAATATCCACGCCGGACCCGCCCGGCATCCTCGAAACCGCTGAGCGCCTTGTACACCCGGGCGAAGCCGCCGGGCACCTCCTCGGCCATGACCGCGCCCTTGGTGACCACGCCGTGCCGGTCCAGCAGCTGTTCGCAGGTGTAGGCGATCGATTCGGTGGGATCTGTCTTTCCGTCGGGTAGCGCGAACCATCGGCCCGCCATCGATGCCGGCGCCGACGAGTTGCGCTGCGCCATCAGATAGCTCGATGACAATCGGCCGGCTCGCAGTCGCGGCGGTCGTCCACTCCGGGAGCGGTGTGCGGGCGGCGACGGACGTCGGGTGCCGGCGCCGGACAATACGGCCCGAACGGGTGCCAGGGTGTCGTTGCCGAGATAGCCGGCCCACGCCAGATCCCAGATGGATTGCTGCAGTTCGTCGTCGGAAAGGTCGTTGAAGCGCTCGGCCAACTGCGCGTAGAAGAATGCGCCGCCGCCATCGAGGGCTTCGAGTATCCGATGATGCGCGGGCGTCAGGTCGATGTCGCCGCGATCGGGAAGTGACATCGGGGCATCCGCGGCGACATGCAGGCTCAGCCAGCCGTCGGTTCCGCCGATGCGCCCGTGTCCGGCCCACCAGACCTCGCCGCTGGTCGTCAGTTCGTCGAGCATGCCGGGTCGGTAGTCCGGCACGCGCGCCGGGAGGATCAGCGACTCCCATGCGGAGGCCGGAAGCGGAACGCCGGCAAGTTGTTCCACCACCGCCGCGACGCCGTCGAGGCCCGGTAGCCGGCTCGCGGGAGCGGCATGCTGCCAGTCGATGAGGAATCGTGCGTAGTCCAGGGCCGGAACCGGCTGGACATCGGCTCGGGACGCGGCGAGTGACGCCCGCCGGATCTGCGCCAGCACGTCGGTGCCGCACCATTGATTGGCCGGGCCGTCGACGAATTCGCCGGCGACCACCCGTTGTTCGGTCGACAGGCGCTCCAGCACATCGCGCACCACCGCGACGCCCAGACCCAGCTGCTCGGCGGCCGCCTCGGCGACGAACGGTCCATGGGTACGGGCATATCTGCCCACCACATCGCCCAACGGATCGGGCACGGGCTCGAGGAACACGGACGGTACGCCCACGGGGGCTGCGATGCCGAGGCCGTCCCGCAGTCGGCCGACGTCTTCGACGGCGGCGAGCATGGACCGGCCCCGATGGCCGATGCGTACGGCCCGGCCGGCGCCGACCAGATCGCTGACCGCCGAGGTCAGGCCGTCCTCGGAGAATCGTTGCGCGACTTCGTCTTCCGTCAAGGGGCCCAGCCAGCGCAGCAGGTCGGCGACGTCGTCGGCATCGCGCGCCCGGCGGTCGGGATGCGTGCGCTGCAGTTTGTTCTCGATGTCGGTGATGATCTCGGGGTCGAGCAGCTCCCGAAGATCGATGCGGCCCAACAGTTGTGCCAGCAGCGCAGTGTCCAGCGAGAGCACCGCGGACCGCCGCTCGGCCAGTGGCGCATCGTCGTCGTAGATGAAGTTTCCGGCGTAGCCGAACAGCAGCGATGCCGCCATCGGTGATGGGGTGGCGGTCTCGACTTCGAGAACCCGGATGCGGCGGGACCGGACTCGGGTGAGCAGATCGGTGAGGCCCGGCAGGTCGTACACGTCTTGCAAGCATTCGCGGACGGCTTCGAGGATGATCGGAAAGTCGGGGTATTTGGCTGCAACAGAAAGCAATTGGGCACTGCGCTGACGCTGCTGCCAGAGCGGTGCGCGGCGGCCCGGGCTGCGTCGCGGCAGTAGCAGCGCCCGCGCGGCGCATTCCCGGAATCGGGCTGCGAACATCGCCGACCCGGCCAGTTCGTCGGTGACCATTCGTTCGATGTCATCGGGGTCGATGGTGAACAGCTCGCTCCCGGGCGGTTTGTCGTCGGCGTCGGGTAGGCGGACGATAATGCCGTCATCGGTCGCGGTGGTCACGCCCTCCAGGCCGACCTGGTCCCGTAACTGAGCGCTCACGGCGCTGGCCCAGGGCGCGTGCACCCGCAATCCGTAGGGGGAGTGCAGGACCACCCGCCAGTCGCCCAGCTCGTCGCGGAACCGTTCGACGATCAACGTGCGGTCGGTGGGCAGCTGACCGGTCGCGGAGCGCTGCTCATCGACCAGTGCGGTGAGATTGTCGCGGGCGAAATCGTTCAGGCCCAGGCGATCCGCGTGGGTGGCGAGCTTGCCGGGATCGACCAGTTGTCCGAAGAACTTCCCGATGGCGGCGCCGAGCTCGCGCGGCCTGCCGACCTGGTCGCCGATCCAGAACGGTAGGCGACCAGGCTGGCCCGCGGCCGGGGTGACCAAGACCCGGTCATGCGTGATGTCCTCGATCCGCCAGCTGGTCGCGCCGAGCGCGAACACATCGCCCACTCGGGACTCGTACACCATTTCTTCGTCGAGTTCGCCCACGCGCGAAGCCTTTTCGCCGACCAGGAACACCCCGAACAGGCCCCGGTCGGGGATGGATCCACCGGAGGTCACTGCCAGCAACTGCGATCCGCGTCGGCCGGAGATGGTGCCGGCGTCGCGGTCCCAGATGATGCGTGGTCGCAGATCGGCGAATTCGTCCGAGGGGTATCGGCCGGCGAGCAGGTCGAGAGTGGCGTCGAAGGCCGATCGCGGCAGGTCGGCATACGGCAGACTGCGGCGGACGATGGAGAACCAGTCGTCGACATTCCACTCATCGAGCGCGGCTACCGCAACGGTGTGCTGGGCGAGGATGTCGAGCGGATTGGCGGGAACCATCAATTCTTCGATGTTGCCGTCGGTCATCTGCTCGACGGCCACCGCGCAGTGCACCAGGTCGGTGCGGTGTTTGGGGAACAGCACTCCCTGACTGATCTCGCCGACCTGATGCCCGGCCCGGCCGATGCGCTGCAGCCCACTGGCCACCGACGGCGGCGACTGCACCTGGATCACCAGATCGACTGCACCCATGTCGATCCCGAGTTCGAGACTGCTGGTGGCGACGACACAGCGCAGCCGGCCGGACTTCAAGTCGTCCTCGATGAGCGCACGCTGTTCTTTGCTGACCGAGCCGTGATGGGCGCGAGCCAGGACGGGCGCGGCGCCGGCGCTGGCGCCACTGCCCATCACATAGGCCGGCATGCCGCCGGGAACGGCCGAATTACCTTTTGGTGCAATGGTTTCGCCGATACGTCCGGCGTGGATCTCGTTGAGGCGCGCGGTGAGTCGTTCGGCGAGGCGGCGGGAGTTGGCGAACACGATCGTCGATCGGTTCTGCTCGATCAGGTCGACGATGTTCGCCTCGACGAAGGGCCACAGGCTTCCGGCGGCCGGAGTCTCGTCGAGATCCGAACTGCTGTCGACGGCGGGGATATTCGCCATGTCGGCGATCGGTACCCGCACCGACAGGTCGAAAGTCTTGGTGGCCTTGGGTTTGACCACGGTGACCGGCCGACTCCCGGCCAGGAACTGCGCGACTCGCTCAGGCGGGCGGACAGTCGCGGACAGTCCGATGCGCTGGGCGGGCTGCGGCAGCAGTTCATCGAGGCGTTCGAGAGACAGCGCGAGATGGGTGCCGCGTTTGGTGGCCGCGACCGCGTGGATCTCGTCGACTATCACAGTGGTGACCGAGGTCAGGGTCTCGCGGGCCGACGACGTCAGCATCAGGAAGAGGGATTCGGGGGTGGTGATCAGGATGTCCGGCGGTGTCCGCACCAGCTGCCGGCGGGCCGTCGCGGGAGTGTCTCCGGAACGCACGCCCACGGTGATCTCGGGTGCGGGCTCGCCGAGCTGACGGGCGGCGTGGCCGATCCCGATGAGCGGTGCCCGCAGGTTGCGCTCGACGTCGACGGCGAGGGCCTTCAGCGGCGATATATAGAGCACCCGGGTGGTGGGCTTGTCCGGCCGCTCCTCATGGGCCAGCGAGTCGATCGCCCACAGGAACGCCGACAATGTCTTGCCGGAACCGGTCGGGGCGATCACCAGGGTGTTGTCGCCGTCGGCGATGGCATTCCAGGCGCCCACCTGCGCGTCGGTCGGGGAGGCGAACGAGTTCGAGAACCACTGCCTGGTCGCAGGCCCGAACCGACCCAGCACGCGGGATGCGCGGGCAGGCCGGAGGCCGGTCGATTCGTCAGATTCGGCAGGCATCGACCCATCATCGCGCACAGGTCGGACAATGGTGGTTATGCGGCTACGACTGATCACGGCGGCGCGAACGGCGCCGAATGCTCTGCTTTCGTTCGATGCGGCCGCCGGCCCGCTCGATACGCATGGCCGCGCGGACGCGGCCCGGCTCGCCGGCCGGGGGCTGGGCCGGACGGTGTCCGGACCGGAACTGTCGGTGCGGCAGACGGCCGAGATCGCCGGACTGGGTGCGGTGGTGGCGGCCGAGTTGGCCGGGCCGAACCTAGGCCATTGGCGGACGGCGACGCCGGACCATATCGACCCGGCCGATCTTCAGCGCTTCTTCGCCGATCCGACGTTCGACGGCCACGGCGGCGAGTCGGTGATCGCTCTCGTCGAGCGCATGGGACGGTGGCTGCGCGCGAAGCTGCACGACGACGAGACCGTCACCGCGGTCGTCGCCGGGCCCGCCGCCCAGGGGATTATCGCGGCCGCATTCGACGATCCGGCACGGTATTTCGCCGTCGAGGTGGCCCCGGCAACGGTGATCGATCTGTCGTACCGCCGGCACTGGCGGCTGATGCTGCGCTAGTTCGGGGGATTGCTGAGGGTCTGGCGTGTGTCACCCAGCAGCGTGAGGGTTGATTGCGTGAGCAGTGGTGCCAGGGATGGCAGATCGGCGGGTCCGCGTTGCTGGATGCATCGTCTGATCTGGTCGTCGACTCCGCTGACGATGAAGTCGAATACACCGGGATTGACCGGTGTCATCACACCTTTGTCGACGCCGTACCGGTGTGTTTCGCGGATTCTTGCTGCGAATGTCTGCGAGACATGTTCTCGGCGTGAGGTCAGCTCGGTGATCGAGGGCAGTTCGACGTGGAGGGCTCGTGCTGCTGCGGGCTCGTCAGCAAGGACCTGTAGGTACCCGCGGTAGAAGACGCCGATCACATCGCTGGGGGTAGGTATGTCGGCCAGCCGGAAAGCGGCTTCCATTCGGGTCTGGACCTCGTGGTAGGCGAGGTCGAGTGCGGTGCCGATGCAGTCGACCTTGTCGGAGAACAGTTCGTAGAAGCTTCGCCGGGAGACTCCGGCTCGGGCCACGATGGCGCTGATGGAAGTGGCCGGGAAACCTTGTTCGGCAATGACATCGAGCGCCCCCCGACATATTCGCTCGCGCTGTGAGGCCAGCACGTCCTCCCGCTCGAGTTTGTGGGGGCCGCGCGGTAATCGGGCACCGCTCGTCATGGCATCGGCCTGCTCACCGGCAGGTTGATGAAGCTGGGAGCGCTGGGGTCGATGGCGATGGTCTGCGGCCGCAACTGCGAATCGAGCATGAGGACGGGGATCATCATTCCCTTGGGAAAGTTGTTGGCATAGATGTCGACCCGCAGCCGATGGCCCGGCTGCAACACGAAGTCCGTGGGGTTGAATCCGATATCCATGGTAGTCGGCCGGCCGGGTACCACAGGTTGACGATCCGCCAGTGACACGTACGGCACCGGATTGGTGTAGTCACCGTTGGCAGACCGGGCGCTACGGGCGTTGTCGATCTTTCGCAGCGACGCGGTCAATTGGCCGGAGGTGACAACGGTCGATTGTCCGTCCGGCGCAACGTCGTCCAGCGTCGCGGTCCAGTAGCCGTCGGTCGCCTCGAGCTTCGTGTTCAGGTGCAGGCTCACCGGCCCGGATACCGCCGTGGGGGTCGCCACCGGCGCGGAAGTGAACGTGGCCGCGGCGACCTCTGAGATCCGCGCATCTTTGGCGCACCCGTCGATGAATCCGAGCATGCCGGCCGTGCCCTGCGCAGCATCGCGTGAACAGACCGTTGACAGTCCTGGTGATACCACCGCGGTCGCCCGACGCTGAGGCGCTCTGGGGTCCAGTGTCCCGTCGAACGCGACGATGCCGGTGGTCCTGCTCGGCGCGCCAGTCAGATACTGCCGCGTATACGTCATTCCGGGGCGCGGAAAACTTGCCGCGCTGGTCCAAGCGCCGCCTTGCTGGAAAAGAGTGGCTGGGCTGTAGTGATCGATGCCGTTGTCGATGCCCTTGAGCCAACGGTCGAACCACGCGCGTTCAAGCACGTCCACGCGAGGCGGCGCCCCCGCGGTTCCGAGCCCGGAGCCGACGGTCGAGTGATACCAGTCGCCCATCAGCAGCTTCTTCTCAGTGCTCGGCAGTCTGATCGCATTGATGATGTCCGGTTCGGAATTGGTGAACAGGTCATGCCAACCGCCCACCACGAACGTGGGCACGTGAATGCGGTCGGGATGGTTGAGGATTCCCTGCCGGAACGGGCCGTTCGGGTCGATCAGCTTGTTGACGTCCGGCGGAATGTCGTTGATATTCAAGGTGAAAAATGCCCGTAACAGCGTGTCGAAGAACGTTATCGGGCTCGATACCCGGTCTGCCAGCCACTTCCAGTCGAACGTCCCCGTAGCGATCGATTTCAGATCGGGGATCCATTTGAGCGTGTCCACCGAGGCGATCCAGAACGGGATGAACCCGACCGCGATGCCGCCACCCGGAGCGATCACGTCCTGCACTATGTCGCTGCCGGGCACCTGCGCAAACACTGCCTTGATCGCGGACTCGGGTTGCTCGGCACCTTGCAGCGCGTTGATCGCCCCGTACGAAAGGCCGGTGACGCCAACCTGCTTCGTCGACCAGTTCTGATCGGCGGCCCATTGACTGACCTCTGCCACGTCCTGGTGTTCGCGGTCGCCGTCTCCGTTCCACACACCTTGAGAGAAGCCGGTGCCCCGCACATCGACCACCACCTCGGCGTAACCCGCCTTGATCAGTTGCGGATCGACGGCGATGGTCCTGGCGGACCCGCCCGACAGCGCCCGGATCTGGTCGCCGATTCCCGATAGCGGAGTGCCGGCGAGGTCGAATAGATCGAATCGGTTCATCACCTGGACGATCGGGTCGTACAGTCCGGGAATCGCGGTGGCCGACTCGAGAAGCATGTACAGCAGCTTGGTGTAGGGCGTCATGTTGATCACCGTGGGTACCGGAGTCGTGACGACATGGTTCGGGGCATCCATCGGCCGATATACGTTGGCCTTCAACACAACTCCGTCACTCATCCGGATCGGCACATCCCAATCGATATGCACCCCGGAGTACTTCTGCGGCCCGTCTTCGGTGTTTGTCCAGCGAGAAGCCATAGCGGTGTCATCCGCCGAGGGGGATGCCGAGACCGCCCCGCCGAACACTCCGGTCAGCGCGATGATCAGGAGGAACACCAGCGCGACGATCACGCTGCGTACTCCGCTTCCGGAACTTGGATCGTGTTTCAACATTTCGCCGACTCAACCTCTCGCATAGTGGGAGACTGTGGCGTACCCCACCGGCACGGAGGGTAACGCACATCACAGTTCGCGACAACAGGGCACCTGGTGCCCGTCGCGTGGGACGAGTGGAGGGCAGCTATGGGATTCGACAGGCGCGCGCGGAATCGCATGGAGCTCCAGCGCATCTCGATCATCTGCGTCCTGCTGGCGATGTCCTGGGCCGTGGTCTGGGGAGCCACCCCGACTGCGCAGGCGAGCAGGCTCACCGAGATCACGATTCCAGCCCTGCCCGGCCAGATTCCCGATACGTGGCTCGGTGCGACACTCAATCCGAAGCACGCTGCGCCGTATGCCGGCCCACCGCGAGCGAGGGTGCTTCTACCCGACGACTACGACCCGTCGAAGAAGTACCCGCTGCTGCTCTTGCTGGCCGGCGCCAGCAGCGACTACCGGACATGGTCGGACGAGGTCCTCGGCCGCATTCAGTCGACCGCCGCCGGATTCCCCGGAATCATCGTGATGCCCGAAGGGGCAACGGGGTTCTACACGGACTGGTGGCGTGGCAATCCCGACTGGGAGAGCTACTACCTCGATGTCGTGGTTCCGGAGATCGTCAAGCGCTATCCGATTCGCCCTGAGCGTCGCTGGCACGCGATCGCCGGCGTGTCGATGGGCGGACTCGGCGCCGCTTACCTCGGGGGCCGTCTGCCGCAGTACTTCGGTTCAGTCGCAGTCATTTCGGGTTTGGTCGACACGGATCTCTTTCCCGGAATGCCTAATCTGGCAGCGCTGGTCCCCGAAGTCAACGCGTTGCAACCGCTGGACTTGAACGCGGTCTATGGGCCCTACGGCGGGTTCTACGCACTGGGGCACAACCCGATTCAACTTGCGTCGAACCTCCAACACACCAGGGTGTTCATGGCCACCGGCGATGGCGAGCCGACGAGTGACGGGGAGCCCAACGACAACAATCCGGTCAGCGACCTCCCCATAGAGGTCGCACTGATCCATCCTGGCTCCGACCGCTACATCAACGCCTTGCGGGCCGCACGGGTCGATGCCACCTACCAGGTGCACGCCGGGATCCATGACTTCGCGAACTTCCGACGAGAACTCCGTGACGCCATCGCCTGGGATCTTTTCGCGCCGGTCGAGGAGAACCCGACGCGCTGGGGCAACGACACGGTAGCCACCCACGGGAGCCTCTGGGGGTTCGGCTACCACTTCGACGACTCGCCCGACCACATCGTCCATTTCGAGCGCGACGGGAACATCCTGCGCATCGGCGCCGCGGGTACGCCGGTGACCATAAGTGCGGGGCCAGGCTGTACCGTTCACACACCGACGCCGGCGTCGATCAACATCGAGGGGTTGTCATGTCGCTGAAATCTGCTGCACGGATCAGGATTACGATCGTGGCCTGTGCCGTCGCGGCGGTCACCGCGCTGATCGCCCAACCTGCGACCGCGGCCCCGGCCCACGATAACGGAGCACTCCAGCACGGCATCGACGGAACCGGAACCGACGCGCACCCATACCTGGTCTACAGTCCGTCATCGATTCGTCGTGATCAGGCGGCACCGTTGGTCGTCGTCGTTCATGGCTGCCAGACCACCGCCGCCCAACAGATGGAATCGACGCGTTACAACCGCATCGCCGATCGTCACGGTTTCGTGGTCTTGTATCCGGACGTCGACGCCATCGGCCGGTCGTTGCCGTGGCCGATGACGAACTGCTGGCGATTCTTCGATCCCGCGAGCTGGCACCGCGGGGGCGGGGAAGCAGCTGCGATCGCGAGCATGACCCGGTCCGTGATGCGCTCACATACGATCGACACTCGGCGCGTCTACTTGATCGGGATGTCGGCGGGCGGATTCATGGCATCGATAATGTCGGCGACATACCCGGACCTCTATGCCGCGATCGGGATCGCATCCGCGGGCGCCTACGCCGATCCATCCTGCCTATATGGAAGCCCCGTGACGAGACCCGTCGATGACAGTGCACGTGCGGCATACCTGGAGATGGGTTCGCGTGGACGTGTCGTCCCACGTTTGGTCATCGGCGGCGACCAGGATCAGACCGTGCCGCCTGATTGTCAGGCCAGGGCACTCGACCAGGGGCTGATGACCGACAACCTCGTTCTCGCGCGGGCAGGCAGGAAGCCGGTGTCGTTGGTGCCCACGTCGATTCATCAACATCTGGTTCCACACGGACACTCTTCGACGGTGTTCGACTACGTCGACCAGAAAGGTTGCCTGCTCGGGCAACGCTGGGTCGTGCATGGCATGAATCACTACTGGTCCGGGGGCTCGCCGGATCGGCGACTGGCGCAATGGACCGACCCTGAAGGTCCCGACGCGGCGGAGATATCCTGGGATTTCTTCGCGAGGCAAGCGGCATCTGTTGGTTCGCAATGCCTTTGACGCGCGATCCGGTAGTCAGTGCAAGGTCAGCTCGGTTGCCGCGTCGACCCGGGTCAGCTTGTGCGGATTGCGGACGTAGTACAGCTCGGTGATCAGTCCGTCCTCCACGCGCGCCGCGAGCACACCGTCGAACTCGCCGTTGACGTAGCAGGCGAGCGCCGGATTGCCGTTGATCACAATCGGTTCCGTTGTCAGGGTGATATCGAACTTCGCCATTCCGCCGAGGAAGAATCGAGTCACCTTGTCGGCGCCGATGATCGGGCGCGGCGCGGCCTGCTTGACTCCGCCGCCGTCGCCGAGGATGGCGACACCCGGGGCGAGTACATCCAGTAGGCCCTGGAGATCCGCGGATTCGACAGCCGTCCGAAACGAATCCAGTGCCGCCCGCGTCTCGGATGCGGAGGCCGCGGCCCGCGGCCGTCGAGCGTCGACGTGAGCCCGTGCCCGGTGGGCGATCTGCCGCACGGCGGCAGGAGACTTCTCCACCGAGTGCGCGATCTCGTCGTAGCCGAGCCCGAATGCCTCGCGGAGCACGAACACCGCTCGCTCGGTGGGGGACAGGGTCTCGAGAACCACCATGAGGGCCATCGACACGCTGTCGGCCAGCTCGACGTCGTCGGCGACATCGGGAGCGGTCAACAACGGCTCCGGAAGCCACTGCCCGACATAGGATTCCTTGCGCTGCTTGAGGGCCCGCAGTCGATTGAGCGACTGGCGGGTGACGATCCGGACCAAGTAGGCCCGGTGCTCTTCCACCTGGTCCAGATCGACCTTGTTCCACCGCAACCAGCTCTCCTGCAGCACATCTTCCGCGTCGGCAGCCGAGCCGAGCATTTCGTAGGCAACCGTGAACAGCAGATTGCGATGCGCGACAAAGACTTCGGTCGAGGTCATCGAACCGCTTGCAGGGTGGCCATCGTGCTCCGTTCCTCCAGAATCGTCCGGCGGTGCGGGTCGCTGATCCGGATCAACCGCTTGCCGGGCTTCCGAGCCTCGAACCGTAGCGCGTCGACCGTGCTCTTGCACACCAGTTCCTTGAGTCGTGCGGCCGGTCGACCGCCGAGGTGGAACGGCACCGCGACGTCGTTGCGGCGCGCGAACTGGAATGCGCCGTAGGTGCGGCCGAGACTGATGCACTGCCCGGCGAACCCGACCATGGCAGCTGTCGGCTCGACTCCGTCGAATCGGCGGAGCATGGTGTCGGCGGCCTGCGGGCCCAGCTGATTGGCCGCTTGGCAGCTCATCCGATAAGGCAGCGCCGACGGGGCGGCGCAGTCGCCCGCGGCGATGATGCGATCGTCGTCGACGCTGGTCAGAGTCTCGTCGGTAAGGAGCCTTCCGGCCTCGTCGGTGCTCAGGCCACTGCGCAACGCGAGCTCGGGGACCGCGAATCCGGCCGCCCATATCGTTGCAGCGCTGGTGATCTGGCGACCGTCGGCGAGATCGACCGAGTCGGCGGCCACGGTGGTCACGGTCGCACCGGCGCCGTCGATGACGGTTACGCCCATGCGGCGCAGTCGCTTTGCAATTCCTCGACGCACCCGCGGGTGCAGGTACGGACCCAGCACCCGACCGCAGATCAGGGTCACCGATCGGCCGTTCTCGGCGAGTTCTGATGCCATCTCGATGCCGGTGGGTCCGGCACCCACGACGGTCACCGGCGCGGACTCCGGGGTGTCCGCGAGGGCCGATCGCAGTCGCTGCGCCTCTTCGAGAGTCGACACGGGGTAGGCGTGATCGCGGACGCCCGGTACGTCGGCGTCGGCGCTGTGGCTGCCGACCGAGTAGATCAGGTAGTCGTAGGCGAGGGCACCGCCGCCGCCCACCGTGACCGTGCGCGAGCCGGTGTCGATGAGTTCGACGGAGTCGACGAGCAACTCGACGTCCGGCGCGAGCACCTCGCGCATGTCGTGCACTGCCGGGTGGGTGTCGGCGGCGAGTTGGTGCAGTCGGATCCGCTCGACGAACTGTGCCCGGGGGTTGATCAGGGTCACCGTCATATCGTCGCGCTGGGTCAGGCGATTGGCCGCCATCACGCCGGCGTATCCGCCGCCCACGACGATGACTCGGCAATTGCTGGCTCGGTCGCTGGTCATCTCGACTCCTTTGATATCTCGATCCCCGCCGTTGGGGTGGGGCTGCACATAAGACACCGCAGCCTCCGAGAATGTGACATGGGTGATGTGAGTCACAGCAGATGGTGGATTTGCGTGATTCCTCCCGCGCCTTCTGGGGTGGGCGGTTGTCGGCACGAGTGGCGCCGGGGTGTGTTGTCCGAATTGTCGCAAGTGAACGAATCTGCGTGAGCTACAGTCCATCTCGGTATTCGTGGCGCATTTGCGGTGCGCCGTGCATGAAGGGGTACGGGTGGGTAACGGGAGTCCGTGGACTGCGCGGCTGATGGCAGTCGTGATGCTTGTCGGTGTGGCGGGGGCGGCATTCGGTAGTGGCACGGCGGCGGCGGCCCCGGCCGCCCAAACGTGGTGGATCAACTCGTGCGGTATGCCGAGCCAGTCGCCGGGCGGTCCGCCCGGGACGGTCAAGGTTCGCGCATGGACCCGGCCCGGAAACACCAAAACCGTTGTTCTGCTGGACGGGTTGCGGGCCACCGATGACGAAAGCGGCTGGGAGCACAACACCAACGTCGCAGACCTCGCGGATCATGGCGTGAACGTTGTGGAACCTGTCGGTGGCTACGAGAGCTTCTATACCGACTGGAACGCCCCGGACAACTTCAGCCATCAGACGTACACCTACAAGTGGGGTTGCGTCATCGGCAACAGCCTGGTGTCGGCGATGGATAAGCGTGGTCTGCGTGGGCCGTCCGGCAAGTACGCGATCATGGGCGTGTCCATGAGCGGCAGCTCCGCATTGATCTTCGCCGCCACCGAGCCGCAGAACTACGGTAGTGCCGGGTCGATGTCCGGGCTGCTGAACCTGACGGCCCCGTTGATGCGTACCGCGATCCGAGCTGCGATGGTCGAGCCGGCGCTCGACGGCGGCACGCCGGCCATGAACGTGGACTGCATGTGGGGTCCACCGTGGAGCATTCGCTGGTTCCAGAACGACCCGCTGTGGCAACTCAATGCGCTGCGCTCGACGAAGCTGTTCATCTACACCGGTAGCGGCATTCCCGGCTTCACCGCCACCCCGCAGGCATTGCTACAGAACCCCGCGCTGCTGCTCGAGGGTGCGCCGCTGGAACTGCTGGCATCGACGCAGACCCACCTTTTCGACGTGGGTGCACGTCTCCTGGGGGTCCCGGAGACGGCCGACTTCCCGGTCGCCGGCCTGCACGACTGGCCGTACTGGCAGAACGCCGTGTGGACTGCGAACAGCCAGGGATTCTTCGCCTAGTGCGATTCGCAGCGCGTCTCCGGGCACTCGCGGCGGCGGTGACCGTACTGGCCGTCGCGGCGTGCGGCGCCAATCATCCGGCGGGCCAACCGGTCTCGTCGACCCCCTCGACCGGTGCCGCGGCCTCGTCGACGGCCCTCGCGACGACTCCGTCGGTAGCGCCGACACAGTCGATGCCCTCATCGCACCAGCTACCCAGTGCTCCGGCGCAGATTCCGCCGTCGGAGATGTCGTCGATGCCGACGTCGCCGGCGCCCGCGAAGGCGAACAGATACCTCGCTGCGTTGAATCAGGCCGGCGTGCACATCGATTCGGAAACTGCGCTCTCGGTGGGCGAGTCGATCTGTGAGCTGCGGGCATCGAATGTCCCGACCCCGTCAGCCATCTCCTACACCGCGGGCGTGCTGACCCCGACTCTGGGCGCCGCCGCGGCGAAGGCCGCCGCACCGCAGATGGTGGCTGCGGCCGACGCCACGTATTGCACTGGATGACCCCCGCGCCTCGCTAGGGTGACTGTATGACGATGCCGTACGGGAACTTCCAGCTCGAGATCTACCTTGCCGGGCTGCGTGGCGAATTGCCGCGCTACCCGGTCGATGCCGAATCGCTGGAGCGCAAGGCACAGCAGGTGCTGCCGCCGTGGATCTGGTCGTATGTGGCAGGCGGCTGCGGGGATGAGCACACCCAGCGCGTCAACGTCTCGGCATTCACCAAATGGGGGATCATGCCGCGGATGTGCGTCGGCGCCGAAGAACGGGATCTGTCGGTCGACTTGTTCGGTATGACGCTGCCGAACCCGCTGTTCTTGGCTCCGATCGGGGTGATCGGCATTTGCGCGCAGGATTTTCACGGGGATCTCGCGGTGGCGCGGGCGGCGGAGACGACCGGCGTCGCAGCGGTGCAGTCGACGTTGTCGATGGACCCGGTAGAGGACACCGGCGCCATTCATCAGCAGACCCCGGGCCTGTTCCAGCTGTACTTGCCCAAGGATCGCGACCTGGCACTGAGCTTCGTGCGGCGTGCCGAGAAAGCTGGGTACAAGGGGATCGTCGTCACCCTCGACACCTGGACGCCGGGCTGGCGTCCCCGCGACCTGAACACCTCGAACTTCCCGCAGCTGCGCGGAATGTGCATCTCGAATTACCTGACCGATGAGAACTTCTTGAACAAGCTGGCGAAGACGCCGGCGGAGGATCCACAGGCCGCTGCGCTGATGTGGGCGCTGCTCTTCGGCAAAGCGGTCACCTGGGATGACTTGGAATGGTTGCGCAGCATCACCGACCTGCCGATCATCCCGAAGGGCATCTGCCATCCCGACGATGCGCGGCGCGCCCTGGACCTGGGGGCCGATGGCATCTATTGCAGCAATCACGGTGGGCGCCAAGCCAATGGCGGGTTGTCGGCGCTGGAGCTGCTGCCGGATGTGGTCGCCGCGGCCGGCGACAAGCCGGTGCTCTTCGACTCCGGTGTTCGCAACGGCTCGGATGTGATCAAGGCGCTCGCACTGGGTGCGAGCGCGGTCGGGCTCGGCCGCACCTATGCGTACGCCCTCGCGGTCGGCGGGGAAGACGCTCTGGTGCACCACATTCGGTCGATCCTCGCCGAGGCGGATCTCCTGATGGCGATTGATGGCTACCAGTCGATCGCCGACCTGCGCCGCGATGGCGCAATCCGTCGAGCGATCTGATTCGGACCGTGGGTGATGTCAGCTCAGCGCGGAGGCGAGCTGACCGCCCAGCGCCGCAAGCGTTTCCGGATGACCCGGAACGTTCGGCTGCCAGGGTAGGACCAGTCGGTCGCGTCCGCGATCGCGGTATCGCGGGATCACATGCAGATGGACATGAAACACCGTCTGCCAGGCGGCCGATCCGGTGCAGTTGAGCAGGTTGACACCGTCGGCGCCGAGTGCGGCCTTCGCTGCGTCCGCGGCGCGCTGGGCGCTGAGCATCGTGGCGGTGAGGTCCTCCGGCGCGGTCTGGAGGAGATCGTCACTGTGCCGCTTCGGAATCACCAGCATGTGACCGGGTGTGGCGGGGTGAATATCCATGAACGTCAACGTCAGGTCGTCCTCGGCGACCTTCGCGGCGGGCGCCGTGCCGGACACGATCGCGCAGAATATGCAGTCGTCGTTCATATCTGCCGACCCTAGCCCAGTCAGCCGGCGCGGTCGGCCAGTTCTGGTTCGGGATCGGCCGTGGGTATGTCGGTGCCGCGGATGGAGGCGCCAGCGGTTTCAATGAGGAACGGCATGGCGCACAGGCCGATCACGCACGCACCCATCATGTAGGCCGCCGGGAAGAGATTCCATCCCGTGACGTCCACCAGACGCTCGTTGATCAGCGGTGCGGTTCCGCCGAACGCCGCGGTCGACACGTTGTAGGAGATGGCGAAACCGGTGTATCGCACCTGCGTGGGGAACATCGCCGGGAATGTCGCCGAGATCGTCGACAGCTGTGGAATGTACAGCAATCCCAGGACGATGAAACCGATGATGGCCCAGGCCATCCCGCGTCCCATCAGCCAGTACATCGGTAGTGCAAACACCAGCAGACCGATCAGGCTGAACCACCACATCGGTTTTCGCCCGATGCGGTCGGACAGGGCTCCGCAGAAGGGGATACAGGCCATCATCAGCACCTCGCCGATGATGATCACCACCTGGCCCCGGGTGTCGGACATCCCGATGGTCTGCTTCAGGTAGGTCGGTTGGTAGCTCAGCAGGGTGTAGTTGGTGACGTTGAGGGCGATCACCAGCAGTGCCATCACGATGATCGGCCGGCGGTAGTTCACGAAGAGTTCGGTCAGGCGGCTCCAGGCCGAGCCGGAGACGTCGCCCTGTGCCTTACTGCTCTCGAACAGCGGCGGATCATCGAGTTTGGTGCGTAGATACCAGCCGATCAGGCCCATCGGGAGCGCGATCAGGAACGGGATCCGCCAGCCCCAGCTCTGCATCTGCTCGGCCGACAGCGTCGCGTCCAGAATCAGCACGAACGCCGCGCCGCCGGCCAGGCCGGTGAGCGTGCCGAACTCGAGGAATGATCCATATCGTCCGCGTTTGCCATCCGGCGCGTACTCGGCCATGAACGTTGCCGCCCCGCCGTATTCGCCGCCCGTCGAGAAACCCTGGATCACCCGCAGCAGCATGAGCAGCAGCGGCGCCGCCACACCCGCGACCGCCCAGGTCGGCAGCACGCCGATGAGGGTCGTGGACAGGGCCATCAGCACGATCGTGATCGCCATGACCGGTCGGCGGCCGATCCGGTCGCCGAGCGGCCCCCACACGAAACCACCAAGCGGCCGGAGCACAAACGAGATCGCGTACCCCAGCATGGTGAAAGCGGTTCCGAGCGTGGGGAAGAACGCGTGTGTGAGGTACGTGGTGGTGGCCGCATAGACCCCGTAGTCGTACCACTCGGTGGCGTTGCCCATCGCCGATGCGGCGATGGCGCGATGCAGTTTGGTCTGATTCACGTTCCGGTGGGTGCGGCGTACGCGCCAGTCTCGTCATGTACCTCACGGCCGGTGACCGGGGGGTTGAACACGCAGAGCATGCGCATCTTGGTGGTGGTCGTGATCTGGTGGCGCTCATGACCGTTCAACAGGTACATCGATCCCGGTGCGAGATCGTACGTCTGGCCGTTGTCCAGATCCGTGAGCGTCCCGGTGCCTTCGACGAGCCACACCGCCTCGATGTGATTGCGGTAGTGGAACTCGTGCACGGTGTCGGGTGCGATGGTGGTCTCGTGGAACGAGAAGCCCACTCCATCATCGGCGAGGACGATGCGCTTGCTGCGCCAGCCCTCGGCGGCGACGTCGCGTTCGGTGCCGGTGATCTCGCCGGTGCTACGGACGATCACTGCGCGGCCACCCGTGCGCCGGCGCCTTCGGTCTCGGTCATCGCCGCGGCGATGATCGAGACGCCCATATGCAGCTGCTCGTCGGACATGGTCAGGGCCGGAAGCAGTTTCACCACTTCGTCCTTCGGCCCGGACGTCTCGGCGAGCACTCCGCGGGCGAATGCGTGGCGGCAGACTTCGGCCGCGCGACCCGGCTCCTCGAAAACGATGCCCTGCACCATCCCGCGCCCACGGATCGAGATCTGATCGTCGGTGTGCGCGAGCTCGGTGAGCAGACTGTGCAGCAGGGCGCCCTTCCTGACCACCGAGGTGCTGAATTCATCTGTGCGCCAGAAATGTTCCAGGGTGCTGCGAGCGGTGACGAAGGCTGCATTGTTTCCGCGGAACGTGCCGTTGTGCTCACCGGGCGACCACAGGTCCAGGTGCGGCCGGATGAGGGTCAGTGCCATCGGCAGCCCGTAGCCGCTGATGGACTTCGACAGCGTGACGATGTCCGGCTCGATGCCGGCCTCCTCGAATGAGAAGAAGCTGCCGGTTCGGCCGCAGCCCATCTGCACATCGTCGACGATCAATAGGATGTCGCGGTCGCGGCAGAGTTTCTGAAGTGCCCGAAGCCATTCGCCGCGGGCGACGTTGACGCCGCCCTCGCCCTGCACGGTTTCCACGATGACCGCGGCCGGTCGGTTGAGCCCGCCGCCCTCGTCATCGAGGGCCTTCTCCATCCAGTGGAAGTCCTCGGTGGCACCGTCGAAATACCCGTCATAGGGCATCGGGGTGGAGTGCACCAGCGGAACGCCCGCGCCCGCGCGTTTCATCGAGTTACCGGTCACGGCAAGCGAACCCAGCGTCATGCCGTGGAAGGCATTGGTGAAGCTGATCACCGATTCGCGGCCGGTGATGTTGCGGGCCAGTTTGAGTGCTGCCTCGACGGCGTTGGTGCCGGTCGGACCGGGGAACTGCACCTTGTAGTCGAGACCGCGCGGAGTCAGGATCGTGCTCTCGAATTCCTCCAGGAACTCGGCTTTGGCGACCGTGGCCATGTCGAGTCCATGCAATACCCCGTCGGACACGAGGTAGTCGACGAGCGCGGCCTTGAGCAGCGGGTTGTTGTGACCGTAGTTGAGGGCGCCGGCCCCGGAGAAGAAGTCCAGGTAGCGCTCGGCGTGGTTGTCGACCATCCACGAACCCGATGCCGACACGAATGTGGTCGGCCAGTTCCGGCAATAGCTGCGGACCCGTGACTCGCGACGTTCGATGACGTCGGGCAGGGTCGGCGTGATCAGTGCGGTGTCAGACATGTTGTGTCCCTTGCGCTGTGTAGTTACCACTGGCATCGGTTGTAGCCAGTGGCCTTGCGGCAGGTGTCATTCGGAGTATTGGTTCGTCTTCGTGGTCGTCCGGAAAGAGCTCCGAGCCGAATCCGGGCAGCTCATCCAGATCCATGCCGCGCCGTTCCGCGAATTTCGCGAACATTGCGCGAGAGGCTGTATTACCCGGTGCCACTGTGGTTTCGACGATCAGCTCGCGCGGCTCATAGCGAGCGGCCGCGTCGGCGAGCCACTCGAGCATCGTCAACCCCAGGCCACGCCGACGGAAGCGGGCGTCGACCGCGACCTGCCAGACCATCAGGGTCTGGGTGGGCCGCCGATAGCCGGTGATGAAACCGACTACCTGCCCCTCGGACCGGGCGACCACGGAACTCTCTCCAAAATCGTTGCACCACAATACATATGCATACGAGGAATTGAGGTCGAGGGTCCGCGAGTCGCGGGCGATGCGATAGAGCTCAGCGCCGTCGGCGGCGGTGGGATGGGTGAGGGCGATATCGCCCCGAAAGGCTGTGCTGTCGTCGTTCAAAGTGGATCACCGTTGTACCAATCAGTTTCGTATGAGCTGCGTTCCGTGTGAATTGACCGTAGGCAGAAGCGCTGTCGGATTTCCACTACCGAGCCCGAATGGGCTGAGTGAACCGGGTGTTTACCGTGGCCAGACACTGAATGTGATGCGCGTCACAGTTGGTAACGTTTCGGGCCGGTTGCCGATATTCACTCTTCAATCACGTTGCGGGATTCGCGGCCGTTCTGCTGATGCCGGTGGCACGCTATGACGATGTCATTCGAGACGTTGGCGCTGGTGGTGGTGCTCGGATTGGCCGGTCCGCTGTTGGCGGCGCCGAAGCGGCTCACCCTCCCTATTGTCATCGGCGAGCTGGCCGCGGGCGCGATCTTCGGTCGGACCGGGTTCGACGTGCTGCACACGAACGACGCCACCTTCACCTTTCTCGCCGATGTCGGTTTCGCGCTGGTGATGTTCGTCGCCGGCACACACGTGCCGCTGCGAGACCCGCGAGTGATCAACGGGCTCAGGTCAGGCGTCGTCCGGCTGGTCCTGGTGGCGGCCGCCGCGGCAGCGCTCGGCGTCGGCATCGCGGCGGCGTTCGGTACCGGCCACGCTGTGCTCTATGCGGTGCTGATGGCCTCGTCGTCGGCGGCGTTGGTGCTGCCGGTGGTGGATTCGCTGGGACTGTCCGGTGACGCGGTACTGGCGATGGTTCCGCAGGTCGCGCTCGCCGACACGATCTGTATCGTGGCGCTGCCGCTGGCCATCGACCCGAAGCACGCCGGCCGTGCGGCACTGGGGGCGTGCGCGGTGATCGCCGCGTGCGCGGTCATCTATCTGGGGCTGCGCTGGATCCAGAAATCGGGCCGGCTCGATCGGCTGGACGACCTCTCCAGTCGTCGGAAATTGGAGCTGGAACTGCGGATCAGCCTGGTCCTCGTCTTCGCGGTGGCCGCGCTGGCGACCTGGACCCACGTATCGATCATGCTGGCGGGCTTCGGATGCGGGCTCGCGGTGGCAGCCATCGGCGAGCCCGAGCAGCTGGCGAGTCAACTGTTCGCCGTTGCCGACGGCTTCTTCGCGCCGCTGTTCTTCGTATGGCTGGGCGCGTCGATCAATCTGCGCGAGCTGGGCATCCACCCGGCGATGATCGGGGTCGGCGTGGCGTTGGGCGCGGGAGCGCTGGCGGCCCACCTCGTTCCGGTGCTGTTGCGCCAGCCGCCGCTGGTGTCGGTGCTGTCGAGTGGACAGCTCGGCGTGCCGATCGGCGCGGCCACGCTCGGTGAGCAGTTGCATCTGCTCAAGCCGGGGGAAGCCTCGGCGCTGTTGCTCGGCGCCGTGCTGACAGTAGGTGCGGTGACCGTTGCCGGCATCGTGCTGTCCAGGCAGGCCGGTGAACGTCCGCCCGCACCGCAGACACTGTGATCGCGCCACGCCATCGACCGATTGGTGGAGATCGATTGCAGTCGTACGGCGGACGCAGTCGGTCCGCGTCGGCGTGAACATGGGTGCATGGCGATGATCAGTGTGCGCGGGCTATGTAAGCAGTACGCGAACCGGACAGGTGTCGCGGATGTCTCGTTCGATGTCGAGCGCGGGGAGATATTCGGAATCCTTGGCCCCAACGGTGCCGGCAAGACGACCACCGTCGAATGCATCGGCGGTTTGCGTCGCCGTGACTCTGGGGAGATAGCTGTCGCGGGCTTTGATCCGGCGCTCGAATCGGATGGTCTGCGGCGGGTGCTGGGAATCCAGCTGCAGGAGAGCCGCTTTCCCGACAAGCTGACAGTCGCCGAGGCCATTCGGCTGTATGCCTCGTTCTATCCCAATCCGGTCGATGGTGACGAATTGATCGAACGTCTGGGTTTGGCCGAGCAGCGACGTACCTACTACTCGAAGTTGTCCGGCGGTCAGAAGCAGCGTCTGTCGGTCGCGGTTGCTCTGGTCGGCCGCCCGCAGGTCGCGATTCTCGACGAATTGACCACGGGACTGGACCCGCAGGCCCGCAGGGACGTCTGGTCGTTGCTGGAGGAGATGCGCGGCTTCGGGGTGACGCTGCTCCTGGTCCCGCATTTCATGGAGGAGGCCGAGCGGCTGTGCGACCGTGTCGCGGTGATCGACGGGGGACGAGTGGTGGCGCTCGACACCCCCCGGCGTCTCGCGACGAACGTCGCGAGCGGTCAGCGGATGATCTTCACCCCGAGCACGCTCACAACAGGGGCGACGGTGGCGAACTCAGGGCTCGACTTCGACGAACTCCGGGCTATTCCGTCGGTGTCGTCGGTGATCGAGGTGGGCGAGCAGACCGTCGCCGTCGCTGGTGGCGACGACATGGTGACGGATGTGGTGCTGGCGCTCGCGGCACGTGGCATCCGGGCTCGGCGAATGCGTCTCGAGCAGGCGAATCTGGAAGATGCGTTTGTGTCGATCACTCAGCACGCTGACGATACTCGGATCGAAGACCAACGACAGGGAGCGACGAAATGACCACGGCAGCGATGGGCGCAGTAGGCAGGCCGCTGGTCGGCGCCCGGACGATGCTGCGCACCGAGGCGACGCTAATGGTCCGCAGCCCGGCCTTGATCGTTTGGGTGGCGATACTGCCCATCACGGCAGCCGTCGTGCTGGGCGCCATCCCCGCGGTACGCGCGCCGAGCAAGGATCTCGATGGTGCGAGTTGGTTCTCGGTGTATCAGCCGATCCTGATCATGTTCTCCATGGTCATGCTCGCGGTTCAAGTGTTGCCGGACGTGATCACGCGCTATCGCGAGATGGGGATCCTCAAGCGCCTGCGCACAACTCCGGCCTCGCCGGTCACGCTGCTGGGCGTGCAGATGGTGCTTGCGTTCGCGATCGAGACCGTCGTCATGGTCGTAATGGTGGTGGTACCTGCGGGGTTTGGGGCCTCGATGCCGCGCAACGGCGTCGGATTCGTCATCGCCTACCTGTTCGGCACGGTGTGCATGTTGTCCATCGGTCTGTTGCTGGCGAGTAGTTTCGCCAATCCCAAGGTGGCCGGCGCAGTTGGCACGGTGGCCTTCTTCGTAATGCAATTCTTTGCCGGGCTGTGGATCCCACGGACGCGGATGCCGGACTGGATGCGCCACATTTCGGACGCGACGCCCTCGGGATCGGCGGTGGGCTCACTGACTCGGGCCGTCGGCGGTCAATGGCCGGAACTGTTGCATCTAGGCGTGCTGGCCGCATGGGCGGTGGTGCTGGGTGTGATCGCGGTGCGAACATTCCGCTGGGAGTAAGGGAATACGATGACGGCTGTGGCCACTACAGATGACGCCACTGATGAGCGAGCAGTCGTCGATGACGGTCCGCCGCGATGGGTGAGCGCCGAACTTCGTCCCGTCGTCGCGGGCTGGGTGCCGGCGGCGCTGCTCGTGGCTGGATTTCTGATCAGCGTGCTGGGTGGGACGGTGACGTCGTCGGGGCGGGCGGTGGCTGTCGGGTTGTTGTCGATCACGGGTATCGGCGTCCATCTGCTGTGGACCCGGGCCGGGGCGTTGCGCATAGCGTCCAGGCTCACCGTCTACGCGGTGGAGCTGGGCATCACCGCCGCGTTGATCTGGTTCAGTCCGTGGTACGGAATCTACGGATTCACCGGGTACATCGCAGCTTTCCTTCTGTTCGACCGGCCTGCGCTGATCTACGCGGTGCTGTGCAACGCAATGGTGGTCTCCGCCTCACAAGTCGGCGGCTTTCAGCAGATTCCCGAGGTTCCCGGTGCCTACGTCGGAATGATCGTGGTGAACTCGGTGATCTTGATGGTGGTGTTCTGGCTGTCGGCGCGACGACATCGAGAGATCGAGGAGCGCGAGCGTGCGGTGGCGTCGTTGGAAGCAGCTCTGGCGCGTAATGCTGAACTGCAGCAAGAACTTCTGGATCGCGCGCACGAACAGGGAGTCGTGACCGAACGTGCACGATTGTCGCGGGAGATTCACGACACCGTCGCGCAGGATCTCGTGGCCATTGTCAGTCAACTGGAGGCGATCGGCGATGTAGACCTGCGAGACGGTGCAGCGCGCGAACGAGTGGGTACCGCCAAGCAGCTGGCACGTGATGGGCTCGCGGAGGCCAGACGCGCAGTCGAGGCGCTGCGTTCGCCGATGCTGGATCGGCAGGAACTACCGAACGCGATCAGAGATCTGCTGCGTGCCTGGGGAATTGCTCATCACGTTGGTGTCTGACTGGATGTCGATGGCGACCCGGTGCCCACCGGGAGCGATCAGCAACTGCTACGCATCTGTCAGGAGGCGTTGTCCAACGTGGCCCGCCACGCCGACGCCGGGCAAGTCCTCGTACACCTGCGATATGTCGATGAAGGTGTGCTGTTGGACATCACCGATGACGGATGCGGGTTCGAACCGGGGCGGGTCGATGAGGGGAACGGTCTTCGCGGAATGCGCGAGCGGATGGAACAGACCGGTGGGACGGTCGAAGTTGACGCTCAGCGAGGCGGGGGCTCGGTCATCAGGGTTGCGATTCCGGTATGAGCGGCAACGTCATTCGTGAGGCACCGGTGCGGGTGGTGATCGCTGACGATCACCCGATGGTGCGCGACGGAGTGAAGGGGATGCTGGCAGCCAGCGGCCAGATCGAGGTGGTCGGCGAGGCCGCGAGCGGCCCGGAGGCGGTCGCTCGGGTACGTGCGGTGGACCCGGATGTGGTGCTGATGGACCTGCGGATGCCCACCGTGGCGTCGACGGCGGGCGGTGCCGGCGGGAAGGGAGCCGGGGGCGAAGGGGTTGCGGCGATCACGGAGCTTCGTGCGCGTGACCATGCGCGGCCGGTCATCCTGGTGCTCACGACCTATGACAGCGACCGCGACGTGCATGCGGCGATAGACGCTGGAGCCGACGGCTATCTACTGAAGGCACTCAGCCGAGATGAGCTCATCAACGCCGTCGTCGGCGCGGCGCACGGTCGCAACGTGCTGGCGCCCGTGGCCGCCGACGCCCTGATTGCGCGTCGCCGGCATCGGCAGTTGACTGATCGTGAGGTGCAGGTCCTGGTAGCGGTCGCGGCGGGCGGCACCAACCGCGCAGTAGCGCAGGACCTCGGCGTCAGCGAAGCGACGGTGAAGACTCATCTGTTGCACATCTACGCCAAGCTCGAAGTAAGAGATCGGGCAGCGGCGGTGCGGGTCGCCTATGAGCGCGGGTTACTCAGCTGATCAGGAGTAGGGAAGGGTGCTGCTGAGGTCGTCCGAGACGGCGATCGGACGGTGCATCTGGGGGAAAGCGCGTTGCGGGCAGGCGGTGCGTTCGCAGGTCTTGCATCCCGGGCCGATCGGCACGACGGTGGACCGATCGCCGATATCGAGGCCGACCGAGTAGATCAGTTTGCGCGCGTGCACGATGTCGCAGCCCAGGCCGATGGAGAACGTCTTCTCCGGCCTCAGGAAGCTGCTGCCTGAGGGGGTCGTCGTGCGGGCGACCCACAGATAGGTGCGCCCGTCGGGCATCTCAGCGACCTGCCGGCGCATGCGCCCGGGCGTCGAGAATGCCTCGTGAATCACCCACAGCGGACAGCTGCCGCCCACCCGGGAGAAGTGGAAGGCGGTGGCGGACTGCCGTTTCGAGATGTTGCCGGCCCGGTCGGTGCGGATCAGGAAGAACGGCACGCCGCGCTGTCCCGGTCGCTGCAGGGTGGAGAGCCGATGGCAGACCGTCTCGAACCCGACCTCGTATTCGTGGCCGAGCGCGTCGATGTCGTAGCGAACCGACTCCGCGGACGTGAGGAATCGCTGGTACGGAAGGATCAGCGCACCCGCGAAATAGTTGGCCAAACCGACCCGGGCGATCGGCATCGACGCGGGCGCGAGCTGGCGGGCCGCGGCGATCTCGCGGTCGATGAGTTCGGACTGGCTGAGGTAGGCGAGCTGGGTGGCGAGTTCGAACGCCCGCTGGCCTGGCAGTAGGTGTTGGGCCAGCGTCAACACCTGAGTGCGGGGATCGAAACGGCGACGCATCGTGGCATCGCCTCGCGGTGCCGGCTCGATCGTTGTGCGCAGGCCGTATCGGCTCTGCAGCAAGTCGGCGAGCTGGCCGTCGAGGCCGCCGATCGACAGCCCGGCGTCGGCGAACAACGCTTCTGCCGCATCATCGAGCGCGGCGATGTGGTTGTCGCGGTCGTAAAACAGATCCCGGACCTCCTCGAACGCGGTGGTGCGATCGTCGTCGGGCTGAATCTGATTGCGGCTCAGCGTCAACAGTGCACGTGCCACCGTCGGCATACGTGAGACCAGCTCATCGATGTCGGCGTCGGCATGGTTGCCGAGTTCGGGGTGTTCGTGGAAGAACTGCGTCAGATCGGCGAGCAGCCGGGCATCGGAGTCCGCGGCGAAATAGTGCAGGTCGACATCGAAGGCGGCGGTCAGCTTCATCAGCACGGGCACGGTGGCAGGCCGCTGGTCATTCTCCAACTGATTCACGTAGCTGGTCGACAGGCCGACGGAACGGGCCAGCTGCGCCTGCGACAGCGACTGCTCCGCACGTAGTCGGCGCAATCGAGGACCGATGAAGGTCTTGGCCATGCGGTCAGCATACGCGTACGCAACGTTTGCAAACCGCACTGGGAAAATACGCAAAAATACACATCAGCAAGGGGTTTTCCTGGATGTACCACGCTGCGTAGCGTGCGAATCATGCAGATTCACGACGTACGCACCCACCGGTCCGCCGACGACTTTCCGACCAGTGAACATCTCGCGTGGAAGATCGCGGAGGTCGCCGCGGATCCGGTCGCCGTGCCCGACGACACCGCGGAGATGATCATCAACCGGGTCATCGACAACGCGGCCGTCTCCGCGGCGTCGGTCGCGCGCCGCCCGGTGACCGCCGCCCGTCTGCAGGCATTGACTCATCCGTATGCGCCGGGGGCCACGGTCTTCGGCGTCCCGGGCCGGTTCTCGCCGGAGTGGGCCGCTTACGCCAACGGTGTCGCGGTCCGCGAACTCGACTTTCACGACACGTTCCTGGCCGCGGAGTACTCGCATCCCGGCGACAACATCCCACCCGTGCTCGCGGTCGCGCAGCACAAGGGCCTCGGCGGCGCGCAGCTGGTGCGCGGGCTCGCGACCGCGTATGAGATCCAGATCGATCTGGTGAAGGCGATCTGCCTGCACGGCAACAAGATCGATCACGTCGCCCACCTCGGCCCGAGCGCGGCGGCCGGCATCGGAACGCTGCTCGACCTTGACGTCCCGACGATCTACCAGGCCATCGGGCAGGCACTGCATCTCACCACCGCCACCCGTCAGTCGCGCAAGGGGCTGATCTCCAGCTGGAAGGCCTACGCACCGGCCTGGGCCGGCAAGGTCGCCGTCGAGTCGGCGGACCGGGCGATGCGCGGCGAGGGCGCCCCGGCGCCGATCTGGGAGGGTGAGGACGGTGTCATCGCCTGGCTGCTCGACGGTCCCGATGCGCGTTACCAGGTTCCGCTACCGGCGCCGGGTGAGGGCAAGCGCGGAATCCTGGATTCGTACACCAAGGAACACTCGGCCGAGTACCAGAGTCAGGCGCCGATCGACCTGGCTCGCCGGATGCGCGACCGCGTCGGCGACCTCGACCAGATCGCGTCGATCGTGCTGCACACCAGCCATCACACGCACTACGTGATCGGCACCGGCTCGAACGACCCGCAGAAGTTCGACCCCACGGCCTCCCGCGAGACCCTCGACCACTCGGTCATGTACATCTTCGCGGTCGCGCTGCAGGACGGCATCTGGCATCACGAGAAGTCGTACGCCCCCGAACGGGCACAGCGCCCTGACACCGTCGAGCTGTGGCGCAAGATCTCGACCGTCGAAGACCCGGAATGGACCCGGCGGTACCACTCGATCGATCCGGCGGAGAAGGCATTCGGCGCTCGTGCCGTCATCACCCTCAAGAGTGGCGAGACCATCGAGGACGAATTGGCCGTCGCGGATGCACATCCGCTCGGCGCTCGACCATTCGCTCGCGAGCAGTACGTCGACAAGTTCCGCGTCCTGGCCGAAGGCGTGGTCGACGACACGGAGCAGGAGCGTTTCCTGGCCGCCGCCGCCGATCTGCGTTCGCTCGCGCCGGGTGAGCTCGACCAGCTGACCGTTGCGGTGCGTGACGATGTGCTGGCCGCCGCGCCGAAGCTTCCGGAAGGACTCTTCTGATGAGTGGATTGCTGTCATCGATCGCGACGCCCGAACAGAAGCGCGTCGCCTTCCGCCGAGATTTGGCGTCGGACACCATTGCGCAGTTGCCCGGCGCGTTCTCGCCGCTCGTCGCGAAATCCATTGAACGGGCTGGGTTCGAAGGTGTGTATGTGTCGGGTGCGGTGGTGTCCGCCGACCTCGGGCTGCCGGATATCGGGCTCACCACACTGTCCGAAGTGGCCGAGCGTGGTCGTCAGATCGCCAGGGCCACTGAGCTTCCCGCCCTCATCGACGCCGACACCGGCTTCGGCGAGCCGATGTCGGCGGCACGCACTGTGTCGTTCCTCGAGGACGCGGGCCTGGCGGGTCTGCATCTCGAGGACCAGGTGAACCCGAAGCGGTGCGGCCATTTGGACGGCAAGGCCGTCGTGCCGACCGAGATCATGGTGCAGCGCATCCGGGCCGCCGTCGATGCGCGCCGCGACGACAACTTCGTCATCTGTGCCCGTACCGACGCGCGCGGGGTCGAGAGCCTCGGCGCCGCGATCGGGCGTGCGAAGGCCTACCGCGACGCCGGCGCCGACCTCATCTTCACCGAGGCGCTGGCGAACGAATCAGAGTTCGCGGCTTTCCGTGCCGCGGTGGATATTCCGCTGTTGGCCAACATGACCGAGTTCGGCAAGTCGGCGCTGATTCCGGCGAAACGGCTGCAGGACATCGGTATCAACGCCGTCATCTATCCGGTGACCACCCTGCGGCTGGCGATGTTCGCTGCCGAGCAGGGTCTGGCGCAGATCCGCGAAGCCGGCACGCAGGAGGCGCTCCTGGATTCTATGCAGCACCGCAGCGAACTGTACGAGCGTCTGAACTATCAGCGCTACAACGACTTCGATCAGTCGCTCTTCAATTTCCAACTGGAGGCCGGAGCATGACCACCGCCGAAGCTCCCCGGATCTACAAGGGGCTGGCCGGCGTCGTCGCCGATTCCAGCACCATCTCGAAGGTCTTCGCCGAGACCAACACGCTCACCTACCGGGGGTACCCGGTCCAGGAACTCACCGAGCATTGCAGCTTCGAGCAGGTCGCGTACCTTCTCTGGCACGGTGAGCTGCCGAGTGACCGGCAGCTGGCGCTGATGTGTGAACGCGAACGAGCCTCGCGGCGCATCCCGCGATCGTTGGCGGCGTTGCTGGGGCATCTGCCCGAGACGTGTCATCCGATGGATGTCGTGCGCACGGCTATCAGCTATCTCGGCGCGGAGGACGATGAGGAGGACGACGCCAGCGAGCCGGCGAACTTCGCGAAGGCATTGCGGATGTTCGCGGTACTGCCGACCGTCGTCGCAGCTGACATGCGCCGCCGCCGGGGCCTGGATCCCATTGCACCGCACAGCCATCTGGGCTATTCGGAGAACTTCCTGCGGATGTGCTTCGGCGAGGTGCCGGATCCCTCCACCGTCAAGGCATTCAACAGCTCGATGATTCTGTACGCGGAGCACAGCTTCAATGCCTCGACTTTTGCCGCGAGAGTTGTGACCTCTACCCGGTCCGACATGTACAGCGCGGTGACCGCGGCGATCGGGGCTCTCAAGGGTTCGCTGCACGGCGGCGCCAACGAGGCCGTCATGCACGACATGCTCGCCATCGACGAGCTGCACCGCGCCGATGGCAGTCGGCCGGTAGCGGACGTGGCCCGGGATTGGATGCGCGACAAGCTTTCTCGCAAGGAGGTCGTGATGGGCTTCGGGCACCGGGTCTACAAGAACGGTGACTCGCGGGTGCCGACGATGAAGTCGTCGTTCGTCGACATGACGGCGCACTGTGGTGAGCGCCGCTGGCTGGAGATCTATGAGGCGCTGGAGAAAGAGATGGGCGACGCCACCGGCATCAAGCCGAATCTGGATTTCCCGACGGGCCCGGCCTACTACCTGATGGGCTTCGACATCCCGATGTTCACGCCCATCTTCGTGATGAGCCGGATCACCGGTTGGACCGCGCACATCATGGAACAGACCGCGGCGAATTCACTCATCCGGCCGCTGGCCGAGTATGCCGGTGTGCCACAGCGGGCAGTCGCCGTCTGATGTTCGACAAGATTCTGATCGCCAATCGGGGCGAGATCGCGGTACGTGCGATCCGGGCCGCGCATGAACTGGGCGCGGCCACGGTCGCGATCTACCCCTGGGAGGATCGACACTCCGACCACCGCACCAGTGCGGATGAGTCGTACGAGATCGGCGAACGCGGTCACCCCGTGCGTGCCTATCTGTCGGTGTCGGAGGTGGTGGCCGCAGCGCGCGCTGCCGGTGCCGACGCGATTTATCCCGGATATGGCTTCCTGTCCGAGAACCCGCAGTTGTCGGCCGAATGCGCTTCGGTCGGAATCACGTTCATCGGTCCTGATGCCGACACTCTGCGGCTCACCGGTGACAAATCCGCAGCCATCGCCGCCGCGCGGTCGGCGGGCCTCCCCGTGCTGGCATCCACGGCACCCTCAGCTGATGTCGACGACCTCATCGCGCAGACGACAGGGATTCGTTATCCGCTTTTCGTCAAAGCGGTCGCCGGCGGCGGTGGGCGCGGGATGCGCCGAGTGGACGCCCCGGAGCAGATGGCGGACGCCGTGGCTGCGGCCTCACGAGAGGCGTTGTCCGCCTTCGGCGATGGCACTGTGTTCATCGAACAGGCCGTCGTCGATCCGCGCCACATCGAAGTACAGATTCTCGGGGACGGCGCGGGCAACGTGGTCCATCTGTTCGAGCGGGACTGCAGTGTGCAACGGCGCCACCAGAAAGTGGTGGAGCTCGCGCCGGCGCCGAATCTGGATCCGGCGTTGCGCGAACGGATCTGCACCGACGCGGTGCGATTCGCGCGCGAGATCGGCTACTGCGGGGCCGGGACCGTCGAGTTCCTGGTGAACAGCGCCGGCGAGCACTACTTCATCGAGATGAACCCGCGGATTCAGGTTGAGCACACGGTGACCGAGGAGATCACCGGGATCGACCTCGTGGCCGCCCAGGTGCGGGTTGCGGCCGGAGAGACGCTCGACGATATCGGGCTGGCGCAGAAGTCGATTCGGATCAACGGGGCGGCTCTGCAGTGCCGGATCACCACCGAGGATCCGTCGTCCGGATTCCGTCCGGACACCGGCAGGATCACCGCTTACCGCTCGCCGGGCGGCAACGGGGTGCGGCTCGACGGCGCCGCACGTCTCGGCACCGAGGTGTCGGCGCATTTCGACTCGATGCTGGTCAAAGTCACCTGCCGCGGCGCCGACTTCGAGGCCGCCCGTCGCCGAGCACTGCGGGCGATCACCGAGTTCCAGATTCGCGGCGTCGCCACCAACATTCCGTTCCTGCGGGAGCTGTTGGGCAGCAAGGACTTTTGCGAGGCCCGGCTGAACACGGGATTCATCGAGAACCATCCGGAACTGTTGGCCACCTCGACGGCATCCAGTACCGGTACCCGATTGCTGACCTACCTGGCGGATGTCACCGTGAACAGACCGCACGGTGCGCGGCCGACGTCCATCCGGCCGCGCGACAAGTTGCCGGCGATCGCCGGCGATCCCGTTCCTGCCGGCAGCCGTAATCGGTTGCAGGATCTCGGGCCGCGGGAGTTCTGTCGGCAGTTGCGGGACCAAGAGGCGGTTGCGATCACCGACACCACGTTCCGGGATGCGCATCAGTCGATTCTGGCGACCCGAGTGCGGACCTCGGGGCTGCTCACGGCGGCGCCCGCGGTGGCCGCGCTGACCCCGCAGCTGCTGTCGGTCGAGTGCTGGGGTGGCGCAACCTATGACGCGGCGTTGCGATTCCTCGATGAGGACCCATGGCAGCGGCTGGACACCTTGCGCGCGGCCATGCCGAACCTGTGCCTGCAGATGCTGCTCCGCGGCGACAACACAGTCGGGTATGAGCCGTATCCGTCCGCGGTCACTACGACTTTCGTCCGGGAAGCCGCGGCGTCGGGCATCGACGTCTTCCGGATCTTCGACGCGCTCAACAACGTCGACCGGATGCGCACCGCGATCGATGCGGTGCGCGACTGCGATGGTCCGGTTGCCGAGGTGGCGCTGTGCTACACAGGCGATCTCGGCGACCCGGGGGAGCGGCTCTACACCCTGGATTACTACCTGCGATTGGCCGAGCAGATCGCGACGGCCGGCGCGCATATGTTCGCCATCAAGGACATGGCCGGACTGCTGCGCCCGGCCGCCGCGATCACGCTCGTGCAGGAGTTGCGCCGCAACTTCGATCTCCCCGTGCATCTGCACACGCACGACACCGCGGGCGGCCAGCTGGGTACGTATCTGGCGGCGATCGGCGCCGGGGTCGACGCGGTGGATGTCGCCAGCGCGCCATTGGCCGGCGGAACCAGCCAGCCGTCGATGTCGGCGCTGGTCGCGGCCTGCGCCGGCACCGTGCGCCCGACCGAGCTCGATCTCGATGCGGTCTGCGCGCTCGAACCGTACTGGGAGGCACTGCGTCGGGTGTATGCACCATTCGAGTCGGGCATCGCCGCCCCGACCGGGCGGGTGTACGCCCACGAGATTCCGGGTGGTCAGTTGTCGAATCTGCGGCAGCAGGCGCACGGACTCGGGCTGGGTCACCGGTTCGAGGACATCGAGCAGGCCTACGCCGACGCGGATCGGGTGCTGGGCCGGATCATCAAGGTGACGCCGACCTCCAAGGTGGTCGGCGACCTCGCGTTGGCACTGGTGGGTTCGGGTGCGAGTGCCGACGAATTCGCCGCGGACCCATCGGTATACGACATCCCGGATTCGGTGGTCGGTTTTCTGGACGGGGAGTTGGGAACGCCGGCGGGGGGCTGGCCCGAGCCGCTGCGAACGCGGGCGTTGGCCGGGCGTACCGCCACGGAGAAGGCGACGGCGCTGACGGCGGCGCAGCACGACGCATTGTCGGGGGACTCGCAGCAGCGACGAGAGGCCTTGAACCACATCCTCTTTCCGGCGCCCGCCGGCCAGTTCTACGCACGCCGTGCCGCATTCGGCGAGCTGGACCGGCTACCGGCATCGCTCTACTTCTATGGGATGGAGCCCGGGGAGGAGCATCGGGTGCGATTGGCGCCGGGTAACGATGTCTTCATCGAATTGGAGGCGATCTCGGAGCCCGATACCGCGGGATTCCGCACGGTGATGTTCCGCTTCAATGGCCAGCACCGGCCGGTCCGGGTGCGCGACCGCGCCACCGAGCTCGACACGCCCCGCGCCGAGAAGGCGGACCCGACGAATCCGCTGCATGTCGCGGCGCCCTACGGGGGCGTGGTGCAGCCGGTGGTCACTGCCGGCGACCGGGTGGACCCCGGGGACGTGATCGCGACCATCGAGGCGATGAAGATGGAATCGTCCATCGGGACACAGACCGGCGGCATCGTGGAGCGGGTGGTGATCTCCGGGCCTGCAGCCGAGGTGCAACCGGGTGATCTGATCGCGGTGATGCGGCTCGGTTGACCGGAAGGCAGGCCGGTTCTGTCTGGTTCATCGTTGGTATGAAAGTACAATCCGGACAGCGGTATTCGTTCGTTGCTGGAAATCAAACGGACGCTGTTACGGTCGATCTGCTGCGGCATGAGCTGTGGCCGATGACGCGCAGCGAAGTCCGGTGTGATTCCGGCACTGTCCCGCAACGGTGATGCCCTCATCAGAGGGCGAGTCCGGTCGCCTGGGCGTCGTCGAACGTGCACAGGTTCGAGGAATGACCAATGGCAACCAGATTTTCCAGGCTGCTTGACAGCCTCACCGCCGCAGAATGGCTCCGAGTCTCCGCGATGACCGCCGTCATCGTGCTGATGAATGCGCTGGGCTGGGCGATATACATCTTTGCGGTCATGCCGCATCACATGCATTACAAGGGTCTTGGCGTCGGCATCGGTGTGGCTCTTACCGCCTGGACCCTGGGAGTACGGCATGCGTTCGATGCCGATCACATTTCGGCTATCGACAACGTGACCCGCAAACTGATGGCTGACGGTAAACGCCCGCTGGGCACGGGGTTCTTCTTCGCGCTCGGGCACTCGTCGATCCTGGTCGCGGTCGGCGCGGGTTTGGCGTTCGCCACCAAGGCCGTGATGGGCAGTGTGGTCGACCCGAACTCGGTATACGAAACACTCGGTGGCGCAATCGGAACCGGCGTTTCGGCCCTGTTCCTTTACCTCATCGCGCTGCTGAATCTCGTGGTGCTCGCCGGCATCGTCAAAGTGTTCCGAGCGATGCGCAGGGGCGAATACAACGAGGAAGAACTTGAGCGCCAGTTGGAGAGTCGGGGCATGATGTACCGATTCTTCCGGCGCTGGATGGCAGCGATCACCAAGACCTGGCAGATGTTCTTAGTCGGGGCTGTCTTCGGGATCGGGTTCGACACCGCCACCGAGGTGGTCCTGCTGACTGCCACCGCGCTGGCCGCTTCGGCGGGTCTGCCGTGGTACGCCATTCTTGCTCTGCCACTGCTGTTTTCGGGTGGCATGATGCTCTTCGACACCGTCGATGGCATGTTCATGAACGTCGCGTACGGGTGGGCATTCGCGCGGCCGGTCCGGAAGGTGTACTACAACATCATCATTACGGCTTTGTCCATCTTTGTCGCATTCATCATCGGCACAATCGAATTGATTCAGGTGCTGTCACAGGAGGCGCACCTGAGCGGCGGGCTGTGGAACGCGATCGGCGACTTCGACATCAACGTCGCCGGCTTCGTCATCGCTGCCATGTTCGGGGTCGTCTGGATTCTTGCCATTGCAATATGGAAATTCGGGCGGATCGAACATAAGTGGACACAACGTGCAGCCGATGGTGGATTTGGCATCCAATCGTCGGCTGAACTCGACTGATCGGGAACTGAACCGCGCGCCCACCCGACTACTCATGGTGTAGAGCCCCGTTCGGTTCCCAACGGAATTGCGGCACCATCGAATCGCGAAAAAGGAACAGTGATGTTGAGTTCTTCTCGGCGCAGGGCGGCGGCGATCGTCGTGCTTGCCGCCTCGACGGCGCTGACGATCAGCGCCTGCGGTAGCAGTTCGTCTTCGTCGCCAGCGAGCAGCTCGATGCCGGGAATGAACATGACCGGCGCGACCACCACCGAGAACGTGCCCGCGCCCGCGGCTGCGCTGTCGGTGCCCCTCACCGACCAGAACGGACGGCCGCTGAATCTCGGTGCGCTCAAAGGGAAGACCGTCGTTGTGGCGGACTTCCTGACCACCTGTCAGGAGACCTGCCCGATGACCAGCGTGAACTTGCACGATGTCGCGGCGGCGGTACATGCCGCGGGACTTGATGATCAAGTGGCGGTGCTGGAGGGCACGGTCGATCCCGAGCGCGATGTGCCGTCCCGGCTCGCGGCGTATCAGAAGTTGTACGGCGTGGAACCGTCCTGGGACCTGGTCACCGCGGGAACGGGTACGCCGGCGCTATGGCAGGCGTTCGGGGTCAAGTTCGACAAGACGAAAGAGGATGATCCGCCGCCCAAGGACTGGCTCACCGGCCAATCGTTGACCTACGACATCGATCATGACGATGCCGTGTTCGTCATCGACCCGACGGGCCACATTCGGTGGGAGGCCCACGGCATGGCGGACACCGGCGGCCAGAAGCCGCCGCAGGAGATCTACAACTTCCTCAGCGACGAGGGCGTGAAGAATCTGAACTTCCCGTCCGGCCCGTCGTGGACGGTGGGCGACGTGGAGTCGGCGCTGACCTCGGTAACCGGCCGCAAGGTGTAGTTCGCGGTTTGCGGCGGTCGAGATTGGCCTGGTCGGCGATGGCGGGACACAATGGGCCGATGAGATGTTCGGTCGCACGGGAGGCGTTGTCCGCCCGGATCGATGGTGAGCGCGAGCCGGTCCCGGCCGCACGCGTGGATGAGCATCTCGAGGAGTGTGCGGATTGCGCACGCTGGTATCTGCTGGCGTCCCGGTTGACTACGCCCGGGGCCGGCGCGCTGCCCGGCCCGAATCGCGATCTGGCCGATCGCATCGTGCGGTCCGCGACATCGTCGGCGCCGCCTCGCGAGCGGCGTCCGTGGCTGACATCGACGTGCAGATACGGCTTGACCGTCGCGGGTGTGGTTCAGATCCTGCTTGCGGTTGCGCAGGCCGCAGGTTTGCGCTTCGGCATGTTCTCGATGGGGCACGAGATGGGCGACGGCGGCCGGCACCTCTTGAACGAATCCACGGCGATCATGCTGGGGCTGGGCCTCGCATGCGCGGTCGCGGCGTGGTGGACTCGGGCGCTTGCCGGCGTCGTCGTGGTGCTGATCGGTTACAGCGCGATCCTGGCGATCTATGTGGTGCACGATCTCGTCGCGGACGAGGTCACCGTCGCCCGCGCGGCCTCGCATCTTCCGTTGCTGGCGGCGCTGGGATTCGCGGTCGTCTTGTGGCGCCGCGACGGCCCCGACGATGGGTTCGGCGGCGCTGTCGGCCGGAGAGTCGAGGAGCGATCAGACAGCCGAGAGATCGGAAAGTTCGACGCCGCGTGAGCACGGTGTCGTCGCGCAGATCAGGCGCTAATACTACGACGCGTAGTATTAAGCGTTGTTTCTCTATGGACGGGCGTTTGTTGCGGTGAGTTCCCTACGGTCATATCTGCCTCGCCGGCCGGCAGCGGTGATCTCGTCGTCAGCGATCGTGGCGCTGGCGGTACTCGCGATCTACAGCCACGTCAGCGGCCAGAGCAAATACATGCAGACCGGAGACACGTACCCGGGCGGGTTCACAGCCGTACTTGCGGTGCTCGGCTACTTCGCCGGCGTAGTTCTGGGCGCAGTCGTCCTTGGTGCGCTGGCTTATGTGCTCCTCGCGGCACGTCCCGATCGTGACGGGAGCATCGGTGTCGAGACGTACCGGGCGCATCGCCTGATCGAACAGCTGGCGCCACTGTGGGCGCTGGTCTCCGTGGTGATGGTTGCGGTCACTGCCGCCGACCGCGCGGGGTTGCCCGTGGGGCAGGTGATCTCGCACGAATCAGGTCTATCGCAGACCGTCAGCGTTTGCGAGCCGGCGATCGCGTGGTGTGTGGTCGCCGGCTGCGCCGTGGTCGTCTCGATATTCGCCCGCGTGAGCCTGCGTTGGACCAGCCATGTGCCGCTATTGCTGCCGGTGGCGGTCGCGGTCGTGGCCCTGCCGGTGGCGGGCAACGCCGGACAGGGGCCGAACCATGACTACGGAACCTCGGCGGCCCTGGTCTTCGCGCTGGCGCTGGCGCTGTCGGTCGGCGTGCGGATCTCCGCCGCCCTGTCACTCCCGCGGGATACCGCCGACGCGGACGTCGAACAGACCGTTCGCCGCGTCCTCCGTGTCGTGGCCGTCGCCGACGTGGTGGCATTGGTCTACTCACTCGTGCTGGGCGTGATCCTGGCTTCGCCCACCGATGTGACGAGTTCAGCGTTCGGCCGATCGGCGGTCGTCATGCTGATCGGACTTGTGTTGCTGGTGGCGGTCGACATCGTTGCCCTGCGCCGGAGTCGGTCGACGGCCGATCGGCGGCGGTTCGCGGTCGAGTCTGCGCTGGTCGGCGTCGCGATCGGGTTCGCCGTGTACACGGCGATGGCGGTAGCCGACACTCGGACGGCCACCGCGCTGCTCCATCACCGCTTCACGGCCTGGGATGTCTACCTCGGCTATCGGCTGCATCACTCGCCGAACGTCGCCGACATCACGACGATGTGGCGTTTCGATCTACTGATCGCGGTCGGCGCGGCGCTGGCGATCGTGCTCTACGCGGTGGGGCTGCATAGGCTCTCGCGCGACGGCGTGCCCTGGTCGCGGTGGCGCACGATGTCGTGGATGCTGGGCTGCCTGTCATTGATCTTCACCTCCAGCTCGGGTCTGCGGACATATGGCATGGCCATGTTCAGCGTCCACATGGTCGAGCACATGGTGCTCAACATGTTCATCCCAGTGCTGCTGGTGCTGGGCGCGCCCGTAACGTTGGCCCTGCAGGCGTTGCCCACCGCACAGAAGGGCGCGCTGCCGGGGCCACGCGAGTGGATCACCCGGACATTGCATTCGCCGCTGAGCGTATTCATCACCCACCCGGTTGTGTCGCTGATCGTGTTCGTGGCGTCGCTGTACGGCGTGTATTTCACGCCGCTGTTCGATGTGCTGGTCCGGTACCACTGGGGTCATGAGGCGATGAGCATCCACTTCGTCGTCACCGGCTATCTCTTCTATTGGTCGATCATCGGAATGGATCCGGGCCCGCGGCGGCTGCCGTTCCTGGCCCGGCTGGGCGTGCTTTTCGCGGTGATGCCGTTCCATGCCTTCTTCGGTATCGCCACGATGACCATGTCCTCAATCATCGGTGGCACGTTCTACCGCAGCGTCGATCTGCCGTGGGTGACGAATCTGCAGCACGATCAATTCCTGGGCGGTGCGATCGCGTGGGGGACCAGCGAGGTGCCGGTCGTCATCGTGGTGTTGGCCCTGGTCACGCAATGGGCCAAGAGCGATCGGCGGGCGGGTGCACGGGCCGACCGGCATGCCGACACCTACCGCGACAGCGAGTTGGAGGCGTACAACCAGATGCTGAGCGACCTGGCTCGGGATCGGCGCTGACAGTCTGGTCAACCGGCTCCATGGAGGGCGCTCAGGAGTAGTCTTATGCGCATGAATACCCGTAACGATGCAGGTACCTGCGACAACCCGGACTGCACGTGCACGGACTGCCAGTGCGGTCCGGACTGTCAGTGCGGGAAGAGCGAATAGCGCTCTGGCTCAGCCGAACTCGCGCTCATCGGCGGTATGGGCGGCGAGAAGGTCGTCGCGGGCACGCGCCACCCGCGAGCGAATGGTGCCGACCGGGCAGCCGCAGACTTCGGCGGCGTCGGCGTAGGACAACCCGAGGAGCTGCGTGAGCAGGAATGCCTCGCGGCGGTCGTTGTCGAGACCGTCGATCAGCATCGCCCATTCCACCTGCTCCTCGTGGCGTCCATGCTGGTGCCGCGCACTGGGGGAATGACTTTCGTCGTGGTCGTGATACGCCGAAGGTGGGCGAGATGACTCGTATCGGATGTGGTCGACGACTGTGCGGCGGGCGATCGACAGCAACCACGTTCTGGCGCTCGACCTACCGCCGAAGCGGCCGATCGAGCCCAGAGCCCGAATGAATGTCTCCTGAGTGAGATCGTCGGCGCGGGCGCGGTCCTGGAGGTGGCAGCAGAACCGCCAAACATCCTGGTAGGCGGCCTCGACGAAGAGTTCGATAGCCTTGGGGTCGCCGGTGCCGGCGCGCAGCGCCAGTTCGGTGACCCGGTCGTCATCTCGCTTCGTCACCGCCCAACCGTATCGTGGACGCCGGGAACCAAACGGTCCGGCCCTACGACTAATTCCATTGACCACCTGTTTGCTGTCAGAACCGAGGATCGAACGCGCAATGACCGTTGTCGACGCTCTGCTGGAGAGCGGAACTGCCGAAGATGCGGATCGCAGGATCCAGCTGCAGGTGACCGGCATGTCCTGCGGGTCCTGCGCGGCTCGCGTAGAACGCAGGCTCAACAAGGTCGACGGCGTGCAGGCGTCGGTGAACCTGGCGACGCGCACCGCCACCGTCGCCGCGGCGGCGGACATCAGCGCCGACGAGCTGTGCGACGTCATCAAAGAGGCCGGGTACGGGGCCGAGCCGCGCGCAGAGGACCGCGCGCTTCTGCTCGCCGACCCGGATGCCGATCACGCGCGCAGCTTGTTCCGCCGATTCGTGGTGGCACTCGTGCTGGCCTTCCCGCTGGCCGACCTGTCGGTGATGTTCGCGGCGGTTCCGGATACCAGGTTCACAGGCTGGCAGCTGATTCTGCTGGCGCTCGCGGCTCCGATACTCACCTGGTGCGCCTGGCCGTTCTACCGGGTGGCGTGGAAGAACCTGCTCGCGCGGACGGCATCGATGGAGACACTGATCTCGCTCGGCGTCCTGTCGGCGGCCGGGTGGTCGCTTTACACGATGGCGGCCGGACGCGGAGACGCCGATTCGGACCGGCACGGGGTCTGGCACGCGATCTTCGCCGCGGACTCGATCTATTTGGAGGTCGCCGCCGGCGTGACGGTGTTCGTCCTCGCCGGCCGCTATTTCGAGGCGCGAGCCAAATCCGCTGCCGGTGGCGCGCTGCGTGCGCTGGCCGCGTTGGGCGCGCGGGACGTGAGCGTGCTGCTGCGTGACGGCTCGGAGATGCGGATCCCCGTCGAGGAGCTGAGCGAACAGCAGCGCTTCGTGGTGCGGCCCGGCGAGACAGTCGCTGCGGACGGGTTGGTGATCGAGGGCGCGTCGCTGATCGACATGAGCGCGATGACGGGCGAGTCACGGCCGGTACCGGTGGAAGTCGGATCCTCGGTGATCGGCGGCACCATCGCGCTCGACGGCCGGTTGGTCGTCGAGGCCGCCGCGGTCGGCCCGGACACGCAGTACGCCGCGATGGTGCGCTTGGTCGAAGAGGCTCAGTCCGGCAAGGCGAACGCCCAGCGACTTGCCGACCGAGTCGCAAATGTCTTCGTGCCCTGCGTAATCGGACTCGCGGCGCTGACCTTTCTGGTCTGGCTCATCTCCGGGGGGTCGCTCGATCACGCGATCTCCGCCGGACTCGCCGTGTTGGTGATCGCATGCCCATGCGCGCTGGGACTGGCGACGCCGACCGCACTGATGGTCGCGTCCGGTCGGGGCGCCCAGCTGGGGATCTTCCTCAAGGGTCACGACGCCTTGGACGCGACGAAGTCGGTGGACACGGTCGTCTTCGACAAGACCGGCACGATCACCAACGGTGAGCCCACTGTTGCCGCCATCACGGTCGCTCATCGATACGTCGAGGGCGAGGTGTTGGCGCTCGCCGCAGCTGTCGAATCGGCTTCAGAACACGCTGTGGCGCAAGCGATTGTGCGCGCAGCCGATGCCGTCGATGGCAGCGTTGCGCCGGAAATAAGCGAATTCGTCGTCGAGGCCGGCAAGGGCGTACGCGCGACGGTAGGCGGCCGCGCGGTCGTCGTCGGGAATCCCCGCTGGCTCGCGGCCGGCCGTACCGTGCCGACCGAGTTGGCACGACACCGCCGCGCCGCCGAAGAAGAGGGCAACACAGTCGTCTATGTGGCGGTCGACGACGTGTTGTGCGGAGCCATCACAATCGCTGACACGGTGAAGGACTCGGCCGCGTTGGCGATCGCTGAGCTGCATCGCCAAGGCTATGACACGGTATTACTCACCGGAGACAACAGGTCGGCGGCCCGCAAGATCGCCGACGAGGTGGGTATCGCGACCGTGCACGCCGAGGTGTTGCCGGACGGCAAGGTCGAGGTGATTGAGCGACTGCGCGCGGGCGGCAAGGTGGTCGCAATGGTCGGTGACGGCATCAACGACGGTCCCGCGCTCGCGACCGCAGATCTCGGGCTGGCGATAGGACGCGGCACCGACGTCGCCATCGGCGCCGCCGACATCATCCTGGTGCGGCGGAGTCTGGATACGGTGCCGGAGGCGTTGGGGTTGGCGCACGCGACCCGAAAGGCCATCCATACCAACCTGTTCTGGGCATTCGGCTACAACATCGCAGCCATTCCGGTGGCCGCCGCCGGTTTGCTCAACCCGCTCATCGCCGGCGCCGCGATGGCGTTCTCGTCGTTCTTCGTGGTGTCCAACAGCCTCCGGTTGCGCAACTTCGCGCCGGGCGCGGGCGCTGGTCGCGACGAGTCAGGCGGCCCCGGGAACTAAGTCATCCTCCTCGGCGACTAATTCATGGAGTGATTCCATGGCGAAGGAGTGAGGTGGGGATGACGAACGGGTCCGCGACGCGCGAACCGGAGATCTCAGGTGAACCGGCCGATCGTGGGGCGTGGCAACGTTTCCGGCCGTTGTTGCTGCGCCTGCATTTCTACGGGGGTATGCTCGCCGGTCCGTTCATTCTGATCGCTGCCATCACCGGGCTGTTGTACACGCTCACCCCGCAGCTTGACCCGATCGTGTTCCGGCACGAGCTCAAGGTTGAGCACGTGGGCGATCATCGCCTACCGATGTCGCAGCAGGTGCAGGCGGCGATGACGGCGCATCCCGAGGGCACTGTTGTCAGCATTCGGCCGCCCACGGCGGCGAACGAGACCACGCAGGTCGCGATGTCGGTACCGAACATCACGGACGGCTACACGCGCACCGTCTTCGTCGATCCGTATACCGCTCATGTGCAGGGAGCCTTGACCACCTACGGCCAATGGCTGCCGATCCGGGCCTGGTTCGACGAATTCCACCGGAACCTGCATTTGGGCGACGTAGGCCGAAACTACAGCGAGCTGGCCGCCAGCTGGATGTGGCTGGTCTCGCTCGGCGGGCTCGCGCTGTGGGTGGCACATCGCCGTCGTAACGGTGGACTACGCCGGATCGCCGCCGTGGATGGCGAGAAGGGCAGTCGGCGTAGGGTTTTCAACTGGCATGGTGCTGTGGGCACAGTCGTTCTCCTCGGTCTGCTGGGGCTCTCGGTCACCGGTCTGACATGGTCGCGGTATGCCGGCGAGTCGATAGCGAAGCTTCGTTCGGAGCTGACGTGGAGCAGCCCGTCGGTGTCGGCCTCGCTCCATCCGGCCGTGACCAGTCCGGCCGGCGGCGGCGCTCATGATGACCACGGTGGCGATATGACCAGTGTCGCAAGCCCATTGACGCAGCAACAGGCACTCTCCGGGCTTGACACGGTTTGGGGCACTGCACAACGGGAGCGGATGCAGGGTCCGATGTGGTTGACGCCACCCACAACCAGTGACCAAGCGTGGCAGGTCGTCGAGCGCAAGCGGCGGATCCCGACGCGCAACGACGCGATGGCCGTCGACGGGACCACCGGAAAGGTGGTCGACCGCGTAAACTTCGCGTCCTGGCCGTTCATGGCGAAAATGACAGGCTGGGCGATCGACACGCACATGGGCATCCTGTTCGGCATTGCTAACCAGATCGTCTTGGCGCTGTTGGCGATTGGGCTGATAACCGTGATCGTGCGGGGCTATCGCATGTGGTGGAAGCGACGGCCGACGAAACAACGCGGGCTGCCGCGGTCGCCCAGGCGCGGCGTGCTGGCGGGACTCAGGCCGGTGGAGGCAGTTGCGGTGGTCGCGGTGCTCGCCGTGATCGGTTGGTATGCACCACTATTCGGAATGTCACTCGCCGTATTCGTGATTGGTGATGTGTTGTACGGCATCTGGTCGCAACGCCGGGTCTCTCGTCGGCCGGGCCGCGATGACGTCGAGGTCATCGATTCGGAGATCACCGAGACCGAACGCGATGCGCCGGAGTCCGACGAGATGGTCGGCGCACGATGATCAGTGACCCGCAACTGCGTTGGGTCCTGACGATCGGCTTGGCGATGGCCATCGGAATGTGTGCGGTAGCGCCACTTCGACACCGTGGGAACCTGTATTCACTGGTGAGTCATGTCATCCACATCGCCATGGCCCTGGCGATGATCGACATGGTCTGGCCGTCGGCGATGTACCTGCCGCTCACCACGGGATGGATCGTCTTCGCGATCTTCGGAGTCTGGTACCTGATGATCACCGCAACCCGACGCTACCCGGCCGTCATCGGTGGGTATCACGTCGTGATGATGGCCGCGATGGCGTGGATGTACATCGTCATGGACGACAGCATCGTTCATCGATCCTCTGGCGGAAACCACAGCGGCGGAAACGGTTCCATGTCGGGAATGAGCTCGATGCCGGGGATGGACATGAGCGGCGGAGGCGGCCACTCGATGTCGATGACCGCCGGGCTGCCGACGTGGGCTCAGGGTATCGACGTGGCGTGCTCGATCGTGTTCGCGGCGGGCGGAGTGTGGTGGCTGCTGCGCTATTTCGACGTTCGGCGACGTCCGGTCGATGACGGGGTGTTGGGCACGGACAGTGCAGGCGCGCTCTGCCAGGTTCTCATGGCGGCTGCAATGGCGGCCATGTTCGCCGCTTTCTAGACCGTCGCCCCGAATTCGCTGCCGGCATCCGCCCCAGCTGCACAACACCAGGCATGCGCTGTCGATCGGCACAGCGCGAAGTAGTCCGCGTGTCCGTGGACATTTGAGAGGAAGACAAGATGAAGTCGAGCATGACCCGGTCGGTCGTGGCAACAACATTTGCGGCAGCCGCCTTGACCTGCGGGACCGCAGTAGCCGGTGCCTCGCCCATCACACCGGCCCATTCTCCGAAGCCGGCCAAACCGCCGATCAATGTTCAGGTCGCGCCGGGCGTGCAGTACATCGGCGCCGGCACGACCGGCGCCACCGAACTGGTCACACCATTCGGTGTCATTCGGACGGCCCCCGGACAGGTAGCCGTGGTGGACAACAGCGGCAAGACGCTGTTCGGCAACCCGGACCTCACCGGCCCGAAGCCGGCAACCCCAGCTGTGCCCGTCGGCCCGCAAGCCGAGAACGCCGCCGCCCTGGCCGTCGCGGACGCTCCGAAATCGCAGGCGGACAAGAACTCTGACATCCAGAATGCGATCAATAATGTCGGCACGAACTTCGGCCTGGCCACCGGAGTGGGCGCCATGGTCGGTGGGGTTGGGGGCGCGCTCATCGGTTGCCCGATCGGCGCGATCACCGGCGGTACGCTCACCGGCGTCGTCACCCCGGTGACTCCTATCGGTGCTGTCGGAGGCTGCATCCTGGGCGCGGGGGCCGTCGGTGGTCTCGGCGCCATCGTCGGCGGAGCGGCCGTCGGCGCGCCCGTAGGCATTGCTTCGGGGATCTATGAATACCAGCAGCTGCAGGCCAACGGCGATCTCTGATTCGGCAACGAGCTAGACCCCAATCGAGTGGACGGCAACCGCGAAAGACGGCGCCGTCCACTCGATTTTTGAGAATTCCCGAGCCTCCGGGCGCTCAGCTGCGCAGGAACTCGACCGTCCGTTGCCATGCCACCGTTGCCTGGTCGGGATCGTAAGTGCCCAAAAGATTTTCGTCGTTCACGAAGGCGTGGCCGGCCGGGTAGAAGCGGAACGTCACCGCACGCCCTGACTGCGCCGCGATCTGCTCGGCCGTCGCGTCGATGTCGGCGCGGTCCAGCCACTCGTCCTGTTCGGCATAGTGCCCCAGCACCTCCGCGGTGAGGCCGTGGTAGTCCTGCGGCACGCGCGGCAGCCCGTAGAACGGGACAGCCTTGCTGATTCGATCGCCCTGCGTGGCCGCGAGGATCAGCACGAAACCGCCGCCCATGCAGAATCCGACGGCGCTGACAGCGTCTCCGTCCACCTCCGGCCGCTGCAGCAGATAGTCGACCGCGCCGGCGAGGTCGGCTGCCGCCTCTTCGACCGGCAGTGCTTCCAGCAATCCGGCGGCCTCCGCCGAATCATGCGTCGTGCGGCCGCCGTAGAGATCCGGGGCGAGTGCGACGAATCCCTCGTCGGCGAGCCGCTGGGTGATGGCGGCGATGTGGGTCGTGAGGCCCCACCATTCCTGGATCACGATGACGCCGCGGCCGCGGCCGGAGTCCGGGAGTGCGAGAAACCCGTGGACGGTCCGGTCACCGCTGGGGAACGTGACGTTGTGTTCACTGTCTCCCGGCTCGAGGGCCAGTTCGCGGAGCCGGGCATCGTCGGCGGTGCTGGTCATGGTGTTTCTCCTGCTTTCAGCGATCGAAGGTGTTGCGGTCCAACAGATCCGGTGAGCCCAGGCTCTGCCGGATGGTTTCCGCGGTCGGATTGTGGAATGCGCCGGCGGCGACGTCCCGGTAGAGCCGTTCGATCACGGACCCGCGATGCAGCGCGCGTCCGCCGATCACCTGCAGGCTCAGATCGACGACCCTCTTCGCCCCTGTCGTCGCGTGCAGTTTCGTCGACTGCAGGCGGCGTCCCCACGCGGCGCTGCCCTGAGGATTCTCGGTCCACTGCGTCGCAGCGGCGTCCACGTGTGCCTCGATGCCGTCGAGTTCGGCGACCGCGTCGGCGAGGACGGACTGGACGAACGGGTCCTGGGATCGCGGTTCGCCGCCCAGCTTCGCCGATGCTCTCCCGGAGACGCTGGCCACCGCCAGGTCCAGTGCGCGCTGGCCGATCGCCAGATACACATTGGAGGTCAGGACCAGCGCCCAGGCGGCGACCGAGCCGAGGTACTCGCTGTTCGGGCGATCCGGTCCGGCGATCGCGATGATTCGATCGGCCGGCGAATACGCATCGCGCAGCACGGTGTCGTCGCTGCGGGTCGAGCGCAGGGCGAAGGTGTCCCAGTTGTCCTTCACCTCGACGCCCGGGTCGGTGCGCTCGACGAATCCGTGCACGATGGCCGACGGATCGGTGGTGTCCCGGCCGTGCACACCCAGCAGGGTCCACACGGGCGACAGCGAGGTGAAATGCTTGTGGCCGCTGAACCGGTAGCCGCCCCGCTCGTCGGGTACCGCATCCGTCGTCGAGCCGCCGAGACCGAGATCGTTGCCGCTCTCGCTGTGCCCGGCGGCGACGATCGCGCCGTCGCGCACCGCCTCGAGCAGCCAGCGCGCCGAATCATCCCCGGCTCGAAGACGATCGGCGGCGGCGCCCACCCAGAACAGATGCATGCCCGAGGCCAGCGCGGTCGCCGCTGACCGGTAGGCGATCCGGCGGTGCCAGCGCGCGAGGTCGGCGAGTGTCAGCTCCGCGCCGCCCAATTCGGCGGGGATCGGCGCGCGGTAGTAGCCGGCGTCACGCAGCTCGCCGAAGTCCTCGGTGAAGAACGCCCCGGATCGATCGGTCTCGTCGGCCCGTTGGGCGATCCGTTCCAGGAGGGCGTCGTCGAGAGTGAAGGCGAGCCCACGCGTGGGTGCGAAGACGGTCATGTCAGAACCCTTTCGAATGTCGTTGTGGCGCTGTGGGTCGCGGGTTCACGAGTACCAGTCGACGGCCAGCGGATGTTCGCCGCGCAGCAGGTACGCGCCGACCTGGCGACGCTTGTAGCCGACCGGGTCGTGCAGGCTCTGGGTGCGCAGATCGCGCCAGAAGCGATCGAGCTCGTAGCGGCGCGCGGTCGCTCGCGCGCCGACCAACTCGAATACCGTTGTGGTGACCTCGATTCCGGTCTCCACGGCGACCGTCTTCACCGCGGACAGCAGCGCGGCCAGCTCGGCCCGGTATTCCGGGGTGATCGAGTCGGGGTCGTCGAGTGCCGCGCTGACCTTCTCCGACGCCGACGCCAGGAAGGCCTCGGCCGCCAGTAGATGGGACTGCAGCACACCGAAGCCATCGACCACGTGTGGCTCGTCCACGGCGCGTTCGTACGGCGAGTGCAGCCAGGACCGCGAATGGTGCTGGACGTAGTCGACGGCCCGGTCCAGGGCGCCGCGCGCGAGGGAGAGGTAGAACGTCGGCATCAGCGTCTGCGATGTCAGTCCGGGTGTGAGATTCGCGCCTCGCGGCTGGAATTGCTTGTCGGAAAAGCCGATCGCGTCGTCCCACGGCACCGATACGCCCTCCACGCGAGCGCTGCCGCTGCCGGTCGAGCGCTGGCCGAGGGTGTCCCAGTCGTTGCCGTAGATGATTCCGGGATCGTGAGCATCCGCGAGCACGAAGAAGACATCCTCGGTGCCCTCGATCGCCACGCCGATCACCAATCGGTCCGCCACGGGGAGGCCGGTGTTGAACTGCTTGCCGCCGTGCAGGATCAGGTGATCGCCCTCATCGCGGGCGCCGATCGGATCGTCGCGGAAATTGGCGATTCCGGCGAGCAGCAGGCGCTGCTCGGTGACCTCGCGCTCCCAGCGTTCGCGCTGTTGTGCGGTGCCGAACGAGCGGAACAGCCAGAAATAGGCGTAGTGCCAGCCCATAACGTTGGCGAGGGACCCCTCGACCTTCGCGATCTCGGCGACCACGGCCAGCACCGTGGCCCAATCGGCGTTTCCGCCACCGGATTCGATGGGTCCCTGCAGACCGAGCAGGCCGGACCGTCGCAGCAGCTCGGTCTCGTCGACCGGGTCGGCCGCCGCGACGTCACGGGCGTGTGCGGTCGTCGCGACCAGCCGCGCGACCTCGGCGCCCCTCTCGACCCATTCGGCGCGGTTGGTCGGTGTCGGCTGGCTCTGCCAATCGGGCGCCGCCGCAATGATTTTGGATGCGCCATCGGGTTCGATGGTGGCGTCGGCGGCGAGGTCTGGCTGTGCGGTCATGGCGGTCATCTCCGGGTTCGTAGGTGGTGGCGCCGAGCGTATGGGCGCCACTAGAAGCCGGGCCAACGACGGTTTTCGATGACCTCCGATCGCCGATGCCGATGCGCGTACCCTTCCCGCTGCTCAGCGGGGATGCGCCTGGTGGGCCCGCGATTTGCGCCCTGCTGGGTCAAACTGCGGTGGTGGCCGGCAATGCGGCCGATACCGCGTCGGCCGCGATCCGGCTGATCGCCGGGTCCAGTCCGTGACGGGCGATCAGTCGCACATCGACCGCGCCGGCCTGCGGCAGGTCATCGAGCGTCTCGAGTCCGGGGGGAGGACCGCCGGCCACCGGCAGCAGCGCGATGCCCAGCCCGGCCCGGACCGCGGCCAGGACCCCGTCGAGCGTCGATGCTTCCACGGCGACCTCCACGTCGCGGCCGGCCTTGCGCAGCGTGGTGAGCGCACGTTCGCGGATTCCGCAGGTGCCGTCGAACGCGACCAGCGACACGGTGCGGTCCGTGGGGCGCTGGTCGGCCGGCCGCAGCCAACACAGCGGCAGCGATCCGACGCGCGCGCCCGGCCCGTCCGGGGTCACGGCGAGAGTCAGCGCGATGTCGAGGCGATCAGCCGCGACCGCCGCCGCCAGCTCCGGAGAGCGGTTGAGTGCGAAGGAGACTCGATGATCGCTGAACGCGTGCTGCAGTCCAGCGAGGATCTTCGGCAAGAGCTGGTCGGCGGCGTGTTCGGTGCTGCCGATGCTCAACGCCGGACGGCTGTGCGGCACAAAACGTTCGAGTATCGCGTCATGTGCGGCGAGCAGGTCGCGCGCGTCGGCGAGCAGGCGTTCGCCGGCCGTCGTCAGAGTCAGGCCCCGATGGTCGCGAACGACCAGCGACGAGTCCACCCGCTGTTCGAGGAGATAGATGTGCTGGCTGACGGTCGATTGGCTCAGGTGCAGGGCGCGGGCAGCCCGGGTGAACCCGTCGTGATCGACGACCGCGATCAAGGACTTCAGATGCGCCAGGTTCAGGGGGCCGGACATGGTTCTCCTCGCGGCTCCGTGATGGCCGAGCTCCAGCCACCGTATGCGCCTCCGACCGCGATGGCGCCTTCAGGATTCTGCTGAATCTATCTGTGCCCCGATCCGATCGCCGGTCGTAATTTGGAACTCCATGGGCACATCGCAGCACCGGAAGATGGCGTTGAATCTGTTCATCTACCCCCAGGGGCACCACGAGGCCGCGTGGCGTCACCCGTTGTCTCAGCCGGAGCGTATCTATTCGGCCGACTACTATCAGCAGCTCGCCCGGGCGGCCGAGGACGCCGCGTTCGACGCGGTGTTCTTTGCCGACAGTCCCAGCCTGAATCCCAGCATCGAGTTCAACGCCGCCGGCCGCCTCGATCCGATCGTGGTGCTCACCGCGATCGCTGCCGCCACCAGCCGCATCGGACTGATCGCCACCGCCTCGACGACGTACAACGAGCCGTACAACCTGGCCCGGGCGTTCGCATCGGTCGATCATCTGTCGGGGGGCCGGGTGGGCTGGAACATCGTGACGACGAGCGCCGACGGCGCCGGACCGAATTTCGGTGTGACGCATCCCGATCCGACGACGCGATATGAGCGTGCCCGCGAATTCACCGACATCGTGGTCGCCCTGTGGGACAGCTGGGAGGACGATGCCATTCTGTTGGACCGGCAGGGCGGCGCATACGCCGACGCAGATCGGATCCATCGAATAGATGCCGTCGGAACGCATTTCGCCGTACGCGGCCCGCTCAACGTGCCGCGTACCCCGCAGGGCCGTCCGGTCCTGGTGCAGGCGGGCGCCTCCAATGCCGGGCGGGCGTTCGCCGCCGAATACGCGGAGGTGATCTTCGCCGCGCAGCAGACGTTGACCGACGGCCAGCGTTTCTATCACGCGGTCAAGTCAGCGGTCATCGATGCCGGTCGCGACCCGGAGCATGTCAAGATCCTGCCGGGGATCAGTCCCTTCATCGGGTCGACGGACCGTGAGGCCCGTGCACTGGAGCGCGAGTTCAACGAGTTGACGGTGCCGGCCTATGGGCTGAAACAGCTCGCGTCGATCGCCGGGGCGGATCTATCCGGATTGGATCTGGACGAGCGGGTGTCGCCGGCCCTGTTCGCCGACGGCGGCGCGGTGACCGATAACGACCGTTCGCGCCGTCAGGTGGTCGCGGCTCTCGTCGAGCGTCACCGGCCCACCGTCCGCGAGCTGTTGCACCGGCTGGCGGCCGGCCGCGGCCACCGGGTGGTCGCCGGTTCGCCCGAGCGGATCGCGGATGAGCTGGCCGAGTGGTTCACCGAGGGCGCCGCTGACGGATTCAATGTGATGCCGCCCTACTTTCCCGGCGGATTGACGGCGTTCACCGAACACGTGGTGCCGATCCTGCGTCGCCGCGGGCTGTTCCGCGACGGATACGCAGGGTCGACGCTGCGCGAGCATCTGGGCCTGCCGGTGCCCAGCAATGGCTTCGCGGTCGCCGCAGGTAAGGCATAGTCGGGGCATGGCACAGGAGAACATCCTGCTGATCCACTGGCACGATCTGGGTCGGCATCTCGGTTGCTACGGCGCATCGGGCGCGCCCAGCCCGGTTATCGACCGACTGGCGGCGGACGGGGTCCGCTTCAGCAACGCGCACGCCAGCGCGCCGCTGTGTTCGCCGGCGCGGGGGTCGTTGTTCACCGGACGCTACCCGCACTCGACGGGGCTGGTGGGGCTCGCGCATCACGGGTTCGAGTACCACGACGACGTGCGGACCCTGCCCAGCCTGCTCGGCGACAATGGTTGGCGAACAGCGCTTTTCGGCATGCAGCACGAGAGCAGCGACCCGCGTCGACTGGGGTTCGACGAATTCGATGTCTCGGATTCGCTCTGCGACTACGTCGTCGACAGGTCGATCGACTGGCTGCGCGTGCATGCGGCTGACGCCGAGCCGTTCCTGTTGACAGCGGGATTCTTCGAGACGCACCGGCCGTACCCGGCCGATCAATACCCGCCGGACGACCCGGCGACTGTCACCGTCCCGGGCTTCCTGCCGGACGCGCGCCCGGTGCGCGAGGACATCGCGGCGCTCCACGGATCGATCGCGAAGGCGGACGCGGCGGTCGGACGGCTGCTCACCGCGCTGGCGGACGACGGACTCGACCGCAACACCTGGGTGGTGTTCCTGACCGACCACGGGCTGGCGTTCCCGCGTGCCAAGTCGACGCTGTACGCCGAAGGAACGGGCATCGCCTGCGTGATTCGGCCGCCACAGGACCGAGAATTGGGCCCGTTCGTGTACGAGGAGCTGTTCAGCGGCGTCGACCTGACACCCACGCTGCTGGATCTGCTGGGGCTGCCGGTTCCCGAAGCGGTGGAGGGGTTTTCGCACGCCGACGAGCTGCTGTCGGGCGGGGCTTCCGCACGGCCGGTGCGGGCGGAGGTGTTCACGGAGAAGACGTATCACGACACCTACGACCCGATCCGCGCAGTGCGCACCCGGCACCACAGCTACATCGAGAACTTCGCACAGCGTCCGGCGCTGAGTCTGCCGCTCGACATTCGTGACAGTCCGTCGGCGCGCGCGCTGGACGGTTCGGAGGATCTGCCTCGACCGCCGCGCGAACTCTACGATCTCGATCTCGACCCCCACGAGCGCGTGAATCTGGTGAACGATCCGGCGTACGCGGATATCGGAGCGGAGCTCGCCGGGCGGCTGGCCCGCTGGCGTGAGGATACGGGCGACCGGCTGCCCGCGGAGTCGACGGGCAACGCGGTCGCCCGCGAGTTCATGGAGCGCTATCGCGCACAGCTGGAAAGGGTTTCGGATGCGCAGCGGTCGCTCGTCTCGAGGCGGCCCCGCGGCGTGGAACGCGATCTCTCCGGCTGATCATCGCTCACGCACCGTGCGGAAGCCGACGTTGCCGGCCGTGGACGCGGGCGGATTGTGTGATCGCGCCGCGTTGCGATAGCGATTGCAGTACGAGTCGTGACACAGATAGGAACCGCCGCGCAGCACCCGCGCGGATCCGCGCTCGGGGCCGCGGGGATTGAGCGACTCGCCGCGGGCGTAGTAGCGCGGGTCGAATCGGTCCTCGCACCACTCCCAGACATTTCCGACCATCTGCCAGAGGCCGAAGTCGTTCGGCTCGTACGACTCGACCGCCACGGTGCCGATACTTCCGGCCGGGTGATCGGGAAACTCGCCGACGAAGATGTTGCACGTGGCCCGATCGCGTGCGCTGTCTCCCCAGGGGTAGCGGCGGCCCGCATGACCGCCGCGCGCCGCGAACTCCCACTGCGCCTCGCTGGGTAGCGATCGGCCGGCCCATCGGCAATACGCCTGTGCGTCATGCCAACTCACATGTACGACGGGGTGATCGGTCTGCTCATCCGTCCCGGAGTCGGGCCCGAACGGGTGCGCCCAGTCGGCCCCGGAAACGATCGACCACCAGGGTGCGGCCGGCACCGATCCGCTGATCGCCGACGCATCGTCAACCAGCGCGGTGAACACGGCCGACGTGCCGGCCTGTTGTGCGGTGGTGCGGTATCCGGTGTCGGTGACGAAAGCAGCGAAGTCGGCGACGGTCACGGTCGTGGTGTCCATCTCGAAGTCGTCGATCCGGACGCGGTGCACCGGCACCTCGCCGTCGGTGGGGAATCCGTCGCCGAATCCGTCGCCCATGTCGAAACCGCCGCCACCGATGACAGCCTGAACGATGCGGTGGCTGCCGGGCCGTACGGGGACCTCATGATCGGGGACAGAGGGCTGCGCCCGCGCCGGCGCGCAGCAGCTGTGTTGGTCACTCACAGTGCCCAGTGTCCACCGATCACAGTGATCACAGTGGATGGCCGAGTCGCTCGGCGTCCCTCGTGTACTGCTGCTTCCAGTCCGATGACCGGCCGTTGCGTTGGCGGCGAAGCGGTGGCGGCGGGGCGAGGGCGGGGTCCAGACCCAGTTCGCGCAGCACGCGCGCCGTGGCCGCCCGGGAGTCGTCTCGGAGTTCGGCGAACTCAACGAGGATCGGCTGGATTCCGTTGTCCGCGAACCACTGTCGCCACTGCTGGTCCTGCGCCGCGAGGTTTGCGGCCAGATGGCTGATCGCCACGGCGTGGTACTGAGCCCGGTGGTCGTCGGACGACGCGACGCCCTCCCACGTCTGGGTCTGCACCGCCCGCCACATCGACACGGCCTGCCCCGCGAGATCCGCCCGTCTGGTGACGTAGATGTACACGGGTTCGCGTCCGAGCAGATCGTGCAGTGCACGGCGCAGATCGGTGCCGGATCGATCGGGCAATCCCGCGGCCCAGTGGCGGACGAGCGGTGTCTGGTTCCACATCAGCTTGCCGCCCCACACCCCGTTCGGGCCGGTTCCGGCCGCGAGGATGTCCTGTCGCCACTGCTGTGGAGTCCGTTTGTCGGGGCGACCCGGCTCGAGCTCGGCGAGGAGCCCGTGAACATCTGGGTCGTCCAGGCCGGCCATCCAATCACGTGGCTGCGGTGGCCGCCCGGTGGCGGGGATGTCCTCGAAGAATTCACGCGGATTGCCCGCCACTCCCGTCAACGCCAACGACTTCACCAGCAAGGTGCTGCCGCTGCGTTGGCTGGCGCATACGACGTATGCGCTCGTGGGTGTGGGCATTGCGACAACGTAATGGCAAGGTCGACGGGACGCCAGGTCGGCGCGGCGTTCTGCGCCGGCTGACTCAAATACCGGATCGCAGGGCGGCGAGGTAGGACGTGACCCGCCACGACCCGCCGGCGTGGCAGGGTCGTGGCGGGTGTGCGTCAGGCCAATTCGTCCCGAACCTGTTTGGCGGCGGTCACCAGGTTGCTCAGTGCCGCGGTCACCTCGTCGGTCCGGCGGGTCTTGAGTCCGCAGTCGGGATTCACCCAGAGACGCTGCGCGGAAACGGCTTTGTGGGCCAGCCGCAGTGATGCGGCGATCTCGTCAACGCTCGGTACCCGCGGCGAGTGGATGTCGTAGACGCCCGGGCCTACCTCGTTCGAGAACCCGATGCCGTTCAGGTCGTCGAGCACCTCCATCGCCGAGCGGGCCGCCTCGATGGATGTCACGTCCGCGTCGAGATCCGCGATCGCGTTGATGACCTCTCCGAACTCCGAATAGCACAGATGCGTGTGGACCTGCGTCGAGTCCGCGACGCCCGACGTCGACAAACGGAATGCGTGCACGGCCCACTGCAGGTATGCGGCCTTGTCGGCGTCCCGAAGCGGCAACAGTTCGCGCAGCGCCGGCTCATCGACCTGAATGATGGCGGTGCCGGCGGATTCCAGGTCGACGGTCTCATCCCGGATCGCCAGGGCGACCTGGTTGGCGGAGTCGGCCAGCGACTGATCGTCGCGGACGAACGACCATGCCAGGATCGTCACCGGTCCGGTCAGCATTCCTTTGACCGGCCTGCTCGTCAGCGACTGTGCGTAGGAGATCCACTCGACGGTCATCGGCGCCGGCCGGGTCACGTCACCGAACAGGATCGGGGGCCGGACGCAGCGGGTGCCGTACGACTGCACCCAGCCGCTGCTCGTCGCGAAGAAGCCGTCCAGCTGCTCGGCGAAGTACTGCACCATGTCGTTGCGTTCCGGTTCGCCGTGCACCAACACGTCGATGTCGAGTTTTTCTTGCAACGCGATCACCGAAGCGATCTCGTTGCGCATCCGCTGGACGTAGTCGTCCTGATCGATCTTTCCGGATCGCAATTCCGCGCGGGCACGGCGGATCTCGATCGTCTGCGGGTAGGAGCCGATCGTCGTGGTCGGCAGTACCGGCAGGCCGAGTCGAGCCTGCTGTGCAGCGCGACGGGTGTCGGCGGCACCGCGGGTGGCGGCGTCGCCGAGTTCGGCCAACCGGGCCCGCAGTTCATCGTTGTGCAGCCGCGGATCGGTCGCGCGGGTGTCGAGTGCTGCTCGGGCGGTGGCGAATTCGCCTGCGACCGTCTGCCGCCCGTGCCGCAGCGCCCGCGACAGGGTGACGACCTCGTCGACCTTCTCGTCCGCGAACGCCAGCCAGCCGCGCAGATTGTCGTCCAGTTCCGTCTCGGCCGATAGTGAATACGGGACGTGCAGCGTGGAGCATGATGTCGAAACCGCAATGGCGCGAGACGAACCGAGCAGGGTGCCGAGAGTTGCCAGAGCCGAATCGAGATCCGTGCGCCAGATGTTGCGGCCGTCGACGATGCCGGCGACCACCAGCTTGGACGACAGTTCGGGCACCGCAGCGGCGGCATCGGCGGTGCTCGGTCGAGCGGAACGAGGGGAGTTGCCGCTGACGAGATCGAGCCCGATGGCCTCGACCGGTGTGCGCGCCAATACCGGCAAAGCGGCATCGGGATTGCCGAAGTAGGTACTCACGAGGATCGAGGGACGTTCGTAGTCGGCGCCCAGGGCCTGATAGACCCGGGTGACGGCGCGTAGCAGGTCATCGTCGAGATCGGTGACCAGCGCGGGTTCGTCGATCTGCACCCATGCCACTCCGGCTTGCGCCAGCCGGGTCAGCAGTTCGGTGTAGAGCGGGACCAGCTCATCCACCCGGCCGATGGGATCGGCGCCGCCGTCGGTGGCCTTGGCGAGACGCAGGAAGGTGATCGGGCCGATCACCACCGGTCGTGCCGCAATGCCGAGGGCCGACGCGTCGCCCACTTCGCCGACAACCTTCTCCGGATTCAGGGAAAACGTTGTGCTGCCTGAGATCTCGGGAACCAAGTAGTGGTAGTTGGTGTCGAACCATTTGGTCATCTCCAGCGGCGGCACGGTATCGCTGCCGCGGGCGGCGGCGAAATAGCGGTCCAGGTCATCGGCGATGGCGTCGAAACGCGGTGGCAGGCAGCCGAGCATGACCGCGGTGTCCAGAATCTGGTCGTAGTAGGAGAACGTGTTGACCGGGATCGAGTCCAGGCCGGCGCGGAGCAGGCCGGTCCAGTTCTCCTGGCGCAGCGTGCGGGCGGTCTCGACCAGGCTCGCCTTATCGAGCGTGCCCGCCCAATAGGCTTCGGTGGCCTTCTTGAGTTCGCGATCGCGGCCGATGCGGGCCGATCCGGCGACGGTGGTGGTGAAATCGGGTGCGGTGCCAGTCTTCTCGGCGTTTCCCATGGTGGATGTCTTCCGTGTTGCGTTGGGTTGCCCGCCGCCCACGGATGCATGAAACGCCCAGCGACCGATCCCACCGCGCGGCGTATCGGTTGTCGCTCGACGGCCACACGCCCAGTCCACGAGGCGGCAGACCGCAGGGTGCGGCGCACCCTGCACACCTGGCAGGTCTTCGGACTTGCCGGCAGACACGAATCGTGTGGGCCTAGTGGCCGTCGCTTCCCGGGCTGGTGCCCAGTGCTCATGACGGCGGTCGTTCCGGCATACCGCTGCGGGACAGTCCCGGATTCTCACCGGGTTCCCTCTCACGAGCGCCGGTATGACGCCCGCTCGACACCGCATCGGTGACGATGCGGCGAACCAGCTGCGGCATCCAGGATAGTGCCTGCAGTGTGCGACGCCACCAGCAGGTTCGCGTCCCGGGGCCGAGGGTTGACAGCCTAAGTTAGGGTACCCTTATGACTTGGTCGTATGGCACCGTGATCGATATCGAACGGCTGTCGCCGCGGATGACCCGGATCTGGCTGCATCTCACCGATCCGGAGCGGATCACGATGCCCGACTGTGGCGACGACGCGGTGGGACTCTACTTCCCGGCGGACAACTCCGAGGTGCCGCCGCCGATGGAGCTGCGCGATGGCGTGTGGGGCTATCACGATCCCGGCGCCGCGCCGCCCGGTCGCAACTACACCGTTCGGCGGTATGACGCCGAGAATGCCACGGCCGTCATCGATTTCGTCGTACACGGCAACGGAGTGGCGACGACCTGGTTGCGGAATGCGGTACGGGGAAACATGATCGCGGTCTCGCACGCACGCTCCTGGTACCGGCCGGGTACTGCGCCCTGGCAGGTTCTGGCGGCTGACCTGACCGGCCTTCCGGCTCTGGCGCGGATCATCGAAGACCTGCCGGATGCCGTTTCGGCGACCGCGGTCGCCGAAGTGAGCGGCAAGGAAGACCTCGACTATCTGCCGGTGCGGGAGAACGTGTCGGTGGTCTCGTGTATCGGCGGCAACGGCGAGGCGCCGAGTGGTCTCGCCGATCTGATAGCGGCACAACCGTTTCCGCAAGGCGACGGATATCTGTGGTTTGCCGGCGAGGCCGCTCAGTCCCGGTCGGTGCGCAAGTGGCTGCGCGCCGAACACGGCTGGACCTCGCAGCGATTCGACATCGTCGGCTACTGGCGGCAGGGCTCGGAGGAGTGGGACCGTAGGTTCGCCGAGGTCGGTCCGCAGATGCTGGCGATCTACCGAGAAGCGTTGGCGGCCGGCAAGAGTCAGAAGGTCGCGTTGGAGGAGTACGACGAGGCGCTCGAACGCGTCGGGCTTTGATCGGGGGACGACCTCGTCAGCGGCTGTCGGTCCATCACGCGCGATCGTGGAGGGTGACCTGGTAGCCGTCCGGGTCGGCGAAGGTGAATGTCCGGCCGAAGGGACCGTCGATCGGTGCGGAGACGATGGTGTGTCCATCGGCGACGAGGGCATCGTGAATGGCCTGGACGTCGGTGGCGTGGAGCCATATCGCGGCACCGATGCCGGGCTGAGCAACGGATGCGAGGTCGGTGCCGGGAATGACGTCGCGGAGTGCGAACGCGATCGGTTTCGTCTCGAAGACGACGGCGTGCGGAGGGCCGGCCGGCGAGCGGACGAGGCCGAGGTACTGCTCGTAAAAAGCCTGCGAGGCGTCGAGATCGCGTGCTTGCAGGGAGATGAAGTCGGGGCCGGTGGCGGGCATGTGATGCTCCTTCTTTTCATGTCAGTCTTCTGACATGGACCAGCCTATGTCAGAATATTGACATGAGTCAAGACGGTGTTGATCTGCAGACGTCGCTGGGCTACCTGCTGAAAGAAGCGTCGAGCGCTCTGCGTGCAGCCATGGAGGAGGTGCTGCGGCCGCTCGGGATGACCGTGACGCACTACTCCTGCCTCGAGTTGCTGGCTCAACGACCGGGCCTGTCGAACTCCGAGCTCGCGCGGGGCGCATTCGTCACACGGCAGTCGATGAACGTGCTGCTCCAGGCCCTGGAGCGAGAGGGCCACGTGACCAGGCCGGCCGAGGCACCCGTCGGGAAGGTTCTTCCCACGCGGCTCACGCCGCGTGGCCGCCGGAGGCTCGAGAAGGCGACCGTAGCGGTCCGGTCCGTCGAGGTCAGAATGCTGGCCGGGATGACCGAGGCCGAGCAGTCAGACGCGTTCCGGATCCTGCAGAGCATGATCCGGTCCCTGCGCGATGGCAAGGACGAGAGCGTCGGGCTCTAGCCCGGGGGAACCCCGGTGAGATGCGGCGGGCCCCGCGCGGTGATCGCGCGGGGCCCGTTCGTCAGCTAGGTGCCGACTGCGGTCAACGACCGCCGAACATGCAGGTGAAATGTGCCTTGCCGGTCTTCAGGGCGCTGATGACCGCCGACTGCACCGACGGCGTGTGCGGCATGGTCAGGTGATATACCGGATCGTTCGGGCAGTAGTCCTGGGTGACCAGGTTCGTGTACGTGCCGGGGCCGTTCATCAGGTTGATGTCATAGGGCGCGGCGTCGGTCTCCTGCTTCGACGTGATGTTGAAGTAGGTGATGCCGGGCAGCGCTTCCGACGGCGAGTTCAATGCCGTGATCTCCTTGCCGCCGAACGCCATCTCGTTGCACGCGGGCGTCGGGTTCGGGATCTTGATGCCCTGCGGCAGGAATTCCTTGACCGAATCGGGCGGGCACTTGCCCTGCTTGATCGCCTGCGTCTGGAACGGCGAGCCCTTGATCATGCCGGACATGATGACGGTCGCCCGCGTCTTCGCGGCGCCGCCGAAGTCCTTGAGGTAGTAACGCTCCACGAGGCCGCCCTGCGAGTACGAGACCAGGTCGACCTTCTTCGAACCGGTGCGCTTGAGCACGCCGTCCACGAACGTCGCGAGCCGCTTGGAATTGCCCTTCACCGTCAGGTACGGGCTGGTGTAGGGGTTCGACGGATCCCACACGTTGAACAGGTAGGCGTCGAGCCCGCCGGCACGCAGCGCGTCCACGACCGGCTGCGCGGTGACCGACAGGTCGTTGGAACCCGAGACGTACACCACGGGCAGCTGATGCCACTTCGGTGCCGGTGCCGGTGCGGCCGTGGCGGTCGCACCGACCACGGTCGAGGCGATCAGGCCGGTGCTGAGCGCAGCGGCGGCAATCTTCGAAATCAGTTTCATCACTTCACCTTTGCGAAGGCCGGGCGCAGGGAGTCCAGGATGGACGTGATCGCGCTGGGAGACGGGGAGTTCAGGCCGAAGATCTGGATCAGGTTGAGCCAGCTCACGGCGCCATTACGCACTGCGGTCAGATTCTGATAGCCGGGCAGCGCGGTGAACGACTGCTGCAGAGCGGGGGTCGTCGCGTTGATCACCAGCAGGTCGCTGTTGAGCAGGTTGACGTTCTCGGTGCTCAGCTGCGGTCGCGGCGTGTTGGTGCGCTTGGCTTCGGTGGCCAGGCCGGGGGCGACCGTCATGCCCAGATCGGTGAAGAACTTGGCGGCACCGTCGTTTCCGTCGCCGAGCGTGGTGATCTGGTCGGTGCCGTAGACGGCGGCGAACGCGAACGACTTGCCCTTCAGCTGTGGGTAGTCGGTGCCGATCTGCTTGATCTTGTCCTGCACGCCACTGATGATCTGCTGTGCCTTCTGCTCCTGGTGCAGGATCCGGCCCATCACGGAGACCATGTCCTGCCACGGATCGACCTGTTGACTGGTCACGTGGGGGATGAAGGGCGCCAGCTTGCCGATCGCGGCGGCATTGGTGGTCGGGCCGCCCTCGCTCTGTGCATCGCCGACGATCAGATCGGGGTTCAGCTTGGCGACGTTGCCGACCAGGTCCGCCGACGGATCGAGGAACTTGGACTGCTTGATGTTCGCGTTCAGCCACGGTGCGGGCGAACCCGACTTCAGCTGGACGACGTCGTAGTAGCCGACCGGGGTGATGCCGAAGTCGAGCGCGATATCGGTCCACTGCGAGTTGAGTGTGACGATCCGGGTCGGCACACCCGACACCTCGACCGGTGCCGAACCCGGCACGTCGACCGTCACGGTCGAACCGGAGCTGTGGGAATCGTTGCTGTCGGACGACGAGCAGGCAGTGGTCACCGCCGCGATCAGAGCGAGCGGGGCTACGAGGCCGACGAGATATCGGCTGATGCGAGCGGACACGGTTCTCCTCGTGAAGAGATGTCAATCGGACAGGTCGCCCATCAGGTTAGCCTAGGCTTAATTAGGGCAACCTTGCGGTCCCGTTCCGGCGGCAGAAGGGAGCTAGTCCTTCGCCTGCTTCGTGTCCTCTGCCGTCGAGGGGAATTGCCCGGCGCGCGCCCGCTGGCAGTCAGGGCATAACCCGCGCAGGGTCAGCCCGGCCCGGTCCGAGAGCCTGAACTGGCTGCCGAGGCTGGCCTGGGCCAGCGCGGTGCTCAACCGTTCGGCGGGAACCTCGATGATCGTGCCGCACCGAGTGCAGACAGCGTGATGGTGTGGTTCCTCGGCCAGTCCGTAGGTCGCTGCGCGATCGTCAACGCTCAGGGCGTGGAGTATGCCGAGATCGACGAGTGTGGACACGGTCCGATAGACGGTGGTGACATCGACCTCGCGCCCGGCGTCGATGAGCCGTTGCTGAATCTGTGTGGCAGTGAGATGTCCCGCGACGGGTTCGGCCTGAACGAGGGCCGCGAGTACCGCCAATCGTGCAGTGGTGCAACGCAATCCATGTCGCCGCAGCAGCGCCCGCGCCCTCGACTCGGGATCGCGGGCGAGCTCCTCGGCATCGTCCGGCCCGAGCGGTCGCGTACTGCCTGCCATCGCTCCAGTCTCCCGCCGATCTTCCTTGCTGCCAAATAGTGGCAGTTCCTGTTGCCAGCTACTTGCAACAACGGCCAGCGCGGACTTACGGTCGTCATGTTCTGTTTTGTGTGCGAGTCCCCTGAGAGGACATGCCATGACGACCACGACAGTCGACAAGAACACTTCCCGCTTCACCACGCTCCGTCACTCGCTGAACCGTGCCGAGTGGGCCCGCCTGGTCGCCATGGTCGGGGTGATCGTCGCGCTGCATGTGATCGGCTGGGTGACCCTGCTCGCGTTCGTCGCCCCGCAGCATTTCAGCCTCGGGGAGAAGACGCTCGGTATCGGCGTCGGGGTGACCGCCTACACGCTCGGGCTGCGGCACGCGTTCGATGCCGACCACATCTCCGCCATCGACAACACCACGCGCAAACTGATGAACGACGGGCAACGCCCGCTTTCGGTCGGATTCTTCTTCTCTCTGGGGCATTCGACGGTGGTGTTTGCGCTGGCATTGCTGTTGTCGGTCGGGGTGAAGGCGATCATCGGTCCGGTGCAGAACGATTCCTCGGCGCTGCACCACTACACCGGTCTGATCGGCACCAGCGTCTCCGGTGTGTTCCTCTACGTCATCGCGGTCATCAACATCGTCATCCTGGTCGGGATTCTGCGGGTGTTCCGGGAGATGCGTACCGGCCGCTACGACGAGGCCGAATTGGAGGATCAGCTCACCAAGCGTGGATTCATGAACCGTTTCTTCGGCGGGATCATGAAATCGATTGCCAAGCCATGGCAGATGTACCCCGTCGGGGTGCTGTTCGGTCTCGGCTTCGACACCGCCACCGAAGTGGCGCTGCTGGTCCTGGCCGGCACCAGCGCGGCCGCGGGAGTGCCCTGGTACGCCATCCTGTGTCTGCCGGTTCTGTTCGCCGCCGGTATGAGTCTGCTCGACACCATCGATGGCTCTTTCATGAATTTCGCCTACGGATGGGCATTCTCGAAACCGGTCCGCAAGGTGTACTACAACATCACCATCACCGCCTTGTCAGTCGCGGTCGCGCTGATCATCGGCACCATCGAACTGCTGGGCTTGTTGTCGGAACAACTCGGGTGGTCCGGGGGATTCTGGGGCTGGATCGGCACGTTGGACCTCAATATCCTCGGCTACGCCATCGTCGGCCTGTTCATCCTGACTTGGGCGGCGGCGCTGCTCATCTGGCGCTTCGGCCGGATCGAGGAAAAATGGACCGCCCACATGAATCCCGTCCCCGCCCAGGCGGAGTGAGCATCCCGGGCCCGGGCTGTGAGACGCCTCAAATAGTCGATTCAAATAGTCGATCGAACATGACCCGAGTCCACGCGAATCGAGTCCATGGCGCGTACCGTCAGATTGAGTAACACCTGTCAGCGCGGAGGTGTGGTATGGGTGATGATCGGCCGTCGCTGACACTCGTCGTATCTGAATTCGGCGCTCGCGCAGGCCTCCTCCGCCAGAACAGAGATCAGAACCGGGGCTGCCGCCGCTGCGCTTACGGGCAGGGCCGACGGCGGTACTTGGATTCGGAATGAGCACCCGGACCGAGCGAGAATTTCTCGCCGGTGACGTCATCGAACGCCGTCGGGTGAGCGTTCGCGGCGTCGTGCAGGGCGTGGGGTTCCGGCCGTTCGTCGCGCGGCTCGCCGCGGATCTCCGCCTGCAGGGGCACTGCGGCAACGATGATTCCAGCGTTTTCGTGGAGGTCGAAGGGCCGGCTGCGGCCATCGCGGAGTTCACCCGTCGTATTCGGTCCGATGCACCCCCGATGTCGATGATCGTCGAACTCCGTGCTGAACCGATCCCGGTCAGATCGGATCCAGGCTTTCGCATCATCGACAGTCGGCAAGTGGCCGGCGCGCGCACCCTGGTCCCGGCCGACGTTGCGATCTGCGCCGACTGCCTACGGGAACTCCGAGACCCGGCCGATCGCCGCTATCGGCATCCGTTCGTCAACTGCACCAACTGCGGTCCTCGCTTCACCGTGATCGACGATCTCCCTTACGACCGGCCGTCGACGACGATGGCGGCGTTCGAAATGTGCGCGCGGTGCCGCGATGAATACAGCCGCCCAGCGGATCGTCGCTACCACGCCCAGCCGATCTGCTGCCACGACTGCGGACCGCGCCTGACACTCGAATCGGCCGACTGGGCGGTCACCGGCGACGACGAGGTGATCGGAACGGCGCAGCGAGCTCTGCGCAACGGACTCATCGTCGCGGTGAAAGGCATCGGCGGGTTCCATCTGGCCTGTGACGCGACGAGCCCGAGTGCCGTACGACGCCTTCGGGAACGTAAGCGGCGGCCCGACAAGCCGCTCGCCGTGATGGCTCCGAATCTCGCGGTGGCGCAGCAGGTCTGTGTGCTCTCCGACGCGGAAGCCGGTGTGCTGCAACAACGGACCAGGCCGATCGTTCTCGTCACCGCACGGACCGGGAATCCGGTGGCGACGGAGGTTGCGCCCGGTATCGACGAGCTCGGCATCATGCTGCCCTATACGCCGCTGCATCACCTGCTGTTCGACCCGGTTCCGGGTAGTGACGAGGAACCGCCGGCGCTGCTGGTGATGACTTCGGGAAACACCAGCGGTGCGCCCCTCGCCTACGACAACGCGGACGCTCGCCGTCGGCTGGCCGGGATCGCCGACATGTTCCTCATGCATGACCGTGAAATCGCCGTTCCCTGTGAGGATTCGGTGCTCGCAGTCCTCGACGGGGAGGAGATGCCGATCCGGCGGTCGCGCGGATACGCCCCCTTGCCGGTGATGTTGCATTCGACCGGACCGGTGGTGCTGGCGGTGGGAGCAGAGGTGAAGAACACCTTCTGCCTGACCCGGCAGGACTACGCGTTCTGCTCTGCGCACCTCGGTGACATGGGCACGCTGGAAAGCCGGTCCGCGTTCGAACGATCTGTGCGCCAACTGACCACCTTGCACCGCGCGGACCCGGAAGTCGTTGTCTCCGATGACCACCCGGGATACTCGACGCGGCAGTGGGCGCAACGCTACTGCGATGCGCATGATCTCGAGTTGCGCACGGTCCAGCACCACCACGCGCACGTCGCATCGCTGATGGCTGAGCACGACCGACTCGGTACGCGAATGCTCGGCATCGCCTTCGACGGCACGGGGTACGGCTGCGACCGCACCGTGTGGGGCGGCGAGTTGCTGAGCGTCGGGCCCGACCCGCTCAGCGCCGAGCGGGTCGGCCATCTGCGGTCGTTCTGGCTGCCGGGCGGTGATGCGGCCGTCCGTAATCCCGCGCGGGTCGCGCTTGCGCTGCTGCACGAGGCGGGCATCGACGATCACGACCTGCCGTGTTCGTGGGCACTGCCGGCCGATGAACGGGCACTCGTGCAGTCCCAACTGCGCAGCGGCACCGCATGTATCCGGACGACGAGCGTCGGCAGGCTCTTCGACGGCGTCGCCTCGCTCCTGGGCATCCGGCATCGGATCACCTACGAAGCCCAGGCCGCGATCGAGCTGGAAGCGCGGGCGCGATCGACGACAGACGCGGCTGAACTCACTGTCGGAATCGACGGAGACGAGCTGGATTTCGCGCCGCTGCTGCACGGCCTCGTTGCCGGCCTACGGAACGACGAGCCGGTCGAGCGCCTCGCGCTGGGCTTCCAGCATGCATTGGCGACGGCGACCGCCGCACTCGCCGACCGGTCCGCACGCGAACGGGGTGTCGACACGATCGGGCTCACCGGCGGGGTGTTCGGGAACCGGATATTGACTACGGATCTGCAGAAGCACCTGCAGGGCAAGGGGTTCGAGGTCCTGACCCATCACCTCGTGCCCGCGAACGACGGCGGACTGTCCTTGGGGCAGGCGGTTCTCGGCCGCGCCCTTGCCGCTCGCGATACGGCCGCTGAACGGACAGGGATCGGAGCGCACACATGACCACAACCGCATCCACGGACGCACCACTGATCGACGAGGACCTCTCGGCGGATCTGGCCGCAGCCGCACTCGCCCTCGCCCGCAGGTTCGACGGAGGCGCGACTCTCTGGGTGATCTCTCCGCAGTGGGAACCGCACGCGCACCACGTCGCGGTCGAGTTCGTCCATCCGGTGATCATGGGCAAGCGGGCGCTCCCGTCGGTAGCCCTTGTCGAACCTGACCCCGTCGCGCAGTGCCGTGTCGCGACCCGGCCGGGCGACGTGGTGATCGCCGTGGCGTCCGCCGATCAGCCCCAGGTGATCGAGGCGATGCGGCGCGCACCGGCCTGGGGTGCTGAAACCATCTGGATCGGTTCGGGTCCACGGCCGGACGCCGGCGTCGCCGACCACATCCTCTGGGTGGCTTCCGACGATCCGATGGTGCCCGCGACCGGACGCTTCGTCCTGATGTACCACCTGCTGTGGGAATTGACGCACGTCTGCTTCGAGCATCCGGGACTGCTCACACCCGAACCCGACGAATGCGCGGACGGGGCCTGCATCACGTGCGGTGATGAGGGCCGCATCGCCGAGGTGATAGTGCCGCCGCCGGCGGCGCTCGATGAGGCGCTGGTACGCATGGCGACGGGTGAGGAATACATCGACGTGACGGTCATCGGACCGGTCGCGGTCAACGATCTCGTCGTCGTGCACGGCGGCACCGCGATTGCCCTGCTCGATGACGTGCCGGAGGAAACGCGATGAGCGAGAAGGAGAACACGAACTTCCTGTATCCCTTCATCGACGCCGAGGAGACCGACACCGCGGCGCTACTGACGGATCTGGCGGAGTCCGCGCGCGGCAAGGCATCCGAGAGCGCCCGGCTGCAGCGTGCCTCGCTGGAGGAATACGGCGAGAAGATCGAAGCGGCGGGGCAGCGGATGGCCGAACGCTTCGGACAGGGTGGCCGCCTGTACACGTTCGGCAACGGCGGCAGCTCGACCGACGCGGCAACGCTGGCATCGCTGTTCAGTCGGCCCGCACTCGGAAGGCCTGTTGCTGCATGGTCATTGGCCGCCGACACATCCGTCGTGACTGCACTGGGCAACGACGTCGGATTCGAGCTCATCTTCTCCCGGCAGATCATCGCCCACTCGAAGCCGGTCGACATCGCCATTGCGCTGTCGACGTCCGGCAACTCCGACGATTTGATGACGGCGATCGCCGAGGCGAAGCGGCGGGGGCTGCTCACTCTGGGATTCGCGGGACACGACGGCGGGCGGATGGCGGTCGACGAGAACTTCGACTACTGCTTCACGATCCGTTCGCAGAGCATCCACCGCATCCAAGAGAGTCATGCGATGGTCGGCTACCGGCTGTGGTCGGTGGTGCAGGAACACATGGCACGGAGCAGTTCGCGAAGGCGGTCCGCGGCATCCGGGACAGGAGCAACGCAATGAGCAGTTCCGAGGCGGGTACGCGACCGGCGACATCCGCCGAGCGTGAGGGGCGGGTGCTTGAACGCATCGATGCCTTCCGGAAACGGCGGCCGCGTCTGCTCGACACCGTCGTCACCATGGCCCACGGAGCCGGCGGAAAGTCGTCGGCTGCGCTGGTGGACGCAGTGTTCCTGGAAGCCTTCCGAAATCCGGAACTGGAACAGCTGGGCGACGCCGCGGTCTTCGCACCCACCGCGGGCGAGCGCATGGCCTTCTCCACCGACTCGTATGTCGTTCAGCCACTGATGTTTCCGGGCGGGTCGATCGGAAACCTCGCGGTCCACGGAACGGTGAACGACCTGTCCGTGTCGGGTGCTAAGCCGCAGTGGTTGTCGGCCGCCTTCGTCATCGAGGAGGGCTTCGACATCGGGCGTCTGCGGCAGATCGTGGAAGACATGAGCGTATCTGCTGCGATGTCACGGGTTTCCATCGTCACCGGAGACACGAAGGTCGTCGGCAAAGGCGCGGCCGACGGGCTCTACATCTGCACCGCCGGCGTCGGGACGATCCCGGCTGACCGTCGCCTGTCCGTGGACAACGTCCGGGCCGGCGATCGGATACTGGTGTCGGGCACCATCGGCGAGCACGGGATGGCCGTGATGCTGGCTCGCGGCGAGCTCGCCATCGAAGCGGATATCGAGTCGGACACCGCACCGGTCAACCGCCTGGTCGACGCGATGCTCGCGGCGGCGCCGTCGACACGTTGGATGCGCGACGCGACCCGCGGCGGAGTCGGCACGGTGTGTAACGAGCTGGCCCACATGACCGGTCTCGCAGTAGTTCTCGATGAGGACCGCTTGCCGGTGCAGCCGCAGGTCCTCGGGGCATGCGACATGTTGGGCATCGACCCGTTGTATGTGGCGAACGAAGGAAAGTTCATCGCCGTGGTCGCTCCCGAGGAGACGGATGCGGCGATCGCGTCATTGCAATCGATCACCGGCGGTGAACAGGCCGCCGTCATCGGCGAGGTCATGGCCGAGCCCGAGGGGATCGTCGCATTGCGCACCGCGTTCGGCGGCAGCCGGATCGTGGACATGCTCGTCGGCGACCCGCTACCGCGGATCTGCTGAGCAGAAGAGGCTTACGAAAGGACGCTGCGATGTGCTTGGGCATCCCGGGACGGGTCGTCGAGATGGTTGACGTCGACCAGTCGTTGGCGAAGGTTGATGTGAACGGAGTTCGGCGAGTCATCAGTGTCCGGCTTTTGGCCGACCAGGGCCTGGTCGTCGACGATTGGGTGCTCGTGCACGTGGGCTTCGCGATGTCGAAGATCGACGAAGTCGAGGCGCAGCTGACGCTCGACCAGGTCAAGAAGATGGGCGCCGATTACGTGAACGAGATCGACGCATTCAACTCGTCACAGATTGCGTGAGGCACCAGAATGAAATTCGTCGATGAGTTCCGCGACCCGGCGGCCGCCCGCGCGTTGGTCAAATCCATCACCGACCTCGCCGGGGACGATGAGTTCAAATTCATGGAAGTCTGTGGCGGGCATACACACACGATCTACCGGCACGGCATCGAGCACCTGCTCCCGCAGTCGGTGGAGCTCGTGCACGGCCCGGGGTGTCCGGTGTGCGTCATCCCGATGGGCCGGGTCGACGACGCGATGTCCCTCGCCGTGCATCCCTCGGTCATCTTCACGACTTTCGGCGACATGATGCGGGTGCCCGGCTCCAACGGGAACCTCATCGAAGCGCAGGCCCGCGGTGCCGACGTCCGATTCGTGTACTCCCCGCTGGATGCGTTGAAGATCGCGGTGGACAATCCGAGCAAGGAAGTGGTGTTCTTCGCGGTGGGCTTCGAGACGACCGCCCCGTCCACGGCGGTGACGCTGGTCAGGGCAAAACAACTGGGCGTCAAGAACTTCACGGTGTTCTGCAACCACGTCACCATCGTGCCGCCGATCAAAGCCATCCTCGAGTCGCCGGATCTGCGCCTGTCGGGGTTCCTCGGACCGGGACATGTCTCGACCGTCGTCGGGACCCGGCCGTACCGATTCGTTCCCGAGGTCTACGGCAAGCCCATGGTCGTCGCGGGATTCGAGCCGCTGGACATCCTGGCATCGGTGCACATGCTGCTGAAGCAGCATCGAGACGGCCGATGCGAGGTCGAGAACCAGTACACACGGGTGGTGAAGGAGGAAGGCAACATCGCCGCGTTGCAGCTGATGGCCGAAACCTTCGAATTGCGACCGCATTTCGAATGGCGCGGGCTCGGGTTCATCTCGCAAAGCGCGCTGAAGGTGCACCGCGACTACGCCGAATTCGACGCCGAGGAACGGTTCTCGATGCCCGGAGTCCGCGTCGCGGATCCGAAGGCATGCCAGTGCGGCGAGGTCCTCAAGGGCGTGATCAAGCCGTGGGAATGCAAGGTCTTCGGCACCGCCTGCACGCCGGAGACTCCGATCGGGACGTGCATGGTGTCGCCGGAGGGGGCATGTGCGGCGTACTACAACTTCGGCCGGCTTCATCGTGAGACGGCCCTGCTCGTCGGCCAGCGCGCGGAGAGCTGAGTGGCCGAACCAGGGGCCCGGCCGAACGGTCGCCGACTGTTCGCGCAGTACGTCTATGCGCCGAATGCGTTGGGCTACTGCGGGCCGGCAGACGCGAAGGCGCTCGTATCGACAGCGTGCGGGCACGACACCACGACTGACCTCACGCCCATCGCTCGACGCTTCAGCGGCGCCTGGCCGTACCAGCAATTGGTTGCTCGCCTCAGCGGCCGGCCGGATCCGCTCCACGAACACGTGGTGCGGGCGTACTGGACGGGCAACGACCTGACCGAGTCGATCGATCGGGCGGAGTTCGGCGCGCAATTGCTCGATCGCTTCGCCACGCAGGCCGGTGCGTACTGGAAGCATCTGACACCGGATCTTCTCGCCGAAGCCGCCCCCACGCATGCGTTTCACGTCTTCGGCGTCTACCCGTGGTCAAGGCTGCTGGAAACCGGTGCGCCGCAACCGCTCGACGTCCTCGATTCGTGCCGAATCGGGCTGGGGCGGGTCACATCGCTGCGCCCAGAGGGGGCCGTGGTCAGGACCCGCCGCCTCGAGTACGACGGGCAGCTCCGGTTGCGTCCGGCCGACGAACGCGTGGTGCGCTACCGCACGGACGAAGGAACGTTCGTCGCGGATCTGCGGGTCGGCGACGTGGTGGCGCTGCATTGGGATTTCGTGTGCGATCGGCTGACTCCAGAGCAGGCCGAGGGCCTCGAGTACTGGACCGACTGGCAATTGGAACGGACGAACGTCCGGCTCGGGAATGCAAGTGCGCGTTAGCGAGTCGGCCGGCGGCGGGGCTGCATCGGCTCAACCGGCAGCTGGGGGAGAGGCCATGGGTCGCGGACGACCTACCATCTCCAGTCCCGCCAGGGCCTGCTCGGCGCCCGCCGCGTCGACCTTCTCCATCGCGAAGCCCATGTGGATGATGATCCAGTCGCCGGCACCGACGGTCACGCCCTCCGGCAACATGCCAATGTTGACGCGGCGATGTTCGCCGACCACGTCCACCAGCGCGAGTTGGTCGCCGTAGCCCTCCAGCATCCGCACCACCTGGCCGGGTATTCCAAGGCACATGGGTCAACTCTCCGTTCTTGCGGTATCCAGTACGTCGTGCACCACTCGGGTCACCGCGTCGACGGCATCCGGGACCGCGTCGTCGACCGCTGGGCTCAGGCCGATGCCTTCCTCCACCGCCGCCACCTCGCAGCCGACGATGATGGTGCGCGGCATGGTGCCACCGAGCGCTCGCAGATTGGCGAGCACGGCGCCGGGATCCATGCTGTGTGCATCGAATTGGCGGCCGCTCAGGGTGTCGGTGTCGGCTTCGAAAACGTGAATGGTGCCGGGTGCTCCGCGATTCGGCATCGCATCCACGAGAATCAGCGTCTCGCAACCGTCGAGTAGTTCGTAGGCGAGGTGCACACCGCGGATTCCGAAGTCGGCGATCCGAACGCCGTCGGTTCGAACTTCGCGAGACACGGGGGTGCTCGACATCCGCCGCAGCACTTCCGGGCCGAACCCGTCGTCGCCGAGAAAGATGTTGCCGATCCCCGCAACCAGAACCCGTAGATCCGACATGTGTCGGTCTACATCTGTCGCATGCGCAGGTATCTCTTGATATCCGGGATCGAACTGACACCGACGGCGACGCCGGCAACCAGTGCTATCACCACCGCGACGGTGGCGGCCTCTCCGATAATCCTCATGATGGACCTTCCTTTTCGATTCCCTCTCCCGGTGCGATGGGCTGGATCTCGTCGGGAGCGAAGTAGAGGTAACGGCCGTACCAGTCGTGCAGTTCAGCCGCCGGATCGTCGACGAGTACGACGCCCACATGGGTGTCGCCGTCGACATCGGCATGCACGGTGGCGACCTTGGCGGCCTGACCGGCATAGAACAAGTCCTGCGCGTCGGCGCGTCGAGAGGGGCGCAGCCGAACCATCGTGCCTTTGGCCACGAGCACACCGTCCACGAGGACCCCGTCGACGTCAGGTTGTACGCTGCCGTCGGCTTTCTCTGTCCACCAAGGAATTTCGTCATCGAGTTCGGGCACCAGCCGACCGTCGGGCGTCGTCGACCCGGTCGGAGACGAAAGTGCATGCGGATCGCGGAGTACGCCGTGCAGTTGCCGCATGGACTCTGGTGACATGGCGTCGCACCTGTCGATGATCTGCGCGGCCAGCGGGTCGGTCGCGCGCGCCTGCGCCTTCTCTTCGTCGGTCATGGTCATCACGCGCAGGCTGAGGATCTCGTCGATCTCGGTCGAATCGAAGAGTGCGCCATCGCTCTGCTCGGCGATCGCCGGGTAGTCGTAGAGGATGATCGGCGACACGAGCGCCACGTCGGTATCGCCGGAGAGCCCCGCGAGTACCGGGAAGCATCGATGTTGCACGCAGCCCGCTACCGCGTCGGCAGCGTCACCGAGCGGTTCGAGCAACGAGATCAGTTGTGCGTCAGCAACTGTGATGATCTGATGGGCTCCGATCATCGAATGACGGATAGCTGACTCCTTGGTGAGCGGCTCATCCGGCGTTCCGGTGTTGGACACCTTCAGCGACAGGCGAACGAACCCACCCACCTGCTCGGCGGCCAGATCGAGCAGACCTCGCAGCGGCCAGCGAGTACGGATCAGTCGGCCACCGTCGCCGAGCGGTTCGACGTCGTGGCCCGAGCCGACTTCGATCGGAACACGCTTGCCGACAGACAATTCCGTCAGTTCGAACGGCCCGACAGATATGTCCCGCTCGACCGCCTCGTCCCAGCTGACGTAGCGGGTACCGTCGACCTCGAGTTCGTCGGTCGCGACGAATCCGTCCGGCCCGGCGCGCTGAACACCCCGATGTTGGAGTTGGAGAAAGCGCACCGTGATCGTGACGGTCGCGGCCGACCCGGCCCGCAGGACCAGCTGGCTCGCCATGGAGGGCTCTTCGCCGACACCGGCGTCGGCGGCTCCTGGCGGGCCCAGAACGCCGAATTGCCACCGTGATTGATTCTTGCTCGACGTGGAGCGGTACGGATAGAGCAGGTAGCCCTCGTACAGGACGGCGTCGGCGACGGCGCGGACGTTGTCGCGGCCGGTGGGCGTGCTCATGTCGATACCTCCCGTGCGTCGGCGAGCAGCTGCTCGACTGCGTCGTCCATGCTCAGCAGGCCTCGGTTCGATTTGTACTGCGCCAGGGCAGCCAGGTTGTCGTGGCCCAGCCGTAGCCAGCCGCTGTTCGGGAAGTGGGCTCGCATCAAGCCATGCCAGGCGTCGACCGGCATATCGTAGGAGGCCTGGCGATCCCACGGCACCCGTTCGACGGTGAAGCCACTCTCACCTTTGGTGAATACTGTTCCGCTGAAGAGGAATTCGAGTGGAATGGATGCACCGGACTCGTCCAGTGCATGTAGATATCTGCACGCCGACACTTCGAAGTCGTACGTGCAGGCCAGGGGGAGGTCCACCGCACGGGAACCGGTGAAGCCCTGCACCATCGTGCCGGTGTGCATCCAGAGCACGCTTCGCAGCGTCGACTTCCACCGCTCGCGCGGACCGAACAAATCCAGCAGGCCCGCGGCCTCGGCATCGCTGTAGCGTCGCTTCTGCGGCTCGATCTTGACCTGGCAGCGCAACGCGATGGCATGTACCGTCTCGCCGCTGGTCTCCTCGATCAGAAGGCGCGCAGACAGATTCGGTGCTGCGGCGTAGGGCTCCGGTGCCACGTCGGTGACGGTGAAGACGAGATCGGTCATGTCCGCGTCGCGATCCGGCTCCGGGACCGAACGGTCTCGAAGAACCCGTCGATCTCCCTCTGCGCATCCTGGCCGCCGTCGAAACCGCGCCACACCGAACGCAGTTGTCCCACCAACTGATAGCACGCGTCGATCGGGACCAGGTAGCACTCGGGGTCGCCCTCCGGTACTCGAATCAACAGCGCTTCGACGTCGTCGGCCACCTGGGCGATCAGCGGATTGGCGGCGACCACGTCGTTCCACGCAGAGAGCGGGAGCTCGGATTCCGTTGCGCCCGCGGGCCCGGGATAGAATGCGACGGTCTTGCCGATCGTCGAGTTGCGGAAGAAGAAGGCAAGGCCGACCGGTATTTCGAGAGTGTCCCATTGTCCGGGGGCCAGGGCGAAGTCGGGAAAGGCCAAATAGCGGTCGGGCACCGACCGGTACCGCAGTTGCGCACCTTGATCGGTGAACAGCAGATAGCACCCGCGGCACACGCACATCAGTTGGCGGGCCTGTAATCCGACGATGTGCGAATGCTCGTCGCCGATGGGCTCCGCGCACATTTCGCAGCGCTCGCCGGCGACAGGTGGTGGGCGATTCGCTGTGATCCGTCGCAACACCTCGAACGGCGAGCCGGTCTGCTGAGTCATCCGGCCGCCTCGGTCACCGGAACTGCGACCGACAGCACACCATCTCGAATCAGTACCGGAAGTGGATCGAGATGGTCGGCCGGGTCGTCGAGGCCCCGCCCGGCTCCCCGGATGTCGTAGTGAGCGTGGCAGGTCGGGCACCGCAGCACGGCGTCGCCGGCATCACCGCCGGCCCGTCGCTGCATCACCGCGCCCGCGAGCGACTTCATGCAGCCCGGACACCGATCCCGGTACGCGAACAGCTCGTCGCCGATTCGGCAGACCAGCATCGTCACGTTGCCCAGCGCGAAGCCGCCGACTTCGCCGGGCATCAGGTCGGCGAGCTCGGGCACCGCGACCCAGGTTCCGTGCCCTGGTGATGGTGTCGAATGAACTTTGGAGAGAAGGGAATCCGCCGAGATCAAGTTGGGCGTCGACGTCGGTTCCTCGGCGGCAACGACGACGATGTCGGTGGTCTCCGGCGCGGCAGCCAGCACCGCGTCCTTCACCGCGAGTTCCAGCGTCACCGACGACGACGGGCAGGTCTTGCAGCTACCGGTGAGACGCAGCCGTACGACGCCGTCCCCGGAGACGCCGAGTAGCTCGACGTCACCACCGTGCGATCCGAGATAGGGGCGCACACTGTCGAGTGCGGTACGCACCCTGGTTTCGACGTCGTGCGGATGCAGCCCGTGCACCAGTAGCAGGCTGGCAATCAGTTCGTCGGCCGCCAACTCGTCGACAATGCGCGGATCGAGCAGCGCCACAATGCGTTCCAGCCCGGCGCCGTACAGATCGACCACCTCGCGGACCAACTGCTCGGCTCGTTCCCGCGCGAGGGTACCTCCTGCCGAACTGGCGTCGAGTAAGGTCTCGATTCGCTCGCCCGCGGAACGCCAGTCCGGATCTACGCGTCCCTCGTCGGGGGCCATCCGTCACTCACCGGTGACGGATTGCGTCGGTGAATGCAACGTCTCCAGTGTCTTGCCCTCGCCCAGGTACATATGCACCCCGCAGGGCAGGCACGGATCGAAGCTGCGCACAGTCCGCATGATGTCGATGCCCTTGAAATGATCTCGATCGTTCTCCTCGAAGATCGGGCAGCCGGCCACCGCGTCCTCGTAGGGCCCGGGGGTCCCGTACGTGTCGCGGGGGTTGGCGTTCCACGGCGTCGGGGGATACGGATGGTAGTTCGCGATCTTCCCGTCCCGGATCACCATGTGGTGTGACAGCACACCGCGAACGGCCTCGGTGAATCCGCAGCCGATGCCCTCGTCGGGGACTTCGAACTTCTCCCACGTCTTTGTCCGGCCCGCCCGAATCTCGACGAGCGCCTTCTCCGCGAAGTGCAATGCGCATGCCGCGGCGTAGGCCTGGAAATACGTTCGCGCCCTGTTGCGTTCGATGGTGTTGGACCCGTGCTCGGGAATCTTCCACTCGAATTCGACGGGCCCCTTCAGAACGGTCTTCGGCAGGTTGATCTTCACGCTGTGCCCGGTGGACTGCACGTAGCCGATGTCGACCAGACCGGCCAGCGCAGTCGACCACAGGCGGGCGAGTGGCCCTCCGCCGGTGTCCAGGGCCAGGTGATCGGTACCGTCGAACCACCGGGGCGACATCACCCAGCTGTACTTGTCGTCCATGTCGCGCTTCTGCGGACGCGGATTGGTGTGCTGATTCCACGGATGCCGGCGATCGACCGGATTGCCGAGCGGATCGTTCTTGACGAACATCTCCTGGTCGGTCCAGTCGTCGTAATATGAACTACCCAAAAGGATTCGGATCCCGAGATTGATGTCGACCAATGACGTGGTGACCAGCTTGCCGTCGACGACGACGCCCGGTGTCACGAACATCGACCGGCCCCACTGCTCCATGTCCTTGTAGGCGAAGTTGCAGACGTCGGGATCTTGGAACGACCCCCAGCAGCCGAGGAGAGTTCGGCGCAGGCCCACCTTCTCGTAGCCGGGCAAGGCCTCGTAGAAGAAATCGAACAGGTCGTCGTGCATCGGCACGACCTTCTTCATGAACTCCACGTAGCGCATCAGCCGGGTGACGTAGTCCGTCATCAACTGGATCGTCGCGACCGTGCCGACGCCGCCCGGATAGAGAGTCGACGGGTGTACGTGGCGACCTTCCATGAGGCAGAACATCTCTCGCGTCGACCGGCTGACCTGCAGTGCCTCTCGATAGAACTCGCCGGTGAACGGATTGAGCGACCGCATGATGTCTGCGATGGTCTTGTAGCCGTGCTCGCCCTCGTGCGGTGCACGGGTATTCTCGGCCTGTTCGAGGACGCCCGGGTTGGTCTCGGAGACCATTTTCTCGCAGAAGTCGACGCCTACCAGATTTTCCTGAAAGATGTTGTGGTCGAACATGTATTCCGCGGCCTCGCCGAGATTGACGATCCACTCGCCGAGGGCTGGAGGCCTGACGCCGTACGCCATGTTCTGCGCGTAGCAGGAGCATGTCGCGTGGTTGTCACCGCAGATGCCGCAGATGCGGCTGGTGATGAAATGCGCGTCGCGCGGGTCCTTGCCCTTCATGAAGATCGAATAGCCGCGGAAGATCGACGACGTGCTGTGGCACTCGACGACTTCTTTCTGTTTGAAGTCGATCTTGGTGTAGATGCCGAGGCTGCCGACGATGCGCGTGATGGGATCCCACGCCATCTCGACCAGGCCGTCTGTCTCTGTCTTGCTCGAAGGTTCGGGAATGATCGTTGTCATCGATGTGCCTCTCGGAGCTGCTTGGACCTGATCGTTGTGGCGCGCAGCGCCTACCAGGTGCGGGTGGCGCCGGTCGTGAGCCTGGTGCCGCGCGTACGCCAGTGCGGCTCTTTGTCCAAGGTCTTCTTGGTGATGTTGCGCAGACTGCGGATAGCCGACCCGTAGACCCCGGACGCTGTCGTGGACAGCTTTCCGCCGGGTGGTTCGTCCATGAACGGCATGAATTTGTCCGGGAACCCGGGCATGGTGCAGCCGATGCAGATTCCGCCGACGTTAGGGCAGCCACCGACGCCATTGATCCAGCCGCGTTTGGGGACATTGCATTTGACGACCGGGCCCCAGCACCCGAGCTTGACGATGCACTTCGGCGAACCGTATTCGGTGGCGAAGTCACCCTGCTCGTAGTAGCCGGCGCGGTCGCACCCTTCGTGCACGGTGCTGCCGAATAGCCACTGCGGCCGCAGCGCGTCGTCGAGCGGAATCATCGGTGCCTGACCGGTGGCCATATAGAGCAGGTAAGTCAGCGTCTCGGACAGGTTGTCGGGCTGGATGGGGCAGCCCGGAACACACACAATCGGTATGCCCGCCTTGGACTTCCAGTCCCAGCCGAGATAATCGGGTACACCCATCGCGCCGGTGGGATTGCCCGCCATCGCATGGATGCCGCCGTAGGTGGCGCATGTTCCCACCGCGACGATCGCCGTCGCTTTCGGTGCGAGACGATCGAGCCATTCGCTCGTCGTCACCGGCTGGCCCGTGTCGCGATCGTTGCCGAATCCGCACCAGTAGCCGTCTTTGTGCAACTGCTCGTTCGGGATTGAACCTTCTACGACCAGAACGAAGGGTTCGAGTTCGCCGCGATCGGCCTTCCAGAACCACTCGAGGAAATCGTCCGCGCCGCCCTCGGGGCCGCATTCGAAATCGATGAGCGGCCAATGCACCGCGATCTTCGGTAGTCCGGGAAGCGCGCCGAGGGCAATTTCTTCGATACTCGGCTGGGTCGCTGCGGTCAGCGCCACCGAGTCACCGTCACAACTGAGTCCGGCGTTTATCCACAAGACGTGGATCAGGGTGTCCTCGGCGGCAATCGCTTCCTTTGTCGGCATGACAGCTGCCTTCCGGGGTTAGGCACCAAACCCCTGCGTCACTGGAGTCGACCCTCGGCTTACTTGTGTGACGCTGGTAACTATTAAGCTCCTGGTGGCGGACACTGTCAAGGTCGCCTCGTCCGTGGCTACCGCTGCGAAATCCATTCGTACCAGGCCGGCAACCCGTCACCGGTGGTAGCGGAAATGGTGAGCAGTTCGAGTTGCGGATTGACCGAGCGCGCATACGTTTTGCACATGTCAAGGTCGAAGTCCACGTAGCGCATGAGGTCGATCTTGTTGATGATCGCCAGGTCGGCGCCGGCGAACATATGAGGATATTTGAGGGGCTTGTCCGTGCCCTCGGTGACCGAGATGATGACGACCTTCGCTCGTTCGCCGAGATCGAACAAGGCTGGGCAGACGAGGTTTCCGACGTTTTCGATGAACAGCAGCGAATCGGTCGGCGGATCCAGTGTCACCAGGGCGCGATGGGTCATCTCGGCGTCGAGATGACAACCCGTGCCGGTGTTGACCTGGACGACCGAGCAACCGGTGGCCTTGATCCGCTCGGCATCCAGCAGGGTCTCCTGGTCGCCTTCGATCACGGCAATCGAACGCTGCCCGGACATCTCCCGGATGGTCCGCTCCAGCAACGTCGTCTTACCTGCTCCGGGTGAGCTCATCAGGTTCAATGCCATGATGTTCCGGCCCTCCAACCAACCGCGGTTGCGTTGCGCGAGTTGGTCGTTCTTCGCGAGGACCTTCTGCTCGAGGGTGATCGTCTCGGTCGCGGGCACATGTTCATGGTCGTGCGGGTGCTCGTGATCGTGAGGGTGGCTGTGATCGTGCGGGTGCTCATGTGGATGTTCGTGGTCGTGCGGAATCGTGATCACAGCTCCGTCTTCGCCGCCGCACCCGCAAGTTGCGCACATGTTCAGCTCACTTCCATCGACATGATCCGTAGTTCACGGCCCGAAATGATCTCGACATCCGCGCTGCCGCATGGGCACAGCAGGATCATGTCCGTCAGTTCGAAGTCGGCTCCGCAATCGCGGCAGTGTGCGCGGCCGGGTGGCTGCTCGATGAAGAGCTGGGCGCCGGCCGCGTTCGTTCCTTCGGTGACCAGCTCGAAGCAGAACTGCATCGAATCAGGGACAACCGCACAGAGACTGCCGACCTGGACCCGGACGCTGTGCACCCGCCGGCCCTCCGCGTGCTCGCACATCGCGTCAACAACGCACTGGGTGATCGCCATTTCGTGCATCTCGGCCTTCCCGCCTGCCGAGTCTTACGTTAGGTGTCGGGGATGGCGGGCACAACGGCCCGCGGTGATCAACCCAAGAGGTTCGCGTAGCGATCACGATCCAACGGAAATGATTACGCGGCCTTGCGCCACTGCACGGGTTGTCCGTTGCGGGTGTCGATTCCCCAGAGGTGTGCGCAGTCGGGGCATTGCAGATGAACATTGGGCCCCTGATTGCTCAGCAGGTACAGCCAGTGCCGCGCGCAGTTGCGGCCGGACTCGCAGTCCACGCAGTCGGATCCGTGATCGCATTGCGGGCACGGTAGCCAGGCGCGCCGGGAGAAGTCCGCACAGGGATCAATCGGCAACACGGCTCACCGTCCGATCCGGCAGCACACCGGCTTCGACCAACTCGTCGTAAATGCGCTGTTGCTCGGAATCCAGACCCGAATAGAGCATCTCGTAGGCTCGCTCTTCCTCCGCGAGCACCGCGATCGGATCCCAGTCGTCGCCGATCGCTTCGAGCACCGCGGAGCGTCGCCGCGCCTCATCGTGCGTGAGGTCGAGGGCGAACCGGAGTTCGGATTCGCTACCCACTTGATCACCTGCGTTCTGCCGTCAACGATATCGAGGGCTCAGCGTCGTCGACCCCGCCCACGCAGACAACGGTCAGGATGACGCGGAGTGAAAGCGTTGCCCGGTGTCAGCATCAGGGCCTCTCCACAGCGTGGACAAGACTAACGCTAGGCTTGCCTAATTATAGCAAGCCTAGCCTAAGTTCTGATCATAGGGTGAGTGCGGGCGTCGACCAGGCTCGGGTGGCTACAGCTCGATACCGAGCGCGCCCTCGGCGAAGCGGCGCACCACCGGGATCGAATCCTGTAGCGCATCCTCGTGGCCGGGCCGGGCACGTCCGATCAACTCGCCCGCGGGTGTCACCACGATCTCCGCGATCAGCTCGCCTGTCGTCGGGATGCAAACGGCCCAGGTATATCGGGTTTCGTTCTGCCAACCCTGCTGCGCGGCAACAACATACGCGGCCGGTTCGACGATCTCGAGATCGGCCAATGCGGGGCGGTCGCTGACGCGTCCGTCGTCGCGCAACGACCGCAGATACCAGGAGCCGGCATTGATCTCAACGGGTTCCAACGCCCACCTCCTGCTCCAGCGCGGCGCGCGCCACCTGCCGGCCAATGGCCATCGCGCGCGTCATCAGACCGCTGTCGCGCGACGAGCCCGGCACGGTCGGCGCATCCAGTGGCGGCCGGATCTCGAGCACCCGATCGTCCATCTCCGCGATGGCCGCTTCTTCGAGTGCCTGCTGCTTGCCGCGATCCCGCCAGGCGCGCCAGGCGCCGGGAACCGCCAGCCGGATATACGTGTCGCCGACGACACTGCGCACCACCGGTGCCGACTCGCTGCGCTCATCGAGCCTGCGGGTGCGCAGCACCACCGCGTGCGTTGCCCCCTGCTGCAGTGCCATGCGGATCGGCACCGACTCGGTGAGGCCACCGTCGAGGAATCGTGAATCGCCCAGCGCCACCGGCGATCCGGCCACCAGGGGTAGGCAGCAGGTGGCGGCGAGGGCGCGCTGCAGACTGGGTACATCGTCGAACAGTGGCGCCAGGTCGGTCGCCTCGCTGGTCGTCGCATCGGTGGCGATCGGATGAAACTCGATGGGGGAGTTGAGGATCGCTTCGAAGTCCATCGGTGCTATCCGGCCATAGATCTCATGCACGAGGTGGTCGAGATCGAATGGCGGGCGGCCGCGCAGAACTCCGGCCGGGTTGACCGTGCGGTTCAGGTTCTGCTGGTCCACCCACGCCGCCATGCCGAAATCGATACGGTCCGATAGCATCCAGGCCCCGCACAGCGCACCCGCTGACGTCCCGTAGACCGCGTCGAATACTTTCGTCAGGCCGGCGTCCGCCAACGCCTGCAGCATTCCGCCGCCGAAAACACCGCGACTGCCGCCGCCCTCGATGATGAGGGCGAGGCGGCAGCCGTCTGTGTGTCCGCGACCGGCCTCCGGCCTACCCGCGTGTCCGCGATCGGCCGCCGGCCTACCCGCGAATGTGCGACCGGTCTCCAGTTGATCCCGCCGCGCGGCGAGGACTTCAGCGACCGTCGGCATCAGTCGTTACTTGATCTCCAGCAGCACGGTGCCCTGGGTGACTGCGGCGCCGGCCTCGACCGACAGGCCGGTGATCACGCCGTCCTTGTGTGCGTTGACCGGGTTCTCCATCTTCATGGCCTCGAGCACGACGACCAGATCGCCGGCGGCGACGGTCTGGCCCTCTTCGACGGAAACCTTGACCACGGTGCCCTGCATCGGTGCGGCCACCGCGTCACCCGAGGCCGCCGCGCCGCCGCCCTTGGTGCGAGTGCGGGCCTTGGGCTTGCGCTTGACGGCACCGTTGCCGGCGCCACCGCCGCCGAGGGCGAGGTCGCCTGGCAGGGATACATCCAGGCGGCGACCGTCGACCTCGACCGTGATGGTCTGGCGCGGGGTCGACTCATCGTCGATCGCTTCACCACCGGCGTACGGCTCGATGGTGTTCTCCCATTCGGTCTCGATCCACTTGGTGTAGACGTCGAACTTCTCGCCGTCGCCGATGAATGCGGGATGCTCGACGATCGCGCGATCGAAGGGAAGGACGGTGGCCAGGCCGGCCACGTGGTACTCGGCCAGCGCGCGGCGGGCGCGCTCAAGCGCCTGTGTGCGGTTCTCGCCGACGACGATCAGCTTGGCCAGCATCGAGTCGAACTGCCCGCCGATCACGTCGCCGGCGACCACGCCGGAGTCGACGCGGACACCGGGGCCGGTCGGCTCGCGGTACTCGGTGATCGGGCCGGGGGCCGGCAGGAAGTTGCGGCCCGCGTCCTCGCCGTTGATCCGGAACTCGATGGCGTGTCCGCGCGGCGTCGGATCTTCCTTGATCTCCAGCGGCAGGCCGTTGGCGATGTTGAACTGCTGGCGCACCAGGTCGATGCCAGCGGTCTCCTCGGTGACCGGGTGCTCGACCTGCAGGCGGGTGTTGACCTCCAGGAACGAGACCGTGTCGCCCTGCACCAGGAACTCGACGGTGCCAGCGCCGTAGTAGCCGGCCTCCTTGCAGATGGCCTTGGACGACTCGTGGATGCGACGACGCTGGTCGTCGGTGAGGAACGGCGCCGGGGCCTCCTCGACGAGCTTCTGGAAGCGGCGCTGCAGCGAGCAGTCGCGGGTGCCGGCGACGACGACGTTGCCGTGCTGGTCGGCGATGACCTGAGCCTCGACGTGGCGCGCCTTGTCGAGGTACTGCTCGACGAAGCACTCGCCGCGACCGAACGCGGCGATCGCCTCACGGGTGGCGGAGTCGAACAGCTCGGGGATCTCCTCGATGGTGTGCGCGACCTTCATGCCGCGGCCACCACCGCCGAAGGCGGCCTTGATGGCGACCGGCACGCCGTACTTCTTGGCGAAGTCGACGACCTCGGTCGCGTCCTTCACCGGGTCCTTGGTGCCGGCGGCCATCGGAGCCTTGGCGCGCTCGGCGATGTGGCGGGCGGTGACCTTGTCGCCGAGATCGCGGATCGACTGCGGGCTCGGCCCGATCCAGATCAGTTCGGCGTCGAGGACGGCCTGAGCGAAATCGGCGTTCTCCGAAAGGAAGCCGTAGCCGGGGTGGATCGCGTCGGCGCCCGACTTCTTGGCGGCATCGAGGATCTTGTCGAACACCAGGTACGACTCGGCGGCGGTGTTGCCGCCCAGGGCGAAGGCCTCGTCCGCCAGCTTCACGAACTGCGCGTCGGAGTCCGGCTCGGCGTAGACGGCCACGCTGGCCAGGCCGGCGTCCTTGGCAGCTCGAATGACGCGCACAGCGATCTCACCGCGGTTGGCGATGAGAACCTTCGTGATTTGCGCGTTGGCGTGTGTCGGCATGCTTCTCCTGTTTTCCACCGAGCCGCAGGGTGCATCGCCTGTGGCTGACCAGTCTGGTTCCCGCTGGGTGTGCGGGCGGACACAAAGGAGTTTAAGCATCCCCGTTGCGCCCCGGACCTGTGACCCGGTTACTCGTCGGTAAGGTCAAACGCCCTGTCGGATGGGCACTTGTCCAATTGTCGGATCTCTATCCGTCAGATGTATTCAGTTGTCTGGTGATTTGGCCTTTGATGCGTGCGAGCATCGCGGCCATCCCTCGCAGCCGCAGCGGGCTGACGGCCGAGTCGAGACCCAACGAGTGATAGAAGTCGTCGGGCACGGCGATGATCTGCGCGGCCGGCAGTCGATTCAGTCCCTGCTCCAGAATCGAGGCGAAACCGCGTGTTGTCGGCGCCTCCGGCGGTGCGCTGAAGAACAACTCCACCGCTTCGGGATTCGCCGCGTCGACCGACAGGAACAGCGGAGACTGACATTCGGGCACCGGCTCCATCGCGTCCGTCTGCAGATGCTCCGGCAGCGCCGGCAACTCCGCCGAGAACTCCAGCAGCAACTGGATGCGTTCGGAGTCATTCAGTGCGGCGAAGTCGTCGACGATCTCGGCGAGCGCCGACGGAAGAGCGGGTGCGGTCATGCCGATGCGGAACTCGGGACGACGCCCGGCTCTTCGCCCATCACGATCGGTGCGCGCACCGTGTTGCCCCACTCGGTCCAGGAACCGTCGTAGTTGCGGACGTTCTCGAAGCCCAGCAGGTGGGTGAGCACGAACCAGGTGTGCGACGAGCGTTCACCGATACGGCAGTACGCGATGGTCGCCTGCTTCGGGTCGAGGTCGCCGTAGATCTCCTCGAGCTCGGGGCGGGTACGGAATCGCGAGTCCGGCGCCGCGGCCCTCGCCCAGGGGATCGAGCGAGCCGTCGGGATGTGACCGCCGCGCAGGGTGCCCTCCTGCGGGTAGTCGGGCATGTGCGTGCGTTCGCCCGTGTACTCCTGCGGCGATCGGACATCGATCAGCGGCTGGGTGCCGAGCGCCGAGCGGACCTGGTCGGCGAAGGCGCGGATCGTGGTGTCGTCGCGCTCGACCACCGGGTAGTCCGACTCGGGGTACTCCGGCACGTCGAAGGTGATCTCGCGACCTTCGGCGAGCCATGCGTCACGCCCGCCGTCCAGGAGCCGGACGTCCTCATGGCCGAACAGCGTGAATACCCAGAGGGCGTACGCGGCCCACCAGTTGGACTTGTCGCCGTAGATCACGACGGTGTCGTCGCGACGAATTCCCTTGGCGCGCATCAGTTCTGCAAACTTCTCGCCGTCGATGTAGTCGCGCGTCACCGGATCGTTGAGATGTAGATGCCAGTCGACCTTCTGGGCCGTCGGGATGTGGCCGATGTCGTAGAGCAGCACGTCTTCATCGGACTCGACGATCTTGAGTCCGTCGACCCCCAGATGGGAGCTGAGCCAATCGGCGCTGACCAGTCGTTCCGGATGGACGTAGTCGGCGAAGGCGGGGTTGGAGTCGTTCTCGACGGTCACGGGGTTCCCTTTGGTTTCGTATGGGGGCTATCGGCCGGATCGAATCATCCTGCCGGGTTCGAGCCTAGCCAGAGATCGGTGACCCGCACGTCGAGGCGTGCCAGGAGCAGCCGAATCAGCGGCAGGCTGATGCCGATGACCGACGATGGATCGCCGTCGATGCCGTCGATCAGCCACCCGCCGAGCCCGTCGAGAGTGAAGGCCCCGGCCACTTCGAGTGGTTCCCCGGTGGCGACGTATGCGTCGATGGTCGCGTCGTCGATGTCGGCGAACCGGATGGTGGTCGCGGCCGTTGCGACCTCCGCGGCGCCGCCGGACAGGACGCAGTGCCCGGTGATCAATTCGGCTGTGCCGCCCCGGAGTTCGCCCCACTGTGCGGCGGCCCGGGCGGCAGTGTGCGGCTTGCCGGTCAACTTGCCGCGATGCAGCAGCATCGAATCGCAGCCGACGATGATGGCGTCGGCCGCGACATCGGCATACCGCGATCGCACATCGCGGGCCTTCGCCTCGGCAAGCGTGGTGACCACGCTCGCCGGATTCGCGGACGGGCCGAGGCGCTCGATGATCGCGTCCTCATCGACCGCCGACACCCGCACCGCGGGATCGATGCCCGCGCCCCGCAGCACCCGAAGACGTGCGGGTGATGCGGAGGCGAGCACGAACTGGCGTCCTGCCCCCTGTGGCCCCGTGTTTGGGGGCGTCACCTCAGTAGTCGAACCGCAGGTTGTAGAACATGTCCGGCGACAGGCCGGTCGCGGGACGCAACTTGTCGACCGGGTTGCCCCACTGGTTGCGGGGGCCCTTCTCGGGTGTGCCGCCGTTGCCGCCCGCCGCGGTCAGCACGCCGACCAGCGCCGCGAGTTCCTGCGGCGTCGGGTCGCCCTTGACCACCTTGAGGAAGGGGGCGGCGGGTGCCGCGGCCGCGTCGTTCTCCGCGTTCACGGAGTTCTCGTTCCCGGTCACAGCGGGATGTTCCCGTGCTTCTTCGGCGGCATGTTGACGAGCTTGCGCTCGAGCAGCTTGAGCGCCGTGGCGATCTGCCCGCGGGTGTGCGACGGCGGGATGACCGCGTCGACGTAACCGCGCTCGGCCGCGACGTACGGGTTGACCAGGGTGTCCTCGTACTCCTCCTGGAGCTGCAGGCGCAGCGCGTCAACGTCCTCGCCGTTGGCCTCGGCCTCTTTGAGCTGGCCGCGGTAGACGAAGCCGACGGCGCCCGAGGCGCCCATGACGGCGATCTGCGCGGTCGGCCACGCCAGGTTCACGTCGGCGCCCATGTGCTTGGAGCCCATGACGTCGTAGGCGCCCCCGTAGGCCTTGCGGGTGATGACGGTGATCTTGCCGACCGTGGCCTCGCCGTACGCGTACAGCAGCTTGGCGCCGCGGCGGATGATGCCGTTGTACTCCTGCTCGGTGCCCGGCAAGAAGCCCGGAACGTCGACCAGGGTGATGATCGGGACGTTGAAGGCGTCACAGGTGCGGACGAAGCGGGCGGCCTTCTCCGAAGCGTTGATGTCCAGGCAGCCGGCGAACTGGGTCGGCTGGTTGGCGATGATGCCGACGCTGCGGCCATCCACCCGGCCGAAGCCGGCGAGGATGTTGGTCGCGTAACCGGACTGCACCTCGAGGAACTCGTCGTCGTCGAGGATCCGTCGGATGACCTCGTGCATGTCGTACGGCTGGTTGGGCGAATCCGGGATCAGGGTGTCGAGCTCGAGATCCTCAGCGGTCAGCGACTCCTCGATCGAACCGACGATCGGGTCGCTCGGCTCGTGGCGCGGGGCCTCTGCGCGGTTGTTGGACGGCAGGTAGCTCAGCAGTTCCTTGACGTACTCCAGCGCGTCTTCCTCGTCCTGTGCGACGTAGTGCGCGGTGCCCGACTTGGCCATGTGGGTGTGGGCGCCGCCCAGCTCCTCCATGGTCACTTCTTCGCCGGTGACGGTCTTGATGACGTCCGGGCCGGTGATGAACATCTGGCTGGTCTTGTCGACCATCACCACGAAGTCGGTGAGTGCAGGGGAGTACACGTGGCCGCCGGCCGCCGCGCCCATGATCAGGGAGATCTGCGGGATGACACCCGAGGCGCGGACGTTGCGACCGAAGATCTCCCCGTACAGGCCTAGGCTGACCACGCCTTCCTGGATACGGGCGCCGGCGCCGTCGTTGATGCCGATCAACGGGCGGCCGGTCTTCACCGCGAGGTCCATGACCTTCACGATCTTCTCGCCGTAGACCTCGCCGAGGCTGCCGCCGAAGACCGTCGGGTCCTGGCTGAAGATGCACACTTCGCGGCCCTCGATGGTGCCGTAGCCGGTGACCACACCGTCGCCGAGCGGGCGCTTGTCAGCAAGGCCGAAGTTGGTGCTGCGGTGCCGGGCCAGCGCATCCAATTCGACGAAGGAACCCTCGTCGAGTAGATGCGTGATCCGCTCGCGCGCAGTCAGTTTGCCCTTCGCGTGGGTCTTCTCGACGGCCGCTTCGCCGACCGGGTGCTTGGCCTCCTCCAGCCGGTTGCGCAGGTCTTGCAACTTGCCGGCTGTGGTGTGGATATTCGGGGCCGAGGTGTCCGCCCCGGCGTTGTCAGCAGCTGTGGTCATGCGCACGATGTTATCGAGTGCGTCGGCGGTCACATATCAGGCCCCAAAGATGAGGGATTTCTCATGTTCTGTCGGCTGGCTAGGCTGACCCGATGACCAGTGCACAGCGGGCCCCCATCGATGCCGATCGACTCTCGGCCGACCTCGACGGATCGCGATGGAGATCCGTCTCGGTGGTCGCCGAGACGGGATCGACCAACAAGGACCTCGTGGCGGCGGGCGAACCCGATCGGGTGCTGATCGCCGAGACGCAGACGGCCGGCCGCGGTCGGCTCGGTCGTCGGTGGGAGACCCCCGCCGGCACGCAGATCGCCGTATCGGTGAGCATCGCGGTTCCGTCCGCACGAACGGCTGACCTGGGATGGGTGCCGCTGGCGGCCGGACTCGCCGTGCACGACACCGTCACCGAAGTCTCCGGCGGAGTCGCGACCGCGCAGTTGAAATGGCCGAACGATGTGCTGATCGAGGACCGCAAGCTGGCCGGCATCCTTGGCGAACTCGCCTCGTCGACGCCGCCGGTCGCGGTGGTCGGGATCGGACTCAATGTCGCGCTCACCGAATCCGAGTTACCGGTGCCGACCGCGACCTCGCTGCTGCTCACCACCGGGACGGGCGACCGGCAGGCCGTGGCGGCGGTGCTGCTGCGCAGCCTGGACCGATGGTTGACGGCGTGGGAGACCGACCTGCCTGCCGTGATCGATGCCTACCGGCTGCGGTGCGACACCGTCGGTCGGCGGGTTCGGGTAGAGCTACCGGGTACCGACGGACTCCTCGGCACCGCGGTAACCGTCGACGAGCAGGGACGCATCGTCGTGCGCGCCGAGGACGGTACCGAGCGTGCGGTCGCGGCCGGCGATGTCACTCACTTGCGCACTGCCGACTAGCTGTATTGGACGCTGCGTGAACCCATGCTGCGGATCAGGAACAGGATCGGCAGACCAATCACCAGATGCATGACGGCCGTGGTCAATCCGACCTCCCAATCCTGAGAAAGCAGTAGCGGCAGCAGGATCGACGCGATGATCAGGAGTCCGACGATCCAGCCGAAGAACTCGTTGGGCGCGGGCGTGGCCAGATGCAGTACGTACCAGAGTGCGCCGGCGGCCAGCGCACACGCGAAACCGGCCACGGCGAACCAGTATTCGTCGTTGGCCATCGGGTTCCACACGCCGAACTTGCCGGCCTCGTTGACGCGATCGACGATGGCGCGGATCACCCAGGCGGCCAGCCAGGCCGCGATGGCGGTGACCACGGCGCTCGCCAGCACGCCGCCGATGAAGACTCCGGGGTTGACCATCGGCCGATTGCTGCGACGGGCAGGCCGCGCCGCGCGGGCGGGGCGCGGAGCCGGTTGCTGATACTGCTGCGGCGGGTACGGCTCTTGGTAATCGGCGGGCTGATACGGCTGCTGCTGCGGATACTGCTGGCTATAGGCCTGCTGCGGGTAGTCGTAATCGCCTGGCTGGTAGCGCCGGGTGCGGGGACGGTTGGGATCGTCCGGGTGCATCGAACCCCTGATCTCGTTGTAGCCGTTATGTGCGATTCACCAGTGTAGCTTTTGACCCATGCCATTTCCTGAGAACGTCTTGGCGCCAGGTGAGCGCGTTGTTCTGCATTCGCATCCGCACTGGGTGGTGCTCGCCCTGCCCAGTGTCGTGTTCCTGGTAGCGGTTGCGCTGGCCGGCACCGCCGGGGGCTTCGTGTCGAGTTCGTCGCTGTCGTCGGGAGCCAAGTCGACATTGTGGATAGTGATCGCCGTAGTCTGGCTGGCGCTGGTGATCTGGTTCTTCATCAGGGATCTTGTCAATTGGTGGACAACGCATTTCGTGGTCACCGACCGGCGCGTCATGTACCGCAACGGCATCGTCACCCGGTCCAGCATCGATATCCCGGTCACCCGGATCAACTCGGTCGAGTTCCGGGAGAGCATCCTGGACCGCGTGCTGCGGGCCGGGACGCTGGAGATCGAGTCGGCATCGGCGGACCCGTTGTCGTTCAAGAACATTCCGAACGTCCGAGAGGTACACAAACTGCTCTACAACGAGGTGCTCGACCGGCAGGACGGGTGGCAGGGCGGCCCCGGGCAGTACCCGAATCAGCCGTATCCCAATCAGCCGCCTCCGGGCCCGGCCGGGCCCGCCGGTCGCTAGCAGCAACATCTCAGCTGACCTCGATACATTGACGCCATGACCGACGTACTGCTCGCCGAAGACGACGAGGCGATCGCCGCACCATTGGCACGTGCGCTCACTCGCGAGGGCTACCACTGCGATGTCGTGGCGACCGGGACCGATGCACTCGCCCGTGCCCGCGACGGTGGGTACGAGTTGATTGTTCTCGATCTCGGCCTGCCCGAGATCGACGGCCTGGAGGTGTGTCGCCGGCTGCGGGCGGAGAAGTCGTCGGTCGCCGTCATGATGCTCACCGCGCGCACCGATGAGGTCGACTTCGTGGTCGGCCTCGACGCGGGTGCCGACGACTATGTGGCCAAACCGTTCCGGCTCGCCGAATTGCTCGCGCGCGTGCGAGCGCTGCTGCGTCGCACCCCGGACACTCCCGACGAGATGGTGCTGGAGGCCGGCGACGTCAAGCTCGACGCCAAGGGCCGCCGGGTCCTGGTCGACGGTGCCGACGTGACACTTGCCAGCCGCGAATTCGAACTGCTGCAGTACCTGATGGAGCGGCGCGGTCAGGTCGTCAGCCGCGAAGACCTGCTCACCGACGTGTGGGGATCGGCCGATCTGCGGTCGTCGAAGACCCTGGACATGCACATCTCGTGGTTGCGCCGGAAAATCGGCGACGACCAGCCCGAACGCCGCAAACACATCGTGACGGTGCGCGGCGTCGGCTTCCGCTTCGATCCCGAGTAGCCGCACGTGTCGATGCGTCGTCGAATCCTGTCGTCCATGGTCGTCATGGTCATGGCGATCGCGCTGCTGCTCGGTGTGCCGCTGATGTTCATCGCCTGGTGGTGGGTCGATGACCAGGCGCACAACGACCTCGATGACCGGCTGCAGCGGGTGTCCCAGGAGCTGATCGCCCAGGAGCGCCCGGACGGCAGTGTGCCGGGCAATCTGCAGGAGGGCGGCATGCGGCTGCTGGTACCGGACGATGGACGGCTGGTCCTGCGCTACACGACCCCGCACGAGGGCTCCCACCAGGTCGTGATGGGCCGCGAAGACCTCCCCGAGCCGACGTTGTCGGAGAGTCTGACGATGGGCTCGGCGGGGTCGGCGACCGTGCAGATACCGCGGTCGCAGGTGCGGGAGAAGCAGTGGACGGCGATCGGGGTGGTCGCGGCCGCGGTGCTGGCTTCGATCGCGGTCGGGATGGTGGTCGCCGCGGTGAACGCATCGCGGCTCGCCGACCCGCTGGTCGATGTCGCCGAGCGGGCGGCCCGCATCGGCAGGGGTGATCTGCGATCAGGGGGGCGCCGCTACGGCGTGGCCGAGCTGGACCGGGTGAGTGAGGCGCTCGATGCCGCGACCCGCGAGATCGCATTGCGGCTGGAGCGCGAGGGACAGATCGTCGGCGAGGTGTCGCACCAACTGCGCAGCCGGCTCACCGCGATTCAGCTGCGGCTCGACGAATTGTCCCTGCATGACGACCCGGCAGTGGTCACCGAATCGGAGGCGGCGCTCGGTCAGGTCGAGCGGCTCAGTCGCGAGCTCGACGAGCTGATCGCGGCATCACGGGGCTCCGACAACAGCGAGGCCGGGCCGATCGTGGTGCGTTCGGAGGTGAACACGGTCGTCGGCGATTTCGGCCCGGCGTTCACCCGGGATGGACGAGAGCTCCACGCCGAGGTATCGGACCGGATGGTGGCTCGGGTGACCCCGGCCCGGCTGCGCGAGGCGCTCACCGTGCTCGTGGACAACGCGCTGCGGCACGGCGGTGGCGACTGCACGGTCGAGGTGCATGAGATCGGCGGCATGATCCGGTTGGCGGTGTCCGATGAGGGCCCGGGCGTCTCCGACGCGGATGCGCAGCTGGTGTTCCAGCGCGGGTATAGCGGGGCCGGATCGACCGGTGTCGGCCTGTCGCTCGCCCGCGCGATGATCGAGTCCGACGGCGGGCGGCTGGAGCTGGTGTCGCGCCGGCCTCCGACGTTCGCGATCGTGGTGCCGGCGCACGACGGCAGCCGCAGCCAGGCTCCGTCGATGAGTAGGGAACCCCGTTAGTCGGAGTTCACCTCAGCCGTGGCCGAGTTCGCGATCCTCGAGCTCCTCATCCGACAGGTCGTCCGCCGGCTCCGGCTGCGGCCCGGTGTGCAGGTGCTCGTCCGGGAACGCGAACTTGCGCAGTGCCCAGAACCGGAACGCCATCTGCAGCAGGTTGCCGACGATGTAGTTGAGGAAGAAGTCGAGCAATGCGGTCGCGGTCAGGCTGAGGTGCTCGCGGCTGCTGAAGATGTTGTTGGCCACAAAGATCGGCGCCGCCTGCAAGACGACGCCGATGCCGCTGATGACGAAGAACAGCAGTGCCTCGTGGTGCATCTCGCGTCCGCCGCGATGCTTGAACGCCCACTCGCGGTTGAGGATGTAGCTGGCGATGGTGGCGACGACACCGGAGATGATCTTGGCGACGACCGGCTTCTGCTCCAGGACGGACCACACCAGGCTGTAGAAGATGGCCATGTCGATCACCATGGTGGTGCCGCCGACGAGGGCGAACTTGATGAGCTCGTGATGTCGCATCATGAGCCGCTGGGCAGGCCCGGGTGCGCGGGCCATCAACCCATCGATGAAAGACACAAGAGCCGAGTCTACGTCCCGTTGTCGCGCGAACTGCAAATTTGTTCGCATTGCTCATGTCGGGGATTCAGTGCATGACATGAGACGATTTGAAGCCGTGACAGTCGAACAATCAGGGGTTCCGATGCGACAACCGGGCGCTCCCGGGCTGGGTGTGCGCGCCACCGGCGGCGGGCAGATGCCGACCGTGACGATGATCGGCGGCGGCCAGCTGGCGCGTATGACGCATCAGGCCGCGGTCGCGCTCGGTCAGCGCCTGCGGGTGCTCGCGGGTTCGGCCGATGAGCCGGCGGCGCAGGTCACGCCCGATGTCGTCCTCGGATCGCACGACAGCCTGGACGATCTCCGGGCGGCCGCGGCGGGGTCGGCGGCGCTGACCTTCGACCACGAGGGTGTTCCGGTGGAGCATCTGGAGACGCTGGTCGCCGAGGGCGTCACGGTGTCGCCGCCGCCGACTGCGCTCATCTACGCCCAGGACAAGCTGCGCATGCGTCGGCGCCTGGCGGAGCTCGGCCTGCCGGTGCCGGATTTCGTCGAGCTGACTGACGAGGCGTCCCTCATCGAGTTCGGTGAGCGGCACGACTGGCGGATCGTGCTCAAGTCGATCCGCGGCGGCTATGACGGTCGCGGCGTGTGGCTGGTCGACGGGCGAGATGAGGCCCTGCGAGTGCTCGCTGAATCGGCCGGCACGTCGTTGCTGGCCGAGCAGCGGGTCGACATGCGGCGGGAATTGTCGGCGATGGTGGCGCGCTCGCCGTTCGGGCAGGGAGCGACCTGGCCGGTGGTAGAGACGGTGCAACGGCACGGTCAGTGCGCGGTCGTGATCGCCCCCGCCCCCGATCTCGCGGCCGACGTCGCACGCCATGCCGAGGCGATGGCGTTGAAGGTGGCCACCGAACTCGGCGTGGTCGGCGTGATGGCCGTCGAACTGTTCGAGACGGTCTCCGGCGAACTCCTCGTCAACGAGCTCGCGATGCGGCCGCACAACAGCGGTCACTGGAGCATGGACGGTGCCGTGACCGGTCAGTTCGAGCAGCACCTGCGGGCCGTCCTGGACTACCCGCTGGGCGATACCGCGGCCCGGGCGCCGGTCACCGTGATGGCCAATATTCTTGGCGCGCAATCGGAACCGGCGATGTCGATGGACGAGCGATTGCATCATCTGTGTGCACGGATGCCCGACGCCAAGGTGCATCTCTACGGCAAGGGCGCTAGACCGGACCGTAAGATCGGGCACGTCAACATCGTTGGCGGCCAGGGCGGTTCGCTCGATGATCCGGAGTATGTGGCAGCGGTGCGGGAACGCGCCGAGCGAGCGGCGTACTGGATGTCGCACGCCGAGTGGACGGATGGATGGAATGAGCATGGCTGATCAGACCGGGCCGCAGGTCGGCCTCATCATGGGCAGCGATTCGGACTGGCCGACGATGGAAGCCGCCGCAGACGCGTTGGCGGAGTTCGGGGTTCGGTTCGAGGTCGGTGTGGTCTCGGCGCACCGCACGCCGCAGCGGATGCTTGACTATGCGCGCGATGCGGCCGGCCGCGGCATCTCGGTGATCATCGCCGGCGCCGGCGGTGCGGCGCATCTGCCGGGCATGGTCGCCTCGGCGACACCGCTGCCGGTGATCGGCGTCCCCGTGCCGCTGAAGTACCTCGACGGGATGGATTCGCTGCTGTCGATCGTGCAGATGCCGGCCGGTGTGCCCGTTGCGACGGTATCGATCGGCGGTGCGCGTAACGCCGGCCTGCTGGCGGTCCGGATTCTGGCGGCGGCCGATCCGGCTCTGCGTCAACGGATGTCCGACTTCCAGGCCGGACTCGAGACGATGGTGCTGGAGAAGGACGAGGCTCTGCGCCGCAAGCTTCTCGGCGACTGAATCTCAGCCGGGGACCCGCAAGATCTCCAGGGGGACCTCGCTGCGCGTTGTGAAGCCCATCGATTCATAGAGCCGCGTGGCCGGGTTGTCGGCGGTGGTGTGCAGGAATGGTTCTTCGCCGCGGGCGCGGATGCCGGTGGCGACGGCCCGGATCAGCTGGGCGGCCAGGCCGCGGCCGCGGGCCTGCGGCGCAGTGCAGACCGCGCTGATCTCCCGCCATTGCATCGATGGCCGCATGCGTTCGCCGGCCATTGCGATGAGCGAACCGTCGTCGTCGCGCACTCCCAGATACATGCCGAGATCGATGGTGCGGGGCAGAAACGGGCCGGGTTTGGTCAGCTCGACGAGTCGCGCCATCTCGGGCACGTCGTCGTCGGTGAGCCGGATGACCTCGTCGGTGATGCGCGGTCCGGTGTCGACGTCGACGCCCGAGTACTGGACCAGCTCGAATGTCTCCACCACCTGCCAACCGTCCGGCAGTGGGGTGGATCGGTCGCGGAGCGACACGATGCCGCCGGGGCCGGCGAGTTCGATGAGTCCGGCCCACGCGGCGTCGTCCAGGTCGCGTGGATGCGAAAAGAAGACCGACACGTCGGGCCGGTAGCGGCTGATGGGGCCCGACGTGATCGCGAACTCGCGGTGCGGGCCGGTGAGGGAGCTGCGGATCGGGTCGTCGAGTGGCGCTGGATCGATCACCGGCCGCATCTTACTTGGCGGGCGTCACCTCGAGTTTGGTGGCGAACAGATCGAGAACCTGCTGCAGCGCTTCGTATGTCGGCTGGCCGGGCTCGTCGATCAGATGCTCGGTCACCACCGAGTGCGGCGGAATCAGCGCATCGGGGTTGGCATCCTCGTCTTCCAACTCGACGGCGATGAACGCGTCGCCCAGCTGCTGACGCAGGAACTCGAAACGCGCGCCGGGCACGAGCCGGTCGCTCTTGAACCGCATACCCATCACCTGCAGGCCGCCTGCGGCACAACGATCCTTGACGACCGACAGGTCAGCGGGGGAGATGTCGATGTTGTGGCGTCGCTTCGGCGTGATGCCCAGCGGCATCGACGGCTGCGACAGCACCGGCGCCAACACCCGGTCGTCGACGGCCATCGCCAGCGCGAAGCCGCCGGTGAAGCACATGCCGATGGCGCCGACGCCGGGGCCGCCGCAACGCTCATGCTCCGACTTGGCGAGCGCGCGAAGCCAATTCACCACCGGCGACGACTTGCCGACGGCGAACCGGGTGAACTCGCGGCTGACACACATCTGCGGCAGGACGGCGGCGGCGTCCGACAACGTGCCGCGGATTCCGCGATCGTTGCTCTGGATGTCGTGTCCGTCCGCGCCGAACAGGCTGGGCACCACCGCGGTGCAGCCGATGCCGGCGACTTTGCGGGCGAACTCGGCGACTTTCGGTGTGATGCCCGGGATCTCGGCCATCACGATGACCGCCGGGCCGGTTCCGAGCCGGTAGACCGTCTTGGTCTTGCCGTCGTGAGTGACGGTTTCGCGGGTGAAATCTGAGAGATCGTCGTCGGCCATGATGCCCTCAGCCCTTGGTGATCGTCGCGTAGAGGGCGCCGTCGGCAACCGGCCCGAAGGCGAGCTTGGCCGCCCGCGGCAGATCGGGAGAGTCGCTCGGGATGATGCGTGGACCGGTCAGCTTGTAGTGCGTACCGCGATGGACGACGCCGGCCGAGCCGGCCGCGCGGATGTTTCGCACCCAGTCCGACTGCTGGCCGTAGTTGAGCATGACGATGATCTTGTCGCCCTCGACGAATGCGGTGACAGGCGTCGTGTACGCCTTCCCGGATTTGCGCCCGGTGTGCTCGATCAGCGCGAATAATGGCAGGTGAGGGGCCCACAGCCGCTGAATCGGGTTGGTCACGTGGCGGTTGAAATTCGCGATGGCGCGGGGCACGGGCATGGAGAACTCCTATTGAACCGAAATCGAATAAGAAGAGTGTGCCACGCCCGTTGTTCTCCGGCACAACGTAACGGTCCTCACTTGGTTACCGGCGACTAACCGAAATCGAGTCCGCACCGATTAGGATCCTTTTCGAGACAATCGTCCAACCGAACCCCCGGCGCGGCTGAGAACTGCCGCGGTTAAGGAGACAACGATGGCGGGCAACCCGGATTTCGACCTTTTCAAGCTGGGCGAGGAGCATGACGAGCTCCGCGCCGCGATTCGATCGCTGGCCGAGAAGGAGATCGAGCCGCACGCCGCCGACGTCGATGAGAAGGCGCGGTTCCCCGAGGAAGCACTGACGGCTCTGACCGCGTCCGGTTTCAATGCCATTCACGTGCCCGAGGAGTACGACGGGCAGGGCGGCGACAGCGTCGCAGCCTGCATCGTCATCGAAGAGGTGGCCCGCGTGTGCGCCTCCAGCTCGCTGATCCCGGCGGTCAACAAGCTCGGCACGATGGGACTGATCCTCAACGGCTCCGACGAGCTCAAGAAGCAGGTGCTGCCGACGCTCGCGTCTGGCGAGGCCATGGCGTCCTACGCGCTGTCCGAGCGCGAGGCCGGTTCCGATGCCGCGTCGATGCGTACCCGTGCCGCCGCGCAGGGCGATGACTGGGTGCTCAATGGCAGCAAGTGCTGGATCACCAACGGCGGCAAGTCGACCTGGTACACCGTGATGGCCGTGACCGATCCGGACAAGGGCGCCAACGGAATCAGCGCCTTCGTGGTCCACAAAGACGATCCGGGCTTCACCGTCGGTCCGCTGGAGAAGAAGCTCGGTATCAAGGGCAGCCCCACCGCCGAGCTGTATTTCGAGAACTGCACCATTCCCGGTGACCGCATCATCGGTGAGCCGGGCACCGGTTTCAAGACCGCGCTGCAGACCCTCGACCACACCCGCCCGACCATCGGTGCGCAGGCCGTCGGCATCGCGCAGGGCGCGCTGGACAACGCGATCGCGTACATCAAGGAGCGCAAGCAGTTCGGCAAGACGATCAGCTCGTTCCAGGGCGTCGAGTTCATGATCGCCGACATGGCGATGAAGGTCGAGGCCGCTCGTCTGATGGTCTACACCTCGGCGGCACGCGCCGAGCGCGGCGAGAAGAACCTCGGCTTCATCAGCTCGGCCGCCAAGTGCTTTGCGTCCGATGTCGCGATGGAGGTCACCACCGATGCCGTGCAGCTGTTCGGCGGGGCCGGCTACACCCGTGACTTCCCGGTCGAGCGGATGATGCGGGACGCCAAGATCACCCAGATCTACGAGGGCACCAACCAGATTCAGCGCGTCGTCATGTCGCGCGCGCTGCTGCGTTGATCCCTTATGCGGGTTAATCCCAAGAAAGCGTGACCTTTTCGGCGATCCGGCGTTGCTCTTGCAACGCCGGATCGCTGTTTTTCGTCTGCACCAGGCTGGCGCCGCCGATCCAAGGGGCGAGCAGATTCGCGATGACATCGTCGACACTTGCCCAGTCGCGCGTCGACAGCACGCGGGCGCCGGGCTCGACGCGGGTGTCGGTTGCGGCCTGCGTGGCCGCCGCGATGACGGCGTCGCGGGCCGCGCCGGCCAACGCGGTGCCAGGCGCGTCGGCGGGCGTGAAGCGGTCGCCGTGGATCCGGACCGTCGACGCGAAATCGGTGATCCCGACCGGTAGGTCGCGTACTCCGAGCGCGAACGGATCGAGCGACAGCACGGCAAGCTCCGGGGCCTGGGCGTCGTCGAGCCGTTCGTGCGAGACGAAAGCCAATGCGGCGTCGGCATCGGGACCGATGCGCACCTCGGTGCCGGCCCACCAACTGCCCAGCAACACGGCGGCGGTCTGCCAGTGCACCGGCGCGTCCACCGCGATCGCGTCGCCCGACGACAGGCCGAACTCGTCACGAATCATGTTGGCGGTCTTGGCCGCCCAGTTGGCCAGCGTCAGCGCTGACAGCTCGGTGCGTTCGCCGGTCGCGTCGTCGTAGAACGTCAGCAGGGGCTGGGCGGGATCGGTGCGCAGGGCATGGGCCAGAACGGCATCGGTGACGGTCGCAGGCATGGGGCCCAACCTACGTCAGTTCACACACTTCGGGCCGTTCGAGGTGTTGGCGGTGATGTTCGGCGCCGGGTTGGTGGGCGCCTGGTCGGTGGTCGTCGCGCCACCGTCGCCGGTCGGTCCGTTGTAGGTGTTGGTCAGGATGACCTTCACATGGCCGGCCGGAACGGAATCATCGTTGTTGACGACCTGCAGCCCGCCGAGGGCCTTGGCGATCTCCGCGGTACCGGCCTGGCCGGACCGGGCATGCACCGAGCTGTCAACGTCATTGGTGCCCTGTGTGATGAGCTGTCCAGCTGTGAATCCCTTGCCGGACAACACCTGCGAGACCGCGCTCGCGAGCCCGTCGATGGTGCTCCCGTTCTCCACGTCGGCGGTGACGGTGCTCGGGATGAAGCCGCTCTGGCCGGGCTTCTTCGATGTGAGCAGGCTCGTCATGTACTTGTGGACGGCGGCCGGATCGACCTGCACGACACTCTGGGTGCCGTCGTCGCTCCAGCCCTGTTCGGTGACCACCGGGATGGTCGAGAATCGCACCGCGCCACCGGTGATGTCCTTGAGCTGCGACACGAAGTTCACGACGTTCCAGTCGTCATCGATGACGACTGCCCGCGACACCGCCTTCTCGAGTGACTTCAGTTTGCCCGGGCTGGTCAGCGTGCCCGTCGAGAGCACTTTGCTGGCCAGCGAAGCCATGAAGACCTGTTGGCGCACAATCCGATCAAGGTCGCCGCGCGGAAGGTCGTGGCGCTGCCGCACAAAGCTGAGGGCCTGCGCTCCGTTGAGTGTCTGGGGGCCTGCAGGGAAGTGCGCGCCGGACATCGGCTCGTTGACGGCATTCTTCAGACACACCTGAACGCCGTCGACCGCGTTGGTCAGGAGCATGAATCCGAGTAGCCCGACCTCGGCGTAATGGTCGACCTGGATGCCGGTGAGGTTCGCGACGGTCTGGATCAGCGCCTCGCGTCCGGCGTTCGCGCCCTGCTTCTCGGCGTCCGCCATGTTGTCGCCCGATTCGACGAGCTGACGGCGCTTGGCCTCCTTGGTGGCGCCGTACGCGGCGTTGATCTTGCTCATGCCGATGCCCGGCACGTTCACATAGGAGTCGCGGGGAATCGAGATCGCGGTGGCCGACGAACCGTCGTTGGGGATGCGGATCAGCACGATGGTGTCGGTGTTGGACCCGACGTCGTCGGCCGAGTGGATCTCCTTGAGCTCCTGTGCCGACAGGGGGTTGCCCTTCGCGTCGGTGCGCGAGTCCATACCGACCATGAGGATGTCGACGGCGCCGTCGTCGCCGCTGCCCAGCTCGCTGAGCCGGATCTTGGTGACCGAGGCCTCCAGCGTGTTGACCGAGTGCCAGGCGTAGCCGGTGGCCAGCAGAACCGCCACGGTGACGAACGCGATCAGGATCTGGGTCCCGCGCTGCGGGGTGAGATGCGCCCGCAGGTCGCCGAGCGAGGCCGTTCCGGTGGGTGTGGTCCGGCGGCCCGCTGAGCGTGAGCGTGGCCGCCGGTCCCCGGTACGACGATCGGGGGCGTCGGGGCTCAAAAGTCACCGATCCTTTCGCGTGCCAAGCGCAGAGTTGACGATCGTTTGCAGGCTACTTGCCAATAGTCGCTGGTTGGGGGACGCTGACGCCCGTGTCGAGGACAGTGGTGACCGGTGCCGACGGCCAGGTCGGCCGGTGGTTGGTCCAGCTCAGTGGCCAGAACTCCCGGTCGCGGATCGAGGCCTACGGCCGGGCCGATCTGGATATCGCCGATGCCGAGTCGGTGTCGAGGGTGCTGGCCGGGACCGGTCCCGGTGACGTCGTGATCAACACCGCGGCCTACACGGCGGTGGACGCCGCCGAATCCGATGTCGCCGGCGCGCGGGCGGGCAACGAGGTCGGTCCACGGAATCTGGCTGTACACACTGCGCGGACCGGCGCCCGTTTGATCCACATCTCGACCGATTACGTGTTCAGCGGCGATCCGGCACAGGCGAGCGGGCCCGACGGGTATGACATCGACGATCCCGTGGCGCCCGCCACGGTGTACGGCCGCACCAAACTCGACGGCGAGCGGGCGGTGGCCGCCGCCGATCCGCGGGCCACGATCGTCCGGACCGCCTGGGTGTACACGGGTGCGGCCGGTGGCCGGGACTTCGTCGCCACGATGCGGCGGCTGGAGTCCGAACGCGAGACCGTGAGCGTTGTCACGGATCAGATCGGTTCGCCGACATACGCCGCCGACCTGGCCGTCGGCCTGCTGGAGCTCGCGGGCGCATTGCGCGTCGAGGACCGGCCCGGCGGGATGCTGCATGCCGCCGGCGGGGGCCGTACCAGCTGGTTCGATCTGGCCAGGGCGGTCTTTCAGGAGGTCGGCGCCGACCCGGATCGGGTCCTGCCCTGCGGATCGGCGGACTTTCCGCGTCCGGCGCCGCGACCGGCCTATTCAGTGCTCTCGGGCCGGTCCTGGTCGGCTGCGGGACTCTCGCCGCTGCGAGGGTGGCGCGAGGCGCTCGCCGCGGCCGTTACCCTATCCGCGTGAGTGCGGACACCGGTCTGGGAAATGACAGCGCGGACGCCGGCCGACGGACGGGGGACGTCTCGGCCGGAAATGCGCGGCTTGCGGTGGTGACCGTCACCTATTCTCCGGGCGATTATTTGACCGGCTTTCTGGAGTCCCTCGACAAGGCGACCACGCTGCAGCCGCAGGTGGTGCTCGCGGACAACGGATCGACCGACGGCGCTCCCGAGGCGGCCGCGGCGAAGTACGACCACGTCACGTTCCTGCCGACCGGTGCGAATCTCGGTTACGGCGGCGGTATGAACCGCGGAGTCGCCACGCTCGACCCCGACATCGAATTTCTGATCATCGCCAACCCGGACGTCGAGTGGGGGCCCGGTTCCATCGACGAGATGCTCTCCGCTGCCGAGCGATGGCCGCGGGCGGGTGCGCTGGGGCCGATGATCTTCGAGCCGGACGGCACCGTCTATCCGTCGGCGCGCCGGGTTCCGGATCTGATCGGCGGCATCGGGCATGCGGTGGCGGGCCTGGTGTGGAAATCGAATCCGTGGACCCGCCGGTACCGGCAAGAGGACGAGGATCGCACCGAACGGTCGGTGGGTTGGCTGTCCGGATCGTGCCTCCTGGTGCGCCGCACGGCATTCGATGACATCGACGGCTTCGATCCGCGGTACTTCATGTACATGGAAGACGTCGATCTCGGCGACCGGCTCGGAAAGGCCGGTTGGCTCAACGTCTTCGTGCCGACGGCGCAGATCGTGCATACGAAAGGCCATGCGGCGGGCCGTCATCCGGAACTGATGCTGCCCGCACACCATCGCAGCGCCTATCGTTTCAACGCCGATCGGCATCCGGGGCTGCGCTATGCGCCGCTGCGGTTGGTACTGCGGATCGGACTGGCGGTCCGGTCCCGAGTCGCGGTGGCACTGGCGAAACGTCAACGGGCCGAAGACCTCTGAACTGGCAGGAATTATGAACGTGGGCAATCCATCTGTGCAGGCAGTGATCCTGGTAGGCGGCAAGGGGACCCGGCTGCGGCCGTTGACCCTGTCGGCACCCAAACCGATGCTGCCCACCGCGGGCGTTCCCTTCCTGACGCATCTGCTGTCGCGGATCCGCGCCGCCGGAATAACCGACATCGTGCTGGGCACCTCGTTCAAGGCGCAGGTCTTCGAAGAGCATTTCGGTGACGGCTCCGACCTGGGCCTGTCGCTCACGTACGTCACCGAGACAGAGCCTCTCGGCACCGGTGGTGCGATCCGGAACGTGTTGGGGGCGTTGACCGCCGACACCGTCCTGGTATTCAACGGCGATGTCCTCGGTGGCACCGACGTGTCGGCGGTACTGGCGACGCACAGCGATTCCGGTGCCGACGTGACGCTGCATCTGGTGCGTGTCGGCGACCCGCGCGCATTCGGTTGTGTGCCCACCGATTCGACCGGTCGAGTCACTGCATTCCTGGAGAAGACGCAGGATCCGCCGACTGACCAGATCAACGCCGGCTGCTACGTCTTCAACCGCTCGGTCATCGAGAACATCCCGGTGGGCCGCCCGGTTTCGGTTGAGCGCGAGGTATTTCCGGGACTGCTGGCCGCCGGCCGACATATCCAGGGCCATGTCGACGCCGGCTACTGGCGGGACATGGGGACGCCCGAGGACTTCGTGCGCGGCTCGGCCGACCTGGTCCGCGGGATCGCGCCGTCGCCCGCGCTGCCGGGACCGCGCGGCGAAGCGCTGGTGCTCGATCCGGCGGGGGTCGACCCGCACGCGGTACTCATCGGCGGCACGGTCGTCGGGCATGGCGCGAAGGTCGGTGCGGGCGCACGCCTGGATGGGGTGGTGGTCTTCGACGGGGCGGTCATCGAACCGGGCGCAGTGGTGGAGCGGTCGATCATCGGGTTCGGCGCCCGGATCGGAGTGCGTGCACTGGTGCGTGACGGTGTGATCGGAGATCGGGCCGACATCGGCAATCGCTGCGAGCTGCTGCGCGGTGCGCGAGTATGGCCCCAGGTATCGATACCCGAAGGCGGCATCCGGTTCTCGACCGATGTCTGAGCCGGCGCCGGCGGGTGAGGTGAAGCGAGGCACGTGGTGAACGATCCGATGTTCAAACGCTTTGTGGCGGTGGGTGATTCCTTTGCAGAGGGCGTCGGTGACGTAGAACCCCGCTGCCCGAACGGGGTTCGTGGATGGGCTGATCGGGTCGCCGAGGTGCTGGCCCGCCGGGACGCGGAGTTCCGCTACGCCAATCTGGCCCTGCGCGGCCGGCTGATGCCCGCGATCATCGAGGAGCAACTGGAGCCGGCGCTCGCGATGCGGCCGGACCTGGTGGCCATCTGCGCCGGTGCCAACGACCTCATCCGGCCGACGGTCGACATCGATGCGCTGATCGAGCAGTACGACGGCGCGATCGGGCGGCTGCAGGACGCGGGCGCGACGGTCGTCAGTTTCACCGCCTACGACACCGGTGGCACGCCGGTGTTCGGCGCGCTGCGCGGTCGGCTCGCCATCTACAACGAGCTGCTGCGCGAGGTCGTGGACCGCCGCGGCATCGTTCTCGTGGATTTCTGGCGGATGCACGAATACACCGAGCGGCGCATGTGGGAATTCGACCGGATGCACCTATCGGCCGCCGGGCATCAGCGCATGGCGATCGGGGTGCTCGACGCGCTCGGGATCGATCACGAGCTCGAACCGATCGAATTCGTTGCGGGCGTGTCGATGTCAGCGGCAGAACGACGCAAGAACACCCGGCAGTGGACCCACCAGTACGCGTTGCCGTGGGTGGGCCGGCGGCTACGCGGCGTCTCCTCCGGAGATGTGCTCGACCCGAAATACCCGGAGCTGACGCAACTCATGCCGATCGACACCAAGCTGTGAGATCGGCTGATGAGGGCTAAACGGCCGGTTCGGTCTCGTGGGCCTTCGCCGCCGCCAGCAAGCCCTTGCCGAGCGGAATCACCACCGGGAGCAGTTCGTCGTCTTCCGCGATGAGCCGCGCCGCTTCGCGGGCCGCGACCACCGCCTCGTCGGACCGCGCGGGATCGGCGACGCCGCCGTCGGCGGACGCGTTGTGCACGATGATCAGGCCGCCCGGGCGCAGCAACCGCAACGCCTCGCCGACGAACATCGGTTGATCGGTCACTTCGCCGTTGAGGAACACAAGTTCGTAGGACGCATCCGCGAGACGGGGGAGCACCTCACGTGCGCGTCCGTTGATCAGCCGGGTCCGCGACGGGGCGATTCCGGCAGCCACGAAGCCGGCCTTCGCGGCGCGATGATGCTCCGACTCGGCGTCGATCGTGGTCAGCACCGCGTCGTCGGTCATGCCGGCCAGCAACCACAATCCGCTGACGCCCGTGCCGGTGCCCACCTCGACTGCGGTGTGCGCGCCGACCAGTCGGGCGAGGAGCGCCAGCATCGCGCCGACCGCGGGGGTGACCGAGGCAGCGCCGAGTTCGTCGGCCCGCTCGCGGGCCGCCACCAGCGCATCGTCCTCGACGATCGCCGATTCGGCGTACTGCGAGAGCTTGCCGGCATCGATTGCGGAGGCGCTGGGTGAGTCGGACACCTTCAGAGATTAGCGCGCACGACCAGGTCAATCGGTGGAAGCGCGGCCGGTGACCGGCGAGGAAACGTTCTTAGACAACGCTCAGCCGACTCATAGGGCTGGCACACCCCGGTCGGCGAGGGTTATCGGCAGTCCGAGGAACAAACAGTGGTCACACCGGGTTGTCGCAGAGACAGGGATTCCGATCTCGCCTCGATCCGGGTGAGTGAAAGGCAGTGCCCCTTTGATGAACGGCCAGCCGAACGTTGTGCAAGCCCCCGAGACAACGACGGGCACCGCGCGTTTCGACGCGACGGGCAACAGTGCGTTCATGCCGTCGTGGGACGAGTTGGTCCGCGAGCACGCCGACCGCGTCTACCGCTTGGCGTACCGGCTGTCGGGCAATGCCCAGGACGCCGAAGACCTGACCCAGGAGACGTTCATCCGGGTGTTCCGGTCGCTGTCGAACTATCAGCCCGGCACTTTCGAGGGATGGCTGCACCGCATCACCACGAACCTCTTCCTCGATATGGTGCGGCGCCGCAACAAGATTCGGATGGAAGCGCTGCCGGAAGACTATGAGCGGGTGCCGGCCACCGATCCGGATCCGGAGCAGATCTATCACGACGCGAACCTGAATCCGGACCTCCAGCGAGCGCTCGACTCCCTGGCTCCGGAGTTCCGTGCCGCGGTCGTCCTCTGTGACATCGAAGGTCTCTCGTATGAGGAGATCGCCGCGACGCTGGGCGTCAAGCTCGGCACCGTGCGTAGCCGTATCCACCGTGGTCGGCAGACGATTCGTCGGGAGCTGGCCACTGCCGGCCACCACAGCGGGCATTCGGTGCTCGTCGATAACGAGGCGTAGAGCGGCCGGGTCGGAACTTCTGGCTGCCATCAGCCGTTGACCTGACGCGAGTGCCGATAGCATTGGAAACGGCGCAACCGGAGGTGAGGACATATGGCGGATCGCGAGCAGACGCCGCGCGGAATGCGTGGGCGGATGAATCTGCGCAGTTCAGGGATGTTCTCGTCGAACCCGCAGTACCGGGCGCCGGGTACCGAGGGAGGTCGTCCGTTCCAGCCGACCGAGCATCTGGCCGCCGAAGCAATCTCGGCATTCGTCGACGGCGAACTGCGGATGTCCGCGCACATGCGCGCCGCACATCATCTGAGCGTGTGTCGCGAGTGTGCCGCGGAGGTCGATCAGCAGCGTGCCGCCCGTGCGGCATTGCGCACGTCCGGCGAGATCTCGATCCCCTCGGATCTGCTGGGCGCTCTCGGGCGCATTCCCACTCAAGAAATCGATCTGCGTCGCGACGGTCCCTCCGGCAACAAGCGGATGCGCAAGCCGGCCTCGCCGCTGGATGCGCCGGGTTTCCCGATCCACCGCCGAAAGTCGCGCTGATCGCCCCGGGCTATCCGCGGTTCGAACGACAGAGCTTCGGACGACACGGCGGCTGGGCCGGTTGGGGACGTCCACCCCGTTGGGTAGATTCGACCCCCGTGGAAGAGGCGACACGGTGAGCAACCCGAACGAGCCGCCGCGGCTGCAGCCGCGCGAGCCGCATCGTCCGCCGGTATCGCCGGAGACGGCGACAGTTTTCGGACGCCCCGACGGAGTCGACGGCGCATTCGCGCCCCGCGGTTCGCATGGCGGCGGATCCGCCGCACGCGATGCGGGCCCGCAGGTGGCAGACCCCGACCCGGTCCTCGCCGAGGCCTTCGGCCGCACCACTGGTGACGCCGAATCCCTGCAACGCGATCCGGACGCGCGCTACGGCGAATCGACCGAACCCGAGTCCGAACCGGATCCCTGGCGGGACCCGCATGCCCCGGCCACGCTGACCGACCCGGCCGTGTCGGTGCCGGCCGACCCGAAGCCGGCGTCATACGGCCCCAAGATCGGTGTTCGTGAGCTGCTGTTCGGTGACCGGGTGTCCTGGCGGGCGCTCGCTGCACTGGCCGCGGTCGCGGTGGTCATCGCGGTGGTCGGCGGGTTCGTCGGACGGTGGACGGCGGAGGTCACCGACCCCCTGCATTCGAAGAAGGTGTCGATCTCGACGAAGCAGCCCAACTCGGGAGATCCCAAAAGCCGTGTCACCCAAGTGGTGAACGCGATGTCGCGGGCCGTGGTGTCGATCGAGGTGCGGACCGATGACGCGCTGGCCGGTGGTTCGGGCGTGGTCATCGACAAGAACGGCTACATCCTCACCAACTATCACGTGGTGATGACCGCGGCGGCCGACAAGTCGGCGGTGTTGTCGGTGCTGACCTACGACAGCACCCGGCTCCCGGCCCGCATCGTCGGCACGGACCCGGCGACCGACCTGGCCGTCGTCAAGGTCGACGATGTCGACAATCTGGCCGTGGCTCAGCTCGGCGACTCGGACAAGCTGCAGATCGGCGAAGAGGTGGTGGCGTTCGGCCAGCCGGAATTCCTGCGCAACTCCGTCACCAGCGGCATCGTCAGCGCGGTCCATCGGCCGTATTCGGAGGGCAACTATCCGGACAGTGACCAGCCGGGCGCGGTGCTGGACGCCATCCAGACCGACGCCGCGGTGAACCACGGAAACTCCGGTGGACCGCTGGTCGACATGGACGGACACGTCATCGGAATCAACACAGCCGGACTGATGGGCGGACAGGACGGCGGATCCATCGGGCTGAACTTCGCGATCCCGTCGAACGAGGCCTCCGATGTGGCTCAGTCGCTCATCCGCGACGGCAAGATCACGCATCCGCAGCTGGGTGCGAGCGTCGCCGACGTCGCCAACAAGGCGGTCAGCGGTGCGCAGGTGAAGAACGTCGTGAGCGGATCACCGGCCGACCGGGCGGGCCTCAAGGAGGGCGACGTGATCACCGCGTTCGACGGGCGCAGCACCGAGGATTCGGCGGGATTGTCAGTGGCGGTGCGGAAGTCGTCCACCGGCAAACCGGTCCCGTTCACGTACTGGCGCGACGGCCGGTCGCTGACCGGGTCGGTCACGCTGACCGCCGGCTGAGGACCACGTCCGCGGCCGTTAACGCAGGAGGTGGCGCGTGGTGATGAAACCCGTTGCTGCGCTGGGCAGTGCCGCACTGGCCGGAGCCGGCGCCGCGGCCGCCGGGATCGCCGGCACGGCCGCTGCCTTGCGCAGTCCCGCTGTGGTGCAGCGACTCAACGACTGGGCGGCGAGCAGACTCAGCGATGAGCAGCAGGCCGATCGCCACGCGGCAATCCTGCCCACCCCGATCCCCGGGCACGGCTTCTATTCCAGCCCAGGCGACCTCACCGGCCTCGAGAACGGGGAGGTCGTTCGCACTCAGCAGGTGTCGCCACGCGTACCGATTCCAGGAGTGGCGGTGCGGCGCTTCGTGGTTCGGTCCACGGATACTGCGGGCAATGCGGTTCCGGTGACGGCGACCCTCCTCGAGCCGTTGCGTGCGTGGCGGGGCCGTGGTGCCCGACCGGTGGTGGTCCGCAATCAACCGATCAACTCACTGGGTCTGCGGGCTTCGCCGTCCTATCGGGTGGAGCGCGGGCTGTACTTGGACGTGCCGCCGTTCCTGCCGATCCTGCTGGCCCGGAACTATGCGGTGCTCATCCCTGATCACGAGGGGCCGCGGATGGCCTATTCGGCGGGCATCATGGCTGCGCACGCCGTCCTGGACTCCGTGCGCGGAATGCAGAGCATGCGAGACGATCTTGCGGAATCACCAATGGTGATGGACGGATACAGCGGCGGCGCGATCGCCACCGTGTGGGCGGCACAAGAACAGCCGGCCTATGCGCCGGAGCTTAGATTCAACGGCGCCGTCGCGGGTGGTACGCCGACCGACTACGCCCTGCTTCACCGCAGCATGAACGGCGCTCTGGGCTCAGGGTTGTTCGCCGCCGCAACGATCGGCCAGGCGCGTGAATATCCAGAAATGGTCAATCTTTTCGGCGACTTCGCGTTCTACGTGGCGACGCTCATCAAGGATCTGTCGCAGCCGCCGCTGGCGGCATCCGGGATCGCCCGCATCGATCTCGACGTGCTGGCCGCCGTGACGGAGCCCTTCGAATCCCGCATCGCCCAGGATGTCATCGCGGCGAACAAGCCGGGCAGCGTTGCCCCCACGATGCCAATCCTGCTCTATCACGGCACCAGAGACAGATTCCTCGGTGACCAGTTCATTCCCGAAGAGGGTGTTCTTGAGCTTGCCGAGAGCTGGCGCTCGAAGGGGGCGCAGGTGGACTACCTGCCGGTGCCCGGCGATCATCTGATCGCGGCCGGATGGGCGATGCCCAGCGTGCTGCGGTGGATGCGGAACGGGCTCGAGGGGCAGTTCGACGCGGCGGTACGCTGACGGGGTGTTCGGCAGCATTGGTTGGGGTGAGATCGGGATCCTGGTGGTCGCCGGTCTGGTGATCCTCGGACCCGAGCGCTTGCCCGGCGCGATGCAATGGACGATGAAATCGATCCGCCAGGTGCGCGACTACGCGGCGGGCGCGACCACGCAACTCAAGGATGACCTGGGTACCGATTTCGATGATCTGCGCGAGCCGTTGGCGCAGCTGAACGAGCTGCGGGGCATGACTCCGCGCGCAATGATCACCAAACATCTTCTGGACGGCGATGATTCGGTGCTCCGGGATGTCAGTTCGTCGATGCAGTCGGTGCGCTCGGAGCTCGACTCGGTGACCCGGGCCGCCAACGGGCGCACTGACGCGGTGCCGGACAAGATGCCGCCGCGGGCCGATGACAAGCCGCCGACGAGCTCAGTGCCCGCGCCGCCCGCGCCCGCGAGTAAGCCGGACGTTTCCGACTGGGACGCGACCTAGATCCATCTCGACGAAGCCGTTGGTGGCAAGCTCTTCAAAAATAGATATCACTTTGATACCTTCGAGCTATGAGTACAGCTCAACCGCAATCCGCCGCCCCCGCCATCTCCGAACACCGTGCCTGGTCGATGAACGGGTTCCTCGCGCTACTGCTCGGCCTGGTGTTCGTGGTCGTTGGCATCGTCGGGTTCGTGAACAAACAGGCCGCCGTCGGAGTGGTCGGGATCATCCTCGCGCTGCTCCTGTTTCAACCGCTGCTCGTCATCCAGCCTGGCCAGACTCGCGTCGTGCAATTCTTCGGTCGGTATGTCGGCACGGTGCGTCGCACCGGCCTCACGTGGGTGCTGCCGCTGACCACCCGGCGCTCGGTGTCGGTGCGGGTCCGGAACTTCGAGACCAATGCGCTCAAGGTGAACGATGCCGACGGCAATCCCGTCGAGATCGCGGCGATCGTCGTGTGGCAGGTACACGACACCGCCAAGGCCACGTTCGCGGTCGAGTCGTATTCGAATTTCGTTGAGGTGCAAGCAGAAGCCGCGCTCCGGCATGTCGCGACATCGCACCCCTACGACACGAATGTCCCGGACGCTACGTCGCTGCGCGGTTCCACCGATCAGGTGTCGGTGGAGCTGGCCCATGAGGTCGCCCAGCGCATCAGCCTGGCCGGCGTCGAGATTCTTGAGGTTCGGGTCAGTCACTTGGCCTATGCGGCCGAGATCGCGCAGGCGATGCTGCAGCGCCAGCAGGCGAGTGCCGTCGTCGCTGCTCGGGAGCGGATCGTCGAAGGCGCGGTCACCATGGTGCAGATGGCCATCGACCGGCTCGAGGGGCAAGCGATCGTCCAGCTCGATGAGGAGCGCAAGGCGGCGATGGTCTCGAATCTGCTGGTCGTGCTGTGCGGCGATCAGCGTGCCACCCCGATCGTCAACACCGGCTCGCTGTACCACTGAGGGTCATGACATCGGATGCCGGAAAATCATCCGCCGCGGAACGTAAATCCGTGCTGCTGCGGCTCGATCCCGCGGTACACGAGGCGCTGGCCCGATGGGCGGGCGACGAGCTGCGAAGCGTCAACGCCCAGATGGAAAAAGTGCTGCGGGACGCGCTGCGCGCCCGCGGCCGTCTGCCGGATGCGCTACCCGCGCCGCGGCGTCGTGGCCGGCCGGCGAAGGCCGCCGCGCCCGAGCCGGACAGCGACGCCTGATCCGAGGTCGGGCCGGGTTACAGGTTGCGCGTCGTGTCGATCGACAGGCTCATGCCGGCGAGGCCGCGCTTGCGGACCGCGAGCTTATCGGCGATGTCGCGCAACGACTTTCCGGCCACGGACGCCGGTGCCGACAGCACCAGCGGGGTGCCGGCGTCGCCGCCCTCACGCAGGGCTGGGTCGAGCGGAACCTGGCCGAGCAGCGGCACATCGGCCCCGACGGATTGCGTGAGCCGCTGCGCGACCAATTCACCGCCGCCCTCGCCGAAGACATCCATGCGGCTGCCGTCGGGCAGCTGCAGCCAGGACATGTTCTCGACCACGCCCAGGATCTTCTGATGCGTCTGCAGCGCGATCGCGCCGGCACGCTCGGCGACCTCGGCCGCCGCCTGCTGCGGGGTCGTCACCACCACGATCTCGGCCCCCGGGATCAACTGGGCGACCGAGATGGCGACGTCGCCGGTGCCCGGCGGCAGATCCAGCAGCAGGACGTCCAGATCGCCCCAGAAGACGTCGGCGAGGAACTGCTGGAGCGCGCGATGCAGCATCGGCCCGCGCCACACGACCGGGGTGTTACCGCTGGTGAACTGGGCGATGGAGATGAACTTCACCCCGTGTGCCGACGGCGGCATGATCATGCGCTCGACCTGCGTCGGCTTGGCGTCGTTGCCCATCATCCGCGGCACCGAGTGTCCATAGATATCGGCGTCCAAAACGCCCACGGACAGTCCTCGGTCGGCCAGCGCGGCCGCCAGATTGACTGTGACACTGGACTTTCCGACGCCGCCCTTGCCTGACGCGATTGCATACACCCGCGTCAGCGAGCCCGGCTGGGCGAACGGGATCACCGGCTCGGCGCGGTCGCCGCGCAACGACTTGCGCAGTTCGGTGCGCTGATCGTCGTTCATGACGTCCAGCTCGACCCGCACGGCGCCGACGCCGGCGACATCGGCCACGGCGGTGGTGACGCGCGACGAGATCTCTGTGCGCAGCGGGCATCCCGCGGTGGTCAGGTAGATGCCGATGTCGACGCTCGAATCGTCAGCGACGCTGATCGACTTGACCATTCCCAGCTCGGTGATCGGCTTCCCGATCTCCGGGTCGTCGACCTTCGCCAGCGCCGCGCGAACGGCGGATTCGGTAGGAGCTTGTGCGGTAGTCATCGGTACCGATTCTATCGGCCGGTCACCACCACGATCAGCGGCGGGCGGTCATGGGCGCACTGCGGGTCTGCTGATCGCCGGCGCGGGGGCCGAGGATTTCGGGGATGCCGACTTGGGTGCGCCGCCACCGGGGACCGCCGGCGGCGCCGGGGCGGGCAGGGGGGCCGGTACCGGTGGCGCGGGCACGCAGATGTTCATGAAACACAATGGCGGCGGAGTGGACGTCGTCGTGGTGGTCGTCGACGTCGTCGGCGCCGAGCTCGACGGAGTGGTCGGCGCGGTGCTGCAGCCCGCGGCTCCCGGGGTCGTACTGGGGTTGGTGACGGTGCTCGGGGAGGCGTTGCGGCCGCCCGGCGGGAGGGCGGTCGTGGTCGCCGCCTGCGTCTGCCCGGGGACCTGGCCGGGCGGTGGGCAGGTCGTGTCAGCGGCGGTCGGCAGCTGCGGGATCGGGTTGGTCGGCATGACGCCGGTGGAATACGCGGTGGCCCAGGCGAGGACCATGCCGACATATGCCATCGAATTGTTGTACCGCAGAACGGCTTTCACTGGATTCGCGCCGTTCATGATGCCGGTGACCCCGGCGCACAGGTACCGTCCGGCGGCATAGGTCGCGTCGAAGACGTTCTGCGGATCCTTCTTGCCGTCGCCGTTCCCGTCGGCGCCCCAGGCGGCCCAGGTGGACGGCATGAACTGCATCGGCCCCTCGGCGCGGGCGAAGCTGCCGTCAGTGTTCTTGATGACCTCGTTGCCGGCCAGATGTCCGTCCAGGGCCGGCCCATAGATCGGCGTGAGGTCGGTGCCGGAGGCATCGACGTTGCCGTTACCCGCGTGATTCGATTCGATCTTCCCGATACCGGCGAGCAGGAACCAGGGCAACCCGCATTGGGGTTGCTCGGCGGCCAGGCGGCTGGCGGCCATCTTGTATCCCTGCAGCACGATGCCGGGGATGCCGAGCGGTCCGGCGGGCAGGTTGAGCAATGCCGCGGGTGTCGCGGTCGCAACCGGCGCGGCTCCGCCCGCCGGCGGCTTGATCAGATAGGCCGCGGGCGTGGCGTCGACGATGACTCCCGGATCCTGCGGCGTGGCTGGCACCGGCGCGGACTTCGGCGCTGCGGTGACGCCGGTGCTTGCGGCCGCCGTGCCGCAGACCAGCGCGATTCCCAGAATTCCGGCGCATCCGACGGCCGCTGCACGCGATGTGAGGCGGGGGACCGGGAATCGGTCGACGGCATCGGCGCCCGCGTTGCGCAGGGCAGCCCACGCGCGCTGACCAACCACGTGTTACTCCCTCCCGGTCGGGGCGGACTACGGGACGTGTGGCACTGGCGATCGTGTGACCTGATCGTTCGCGAGCGTCACAATGTGGCACAGCTTACTGGTGATGCGCGATCTCGTTCTGGGAGTCGAAGAATTCTTCATTTCGGATCCCGCGTCGTCGCGGATGGCAACGCTGGGATACTCGACGCATGCAAATTGTCTTCAGCGCCGGTGACGACCACGTCGCCCGGGCCGTTCTGGCCGATCCCGACGACTTCACCGCATTCTCGATCGGCATCGCGCAGAACGTGCCGCGGCCGCAGGTGGCCGCCGCGCTCGCGAAGATGGGGCCCGGGCTCGACGGTGCCGAGGCGTTCGTATCGGTGGCGACCATCAAGGAGCTGGCAGGCGAGCGGGCCTCGGACGCCGGCTGGCTTGCTCAGCTCGACAAGATGATCGACTTCGCAAAACCGCGCGGTTGGCTCAACGAATCCGGCGACGTGCGCGGGCACCTGGTGCGCGCCGAAAGCGCGTAAACAGGACTCGGAGGTTCCCGGCGCTCGCGCTCATCCGGTGACATGATCGAGAGATGGCGGCGATCGAGGAGTTTGCGTGAGCACACCGATGGGTGGAAGTGGCAACCTGAACAACAGCAATCGGAGCCGGTTGCCGATGCCGCCGAAGGGCTGGCCGATCGGGTCGTACGGCACCTATGCCGAGGCGCAGCGGGCCGTCGATTATCTGTCTGATGAACATTTCTCGGTCGAAGACGTCACGATCGTCGGCGTTGATCTGATGCAGGTCGAGAAGGTGCTCGGCCGACTCACCTGGGGGAAAGTGATCGGCGGCGGACTGGTGTCCGGTGCCTGGCTGGGACTGTTCTTCGGGCTGATCATGGGAATCTTCGTGTCGAACCCGCTTGGGGCGATCCTGGTCGGCCTCGGTGGCGGCCTGATATTCGGATTGATCTCGGCGGCGCTGCCCTACGCGGCGACGCGTGGCCAGCGCGACTTCGCGTCGACGATGCAGTTGGTCGCCGGACGGTACGACGTGATCTGCGACCCCAAGAGTGCGGAGCGCGCGCGAGACCTGTTGGCGCGGTTGACGATTTAACTTTCTCGGGCGCTGCGACCGAATTCTCGGCGCCGTCGGTGGCCCCGAGGACGGTGGGTCGCGTTGTCCGTTCCCGGCGAACCTGGCACGATCTTCCCAATTGCGCCGTACGTCACACTGGTGGGCGCTAGCTTTGGCGGGGTCCGGGGCAGGCCGGTCGCCTGATGCGGCGGTACGACGAGGAGGGGCGTGTGCAGCGCGCGAGATTGATCAAGCTGGCGAGTGCGGCCGTGGCCGCACTCGCGGTGGCTCCGATTGTCGCCGCGTGCGGATCGGGATATACGCCGGGCACCATCAACATCTACTCGATGCCAGACGGCGCACCGTACGTGGAGAAGGCGGCGGACGCCTGCAACGCGGCCTCGAACGGCGAATACACGATCAAGGTGTCCAGCCTGCCGAAGTCCGCCGACGATCAGCGACTGCAGCTGGCGCGGCGGCTGACCGGCAATGACCACAGCGTCGATCTGATGACCACCGACGTCGTCTGGACCGCTGAGTTCGCCGATGCCGGGTGGATCGAGCCGCTGCCGCAGCAGTATGCGGACGAGGTCCGCGCGGCCACGTTGCCCGGGCCGCTCGACACGGCGACGTGGAAGAAGAAGGGGACGGACGCCGAACAGCTGTTCGCGTTCCCGGCGTGGACCAACACCCAATTGCTCTGGTACCGGCCGGATGTGCTGAAGAAGTACACCGGTTCGGCGCAGCCGCCGCAGACCTGGGATGAGCTGCTGGCGGACAATGCCAAGATCACCACGGCCGGCGGCCCCTCCTGGATCGCGACCATGGGCGCCCGCTACGAGGGACTCATGGTGTGGTTCAACTCGGTGTTGCTGTCGGCCGGCGGCAGCGTCGTCGACCCGTCCGATCCGACCCGACAGACGGTCGACGACACCCCGGAGCATCGCGCCGCGACTGTCAGGGCTCTGGAGGTCCTCAAGCAGGTCGCCACGGCGCCGGGTCATGATCCGTCGATCTCCAACAACATGGAAGGCCAAGCGGCGCAGGCGATGCTGGACGGCCACGCGACGTTCGAGATGAACTGGCCGTTCGTGTTCGCCGGGATGCGCACCAACGCGGCGGCCGGATCAGTGCCGTTCCTGCCGCAGTTCGCCAAGCAGTTCCCGGAGTTCGCCGACGAGAAGGCCACCGTGCCCGATGCGACCATCGTGAAGGCGAACACCGCGCTCAAGCCGTATTTCACCTGGGCCCGGTATCCCGGTTTCGCCGGCCCGAGCGGATCGGTGACATCCCTGAGCACGATCGGCGGCAACAACATCGCCGTCGCGAGCACGTCGAGGCAGAAGGATCTGGCGTTCAAGGCCGCCGCCTGCCTCACGAATCAGGCCAGCCAACGGATCTACGGCGTGGACGGCGGCACGCCGCCGGTACGCGCAGACCTGTACCGGGACAAGAGTTTCCAGCTCGCATACCCGATGTACCAGACGATCCTCGATCAGCTGCAGACGGTCGACGGCGTGGCGGCCGTCCGCCCGAAGACGCCGGTGTACCAGGCGATGTCCACACTGATCGTGCAAAAGCTCAGTCCGGTGGGCAATTTCGATCCGCAGAAGCTGGTGGGCACGCTCGCCGACCAGGTGAACAAGGCCATCACCGGTAAGGGGCTGATCCCATGACCACCCGCGCCCTGCCCGCCCGTCTCAGCGCAGGCAAGCGATCCGAGCGGCGCCTCGGCCTCACGCTGATCGCGCCCGCCGCGATCTTGATGCTCGTGGTCACCGGTTATCCGATCGTCTACGCGATCTACCTGAGTCTGTTCAAGGCGAGCCTCGCCGCGCCCGGCCAGAACGAGTTCGTGTGGTTCCGCAACTACGGCACCGCGTTGTCCGACAGCTACTGGTGGACCGCGTTCGGGGTGACCGCCCTGATCACCGTGGTGTCCGTCGCCATCGAGTTCGTGCTGGGCCTGGCGATCGCAATGGTCATGCACCGCACCATCTTCGGCCGCGGCACGATCCGTACCCTGGTGTTGATTCCGTACGGCATCGTGACGGTCGCGGCGGCGTTCTCCTGGTACTACGCCTGGACGCCGGGGACCGGCTATCTGGCGAATCTGCTGCCCAAGGGGAGTGCTCCGCTGACGGAGCAGTGGCCGTCGCTGTTCATCATCATCGGTGCCGAGGTGTGGAAGACGACACCGTTCATGGCTCTGCTGCTGCTCGCCGGTCTGGCGCTGGTCCCGGAGGATCTGTTGAAGGCGGCACAGATGGACGGCGCCGGACCCTGGACCCGGCTCTTCCGGATCATCCTGCCGCTGATGAAGCCGGCGATCCTGGTGGCGTTGCTGTTCCGCACCCTCGACGCGTTCCGGGTGTTCGACAACATCTATGTGCTCACCAAGGGCAGCAACAACACCGGGTCGGTGTCGATGCTCGGCTATGACAACCTTTTCAAGGCGTTCAATCTCGGCGTCGGATCGGCCATCAGTGTGCTGATATTCCTCTGCGTCGCGATCATCGCGTTCGTGTTCGTGAAGCTGTTCGGCACGGCCGCACCGGGATCCGACAGCGAGGCGAGGTAGTCATGCTTCTCGGACGTCGAGTCGGCTGGTCGGTCGCGAACCTGCTGGTCGTGTTGTATGTACTGATCCCTGTCCTGTGGATCATGAGTCTGTCGTTCAAACCGGCCACCAGCATCGGGGACGGCAAATTCGTTCCCCAGCATTGGACGCTGGAGAACTACAAGGGCATCTTCAAGACCGACACGTTCACCAGTGCGCTGGTGAACTCGATCGGTATCGGCCTGATCACCACGGTCATCGCCGTCGGGGTGGGCACCGTCGCCGCCTATGCGATTGCCCGCCTGGATTTTCCGGGCAAGAAGGTGATGGTCGGCGCCTCGTTGCTGGTCGCCATGTTCCCGCAGATCTCGCTGGTGACACCGATGTTCAACATCGAGCGGTCGATCGGCCTCTTCGACACCTGGTTGGGCCTGATCCTGCCGTATGTCACCTTCGCCCTGCCGATGGCGATCTACACGTTGTCGGCATTCTTCCGGGAGATCCCGTGGGAGTTGGAGAAGGCCGCGAAGATGGACGGTGCGACACCGGCCCAGGCGTTCCGGAAAGTCATTGCGCCGCTTGCCGCGCCGGGCGTGGTCACGGCGGCGATCCTGGTGTTCATCATGGCGTGGAATGACCTGCTGCTGGCCCTGTCGTTGACGTCGACCAAGCGGTCGATCACGGCACCGGTGGCGATCGCCAACTTCACCGGCAGCAGTCAATTCGAGGAGCCGACCGGTTCGATCGCGGCCGCCGCGGTCGTCATCACCATTCCGATCATCATCTTCGTGCTCTTCTTCCAACGTCGAATCGTTGCCGGACTCACCTCCGGTGCGGTGAAGGGATAACCCATGGCCGAGATCGTTCTTGACCACGTCAGCAAGCGCTATCCCGATGGCTCGCTTGCCGTTTCGGACGTCAACATCAACATCGCCGACGGCGAGTTCGTCATCCTGGTGGGACCGTCCGGATGCGGCAAGTCCACGACACTCAACATGATCGCGGGGCTCGAGGACATCTCCGACGGCGAGCTGCGGATCGCCGGTGCCCGCGTCAACGAGAAGGCGCCGAAGGATCGGGACATCGCGATGGTGTTCCAGTCGTATGCGCTGTACCCGCACATGTCGGTGCGGCAGAACATCGCCTTCCCATTGACGCTGCAGAAGCTGTCGAAGGCAGAGATCAACAGCAAGGTCGAAGAGGCCGCGCGGATTCTCGACCTGACGTCTTATCTCGATCGCAAACCGGCCAACCTGTCCGGCGGCCAGCGGCAGCGAGTGGCGATGGGCCGCGCAATAGTGCGCTCGCCCAAGGCGTTTCTCATGGACGAGCCGCTGTCGAATCTGGATGCGAAGCTGCGCGTGCAGATGCGGACAGAGATCGCTCGGCTGCAGCAGCGCCTGCGCACCACGACGGTGTACGTGACGCACGATCAGACCGAGGCGATGACGCTCGGCGACCGGGTCGTGGTGTTGCGGGCCGGCCAGGTGCAACAGATCGGCACGCCGCAGGAGTTGTACAACCGGCCGAACAACCTGTTCGTGGCCGGATTCATCGGTTCGCCGTCGATGAACTTTCTTCCCGGGCGGCTCGGCCAGTACGGAGTGCAGACGCCGATCGGCGAGATCCAGCTCCGTGACTACGGCCGGGTGGCGCAGAACGCCACTGCGCTGCGGAGCAGCGGTGAGGTGCTCGTCGGTATCCGGCCCGAACACTTCGAGGATCCGGCACTGGTCGATCCGGTCGCTCGCCACGACGGAACCGTACTCACCACCCAGATCGACCTCCTCGAGTCGATGGGATCGGACAACTACGCGTACTTCAGCCTCGGTAGCACCGATCCCGGTGCCACCCAGGCGCTTTCGCAGCTGGCCGACGAGGCGGGAGTCGATGTCGGCGCCGATCGTCTGGTGGCGCGGCTGTCGGCCGAATCCCGGATCGGGCGCGGACCGGCCCAACTGTTCGTCGACACCACCAAGGTGGCGGTCTTCGACCAGGCGAGCGGTGCCAACCTGAGCCTGTAGCCCGACTAGGGTTGGTCCCGTGAGTGCGGCCGAGATCGTGACCAGTCACCTGGTCGATGCAATGGGATCGGAACCTGCGAAAGCCTCGGTGACGTTCCTCGGCCTCGAGCCGGTCGACATCCTGCGATTCGTCGAGGGCGACGAAGTCGTGTTCGCGAGCGTGGGCTGCAGTCGGCATCCGATGACCGACCCGACGGCGATGGTCACCGACACCGACGCGGGCCCGCGGGCCGAAGTGGTGGTCCGGATGCGTGCAAGCGATCCGTTGACCGGCCTGCATCGAGCCGTGGCGACGGTGGCCGCAGCCCCGGCTGTCGAGGGGCTGATCCTCGTTCCCGACGCCCTCATCGATGTGTCCGAACCGCTGTGGACGGGATCGTCATGTACGGCAATCCTTCTCGAACCAGATGCGATCGACGACTGTGTGCTGCCGGCACCCGCGGAGCCGGTGCAGTTTCTGCGTGCGGTGCCGATCACTGCGAACGAGGCGGCTTGGGTGCGGCTGAAAGGGGCTGCTGCGCTGCGGGACTTGTGGACCGAGTCGACTATCGACGTGACCGACCCGCATCGTGGGACCGCGCCGATCCAGTGATCGGCTACAGCCAGTGATTGCGGCGGAAGGTGCGCCAGAGCACGACCACCACGGTGGCGAGAACTCCGAGCACCACGAAATAGCTGTATTTCCAGTGTAGTTCGGGCATGTTGTCGAAGTTCATGCCGTAGATACCGGCAATCATGGTCGGTACCGATGCGATCGCGACCCAGGCCGAGATCTTGCGCATGTCGGTGTTCTGTTCCACGCCGGATTTCGCCACCGCGGCACCGATCAATGAAGAGAGCACCTCGTCGTAGCCGGCGATGTGCTCGGCCACGCTGGTGTGGTGGTCCTGGACATCCCGGAAATAGCGCCGGATCTCCTTGCTGATCAGCGGATTGTCTCCGGCGGTCAGGTGGTTGAGCGCCGGCGCAAGCGGTGCGACCGCACGTCGCAGCTCCATCACCTCGCGCTTGAGCAGATAAATGGGTTCGACCGCGACGGTCGTGCGCGGAGTGAAGATCGATTCCTCGGCCGCGTCGATATCTTTCTCCATCGCCTCGGTGACCTCGAGGTAGATGTCGACCAGGTGATCGGTGATCGCGTGCATGACTGCGATCGGTCCCAGCGACAGTAGCTCCGGGCGGGCCTCGAGCTGCCGTCGCACGCTCGCCAGTTCGGAGTGCTCGCCGTGGCGCACGGTGATCACGAAATCCGGCCCGACCATCACCATGATCTCGCCGGTCTCCACCACCTCCTTGGCTTCGGAGAGACGCTCGTGCTCGACGTATTTGACCGTTTTGAGGACCAGGAACATGGTGTCGTCGTAGCGCTCGAGCTTGGGTCGCTGATGCGCGTGTACGGCGTCCTCGCAGATCAGCTCGTGCAGGTCGAAGGTCTCCGAGACACCCTTCATCTGATCGCCATCGGGCGAGTGCAGGCCCACCCAGACGAATCCCTGGCCGGATTCGCGCACCCGGGACACCGCGTCGGTGTAGCTGATCCGGCCGGGCTGCCGCTTCCCGTCGACGTAGATCGCGCAATCGACGACGGCGCGCGAAGGTGGGACCGGGATGCGGGGCAGGGGTTTGGGTACGCCGCCGCCCGGTCGCAACGAGGGGATCGAGGGCATCGACGGCCTCCTGTCGTGGCGGCGATTCTTCCGGTGGTCCGGCTCCGCAATCGTACGTGGTGAGCAGGGGATTGGCGGGGTGTCCGGGTGTCCGGGTACGGGGGTCGGTGGGCTAGGGTATTGCGGTGACTCAGACTTCGCAGCCCGGCGCAGACGCCGCCGGTGCCAACGCCGCCGATATCACCGACGAGGAAATCTTCGCTGGTCATGAGGGTGGCAAGTTGTCGGTAGAGCTGACCGCGCCGCTGGATACCAAGCGCGACCTGTCGATCGCATATACCCCGGGCGTAGCTCAGGTCTCGCGGGCTATCGCCAAGGACCCGGCGCTGGCCGCGAAGTACACCTGGACCAACCGGCTCGTGGTCGTCGTCAGCGACGGCAGTGCCGTACTCGGCCTCGGTGACATCGGGCCGGCGGCATCGCTGCCCGTCATGGAGGGCAAGTCGGCCCTGTTCAAGAAGTTCGCCGGACTCGACTCGATCCCGCTGGTGCTGAGCACGTCCGACCCCGACGAGATCGTCGAGACGCTGGTGCGGCTGCGGCATTCGTTCGGTGCGGTCAACCTCGAGGACATCTCGGCGCCGCGGTGCTTCGAGATCGAGCGCAAGGTGATCGACGCTCTGGACTGCCCGGTAATGCACGACGACCAGCACGGCACCGCGATCGTGGTGCTGGCTGCGCTGAAAGCTGCGACCAAGGTGCTCGGTCGCGACCGCAGCGAGCTGCGTGTGGTGATCTCCGGCGCCGGCGCGGCCGGTGTGGCCTGCGCGAAAATCCTGCTGGCCGACGGTATCTCGCATATCACGATGGTCGACTCCAAGGGCATCGTCGATGCCACCCGCACCGACTTGACCCCGGTCAAGAAGGAACTGGCGGCGCAGACCAACCCGGATGGCCGGAGCGGCTCGCTGTCGGATGCGCTCGCGGGAGCCGACGTGTTCCTGGGTGTCAGCGCCGGAACGGTGCCCGAGGAGGCGCTGGCCAGCATGAACGACGACGCGGTCGTGTTCGCGCTGTCGAACCCGGATCCGGAGGTGCATCCCGAGGTCGCCGCCAAGTACGCGGCCGTCGTCGCCACCGGGCGCAGCGATTTCCCGAACCAGATCAACAACGTGCTGGCATTCCCCGGGGTCTTCCGCGGTGCCCTGGATGCGGGCGCCACCAAGATCACCGAGGACATGAAGATCGCCGCCGCCGATGCGATCGTCGAGGTGCTCGGCGATGAGCTGGCCATCGACAAGATCGTGCCGAGCCCGCTGGATCCGCGGGTGGCTCCGGCGGTCGCCGCTGCGGTCGCGCGGGTCGCACACAACTAGGTCGGGCCAGTGCGGCGGACGATCGGGCTGACGCTGGTGCTGCTGTGCGCCGGCGTGGTCGCATTGACCGGGTGCAGTTCGCCGTTGGCGGCGCCCCGGACGACCGTCGTGATCGGGGCCGTCGACACCCCGCTCGGTCGGGTGGTGGCCGCGATCTATCAGGGCGCGCTGTCGCACACGGGGATCAAGGTGTCCGCGAAGTCGCCTGGCGGCACCGAATCGCAGCTGATGGATCGGCTCGCCAGTGGGAATGTCGACCTGCTGGCCGGATTCTCCGGCGAGTTGCTGCATTTGCTGGTTCCGCAGTCGACCGCGGTGAGCAGCGATGACGTGTACAAAGAGCTCAATCGGGCACTGCCGCAAGGTGTCTACGCCGGAGATCTGACCACGGTCAGCCGGGACGGGCTGGCCGGGAAACCGACCAACGACGCCGATGTGGCGCAGATTCTCGTCCCGCTTTATCGCGGTGCGGTCATGCCGAAGAAATCGATCGTCGGCATGAACAACGTTGCCGGCGAGCTGAACTCGACCGATCTCGCGGCGCTGGTCGATTCCGTTGAGCGCGGTCAGCAGACCGTATCGGATGCCGCCGCCGGCTGGCTGGTCGAGCACGGACTGTAGGCCGCAGTAACTGTTGCCCCAGGCGAGGTCATCCGGCGATATATGTCGGTGCGTCCCGCAGCATCAGTTTTATTCGGCAGGCTGTGCCGAGAGGTGAGCGGCCAACGACTGCGCGAGCCGCCGGGCCGCGTCGGCGGCCTCGGCCACCATGGTTGCTTGCGCATGGGCGACGTGCCAGAGCCGCGCCAGTGTGACCACCTCGGTCTCGACCTCGGCCGCCCGCAGCTTGCTGGCGAATCGGGACACCTGGGGAAAGAGTTCCTCCTGGACGCCGACATGAATCACGGTGGGCGGCAGGCCCTTCAGGTCGGCGTTCATCGGCGCGTACTCGGGATCATCGGCGGGCAGGTCGCGGCGGTAGAAGCCCGCGCACTGGCGGCCCCAGTCGAGGGAGACGACGATGTCGTCGGCCTTCGGATTGCCCGCTGTGTCGCCCGGGTCGACCCACGGGGCGATCAGGCCCAACGCGGCGGGCCGGGTTCCATGCTTGTCGATCAGCCGGCGGGCCGCCGCCACGGACAGCCCGCCGCCGGCCGAGTCACCGGCGATCGCAACGGATTCGGGACGCAGGTCGTGCTTCTCGATGAGCTCGAGGTAGGCGGCCGCTGCGTCATCGACCGCCGCGGGGCAGGGGTGCTCGGGGGCGAGTCGGTAGTCCAGCACATAGAGCGCTGCACCGGATTCGGCGGCGAGACTGGCGGCCAGTGAACGGTGGGTCAGTGGAGAGCCGTTGACGTACCCGCCGCCGTGCAGATACAGGATCGCCGTGCCGTTGTCGGAGCCGTCGATCCGCACCAGCTCCGCCGGACGGCCGCCAAGCGTGATCGCCTGGTGCGTCGTGCCTTTGGGGAGCAGCTGGGTCCGCGACAACCCGTCGAGAAGCCGGCGTTGCCGCTGCGGCGAGCGGCGTGGATTCAGGATGTATCCGAACGTTGGTCGCAGCATCGCCTTGGCGACCGGCAGCGGCACATACGGCACGACTATTTGCCGCCCATCAATCGGCTGCTGGCCATCGTGACCACGCGCTGGTAGCCGGATCCGGTGGCGCGGACCAACAGGTCGATCGCCTTGGCATCCGCACCGACGAGCACGCGCGCCTTGCCGCGCCGCGTGCCGTTGAGGATCACCGTTGCGGCATCCTCGGCCGACATCCGGGCCAGCTGCTTGTTGAACAGATCCTTCAACCTGTCGCCGTCCGATCCGTCCGACACGGTGCCCCAGTTGACGATATTCGTCTTCACGCCACCGGGGTGCACGCACGTGACCTTGACCGGATGCTTGGCGATCAGCATCTCCTGGCGCAGTGCCTCGGTGAAGCCGCGGACCGCGAACTTTGCTGCGTTGTAAGCGCTCTGGTCCGGCTGCGCCATGATTCCGAACAGCGACGAGGTGTTCACGACATGACCGTCGCCCGAATCGATCAGATAGGGGAGGAATGCTTTGGTGCCGTTGACGACGCCCCAGAAGTCGATGTCCATGACCCGGTCGTAGTCCTTGAACGTGGTGTCGGTCACCGGGCCGTGATGGTTGATGCCGGCGTTGTTGAAGACGAGGTTGATGACGCCGAAATGCTCGGCGACGGTCTTGGCGTAGTCGAGGACCGCCTCACGTTCGGCGACGTTCAGCAGCTGCGAATGCACCTGTGCACCAGTGGCCTCCACGAGTGCACGGGTCCCTTCGAGGGCGTCGGGCACCACGTCGGAGATGGCGACCTTGGCCCCGCCCTTGGCGAGCTGGATCGCCAACTCGCGGCCCATGCCGGAACCGGCACCGGTGACCACGGCCACCTTGCCGCGGAAGTAGCCCTCGAAATTGCTTGCGCGCGAACTGGAATTGGACATGTTTGGGCTCCTGCTCGAGGGGACTACTTGGCCTTGGGGACGAAACGTCCGGTGGTGAGCACCGATACGCGCTGATAGAACGAGCCGCTGAGGCGGACGAGGAGATCGAGGATCTTCGCATCGGCACCGACGAGGACCCGGGCGTGGCCGCGGCGCACGGCATTCAAGATGATCGTCGCGGCCTTCTCCGATGTGGTGGTGGCCAGGTACTTGTCGAAGAACGCGGCGTTCTCCTTGGCGTTGTAGCCGGATGATGCGGTGCTGTTGCGTGCGATCGCCGTCTTGATGCCGCCGGGATGCACGCAGGTGACCTTGACCGGATGCTTGGCGATCAGCATCTCCTGGCGCAGTGCCTCGGTGAAGCCGCGGACTGCGAACTTGGCTGCGTTGTAAGCGCTCTGGCCGGGCTGGGCCAGAATGCCGAACAGCGACGAGGTGTTGACGACGTGACCGTCTCCGGAGGCGATCAGGTGGGGGAGGAATGCCTTGGTTCCGTTGACCACGCCCCAGAAATCGACGTCCATCACTCGGTCGATCTCTTTGAATTCCATGTGCTCGACATTGCCGGTGTGCGCGATGCCGGCATTGTTGAAGATCATGTTGACCTTGCCGTAGTGCTTGGCGACGGTGTCGGCATATTCGATCATCGCTTCGCGCTCGGCGACGTTCAGCAGCTGTGAGTGCACCTCGGCCCCGGTGGCCTCCACGAGGGCGCGGGTCTCTTCGAGGCCGTCGGGATTCATGTCGGAGATGGCGAGTTTGGCGCCCGCGCGGCCGAGCTGGATCGCCATGTCGCGGCCCATTCCGGAGGCGGCGCCGGTGACCACGGCGACCTTTCCGGCGAACGCGGGGTCGGGGCTGGAACCGGTTTCAGTCATGAAACCGAGGCTAGAAACTTATTGACTTCTTGTCAATAAGGCCGCCGCATTGGGTAGAGTCGAAGTCGTGACCCAGGCGAAACGCACCAGAATGAGCCCCGAGCAGCGGCGTGCCCAGCTGATCGAGCTCGGTGTGACGCAGCTGGCGGGCAAGCATGCCGCCGATGTCTCGCTCGACGACGTGGCCGAGGCGGCCGGGGTATCGCGCGCGCTGGTCTTTCACTATTTCGAGTCCAAACAGGATTTCTACGTCGCTGTGCTGCGCGAACAGAGCAAACGGATGCTCGCGCGCACGGCGCCGGATCTGGCCGGGGGTGACCCGATCGCCATTCTGCGGGAGTCGCTGTCGGCCTATATCGACTACGTCGACGAGTATCGGGAGTCCTATGTCGGGCTGCTGCGCGGCAGCGGCGCGGGTGCCGACGCGGCGGCGCGTGACGTGGTCGCGGCAACTCAGGCGGTGATGGTCGAGCGGGTGCTCGGCCAGGCGAGCCGACTGTCGATACCGCGGACGCCCATCGTGGAATTGGCTGTGCGGGGCTGGATCTCGTTCGTCGAGGAGGTCACCATCGGTTGGCTCACCGGTGCCGACATCTCGCGGGATCAGTTGCTGGACACCATCACCAACGCGCTTCCCGCGATCGCGGCCGTCACCGTCGCACAGTCCCTGGAGCACTGAACGACATCGGCCGGCACCAATGGGTCCGGCCGATGCCATCTCAGTGTTCAGTCGAGATCCAATCGCCGATCGGCCACCAACGCGGGCAGGCGGCGATCCGCCTTCGCCTGACGTCAGGCGAAGGCGGTGTCGATGATCTCCTGCTGTTCGACGGCATGCACCTTGCTCGAACCGGATGACGGCGCCGACATCGCGCGGCGCGAGACCCGGCGCAGGTTGCTGAAGAACTCGGGCAGCAGCTCCGGCAGGGCGAGGCCGAACATCGGCCAGGCACCCTGGTTGGCCGGCTCCTCCTGAACCCACACCACTTCCTTGAGGTTGGGGTACTGCTCCAGTGCCGCGCGCAGCCGTCGATGTGGCATCGGGTACAGCTGCTCCATCCGGATGATCGCGATGTCGGAGCGGCTGTCCTTCTCCTTGCGGGCGGCCAATTCGTAGTACAGCTTGCCGCTGACCATCAGGATCTTCGTCACCGTCGAGCGGTCGCCGCCGGCGACGAACGTCGGATCGTCGATCACGGACAGGAACTTGCCGTCGGTCAGATCCTGCACCGACGAGACCGCAGCCTTGTTGCGCAGCATGGACTTCGGGGTGAAGACCACCAGCGGCCGGCTGATTCCGTCGAGCACATGGCGCCGCAGCAGATGGAAGTAGCTGGCCGGCGTGGATGGCAGGGCCACGGTCATCGAGCCCTCGGCGCACAGTTGCAGGAACCGCTCGATGCGGCCCGACGTGTGGTCGGGGCCCATGCCCTCATGGCCGTGCGGCAGCAGCATCACGACGTCGCTGCGCTGGCCCCACTTGGCCTCACCGGAGCTGATGAACTCGTCGATGATCGACTGGGCACCGTTGACGAAGTCGCCGAACTGCGCCTCCCACAAGACGAGTGCTTCGGGATTGGCGACCGAATAGCCGTACTCGAAGCCCAGAACGCCGAACTCCGACAGCGGGGAGTCGTACACCGAGAACTGGCCGCCGTTGTCGCTCTGCAGCGTCGTCAGGGGCGAGTACTCGGCCTGGGTGGCGCGGTCGATGATCACCGAGTGTCGCTGGGTGAAGGTGCCGCGACGACTGTCCTGACCGGACAGGCGGACGGTGCGGCCCTCGGCGACGAGAGTGCCGAAGGCGAGCAACTCGGCGAAGGCCCAGTCGATGTTGCCGTCACGGGACATCTTGCGACGGCCTTCAAGGACCGGCTTCACCCGTGAGTGCACCGTGAAGCCTTCGGGCACATCGGCGAACGCGTCGCCGATGCGAGCGATGAGCTCAGCCGACACCGCGGTCACGAGCTTCAGAGGAATCTGCTGCTCGGACTCGACCGAGGGACTGGGCTCGGGGCGGAACTTATCGACTTCGCGCACCTCGTTGAAGACTCGCTCCAGCTGGCCCTGGTAGTCGCGCAGGGCGTCTTCGGCTTCCTTCGTGGAGATGTCGCCACGACCGATCAGCGCTTCGGTGTAGTTCTTGCGGACGCCGCGCATGGTGTCGATGACGTCGTACATGCTCGGCTGCGTCATCGACGGATCGTCGGCCTCGTTGTGGCCGCGGCGGCGGTAGCAGACGAGGTCGATGACGACATCGCCCTGGAACTGCTGGCGGTAGTCGACGGCCAGCTTGGCGGCCCACACGCAGGCCTCGGGATCGTCGCCGTTCACGTGCAGGATCGGCGCGCCGACCATCTTCGCGACGTCGGTGCAGTACTCCGACGACCGCGAAGACGTTGGCGCAGTGGTGAATCCGACCTGATTGTTGACGACGATGTGCACGGTGCCGCCGACCTGGTAGCCCCTGAGCCGGCTCATGTTGAGCGTCTCGGGGACCACGCCCTGGCCGGCGAAGGCCGCGTCGCCGTGCAGCATCAGCGGAACGACGCTGAACGCCTCGGGGCCCTTGTCGAGCAGATCCTGCTTGGCCCGGACGATGCCCTCGAGCACTGGGTCGACCGCTTCCAGGTGCGACGGGTTCGCGGTCAGCGAGACGGTGATCTCGTTGTCGCCGAACATCTGGTAGTACTTGCCCTCGGCTCCGAGGTGGTACTTCACGTCGCCACTGCCGTGCGCCTCAGCCGGATTCAGGTTGCCCTCGAACTCGTTGAAGATCTTCGAGTACGGCTTGCCGACGATGTTCGCCAGCACATTGAGTCGGCCGCGGTGCGGCATGCCGATGACGACCTCGTCGAGGCTGTGCTCGGCGCTCTGGTCGATCACGGCGTCCATCATCGGGATCACCGACTCGGCACCCTCGAGCGAGAACCGCTTCTGCCCAACGTATTTGGTCTGCAGGAAGGTCTCGAACGCCTCGGCCGCGTTGAGCTTGGACAGGATGTACTTCTGCTCGGCGACCGGCGGCTTGACATGCTTGATCTCGACGCGCTCCTCGAGCCAATTCTGCTGAACCGGGTCGAGGATGTGGGTGTACTCGATGGCCACATGGCGGCAGTAGGCGTCGCGCAGCACCGACAACACGTCGCGCAGCTTCATCGTGTCCTGGCCGTGGAAGCCGCCGACCTTGAAGGTGCGGTCCAGGTCCCACAGCGTCAGTCCGTAGGTGAGGACATCCAGGTCGGGGTGCTGCTTGCGGGCATCGGTGTCGATCATCAACGGATCGATGTCAGCCAGCAGATGGCCCCGATTACGGTATGCCGCAATCAGTTCCAGTACCCGCGCATTCTTGTCGACGACGCCCTCGGGAATATCCCGGCGCCAGCGGATCGGCTCGTAGGGGATGTGGAACGCAGTGAAGATCTCGTCGTAGAACTTGTCGTCCAGCAGCAGCTCGTGCACGGTGCGCAGGAAGTCGCCCGATTCGGCGCCCTGGATGATGCGGTGGTCGTAGGTCGAGGTCAGGGTCATCAGCTTGCCGACACCGAGTTCGGCGATGCGCTCGTCGCTGGCGCCCTGGAACTCGGCGGGGTACTCCATGGCGCCCGCGCCGATGATCGCTCCCTGTCCGGCCATCAATCGCGGCACCGAGTGCACGGTGCCGATGGTGCCGGGGTTGGTCAGCGAGATGGTGACGCCGGTGAAGTCGTCCATCGTCAGCTTGCCGTCACGGGCGCGGCGCACGATGTCCTCGTACGCGGCGTGGAACTCGCCGAAGTTCATCTGCTCGGTGTTCTTGATGGCGGCGACGACGAGCGTGCGGTTGCCGTCCTTGCCGGGCAGGTCGATGGCCAGACCGAGGTTGGTGTGCGGCGGGGTCACCAGATTCGGCTTGCCGTCGATCTCGGCGAAGTGCCGATTCATGTTCGGGAAGGCCTTGATGCCCTGCACGATGGCGTACCCGAGGATGTGGGTGAAGGAGATCTTGCCGCCGCGGGTGCGGGCGAGGTGGTTGTTGATGACGACGCGGTTGTCGACCATCAGCTTCGCGGGCACGGCGCGGACGCTGGTGGCGGTGGGGATCGCCAGCGACGACGTCATGTTCTTGACGACCGCACCGGCGGGACCACGAAGGATTCGGGTCTCTTCGTCGGTGGCGGCGGGCTTTGCCGGTGCTGGAGGCGTGGGAGCGGGCTTGGCGGCGGCCGGCTGCGGGGCCGCGGGCTTGGCGGCCGCGGCAGGTGCCGGTGCTGCGGGTTGTGCGGGGGCGGCCGGAGCCGCACCGTTGGACGTGGCCGGGGCCGCGGGTGCGGCCGCACCATTGGACGCGGCGGGCGCCGCGGCGGTTCCGTTGCCCTGGGTGGCGGCGTACTTGACGAGGATGTCGCGCCACTCCGGATCAACGGAGTTCGGGTCGGCCTGGAATTTCTCGTACATCTGCTCCACGAGCCACTCGTTCTGGCCCCAATCAGTGGAGTCCGAACCCGATGCGCCAAATTCCGATACTGAGCTGCTCACGGCAGTCCCTCGCCTCGATTCATATATGCCGGAGCGACGCCGGATGCGTCGATCCGCTTGATATTGATTTCAGCCACTCCACTGGGGCCGACACGGTCCATTGACCAGGCTAGCCCTCGTCTGCATGCCGATGTTACGACGGGTTGTGATGATCCACACGAATGATCGCCGGAGTCGGTTCACCGACACCAAGCCAGTCCCGCCAGGCGGGAGCGCAGGCTCCTGGAGGTCAGTGATCGGGCTCCATGGCGGCGTCGAAGGCCAGCCTCGGGTCGCGCCCCGCGGCCCACAGCCGGGCGTATGCGCCATCGGCTTCGAGCAGGTCGTGATGCGTACCCTGCTCGACGATCCGGCCGTCGGCCACGACCGCGATGGAGTCGGCCCGGGCTGCGGTCGCCAACCGGTGCGCCACGATGACCGCGGTGCGTCGGCGGGCAAGCGCATCGCTGGCGGCCAGTACGCGGCGTTCGGTCGCCTGGTCGAGGGTGGCCGTCGCCTCGTCGAGCAGGAGCAGGTCGGGGTCGACCAATTCGGCGCGAGCCAGGGCGATCAATTGTCGCTGGCCCGCCGACAGTCCCTGACCCCGCTCGCCGATCGGGTGCGTCATGCCGCCGGGAAGTGCGGCGATCATCGACAGTGCACCGACTCCGCGGGCCGCGGCGACGATCTGCTCGCGGGTGGCGCCGGGCCGGCCGTAGGCGATGTTGGTGGCCACCGTTCCGGAGAACAGGTGCGCCTCCTGCGGGACGACGCCGAGGCGGCCCCGGTACCCGGCGAGCGGGAATCGGCGGATATCGGTGCCGTCCATCCGGACGCTGCCGCCGGTGGGATCGTAGTAGCGGGCGAGGAGTTTGACGATGGTCGACTTGCCGGCGCCGGTCTGGCCCACCAGTGCGAGGCTGCGTCCCGGCGGCAGGTCCAGCGTGACGTCGGTGAGGGCGTTCGACGCCGCCCCCGAGTACCGGAAGGTGACGGCGTCGAGCTCCGCGTGACCGCTGAACGAGGCGGGTGTCGGAACACTCGGCCCGGTTCCGTTGGTCCCGCTGCGGCCGCCTGGCACGGCGGCCAGCACGCTGGTCGGCGTGGCGAGCAGTTCGCCGATCCGACGCAGCCCGACCAGCGCCTGCTGATATCCGTCGAACACCTGGGACAGCTGCTGCACCGGGCTGAACATCATGCTCAGGTAGAGGACGAACGCGACAAGTGTGCCCGCCGATGTCTCGCCGCGGGCCACCTGATGTCCGCCGATACCGATGACGACGGCGGTGGCCAGATCGGACATGAGTGTGATGAACGGGAAGAACACCGAGATCGCCTGTTGCGAAACCATTCTCGCGTGGACGTAGCGGTCGGCGAGCGTGGCGAACCGGGCCGCGGCGGCCGCGGAGTGCCGATAGGTCTGGGTCGTTCGCAGGCCGGTGACGTTCTCCTGGAAGTCGGCGTTGACCGCGCTGATCAGTTCCCGCGACCGCGCGTACGCGCGCGAGGAAACCCGCCGGAAGATCACGGTGGCGATCGCGATGGGGACGAGCGCGATCAGCACCAGAGCGCCGAGGGACGGATCGGTGACGACCAGCGCCACGGCGACGCCGATCACCGTCAGCGTGCTCACCACCGCGGAGGTAAGTCCGGTCTGCAGGAACGTAGACAGCGCGTCGACGTCGGTCGTCATCCGGGTCATGATGCGGCCGGACAGCTCCCGCTCGTAGTAGTCCAGGCCCAACCGTTGCAGGTGGGCATAACTGCGCACGCGCAGTGCGTACAGCACCCGTTCGCCGCTGCGGGCCGTCGTGAGTGTCATGACCGCGGTGATGATCCAGTCGAGGACGACCAGCAACACTCCGAATGCGGTTGCCGCCCACAGTGCTCCCGCGTGCTGCGCGACGGCGCTGTTGATTCCGATGCGTCCGATAGTGGGGAAGGCCAGGGAGACGCCGGTGTCGACGGCCATGCACAGCACCGCGAGGAGCAGTAGCCAGCGGACCGGCCTCAGCAGCTGGCGGAGATTGAACTCGGGACGGTCTGCGCGTGCCTGATCGTCGTCGACCTGGGTTTCCTCGGTCGCGGGCGCGAGTTTGGCGACGGCAGCAAGCAGCTCCGGACTGGCCTGCATCGCGCCGAGCGCGCCGGTCATCGGGCCGCCGCCACCGAAACCGCCACGGCCGCCGCCCATTCCGCCGCCGCCACCGGGGGCGCCGCCGGCGGATAGGTCGATGCGCGCGGGGTTCCGTCCGGTGGTGGGCTGCTCGTCGGCGGGCCACAGGGCTTCCATGTCGATGGCGTCAGCGGGTGCGGTGTTGGCGGCGTCGTCCGGACCGGGTGCAGAACTCATCAACGACCGGAACAACGCGCTACGTGATTCCAACTCGGCCTCGGTGCCGACATCGACGATCCGTCCGTCATCCATGATGGCCACTCGATCAGCCAGCGCCAGTGTGGATCTCCGGTGTGCGAGCACCAGCAGGGTCCGGCCGGCGTTCCGGGTGCGGTCTCGTCGCAGCTCGGCGAAGATCGCCGCCTCGGTGGTCGCATCGACGGCGGATGTCGCGTCGTCCAGGATCAGCACGCGGGGGTCGGCGAAGAGAGCGCGCGCCAACGCGATTCGCTGTCGCTGTCCGCCGGACAGGGTCAGGCCCCGTTCGCCGACGACCGAGTCGTATCCGTTCGGCAGCCGGGTGATGAACTCGTCGGCCGCCGCGCGCCGCGCCGCATCCTGAACCTCCGGCCCAGCCGTCGAATCGGGCTGTCCCAGCTCGATATTGGCGCCGACGGAGTCGGAGTAGAGGAACGGTTCATCGAAGGCGATCGCCACCGTCGCGTGCAATTGCGCGTCCGACATTGTGGAGATATCGACCTCTACATCGCGACCGACCAGCGAGATGTGTCCCGTACCGGGGGAGTACACGCGATCGGCGAGCAGCGCGAGCGTCGATTTGCCCGATCCCGGGCCGCCGATCACGGCGACGCATTCACCGGCCGCGACGGTCAGGGAGATGTCGTGCAGCACCGGCGTGGCGCCGTCGGCGGAGTCGAATGCGAAACCGACGGAATCGAATCGGAGTCCGACCGGTCCGTCGGGGGCGATACCGTTCTGATCCAGCAGCGGATCGGTCGGATGGTCGATCACCTCGTACACCCGGTCGACGGCGGCCCGCGCGAGCTGGCCGGCCACGACCACGTTGGTGATGAGCCGGGCCAGTCCGGTCATCGTGGTGACGTAGGTTGCGAACGCCAAGAACGTTCCGACGGTGATGGATCCGTGCATTGTCAGGTAGCCGCCGAGGGCGATGACACCGACCATTCCGAGCTGTGGAATCGCCGACACGGTCGGGGTGAACCAGGAATTGAGGCGTGCCGCCCGCAGTCTCATCGCGAACAGCCGACGGCCGTGCCCGACGAGATCATCGACGGCGCGATCCTCCTGGCCGAATCCCTTGACGACCCGGACTCCGGTGACGGTCTCTTCGACGTGCTGGGCGAGGTCGGCCGCCGACTGCTGCGCCGACCACGTTGCGGCGAACAGTGCCCGGCGGCCACGCAGCACGACCAGCCCGATCGCCGGAATCACCAGTAGCGCAACGGAGGTGAGCGTCGGTGACAGATACAGCATCACCGCGAGCGACAGCACGACTTGCACGGCGGCGCCCAGCGACAGCGGGACCATCGCCATCAGGCCCTGAATCAGCTGGAGGTCGGTGATGGATCGCGACACCAACTGTCCGACGCTGAGGCGATCCTGATCGCGTCCGGAAAGGCGCAGCAATGTGCCCATCAGATCGAGCCGAAGCCGGTTCTGCGTGCGCAGCGATAGCAATCCCGCGCTGTAGCGACGCGCGTACTGGCAGACGAAGCGTGCGCCGCCCAGCGCCATCAACACCAGCGCGATGGCGGTGAGCGATACCCGTGCGCCGGCCCCGGTGGCGGAGTCGATCGCGGTCTTGGTGAGCAGCGGGATCGACAGATCCACCCCGACTCCGGCGAGGGTCGCGACCACCGTCACTGTGGCGACCAGGCGGTACCGCAGGCATTCGCGAACCAGCCGGCGGATCCATCCCCGCGTGGGCGGCGACGAATCAGTCATCGACGGTGGTGCGACCCAGCTTGCGCGGCATCTTCGGCAACGACCGCCCAGCGGGCCTCGGGAACGTTCGTGGGGCGCTCGGCCAGTGCTCCGGCGGCGGCCCGAATGCGTTGCGGGAGTTGGTGATGATCTGCTTGCCCAGCGCCCGGTTGCCGACCCCGCCGAGTGCGGCGCCGATGCCGGCCGGCAGCATCTTGCCGACGGCCATCGGTGCCGCCTTCGCGTAGCGACGGAGCACGCGCTGGGTCAGCTGCTTGTTCAGCGTCCGCAGCACCGGCGTCGGGAGTGCGCCGTTCGCGACGGCGGTCAGCGACCCGCGCTTGCTGCCGAGCGCCTTGGCCAGCGCGAGGGCGCCCTCGTCGCCGAGCGCGACCGCCATGACCAGGGTGGCGCGTCGATCGGAGTGTTCGATCGGGATGCCGTGAATCTCGGCGATTGCGAGGGTGAGCAGCGTCGACGCCTCGAGGAAGAAGGCTGCCTCACCGCCGATCGCGACGAGTGAGGTGACGGTGCCGACGCCGGGGAAGGCCGCCGCCGCGCCGACCGCACTCCCGGATCCGGTGACCGTCAACATGAATCGGCGTTCGAGGCGTTCGATGATCTGCGCGGGGGACTCGTCCGGGTGGGCCAGCCGCATGCCGCGGACGTAGCGGGACACGGTCGGTGCCTGCACCTTGCCGATGCGGTCGACGAGGGATGTGCTGCGGAGCATCAGGCGCCCTGCCCTTCGGGAACGATCTCGGTCGGGAGCGGTGGCGGCGGCGGGGTGCCGTCACCGAACGGCCGGCCGCCCAGCTGTTCGCGGTGATGCGCTGTGCGCCAACCGGATAGGTCGGGACCGTCGGGCACGATGCCGGTGGGATTGATGTCCTTGTGGACGATGTAGTAGTGCTGCTTGATCTGGGTGAAATCGACGGTGTCGCCGAATCCAGGTGTCTGGAACAGATCTCGCGCGTAGGCCCACAGCACCCGCATCGCCGAGAGCGTCGAGCGATTGCATTTGAAGTGGCCGTGATAGACCGCATCGAACCGGACCAGCGTGGTGAACAGGCGCACGTCGGCCTCGGTGATCGTGTCGCCGACCAGATAACGCCTCGCCTCAAGGCGTTCGGACAGCCAGTCCAGCCGGTCGAACAGGCGCGTGTAGGCGCGATCATAAGCCGACTGCCCGCCCGCGAATCCGCAGCGATAGACGCCATTGTTGACGTCCCGGAACACGACATCGTTGACCTCGTCGATCTCGGCGCGCAATGACTCGGGGTAGAGCTGCGGCGCCCCGGGCCGATGGTGATCGGTCCACTCGAGGGAGAAATCGATGGTGATCTGCGGATAGTCGTTGGTGACGACCGCGCCGGTGGGGATGTCGACGATCGCGGGCACGGTGATGCCGCGGGGGTAGTCGGGGTCTCGTTTGAGGTAGGCGTCCTTGATCCGCGGGATCGCGAGCACCGGATCGACGCCGCCGGGGTCGAGATCGAAGGTCCAGCTGTCCGCGTCGTGGGTGGGCCCGCACATGCCCATCGAGATCGCGTTCTCGAGCCCGAGCAGGCGGCGAACGATGATCGAGCGATTGGCCCAGGGGCACGCACGCGCGACCACCAGGCGGTACCGGCCCGCCTCCACCGGGTAATCCGGGCTGGAGCGGGTGATCCGCGTGGTGATGTATCGGGCATCCCGGACGAATTCCTCGCCAGGAGTCACGTATGTGCCCTGTTCGCTGCCGACGTGCGGCTCCTCCGTGGTCACAGTCACAGGCTAACGGGTCTTGCCGACAGGCACTTCCACTCCGTATATTCCACTTGGAATAAACGGAACGGAGGGGTTTAGTGCGTGGGGAACGTTGCGAGGCCGGCACGTTGACGCCGCTGGCGGTGATGGTGCTGGGGTTGCTGCTGGAGCGACCGATGCATCCCTACGAAATGGTGCAGGTTCTCCTGGAACGCAAGGAGGATCGCCTGGCCAAGATTCGGCCGGGCTCGCTGTACCACACGGTCGACCGGCTGGCTCGGGATGAGTTGGTCGCGATCCATGGCACGGTACGGGAGGGCAATCGTCCCGAGCGCACCGTCTATGACGTGACCGATCCGGGCCGTCGGGCATTCGCTTCGGCGATCGCCGGCATGCTCGCCGGGTCTCGTCAGGAATTTCCGGAGCTGTACCTGGGCCTCGCGGAGGCTCACGGGCTTCCACGTACCGAGGTCATCGAAACACTGCGGCACCGCGTGCAGGCGCTGCGCGCGGATATCGAGGAACTCGATGTGTCGGTGGCCTGTGCTATCGATCAGGGGTCCCACGAAATCTTCATGCTCGACGTGGGGTGCCGGCGGGCAACCCTGGTCGCGCAGGCCGACTGGCTCGACGATCTCGTCGACCGGCTGGCGGACCGATCGTTGGCCTGGCTCGACGATGATCCGCCCACGCTGCCCGCCCACATCACTTGCAAATCGAAAGGCAAATCATGACCGCACCAGCGACGTTCGCGTTTCGCGGCCGGACGGTGAGCCCTTGGGCCACCCTCGGCGCGATGTGCGTCGGCTTCTTCATGATCTTGGTCGACATGACCATCGTGTCGGTGGCCCAACCGACCATTCAGGACAAGCTGCACACCGACATGAACGGTGTCGCCTGGGTGACCAGCGCCTACCTGCTCACCTATGCGGTGCCGCTGCTCATCACCGGCCGCCTCGGCGACCGCGTGGGCCCGAAGAACCTGTACCAACTGGGCCTGATCATCTTCACCATCGCCAGCATCTGGTGCGGTTTGTCGGGATCGATCACGGAGCTGATCATCGCTCGCGGCCTGCAGGGACTCGGCGCGGCACTGATCACGCCCCAGACGATGGCCGTCATCACCCGGGTCTTCCCGGCCGACAAGCGCGGCGCGGCGATGGGGCTGTGGGGAACCGTCGCGGGTGTCGCGACGCTCCTCGGCCCGCTGGTCGGCGGTGTTCTCGTAGACAACCTGGGCTGGCAGTGGATCTTCTTCATCAACGTGCCGTTCGGCGTGCTCGGCGTGGTCCTCGCCTGGGCGCTGGTGCCGCAGCTGCCGACCAACGAGCACAAGTTCGACATCATCGGCCTGGTGCTGTCGGCGATCGGCCTGACCGCCATCGTGTTCGCGGTCCAGGACGGCGAGCAATATCACTGGGCCGGCTGGATCTGGGGCCTGATCGTCGCGGGTGTGCTGGTCATGATCGCGTTCGTGTGGTGGCAGGCGAAGACCAAGTCCGAGCCGCTGGTTCCGCTGTCGCTCTTCCGTGATCGCAACTTCAGCCTGTCGAGCATCGGCATCGCCGCGATGGGCTTCACGGTGACCGGAATGTTGTTCCCGCTCAACTACTTCCTGCAGTTGGTGGGCGGAATGAGTCCTACTCGCGCCGCGTTGGTGACCGTCCCGATGGCCGTGATGACCGGCATCCTCGCGCCGATCATCGGTCGTGCGGCGGACAGATTGCATCCGCGCGTGGTCATCGGCCCATCGTTCCTGATCGCCTCGGCGGCGATCTGGATGTTCGCCGCGGTGTCCCGCCCGGACACCCCGGTGTGGGTGCTGCTGATCCCGATGGCGCTTCTCGGTATCGGTAGTGCGGGCATTTGGGCGCCGCTCGCGGCGACCGCCAACCGCAACCTGCCGCTGACGCAGGCCGGTGCCGCCGCCGGTGTGTACAACACGGTGCGTCAGGTCGGCTCGGTGATCGGCAGTGCGGCGATCTTCGGTTTGCTGCAGATGCGGATGTCGGAGTACCTGCCGGGAATGAAGCTCGGCGAGGGCAGCCGGGGCGACATGGCGCAACTGCCCGGGCCCGTGCTGAGTCACATCAAGAGCGGATTCTCCGATGCCATCGGCGAGACGCTGTATCTCCCGGCAGCGATGCTGCTGCTGGCCGCGGCGGTGTCGTGGTTCTTCGTGCGACCCAAGCCGATGGCCGTTCCGGTGGCCACGCCGCCGGCCGAGAATGCGGCTAACGCCGGCGTGCCGGCCCAGGTCGACTGATCGAAACACGAAGACCGGTCCCGTTCCGCGGGCCGGTCTTTGTGTTTCGGATCGGTACGGCTATAACCAGTAGACCCGCTCCTGGCAGGCGGGCGCCCAGCGGCGTGACTCAGACCGAAAGGTGGCCCCACCATGAGCAGGCTTTCGTTGCCGGATCGTCGTGCACAGCTCGCGGAGAGCGCCCTCACGCTGGCCGAGCGAAAAGGCCTGGCCGCGGTAACCGTTCGGGCGGTTGCCGAAGAGGCCGGGGTGTCGCTCGGAGTCGTGCACTATTGCTTCGAGGACAAAGAAGAACTCGTCGCCGCGATGATCGAGCGGATCATCGCCGAAGCGCTCGACACGCTGCTCGGCTCGATCGACACTGCTCAGCAGGGGACCGGTCTCGACGCGCTCTCCGACACATTGGGATCGACCCTGTCGTCGTTGTTCCACACCGTCTCGCAGATCCCGAACCGCTGGCTGCTGGTGCAGGAGTCGATGCTGTTCTCGCTGCGCCAGCCGGACGAGTCGGCCTCGGCCGACCAGGCGCGCCAGCAGCAGGGATTCGCGGAGAAGTTCGGCTACGCGTACCTGGTGGAGATGGGCCAGCGCACGCAGACGTCGTGGAACGGCGACGAGAAGAAGATCGCGCGGATGGCGCTGCAGGCGATCTTCGGCACCTTCCAGTGGTGGCTGATCGATCGCGACGACGAGGCTGCACTGAAGTCCCTTGCGTACCTTGCGGAGTGGATCGCCGGCGCAGCGCAGGCCGTCCCCGCCTGACGCCCGAGTGCACCGGATGAATCCGGTGCACTCGTGCACCGTGTCCTCCCAGGGCTTGTCGGATCCCGCTCGTAGGATCGGCTGGGTAGGTATTTCACCAGGTCGATGCGGCGAGGAGGGGTGTGATGACGGCAGCGCACGTGCTTCCGCTGCCGGAGACCTCGGTGACGTTCGTGCACACGGCCGACTGGCAGCTCGGGATGACGCGACGCTTCCTGGATGCAGACGCGCAAGCGCGCTTCACCGCGAGCCGGATCGACGGGATCGGCCGGATCGGCGAGCTGGCTCGCGCCCATCATGCCGAGTTCGTGCTCGTCTGCGGCGATGTCTTCGAGGATCATCAGGTCTCGCCACAGGTGGTGCGCCGGGCGCTCGACGAGATGGCCGATATCGGCCTGCCGGTGTATCTGTTGCCCGGAAACCACGATCCGCTCGACCGCGCCAGCGTGTACCGCGCTACGACATTCGAACGGCACCGTCCGACGAACGTGCATGTGCTGGACGCCGGCGTGACCCGCATTCGGGACGGTGTGGAAGTCGTTGCCGCGCCATGGATGTCGAAGCGGCCGCTGTCAGACCTGCTCGCCGAGCAGGTGACGCGGTTGTCCGACGTCGACGCGGTGCGAATCGTTGCCGGACACGGCATCGTCGACACCCTGGATCCGACCGGTGCCGATCCGGCCGCGATCGACGTGACGGGGCTGCAGGAAGCACTGGCGGCGGGCCGTATCGACTATGTCGCACTGGGGGATCGGCACTCGGTGACCGACATCGGCGACAGCGGCCGCATCTGGTACTCCGGCGCACACGAGGTCACCGATTTCGACAGCCGCGAGGTGGATCCTGGCCATGCGCTGGTGGTCACGGCCAGCCGATCGTCGGTGCAGGTGGAGCGGCACCCGGTGGGGCAGTGGGCGTTCCGGTCGATCGAGTCGGAGATCAATACTACCGGTGACGTGGAATCACTTGCCGCGCAGATCGAATCGATTCCGGCGAAGTCCAAGTCGGTACTACGCCTGCGACTGTCGGGCGTGGTCTCGCTGGAGACGAATACGGCGCTGGACGAGTTGCTCGATACGGCGTCGGACCGGTTCGCGGCGCTACAGCGCTGGGCCGATCCGGACCGGCGGCTGTTGCTGGAACCGACACCGGATGATCTTGCCCGGCTCGGTCTCACCGGGTACGCATCGGCGGCCGCGGACGAGCTGGCGGCGTTGGCGGACGCGGATGTGTCCGCGCGCGATGCGCTGGCGCTGCTGTATCGGTTGGCGTCTGGGCGAGAATCATGAGGCTGCATCGCTTGCGGCTCAGCGATTTTCGCGGTATCGACGAGCGTGAGGTGATCTTCGCCGAAAGTGGTGTCACCGTCGTCGAGGGTGCCAATGAGGTCGGCAAGTCGTCGATGATCGAGGCGCTCGACCTGTTGCTGGAACGCCGGTCCGACAGTCGTAGCGCCGCGGTGCGCTCGATCGCACCGGCCGGCCGCGATGTCGGTTCGGTGGTCGAGGCGGAGATCTCGTGCGGCGATTACAGATTCGTCTATCGCAAACAGTTCAATCGCAGCCACCGCACCGAACTGTCGGTGGTGTCGCCCCGGGCGCAACAACTCTCGGGGCGTGAGGCCGATCAGTGGGTGCAGCGAGTGCTCGGCGACGAGGTCGATATGTCGTTGTATGCGGCGCTGCGGCTCGTGCAGGGCATCGGCGCGGAGCCGACACCGTTGGCCGACAGTAGCGCTCTGTCACGGGCGCTCGATGCGGCGGCGGCACCGACGGCTACGTCGGTCGACGGAGTGCCCGACGGCACCGAGGCCGGCCTTCTCGGCGCGGCCTTCGCGGAGTATGAGCGTTACTACACAGCGGGATTGGGGAGGCCGGCACGCGAGCTGGCTGAGGCAGTCGCGGCCGTCGAGTCGGCGCGGGACCGGAAGGAACTGCGGCAGCAGGCCTTCGATGAGGCCTGCGACGACATGGCGGCGCTCGACGAAGCGGTGGCGCGGCACGGTGAGCTGTCCCGTACGCATGAGCTGGCACGAGTGGAGCTGGCGCAACTCGACCAGCGGTTGGCGGCCGCGACGGAGGTGATGCGCCGCCGCGACAGCGCTCGCGCCGACCTGGCCGTCGGTCAGGCTCGAGCCGATGCCGCCGCGCGGTCGGATGCCCACCATCGCCGCCTGCAGCAGCATCGCGACGATCTGGCGGAACAGCTGGAGCACAGCGGTATTCGACTGGCTGAGTTGACGAACGGGCTTGCAGACTGCGCTGCCGAAGCCGAGGCGCTGTCGGCGGACCTGGGCGGCGCACGTGCTGAGCTCACGGATGCCGAATCGGCGGTGCTGGCAGCGCAGGATGCCGAGCGTCGGCGGGCCGCTGTGGGTCACGTGCAACGGCTGTCCGCACTCGTCGAGCGGGCTGACGCACTGATGGCTGAGCGGAACACCTTGCGCGCGCGGCTGTCACACTTGCCGATCGACGAGCCGGCGCTGTCGCGGCTGACCGAACTCGCTACCGCGGAGGCGGTAGCGCGGGCGGCGAAGGATGCCGCGGCGCCTGTGCTGCGGGTCGAGCAGTTGGGTGCCGACGAGGTCGTCGTCAACGGCGAATCACTCGGTGGAACAGCCGATCTGACGGTCAGCACGGCCACCGATATCACTGTGGCCGGTGTGGTTCGCGTGCAGGTGACGCCCGGTCCCGATGTCCAGGAACGCGATCGAGTGCACGCGCAGGCGGCCGACGCGCTGGCGGCGGCGTTGGCCGAGCTTGGCGTGGCCGACATCTCCGACGCGCAGGCGTCGGCGCTCGAACGGTCGAGGGTGCAGCGGGCCGCCGACGATCTCCGGATCGAAATCGACGCCGTGCTGGACGGCCGCGAATTGTCCGACATCCGTACCGATCTCGCCGAGTCGACGGTCCGGGCCGAGGGCGACCAGACCGCCGATCTCGAGACGGGGGATCTTGATCCGGTGGCGGCACAGGAGCGGTGCGCGGCCGCGCGTGATCGGCTCGACGCCCTGAAGCAACGGCGGGAGCAGTTGTCGGTGCAGCATGCGGCGCTGTCCGGACAGGTGGAGATGCTGGCGCAGCAACGCGATGCGCAGCGGGCGGCTCTGGACGCGGCACTGGTGGAATTGTCCACTGCCGAAGCGGAATCCGACGCCGGACCGATCGTCGATCTGGATTCGGAGCGGCGACGCCTGAGTGAGATCGAGAACGAGCTGACGGCTCTGGACGTGGACAGCGCGGCGATGCATCGGGACAACGTGGCCGACGTGGTCGCGGACGGTACCGAACGATTGGTCACGCTCGGGGCGAGCGTGACCGAGCTGTCCACGCGGGTCGAGGTGCGTGCCGCCGAGGGGCGATTCGACCAATTATCCACTGCCGAAGCAGAATTGGCGGCGGCCGAGGATCATCTGCAGCGCGTGCAGGGCCGGGCCGATGCGGCGCGCGTTCTGCTCGGAGCGCTCACGCGGCACCGCGACGATGCACGCAATCGGTATGTGCGGCCGTTCACCGACGCGGTGGAGCGGTTGGGGCGAGTCGTGTTCGGGCCCAGCTTCGCCGTCGAAATCGACCAGGAACTGCAGGTGGTGTCCCGGACGCTCGACGGCACGACGGTCCCGCTCGATGCCTTGTCGGGTGGTGCCAAGGAACAGCTGGGCATCATCGTGCGGCTGGCCTGCGCGATGGTGGTCGATCCGGCCGACGGCGTGCCGGTGATCATCGATGACGCGCTGGGCTACACCGATCCGGATCGACTCGAGACCGTTGGCGCAGTGCTGCGTCACGCGGGTCGGGATTGCCAGATCGTCGTGCTGACATGCACTCCCGGGCGGTATCGCGCGGTCGGTGGGGCGCACCTGGTGTCGCTTTGAGTTTCGCCGCGGCGATACGTTAGGCTGATCCGGCCCGAGCCCCCGTAGCTCAGGGGATAGAGCGTCCGCCTCCGGAGCGGAAGGCCGCAGGTTCGAATCCTGCCGGGGGCACCAGGATTTCATTTCGTCGCCGCGCCCCGTCACACGGGGCGCAGAGTCGTTTCAGGCCAGTAGGACGATTCCGCCGACAAACAGCAACCCGACCTTCACGACTTCGAAGGCGACGTAGACCAGATGCGCGTGCGAACGCTTGTCTCCGCCCTCGCCGGCCAGCACCGCATCCGATCGGCGAGACAGCGCCGGGCGCACTGCCACCAGCTGAACAGCGAGAACCGCGACGGCGGCGACGAGTAGCCAGCGACCGGCAGTTCCGGGATGCCCTACGGACACCAGAATGATGATGGCGATCGCCAGGAACGTCTCGACGGTGTTCAGTGCGCGGAACACGATCCGGCCGATACTCAGGCCGGTCGCCAGGTCCAGGCCCGGGGTCTGGAACTTCAGGGGTGCCTCGAGGAACGAGATCGCGAGGACCATTCCGAGCCACAGGAACGTGATCGCGACTACCGCTGCTGTCGTGCCATCCATGAACTGAATGTACGCCAGCGCCCGGAATCGGAATTTCTCGCGGTGAGGCAATGGATTTCGCGAGTCTCGCGAAATCGGTACGCGAGGCCTGCGTCGGACGGTAGCCATGTAGGTATGCCGACCATCGATTCATCGCTGCGTTCGAGTGCGGCGCGGGTTCCAGACCGCGAAGCACTCGTCTTTGCCGATCGCACGTACACCTACCGGGAGCTCGACGAGCACGTCGGGCGGGTCGCCGGGGTGCTGCTGGACAGGGGAGTGGGCAAGGGCGATCGACTCGCGCTGCTGGCGAAGAACTCGGACCGATTCGTCATTACTTTCTACGCGGCGCAGCGGCTGGGCGCGATCTTCGTGCCGGTGAATCCGGCGTCGGCCGCCCCGGAGATCGACTACATCGTGCGCGACAGTGGCGCGTCGGTTCTGGTGATGGATCCGAGCTTCGAGACCATCGTCGGCGGTGTACTGCCGGAATCGGTGTCGCAGTTGACGTTGGGCCCGGCTGATCGGCTGGACGACCTGCTGACGCTCGCCGCTGGCTGGGATGGCGACGCGGTGGACGTGGGCGTCGATGAATTCGATGACTGCGAGATCCTGTACACCTCGGGCACCACGGGCAATCCCAAGGGCGCCTTGTTCGACCACCACCGCGTCATCTGGATCGCGATGTCCACGATCGGTAATTGCGGCTTTGCCGAGGGCGAACGGATCCTGCATGTGGCACCGCTGTACCACTCGGCCGAGCTCAACCTGTTCATCGTCGCCGGCACTCTTCTCGGTGCCACGCATGTCGTGCATCCGGGGTTCGATCCGGCTGCGGTGCTCGACACCCTGGAACGCGAGCGAATCACTGCTTTCTTCGGCGTGCCGACCATGTACCAGTTCCTGCTGCGTCAGCCCGGGATCGCCGACCGCGACCTGTCAGCCTGGCGGGTCGGGACCTTCGGCGCGGCGCCGATGCCGCCGACCGCCGTAGAGCTGCTGATCGCGACGCTGCCGGGGGTCCGGTTCGTCCAGCTGTGCGGGCAGACCGAGGCCGGCCCCGGCGGCATCTTCTCTGACCACGAGCAGGTACGGGCCCGGCCGGACGCCAACGGACACCAGGGCGGCCTGTACACCGAGTGCCGAATCGTGGACGCGGACGGCAACGACACTGCACCCGGCGAGGCCGGCGAAATGGTGTTGCGTAGCGAAATGGTGATGAAGGAGTACTGGAACAAACCGGAGGCGACGGCCAGCACCATCGTCGAGGGCTGGTTGCACACCGGGGACGTCTGCATCGTTGACGAGGACGGCTACATCACATTGGTCGACCGGCTCAAGGACATGATCATCACCGGCGGTCGCAACGTGTACTCGATCGAGGTGGAGCAGGCCGCGGCCGGGCACCCGGCCATCCTCGACGTCGCGGTGATCGGCCGACCGCATCCGGACTATGGCGAGAGCATCGTGGCCGTCGTGACTCTCGCCCCCGATACCGCGCTTGAGCTGGACGAATTGCGGGAATTCCTCGGTGGCCGGATCGCGACGTACAAGCTGCCACACGACCTCATGGTCGTCGAGGCGATCCCGCGCAATCCGTCCGGAAAGATCCTCAAGCGCGAACTCCGCAAACAGCTGGTCGACTAGCGGCTTCCGGCAGCCGGGACAGCGTTGCTCCGCGCCCAGCCACCGGCGGTGACGTCGGTTTGGTCGGCCCATACTATTGACGCTGTGAATCCCACCGAACTTGCGACGTTGCTGCGCGCCACCACCCTGGCCGTGCTCGCCGATCACGGACTGGATCAGTCCGCGATACCCGAGCAGGTGACGGTCGAGCGACCACGCAACCCCGACCACGGCGACTACGCCACCAATATCGCCTTGCAGCTGGCTAAGAAGGTCGGTGCCAACCCGCGCGAGCTGGCGCAATGGCTGACGGAAGCGTTGGCGGCGGAGCCGGCGATCAGCACCGCGGAGATCGCGGGTCCGGGCTTCGTCAACATCCGCCTGGCCGCTGCCACCCAGAACCAGGTCGTCGCGACAGTGCGTGCCGCCGGTGCCGAATTCGGCAAGGGCGACACGCTCGCGGGTCAATCGATCAACCTCGAGTTCGTGTCGGCCAACCCCACCGGGCCGATCCATCTCGGTGGCACCCGCTGGGCGGCGGTCGGTGACGCGCTGGGCCGCGTGCTGTCCGCCGAGGGCGCCCGGGTGGTACGGGAGTACTACTTCAATGACCACGGCGAGCAGATCGATCGCTTCGCCAAGTCGCTGCTGGCAGCGGCGCACGGTGAGTCGACGCCGGAAGACGGCTACGCCGGCGAGTACATCAACGACATTGCCGCCCAGGTGATTTCCGCCGTTCCCGGAATTCTCGAGCAGCCTGCGGATGAACAGCTGGAGTCGTTCCGGGAGACCGGCGTGAACCTGATGTTCGACGCGATCAAGCGGAGCCTGCACGAGTTTGGCACCGACTTCGACGTCTACACCCACGAGAATTCGATGTTCGACAGCGGCGGGGTGGACCGGGCGATCGAACAGCTCAAGGCGTCCGACAACCTGTACGAGAAGGACGGCGCCTGGTGGCTGCGGTCCACGAACTATGGCGATGACAAGGACCGCGTCGTCATCAAGAGCGACGGTAAGGCCGCCTATATCGCCGGCGACATCGCGTATGTCCGCGATAAACGCGAGCGCGGATTCGACCACCTCATCTACATGCTCGGTGCCGATCACCACGGGTACGTGGTGCGCCTCAAGGCCGCCGCCGCGGCGCTGGGCCAGGATCCGGACTGTGTCGAGGTGCTGATCGGGCAGATGGTGAATCTGGTTCGCGACGGGCAGCCCGTTCGGATGAGCAAGCGCGCCGGCACGGTCATCACCCTCGACGACCTGGTCGACGCGGTCGGCGTGGACGCGGCTCGGTACTCGCTGATCCGGTCGTCGGTGGACGTCAACATCGACATCGATCTGAACCTGCTCGCCAGTCAGACCAATGAGAACCCGGTCTACTACGTGCAGTACGCGCACGCGCGGCTCAACGCGATCGCCCGCAATGCCGCGGATCTCGGCATCGTGGCGAGCGACGAGCACCTCGACCTGCTGACCGAGCCGGCCGAGGGGGAGCTGATCCGTAGCCTCGCCGACTTCCCGGACGTGGTGCGGACGGCGGCGGAGCTACGGGAGCCGCACCGCGTGTGCCGGTATTTGGAGGCGCTCGCCGGTTCCTATCATCGGTTCTACGACCGCTGCCGGGTGCTACCGCAGGGCGACGAGGATCCGACGGATCTGCACGCGGCACGATTGGCGCTGTGCGGCGCGACCGCCCAGGTGCTGGCCAACGGCCTGGCGCTGGTCGGTGTGAGCGCTCCGGAGCGGATGTGAACGCGCATCCGGCCGGGCCCCGGCATGCCGAGCAGACCTTGTCGCACGCTCCGGGGCTGGCGACCGTTCCGAACGGTCCCGACGACATGATGACCATCCCGCCGAATGTGTGGCCGCGTGGCGCCGTTCGCGGGGGTGACGGGGTGGTTCGGGTCGGTGGGCAGCCGCTGACCGAGCTCGCGCTGACCTACGGCACGCCGTTGTTCGTCATGGACGAAGACGATTTCCGGGCCAACTGCCGAGACATCAAGCAGGCCTTCGGGCCGCAGGCGAAGGTGCACTACGCATCGAAGGCCTTCCTGTCGCTGCAGGTCGCGCGGTGGGTGGAGCAAGAGGGGCTGTCGCTGGACGTGTGCTCCTCCGGCGAGCTGCAGCTGGCGTTGCGCGCCGGCTTCCCGGCTGAGCGAATCGCGTTGCACGGCAACAACAAGTCCGTCGACGAGCTGGAGCTGGCGGTTACCTCCGGGGTCGGGCATGTGGTGCTCGACTCGGCGATCGAGATCGAGCGGCTCGATGAGATCGCCGGTCGGCACGGGGTGGTCGCGGATGTCCTGATCCGGGTGACGCCCGGGGTTGAGGCGCATACGCACGAGTTCATCTCCACCGCGCACGAGGATCAGAAGTTCGGCTTCGCGCTGGCGGGCGATACCGCGCTCAACGCCGTCCGGCAGGTATTCGGCACCGACAATCTGCGGCTGGTCGGCCTGCACAGCCACATCGGTTCGCAGATCTTCGAGGTCGACGGCTTCGAGATCGCCGCGCGGCGCGTGCTGAGCCTGCTGCGGGACGTCGTGGCCGAGTTCGGTGTCGACAAGACCGCGCAGCTGTCGATCCTCGATCTTGGCGGTGGCCTGGGCATCTCGTATCTGGCGTCGGACGATCCGCCGCCGATGTCGGAGCTGGCGGGCAAGCTCACCGGCATCGTCGCCGCAGAGGCCGGATTGCTGGGACTGCCGGTCCCGACCCTGGCCGTCGAGCCGGGCCGCGCGATCGCCGGGCCCTCGGGAATCACGCTGTATCGCGTCGGCACCGTCAAAGACGTCGCACTGGACGGCAATGCCACGCGGCGCTACGTCTCGGTGGACGGCGGCATGAGCGACAACATCCGTACCGCGCTCTACCAGGCCGAATACGATGTGCGGCTGGTGTCACGCACCTCTGATGCACCCGCCGCCGTCAGTCGCGTCGTCGGAAAGCATTGCGAGAGCGGCGATATTGTCATTCGCGATTGCTGGCTGCCGGCCGACGTGGCGCCGGGCGACCTGTTGGCGGTGGGTGCCACCGGCGCGTACTGCTATTCGATGTCCAGCCGATACAATCTGGCGACTCGTCCCGCGGTGGTCGCGGTCGCCGACGGCGACGCGCGGTTGATGCTGCGCCGCGAGACCATCGAGGATCTGCTCAGCCTGGAGGCGCCGCTGTGAATGCGACCCGTATGAACCCGATCGGCGTTGCCGTACTCGGCATGGGCAATGTCGGGGCGGAGGTCGTCCGCATTCTGCAGGAGAACGCGAACGATCTCGAGGCTCGCGTAGGTGCGCCGTTGGAGCTGCGTGGCGTGGCGGTGCGGGACATCAGCCGCAGTCGTGGGGTCGATCCGGCTCTGCTGACCGATGATCCGCTGTCCTTGGTACAGCGCGACGACGTCGATTTGGTGGTCGAGCTGATCGGCGGAATCGAGCTGCCGCGCAAACTGATTCGTACCGCGCTCGAGGCCGGTAAATCGGTAGTGTCCGCCAACAAGGCGCTACTGGCCGACTACACCGGCGAACTGGCGGCCGCAGCCGCGGACGCCGGTGTCGATCTGTACTTCGAGGCGGCGGTCGCCGGCGCCATCCCGGTCATCCGCCCGCTGATGCAGTCGCTGGCCGGCGACGTGGTGAACCGGGTTGCCGGAATCGTGAACGGCACAACGAATTTCATTCTCTCGGCGATGGACGAGACCGGCGCAAACTACATGGACGTGCTGACGGAGGCCGGCCGTCTGGGCTACGCCGAAGCCGACCCGACCGCCGATGTCGAGGGCTACGACGCCGCGGCCAAGGCGGCGATCCTGGCGTCGATCGCCTTCCATAGCCGGGTGACCGCGTCCGATGTGTATCGCGAGGGCATCACCGCGATCACCGCCCAGGACCTGCAGTCGGCCAAGCAGCTGGGCTGCACCATCAAACTGCTCTCGATCTGCGAGCGGATCGTGGATGTCGAGGGTGCACAGCAGGTTTCGGCTCGCGTGTACCCGGCGCTGGTGCCGCTCGAGCATCCGCTGGCCACCGTGAACGGCGCCTTCAACGCCGTCGTCGTCGAGGCGGAGAACGCGGGTCGCCTGATGTTCTACGGCCAGGGCGCGGGCGGGGCGCCGACGGCGTCGGCCGTCCTCGGCGATCTGGTGATGGCCGCCCGCAACCGCGTTTATGGCGGCCGTGGCCCGCTGGAGTCGACCTACGCGTCGTTGCCGGCCGCGCCGATCGGCAAGGTGCCGACGCGGTACTACGTGTCGATGCAGGTCGCCGACCGCCCCGGCGTGCTGTCGGCCGTCGCCAACGAGTTCTCGCGCCGTGACGTCAGCATCTCAACGGTGCGCCAGGAGGGCGGCGGGGGAATCACCGACGCCGCCGACGGCGCCCGGCTGGTGGTGGTGACGCACCGCGCACCGGACGCCGCCCTGTCGGAAACCGTTGCGGCCCTGAAGGAATTGGACGTCGTATTGAACGTGGCGAGTGTGCTGCGACTGGAGGGAACCAATGAGTAAGCCGGGTTGGCCGGGCCTGATCGAGGCATACCGTTCGCGCATGCCGGTCGGTGACGACTGGCGGATCATCACCTTGCAGGAGGGCGGCACTCCGCTGCTGCCCGCTCCGGTGATCAGCGAGATGACCGGTTGCGAGGTGTACCTGAAGGTCGAGGGACTCAACCCGACCGGATCTTTCAAGGACCGCGGCATGACAATGGCGGTCACGACCGCCGTTGCGTCCGGGAAGAAGGCGGTGCTCTGCGCCTCGACGGGTAATACGTCGGCGTCGGCCGCCGCGTACGCCACCCGTGCGGGCCTGACCTGTGCTGTGCTGATCCCCGAGGGCAAGATCGCGATGGGCAAGTTGGCCCAGGCGGTCATGCACGGCGCCAAGGTGATTCAGGTGCAGGGCAACTTCGACGATTGCCTTGAGCTCGCTCGTAAGGCGACCTCGGAGTTCACCGAGATCGAGTTGGTCAACTCAGTGAATCCGGCGCGTATCGAGGGGCAGAAGACCGCAGCGTTCGAGATCGTCGACGTCCTGGGCCGAGCGCCGGACGTGCACTCGCTGCCGGTCGGCAACGCGGGCAACATCACCGCGTACTGGAAGGGCTACTGCGAGTATCACTCTGACGGTGTCGCCGGATCGCGCCCGCGCATGCTGGGCACCCAAGCGGCCGGTGCGGCCCCGCTGGTGCACGGCGCCCCGGTCGCCAATCCGGAAACCATTGCGACCGCGATCCGTATCGGTTCGCCGGCCAGCTGGAATCAGGCGATGGCCGCGAAGGACGAGTCGGGCGGCCAGTTCCGCGCTGCGACCGACGAGAAACTGCTGGAGGCATACCGGCTGCTGGCCGGCAGAGAGGGCGTCTTCGTGGAGCCGGCATCGGCCGCCAGCGTGGCCGGTTTGCTGGCCGCGCGTGCCGACGGCTGGGTTCAGCCGGGCGAACTCGTGGTCTGCACGGTGACCGGCAACGGCCTCAAGGATCCCGATACCGCACTCGCCGACATGCCTGAGGTGCAGGCGATTCCGGTCGATCCGGTGGCTGTCGCGGCCGCGCTCGAAGTGGGCTGATCGGGCCGATGACAGCTGCAGCGATTCGGACCGACGGGGTGGTCCCGGTGCCGCCAGGCGTGTCGGTCTCGGTGCGGGTGCCGGCCTCATCGGCGAATCTGGGCGCCGGGTTCGATTGTCTGGGAATCGCTCTGGCACTCTTCGATGAGGTCGACGTGACGGTCCTCGATGGCGGCGTGGAGGTCTCAGTCGTCGGCGAGGGCGCCGGCCAGGTGCCGTTGGACGATCGGCATCTGGTGGTTCGTGCGATCAATCGGGGTCTGGCCGCGGCGGGTGCCTCGGTACCGGGTCTGAAGGTCGAGTGCCGCAACGTGATTCCGCATTCGCGGGGTTTGGGATCGTCGGCGTCCGCCGCGGTCGCGGGGCTGGCGGCGGCATCGGGATTGCTGGCGAAATCAGGTGTGGCCCCCGTGCTTTCGTCCGCACAGTTGGTGCAGTTGGCCGCCGAGTTCGAAGGACATCCGGACAACGCGGCAGCGAGCGCCCTGGGCGGCGCGGTGGTGTCGTGGACCGACACCGGCCGTGAAGGGGACGTCTACGGTGCCCGCCGGGTCGAGGTCCATCCGACCATCGGGGCATACGCGTTTGTTTCTGCGGTCGAGTCGTCCACCAACGTGACCCGCGGCCTGCTCCCTGACACGGTGCCCAGAGCCGATGCGGTGTTCAACGTCAGCCGTGCCTCGCTCGCCGTGATCGCCCTGCAGTCGGATCCGTCTTGCCTGATGATGGCCACCGACGACCGGCTGCACCAGGGCTACCGTGCGTCGGCGATGGCGCCCTCCGCCGAGCTGGTAGCGCGGCTGCGTGCCGACGATGTGCCTGCGATGATCTCCGGTGCCGGCCCGACAGTTCTCGCGATCACCGATCGCCCGTTGCCGGATTGGGCCGTGGGGACGGCCGGTGAACTGGGCTTTTCGGTTTTGGCGCTCGACGTCGCAGGCCCGGTCGAGGTGTCCTGACCGGTAACCGTCCGCAAGTGGGGAATAACTCCTGGTGTGGCGGTGTTGCCCCCTGTTGACGTGGTAGTTACCATGATCAAGTCTGACCGTGTGACACCATGCGGACCCCCCAATGATGTACTGGCAACGATCTGACAGCCGTTGCTACAGGCGTCCGGGTCCAGGTTTGGACTCCCACCGATCACCCGCTTCGCGCCGCACTAGACCTGCGGCTACGGACCGTGCGATGTGCCGGGAGCCCGTCAGACCAGATACCTGACTCGTTCATCCATGAACGAGACCAAACCCCTGCGTTCATGGCAGGGGAACGAAAGGACATCCGTGACGGAAACGGACATCAGCCCGTCAGCGCCTTCGGCGAGCGGTCTGTCATCGATGGTGCTGCCCGAACTACGCGCGGTGGCAAGCGATCTCGGAATCAAGGGTATTTCCGGGATGCGCAAGGGCGATCTGATCGCCGCCATCACCGACCGCGCCGCGTCCGGCAGTAGTGCCGCATCGAGCCGTCGCCGCGACGACTCGGCTGCGCGCGCCGCTGATTCGGAGCAGGCAGCGCCGCGTGACGCGGCGACGAGCGAGAACGCCGCCGGTGAACGGGGTGAACAGAAATCTGCCCCCGATGCTGCGTCGGCCTCCGGTGCATCGAATGATGCGGCCGAGACCAAGCCGACCGAGACGAACAACGCTGCGGGCGACGGGAACGACTCTGACGCCGATGCCAACCAGGCCGGTGGCGAACGTCAGCGGCAGCGGCGCCGGAACAACGGCGAGGGCGGCGGCCAGAACACCGACCGCCAGAGCAGCGATCGTCAGAACAACGACCGTCAGAACAACGACCGTCAGAACAACGACCGCAGGTCGGCCGACGGCGGGTCGAATTCAGGGGGCTCCAACAAGGGCAACCAGGGCGGCAACCGGGGTAACCAGGGCGGCGGCAACCGGGGTAACCAGGGGCCGGACGACGGCGACGGAGACGGTGATGGTCGCGGCCGTCGCGGGCGTCGGTTCCGCGAGCGTCGTCGCGGACGTGATCGCGATGGCGCCGAGCCGCAGATCTCCGAAGACGATGTGCTGCAACCGGTTGCGGGCATCCTCGACGTGCTCGACAACTACGCGTTCGTGCGGACCTCCGGTTATCTGGCCGGGCCGAACGACGTGTACGTGTCGATGAACCTCATCCGTAAGAACGGCCTCCGCCGCGGTGACGCCGTCACCGGTGCCGTGCGGGTGGCCAAAGACGGTGAGCCGCAGAACAATCAGCGCCAGAAGTTCAATCCGCTGGTGCGGCTGGACACCGTCAACGGTTCGGACATCGAATCGGCCAAGAAGCGGCCCGAGTTCAACAAGCTGACCCCGCTGTACCCGAATGAGCGTCTGCGTCTGGAGACCACTCCGGAACGATTGACGACCCGGGTCATCGACCTGATCATGCCGATCGGCAAGGGCCAGCGTGCGCTGATCCAGTCGCCGCCGAAGGCGGGCAAGACCACGATCATGCAGGACATCGCGAACGCGATCTCGGTCAACAACCCCGAGTGCTACCTGATGGTCGTGCTGGTCGACGAGCGTCCCGAAGAGGTCACCGACATGCAGCGCTCGGTCAAGGGTGAGGTCATCGCCTCCACCTTCGACCGCCCGCCGTCAGACCACACCTCGGTCGCCGAGCTCGCCATCGAGCGCGCCAAGCGCCTGGTGGAGCAGGGGAAAGACGTTGTGGTGCTGCTGGATTCGATCACCCGTCTGGGACGTGCGTACAACAACGCGTCGCCGGCATCGGGCCGGATCCTCTCCGGTGGTGTCGACTCGACCGCGCTGTACCCGCCGAAGCGATTCCTGGGTGCCGCTCGCAACATCGAGAACGGCGGATCGCTGACGATCATTGCCACCGCGATGGTCGAGACCGGATCGCAGGGCGACACGGTGATCTTCGAGGAGTTCAAGGGCACCGGAAACGCGGAGCTCAAGCTGGACCGCAAGATCGCTGAGCGCCGGGTCTTCCCGGCCGTCGACGTGACGCCGTCCGGCACGCGTAAGGACGAGCTCCTGATGTCGCCGGAGGAGTTCTCGATCGTCCACAAGCTGCGTCGAGTCCTCACCGGCCTCGATTCGCAGCAGGCGATCGATCTGCTCATCAGCCAGCTGAAGAAGACGCGCAACAACATCGAATTCTTGATGCAGGTGCAAAAGAACACTCCGAGTACCGCCGCGGAAGACTGACGATCCGAGCCAAACGGCCGCCACCGGTTTCCGGTGGCGGCCGTTTGCTTTCCCGGTATGTCCGAAATGCCGCGGCCGGTGATACCGCGGCCGGCTAAGGCTTCGATGAATAGTTGGCAAACTACGGCAAATTCAAGCTGTTTTCCCAGCTCAGGCACGTGCGTCGATCTTGCGATTCGTTTGGTCGACGCCGGTTGGGTCAAGCACAATCAGTGCTATGAGCAACGAGTTGGTCATTCTGTTGTTAGTGATTGCGACCGCCCTGGCGTTCGATTTCACCAATGGATTCCACGACACCGGGAACGCGATGGCCACGTCGATCGCCACCGGCGCGCTGAAGCCCAAGATCGCAGTCGCGTTGTCCGCGGTGCTCAATCTCGTCGGTGCGTTCCTGTCGGTCTCAGTGGCCCTGACCGTGACCAATTCGGTGATCAAGATTCAGCAGAATTCGGGTAAGTCCAAGGGGGCCCCGGTCGATTCGATGGTCGCCAATCACGGCCACGCCCTGCTGATCATCGTCTTCGCCGGCCTCATCGGCGGCATCGTGTGGAACCTGCTCACCTGGTTGTTGGGCCTGCCGAGCTCGAGTAGCCACGCCCTCTTCGGCGGGCTGATCGGCTCCGCCATCGCGGCCCTGGGAATCAGCGGTGTGGTCTGGAACGGCCACGGCAAGCTCGACGGCGTTGTCGGCAAAGTGATTCTGCCGGCGTTGATTTCCCCGTTCATCGCGGGAATCGTGGCCGGTGTCGGCACCTGGCTGGTGTACAAATTGGTCGCTGGAGTCGCCACCAAGTTCACCGAGCAGGGTTTCCGCTGGGGCCAGATCGGCACCGCGTCGCTGCTATCGCTGGCGCATGGCACCAACGACGCGCAGAAGACCATGGGCGTCATCACGCTCGCGGTGATCGCCTACAGCTGGGACGACAAGACGGCCAGCGGGCCGTTCGCCTGGCACGATCTGCACGGGATTCCGCTGTGGGTCAAGGTCGCCTGTGCCTGTGCGATCGCGCTCGGTACGTATGTCGGCGGTTGGCGGGTGATCCGCACGCTGGGCAAGGGACTCGTGGAAATCAGCTCGCCGCAGGGGATGTCGGCCGAGGCAGCGTCCGCGACCGTCGTGCTGGTGTCCACCGGTATGGGCTTCGCGCTGTCGACGACCCATGTCGCGACGGGATCGATTCTCGGCTCGGGCGTAGGCAAACCAGGTGCGAGCGTCCGCTGGAGCGTCGCGGCCCGCATGGTCGCGGCCTGGGTTGTCACCCTGCCGGCGGCGGCGGTCGTCGGCGCGATCATGTGGGAGATCGGCGACCGGATACCAGACGCCGGTCCGTACGTGATGTTCGCGATTCTGCTGGGGCTCGCCGGCTACATGTACTGGCGGGCGCAGCAGCAGCCGATCGACGCGAACAACGTCAACGACGACTGGGAGAGCGAGAATGCCTCGGCCGAGCCGCCGTCCACCACCCCGGCGCACGTCTGACCCGCCCGACGCGAGAAAGGTCGTACTGACATGAACACACTCACCGAGCTCTGGGATGCCGCGTGGAAGGTGCTCGCGATCGGGTTGATCCTGGGGGCGGCAATGCCGGCCCTGTTTGCGCTGGGAGTTCGCGGTGTGGCTATCGCGGCCGGAGACCAAAACGCTGACGGCCGGGTCCGCAAGGGCAATCCTGTGGGAGCGGTGTTGGCGTTCGTCGCCTTCGCGGTGGTAGTCCTGGCAGTCGTGTTCGGCATCGCGACGATCATCGCGCAGGGCCATGGCATGACCATCGACTTCCATCATTTCCCGCCGTTCCGCCACAAGTGACCAAATCGATTGGGAGAAACGTGAGTCCCACGGAGAAGCGATCCGTTCTCGACGTCCTGGGCTGGATGCGATCGGGATACCCCGATGGCGTTCCGCCGAAGGACTATTTTCCGCTGCTCGCCCTGCTCAAGAACTCGCTGTCGGAGGCTGAGCTGGCACAGGTACTCGGACATCTGCTCGCCGACCGGCCGGAAGGCTCGCTCGACCGTGAGCAGATCGAAGGGGCCATCACCAAGGTGACCAACGCGGCCCCGGCCGACGAGGAACTGCGGCAGGTGGCCGCCAAGCTTGCCGCCGGCGGTTGGCCGCTGTCCGGCATCAGCGCCGACGACGCGGCGGAATAGTTGCATTCACCTGTGCGTTCACAGGGGAGTCCGGGGTCGGAAGTCGGGCGGAGACGATTGGTCTTCTCGCTGCGACGTCTGGCATAATTGCCCGGTCAACCAGCGGTGGCTTCTTCGGGAAGCTGCCACAACCGTCCGGTTCCGGTTCACACCAGCTGCGCTGGTGACCCGGCGACCACGAAAGGGACACCATGAAGCAGGGAATTCATCCCGACTATGTCGAGACCACGGTGGTCTGCGGCTGCGGCAACACTTTCGTCACCCGCAGCACTGCCACCAGCGGACGTATCAACGTCGAGGTCTGCAGCCAGTGCCACCCGTTCTACACGGGCAAGCAGAAGATCCTCGACACCGGTGGCCGTGTCGCCAAGTTCGAGCAGCGTTACGGCAAGCGCAACGCTGCCAAGAAGGCTGAAGCCGACCAGTAGCTTGATCAACGGTGCCCGCATGTCAAACATGCGGGCACCGTTGCATTTCCGGACGACGACCGATTATTTCTGGACGACGGATTTCGGAACGACATTGGTACCTCACCGGGTACGCCTAGAAGCCGCGGGCAGCACAACGTAAGACCGGCGCGAGAATTGGGAGGCAGGCAATGATCCGCCAAAGTCGCGGAGGGGCGGATGGGTCCGCGATTGACGACATCCTCGCCGAGCACGAGGGCCTGCAGGCCCAGATGTCCGATCCGGCCCTGCATAACGACCCCACCGCCGCGCGTCGGGTCGGCAAGCGGTTCGCTCAGCTGTCGCCGATCATGGCGACGTACACCAAACTCAAAGCGGCACAGGATGATCTCGAGGCGGCCCGCGAGCTGGCAGCCGACGATCCGGCCTTCGCCGCCGAGGTGCCCGACCTGGAGCGGCTCGTCGACGAACTCGAATCGACGTTGACCGATCAGCTGGCGCCGCGCGACCCGCACGATGCCGACGACGTCGTTCTCGAGGTGAAATCCGGTGAAGGAGGGGAGGAGTCGGCGCTGTTCGCCTCCGACCTGGCCCGGATGTACCTGAAGTATTGCGAGCGCCACGGCTGGAAGGCCACGATCCTCGGCGTCACCGAGTCGGATCTGGGTGGCTATAAGGAAGCATCGATCTCGATCAAATCCAAGCCGGGCGACGAGAACCCGGACGGCGTCTGGGCCCGGCTGAAGTTCGAGGGCGGGGTGCATCGCGTGCAACGAGTGCCGGTGACCGAGTCCCAAGGGCGAATTCACACTTCGGCGGCCGGGGTGCTCATCTACCCGGAACCGGACGAGGTCGAAGAGGTGCAGATCGACGAATCCGAACTGCGCATCGACGTGTACCGCAGCTCCGGTAAGGGCGGTCAGGGCGTCAACACGACCGACTCCGCGGTCCGCATCACCCACCTGCCCACCGGCATCGTCGTCACATGCCAGAACGAGCGCTCGCAGCTGCAGAACAAGGCGCGGGCGATGCAGGTACTCGCGGCCCGACTGCAGGCCGCGCGTGAAGAGGCGGCCGACGCCGAAGCGGCGGAAGGCCGTGCGGCACAGGTACGTACGGTGGATCGCTCGGAGCGGATCCGCACCTATAACTTCCCGGAGAACCGGATCACCGACCATCGCATCGGTTACAAGGCGCACAACCTGGATGCGGTGCTCGCCGGCGACATGGATGCGCTGCTCGATGCGCTGGTCGCGGCCGATCGCCAGGCCCGGTTGCAGGCGGAGTGACCGAACCCGGTGTCGCAGTGCGGGATCTACTGCGCGAGGCGACCGCGCGACTGACCCGGGCAGGAGTGCCGTCACCGGCCGTCGACGCGGAACTGCTGCTGGCCGACATCCTCGGCATCGAGCGTGGCCGGCTGATCGCGGCCGGACCCGTCAATGCCGGCGACCGGACGGCGTTCGATGCCGCTATCGGTCGGCGCGCGAAGCGGGAACCCTTGCAGCATATCGTCGGCCATGCCTGGTTCGGCCCGGTCGAACTGGCGGTCGGCCCCGGGGTGTTCGTGCCGCGACCGGAGACCGAAGCGCTGTTGGAGTGGGCACTGGTGCAGGCCCGACACGAGCCGCCCGCCGTCGCCGTGGATCTGTGCAGCGGCAGTGGCGCATTGGCCATCGCGTTGGCCCACGAGTTGCCGACGGTACGTGTGCATGCCCTCGAACTATCCGACGAGGCGTTGATCTGGTTGCGGCGCAACGTCTCCGCGCAGCCGGCGCGAGTGGCCGAACGGATCGTGGTGCATCAGGCCGATGTCACCGATCGGGCCGCCGTGGTCACGGCGGTGGGGGCGGCCTGCGCCGATCTGGTCGTCAGCAATCCGCCGTATATTCCGGCGGGAGCGGCGGCCGGGCTGGATCCCGAAGTCCGTGAACACGATCCCCATCGAGCGTTGTTCGGCGGACCGGACGGGATGTCTGTCATCGAGCCGATGACGGCCGCCATCGCGGCGATCGCGCGGCCGGGGGCCGCGGTGGGGATCGAGCATGACGACGCCACCGGCGACCGGGTTGTGCGCGTGCTGATGGCTGCGGGGTTCGCCGACGTCGCGGGTCGCGCCGACCTCGCCGGTCGGCCCCGCTACGTCACCGGTCGGACACCGGTATCTACGGACGTGGAAGGATCGGTGTCGTGAGCACGCTGTTCGACTGCACCGACCCATCGACCCGGGATGCCGGCATCCGTGCGGCCGTCGGCGCCGCCAAGTCGGGCCGGCTGATCGTCATGCCGACCGACACGCTGTATGGATTGGGCTGCGACGCATTCGATTCCGACGCGGTCGCCGCACTGCTGGCAGCGAAGAACCGCGGACGCGACATGCCGGTGCCGGTGCTCGTCGGCTCCTGGCACACGATCGATGGCCTGGTGTTGTCGGTGTCGCCGGTCGCCCGCGAGCTGACGCGAGCGTTCTGGCCCGGCGGGTTGAGTCTTGTGGTGCAGCAGGCCCCGTCGTTGGCCTGGGACCTGGGTAATACCGCCGGCACGGTGATGCTGCGGATGCCATTGCATCCGGTGGCGATCGAGGTGCTGCGCGAGGTCGGGCCGATGGCGGTGTCGAGCGCAAATGTGTCCGGGCAGCCCCCGGCGTCGACCGTCGCTGAGGCGCAGGCCCAGTTGGGGGAGAAGGTCGGCCTGTATCTGGACGGCGGTCCCGCGACCCACGGTGTGGCATCGACCATCGTCGATCTCAGCGGCGTGCAGCCGCGCGTGCTGCGCGCGGGCGCTGTCAGCGTCGAGGAGATCGCCGAGGTAGCCGGCGTGACCGCCGAGAGCCTGCGCGCCTGAGGGTCGCGCAAAAGGTACCGTGATGGCGATGCATGCCGTGATGACCCAGGCGTACGCATCCGTGTCGACGGTTGCGAACGGGATGTCGACGGCGAATCCCTCAGGTGCGGGTGTGCCGCTGCGTGAGCTCGCGCTGGTCGGACTCACCGCCGCGGTGATCACTTATCTGGCGACAGCACTGGTACGTCCCGTCGCAACCCATGTCGGCGCCGTAGCCGTGCCCCGTCAACGCGACGTCCATGCGGTGCCCACACCCAGACTGGGCGGCGTCGGCATGTACATCGGCGTGCTCGCGGCATTCTTCCTGGCGCAGGAGCTCCCGGCGCTGACTCGAGGTTTCAACTACGCCAACGGATTCACGAACGACATGACCGCGACGATGGTCGCCGGTGGAGTGATCGTGGTGGTCGGCATCATCGACGACCGATGGGGCATCGACGCGCTCACCAAGTTCGTCGGACAGCTGACCGCCGCCGGTGTGCTCGTCGTGATGGGGGTCAGCTGGTATCTCCTCGCCGTGCCGTTCGGCAACGTCGGCACCGTCGTTCTCGATTCGGTGCAGTCGGGCCTGCTGACCATCGCCATCACCGTGGCCACGATCAACGCGATCAACTTCGTCGACGGCCTCGACGGACTGGCCGCCGGTCTCGGGCTGATCGCCGCTCTGGCGATCTGCTTGTTCTCGCTCGGACTGCTGCACGACCAGGGCGGCGACGTCAGCTATTACCCGCCGGCGCTGATCACGGCCGCTCTCGCGGGCGCCTGTCTGGGTTTTCTGCCGCATAACTTCCAACCGGCCCGAATATTCATGGGCGACTCGGGTTCGATGCTGATCGGCCTGATGCTCGCCGCCGCGTCGACGAGTGCCTCCGGCAAGATCGCGATCAATGCCTACGGCCCCGCGGACATGTTCACGCTGCTATCGCCGTTGATCCTGGTACTGGCGGTGATGTTCATCCCGATGCTGGACATGCTGATGGCGATCGTCCGGCGTACCCGATCGGGTGTGGGCTTCTACACCCCGGACAAGATGCATCTGCATCATCGGCTCCTGGAGATCGGGCATTCGCATCGCCGCGTGGTCCTGCTCATCTATCTCTGGGTCGCGGTCCTGGCATTCAGTGCCGCGGCCAGTTCGATGGCGCCGTGGTCGGTGGTGACCCCGTTGCTCGGTGGCGGAATGATCGTGGCGTTGATCGCCACGATCGTCCCGCGCCTGCGCCGACGACTGGCCGGAACCTCCTGAGACCAGGAATGCCGGATCGGCCCGATTCTGCGAGAATCGGACAATGCATTACTATGGGTCGTAGTAGACCAGGAGACAGGGTCGCGGGCAGAGCAGGGTAAACGATTTGCAACCCGATGATGTTCCCGCTGGCCCGTGTTGATATGGTCACAGCACAATCGAGCGGTTGCCCGTCATCTCTGCATGCGGTCTGCCGCCCAACTAGGAGAGGCAGCTTGACCCTCGATTCCTCGGATGCAGCGTCTGCACCCGACTCGGCGCCGGCACCGCTGGCTCGTCCGGGATTAGTGCGTCCTGCCGTCGTTTCCGGCGCCCTGGTGGCGGTCGTGATCGGCGCGGGATTCGCAGTCGGTGGTCACTGGCTCGCCTTCGGCCTCTGGATGCTTCTCGGCACCGTTCTCAGCCTCGGCAACGCCGCGATGGTGCTCTCCACCGTCACCGCGCTGACCGCGGAAGAGAACCCGAAGAAGCGTCCGCTGGTCCTCAACACCGCGGTGCGGTTGGCCATCTTCACGGTCATCGCGCTCGTGATCGCATTCTTGTTCCGTCCCGCCGGCCTGGGGGTGGTCTTCGGACTCGCCCTGACGCAGGTCGTGCTTGTGCTGCACACGGTGATTCCCGTGATGAAAGGACTACGTCAGAGCTCATGATCACTCTCGCCGCGAACACCGCAGTGCTGGCCGATGAAGGCAGCAAGATCGAGGTCGGTCACCACAGGACGGTCGAATTCATCGGGATGACCTTCAACTGGGACACCATCCTGGCCACCGGGATCGCGGCCTTGATCATCATCGCGATGGCGTTCTACGTTCGCTCGCAGATCAGCACCAAGGGTGTTCCCAGCGGTGTGCAGCTGTTCTTCGAGGGTCTGACCACCCAGATGCGCGGCCAGATCGAGTCGGCTATCGGCATGAAGATCGCCCCGTTCGTGCTGCCGCTGTCGGTCACGCTGTTCACCTTCATCCTGGTCTCCAACTGGCTCTCGGTGCTGCCGGTGCAGTGGGGCAAGGACGGCAAGGCCACCGAGCTCTTCGGGCCGCCGGCTTCTGACGTAAACTTCGTCTACGCGCTGGTCCTGGTCGTGTTCGTCTGGTACCACGCGGCCGGCTTCCGTCGTCGTGGCCTCATCGGTCACCCGGTCCGCCTGGCCAAGGGTCACGCGGCCGGCCTGATGCCGATCAACATCATCGAGGAGATCGCCAAGCCGGTCTCGCTCTCCCTCCGTCTTTTCGGCAACATGTTTGCCGGCGGCGTGATGGTCGCGTTGATCACGCTGTTCCCGCCGTACATCCTGTGGGCGCCGAATGCCATCTGGAAGACCTTCGACCTGTTCGTCGGCTTGATCCAGGCGTTCATCTTCGCGCTGCTGACGATCTTGTACTTCGGCCAGTCCATGGAGCTGGAGGACGAGCACTAGAACCCCCGGCCGGCGGCACCCGTCGTCGGCCACCCGCACAATCCGGCAGACACCCTGTCGGTCCGTAAGCAAATCCGGTAGGCCAGCTACCGGACGTTGAAAGGAAAAGCAATGGATCCGAATCTCGTTGGCGCAGGAGCCCTCATCGGCGGCGGTCTGATCATGGCCGGTGGCGCTATCGGTGCCGGTATCGGTGACGGCCTGGCCGGTGCTCAGCTGATCGCTGGCATCGCACGTCAGCCGGAGGCGCAGAGCCGCCTGTTCACCCCGTTCTTCATCACCGTCGGTCTGGTCGAGGCGGCGTACTTCATCAACCTGGCGTTCATGGCGCTGTTCGTCTTCGCTACCCCGATCAAGGGCAAGACGGGCTAGTTAGCCCTTCAGCGTCAGTCGTTTACGTACATCTGAGGAGTCGATAGAGCCATGAGCAGCCTTGTCCTGGCGGCGGCCGATGAGGGTGAGAAGACCAACAACTTCTTGATCCCCAACGGGACCTTCTTCGCCGAGGTGATCATCTTTTTGATCGTGCTCGGAGTGATCTGGTTCTTCGTCGTGCCGCCCATCCGCAAGGTCCTGAAGGAACGTGCGGAGATGGTGGCTGAGACCGCAGCCGACCAGAAGGCGGCGGCCGCCGGCTTCGAGGCCGCTCAGCAGCAGTACGTCGACTCCTTGAAGGACGCCCGCACCGAGGCGACCGGGATCCGCGATGCGGCCCGCGCCAAGGGGCGGGAGAATCTCGATGAGATGCGGCAGCGGGCGACCGCCGAGGCCGACGCGGTGAACGCGGAGACCTCGGCGCGCCTGCAGGCCGAAGGCGAGCGCGCCGCGGCCGAGGCCCACAAGGACGTTGCGAACCTGTCGGCCACGCTGGCCAGCCGCGTTCTCGGCTTCGACGTCGCGACGGATCCGAAGCTGTCGGCCTCTCTGCAGACCATCGCCTCCAAGCAGGCACAACCAAGCGGATCGGTGAACTAATTCATGGGGATCTTTATCGGTCAGCTGGTCGGATTCCTGGTCGTCCTCTACATCCTGTGGCGCTTCGTGCGTCCGCCGGTGAAGAAGATGATGTCCGGTCAGCAGGAGACCATCGCTGCTCAGATCAGCGAGCACGACGAGGCCAAGGCCCAGCTCGCTGAAGCCAAGGAAGCCCATGCCAAGGCGCTGGAAGACGCCCGCGCCGAGGCCAGCGCCATCCGCGAGGAAGCGCGCGGCGACGCGCAGGCCATTGCGGAAGAGATGAAGACGCAGGCTGACAAGGAAGTCGCACGAGTCACCGCGCAGGGGACGGCGCAGGCCGATCTCACCCGGGCGAACCTGGTCCGCAACCTGCGTACCGACCTCGGCCTGGCGTCGGTGGACGTCGCCGGCTCGCTGGTCCGCGAACACCTGAAAGATCCTGCCGCGCAGGCCGATTCGATCGACCGTTTCATCGACGAGCTCGAGCGGATGGCGCAGGACGGAGCCGACTCGATCTCGCTCGCCGAGCAGTTCGGGAACCGTTCGTTGCGCGCGGCCAGCCGTGATGCGCTGGGCAGCGTTCAGCGGCAGTTCGACACGGCGGTCAGCGGTTCGTCGATTGACGAAGTCGCCACTGCCGCAAACGATCTGGCCTCGGTCACCGAGGTCCTGCAGGGCAACCCGGTGCTGCGCAAGCATCTGGCCGAGCCGTCGGACGACGCGGCCGCCAAGCGCGCCATGGTCGACCAACTGTTCAACGGCAAGATCTCGCCGATCGCGCTGGACGTGGTCCGGACCGCGGCCGAGGCCAAGTGGTCACAGTCCTCCGATCTCACCAAGGGACTCGAGCGCATCGCCCGCTCCGGCCTGCTGGTCGCCGCCGAGCGCGACGGCAAGCTGGAGGACACCGAGGACGAGCTGTTCCGGGCGGGCCGACTGCTGGTCGCCGAGCCCAAGCTGACGGGGCTGCTGTCCGATTCGACCGCCCCGGTCGAGGGTCGTCTGCAGCTGCTCAACAGCGTGCTGGGCGGCAAGGTCAACGCACACACCGATGCGCTGCTGACGCAGACCGTCCGGTTGGCCCGCAACCACCGCATCGACGGCGCGGTCGCGAATATCGCGGAGCTGGCTGCGGCTCGCCGTGGCGAGTCGGTCGCGCATGTCATCGCGGCGGCTCCGCTGCGCGACGAGCAGAGCACGCGCCTGGCGACCGTCCTGGGTCGCGTCTACCGGCGGGAGATCTCGGTGCAGGCCGAGACCGACGCCGCGCTGCTGGGCGGACTCAAGATCACCGTCGGCGACGAGGTCATCGAGGGCGACGTCGCCACCCGGTTGGCCAAGGCCGCCGAAAGCCTGCCCCGGTAATCGCCCTGCGCCCCACAGCCGCGGCAACCCAGACCACAAACCCACAACCAGACCACACTGGAAGAACTAGAGGAACGAGTAACTCATGGCGGAGTTGACGATCTCAACGGACGAGATCAAGGGAGCGATCGAGCAGTACGTCTCGTCGTTCGAGGCGCAAGCCTCCCGCGAGGAGATCGGCGTCGTCGCCGACACCTCCGACGGCATTGCACACGTGAGCGGACTGCCGGGCGCCATGGCGAACGAGCTGCTCGAGTTCTCCGGAGGCACCCTCGGCGTCGCCCTGAACCTCGATGAGGACGAGGTCGGCGCGGTCATCCTGGGCGACTACGCCCACATCGAAGAGGGCCAGCAGGTCAGCCGCACCGGTGACGTGCTCTCGGTGCCGGTCGGTGACGCCTTCCTGGGCCGTGTCGTCGACCCGCTCGGCAAGCCGATCGACGGCAAGGGCGACATCGCCGCCGAAGAGCAGCGTGTCCTGGAGCTGCAGGCGGCCTCCGTGCTCGAGCGCCAGCCGGTCGAGGAGTCCCTCGCCACCGGCATCAAGGCGGTTGACGCCATGACCGCGATCGGCCGCGGACAGCGCCAGCTGGTCATCGGTGACCGCAAGACCGGCAAGACCGCGGTCTGCATCGACGCCATCCTGAACCAGAAGGCGAACTGGGAGACCGGCGACCCGGCCAAGCAGGTCCGCTGCATCTACGTCGCGATCGGCCAGAAGGGCTCGACCATCGCCGGCGTCAAGCAGTCGCTGGAAGAGAACGGCGCGATGGAGTACACGACCATCGTCGCGGCTCCCGCGTCGGACTCGGCCGGCTTCAAGTGGCTGGCCCCGTACACCGGCTCGGCCATCGGCCAGCACTGGATGTACCAGGGCAAGCACGTCCTGATCGTGTTCGACGACCTGACCAAGCAGGCCGAGGCCTACCGCGCCATCTCGCTGCTGCTGCGTCGTCCGCCGGGCCGCGAGGCATACCCCGGTGACGTCTTCTACTTGCACTCGCGTCTGCTGGAGCGGTGCGCGAAGCTGTCCGACGAGCTCGGCGGCGGTTCGATGACCGGCCTGCCGATCATCGAGACCAAGGCCAACGACGTCTCGGCGTTCATCCCGACCAACGTCATCTCGATCACCGACGGCCAGGTCTTCCTGGAGTCGGACCTCTTCAACAAGGGCGTCCGTCCGGCCATCAACGTCGGCACCTCGGTGTCGCGTGTCGGTGGCGCCGCCCAGACCAAGGGTTTGAAGGCGGTCTCCGGTTCGCTGCGTCTGGAGCTGGCTCAGTTCCGCGAGCTCGAGGCGTTCGCCGCGTTCGCATCCGACCTGGACGACGCGTCGAAGGCACAGCTCGATCGCGGTGCCCGGTGGGTCGAGCTGCTCAAGCAGGACCAGAACTCGCCGGTGCCGGTCGAGGACCAGATCGTCTCGATCTACCTCTGTGGTGAGGGCCACTACGACTCGGTCCCGGTCAGCGACATCCGTCGCTTCGAGGCCGAGCTGCTGACGCACCTGCACCACAGCGCCAAGGGCGTGTACGACTCGATCGCCGGCGGCGCCAAGCTGTCCGACGATCAGGCCGAGGCCCTGGTCGCCGAGACCAACAAGTTCAAGCAGAGCTTCCTGGCCAGCGACGGCTCGCGCGTGGTGAACGAGGCAAAGGCGCACACCCTCGAAGCCGAGGCAGTGAACAAGGAAGAGATCAAGGTCAACCGCAAGTGATGACCCCGACGATCTCCACTAGACAGAAGGTGAGCGATGGCTAGCATCCGAGAGCTGCGGTCGCGGATCAAGTCGGTTCAGTCGACCAAGAAGATCACCAAGGCGCAGGAACTGATCGCGACGTCGCGAATCAGCAAGGCGCAGTTGCGGGTCGCGGCTTCCAAGCCGTACAGCGAAGAGATGACCAAGGTCCTCTCGGAGCTCGCCAGCAACTCGGGATCGTTGGACCACCCGCTGCTGACCGAGCGCGAGAACCCCAAGCGTGCGGCGGTGCTGGTGGTAACCAGCGACCGCGGCATGTGCGGTGGCTACAACTCGAACGTGCTTCGTGAGACCCGCGAACTGCTGAACCTCCTCGCGGATGAGGGCAAGACACCGGTGCTGTACGTGATGGGTGCCAAGGGTGTCTCGTACTTCAACTTCCGCGATCAGGCGATCGCCGGATCGTGGACCGGCTTCTCCCAGCAGCCGCACTACACCGATGCCGCGGCGGCAACCAAGCATCTGGTGGAGCTGTTCCGGGCCGGTTCGGGCGCCGAGGTGCCGTCGACCGTCGAGGGCGCCAAGCCGATCGAGGGCGTCGACGAGCTCCACCTCGTCTACACCAGCTTCGTGTCGATGCTGACGCAGCAGCCCGAGGTGCATCGGGTGGCCCCGCTGGTCGTCACCGAGGACGATTCGCCGGACGCGTCGGATGGACAGGGCTTCGGTCGCAACTACAGCTACGAGCCGGGTGCGGACACGCTGTTGACGTCGCTGCTGCCGAAGTACGTGGCCACGCGCATCTACTCGGCGCTGCTGGATTCGGCCGCGTCGGAGAGTGCGGCCCGACGGACCGCGATGAAGGCGGCGACCGATAACGCCGAAGAGCTGGTGGTCTCGCTCTCGCGTGAGGCGAACCAGTTGCGGCAGGCGCAGATCACCCAGGAAATCAGCGAGATCGTCGGCGGCGCAAGCGCTCTCGCGAACTAAAGACTCAAACACACAGGAAGTGACGACATGACCACAGCAGTAACCTCAAGTCCGGCCGGCGGCACGGCCTCCGGCCTCGCCGGGCGCGTCGTCCGCGTCATCGGCCCGGTCGTCGACGTGGAGTTCCCGCGGGGTGCCGTACCGGCGCTCTTCAACGCCCTGCACGCCGATGTCACGCTGCCGTCGGTGGCCAAGACGCTGACCCTCGAGGTTGCGCAGCACCTGGGTGACAACCTGGTGCGCACCATCTCGATGCAGCCGACCGACGGCCTGGTTCGCGGCGCTGAGGTTCGTGACACCGACAAGCCGATCTCGGTGCCGGTGGGTGACGTCGTCAAGGGCCACGTGTTCAACGCGCTGGGTGACTGCCTGGACGCGCCGGGCACCGGCCGGGACGGCGAGCAGTGGGGCATCCACCGCAAGCCTCCGTCATTCGACCAGCTCGAGGGCAAGACCGAGATCCTCGAGACCGGTATCAAGGTCATCGACCTGCTGACCCCGTACGTCAAGGGCGGCAAGATCGGTCTCTTCGGTGGTGCCGGTGTCGGCAAGACCGTTCTGATCCAGGAGATGATCACCCGTATCGCGCGTGAGTTCTCCGGCACGTCGGTGTTCGCCGGCGTCGGTGAGCGCACCCGTGAGGGCACCGACCTCCACCTGGAGATGGAAGAGATGGGCGTGCTGCAGGACACCGCCCTCGTGTTCGGTCAGATGGATGAGCCGCCGGGGACGCGTATGCGCGTGGCCCTGTCCGCGCTGACAATGGCGGAGTACTTCCGCGATGTCCAGGGCCAGGACGTGCTGCTGTTCATCGACAACATCTTCCGATTCACCCAGGCTGGCTCGGAGGTCTCGACGCTGCTCGGCCGCATGCCGTCGGCCGTCGGCTACCAGCCGACCCTGGCTGACGAGATGGGCGAGCTGCAGGAGCGGATCACCTCGACCAAGGGCCGCTCGATCACCTCGCTGCAGGCGATCTACGTCCCCGCCGACGACTACACCGACCCGGCGCCGGCGACCACCTTCGCGCACCTCGATGCGACTACCGAGCTCTCGCGCCCGATCTCGCAGCTGGGCATCTACCCGGCCGTGGACCCGCTGACCTCGACCTCGCGAATCCTCGAGGCGTCGATCGTCGGTGACGAGCACTTCCGCGTCGCCAACGAGGTCAAGCGCATCCTGCAGAAGTACAAGGAGCTGCAGGACATCATCGCCATCCTCGGTATGGACGAGCTGTCCGAAGAGGACAAGGTCACCGTTCAGCGCGCCCGTCGCCTGCAGCGGTTCCTCGGCCAGAACTTCATCGTCGCCGAGAAGTTCACCGGTCAGCCGGGCTCGGTCGTCCCGCTCGCGGACACCATCGAGGCCTTCGACCGCGTGTGCAAGGGCGAGTTCGACCACTACCCGGAGCAGGCGTTCAACTCCCTCGGTGGTCTGGACGACGTCGAGGCGGCCGCCAAGAAGCTCGCAGGCAAGTAAGCGCGAAGGGTACTGGAAAATGGCTGACGCAAGCTTCCAAGTGGAGGTCGTCGCGGTCGAGGAGCGCATCTACTCCGGTGAGGCGACCTTCGTGATCGCGCAGACCACCGAAGGCGAGTTGGGCGTTCTGCACAACCACGAGCCGCTGCTCGGTCAGCTGGTCGAGAACGGGTTCGTCGTCATCGATCAGACGGACGGCGTCCGCAAGGTTGCCGCGGTGCAGGGCGGGTTCCTCTCGGTCACCGGGGAGTCGGTGACGGTGCTGGCCGAATCCGCCGAATGGGCGCGAGACGTGGACGTGGACGCCGAGAAGGCGATTCTGGAATCCGCTGAGGAGGGCTCCGACGAGTATCTGCACGCCGAGTCCCGGCTGCGGGCAGTGGAGCAGCTGAATGCGGCCAAGTAGGGCGACAGCGTGAGATGAAGCAAGAGGCGGGCCCCGTTCGGATCAGATCCGAACGGGGCCCGCTGTCATAGCTATGGCAATCTGGAGAGTGGGCGGGGGCCAACCGTGAAAACCCGGGGAGGTAAATCGGCGTGATGCATGTCTTGGTGATCATCGTGATGGTCATTCTGTTGGCATGCGTGGCGATCGCCGGGGTGATTCTGGCAATCGGCGCCCGTCGCCTGAGTCGCATGCGGGGCGTGGGGACCGCGGTCGCGCTCCGGGATCTGCCTGCTCAGGGTGACCACGGCTGGCGGCACGGCGTGATCTGCTATCGCGACGAGTCCATCGAGTACTACCGCCTCCGGGACATTCGGCCGGGGCCGTCGCAGGTGTACGGCCGACAGACGCTCGAACCGAATGGTCGGCGCATGCCCAGTACCGCCGAGCGGCCGCTGCTCGGGCATGAGGAGGCCGGCCTGGTGATTCTCGAGTTGACCTCGGGGCCGTCCACATTCGAGGTCGCGCTGGAGCCCGGCGCGGCTACCGCGATGCAGTCCTGGCTGGAATCGCGGCCTTCCGGACGCCGCCAACGCCGCAGCCGTTAGTCGAGCCCAATCGCCGCCTGCCTGCGTTGTCAGTCGGTCAACAAGGCTCCGCCTTAGTCGACCTCCCTCCGCCTAGGCAGATCGACGATTGGATCTCGACTAGCAATAGGGGTCTCGATCAACGTTCGCCGCCGGGTTTCCATAAGACGTCGTCGATCTTGTTGCGCCGGTTGGCGATTCGGCTCAGGATGAAGAGCAGGTCGGACAGTCGGTTGAGATACTTGGCCGGTAGTACCGAGGTGTCGTCGGGATGCGCGGCGATCGCGGCCCAGGCGGATCGTTCGGCCCGGCGCACGACCGTTCGTGCGACATGCAGATGAACGGCGAGGTCGCAGCCTCCCGGCAGGATGAACGACGTGAGCGGCTGCAGCAGTGCGGTGTATTCGTCGCACCAGGCTTCGAGTTGGTCGATGTAGGCGGGTTCGATCCGCAAGGGCGGGTATTTCGGATCGTCGACGACCGGAGTGGATAGGTCGGCGCCGGCGTCGAAGAGATCGTTCTGCACCCGGATCAAGATGGCCAGGATGTCATCGCACCCCTCGCCGATGTGCGACGCAGCGACGCCCAGTGCGGCGTTGGCTTCGTCGCAGTCGGCATATGCGGCGACCCGCAGGTCGGTCTTCGGTACTCGACTGAAGTCGGACAGTCCGGTGGAGCCGTCGTCGCCGGTACGGGTGTAGATCCGTGTGAGGTGAACGTTCACCCTGCCAATCTAATAGGATTCCGGGTATGTCGGCGACGCCCTTCACGATTGAACGTTCGATTGCCATCAGCCAGCCTGCTGCGCGAATCTTTCCGTATCTCAACGACTTTCGCAGGTGGCAGAACTGGTCGCCCTGGGAGCGGCTGGATCCGAAGATGGAGCGCACCTATTCGGGGCCGGAAGAGGGGGTCGGATCGGGTTATCACTGGTCGGGCAACCGCAAGGCCGGTGAGGGGACGATGACGATCACCTCCGCCGAGCGCCCGGACCGCCTGGGTCTGGACCTGAGTTTCGCGCGCCCGTGGAAAGCCAAGAACATCGTGGTCTTCACGCTGACCGAGTCGCCGGACGCCAGTTCGACGGTGGTCGACTGGCGGATGTCGGGAACCAACTCGGGTATCAACAAGATCTTCTCCAAGCTGTTCAACCTGGACAAGCTGGTCGGCAAGGACTTCGAGAAGGGGCTGCGCCAGCTGAAGACGCTGGCTGAAGCCGGGGAGGTCCCGTCCTGAACCGCACGTGGGGTTCGCGTCTCGGTGCGGCCGATAGGGGGGCCAGTCATGGGTGATCGATTCTTGGTGACCGGCGGTGCCCGGCTGACCGGTGAGGTGTCGGTCGGTGGAGCCAAGAACAGCGTGCTGAAGCTGATGGCGGCCGCATTGCTGGCCGAGGGCGTCACGACCATCACCAATTGCCCGCAGATCGCCGACGTGCCGCTGATGGCCGACGTGCTGCGGGGCCTGGGCGCCGAGGTCGAGCTCGATGGTGACGTGGTGCGGATCGATACGCCGGCGGTACCCAAGCATCACGCGGATTTCGACGCGGTCAAGCAGTTCCGGGCGTCGGTATGTGTGCTCGGCCCGCTGGTGGCGCGCGCGCACCGGGCCGTGGTGGCGCTGCCCGGCGGCGACGCCATCGGGTCGAGGCCGCTCGACATGCACCAAGCGGGGTTGCGTGAACTCGGTGCACGGACCGTCATCGAGCACGGATGCGTTGTGGCCGAAGCAGATTCACTGATCGGTGCGCCGATATCGCTCGAGTTCCCGTCGGTGGGCGCCACCGAGAACATCCTGACTGCCGCGGTTCTCGCGGAGGGCGTCACGACGATCGACAACGCCGCACGTGAGCCGGAGATCGTCGACTTGTGCGTGATGCTGCAGCAGATGGGTGCCCGTATCGACGGCGCCGGTACGTCGACGCTCACGGTCACCGGTGTCCGGGAGTTGCATCCGGCCACGCACCGGGTGATCGGCGACCGCATCGTGGGCGCGACGTGGGGGATTGCGGCTGCGATGACCCAGGGGGATGTGACGGTGCGTGGCGTTGATCCGACGCACCTGCAGCTGGTGTTGAACAAGTTGCGAGAGGCCGGTGCGCAGGTAGATGTGTATCCCGATGGCTTCCGTGTCCTGCAGCGGGAACGAGCGCGTGCGGTGAGTGTGTCCACCCTGCCGTTCCCCGGATTCCCGACGGATCTGCAGCCGATGGCGATCGGTTTGGCCTCGGTGTCGGACGGGATGTCGGTGATCACCGAGAACGTGTTCGAGGCGCGGTTCCGGTTCGTCGAGGAGATGATCCGGATGGGCGCCGACGCGCGTACCGACGGACACCACGCGGTGATCAGGGGAATCGACCAGCTTTCCAGCGCGCCGGTGTGGTCGTCGGATATCCGTGCCGGCGCCGGACTGGTACTCGCCGGGCTGGTCGCGGACGGCGTGACCGAAGTGCACGACGTCTACCACATCGATCGGGGCTATCCGGAATTCGTCGAGAGCCTGCGTGCGCTCGGCGGCAAGATCGAGCGGGTTGTCTAGCGGGGCGCACCCGATGACGTGGGCGTCGGACCCGTGCGGTCAGCGCGAATCCGACGAATACCCCTGGCGCACAGTTGATTAACGATGACCCGCTCATTGCGATGAGTGGGTCATCGTCCATTTCCGAGCCAGTGATCGAGCGGTGCTGCGCAGCTCTGCACAAAGATTCAACCTCTTTATCCGGAGCACGAAACATGCCATGACCAGCCGAATTGCGCGCGAGCGACGGGTGAGTGCGGTAGATCACAACGATGTAATTTACCGAGAATGCGTCGATGCGCTTTCGTTCGGGAGTTGAAAATTGTTGTGCAACAACAGGTTATGTGCAGATCGGCGGCGCGAAAACGGCGATTTGCACAATCGGCCGGCGGTGCGTAACTTATTCCAAGTCAGCGCGCCACGGCGCCGCCCCGGAGCGAGTCCCACAGGGACCAACGACCGGCGGAAGGGAAACCGGGTATGCGCAGACCGCCCCCAAGCTCGAATACCCGGGCAGCTTGCTGCCTGGGTAATAAGGACTAGGGATCTAGCGCCAGTCGCGAAACGTTGCAAGCCTCCGGGTTTGCGAGCGTCGAATGACTCTGCTAGGCTGGGAGAGTTGCCCCCGAACAGGGCAACAAATCCTAACGAACAAAGTTTGCGGACGGTCATCAGCTCATTGAGCTGCTGAAGCCGCGGATATGTGTTCTTTGAGAACTTGATAGTGTGTTGGTGGATTGTTTAGTGCCATTTTGGATGGCTGTCTGCCTGGATTCTTCTGCTTTTGTGGTGGGGGTTTTTGGTGGGTGGTTGTTCTTTTTTGGTTTTATGTTTTTGATGTTTTTTTGGATGCCATGTTTGTTTGGTGTTCGGATTAGACTTTTTGAGGCCTGGTTTTTTTGATTAGGTTTTGTTGGAGAGTTTGATCCTGGCTCAGGACGAACGCTGGCGGCGTGCTTAACACATGC